>JGI20225J20221_1000132_pt1 | contig 213406 bp, 189 predicted proteins | sample BioMet4_FD_20221 | JGI IMG/M metagenome (IMG submission 20221) | reverse complement strand
TCCAGCCGGATAATGCAAAGTTGCCGGATATGCTCCGCAAAAAGAGTGAGATTGGAAAGACCAGTATTTCCAAGCACATCGCTATCACTGCTACCAATATGAAGGCGGTGCGCAGCATCTTAAGAGAATACTTTGATGTGATGGATGTGCCGGAGGATGAGAACGGGCTGATTGCATTTATCATTGATAAGTTCACCAAGCAGAAAGAACACTACGAAACACTGAATCAGAAGTACGCTGGTCATAAGTATCCCGACCACGCCAAGGTAGCCGAAGCGATTACTTTGATGCAGGAGGTTCTGTCTCAGCAGAAGGATAACATCGCTTTAGTACAGCGTGTTCTGGATGACGAGAACAAGCTCTTCGATAGTAAGGATGACCTGCAGGGCGTAGAAGGATTCTTCAAGACACAGGTGTCGGTATTTGATGCCGCAGTGCAGATGGAAGAGGATTTGAGAAACGACCTCTCTTACCTGCAGCGTGAGGAAGATGCGAACAAGGCACTGGGACAGATTCGTCTGATTACCATGTCCTCCACCGATTGTCGCACCGTCTACAAGCGTATCCCGGAACTGAACGGATTGATGGCAACTGTCAATGCCGGACACGATAAATTGCTGGATGAAAAGCGTGAAGAGCTGCTGGAAATCGTGCGCCAGTGTATGGCAGAAATCCATACCACAGCTGGTGGCGACACCAACTGCAAGTCCATCATTGAAAAATCAGATAACTACTTTACCCAGTGCAAGCAGCAGATTGCGCAGCTGAAAAGTCTGGCACTGTTGGATGGTCTTGTTCCGCAGATGTGGTCTTATAAGGATGACAGCGTGGACAGGCTGGAGCTTGCAAAGCAGCCACCGAAGCCGGTAGACCCGAAACCAGTAACTCCCACAACACCGGCAAAGCCTGCACCGCAGAAGCATATTAAGACGGTATACCGTCAGGCGGCATTCCCGTCTAAGACGCTGGAAAGCAAAGAAGATGTAGATGCCTATGTGGAGAGGATGAGAGCTTACCTGAATGCCATGCTGAAAGACTGCGACGGCATCAAGCTCAATTAAGGAGATAGAGATGGATAAGAATGCGATAAAAAAATACGCTGTCTGGGCAAGAACGGAACTGATAGACCGTGTGCGCCAGAGAGCTGTTAAGTACGAAGTAACTGCCGATGCCAATCCCAATGCGGATAGTGCATCCGGCAAGGTGCTGACACCGATTGAAAAGACCCAGCGTCAGGCAGCAATTACCCGTATGCGTGACAAAGGCTATGAGTATGTGATTGAGGAAGTTGCATACACATGGTTCAACCGTTTTGCCGCCCTGCGTTACATGGAAGTGAATAACTACCTGCCTTCCCGTGTGCGTGTGTTCACCGATGAGAACGGCAGCTTCAAGCCGCAGATTTTGACAGAGGCAATTCATCTGAATCTGGATGGACTGGATATGGAGAAAGTCTATGCCCTGAAAGAAGCAGAAGATAATGACGAACTGTACAAGTACCTGCTCATCACCCAGTGCAATGCGCTGAGTGTGGTGCTGCCGCAAATGTTCAAGCCTGTTGATGAGAAATGCATACAGGAAAAGGATGATTACACCATCCTTCTGTTCCCGGATAACCTCCTTCGTGATGGCAGCGTTGTGGAGCAGATGATTGCAAGGATTCCAGAGGAAAGTTTTGATGTAAATACGGAAGATGGTCAGGTTGAAATCATTGGCTGGCTGTATCAATACTATATTTCTGAAAGGCATGAAGAAGTTGTTAACATAAGCAATAAAGGTGCGGTTAAAAAGGATGATATTCCAGCAGCAACTCAGTTGTTCACTACAGATTGGGTTGTTCGATATATTGTGGATAATTCAGTCGGAAGATATTGGATAGAGAGAACTCCGAATTCAACCTTGGCTGACCAGCTTGATTTTTATGTGAAACCAAAATCTGAAAAAAAGATATCGGTAGGTGGAGAGTTTTCGCCTGAGTTGATTACTTTTTTTGACCCTTGTGTCGGTTCTGGACATTTTGCGATTTATGCATTCGATGTTTTGATGAAAATTTACACCGAATATGGCTATTCCCAGAGAGATGCTGTTGCTGCAATCGTTGAAAAAAATATATATGGCTTGGATATTGATGATAGAGCCGTACAGCTTGCATATTTTTCTGTAATGATGAAGGCTTGTCAATATGACAGAAGATTTTTTACACGAAATATTCAACCCCACATTTTTTCCATAAGTGAGAGCAAAAATCTAGACTCATATTGTGTGGATTACTTTTGCAATGGAGACAAGTTACTTAAAGAAATGATTGGGACAATAGAGAAGAGTATGTACAGTGCAAAAGAATATGGTTCATTAATTACACTTCCTAAGTTGGATTTCGATAAACTGCGAGGCAGGATGCAAGATATTAGAGGTGACATAAACATTGTTCGAGATGCTACGATTGCACAGATAACCCCTCTGCTTGATGTGGCTGAAATATTATCGAAGAGATATGCAGTTGTTGCAACAAATCCTCCTTACTTAAATAGATACAATGATACATTAAAAGAATTTGTACTGGAAAACTATAAGGATTATTCTGGAGATTTGTTTAGTGTATTCATGTATCGTAATTTCAACTTTGCGTTACCAGATGGATATTGTGGATTTATGACACCGTTTGTGTGGATGTATATAAAATCATATGAAAAACTAAGAAAGTACATCATAAACAATAAGGGCATCGCAACTTTAGTACAAATGGAATATTCGGCATATGAAGAAGCTACAGTTCCTGTTTGTGCCTTTGTTTTGGCAAATGAAAGTAAAGTGGAGATTGGAGAATACTTTGATTTATCTAAGTATGTTGGAGGAATGGAGGTTCAAAAACAAAAAGTATTAGAGGCAATTAGAGACCCTGAGTGTGGATATTTTTATGAGTCTGCGAAAAAGAACTTTGAGCGAATTGATGGGAATCCAATAGCATTCATGGCAAGCGAACGCTTATTACAAATTTTTGAAACAGCAAAACCACTTAAACAGATTGCAGAGCCGAAAGTCGGGTTGCAGACTGCCAAAAATGATATTTTTTTAAGGCTATGGTTTGAATGTGATTTCACTAAAATTGGATTTGGATATACAAATTTAGATGATACGAAAAATGGAAAACATAAGTGGCTTCCATATAATAAGGGTGGAGCTTTTCGAAGATGGTATGGAAACAGAAACTATGTGATTGACTGGGAATACGATGGGGATAGGGTTCGTGTATATCCGGGAGCGGTTATCCGAAATCCTCAATTCTACTTGAAACCATGTATTACATGGTCAGATATAACGAGTGCATCATTTTCAGGCAGATATTGCGAAGGCGGATTTCTTTTTGATGTAAAGGGTTCTAGTGGATTTCCTGAAGTCAAGAATTTATACTATGTATTGGGCTTTTTGAATTCTAAAATCTCACAAAAATGTATTAAAATACTTAATCCGACGATATCTACACAGGTGGGAGATATGGCAAGAATCCCTGTGTATTTTGAACCAGTGTATAAAGATAAAATAGACGAACTGGTTGACGAGTGTATCGAAATTAGTAGAACGGATTGGGATTCAGATGAGCTTTCGTGGGATTATAAGGGAAGCCCTCTCGTAAAAAAAGGTATGACATTGCAGCAGGTGTTTTCGGTAAAATGAAAGTATCGCAAAAGGTCTCGAAAAAGTTAGCACCCCAGATGGCATAAAAAGTGAGCCATTGTCAGCACCTGAAATAACCGCTACCATTAGTTTGTTAAGGACTAAGGAGGTAGCAGAAAGGTGTTAAGAATGGCTCAAGTAAATAATATCAAAGATCTCTACGAAAATGAAGACCTAAGTTTGCGAGAAATTTCCCGAAAGACAGGTCACAGCTTCAAGACTGTCCAAAAGTACTCCTACCAGCTTGACTGGAGCGAGGACAATCTGCCGAATACCGAGCCAACGAGCTATCCGGTGCTGGGAGATTTCATTCCCGTAATTGACGAATGGTTGGAGGCCGACCGCAAAATCCCGCGCAAGCAGCGCCACACCGTTTGGAGAATCTTCTGCCGCCTGCGGGATGAGCACCATTTTACTGGTAGCTATTCCAGCGTGAAGAAGTATGTCCGCAAAAAGCGGTTCGTGATGAATTCCAAGAACAGCGGTTATCTGCCGCTGGAGCATGCGCTGGGCAGTGGACAGGTGGATTTTGGCAAGCATCTCTACTACGACGGCACCGGGCAGGAACAGGACGGCTATGCGCTGACCATTTCCTTCCCCAATTCCAACAAGGGTTACACCCAGACCTTCCCCTCGCAGAACCAGGAATGCCTGCTCACGGGCATGAAGCGTATCTTTGAGCATATTGGCGGCGTGCCGCCTGTGCTGCGCTTTGACAATATGTCCACCGCCGTTGTGCAGGTACTCAAGGGTACAGACCGAATTCTCACGGACGGCTTTCAACGTTTTATGTTGCATTACCGTTTCCGTGCAGAGTTCTGTAACCCGGCATCTGGCAACGAAAAGGGCAACGTGGAAAACAAGGTGGGCTACAGCCGCAGAAATGCCTTTGTGCCGGTTCCGACCATTGTGTCCTTTGACGAGTTTAACGAGTCCCTGTGGGAATGGTGCGAGAAGGATGCCCGGCGCCCTCACTACAAGAAGAAGCTCCTGATTGAAGAGCTTTGGGAAGATGACAAAGTGAGTCTTCTGTGCCTGCCGGAGTACCCGTTCTCAGTATTCCGATATGCGGCACTGACCGTGAGCAAAAGCGGCTTTGTGACCATTGAGACTAACAAATACGGCCTTTCTCCCATGCTGTCCGGTGAAACGGTGCAGGCTAAGATTTTCTATGACCATGTGGCATTCTTCCATGACCACCACCCGGTTGGGCACTACCGCAGGAGCTACAAAACCAACGATGAGGTGTACGACTGGACGCAGTATGTGTCCGTTCTCTGCAAAAAGCCGGGAGCAATTGAACATACCCGCTTCTTCCATCAGATGCCACAGCAGTGGCAGACATTCTTGGAACAGACCAGCGGCAGAGAACGCAAAAATGCGCTTCAGCTGCTCAGCGAGATTGTCTCTGACGGCAATGCCGCCTTGTGCGCTGATGCGCTGGAACTCGCCGGTGAGAACGGCCGCACGGATGCGGACAGCCTCCGGCAGTGCTATTACATGATTGCGAAAAAAGAATACCGGCCTGATCCGCTGAAATTACCCGGCTCTCCGGCGCTGCACTACAATCCCAATCTTTCCGCCTACGATGGCCTAATGGGAGGCGATGCAAATGTCTGAGGAAATTGAGCTGATGATGCGACAGGTGAAGCTGGGCGGCATGGCAAAGGAATGGCGCTCAGTCCAGTTTGAAAACACAGAGCAATATGTGACCGATCTGCTGAAGCTGGAGCTGAAAGAGCGTGAAGCCAACAGAATTAACCGCATGGTGAAAACCGCCGGTTTCCGTGTCCTGAAAATGCTGGATGACTTTGTGTGGACTTCCGCCATTGAACTGCCCAGCGGCTTGACTGCCGAGTACATGGAGGAACTGCAATTTCTCACGCCCAAGGAAAATCTCATTTTTATGGGTACCGTTGGTACCGGCAAAACTCATCTCGCCACAGCCATTGCCTTGAAAGCCTGCCAGGAAGGGCGGCGTGTCCGCTTTTATACAGCGGCGTCCCTTGCCAATATCCTGCTGGAAAAGAACAACAAGGGCACGCTGAACAATTATCTCAGTACGCTGAAAAAAGTGGAGCTCATTGTGATTGATGAGATTGGTTTTGTCCCACTGCACAAGGATGCCGCGGAACTGCTGTTTCAGGTAATTTCTGACTGCTACGAACGCAAGAGCTTGATTATTACGTCCAATCTGGAGTTCTCACAGTGGAACACCGTTTTTGGCGACAACCGCCTGACGGCAGCGCTGGTTGACCGGCTGATCCACCATTCCCACATTGTGATTTTCTCTGGCGAGAGCTACCGGCTGACCCAGTCCATGCAGCGCCAGCGTCCCCGCTGAAAAGGCGCTCCAAAAAGTGAGCATTGGGCCCCGGCCTGTTTGGCCCCGTGGGTCTCCAAAATGTGAGCGTTGGGCCCTGTCCTGTTTGGCCCCTCAAAAGGCCTTGACGCTGCACGCACAAACAAAGAATTAGGTGCTCCAAGGTGCTAACCTTTTTGGGGACCTTTTGCTAACATTTTTACTTGACGAACACAAGCAGGCATATTCTTCATGGGAACATAAGTGTGAGATTGACTTTGCAAAGTTGAAATCGAATGAAGAAGAGCTTAATCAAATCTTCATTGATATATATGGGTTGGAAGGTGAAGTGACTTCAGAAGTGGATGCAAAATCCGTAGAAGCATCTTGCGGGCACATAAATAAAGAGAGAGCTGTAAGGAATTTGATTTCATATGCTGTTGGATGTATGTTCGGTCGCTATTCGCTTGATACAGAGGGAATTGTTTATGCTGGAGGAATATGGGATTCGACAAAATATACTATGTTTCCTGCTGATAAGGATAACATTATTCCAATATGTGATGATGAGTATTTTGATGATGATATCACGGGGTTATTCGTTAAATTCGTAGAGACTGTTTATGGTAAAGCGTCTCTAGAAGAAAATCTTCGGTTTATTGCGGAGGCATTGGGCGGAAATGGAACTCCCAAAGATGTTATACGTGAGTATTTCATTAGCGATAAAGGATTTTATGCAGACCATTGCAATACATATACAGTTACTGGTGCTGGTAAACGCCCGATTTATTGGCTTTTTGATTCTGGCAAGAAGAATGGGTTTAAGGCATTAGTATATATGCACCGTTATGAGCCGGATACAATTGCTCGTATGCGTACTGATTATGTCCATGAACAACAGAGCCGATATCGAACAGCAATTACAGATTTGAAAAATCGTATCACTGGAGCATCCACTTCTGAACGTGTGCGCTTGGGCAAGCAGCTCTCTAAGTTGCAAGACCAGAGTGAAGAAATTCATTCTTATGAAGAAAAAATCCACCATCTTGCTGACCGTATGATTGCAATTGACCTTGATAACGGATTTAAAAAGAATTTTGAGATATTTAAGGACGTCTTGGCGAAAATCAAGTAAAGAAGGTGCCGAACATGGCTTTATTGGATTCAGAGCAGGTAACGCAAGACCTGAATAGAAGATTTGCGGCACCCCTGCCGGAATTCTATCAGCGTCGCATTATCTTCTGGAAAGACGATGACCGGGAATTTGAAGAGAAATTGTCGGAAATCGTTCTGGAAAATGCGACAATGGTTGCACTGACTGGCACGAATAACTTTGCAGTGAAAAAACTGCTGACGGTGGACGATAAGACCTCAAATTTTCTGGTCTATTGCCCAGAACCGTATGCAGACGAGGAGAACTGGCTGTTGCCGCTGGAACTGTATAGCGAGGAGTTCCGTGCAGACCTTGTTTCCATCTGGATGGATGAAATGAATATGAATAGCGGAGCCTCTCTGCGTAAGCAGGTCAAGGCATACCGCAGCTTCTTCAAGACCAAAGGTCATCGTACCAAGGTTGCAAATTTGAAGAAAGCAGTGACCACACCAGCACAGCTGCACCTTGCAGTAATGGCAGTGCTTTGCGGTCTGAAAGATACGCAGCCCAATGCCATCATTCGTACTGTGTTCACCGCTGGGATGAATCAGGAAGCAAATCCTATCTGCCAGAAATTCGTGGACTTTGGTGCTAAGGATGCGTTCTGGGCGATGGTTGGGCAGGCTTCCGGTTATCGTGAGGAAGAATGTGATATCTGCAGGCTTGCCACACACATTTTAATTACCGCTGCAACCAGAACTATGAGACCGGAGCATCTGGCAGGATTGGATGGATTTATTTCCACACCACATCAGGCATATTGCTACGACTTTATTTCGGAGTGGCTGCACAGCGATGAGAACCACCAGTTATTTGAATTGGCTCGTTATATCGAGGAGGAAACAAGACTGCCCTATCGTTTCGGAAAGCTCCCTGTAGAGGAACTGGCAGAGACAGAATTGTTCCCTTGCATCAACGAGTGTATTCTTACCACACTGATGACAGAAATCAGCGACCAGATTATCAATGTGGATACCATCACAGCAATGGTGGAAAAGCGTCGTACCTGTGCTTGGTATGATTTGGTCAGAGACTTTTACGAGGGTATCCTACAGGTGGCAAATATGCAGGCTTTTTTCCTCGACCATTCTGCTGGATTCCATACCGTGGAAGCACGAGGTGTTTGGAAAGAATATCTCGAAGATTACTATAAGATGGATACCTATTATCGCCAGTTCCACTGTGCCTTTGCCCGGAGCTTGAAAGTCTCTAATCCCCTGCTGGATGATTTGTTCAAACACGTAGCAGATAAAGTGGAAGGTCTCTATGATAACTGGTATCTGAGTCAGCTTGGCAGCAACTGGTCAAACGCTGCAGCCGATGAATTGGCACAGTACGGACGCATTTTGGAAGTGCCACAGCAGGTAGATTTCTATAAAGATAAAGTAAAGAGTGCGGACACTCGTACCTTTGTTATCATTTCGGATGCCCTGCGCTATGAAGTGGCAGCGACACTGGCAGAGCAGCTCCGCCGTGAAACACAGGCAAAGGTTGACCTGAACAGTTGCAGCGCTATTTTCCCTACCGTTACCAAGTTTGGTATGGCAGCATTGCTGCCGCATGGAGAATTGACTGTAGAGGAAAAGCCGAATGGACTGGCTGTCTATGCAGACGGAACATCGACCGATGCCGGATACCGTGATGCCATTTTGAAAAAGGCTAACCCGGCAAGTATCGCAGTGAAGTATAAAGATATTGTCCTTATGAAGCGACCAGAGCGTAGTGAACTGGTCAAGGGCAATGAAGTAGTTTATATCTACCACGATAAAATCGATGAAACCAGTCATACCGATGAAACTCTGGTATTTCCATCATGTGAGGATGCCATTGAAGAAATCAAAAACATGGTAAAAATCATCGTGAATGACTTCGGCGGTGTCAATATTATCATTACTTCCGACCACGGCTTCTTATATACCTACAGCCCACTTTCCGAGGACAGTAAAGTGGATAAAACCACAGTCAGCGATGAAGATGTGGAAGTGGACAGACGTTATCTGGTGACCTGTAAGGGTGCTAAGCCACAGTATCTGCTGCCGGTGAAGTTTGTAGCAGATAAAGATTACGATGCATTCTCTCCAAGAGAGAGCATTCGTATTAAGAAAAAAGGTGGTGGTCTGAACTTCGTGCATGGCGGTATCAGCCTGCAGGAGATGGTGGTTCCAGTTGTGGAATATCACTACCTGAGAAATCAGACCAAAGAATACCAGCGTAACAAGAAGAAATACGACACCAAGCCAGTCACAGTGAACCTGCTTTCAGCCAGCCGTAAAATCAGTAATATGATTTTCTCTCTGAATTTTTATCAGAAGGAAGCGGTCGGCGACAATCGTGAAGCGGCGACCTATCTGCTTTATTTCGTGGATTTGGAAGGAAAGCAAATCAGTGACACACAGAAAATCATTGCTGATAAAGCAACAGATAATAATCAGGAGCGCACGTTCCGTTGCAGCTTCAATCTAAAATCTCTCAAGTTCAGCAACAAGGAGACTTATTATTTGGTCATCGCAGACGAGACAGGATTACAGTTGCCGCAGCGTGAGGAGTTCACCATCGACATTGCATTTGCGGTGGATGAGTTTGACTTCTTCAGCTAACATCAGGAGGAACTGCTATGGAATCATTAGCTGGGAGCGAAAGCTCTCGTGAAATCATAAAGGGCAAGCTACGCCAGAACTTTGATGGCAAAATTGTCCGTAAAGACCTGACAAAGAAAATCAAAGAAGGTGCAAATGTGCCTGTTTATGTCCTTGAGTTTCTGCTGGGTCAATATTGCAGCTCTGATGATGACGAGGTCATTGAGCAGGGCGTACAGAATGTAAAGCGGATTTTGGCGGACAACTTTGTCCGTCCTGATGAAGCACAGAAGATATTATCCATGCTGCGCCAGCGTGGAAGCCACACCGTCATTGATAAAATTACGGTCAATTTGAATATCAAAAAGGACTGCTATGAAGCGGAGTTTTCTAACCTCGGCTTAACGAGTGTACCTATCGGCGAGGAGTATCCGACGAAATTCGACAGACTTCTCTGCGGCGGTATCTGGTGCATCGTGCAGCTGGATTACGAGTATGTGGAAGAGGACAAGAAGAATGGTACACCGATTCTCGTCCGCAAGCTGACACCAATCCAGATGCCTCATGTGGATATCGATGAGCTGAAGAATGGCAGAAAAGCATTCACAAAAGAAGAGTGGATGGATGTCATGCTCCGTTCTATTGGCATGGAGCCGGATGAATTACAGTATCGTGAAAAGTGGCTGCTATTGGCTCGTATGCTGCCATTGGTAGAAAATAATTTCAATTTGTGTGAATTAGGACCCCGTAGTACCGGAAAATCACATTTGTTCAAAGAAATATCTCCAAATAGTATTCTGGTGTCCGGTGGACAGACCACAGTTGCAAACCTGTTTTATAACATGGGCAGAAAGACTGTAGGTTTGGTCGGTCTCTGGGATTGTGTTGCCTTCGATGAGGTAGCAGGTATCAATTTCAAAGATAAAGACGGCATCCAGATTATGAAGGATTATATCTAAAGTGTAAAATCGGATTAGCCCCTGATAAAGCACATTCAAAGGGTGCAGTGGGCTCATCGAAATTGTGCGCTCATCATAGCTCTTAATTACACAACCGAGTAAAAGGACATTGTTTTGCTGAGGAGTAAGCGACTGTCCTGCAGGGATTTGCTCAAATAACGCTTCAACAACCTTTACATAATTGTTTGCTGCAATCTGCAAACGGTCCTTGTAATACGCCAAGCTTGGCAAAATGCGCTTATTTTTGAATTCTTCAAGAAATTTTATATAAGCTGATTTTACAGAGTTGGGAATATCAAGGATATACTCTTTCTCGCCATCAATCGTATCCGCTATTGCCAACCAACCATTTTGAATGAACTCGTTTTCAGTTGCCAGGCTAGAACGATAAGGCTCTTTCGTGAAGAATTCAGTTGTTCCAGAAACAATTTTTCCTTCTCGATATTCAAGGCTTCGTTTCTCGTGATATTTCCATTTAAATGCGCCAATACCTGTTAATTCGACAGGTTTAATGAGATCATCCTGAATTTGTAGGGGGATAAGGATAGGACCGCACTTTATAGTGCAATCCAAATACCCTGTATCTGTATCAATATCCTCCTCACCAATCAGCAACCGCAAAGTATCGCTATAACTGCATTCGTATACTCCATTGTTTTCAATAGAACATGATATCACATTTGAACATCTAGGATTTACAACTAATTCTTTTGTAAGTCCAAAGACCTGTATGCTAGCTTTTTTAACATTTTTAGGAACCTTTAGAAGAAATGATGTCTGAATCGCCTCAAAATATTTAGGAACTATATCAATAACACAAATTTTAATTTTATAAGTTATATCGTTGTTCAAGTCCATTATCGTTGTCGTAGAGAATGAGCAGCCTTCAGGTTTAATTGTAATTATAATTTTTTTCGGCGAAGAAACTGCCGTCGCTCCAATGGACTCAATACAACTCTGCTTAACAGCGATGTTGGTTTGAATGGAGACAGAGACTCCCTTACGGCCATCCGGGTTGTAAATTATAATATTTTTTTTGCGAGCTTGTTTTTGCTATCTCCATCATCGCGCATGAATACATTGGTATCGATCAAATAAGAATATTCAATAGCAGATCCAGAATAAATTTCAAAATCAGTGTCGTCAATCTTTAAAGGGTTATCCAATTTCTTCCGCAATTTATCTTGAGAGCTTTTAACCATGGCATATGTATAGTCTCTATACCAAGGTGTATTTTTCTTTTTACAAGTCTCTAGATACTCAACAAATGTTTTGTCGAATTCTTTTTCAAGCGCATCAGATATATTACCATGTTTAAATATACGGTCTATCAACTCAAAGAGCTTATGGTTTTCCTCAAGCCGTGCTTTAATTTTACTTTCATCTACTATATGCTTTCCGTCTGGATCAGACAGAAGTGAGAAAGACGGATAATCCGCTTCCTGAACAAATCCACGTCCAAGAACTGTAAGTAGGTCACTGTACTCATACAGAGAAGATTTATCGCTAAAACGGTCTGTTTGTTTATGATTTAGTTCCGTTTCCAGGAAAGTCTTATCTGCAACGGAAAGTTGAGCATCTTGTATGTTTTCTTTGATCTTGGATATGATGGAGGACGCATGAAAAGGCATTCCATTGGCAGATAGATCCCCTGTGCCACTAGTAATACTATCAATAGCTGAATGTGTAATCATCAAAATTGGAAAATGTTTATCTGACAATTCTGCATTTCTCAGCGTTGCCAGGAAATCATCTGTCATACCATTTATTTTGGACGCAACTACAACCTCAATGTTTGCAGATAACTGAATTGTAAACGTAGAATATACTGAACCGTATTGATAGGTGCCTTGAATATTATCAAGTTGCGTACGTTTTCTTAGAGCAGAGTCCACGCCTTTGACCATTTCCTCCGTATCCAACTTAAGGCAATATCTCTCACCAGGACGTATAGATGCAACCTTACTTTGAAAATAGCTAAGCGTATTATTTGCTATGTAATTATAAAATTCGTTTAACATATTTTGCATCTCCACTGTCGCTCTTTTTTTCAATCAAATTGAGCTTTTCGTAATAGTTTGCTACCTGCTCCTTCGAAATACTATCTAAGAATACTCCACGACTCTCAAAGGCTTGGAAAACATCTTTTAAACGCATCTGCTCTTGATTTTTAATGCAGATTTTTGTTAAAAATATCAACGTCTCTTCAGATAGATTTAGCATCAAACCACTTCGACCGCGGTTCTTCAAATATTTATGACAATAGTTTTCAAATTTATTTACGAATTGTACGCACGTGATCTCCCGGTATTTTCAAATTGCACTCTAACGCTATCATAAAGGTACTTTATTTCAGAAGCTGTTTTCCCTTGAAGAAAAGTAACCTTTTGCAAATTATTCATCTCAGGACAATCAGTTATTGATTTACGATAGCAATCTGTTAACTTGGCTATTTGCGTTGCAATTTGTTCGTCAAGTTCCGGAGCTTCCCTTATAATCTTGCCTAATTCTATATAGTCGACAGGAAAAGTCCCATCAGGAGTTTGGTTTAATATCTCCAGAACGACTGCGTGAGCAAATATTTTTTCAATTGCATTCTGAAGCAGTTGCCATCCTTCTGTAAAGCATTGTCGGCTTTGACTTGTCTTTTCCCATTCCAAGCAAAAGTATAAAGGTAGATTTCTACTTCTTTCTCCATCCATAAAGCGATTCAGTTGCAGGCATGCCTGTGCTGTATAAGTAAAAAAATAGAATTCCAACAGGGGTACTAAATAGTCTTTTGTCCTGTTTTGAGTTTCCAAAATATAAGCAAAATCTTCTTCAAATAATATCTTTACCGCTTCAGTTACACGGAAATATGGAATGACTGTATCATCAATATTGGCTTTTGTGGAAAGTTTAGATAGTACCAACCGTTCAAATACATTACTACTCGATAATAAATGTTGATGGGCCTTTTCAATTTGAGATTTTAATACAATCCGATCACCTAGTACATCAACCAAGTAGTCTGCTATTCTACGTTCGCTTGATTCTTCACAAGGAATTTGCTCTAACATCTGAAGATTGAGTGGCCTAATCCGACCGTCACTATAAAAAAACATGTGGCTAACAACTTCATAAAACAGTTCTTCTTGACCAGCTTCGATATCAGTAACTTCCTTCAAAAGGTCAACCAAAGCATTTGCCTTAATTGACTCCACTTTTTTACATTCTATCTGACACAAAAATCTTCCAACCAGATGATCAAGATCCAAAACAGCTGCACTATTCGGTTGTGTAATAAAAGGGAATAGCTTGAATTTTTTGCCGGGCGTATGTCTAAATTTAGTTCCATTGTCAACAAAAAAGTTGTCGCGAAACAATTCTTCAATTAATGTATATTCCATTATCACACCACCGTAAATTCATATCCAAAATCATTCTCTTCAAAAATGATTTTGTACTGTTTTCCAATATCCTTTGGTACGATAACAACTCTGGAAGACTTATTGCCGAATTCAATCAGTCTTTGGACAAAGCTAACAAAATCCGCATGACGGTTTTTATCTTTAACTGTGGGACGATAACCGTCTTTCATATCTAATATTAATTCAAATAATGCAAAGTCAACGCTGATTTCTGCCATTTCTGTTGTATCGGACATATCTTTTTTGAAACGAAGCTTGATTGTTGGGGAAAATCGCTGAATGCTGCCGGGCACTGTAGTACTATTCTTATAGATCGCAGACTTCAATTGTAATTGTTCTAAGAGCCAAAATTGCTCATTTGTATCGTCTATACAAATACAATCATCATCAAATTGTCCATTCCAGCAAAGAATAGCCTTTTTAGTTGCATCATATAGTTTGGCTAACTTTTTTTCATTGCCACTGTTTTGATAATACAGATATCGGATGTACTCGTTCAGCCGTTTTTGATGATAATTTTCGTGAATCTCACCGTTCATTTCCTGTAATCGTATACTAAAGCGATAAATAATCTTTTTGAGTTCCGGTTTAATTCCACCAAGGACCGATACATCTGTTAAGTTTTTTAAAACCTGATATGGCGTATTTTCTGTTGCTTTTGAAAATACTTTTTCAATATTCTCAAGTGAATGAAAGTTTGTGGCGTCTTCATCTATCACAATATTACGAAATTTCAGAATATCATGCTCTTTTATCGCGTTTAGCAAGGGTGAAACATCATCGAATTCATTCAAGAGCATAGGAGTGGTCCATAAAATATAGTTTGTCAAATACTTAATATCTGACGATGAAAAGCTGCACAAAGTAGCATAATTAAAGTTAGGATGTACCATCAAATCATAAAGGAGGTTAAGAACTTCTCGTGTCGAAACAATTTCTTTATCTTTAATTACAACTTCTACTATACGTCGAATAATTGCTTTTTGATGTACGGCATTTGAAAGAAATTCATAGTTGTGACGAACCGGGCAACGCTGACACATCGAGCAGGTCGCATCGTTAACATACGCCTCATAGAAAGGATTTTCCATTGACTTGCGGAAAACTTTTTCTAATAATTGCTCTAAGAATTCTGTACCAATACCATTCTCACAAAGAGAGAACACTTGGTAATCAGAAAAACTTACATGCTGAAATACGCTGTTTCCATGGTATCCAACCTGACGAGTATATCCAGAAATGATTTCGTTTTCTTCAACATATTTTTTGAGTTGTGAAAATTTCTTCCCTTTTTCAGACTCAACAAAATTATTCAGTGTTCCCAAATTGATTGCAATAATCGTACGAGCACTATCATCAGTCATATAATTATCATCATTAAATGGAGCCAACTTGGCTGCCAGCGTGTCTATGGCTGTTAATGTAGGTTCGCTGCTTTCTGTTGCATCATTATAAGGCTCGTAAGCTGCCAAAAGATTTTCTGAATCTGAATTTTTCAAATATGAAATCAAGTGAGACTTACCATCACCCGCACTGCCGCACAGCAGCACAAGGTACTTTTTTTGATTCGCATTTATTTTTCTAAGCAAATCTCTCAGCTCAATTTCTACTTGACGCTGAACATGCAAATATTCTTTAAAAGGATCAAATGCGCTTGTATTTTCAACAGATTCTGCCGAAAGTTTTCTTAACTTACTAAGTTGAACAATAAAATCACAGGCCATACCTTTTTCTCCTTGATAGAATTAGCATTTATCAGCATACTTTTTATAAAAATCACACAAAATCAAATTAAACTTGTCAGATTCTTACGAGGGATATCATAGAAGTGCAGAGAGCAAACACCCAAAAAGTGATAGAATCAAGGAAAGAACAAGGTGGTGTTTGCAATGCCCAAATATGATAAGGAGTTCAAAGAAGAAGCGGTCAAACTGTCCGACGAAATCGGCGTAAAGCAGGCGGCGGCACAACTTGGTATTCCATACTACTCTCTGGCGGAGTGGCGGCAGAAGCGAAAGGTATTCGGAGATCACGCCTTCGTCGGCAGCGGCATTCGCCGCGACGCGCCGCTTTCCGAGAACGAACGCCGGCTGATAAAGGAAAACGCCGAGCTGCGGAAAGCCAATGAGATTCTCAAGGATGCGCTGGGTTTTTTCGCCAAAGACCGGAAACGGTAAAGCCGGAGCGGTTGTATGAGTATATCACGCTGCGCCGTGAGCGGTTCTGCGTTCATGCCATGTGCCGGGTTGTGAAAGTCAGTGAATCCGGGTACTACCGCTCTTTGCAGTCGGCTGGCAAGCCAAAACCGTGGCAGTTGCTTCTGGTCAAAATACGAGAGGTTTATAATGAAAATCCGGACAATGACAATTATGGTGTTGGCCGAATTCTTCTGGCACTTACACAGCGCGGTATCGCGGTAAGCCGAAGCAGCGTGCGGAGGGCCATGAAGCGTGGAGGTCTGCTCCATGGTTCTTCTCGTCACCCCAGCAGTCTGACAAAAGCAGACTTGGCTGCGCAGAAGGCGGAGAACTTGATTTGCTGGGATTTTACCGCAGGCGCTCCCAACCGGAAGTGGCTGACGGATATTACGCAGATCCAGTGTCTGGACGGTAAGTTGTATATGGCGGCAGTCCTGGACTGTTATAACGGAGAGATCGTCGGTCTCGCTATGGATGACAACATGAAGAAGGAGCTGTGTATCCGGGCGTTTCGGTCTGCCTGCCAAGTACAGGGAGCCTATGGAATGACCCTGCACAGTGACCGCGGAAGCCAATTTACCAGCTCCGCATTTCGAAAAGCGCTGGCGCAATACGGCGCGGTTCAAAGTATGAGCGGCACGGGCCGCTGCTATGACAACGCCCGGATGGAGAGTTTTTTTGCTACGCTGAAGAAAGAAAAACTTTATCGAATCAGGACGGAGCGGATGCCCATGGCACAGGTTAAGAGCATCGTATTCCGGTACATCATGACCTACTATAACCGCCGGCGAATCTATACTGCCAACCCCGGCGGCCTGCCGCCAGCCATGTATCGTCAGGCCGCCANGCGCTGGCGCAATACGGCGCGGTTCAAAGTATGAGCGGCACGGGCCGCTGCTATGACAACGCCCGGATGGAGAGTTTTTTTGCTACGCTGAAGAAAGAAAAACTTTATCGAATCAGGACGGAGCGGATGCCCATGGCACAGGTTAAGAGCATCGTATTCCGGTACATCATGCCCTACTATAACCGCCGGCGAATCTATACTGCCAACCCCGGCGGCCTGCCGCCAGCCATGTATCGTCAGGCCGCCAGAGGCCTGGCCGCATAAGCCGCAGATTTTGGGTGTTCACATTCTGCACTCTTCTTGACTTCTCTAAACACTCAATTTCGTATAACATAACGCAGCACCTCCTCCTTCTCATCGTATTCTATTTTTCCAAGGGCATATAGACAATCCAATGTCTCCATGAATTCATTTACCCCAGACATTTTTCTAATCACCTTTTTGTATAACTCGTGTACCCCCAGAGGCTTGCTCTTCAGTTCTGTTAAAACAACAGGAAATTTGGGGAGGATGCTCTGGTTATAGGAGAATAGTTTATTCGGCAATAACATCAAACACCTCACATTTCTGTATGAAGTAAGAAATCACTACTTCACACGCACCTCTGTCCTCATTTGTACCACGTTGCAGCCAGTCAACCATTTCATCAAAGATGCGCTGCTGACTGTAACCTTTATCCTTTAAATTCAGATATGTTATCTTTACCTGATTACAAAATGGATTGAATCTCAGACGACCTTCCTGGCTTAATTCTTGGAAGGTTTCATGAACCGCATTGAAGTAAATATTAACCTGCGCCTGTGCTCTGACGTATAGCATGATGTTATCTGCTTCAATCTTTTGTCTCAACGTCACTGGGTCATAGTTCAAATCAACAGCAGGGGGCTTTGGCAGCGAAGGAATTTTCTCCAATACACGCCTAACACCATCCTCTATCTTCTGGTCAGCTACCATTTCTCTGACATCAGCCGAATCAATGAGGTTTTTCTTTATTTCTTGAATACGCCGCATGGTTTCAGCATTCCTGCCAATAGCATATTTGTTGCAACAATCAGGACACATTGCAATCAGATTGTTCATGCTATTTTCCGACCGCTGTGGATTGATGACTACAACATCATAATTTAATCCCAACTGTCCATTAACTCGTGAAAAAAGCGGCTTGCTGCATCCATCACATGGGCACAGGCTTCCTTCCTCTGCCACAAGCTGAATTCCATATTTATCTTTTAGTGATACCGTTACTGGCATTGCTACTGCTGTGTCAACATCTCCACCTGTCTTTACAAGGGCAGCTGGGGATTTCTTTCTTTTTGGCGAAGCGGCTGTTTCAATAATGCTCTTAAAATAGTCCGCTATTTTTTCTCCGTAATTACACTCGTCAATATCTGGACACTCTTCCTTGAATACGTCACAAAGACTTTTCACGGTCTCATCATACCCAGAATCGAGAAATTCAGAAAACAAGGTGGTATCCAACGACCCTGAGATTTTCTTTGCAAGGGTCGTGATATCGTGTTCACCATAAAAATAGCCCTTATACGTTCTCGGCAGCGTTTCATCCAGAGGATTGTCATCTTCAAGATTGGCATAGATGTGCGCAAACAACTCTTTTGCAAAATCCTCCGGAGCCATGTCCTCTTGATAGTATGTAGATAACTTGCTTGCAAATTTTTCAAATGCTGTTTCCTGCAATAAAGACACCTCCTCAATCATTACCGTGTACAACCATGTCCTGCGTAGAGCGGTAAAAATGATGATTTCCTATATACTGAGACTACAAGGAAATGGATGACGCTTCAAGATATAGATATATACTCTGAAAATTATATTGCAAAAGCGATCGTTTGTCAATTTCACGTTTGCCATCGCAAATATTTTGTCAGCGATAGAAAAACCATCTATTTTCTTCACACAGTGCACCTCTGCAGGGGTGTCCGGAGCTGTGTAAAAATCGAATATTGCAACCAACCACCGGAAGGGCGGCTGCAACCGAAACGAAGTAATTCGTGAGGCTGCAGACTCCCACACGGTCTGTTTTGCTGCATCTACTAAAGACCTTCTTTTCGGAATCACACCGAAAGGAAGGTCATTTTTTGAAATTCAATCTCCCAGTACTTATAGGAAACAGAATCCCGTGGCATCAATTATGTTTTAAATCTGTAAAAACAAGAGATCGGGGTCCGCCGTTTCTCCTTCGTTTTCGACCCAACGAAAATGAAGGAGGACAAGCCCTATGGCTAATAAATATAGGATTCCGGATTTCAGAAAGCTGTATCCGGAGGCCAGCGAGGAAGTGATCGCTGTGCTGAAAACTACAGAAAGAAAAATGCAGTATCAGGAATATGACCTCAAGGTGGAGCAGACGGTCGTGGATCAAGACAAACAAACCGTGACCATCATCCCCAGCCGAGAGGACTCCTATGAGCGGTTGCTGGATCAGGATACGCAGTTTGCGGAGGATGATGCCAGTACAGAAGAACAGGCAATCCACAACATCCAGTCGCAGCAGCTACATAAAGCCCTTTCTTTACTCTCTGATGATGAGCGCTTTCTCATTGAGCAGCTCTATTTTGAGGAACGCACTGAGCGAGAACTTTCTGATGAACGCGGCATTTATCACAATGCCATCCACAAGCAGAAAAACCGCATTTTGCAAAAGCTCAAAAAGATTTTAGAAAATTTTTGACTTTAGGGTGTGCAAGATGCTCTGCCAACGTGGAAGTAAGTGAGGGGGAAAATAATTCTCCCCGTTGCTCTTTGAAAAACGCCGTAGCCAACCGGTCATATCCAGCAGCACAGATACTTTAGCTGTTCAGCCCGAAAGGGACAAGCGGCACGGAGGATGCGCCAAGACCACCTGCAGGCAGTCAGAGTGCCTGTCAAACCGACTCAGCAGAATGTTCGGCGGAGGGATACTCCGCCGAACCACTCTCTGCGGAGAGCGAAAGGTGCAAAGCGATACCTATCCGTCCAGAAGTGGCCCGTGGTGGGCCGCACCGCCATAACCTGAACAGCCTACCATGATACTTCTGCCCAGTCACAGTCTCAAGCAATGAGGGCAGCTCGGAGAAAACCTCGGAGGGGTGAGATTCCCATGACGGCTTTTAACCAGAGCCGGTCTGTGCTTGCTGCCCATAGAGCGCACCAAGGCGCTCTGCTCCGGGAAGTAGTGTCGAATAGGAGCAAGCGAAAACGAAGAACGAAAAAAGACTTTCATGATAGAAACTACGGCGGCAGCCGCTCTTGTATCTAATCAACTGCGTCTGCCGCTGTCCTTGTGTCATGAAGGAATCACGGGAAGGAGGAACCAGTAGAACACTGGTGACGGAAATGCTGGGAGGCCCGCAGGCCGAGACAGTAAAGGAGGAATTTGAATTATGAACATCAAAAAAGGCGATATTCTCTACGCTGACCTAACACCGGTCATTGGCTCCGAACAGGGAGGTGTACGTCCGGTGCTAATCATTCAGAACAATATTGGTAACCGCTACAGCCCCACTGTGATTGTGGCTGCCATCACCAGCAGAACAGGAAAGCCCCCATTGCCAACCCATGTGCCGCTGCACAGCACTCCCGGCCTTTGGAAAAGCTCCGTGATACTGCTGGAGCAGGTGCGCACCATTGATCGTTCTCGGCTCCGGGAATACATAGGCCATTTGCCGCCGGATACCTTGCAGCGGGTGGATCAGGCGCTGGCCGTCAGCTTTGGAATGGAAGAAAACACTGCCTCTGCACTGCAGATGTGTATGAGATTATAGGAGGAATCGAATATGTATCAGGAAAAGAATGCGTGGGTCTACTGTCGCATTGATGCACCGGAAGATACCCACGGAGCATTAAAAGGGCAGCGCCAGCAGCTCATGGATTATGCCGAGCAGATGGGCTTTGCTGTGGTCGGCTCCTCTGAGGATACCGGCAGCAGCCAATCGGGCTGGCCGGGGCTGTCGTTGGCTGTGCAGGCGGCCAAGGAACATAGAATTCATGCGTTGTTGCTGAAAGAGCTGCCGTGCTTCGGAGAGACAGCCAACGAAGTATTGCAGCTCCTACGCAAAATTGAACAGTCAGGCGCTGCGATCTACTCGCCATTACATGGCAAAATCACGATTGGAAAAGGAGGTTCCCAATGAAAACCAAGCCTGTTCCCTTGTTTGAAGATTATCCCGATGTTGTGGAGGTTGCAGATCTCCGTCAGATGCTGGGCGGCATTAGTAGTCAGCAATATTTGTGGAAACGGTATCCTTTTGTTGCACATGAACTGAGCAGGCAGGACCTATTTGATAAAATTAAAGAGATGATTAAACCACTAAACTAATAAATTCATACATACATAAAGAGGACAAGCCGCTATTCCGAATACGCAAGCGGAACCTTGAACAGCGATGGAGGCAACATCACTTTCAATACGAGCGGCGATTATACCCTTGCCGTCACCTTAACAGACACCCTTGGCAGAAGCTTCACGGAAAGCAAAACGATCACCATCTATCCCATCCCGAAGATACAATTAATAATGCCACAGGCAGGTTATATCGGAGAAACTGCCACGGTTTCCGTCAGCGAAAGCGATCTTGACAACCTCATATCTTCCTGGACGATATCGTCAGATGGCGGTGAAGCCCGTCCGTATACCGATTATGTTAACGGAAACCTTTCCAATGGTGGCGGCAGTATCGTATTTAACGCCAAAGGTAGCTATATCCTTTCAGTTACCATGATCGACGTTCTCGGCAGAAGCTTCACAGAAAACAAAACGATCACCATCTATCCGATACCTGAAATGCAAATCAGCCTGCCGCAGCTTTCCTACAGCAGTGAGGCTATCCCGGTATCTGTTACGGGAAGCAACCTGGACAACCTTAATATTGTTTGGAGTATTTCAGTTGACGGAGGCGCTGCGATTCCCTATACCCAATACGCCAAAGGTACGCTCGGAAACAGCGGCGGCGAGATCAGCATCAACACGGATAAAACCGTTTCCGTCAAGCTAACCGCAACCGCGACAGATAGAAATAACCGCAGTTTTACCTTCACAACAGATGCGGTTAATGTAAAACCCATTGCAAAGTGTTTCTTCTCCGTACCGCCCTCTATTCATGCCGGTACAAACTTTAATGTGTCCATGCAGGATGTCTCAGGCCTGGAAGGTAAGAACATCGTGTGGTCGTTGACCAAAGACGGCAGTACGGCGAGCTATACAGGCAGCCTGTCAAACAACGGCGGTAGCATATCCATCGGTACCACAGGAACCTACACCCTGACCGCCAGCGTCACCGATGACACGGGCAGAATATTCAGCCACTCCGAAAATGTTGGGATTACCAACACCGCACCTAATGCGCCGAACGCAAGCGCGACGGTTACAAGAACAGTCAAGGATCAGAAATTCCTTGTAAACTTCGCAGTTTCCGCTACTGATCCTGATGGGGATGCCGTCACCTACGAATATTCCGGCCAGAGTGCGGACGGCTACTATGCGGCAGGCTCCCATACCGTTAAGGTCAGAGCTAAGGATGCCTTGGGAGCATGTTCCGAGTGGAAGGAAATCACCTTTAACGTTGCCAACTCAGCGCCGTCCACACCGGTTATCACAAGAACACCGAACGGCAACTGCGTCGCGCCTGGAACCCCCATTACCATTACCGCATCCGCTACCGATCCGGATGGAGATGCTATCACCTATGTATGGGACAACCGTGACGCTCAATTATACAGCAAAAAGGAAAGAAACACACGCGTGTTTCTTTCCTTTTTGATCCTTGGGTCAAAGACGATTCTTCCTGTATGACTCTTTGCTGCAAGTCCGGTACAGCAGCCGCAAGCGAAACGTTGCCGGAGGCGATCAGATGTCGCACTCCCTTGTACGCCAAGCGATCTCGACCTCCAGATCCCTTTTCAGCTTGGCGTTCTCTGCGACGAGGTCGTCATAATGGCGGCTCTGTACGTAATATTTGACAAAACTGAAGGTGGCCTCCTGAAACTCTTCTTCCGTATACTGCGGCAGGAGGGAGCCGTTGAACCGCTTAAGTCCCTGCACGGAGATCACCACGAGACGGCGGTTCTTTTCCGAGAGATGAATGATCTTCAGGTTTTCCGGAATTTCCAGCTTCAAATCGTAAATTTCGTTGATCTCTTTCAGCAGCTTGCGCTGTTCCGGCTTGGCCGATACAATCACGCCGTATTTTTCAAACAGCTCCTTTAAGTAGTCGACCGACACTTCCTCTCTGGTAATGGTCCCCTTTCCAATTCCGGAGAACATCGTATTGGACAGGGAAAAGCTGACAAATACCTCTTTGCCCGTTTGCGGATAGTTCATGATTATTTACCTCCCGACATATTCTTGATTTTGCTGGGATCGTATTTCGGTTTGCCCCAGAGCTATTATATCACACAATACGCAAAAGTAAAATTTATATTACGCAAGGTTGCGTAATATTATTGTATATTTGTCAGACTGGATTCGCGCAGCAAAAAACCAAGCGGTACGGACGTTCGTCCGGATACCGCTTGGTTTTATTCCATCATGCAGGCTAACCAGCGCATAAAAAAACTCAGAAGATATTCGTAATTCTCTCCCATGTGCGCTGCGCCAAGGCAAATTGATTATAGTGCCTCTTTACATTCTTGGAATACTTATTAAATTCCAGCGCAATGTTAAAGAAACGCTTGTCTTGAAAATATTCTGCTAATTTTGGCAGCGTCTGCTCCAGTGCGGAATTTATCAGCTTCATTCTCTGCTCATATTCTTCCGGCGCGGTAATATATGTCAGCAGCGGCTTATAGCGAACCCAGCCAATGCACGTATTCAAAAATCTCAGATTGACTGCAGCCGAATCCGCTGTAATTGCTGAAAGGTGTATAGGCAGCACTCCGTCCAGAAGATGCTGGTAAATCGAAAACCCGTCATGGAATGTATAGCACGGTATCCTGCGCACAATCCTGTCATCCAGCAGGGTTGACAGGAAGGTGTCTTCTCCTCTTGCACCAGGAGGATTGAAAAATGGAAACGTTTTTTGGGGCTGTTTAAGATTGATGCAAAGATTGGCTCCCGAAATAAATTTGCAGCCACCGATCAACGGTACATCCTCCACTTTATTAGTGGTCAGCACATCTGTCGACGCATATGTTACGCCGCCGGATTTCATAAGCGTTTTAATGCTCGTCCAATTGATAATGTCATTGCTGATTGCCTCAACAAATAGTTTGAAAGTTTCCTCGTCCAATACCTCATTAAACCTGATCTGAGGGATCGGCGAGATATATCCGCAGTGGAAACCGTTTGTGTAATCCGCATCACCGATTTCTTTTAGGTGGGAAATAAAAACCTGCTGGCCGCTCCAAAGACATGTTTCATGATTATTTGTTACCGCCATTGGATACTCGTCATCATCAAGGAAGAGGAAATAATCCATTTGGTTTTCTATTGCCGCGAACAGCACCGCATTACGCTTTCCCGCATATCCCGCCCTGAAAACGCTGGACAGTTCAGGCTGTGTGAATTTGTTGCTGTCCCTTAGCACCTCAAGGCTCTTTAATGTATTTTTTGCACCGACAAAAGTAACGCTTTCAAAAGCGTCCACAATTTCCTGGGACAGATTCGTATAGTCAGTGGACTTGGTATTATGATATTCAACATCGTATGCCACGAAAAGATGAAGTTTGACATCCATGCCCGCAGGTAACCCATCCTTTGTAGCTTTCCAGGTATTTATATAAGCCGCCAAAACTTTTCGAAAATTGCGTCTGCCCGTTGCAAATCCGATTCCCATGCGTATTTCACTCATTGTTGCCGTCCTTTCTTCTGCTCTACTATCGCTTTCTCATATTCCATTCTTTCAAGATGCTATCGATATTAATTATAGCAAACTTTATATGATTTTGTCAAATATTCCCTGTCCGCTTGGTATTTATCGATTGCAGCCAAGCAGTTTTTTCGTCTTATATGCATTATACATAAAAATAGAATTGGTGTGCAGAATAATCGAGAACCATATTTTTCTTGTTAATGTAGAATTGATTGTGTGTACGGAATAGGGGGGTCACCGATGAAACATGCAGCAAAATTTTTCGCTGTCCTATTTCTTTTGCTTACTTTGTCCGGCTGTCAGAACGGATCCACTTCTACGCCAAGCACATCGTCGGATACGAGTATGCCCGAGGAATTAAAGGCAAGCGACTATTTTCCAATGGTGGAGAACACAAGATACGTATATCAGGGCGAGGGAAACGAGTACGCCTTCTATGACGCTTATCCTGATTTTACTTCGGAAAATCAGATACAGCTGAGGATTGACAACGGCGGCACCATTCTAACAATGGTGATTGCTCTCTCCGACGGAAAACTGGTTCAGACCTATTCAAGCGGCGAGACATATGATCGGGAAAACGACTTGAATAAGACCGGTGAGGAAGAAGTCCTACTGGCAGAACCGATCGTCAAGGGTACTGTCTGGACATTGAAAGACGGGAGCACCCGGACGATCACCGACACCTCCGCTTCCATTTCCACCCCTTCCGGTCATTATGACGCGCTAGAAGTTACCACCCAAGGACCAAACGGCACAACCATCCAGTATTACGCCAAGGATATCGGCCCGATTAAAATCGTCTATGAGTCGGGAGGATCTCAGATTTCCTCCACGCTCAGTTCCGTTGAAAAAGATGTGCCTCTGACGCAAACCGTTCGGTTTTTCTACCCCAATGTTGACCAAGATAAGATTTGTTATGAGGAAAAAGAGATCGATTTTTATACAAATGATGTCACAAAGGACGTGATTGCGAAGGCTTATCGGGAAGTTCCCAATGGGGCCGCAAAAGTCTTCTCTGAAAGCACAGAGATCAATAGCTTGTTCCTGAATGACGATGGCAGCATCTCCCTGGACCTGAACCAGGCGTTTTTAACAGAGATGAATGCCGGTTCCGGGTATGAGTCCGTGATTCTTCAATGCATAGCAAATACTTTTGGGTATTACTATCATACGGATAAAGTGGTATTGACGATTGAGGGCAACCCCTATTCCTCGGGGCATTTTAAATTTCAAGAGGGCGAATTTTTGCAGGCTGATCTGAGCAATGCCATACAGCTTGCAAAATAGGCATCGCGCCGTGGAAATCAAATGAGTAAGCCGCCGGGAACAGAGGCATCCGGAACGCAAAGGGGAATTCTGTTTTTTCTTGACAGAAGAGAACAAAAATGTTAAAATTCTCAGTAAGATCTTTTTGTGAGTTCTCGCAAAAAGAAGCAGACCAATCTTCTGCTAAGCTGAAGATAAGCCCTTACGGACAGGCGGGTCGGTTGCCGGGCGGTATAATCCGCATTATTGATTGAGTTAGAAGCTCAAATTTTATAAGTTGATTACTTTATAATCGAGCCTGCGGGCAATCATCTTGTGAAACGGTCAATAAAAGAGTAGCAGCCGATTCTTTGCGGAACCGCTCAAATCTTTGCCATACGAAGTTTGGTCGCATGTTGCCGTGCGATCTTATTCGTTAGGCTTTTCTATTGATTGTTTTGACCGCAGATGACATTGTCATCTGCGGTTTTGTTTTGTGCCGGGCGTCAGAAAGGAGAAAACCATGGATTTGGAACGTCAGAAATCAGCCCCCATCTGCCAGGCTTTGGAGCAATTCCAGCGGCGGCGGGTTGTTCCTTTCGATGTACCAGGCCATAAAAGAGGCCGAGGCAACCCGGAGCTTGCCGAACTACTGGGGCAAAAGTGTGTGGGGTTGGATGTAAACTCCATGAAGCCGCTGGATAATCTCTGCAATCCGGTGTCTGTGATCCGGGAGGCTGAAGAATTGGCTGCCGATGCTTTCGGCGCAACTCACGCTTTTTTTATGGTGGGCGGCACCACAAGTTCGGTGCAGAGCATGGTCCTCTCGGTATGCAGAGCAGGAGAGAAGATCATACTGCCCCGCAATGTTCACAAGAGCGTTATCAACGCACTGATTCTCTGCGGCGGTATTCCTGTCTATGTAAAACCGGAGATTCATCCCCAGATCGGGGTGGCGCTGGGAATGGAAGTTGCCTCCGTGGAAGTAGCCATCCGGGAAAACCCGGACGCGGTAGCGGTATTGGTCAATAATCCCACCTATTATGGCATCTGTTCTGACCTGAAAGCCATTACGCAGCTGGCCCATGCCCACGGGATGAAGATGCTGGTAGATGAAGCGCATGGCACTCACCTCAGCTTTGGCGACGATCTGCCTGCCTCTGCTATGTCGGCGGGGGCGGATATGGCTGCCGTATCCATGCATAAGTCCGGCGGAAGCCTGACTCAAAGCTCTCTTCTCCTCCTTGGCAAAGAGATGGATGTCGGCCACGTCCGCAAGATCATCAATCTCACACAGACCACCAGCGCATCCTATCTGCTTCTCTCCAGCCTGGATATCTCCCGCAGAAACCTGGCGCTTCGGGGCCGGGAATCCTTTTCCAAGGTCGTCCGGATGGCCGAGTATGCCCGATCCGAAATCAACGGGATCAGCGGATATTACGCCTATGGACGGGAACTCATCAACGGGATCAGTGTCTGTGACTACGATGTGACGAAATTATCCGTCTTTACCCAGGGTATCGGGCTGACAGGCATTGAAGTCTACGACCTGCTTCGGGATGAGTATGATATTCAGATTGAATTTGGCGATATTGGGAACATTCTGGCCTATATTTCCATTGGTGACCGCATTCAGGATATTGAGCGGCTTGTGGGCGCTTTGGAGGACATCAAACGGCTGTATGCAAAAGAGGGTTCCAGCCTGTACTTCGGAGATTTTGTTCAGCCGGAAGTGGTCTATTCCCCTCAGAAACCCTTTTATGCCGAAAAGGAAACTCTGCCCATTCGCCGGACGGCGGGCCGGGTTACCGGCGAGTTTGTCATGTGCTATCCGCCGGGAATCCCCATACTGGCACCCGGCGAGCGGGTCACCGAAGAGATCATTGAGCACATCCTTTTTGCCCGTGAGAAGGGCTGCTCGCTTCAGGGAACTGCCGATCCCGGAGTGGATTATCTCCAAGTGATTAAGGAGTGACAGCGCGATGGATATGTGGATTTATACCGCAAACGGTCAGATCAGTATGCGGGTCAGCCGGGAGCTCTATTCTGCGGAGAGCGAATACCAGAAGATCGAGGTCTTTGAGTCTCCGGATTACGGCCGGTTGCTTGCTCTGGACGGAGATGTGATTTTTTCCTCCGCGGACGAGTTCATTTATAACGAAATGGTGGCTCATGTTCCCATGGCGGTGCATCCCCATGTCAAAAATGTCCTGATCATCGGCGGCGGAGACGGCGGCGTGGCCCGGGAGTTTACAGCTTACCCCGAAATTGAGACCATCGACGTGGTGGAGCCGGACGAGATGTTTGTTCAGGTCAGCCGGGAATTTTTCCCGGAGGCCGCCAGGAGCTTTGAGAATCCAAAAGTCAACATCATCTATCAGGACGGTCTTCGTTTTCTGCGCGGGCGGAAGTCGGAATATGACATCATTATCAACGACTCCACCGACCCGTTTGGCCATACGGAAGGGCTGTTCACCAAGGAATTTTACGGAAGCTGTTACCGTGTCCTGCGGGATGACGGGATCATGATCTATCAGCACGGAAGCCCGTTTTTTGACGAGGACGAGACCGCTTTCCGCGCAATGCACCGAAAAGTATACCAGAGCTTTCCCATCAGCCGCGTTTATCAGGCCCACATTCCGACTTGCCCTTCGGGTTACTGGATGTTCGGTTTTGCCTCCAAGAAGTATCATCCGATTAATGACTTTGATTCTGCCCGCTGGAATGCCCGCGGCATTAAGACCTGGTACTATACCACCAATCTGCACCTGGGCGCCTTTCTGTTGCCAAAATATGTAGAAGACCTGCTGGTTGAGGCGGAAAACGCGGTTGATAAGGCCCGTTAAATTTTTTAAAAATTTTGATAGGAGGGACTTTTGATGTCCAGACTCTTAGTCATCGGCTGCGGCGGTGTTGCGTCCGTCGCCATTCACAAATGCTGCCAAAACAGCTCGGTATTTACGGAACTCTGCATTGCCAGCCGCACCATTTCCAAATGCAACGAGCTGAAAGAAAAGCTCACCGGCAAGACTGCGACAAAGATCACCACGGCTCAGGTGGACGCGGCGGATGTCCCCGCCCTGACGGCCCTCATCCGGGAATATCGGCCGGACGCCGTTTTGAACGTGGCCTTGCCGTATCAGGACCTCACCATTATGGACGCCTGCCTTGCCGCGGGAGTGCACTATATCGACACCGCCAACTTTGAGGCAGAGAATACGGATGACCCCCAATGGCGGTCCGTCTATGAAAAGCGCTGCAAGGAGCTGGGCTTTTCCGCCTATTTTGACTACTCCTGGCAGTGGGACTATCAGGAAAAATTCCGGCAGGCCGGCCTCACCGCCCTCTTGGGCTCCGGCTTTGACCCAGGCGTTACCAGTGTTTTCACCGCCTATGCCCTGAAGCACTACTTTGACGAGATTCACACCATTGACATTCTGGACTGCAACGGCGGCGACCATGGCTACCCCTTTGCCACCAACTTCAACCCGGAGATCAACCTGCGGGAGGTTTCCGCCCCCGGCTCCTATTGGGAGAACGGAAAGTGGGTGGAAGTTCCGGCCGTGTCCATCAAGCGGGAGTACAGTTTCCCTGAGGTGGGCAAAAAGGATATGTATCTGCTCCATCACGAGGAAATCGAATCTCTGGCAAAAAATATCCCGGGTGTCCGCCGCATCCGATTTTTCATGACGTTTGGCCAGAGCTATCTGACCCACATGAAGTGCCTTGAAAATGTGGGCATGCTGTCCACGACTCCGGTGGATTTTCAGGGACAGCAAATTGTGCCTATCCAGTTTTTGAAGGTATTGCTGCCGGACCCCGCCTCTCTTGGCCCCCGCACCGTTGGCAAGACCAACATCGGCTGCATTTTTACCGGTGTGAAGGACGGAAAAGAAAAGACGATCTATATTTACAATGTCTGCGACCATCAGGCGTGCTACCGGGAGGTGGGCAGTCAGGCGATCTCCTATACCACCGGTGTACCCGCTATGATCGGCGCGATGCTGGTGGCGGACGGCCGGTGGAGGAAGCCCGGCGTGTTCAATGTGGAGGAGTTTGACCCCGATCCCTTTATGGACGCCCTGAACCAGTGGGGACTTCCCTGGGTCGTGGAGGAGCACCCGGAGACGGTCGAGTGAGCGGATTCGATCAATTGCCTACGCCCTGTTATGTGGTGGACGAAGGGCAGCTGCGTCGAAATCTGGAGCTGCTGCAAACCGTTCAGCGGGATACGGGCTGTAAGGTCCTGCTGGCCCAAAAGGCGTTTTCCATGTACGCCGAGTACCCTCTCATCCGCCAGTACCTCGCCGGGACCACTGCCAGCAGCCTTTTTGAAGCCCGGCTGGGCGCCACCGAGATGGGCGGGGAGACCCACATTTTCTCTCCCGCCTATCGGGAGGGGGACTTTGACGAAGTTGCGGCTCTTTGCAGCCACATCGTCTTCAATTCCTTTGCACAGCTGGAAAAATACCGTTCCCGCTGCTGCGGCGTCAGCATAGGGCTTCGTATTAACCCGGAATGTTCCACCCAGGAATCCCATGCCATCTATGACCCCTGCGCGCCCGGCTCCCGGCTGGGTGTCACCGCCGATCAAATCAGTCCCGACAGGCTGGATGGGGTGGATGGGCTTCATTTTCATACTCTCTGCGAACAGGATGCCGACGCGCTGGCCGTGACGCTGGAGGCGGTGGAGCAAAAATTTGAAACGGCTCTCCGCCGGATGAAATGGCTGAATCTGGGCGGCGGACATCATATCACCCGTCCGGGCTATCAAATCGATCTGCTGAAGAAGTGCATCCGCCATGTACAGGATACCTACGGAGTGCAGGTCTATCTGGAACCGGGAGAGGCCGTTGCCCTCAATGCCGGATACCTGATTACCGAGGTGCTGGACATTGTGAAAAACAGCGGCGTTACGACGTTGATTTTGGATACCTCCGCCGCCTGTCATATGCCGGATGTGCTGGAGATGCCCTATCGGCCGCCGCTGCGGGGATCCGGACAACCCGGGGAAAAAGCTTATTCCTACCGGCTTTCCTCCTGTACCTGTCTGGCGGGTGACGTTATCGGCGACTACTCCTTTGACCGGCCTGTTGAGATTGGTCAAAGGCTGTGCTTTAAGGATATGGCGATCTACTCCATGGTGAAAAACAATACCTTCAACGGGATTCCGCTGCCTGCCATCGCCGCCATGGATCCGGACGGCAATTGCCGTATCATTAAGAAATTCAGCTACGAGGATTTTAAATCCCGGCTTTCCTGAGGTGTCTTATGAACTGTTCTTCCACACCACGCCGGGACGGGTTTCGGATGCCCGGTGAGTTTGAGGCCCACCAGGGCTGCCTGATGATCTGGCCGTCCCGTCCCGGCTCCTGGCCCTTTGGCGCGCAGGCGGCGCGGAGTGCTTTTGCTGCCGTGGCTTCCGCGATTGCACAGAGTGAAACGGTCTATATGCTGGCGGGGAAGGACGGCATGGAAAGCGCCCGGGAGATGCTGCCCCACAGTGTCCGGATTCTGCCCATGGAGAGCGACGATGCCTGGGCCCGGGATGTCGGTCCCACGTTTGTGGTGAACGATCAGGGCGGCGTCCGGGGCGTGGACTGGCGGTTCAACGCCTGGGGAGGCACGTACGACGGGCTGTATGCCCATTGGGAGCAAGACGATGCCGTGGCGAAAGCATTTTGCGGCCTTCTTGAATTTGACTATTACGATGCCCACCCTTTTGTGCTGGAGGGCGGTTCCATCCACTCCGACGGTGAAGGCACGGCGCTGGTCACGGAGGCCTGTCTCTTAAGCCCCGGCCGGAACCCGGAACTGAGCCGAGAGCAGATTGCGGAGCGGCTGCGGGAGTATCTGGGGATAGAAAAGATTCTGTGGCTGCCCCATGGTATCCGGGGAGACGAGACCAATGAGCATGTGGATAATATCTGTGCGTTTGTCCGCCCTGGGGAGGTCGTGCTGGCCTGGACGGACGATCGGGCCGATCCGCAGTACGCTTACAGCGCCGCCTGCCTTGCGGCGTTGTCTCACGCCGTCGATGCCAGAGGGCGGTCCATCACCGTTCACAAGCTGCCGCTCCCTTCCCGCCCGGTTTGCCTGACCGCCGAAGAGGTATCCGGCTTTTCCTTCGAGGAAGGAGAGGATGTCCGGGAAAATGGCGAACGCTTGGCTGCAAGTTATGTGAACTTCTATCTCTCTAACGGAGGGGTGATTCTCCCGCAGTTCGGGGACCCCAACGATCTTCCTGCCGCCCAGCGGCTGGGTAACCTGTTCCCGGACCGTACGGTCATCCCCATTCCGGCCCGGGATATTCTGGTGGGAGGCGGCAATATCCACTGTATTACGCAGCAAATTCCAAAAGGAGGTCCTGTCCGTGCGTAAGGTCACTCTGGCAGCCGTGCAGATGCGCTGTTCAAAGAATCCAAACGAAAACCTGAATCAGGCGGAAGCGCTGGTTCGCCAAGCCGCTGCGCAGGGCGCGACGGTCGTTTTACTGCCGGAGCTGTTTGAACACCCCTACTTTTGCCAGGAGCGCCGCTATGACTATTATGATTATGCCGCCCCGGCAGAGAAAAATCCCGCCGTGGTCCGGTTTGCTTCTGTGGCAAGGGAATTAGGCGCTGTGCTGCCGGTGAGTTTTTTCGAAAAGGACGGCAACCGGCTGTTTAACTCCGTGGCTGTTTTGGACGCGGACGGAAGCCTCCTTGGAGTTTATCGGAAGACTCACATACCCGACGACCATTATTATCAGGAAAAATTCTACTTCACACCGGGCGATACCGGTTTTCGTGTGTGGAACACCGCCTATGGGCGGGTCGGTGTGGGAATCTGCTGGGACCAGTGGTTCCCTGAGACGGCCCGGGCATTTGCAGTAAACGGGGCGGAAATGCTGCTCTACCCCACCGCCATCGGCAGCGAACCCATCCTGACCTGCGACAGCATGCCGCACTGGCGGCGCGTTATGCAGGGGCATGCGGCGGCAAATCTGATGCCGCTGGCTGCCGCCAACCGGGTTGGGCTGGAGACGGTGGAACCTTGCCGGGAAAACGGCGGTCAGTCCTCCGCGCTTTCATTTTACGGGTCTTCCTTCATTACCGACGGAGCCGGCGATTTAGCGGCTTCAGCCGGGAGAGAGGAAGAGACGGTTCTCACGGCTTCCTTTGATTTGGACGTCCTTGAAGAGGAGCGTCTCAATTGGGGAATCTTCCGGGATCGCCGGCCCGAATGCTATCAGGTGATCTCCGAAAAATAGGAAACGGGCTGTAGGTTCCTCACTGGAGGAGCACCCGCACTAGAAAATTAAAAGGGCGGAGGAAGCTGCTTTGCAGCTTCCTCCGCCTTCTCTGTTTCAATTACTTTTGAAGCCGCTCACAGCTCCGTGAATTCCAGAACTTCCTTCGTCCGCTCAAACTCATCGTACCGAAGGCCGCGGTCCTGAAGCTCCATCTCCCCCACCTGATTGTCGTAGGGGTCGGCCCGCCAATGGTCCATGGGAACATCGAAATCCGCCTGAAACGCCGTGTTGGCCGCCATGCGATAGCAGTCCAGATTCCCAAAGTAAAATCTGCGGCGCGCCTCGTTCCCCTCCCGGACAGCTCCGGCTCCGAAGGATGGGTCGGCGTACAGCCAGCCGTAGGGTGCGGCGTAAAACTGCGTCCAGTCATGGGCTCCGCAAAAGCCCGGCTCGGCCTTCCATCCGCTCTCCCACCGGGCGGGAACTCCCGCGCAGCGGCAAAGAGTGATAAACAGCAGCGCCATGATTCCGCAGTCGCCCACCAGATTGCGGGCGCAGTTTTCGGCGATGTTCTCCAGCCCGAAGTAAGCACGAACATAGGAATATTTCACATTCAGCGTTACAAAATCATAGAGCTTGCGCGCCTTTTCAAGTGGCTCTTCCACCCTCTCCGTCAGCTCTGCGGCCAGAGCGCGGAGATAGGGTGTGAACAGAATGTGAGGGGGCTGCTCCTCCAAGAAGAAATTTGGCCGCTCCGAGCCGTATTCCGGGCGGCTCAGATCCGTGTACCGCGCCGTGCGCACATAGGAAAATTCCACAGCAAACGCGTGATTTTCCTCCATGCGCTCCTCCCAGAACACCACCCGCTGGGGCGCGTCCTCCGGAGAGATGTGGGTAGGCTCCGGTGATATTCGCTCGATGCGGATGTCACTCTGCGCGCCGCAGGCACAGGGCAGCGGCAGATATGCCCGGACCAGCTCCCCCTTTTGAAATGCTCCGTCTTTCAGGCGTAAGGACGCGCGGCAGCGAATCCGGGCGGACATCCGTCCATTCTCCCTGAGCAGCCGCACCGCCCGGTCCAGACGGGGCTCGCCGTTTTCCCCGGCGGCACTGGAGCCGTCAGCCCCCAGCTGAGAGACCCCCGCCCGTGCGGAGTAGGAGGCGTCGGTTTTGCACAGGGAGTCAAAAAAGCGGTTAAAATAGTGGGGTACGCCCTGCATGTAGATCCAGTCTATCCGCCCCGCGTCCACCAGCGCGTCGAATTCTGCCGCCGTAAAATCGGGAGCGGCGGACTGCGCCAGAGCAATCGCCTCAGTCCGCGTCAGCGGATAGTCCACCGGAAGCCGGGCCATCATCTCCCGCTGAACGGTCAGGCAGCTCTTTAGCGCCTCAGGTGTATTGGGCGCATGCAGATACCGCCCGATGGCGCGATCCGCCCGGGTGAAGTCCCCGAAGTATTTCAGGCGCAAAACATCCTCCGGCAGGCCGATATGAAGGTATTTAAAATTGTCGTTGATGCCCATGAGTCCTCCTTATCTCCGCATTTCTGTGCCTTCCCGTCTTTTAAGAGACAGAAAGGCACAGGATCGTTTTTAGACTGATCTCAAGCGAGCATTTTGAGGATGGCGCCCATACCAAGGCCCGCAAAGTTACCGATGGCCGCACCCAGAACGCCCATCAAAACGCCGATGCCGGCATAGGAGGCGTCATACGCGGAGGCGACAATGGGAGCGGAGGCGGAGCCGCCGATGTTGGCGAGGGAGGCGGTGGAGACCATGCACAGATCCCAGTGGAATACCTTGGACAGCACGAACATCAGTACGACATGAATTGCGAGAATGAAGAGGCCATAGACCATCCACATGGGAGCAGACAGCAGATCCACCACGGAGGCGGTGGAAGCCAGCAGGGACACGACCGCATAGAGATAGACGTTGGACAGATCTTCCACGGCGGGCAGCTTGCCCAGCGGGGACATGGCACACACAAGGCCCAGAATGGTGACGAATACGGTGGTCAGAGTGCCCTTGTCGAACATGCCCAGACCCACGTTGCTCAGTGCACCGTTGAGCGCCACGCCCACCATCTGAGAGAGCGCGGAGACCATGAGGGAAAGGCCGATCAGGAAAATCCAGTCACTGCCGGTGGCCTTTTTCTGCTCCTTGGCGACTTCGGCGGCGGCGGCATCCGCCACAGCCTGCAGCTTGCTGGTATCAGCCTTCACGGCTTTGTTCCACTTGCCCGAATAGCGGACGACGATCAGCAGCAGCGCGATCCATACGGAGTAGCACACGGTATCCAGCGCCAGAGCGCAGCTATACGCACCCGCATCCACAGGGAGCGCAGCCTGCATGGCGGCCATGTTGGCGGAACCACCCACCCAGGAGGCATACAGCGCCGCCACGGCAGCCCAGGTGTTGGTACCCAGCGTGCCCTTGAACATGGGATAGCCAATCAGGAAGCCTATGGCCAGTGTCACGGTGCAGCCCAGGAAGATGGCTACCATGCGGCCGCCCAGCTTTGCAAGCTTCCGGAAGTCGCAGCGCAGCAGCATGACGAAGATCATGGCGTACAGCAGGTTGTTCTTCAGTGCGGAATATGTACTGGAACAGGCGTCTGAATTATAAAGGCCCATGGTGCAGAACACCATGTTCAGCACGTAGATCCAGACCAGGGGCGGAATATAGCCGAAAACCTTCCACTTGGTGTATTTCTCAGCAGCCAGCAGAATGCCGGCCAGGAACATCAGAAACGCAATGTAAGTAAATCCGTTGGTAATCATAGTCGTCTCTCCCTTTTTTATTCAGATTGGCCGGTTTTCCGCAGTTCCCATACTGCCCGGCCCGCTTGGGTAAAGCGCGCGCGGCACCCCATGGCTAAAGCACACCGCCTCCTTCAACTCTTTTTTCAATGGTTTGCGGGTTCGTCCGCAGATCGCTCAGTTCAGATAGGTCAGGCCCCGGATGCCCTTGATACCAAGTCCCGGCCCATCGGAGACGGTAATCTCCTTCTCGTTGAACACCGCACCGCCGTCAATGGGGTCCTCGCTGCACAGCACCGGGCCGTCCAGATCCACCCGTGTGATAATCTTCTTGCCGCAGGCCAGATGCACCGCCGCATTGACACTAACCTTAGCCTCCAGCATACAACCGATCATGCACTCCACGCCGTAAACCTCGGCGGCGGAGGCAATCTTCAACGCGTTCCAGAGACCGCCGCACTTCATCAGCTTGATGTTCACAAGATCAGCCGCGCCCATCTGCATGATTTTCATGGCGTCCTCCGGAGAAAACACGCTCTCGTCCGCCAACACGGGGACGTAGCTCCGCTCGGTGACGTATTTCAAACCCTCAAAGTCGTGGGCCTTCACCGGCTGCTCCACAAACTCGATATCCAGTCCCTTTTCCTGCATCTGATTCAGCAGCTTTACCGCCTGCTTGGGAGACCATGCCTGGTTTGCGTCGATTCGGATACACATGCCTTCCCCCGCGGCCTTCCGCACGGCGGCCAGCCGGGCCACGTCCAGTTCGGGATTGGCCCCGACCTTGACCTTCAGGCAGTCATAGCCTCGCTCAACGGCGTTCACCGCGTCCCGGGCCATCTCCTCCGGGTCGTTCACGCTGATGGTGATGTCGGTGACGATCTTCTTCCGTGCGCCGCCCATCAGTTTGTAGACCGGAATCCTGTAAAGCTGGCCGTAGAGGTCCCACAGCGCCATGTCCATGGCGGCCTTTGCGCTGGTGTTCTTCACGATGCAGCCGTTCAGTGCCGTCATCAAATCCTCGAACTCATCCACATCCCGGCCCACCACCGTCTTGATGATGTGGTCCTTTAATGCTCCGATAATCGCTCCGGTAGTGTCACCGGTGATAACGCCGGTGGGAGGCGCCTCGCCATAGCCCACCGCCCCGGTATCAGTGTGTACCTCCACGATGATGTCCTCCACGCTGTTCACCTGCCGCAGTGCCGTCTTAAATGGCACCCGCAGGGGCACGGAGATGCGTCCCAGCCGGACTTCTGTGATCTTCATACCGCTCCTCCTAGTTCTTTTTTATTTCGCAAGCTCATACATCGCCCGCGCGATGATCTGCGCATTCTTCATCAGCCGGTCCACCTCGATAAACTCATCCGGCTTGTGCTCCCGGACCTCATCTCCGGGGAAAACAGGGCCAAAGGCCACAACGTTGGGCATGGTCTTGGCATAGGTTCCTCCGCCGATGCTTTTGGGAACCGCAGGCAGACCCGTTTCCTCCCTGTACACCCGCAGCAGCTTGGTCACCAATTCGCTCTCCGGTGATATGTAAAGACTTGCCTTGTGGGTCTGCTTTTCCACCTGGAAACCGCCCGCCTCCAGCTCCGCCTGGAATTTGGGGTCACAGTCGGCCAGCGTCTTTGTCACAGGATAGCGGTAGTTCACGCAGCAGGTCAGTCCGGTCTCATCCCCCTCGATCGTACCGAGATTGAAGGTCAGCCTGCCGGAGACCTCATCCTGCAGTGCAATCCCCAGAGACTCTCCACCGGTCTCCATCCCGATTTTCTCCGCAAGGAAGCGGATTGTCTCTTTCAGTTCTCCCTCCAGCGGCAGGTCGTTCAGTGCCAGCAGAAGGCGTCCGATCGCGTTTTCCCCCTGCTCCGGGGTACTGCCGTGGGCGCCCACGCCCTGAGCCTCGATCCGCGCGCCGCCGGAAATGGGGACGCAGACCGTCTTTTCCGGCAGCGCCGCGCTGATCTGCCCCAGCATTTCGCCGGGGCATTCCAACTCCGCAGCTGCGGAGGCAGGCACTACATTGGGCGCGGTCCCTCCGAATATTTTTTTCAGCCGCACCGGGCCGGACTGGTGCAGGCGATGGGAAAACGTCACGTTAACGATGCCCTTCTCCCCGTTAATCAGGGGGTATTCCCCATCCGGCGTGAAACCCATCACCGGTTTCTCGCCGCCGTTGGCGAGGTAATATTTCATATCGGCGGAACCGGTCTCCTCGTTTGTGCCCATCAGGATGCGGATACGCCGCCGCAGGGGAAGCCCGGATTCCTTCAATGCCTTGAGCGCATAAAGCGCGGCCACCGTGGGACCCTTGTCGTCCATGGAGCCTCTGCCAAACACCTTTCCGTCCCGGATATCACCGGAAAACGGGTCGCCGCTCCAGCCCTCTCCGGCGGGGACCACGTCCAGATGACCCAGCACGGCCACCATTTCCTCCCCTGCGCCGTACTCACACCAACCGGCCTGATTGTCAAGGTTCCCCACCGTGAAACCCAGATGCTTCCCCGTTTCCAGCATGAACTCCAGACATTTTTGAATATTTGCACCATAAGGAAAGCCGCTGCCGTCCTCCTCCCGTACGCTGGGGATACGGATACTCTCCCGCAAGGTCGCCAGCAGCGCTTCCCGCTGCCCCTCCACAAGATCTTTTAGTTCCATTGCACGCTCCTCTCCATTCTCTGCCCCGCAGCCTAGGCAGCGGCACAGGGCACAAATTACTTTTAATTGTCTGCCAGAAAAAAACAAAAGCCCAGCAAGGACCGAAGAAATTCTTCGATCTTCACTGGGTTTCCCCTGCTGATTGATATATTGGAAGATATATCACACAAAGGGAAGCAGTCTATGAAGTTGATGATTTACTCGCTCTTTTCCGCTGCGGCCCGATACCGTTTTTCCGCGTCCTTCATGGCCGCCAGCACCGCTTTTGCGGAAGAACCGTGATACCGGCTGGCCACCTCGTCCTCAATCTGGGTGTATTGCTCCAACAGGGACCTTCCCATGAAAATGCGCCGCAAGAACTTCTCCGTCAGGTCGAGAGAGTGCGTACAGCTGAAATCCAAAATTTTTCCGCTCTCCGGTTCAATTTCCAGCGCCATGTAGAATGAGCCGTAAATCTTCGTGATGGCATTGTCGCTGTTGGTCCGAGACTCGCCAATAATGTACAACGTTTCCTTATTTTCCATGTATCACATTACCCTACTGAAAGATTTTCTGAAGTCATTATATCATTTCAAGTCCGACTGTCAATACCCTCATGGTTATTTTGTACAAGAGTCATCTGTTTCTACAAAATATTGTGGTTTATTTTTATAATTTAAGCAAGCTTATATCGAAAATTTTAAATAATTTATAGAATTTTTAGTTAATTCGCCCATTTTGCTTGGTTTACTCAGGTTGGGGACAAAAAAACGCCCGCAGGAAAATTCCCGCGGGCGTTTGAAAATCGGGAAGATTACTGCTTGCTGAGTTCCTCGTCGATGGCCTTAGCGGCGGTCTTACCGGCGCCCATGGCCAAGATGACGGTGGCCGCGCCGGTAACGGCGTCTCCGCCGGCATAGACGCTCTTGCGGGAGGTCAGCCCCTCTTCATTGACGACAATGCCGCCCTTCTTGTTGACCTCCAGACCCTTGGTCGTGGTCTTAATCAGCGGGTTGGGGCTGGTGCCCAGCGCCATGATGACGCAGTCCACCTCCATGTCGAACTCGCTGCCAGCAACCTCCACGGGGCGGCGGCGGCCGGAAGCGTCTGGCTCGCCCAGTTCCATCTTGATGCAGCGGATGGCACGGACGTTGTCGTCCCCGTCCGCCAGAATTTCAATGGGATTATTGAGGGTATTGAAGATAATTCCCTCTTCCTCGGCGTGTTCCACTTCCTCATGACGTGCGGGAAGCTCTTCCATACCGCGGCGATAGACAATATGTACCTCGGCGCCCAGGCGCTTGGAGCAGCGGGCCGCATCCATGGCCACGTTGCCGCCGCCGATGACCGCCACCTTCTTGGGGTGAATGATAGGCGTGTCGGAGTCAGGAAGGTAGGCCTTCATCAGATTGATACGGGTCAGGAACTCGTTGGCGGAGAGAACGCCCTTGAAGTTGATGCCAGGGATATCCATGAACATGGGCAGACCCGCACCGGAGCCGATGAACACGGCCTCGAAGCCCTCCTGCTCCATCAGTTCGTCGACGGAGATTGTGCGGCCCACAACAGTGTCGGTGGACACAGTGACCCCCAGCGCCTTCAGCCCGTCCACTTCCTTCTGGACGATGGCCTTGGGCAGACGGAACTCGGGAATGCCGTATACCAGCACGCCGCCCGCCAGATGCAGGGCCTCAAACACGGTCACGTCGTAGCCCTTCTTGGCAAGGTCACCCGCGCAGGTAAGGCCCGAGGGACCGGAGCCAACGACGGCAACCTTGTGACCGTTGGACTTGGACTTTTCGGGAGCGGAAGAGACGTTGGCGTTGTGCCAATCGGCCACAAAGCGCTCCAGTCGGCCGATGCCCACGGGTTCGCCCTTTACGCCGCGGACGCAGTACTTCTCGCACTGGCTCTCCTGCGGGCAGACGCGGCCGCACACCGCGGGCAGGGAGCTGGTCTGGGAGATAATCTGATAAGCCGCCTCGAAATCGCCCTTGGCAACCTCCGCGATGAATTCGGGAATGTGAATCATGACGGGGCAGCCCTGAATGCAAGGATGGTTTTTGCAGTTCAGGCAACGCTGAGCCTCGTCCAGTGCCATTTCCTTCGTATAACCCAGAGTGACCTCTTCAAAATTCTTATTACGGACGTTAGGGTCCTGAGAGGGCATGGGATTTTTCTTCAAGCTCATATTCGCCATGATCAGTTGACCTCCTTTTTGAACAGGTTGCAGACTTCTTCGTGCTTGTGCGTCTCGAAGTCGCGGTACATCTGGTTACGCTTGACAGCCAGATCCCAGTCAACCTTAAACCCATCGAAATCGGGGCCGTCCACGCAGGCGAATTTCATCTCGCCGCCCACGCTCAACCGGCAGCCGCCGCACATACCCGTACCGTCGATCATGATAGGGCTCATGGAAACGGTGGTGGGGACGCCATAAGGCTGGGTGGTCTTGCAGACAAATTTCATCATAATCATGGGGCCGATGGCAAAGATTTCATCATACTGGTTTCCGGCGTCAATGAGTTCCTTCACTGCGTCGGTGACCATGCCCTTCTGGCCGTAGGACCCATCGTCGGTGCAGACCTTCAGGATGGAGGAGGCGGCCTTGAACTTGTCCTCCAAAATCACCAGATCCTTGTTCTTAAAGCCGATGACTGCGTGGACCTCTGCGCCATCGTCATGGAACTTCTTCAAAACGGGATACGCGATGGCGCAGCCCACACCGCCGCCGACCACGCAGACCTTTTTTTTGCCCTCTGTCTCGGTGGCTTTGCCCAAAGGACCAACCAAGTCCTGCAGACAGTCGCCCTCGTTTAGATGGTTCAGCTTTTCCGTGGTAGCACCGACGATCTGGACAATGATGCTGACAGTGCCCTTCTCGCGGTCGTAATCATGGATCGTCAGGGGGACGCGCTCGCCGTTCTCATCCACGCGCAGGATGATAAACTGGCCGGGCTGGGCTTTTTTGGCGATCATGGGGGCTTCAATCTCAAACAGCACGACGGTGGGTTTGAGCGCCTCTTTTCTCACAATACGAAACATAGTTCTCCTTCTTTCCTCATATTGCTGCGCACAGGGACAACATACTTTTTCTATGTTATCACACGGGTTCCGGCGCGTCAAATCATTTCATCTGTTAATATGTCAAATTTTTGACAATATTTTTGTAATATTCGTTTATTTAGAAAAAGAAACCGTTTTCCTTCCAGTCTTCCATGCAAAAATGATAATTTTCCCTGCCTGTTGGTTTCTTTTTTCTCTGTTTTTACGAATCAATTCTCAGCCCAGCAGAGTAATCTCCCGCCCATCCGTCCGAATGAGGTTCTCCTCCCGCAGATGCTTCATCTCCCGCATCATGGCGCTTCGGTCCGTGGCGATGTAATCCGCCAGCATACTCAAGGAAAACGGCAGCGTAAATGAGTTTTTTCCGGTCTTTTCCGCCTGCTGGTGGAAAAAGCACAGGAGTTTTTCCCGGATGGAGCGGCGGGAGAGCACGTCGATTCGTTCCGCCAGCACCTGAGCCTTGCCGGTAATGAGCATCAGCATGTTCTGGACCAGCAGACTGTGGTGGACGCAGGCCTTCTCACACCTTTTCAATATGTGCGGAAAATCTATGTACAGCACGTCGCAGGCCGTCCGGCAGACCACCTCCATGCTGTCTCCGCTGCCCCCGGAAAAAGCGAGGCTGCGTCCGAAAACGCTGCCAACCGTCAGATTCTCCAGAACGGTGGAAATACCGTCCTCGTCGATGCGGATCAAAGACGCCTCCCCTCTTTCCAGAATCCCGATCTGCTCTCCGCCCTGCTCAAAATCATAGGCCACGTCCTCCGGGCGATAGGTTTTTTGAATTGCCTGAAAACAGTCAATCATCGAAAGATAGCTCTGGTAGCTGATACCCTCAAAAATTGGGCTTTCCCTCAGTTCCTCCGGCGATAACATAAAAGCGCCCCCTCTGTTGCATTTATCACATTCTAGCAGAATTTTTTGTGAATGTAAAGTCCATTTTCGCTTGCAGGCACAATTTAAGAATTTGTTCATCATTCTCCGGAAGGAATCGGTTATAGTAAATATAGGATCTCGGCACACCGACATCCTAAATGAAAAATGAAAAGAGGTATGCGTGTGAACATCGCTTATTTCCTGACACCCAAGAACAGCGTGGCCTACCTGTACGACGACTCCACGTTTCGTCAGGGTCTGGAAAAAATGCGGCGGCATGGATACTCCTCCATCCCCGTGATCGCGCGGGATGGGACCTACAAGGGCACCGTCAGCGAAGGTGATTTTCTCTGGCATCTGCTGGACGCAGAAAAGGCGCAGGACGCATCCCTTACCATGAAGGACACGGAAAAGCTCCGTATACTGGACATCCTCCGGGACAATACATATCCTCCCGTCCGCATCACCGCCTCTATGGAACAGATGCTTTCAAGCGCCCTGAACCAAAACTTTATCCCTGTGGTGGACGACCTGGGAAAATTCATCGGGATCGTCACCCGAAAGGATATCCTGCGTCACCTTTCCCGAAACACGGATTTTCTGACCGCGCCTCAGTTGCAAAAAATTGTTTAACCAAAGAAGAGCCGCAGCGCGATGCGCTGCGGCTCTTCTTGTAATATGATTATCTTCAACTCGAAGTCCTCTCAAAACCGCCTCCTGTGCATTTTGAGTTGGTTCAGTCCTGCGCGTCAATCCGCTCCTTGAGTTCATTGAGATAGACCCACCGGTCGGTCTTTTCGTCCAGCGCCGCCCGAAGGGACTCTTGCCGCTCCGTCAGCTCCTGAAGCTTGACGTAATTACTTCCGCAGGCGTTCATCTGAGCGGCCGCCGACTTCAGCTCCGTCTCCAGCGCGGCGATGTCGCCGTCAATGGTTTCAAACTCGTGCTGCTCCTTAAAGGTGAACTTCAGCTTCTTTTCCCGGGGCCTGCGGGTATCCTCCCGGGCAGACTTCTCCGGAGGAGCGGGCCACTCCTCCTCTTTCCGCTTCTGGGCATAATCCGACCAGTTGCCGGTGTACCGCTCCACCCGGCCCTCCTCGCCCACGGCAAAAATCTGTCCCACCAACTTGTCCAGAAAAAATCGGTCGTGGGACACCGTCAGAATCGGGCCGGGGAAGGTATCCAAATAGTCCTCCAGAATGGATAAAGTGGTCACGTCCAGATCATTGGTGGGTTCGTCCAGCAACAGCGCGTTAGGCGCAGACATCAGGATACTCAGCAGATACAGCCGCCGCCGCTCCCCGCCGGAAAGACGCCCGATGGGTACAGACTGCAAATCCGGCGGAAACAGGAACCGCTCCATCATGTCCTTTGCGGAGAGAGATCCCTCCTCCGTTTTCACCTCGTCGGAAATCCCCCGGATGAAGTCGTATACCCGCTGGGTGAGGTCCAGCTCCCGTCCCTCCTGAGAGAAATAGCCGATCTTTACCGTGGCCCCCACATCCACGCTGCCGCTGTCCGGTGCCAGCAGTCCGGCAATGATATTTAGCAGCGTGGATTTTCCGGCGCCATTATGGCCCACAATGCCGATGCGGTCATCCCGCAGGACACCGTAGGAAAAATGGGAGAGGACCGGCCTGCCGTCAAACGCCTTGGAGATGTCGTCGATCTCGATGATTTTCTTTCCCAGGCGGCTGGAAGCCGCCGCCAGCTGGACAGAGTCGTCCGTCTCCGGCGCGGACTGGTTTTTTAGATTCTCATACCGCTCAATCCGGTCCCGGCTTTTGGTGCTCCGGGCGCGGCAGCCCCGCATGATCCACTCCCGCTCCACCCGCAGTATGGACTGGCGCTTCCGTTCGCCGGCCTGGGCCATCTCAGTCCTCTGATCCTTCAGCTCCAGATACTTTGAGTAGTTCGCTTCATAGTAATAGAGCTTCGCGTGGTCCAACTCCGTGATATGGTTTGCCACCCGCTCCAAAAAGTAGCGGTCATGGGTTACCATAATCAAACCTCCGGTCCACTTCCGCAGGCGGTCCTCCAGCCACGCCACCATTTCCGCGTCCAGGTGGTTCGTCGGCTCGTCGAGAATCAGCACATCCGCCGGATGGATCAGCGCCGCGGCCAGCGCCACCCGCTTGCGCTGCCCGCCGGAGAGCGTGCCGATCTTCTTCTCCGTATCCGGGATGCCCAGCTGGTTCAGCATGGACTTTGCCTCATACTCGTTTAGTGTCCGGAACTCCTTGGGAAAGCTGAGGAAAATCTGTTCCAGCACGGTGGCGTCATCGTCCATATCCGGATTTTGGGCCAGGAAGCTCACTTGCACGTTGGGATCCCGGCGCACGATGCCGCCGTCCGGCTCAAGGTCCTGGGACAAGACCCGCAAAAAGGTGGATTTTCCGGTTCCGTTGATGCCGATGACGCCCACCTTGTCGCCGTCGTTCAAATAAAAATTCACATCCTCCAGCAGCTGTCTGCTGCCAAAGTTGATGGACAGATGTTCTGCCGATAAGAGCATGGGGGCCTCCTTCAAGTCCGTGCGCGCCACAGGTCCGACCGCGCCGTTCGTATTGTCTCCTATTTTACTACATTCAGCCCCATTCCGCAAGGCGTGAGCGGCTTGCCATCCATCAGTCCGTGTGATAAAATGGCCGTACAATTATTTTGTTGACGTGCCCGGGGCGAGATTCCCATCACAAAGAGGAAGGAGGGCAGACCCATGCCATATGTTTCTCACCGCGTCTCTCCGGCGGAATCCGGCCTCACCGTCCGCTGCGTTTTGAAGCAGCAGCTGCTCTTTTCCTCCCATGCCATCTCCCGCCTGACCCGCGCCGAGGGCGGTATTCTGGTAAACGGTCAGCCCGCCCGTACAACGCTCGTCCTCTCCCCCGGCGACACGGTTTCCGCCGAGAGCGGAGACGTCCGGGCTCAGCGGGAGGCCCCTGTTCCGGGACCGTGGCCCCTGCCCGTCGTCTGGGAGGACGAGCATCTTCTGATCGTCAACAAGCCCGCAGGCATGACCGCCCACGTGTCCAATTTTCTGCCGGATACCCCCACCGTGGCGGGGGCGCTGGCCTACAGCCGGGGGACGGAGTTCATCTTCCACGCGGTAAACCGCCTTGATAAGGGCACCACGGGATTGATGGCGATTGCCAAAAGCGGACACGTCCACGATCTTTTGCGCAAAGCCCTCCACTCCGACCGGTTCCACCGGGAATACCGGGCCGTCTGCGTAGGCCTCCCTCATCCGGCCGAGGGGGTGATCGATCTGCCCATCGGGCGGGACCAGGCCTCCGCGATCAAGCGCATGGTCCGTCCCGACGGCCAGCCCGCCGTCAGCCGGTATCAGGTGCTGGAAAACAGGGGTGGTCTCTCCCTTCTGCGTCTGATTCCCGAAACGGGCCGCACCCACCAGCTCCGGGTCCACATGGCAGCCGTGGGCTGCCCACTTGCGGGGGACTGGCTGTACGGTACAGAGGACCCTTCCCTGATTACCCGACCGGCCCTTCACTCCTGCCGGATGTCGCTGGTTCACCCCATAACCGGGGAACCCCTGGAATTTCACGCGGAGCTGCCGGAAGACATGGTCCGCCTTCTGCGGGATTGACGCGTTGTTACGATTGATTGCGGAATGGTAAAGGCGCGGAGAGAAGAACCTTTCCCCCCGCGCCTGTCTTTTCTCATTTCATTGTGGCCTTCAGAGTCTCCAGATTTTTCTCCATCAAGGTGAGGTAGGTGGCTCCCGCGTCCATGTCCGCCTGCGACACATTATGGCAGCTGTGGAACAGCGCGGTCTTCGCCCCGGTGGCCTCCGCGATGCTGTCCGCCACCAGATGGTTGGAGAATTCGATGTAATACACCGTCCCCAGCTTCTCCTGCTCTACCTTCCGCGTCAGGAACGCGATGGTGGCGGCAGAGGGCTCCGTCTGGGTACTGCATCCTGGGAACGCCGCGTAGCAGTCCAGTCCGTATTCGTCCGCGAAGTACCGCAGAGGAAATCGGTCACCAAACACCATTGTTTTATTGTTGACTGTTTCAAAAAAGTCGTGGAACTCTTTGTCAAGCTCCATGAGCTTTCCCGCATAGTCCGCCGCGTTGGCCCGATAGTCCGCCGCGTGATCCGGGTCCAGCTCTGCCATCTGCTCACCGATGGCGGTGGTGATGGTGGCGGCGTTGACCGGGGCGGTCCAGACGTGCTCGTCGTACTCCAGCACCTCACCCGCACCATGATCGCTTTCCTTTTCGGCGGTCATACCCTCGGTGTGGGCCTCCTCCTTTAACTTTACGCAGTCCATCATCTTCATGCCGTTCACTCCGCCGTCGATGGACTCCAGCAAAGTCTCCACCCATGCGTCCGAGTCTCCGCCCAGATACACAAACAGATCGCTTCCCTCCACCTCCAGAATATCCTTCGGCGTGGGTTCATAGCTGTGGCTCTCCGCACCGGGAGGCAGCAGCAGCTTCACCTCCGCCAGATCGCCGCAAACGGCCCGGGCAAAATCGTAGGCAGGAAAAACAGTGGCTGTCACCAGCAATTTGTCCTCCGAAGCGGAGGAGGTGGAAGATCCGGCCGTGCTGCCGCAGCCGGACAGCAAAGCAGCGACGGACAGCGCCGCAAGTAACCGTAACATGTGCTTTTTCAAGACAGGTCTCCTTAAAATTGAGAATGTTTATCATATTTTTTGAAGTATAGCACACAAAGTGTGCAATTACAAGACAAAAGTTGGCCGTGCCGCCGCAAGTGAAAAACCGGAGGCGGCTCCGCCAGCAGTTCCGATTGAATTTTTTGCGCTTATGGTATATTCTTTTTATACAAAGCCCACGGTATTCAGGTTATTTTGTTTTAAGTTTAGGCTTTGAAGCGGAACTGCATACCTTAAAGAATCACCTTTTTGTGGAAGGAGGCTTTTCTATGTCCACCTCGCTGTTCGCATTTTTGGACCCCCTGCGGAGCCTGACGCTCCCCTCTATTGTCTTTCGCTTTACGATGTCCGTGATTTGCGGCGCGGTAATTGGCTTTGAGCGGGGTAAAACGCGCCATGCCGCCGGACTTCGCACTCACGTGGTAGTATGCATCGGCGCCGCCTCGGTGATGCTTTTGAACCAGTATCTGACGCTCTACTTCAATCCCAACGCCGATCCTGCCCGTCTGGGTGCGCAGGTCATCAGCGGCATCGGCTTTCTGGGCGCGGGCACCATCGTCATCACCGGACACCAGCGGGGGCAGCAGGTCAAGGGTCTGACCACCGCGGCAGGCTTGTGGGCCTCCGCCTGCATGGGACTTGCCATTGGGATCGGGTTTTATGAAGCCGCCGCGATTATGTGTCTGTTTCTGTTCTGCGTGATTGCATTTTTGAACAATCTGGACCAGCGGTTTCTGAAAGCCTCCACCGTCATGCGGATCTACGTGGAGCATACGGCGGAGCTGCCCTTCTCCGCGATCTTACAGGCCATCCGCACAGAGGGCTGGCACGTGACACATATGGAATATCTGGGGCAGGAAGGCCGCGACGGCGCGGGGTCCATTCTTGACCTCCAGCGCACCGGGCGGGAGAGCGACGGCGGGCATCTGCTGGAAACGCTGTGCAGGGTCCCCGGAATCCTGTTCGTGGAGGATGTGTAGGGCAGCGCGCAAAGCTGCTTCCCACTTTGGCGAAAAAGTTCCGCTCCCTGTCCGTAACAGGGAGCGGAACTTTTCGTTTTTCTACCGGTTCCAGTTCATCAGCGCCCGTTTCTTGATTCCGGAGACAATGCCCATGGCTGCATACAGCGTGACCACGGACGAGCCGCCGTAGCTGAAAAAAGGCAATGTCAAACCGATGACTGGCATGACGAACAGGCACATGCCGATGTTCTCCACCGTCTGGAAAATCAGCATCCCCGCCATGCCCACGCAAACCAGCCTCGCATAATCCGAAGAGGCCTGCCGCGCCACCCAGAGGCAGCGAAGGATAATGGCCGTCAGCAGCAGGATTACGAGAAGACACCCGAAAAAGCCCAGTTCCTCCCCGATCATTGCAAAAATGAAGTCCGTGTGCCGCTCCGGCAGAGAGCCTGACCCCGCCTGGGTCTGAGTCCCGTTAAACAGACCCTGCCCAAACCAGCCGCCGCTGCCCAGCGCCAGCAATCCCCGCGTCTGCTGCCAGCCCACACCCCGAGGATCGAAGCTGTGGTCGAACAGCACGTGGAACCGATCCGCCATATGAGAGGGCAGCTTGTTCAGAAAATACAGCGCCAGAACCGCCGCCGTCATACCGCCTCCGCCAAGGATGAACCACCGCCACGCGATACCGGCTACCAGCGCGATGCAAATAAATATGAACACATAGACAAGCGCGCTTCCCATATCGCTGGACACCGCATAGATCAGCCCCACCATAAACAGAAGGTGCACTGTGGGCATCACCACACTGCCAAAGCTCTTCAGTTCCCGCCTCTGCTCCTTGATCCACTCGAACTGTTTTGAAAGCAAAATGATAAACGCAATCTTCACAACCTCGGCCGGTTGAATGGAAAAAGGCACATGGGGAATCTCCAGCCACGCCCGATTTCCGTTGCGGATGACGCCCAGAGGCGTTCGCAGAAGGAGGATGAAAATAACGCTGGCCGCCAGAATGATCTTCCAGTGCTTCACCAGCAGCTCCACATCCATCATAGACAACAGGATATAGGCCACCAGTCCGATCAGCATTGCCGCGCCCTGAACGCCCACAAGTCGAATCATGCTGCCGGTCCCCATGTAGTGGCTGGCGCTGGCGATCAGTGCCATACCAAACAGGGTACACCCGCAGCAAAGGCCCAGCAGCACCAGATCGGCCTGCTGGAAAAAGTCGGAGAGAGTATCGTGAAGACGGTTGAACATGGCATCTCCTATCAGATAACCTGTAATTTTGCAGATTAATAGTATACCACAGGCGGGTCGGCATGTAAACTGATGAAATTTGTTTTTACATGTAGGAAAAACTGTGCTATACTATTTCAGGCAATTTTTAAGAAGGGAGGCGTGGGCATGGAATACCTGTCTCGCAGCGAGGCGGAGACGGAGTCCATCGGCGAGTCGCTTGGCAAGCGGCTGCGTCCGGGGACGGTGCTGGCCTTTCGGGGCGATCTGGGCATGGGGAAAACAGCGTTTACCCGGGGACTTGCCCGAGGGCTTGGCTGCACGGGCCGGGTCACCAGCCCCACCTTTACCATTGTCAACGAGTACGAGGGAAAAATTCCTCTGTTCCACTTCGACATGTACCGTCTGCCGGATTCGGACGCGCTGTTCGACATCGGCTGGGAGGATTATCTGGGTCGGGACGGCGTGTGCGCCGTGGAGTGGAGTGAGCGGGTGGGCGATGCCCTGCCGGAGGATACGGTGTGGGTGACCATCGCCCGCCGCCCGGAAAGCAACGACTGGCGAACCATCACGGTGGAGGGAGTGGATATTTTTTGAAAATTTTAGCGCTGGAGACCTCCGCAAAAGCCTGCTCTGCCGCGGTGACGGAGAGTGGGCAGGTTCTGGCCTCCTGCTATCAGAACACCGGGCTGACCCACAGCCGGACGCTGATGCCCATGGTGGAGTCCATGCTGAAAAACGCGGAGCTGACCATGGGCGATCTGAGCGCGGTGGCAGTGTCTGTTGGGCCGGGGTCCTTCACTGGCATCCGTATCGGCGTGGCGGCCGCGAAGGGATTGGCGTTCGCCGCCGGCCTTCCCGCCGCCGGAGTCTCCACATTGGAAGCCATGGCCCTGGGTCTGAGCCATATAGATGCGCTGATTGTCTGCGCCATGGACGCCCGACGCAATCAGGTATATAACGCGCTGTTTGAAGCGAAAAACGGAAACCTTACCCGTCTTTGCCAAGACCGTGCCATCGGTCTTACCGAATTGGCGGAGGAGCTGAGAAGCAACCCCCGGCCCAAAATTGCCGTGGGCGACGGCGGCGCGCTGTGTCAAAAGGCGCTGAAGGAATCCGGCATTCCCTGCGCACTGGCCCCCGCCCGGCTGCTGCACCAGAATGCCGTAGGTGTGGCTCTGGCCGCCGAGGAGCTCGCCGCGGCCGGAAAATTGACGACGGCACAAGAACTCTCCCCCGTATATCTGCGCCCCGCACAGGCGGAGCGGCTGCGAGACCGAATAAAAAAGGAGAACGGAAAATGAACGACAACATCCACATCCTGAACCACCCCCTGCTCCAGCATAAGCTGACCATCCTGCGCAATAAGGAAACCAGCACAAAGGACTTTCGGGAGCTGGTCTGCGAAATCGCCATGCTGATGACCTATGAGGCCACCCGCGACCTTCCGCTGGAGGATGTAGAGGTAGAGACCCCCGTGGCCCCCGGCACCTTCAAGACCATCGCCGGAAAAAAGCTGGCCATTGTCCCCATCCTGCGGGCAGGCCTTGGCATGGTGGACGGCGTGCTGAAAATGATTCCCGCCGCCCGGGTGGGTCACATCGGTCTGTTTCGGGATCCGGAGACGCTGGAGCCGGTGAAATACTACTGCAAGATGCCCCCCGACATCGCAGAGCGGGACGTCATCATCGTGGACCCCATGCTGGCTACCGGCGGCTCTGCCTCCGCCGCCATCGGGTTTATGAAGGATTACGGCTGCAAGCATATCAAGCTGATGGATGTGCTGGCCGCGCCTGAGGGCATTGCCCGCATTGAGAGGGACCATCCAGACGTGGAGGTCTACATCGCGGGACTGGACGACCACCTGAATGAACACGGCTATATCGTACCCGGTCTCGGAGACGCCGGAGACCGGATCTTCGGCACCAAATAAAAGTTCTCTTCGTGAAAATAAGGGACGGGCCTCTTTTTGAGAGGCCCGTCCCTTATTTTCAATTATGCCATGGATTCCAAAATTGCGTCTACCAGATGGTCCAGTTCCGGCACCTTGTCCGAGCCCAGTGACGAGGCCATGCTCACCCGCTCATTGAGAACGGTCATATTCTTCAGCTCGTCATTGATGAATTTCTGCATCAAATCGCCGGACTTACAGGCCCAGGAACCGTTTTCTATCAGAGCAACGGTCCGATTTTGGACGTTCAGCGCCTTCATGTCCATCAGGAAATTGTGCATCGCCGGATAGATGCCCAGATTATAGGTCACGGAAGCCAGCACCAGATGACTGTACTTAAAGCTCTCCGAAATCAGCTGAGACACGTCGGTGCTGGACACGTCATAAACCGCCACGTTGGTCTGTCCCTTTTCGCACAGCCGCGCCGCCAGTGCCTGGGCGGCCGCTTCCGTATTGCCGTACATGGAGGCGTAGACAATCAGAACGCCCTTTTCCTCAGGCAAATACCGGCTCCATGTGTCGTATTTCTGGATAAAATACATCAGATCCTTGCGCCATACCGGACCGTGCAGAGGGCAGATGTACTTGATCTGATTCAGAATGGTCCCCGCCTTTTTCAGGATCAGCTGGATGTGGGGACCGTATTTCCCCACAATGTTGGTCAGATACCGGCGGGCGTCGTCCAGCCAGTCGCGGTCGAAATTGACCTCGTCGGCAAACAGCTTTCCATCCAGCGCACCGAAGGTTCCGAAGGCGTCGGCGGAGAAGAGGACGCCGTTGGTCACGTCGAAGGTGACCATCACCTCGGGCCAGTGAACCATGGGCGCAAACACAAAGGTGACCGTGTGGGTTCCGAAGGAGAAGGTATCCCCTTCCTTCACCTCGATCTGGTCATGGGTGTCCACGCGGAAGCCAAACTGCCGCATCAGCATGAATGCCTTTTCATTGCTGATGATCTTCACCTTGGGCCAGCGCAGCAGCACCTCCTCGATACTGCCAGCGTGATCCGGCTCCAAGTGGTTGATAACCAGATAGTCCAGAGGTCTTCCGTCCAGCACATGGGTCATATTCTCAATCAGCTGGCGGCAACTTCCAAAGTCCACCGTGTCAAACAGAACCGTTTTCTCATCCAGCAGGAGATATGAATTATAGCTCACTCCCCGGGGAATCGGATAGGCGTTTTCGAACAGAGCCAGACGGTGGTCGTTCGCCCCCACCCAGTACAGGTCTTCCGTAACATTTCTTACACAATACATAATCTGCTCCTTCTTTCCGCGTTACGCTTCAATAAACTGGTCCTTGGCCTCGGCACACTCAGGGCAGATCCACTCGTCCGGCAGATCCCGGAACAGGGTACCGGGCGCGATCTCGCTCTCCTCGTCCCCAAGCTCCGGCACATACTCATAGCCGCAGCCGCCGCATACATACCGGGGGCCGATGGGCTCAGGCCTCGGCATCACGGGCCGCTTGATCTTGATCATGGGGGGCGCCGGCTGCTTTTCTCCGGTGTCCAGAGCCGCGGTCAAAAGGGGCAGCACTTCCATGAGATCGCCCACAATGCCGTAATCGCAGTTTTTAAAGATGGGCGCGTTGGGATTCTTGTTGATTGCAACAATCGTGGAGGCATCCTTGATTCCCTTCAGATGCTGGATGGCGCCAGAAATGCCGCAGGCGATGTACAAATTGCCGGTGAATTTTTGTCCGGACATACCCACATAGCGGTTCAGAGGAATGTACTTCAGGGTTTCCGCCACCGGACGGGAAGAGCCGATGGCGGCGCCGGCGGCCTTGGCCAGCTGTTCGATCAGCTTCATGTTCTTTTTCTCCCCGATGCCCTTTCCGGCGGAGACCACCCGTTCAGCCAGTGCAATGGGGACATCCGGTGCAATTCCCGCGGTAAAGTCGTAGCCGTCCTTTTTCAGAGCCTCCACCAACGCGGTCACCTGATCCTGCGCTCCGCCGTCCCGGAACAGGATTTTTTTCCGGATTCCGGTCACAGGCGAGGGCTTGCGGGCGCGGCTGGTAGATGTTCCCTCTGTTCGGGGCTCCTTGCCCAGAACGTGCGAGGCGATGACGACCCGCTGAATTTCGTTGGTTCCCTCATAGATCGTGGTGATTTTGGCGTCGCGGTACATCCGCTCCACTTCCATCCCCTTTAGGTAGCCGGTTCCACCAAAGATCTGGAGTGCATCGTTGGTTACCTCCAAAGCGATGTCCGAGGCGTACTGCTTGGCCATGGCGGACTCCATGCCATAGGGCTGGTGCGTTTCCTTCAGCTCCGCCGCGGAATACACCAGCAGACGCGCAGTATGCAGCTTGGTGGCCATGTCCGCGATTTTAAACGAGATGCCCTGCTGAAATCCGATGGGCTTTCCAAACTGGATCCGCTCCTTGGCGTAATTGACCGCCTGCTCAAAGGCCCCCTGGGCGATGCCCAGTGCCTGCGCGGCGATGCCGATACGCCCGCCGTCCAGTGTCGCCATGGCAATTTTAAAGCCCTGGCCTTCCTTGCCCAGTAGATTCTCTTTCGGGACCTTCACATCGTTAAAGATCAGCTCGGCCGTGGTGGAGGAACGGATTCCCATCTTGTCGTAGTGGTCTCCAAATTCAAAGCCCTTCCAGCCCTTCTCCACAATGAACGCAGATATGCCCTTTGTCCCGATGTCCGGCGTGGTCACAGCAAAAACCACATAGGTGTCCGCCTTGGGCGCGTTGGTGATAAAGATCTTGCCCCCGTTGAGAAGATAGTGATCGCCCTTGTCCAAGGCGGTAGTCTCGGTGCCGCCGGCGTCGGAGCCCGCGTTTGTTTCAGTCAGGCCAAAAGCACCCAGTTTTTCTCCCTTGCACAGAGGAATCAGGTACTTCTGTTTTTGCTCCTCCGTGCCAAAGGCAAAAATTGGCCAGGTCCCCAGCGAGGTGTGAGCCGACAAAATGACGCCGCTGCCCCCGTCCACTCTGGCCAGTTCCTCCACCGCAATGGCATAGCTTAGAACATCCAGACCCATGCCGCCGTATTCTTTGGGATACGGAATTCCCATAAGCCCCATACTCCCAAGCTTTTCTACCGCATCCTCCGGAAACTCGTTCTCCTTGTCCAGCAGGAATGCCAAGGGCTTGATTTCCTCCTCTGCGAATGCGCGGATTTTAGCGCGTAGTTCTTCCTGCTGTTGTGTGGTCTGAAATGACATATCGTTTCCTCCTTCAATCTTTTTACTTGCGTTTTTATTTTTCAGTTTTTATTTACTCATTTTCCAAAGAAAATTTCCTGTAAACTATGGTGGTCCAGCTCCCGGTCCAGAGTCTGCTGGATCTCCATGAGATGAAGATGGGCCCGGCACACGGTGCCATCATGTGCCTGACACCACTGACACTGATGCCCCGGTCTCATGCAGGAGCTTACAAAGGCGTCCTCCCCCATGATCTGCATCAGCCGATACAAGGTGATCTGATCCAGCCCGGTGGTCAAAAGGCAGCCGCCTTCCGCCCCCCTCACAATCCGGAGGATGCCCCCCTTCTCAAGCTTCTTCAGGATTTTGTAGGCGAATTGCAGCGGAATCTGTTCTTCTTCCGCCAGGCTCACCGCCGTGTGCTGCTCCCCATCGGCCAGCGCCCGCAGAATTCTCAGTGCATAATCAGTTTCCTTTGTTATAAACAATCTGTCGACTCCCCCTTTCTGTTCATACACACTTTACCAATCTTGATAATTTTTGTCAAGATTCAAATAAACAAAAAATCCCCCCTTTTTTTGTAAGTTTTTTCATCTCCATATTATTAAGATTATGTGGGTATCGCATCAAGTCCATCGTCGTTCAGCGCAATAAGAAACAAAACTGGAAAACCAAACGCATAAAGCAAAAAGAGGCGGACAGCCGAAACTGTCCGCCCTATCCTATTCATATTCGGTTCATTCTTTGCCCCACGACACCCGGCAAAGCAGAGGCCCTTTTCACATCTTGCATATTTCATAAAACTCTTGTATGCTTAGCCGCCCGCCTTACTTCCCGATCTAAAATATGTAAAACCGGACTCAGATACGCATACCGCCAACAAAGTAGGTATTGTAGTAGCCGCTGGTCAGGCCGCTGATAATCACGCCGCCGCTGTTGGCGGAGGAGGCGTGAATAAACCGCCCGTCGCCGATATATATGCCGGCGTGAGAGCAAGCCTTGCCCAAGGAGCGACTGGGATCGCAGAAAAACACTAGATCACCGGCCTTCAGCGCAGAGGTCGAGGTAACCTTCTGACCGGCCCCGCTCTGCCACTGGCTGGTAGCGCTGTGGGGCAGACTGACACCCATTTGCTTGAAAACGTACATGGTAAAACCGGAACAGTCAAATCCGCCGGGAGACGCGCCGCCATAAGTATACCGGGTGCCCAGATACTGCTTAGCAATGGAAACAACACCGGAAACGGAAGTGGATGCGGAAGCCGCAGAAGTCAGATCCACAAAATCGCTGCGGATATAGCCGGTAGTGCCGTACTGACAGGTTACAGCATACCACCCGTCGGCAAAGCCGTTTACGGTCACGAAACTGCCGCCATCTACCGTGGCGACGGATTCTGCATCGGCAGCGGCAGAGGCGCGGACATTCACACTGTCGCCGTTCACACGGCCTTTGGTGGCAAAAACGCCGTCCTGATCTTCAATCACATAGTCAGCGGAAACATAGCCGGACTTACCGTCATAGCTGACATAATACCAGCCGTCCTGCTTGCCCAGAATGGCGACTGCAACGCTTTTTTCCATCTGCGTAACAACGGAAGAAGTAGTAGAAGCCTCAGATCTCAGCCGCAAACCGGAGCCGGTCGTGCAGCCAACTCCAATCGCAATGTTATCGGCGGCAGCGGCACTTTTGATCTGCGTAGCAACGGAGGAAGAATTGGTTGCCTCTGTGCTCAGCAGCAAACTGGAACTGGCATTGCTGCCGTCGCCGTTCGCAACATCAGCGACGGTAGCAGGGCTTTTGTCCAACTGTGTGACAATAGAAGAAGAAGTGGTTGTCTCAGTCTTCAACGGCAAACTGGAACCGGTGTTACTTCCACCGCCGATCGAGACATCATCGGCCGCGGAAACAGTGGCCATCGCGGCCAGCAGTATCGTCATCGCGGCGGAGAAAGCAACGAACCCTGCCGCCCTACCTGCGTGATGTGTCATAAAGTGTACGCTTCCTTTCATGTTTGTAGACTGTTGGGAAGTGGGAGGCCGTCTGCTTTACAGCTTACCGGCCAATGCGCGCTCCAGCCAGATAGTGGAGACGTCCATGGCCTCGTAAAGATTCTCCTTTTCACTTTTCTTCACCACGCGGTCCCGGGACTTCAGGTCCGGGTCCGTCAACTGTAGCTGGACGGAAACCTTGGTAGCAACGTCCATATCCTGCACCTTTTTGGTATTCAGCACCTGCATCATGACAATATATTTCTCAGCCATTGTGCCGTAGTAAATCAGATTGTCGACTCGGCGGAGGGGATGACCCTTATAAGTCAGGCCGGCGGCCTGCTCCGCCTTTTCCATAATTTCAGCCATCGGTATACTCCTTTAAAAAAGTTTGTAACCAAATTGTAACAGATTTTTTCCAGTTTGTCAATTCTCAGATGCCTGCTTTTTCAGGAAATTTTTCCCGGACACGTCGTCCGTTTTGTTTTCGAATTATGAGATTTTCTGCATGTTTTGCCGCCATCATTTTCCTTCAGGCGCAATTTATGATCTCTCCGCTCATATACTCTTTCATCTGAGGAGGGATTTTATGAAAATTATCGTATGGAAGAAAAAAGCCGCCGCCCTGCTGGCGGCGGTGCTGGCGGCAGGAATGGCGGGATACGTGGCCACATACCCAGCCACAGCCTACACCACTGACCGCCAGCTCCCGATCTACTGCGTGGATAAGAATCAGCAGAAAATTTGCTCTATCAGTTTCGATGCCGCCTGGGGGAATGAAAATCTGCGGTAACGAAACCCAGGGTTTTCCGGCTTTTGAATTCACGGCTCCGTCTGTCCGTCCTCCAGCAGAGTGCAGAGTTCTTTGGAAAAGAGGTAGGTGATTTCAATTCGCCCCCCCCCCAACACACGGATTTCCCGAATAGTCTCCGCCAGCGTGGCCCGGTCCAGTTCCGTCAGTCGGCCCAGCCGCACCAGCTCCTCCGCCCAGAGCCTGTCTGGCGCGACCTTCGTCTCATCCAGCCGTTCCATCTGCTGCGCCAGCGTCTCTTCCTGGGCGGCGTAGTCCCGTCGGTAACGGAGGTACTCCTCCCTTGAAAGCAGACGTTCTCTGTAATCCTCGTAAGCACCCTGGCCCAGCTTCCTCACCCGGTCCAGCGCCGCGCTCAAGCGCTCCCGCTCCCCGCGGGCGGCATCCGTCTTCAATGCCTCTCTCTGCCCGCGCTCTGCCAGCTGCCGCAGGTTCTTCACGCCCGCCACAATCCGGTTCAGATCTCTCAGCACAACCGCTTCCAGCGCGGCTCCGGCAATCTCATGCCGGGTACAGATCGTAGGTCCATAGCGCTTATAGGACCCGCAGGTGTAATACGTACTGCCCCTTCGCTGTGTTCTCACCATGGCGCGCCCGCAGTCCCCGCATTTTAAAAATCCGGCGAAGAGACTGACCCGCGCCGTAAAGTCAGGTGTTTTGACGTTCCCGCGCAGAAGCGCCTGCACCCGCTTCCACTGCCCCATGGAAATGATCGGCTCGTGAGTCCCTTTGACAACGACCCAGTCCGCCTTTTTCTTTCGCCTTGCCGCACCGTGGAGTTGGGCGCGGTCATCGCGGCCCTGTTCCAGATTGCCGATATAAACCTCGCTTTGGAGGATTCGGTGGATGGTGGCGTAGGTCCAATAGGTGGTGCGCTCCAGTCGGCTGCTGTTGCGGTACCGCTCCCCCATCAGCCGCTTGTATACGCTGGGGCACGGAACCCCTTCTCCGTTCAGGATCTTCGCAATTCCGATCTTGCCGTGCCCCTCCTCAAACAGGGTAAATATTTGTCGCACCACCTCCGCAGCCACCGGATCGACCACCAGATGGCTGTGGTTTTCCGGGTCCTTCAGATAACCGTAGCTGGGGAACGCGCCGATAAACTCGCCCCTGCGCTGCTTGGTATGCAGGGCACTCTTCACTTTCATGGAGATGTCTCTGGCATACTGCGCGTTGAACAGGTTTTTCAGCGGCACCGTCATGTCATAGGCACCACGGCTGCTGTCGATGTCGTCTGTCACTGCCACAAACCGTGCGCCGTGCTCCGGCAGCCAGCGCTCCAAATACTGACCGGCGTCGATATAATCCCGGCCAAAGCGGGACAGATCCTTTACCAGAACACAGTCTACCCTTCCGGTCTCAATATCCCGCAGCATCCGCTGGAAAGCGGGACGGTTAAAGTTGGTACCCGTATAGCCGTCGTCTATGTAGCAGTCGTGTACTGCAAGCTCCGGCCGGGCCTGCGCGTATTCCGTCAGCAGGCGGCGCTGATTGCCGATGCTGTCGCTCTCCGGCCGGTCGCCGTCCTCCCGCGACAGACGGCAGTACAGCGCCGCTTTCCAGATTTTTTTTGAGGGTTCGCCTCTTTCCACCGGCAATCCTTCCCTTCTGCGGCGTGTGTCCCGCTCAAGTACGCTGCTGGTGCGCCCGAATGAGGTTCAGGACCAAAGCTTCTGCCGTGGTCTCGCCCTCATATCTGCGGACAATCTGCATCCCGTCGGCGAGGTCTTCCTCCACCCTACCGTTCTCTTCCGCTTCGCTCATGCGCCGCCTCCTTTCATCAGCCTGTTTCATATTTATGCGAATGCGGGACTGGACATGCGAAGCAGTGTCGGCGCAGTCCTGGAAGGCGGATAGATCCCGCCGCAAAACCCCTTTCAGTTCTTCTGTAAAGGGTGGAGATAAAAATTTCAAATTAACTTGTTGATTTTATAATTATTTGACATTTCATATTAATAAATATATAATCTTGTCGATTAATAGTATAAGCGTCAATCGCTTTTGTCGGTCAAGCCTCTCCTTCCCGAACTCTTTGGGATGGTTCTGCGGGGCGGCATTTTATCACAATACCACAGAAAGATTTTGGCGCACTGACTGGTCGCGGCCATATTGTAAAGGAGTCACGATGAGATTCGTAGCGGCAAATTGTCTGCGTGAAGGTATGCGGCTGGCAAAGCCTTTGTATCGAGGCACCAATACCATGCTGTCCAGTGGAGTCACGCTGAACGAAATATATATTGACGGAATCCAGCGCAGCGGATATTCCGGTGCTTACATCGACGACGACCTGTCGCAGGACATTGAGGTCATCGATATGATCAGCGATGAACTTCGCATGGAAACCATGAAGGGAATCCGCAAAATCATCACCACCGCCCAGCAGAGCGGCAAGAGCGCCCGCCCGGTAAACATCTCCGCGCAGGTGGAGCGCATTGTGCAAGAACTTTCCGGGTCCCGAGACGTGATGGTGAACATACTGGACCTATGCAGCTTTGACAGCTATACCTACTCCCATTCTCTCAATGTGGCGGTATTGTCCATCGTCTTGGGGATCGCCATGAATTTTTCTGTCGGGGATTTGGTGGCTCTGGGTTGCGGCGCTCTGCTGCATGACATCGGAAAGGTATTTATCAGCAAAGGGATCATCCAAAAGGCCGAACCGCTGACGCAGGAAGAATTTGAACAGGTGAAAACTCATTCCCGTGTGGGGTATGACTATATCATGGCGGAATACCGTCTTCCCCCGCGGAATTGCAGACCCATTCTGGAACACCACGAGCGGTATGATGGCTCGGGCTATCCCGCGAAAAAGCGCGGTACTGAGATTTCCCTATATGGACGGATCACCGCCGTGGCAGACGTGTACGACGCGCTGATCTCCGAGCGTCCCTACCGAAAAGCCCTGCCGCCCAACGAGGGAGTAGAATATGTTATGGCCAGCTCCGGAACTCTGTTTGATCCGGAGGCTGTCAACGCTTTCACCAAAAAGATCGCTCCGTATCCCGTGGGGACTTCCGTGACCTTGAGCAACGGCTGGGTCGGGCTGGTCGTCAGAAATTACGCCTCCTATTGCCTGCGTCCCAAGGTTCGGATCTATCAACAGGACGGCGCAGCTGTGAAGCCTTTTGAAATCTCGCTGAAGGATGATTTCAGTTATCTGAACGTCATCATCCGCGGTGTCGCCTGATTTTTGCATGATGTAAGCGCGCCGAAACCGCTGAGCCGGTTTCGGCGCGCTGTTCTTGAAAAAGCCGTTTTCGGGCTTACCCTGCCAAAAAGCGGTGGCACTTTTTACGATTCTCATGCATTTTTATGTATAAAAGCACGCAAATAGTATGTTCGCTTAATATGTTTTTCCGGAATGTTCCGGTTGCTGTATGAACATTGTATATGTAAGGAGATTTGTTTGATGAGAAGTTTAAAAACACGGCTGATTGTGGTCATTCTTGCTATGGTGATCGTCTCGTCGGCTTCAGTTGGGGCAATCGGGGTTATAGAGAGCTTCCGCGCCACCGACTCCATCGTGCAGATGCAGGTTGAGGACAGGCTGGCAGGCACCGCCACCATGCTTCATCTCTATTTGCAGGAACAGTTTGGAACGCTCAGTCTGAACAGCGCCGGAGAGTTGGTCGGCTCCAATGGCAAATCCATTGAGGGCGAATACGATTACATCGACCGGCTGTCTCAGGGGATGAACGTAGTCGCCACGGTGTTCACCAAGAAGGGGGACAGCTATGTCAGAACGCTTACAAACATCAAGGACGCCAGTGGGGAGCGGGCGGTTGGTACAGAACTGGACACGTCGGGTAGCGCCTATCAGGCGCTTACGGCAGGCCAGTCCTTTTTCGGTGAGGCCGACATTCTCGGCTCTGCGTATATGACCGGGTATATTCCGCTTCAAGACAGTACCGGTCAAAATATCGGTGCTTACTTTGTTGGTGTATCTATGGACTCCGTCAACACAATTCTGAACGATGGCTTGGCCTCTGCCATTCGTTCCATGGCAATCCTAGCTGTTTTGGTGTTGCTCGTTGTCGGCGTGGTGACGATCTTTATTGGCGGTGGCATCTCAAAGCCGGTTAAAAAAGTTGCCGACGCTGCTCAGCGAATTGCCGACGGTGACTTTAACACGGAACTCTCCGTTCATTCCAAAGACGAGGTGGGAGAGCTTGCAAAAGCCTTTAATCTCACTATAAAACAGTTGGTCAATTACCAAGGATACATCGATGAAGTCTCCGACGTCCTCTATCATGTGGCCAACAGCGATTTGCGCGTCCAGCTCCGCATGGAGTACGCCGGTCAGTTCAAAAAGCTGAAGGACAACATGACGGCGCTTCTGGAAAATTTGAACTCCACAATTCTGCAGATCAACGAGTCCGCTCAGCAGGTCAACAGCAGCGCGGAGCAGGTATCGGACGGCGCGCAGGCGCTCTCTCAGAGTGCCACGCAGCAGGCCAGCTCCGTCGAGGAACTGTCCTCCTCCATCGCCGAGACAGCGGCTCAGATTCAGCGGAACGCACAAAACGCACAGTCCGCTCACGAGAAAGCCGACATCGCCGGAAAGGAGCTGCAGATCAGCACCGGTCAGATGCAGGAAATGGTTTCTGCCATGCAGAACATTATTACCAAGACCTCCGAGATCTCGAAGATTATCAAGGTCATCGACGACATCGCGTTCCAGACGAATATCCTGGCGCTGAACGCTGCTGTGGAGGCTGCCCGAGCCGGATCGGCCGGCAGGGGCTTCGCTGTCGTCGCGGACGAGGTGCGAAATCTGGCCGGAAAATCCGCCGAGGCAGCTAAGAACACCTCCTCGCTCATTGAGGAGACCATTCAGGCCGTTAACTCCGGCTCCGAAATTGTGGATCAGACCGCCGCCTCTCTGAACAAAACCGCCGCAGTCACAGCGGAGGCCATCTCTCTCATCGATGAGATCGCCATAGCCTCTCAGGAGCAGGCGGAGTCCACCGCTCAAATTAACGAGGGCGTAGAGCAGATTTCTGCGGTGGTCCAGAACAATGCTGCCACCGCAGAGGAAAGCGCGGCCGCCAGTGAAGAGCTGACTGCGCAGTCCGTTACCATGCAGGAACTGATTTCCCGATTTCAGATCCGGGACAGCGTCTCCGATCGCTCCGATTCCCCTGCTGAAACCGAAACTCGTTCCGCGCCAGAGGATACCCCCGCCCCCATCGGCAGCAAATACTGACTGCCCGCCGGGTGGGCCGGCGGTGAAAATACCGCATACTTCTATCACCGTGGGGGAACGAGGACACGCAAACGCTCATTGATATTCTGGGATCGTACAATGTGAAGGCTACCTTCTTCGTAGTGGGCGACTGGGTGGACAAATACCCAGAGTCTGTCAAGGCTCTGCACGATGCAGGGCAAGAGGTCATGAGCCATTCCGCCCACCATGACCACTATAACTCCCTATCCGCTGAACAGATCACCGCCGACCTGAAGGAGAGCTGCGACAAAATCGAGGCTGTTACCGGCGTGCGGCCAACTCTGATTCGCTGTCCTTACGGAGAATACGACAACCATGTCATCTGTGCCGTGCGGGATTATGGGTTGGAACCTATCCAATGGGATGTTGACAGTCTGGATTGGAAGGGCCTTTCGGCGGATGAGATCACGCAGCGGGTCACCTCCAAGGTCCAGCCGGGGTCCATTGTCCTGTTTCACAACGCGGCAAAGCATACGCCGGAGGCCCTGCCTGGGATTCTTGAATATCTGATTGGGCAGGGATACTCTGTCGTGCCAATTTCGCAGCTAATCGTCAAAGGCGCCTGCAATCAGGATTACACCATTGATCATACCGGACGGCAGAAGGTGGCAGCCGGAAGCAGTGCGGGAACCAGCGCCGCATCCTCTGCCGGCGGCGGCGCCGCAAATGCCGCGTCCTCTGCCGGAACGAGTAAATAATAACCCGCCCTCCCAAAAAAGATGGATTCCCCGGCATGGAGCGCTTTCCATGCCGGGGAATCTGCATATGCTCTATTCCAATCCCAACGGGATGATCCCGCAATAATCCTCCACATTTCCACCGGAGGCAAAGCAGTCCAAAATCTGCCTGCCGACGGGGTGCAGCTCCGGCTGGTCGTAAACCTTCAATTCCTTTGCAAAGAAGTCGGTCAGAATCTTCGCTCCGACCTCATATCCCTCTTTGCCGAGAAGCTCCTGAAGCTCCGGGCGGAGAAACTTGGGTGGAATGTGCTGTCCGTCCACCTTCATATCCTTCAGGCAGTACCCCAAAATGGGGCACAGGGCCGGGACCAGCCGGTCCATCCGCATATTCACGCCGCCGCGCCGGGCCAGATATTCCCGGGAAATCCACTCCGGGGTAAAGCCCACCTTGTAAATTCCGATGTTCTGATTGGGGATTAGCACGTATCGGGTGGAGGTGCATCGGAGTATCTGCTCCATCAGCAAATTTGCCTGTCTCACCCGCAGTCCGGTGGCAAAGGGCCAATAGGAGCCCACGCCCTCCGCCGCCAGCGGGGAATCGCCGCTGATGGAGGGGTTATTATACCCTCTGGGAGCCACCAGCCGCCAGAGCCATGCCAAGGCCGGGGGCAGAATGTGCAGCAGGCCCACAATGCCGTAGCTGGGGTGCTGCGCCGTGGACGGAGGCATCCGAACGCCGAAACTCCGCACGTCCACCTCCACCGGCTGGGTGACGATGTTGTCCACCAACCGGCGAGGAATGATCACCCGGGGATTGGAGCAGGGTTTTCCAGTGGTGTCCAGCGTATGTTCCCAAAGGAGACAGGTGGCGTCGGGCACGCCGTCCAGATTAAAGAAGATCAGTGGCTCCTTCGTGTGTATGGTGATACGCTCGTACAATGGGTCGCAGCCGTATTCCGTGATGCCGTCCACCCGGACGAACCAGCCGTCCTCCCCGTCTGTGAGAGCCAGCTTTCCGTTGGCAGGCTGAAATTCCGGGGAGCAGATGGCCATGTCATCCGTCACCGGCTGGATGGTGCAGGTATCACTCATGCTGATATAGTGGTGAGTACCGCTGATGGTGTTCACGCCCACCAAAACCCGTCCGTCGGATTCCCGGTGGACATCTTCCAAAAGCTCGCTCTTTCCACCGCCGGACGCGCCCTCGTGCATCATCACCATCTCGTTTTCATAGGGAGTGATGATCCGGGCGGCGGAGGCGTGGGCGGTGACCCAGCCCTCCTGCTCGCCGATGTCCAGCAAAACACTGTAAACGCCCTTTTTAGCGGAGGGGCCGGGATAGAGATTATAGGAGAAAATCTCATGCAGATCCCGGCTGCGGCTGTGAACCACCACCTGCTTTCCATTGAAGCGGGTGTGGCGGAGGGGCGGCGCTACGTAAACGATGGCCCGGGGTGTGAATTTTTTCAGTTCCCGGACGTTGACGAACGCCTGCAGCTGAGATACGGCGAAGGCAAAAAACGCTGCGTTTCGCGGGCAGACCAGCGCCGCCTCGTAGCCGTAATCATACCCGCCGGCCTTGAAGGGCACCAGAATCAGCTCTTGGGTGGAAAGCCACCGAAACGTCTCCTTGCGTGCCTCGGAAAAAGAATAGCCATAGACATCTTCAAACCGGGGCTTGTCCGTGGGCTGGTCATCGGCGATGCGCATACAGTCCGGGTCCCGGCGGCGCATATAGTCCTCGGAATAATTGACCACGGCCCCGTTTTTGCAGCGTACCACATCCGCCTCGTGGACAGGCCGGCCCTCCACATCGTACACCACATCGATCCGATTGGTGTGCTCATTGCCGAAAATCAATTCATAGAGCGTCTCCTTGCTCTCTGGCACGATGACGCTGGGACTGCAGTCCACGATGGCACCCAGTTCCTTCGGCAAAACAAAGCGCTTCAATACTTCGTTCAGTTTTGGTCCCCTCGCTTCCAGTTTTTATAGTAGAAACAGAAACTTTTTCGGTTCAAAATTTAGCTGGTCTAAAATTGCAACCGATTAAATATAACATATTTCTCGATACTTTTCAAGAGCAGCCACGCTAAAAACCCGTCTTATTTCCAAAGTTATTTAGAAATAAGACGGGTCGCTTTTGTAGGTTTCCGCTCAAACCACCCATTTATTTAGAATTGGAACATATGACAAAATCCAATAGATAAACAGGCTTGCCGCCAAGTTGATGGCCGCCAAAAAGGGGATGGAAAGCAGGCATGGAAAAAGGGTTACGGTAAGGCCAATTGAAGGAAAAATTTTTAAAAAGAAAGCGTGTACCAAAAAAATGCAAAACGAGGCTTTTGATCCATAAGACAGTGCCCTGCAAATTTTTAAAGAGAAATTTCGCTTTTCCGTCAGTGTGGTGCAAATGCCAAAGATTCCAACCGCAAAAAATGCCACGCCGCAAGACATGCCTTCCAAAAAATGCTGATAGAACTCGCCTTGCCGCACAGATCCATACCAGGTTGCACCGAACGTCAAAATAAATCCAACAGAGCCGATAATCAAATAGTATGTAGGTTTGAAGTTGTGGTGTTTCAAATAATAGCCAAGTATTCCATACCCAATGGAAGCGTATGTCAGATTCAGCATCCATTGCAAAGGAATACCAACCAAAAGGGAAAACGGCCGGAACACTTTAACGGTTGGAAACAAAATTCCAAGAATAAACCATAATGCTAAAGCATATTGCATCAATTTTTCATCTGCGGCTTTTACAAAAGCTCTGGTAATTGGCAAAAAGACATACACAAGAAGAATAACATGCACATAGTACAAATGATCTTCCTGCTTGAAAAGCGCTAATTCTTTTATGGCTGCAAAAACTGTATGACGTGAAAAAGTGCCTGTTGTCAGAAGAAAAAACAGTTTATAGAGTATTGCCCAGAAAAACAGCGCAGTCAAAACCCGGAGTATATTTTTCGAATATAATTTTTTTAAGCTTAACTCACGGTGCGGATCAAGTAGAAGGGCGCCGCTGCACATAAAAAAAAGAGGCACGCTTGCCCGCGTGAGACTGCCCCAAAATAAACTCGCGCCCCAATTCCAAGAACCGATTGGATACGAATACCCGCCTATGCATGTATGGATCGTTACAACGCCAATAATTGCAATGACTTTAATGAAATCAATCGATGCATCCCTTGCAATTTGTCTATCTGCCATAGCGATCTGTCTATCTGCCATATAAGCTCTCCTCAATCATTTCGGTGCTCCATACATCATCTCATATTTTCATTTGTCATCGCCGCAAAAGGTCATGCGGCATGTTTTATTTGCTACAGACATTTATTATAGGCCGCTCACCTAAAAATGCAACATAACATTTGGAAGTATCGAATCTTTCAGAGGGATCAAGCGCTTTTCTTTTTCGTAAAAAAACATGGGTCTCTCCCGTTCCGCCGGTTTCGTCCGGCAGCAAGGGAGAGACCCATGCAGGCAACTATCCTCACAGGTTTTGCGCAGCAGCTCCGCCGCCTTAAAGCATCTCCGCCCGGGTAAGCCGGGCAAACTCTCCCGTCTCAAGAGTCGAGGCGGCATCGAGCAGCGCGGAGCGGAACGCCCCGGCTCCCTGTCCGGGAGCCAGCGCATCCTTCGCCCTTGCCGCGCAGACCTTCCAGAAAGCGGATGCCAACGACGCAGCAAGAAATAGATCCGGTTCCACGGCGGTAAACGCCCCGCAGAGGACAGACAGCATGCACCCCGTTCCGGTGACGCGGGCCATCCATGCACTGCCGCCCAAAACGCGGCAGGCCCGCGCCCCGTCGGTGACGACGTCCTCCGGCCCGGAGAGCAGCACTGAGGTTCCCCATTTCAGCGCCAGCGCCCGGGCACAGTCCAGACGCGCTGCCGGGGTCGCGCCAACAGTGGAATCCACGCCCTGTTCTTCTCCGGCGCGGTGCAGCAGCGCCCATGCCTCCCCAAGGTTCACCCGAATGACGGAGGGAGTAAAGCTCTCAAGCAGTTTTTCTGTCTCTTTCAGCCGCCATGCCGACGCACCCACGCCCACCGGGTCCAGCACTACCGGCTGGTTTTTCACGGCAAAGCCGCCGCTGAGTCGGCAGGCCGTGAATTTCTCCCCATCGGGCGTACCGGTATTCAGTACGGTGGCGCAGGAGATGGCGGCGATCTCCTCCATCTCCTCCGGAGCCTGAGCCATCATGGGAGAGGCCCCCGCTGCCAGCAGCACATTGGCGCAGTCGTTGGCGGAGACCAGATTGGCAATGCAATGGATCAGAGGCCGGGTCTTTCGCAGTTCGTCCAGACGGTCAAAGGGCAGCATGAATCATCTCTCCAGTGTGGCGCGCATAGAATTCAGCGCGCCGGATTTTTGCAGGGCGAAAACCAGCAGACCCGCCAGAATGGACCCGGCGGCGGTGGAGATCAAAAACGGGATGATATAAGCGTAGAACGCAACCGCGGCGGCGTCCACTCCCATAAACATCGTGGCAATGGGATAGGCGCACAGGCCGCCGATCACACCGGTGCCGAGCACCTCGCCTGCCAGCGTGGCGGGCAGGTTCCTCGACTTCCAGAATACGACGCCGCACAGCAGTGCGCCGCACATGCTGCCGGGAAAGGCCATCAGACTGCCAATCCCCAAGAGGTTCCGTAGAAGACTTGCCACAAACGCCACAGCCACGCCGTACCACGGGCCAAGGAACACCGCGCAAATTATGTTGACCATGTGCTGCACCGGGGCGCACTTGCTGCCCAGCACGGGAAAAGAGAAGAGACTGCCCACCACGGCCACGGCGCACAGCACACCGGCCAGCGCCAGCTTTTTCACAGTAGCATTTTGTTTCATCGGAAAAGACTCCTTCTTTTAATGGCAGGGAGAAACACGCAGCTTCCCCTTGCGAGGATGAGACGGCGGACCGTTGTCCCCCGCCCCTTCGGTCGAGGCTTATTGGCCTCCTCTCACGCCGGAACACGGCTTCCCATCGCTGCATATTCTCTTGTCTCCGACACGGAACCCCGGGCGCTCCCCCGGCTTCCGCTCCCGGCCTGACCGGGCGTCGTATTTGCCATCTCCTCTCCGCAGTCTGCAAAATAAAAAGCGGGGGCGTGACACGCCTCCGCTGCATCCCTGTTGCTCCCTACGTTGGCATTACCCAAATCAGGTTCGCGGGTCGAAGCGTGCGCTTCCTCTCAGCCTTTCGGCTCCCCTGTTTTTGCGCTATGATACCATTCTCCGCGAAAATTGTCAAGAGACCGCGAAAAACAGTTGCAATCTGAAAAACGAAGGCGTATAATAAACTTACAAATAAAAAGGGGAGTCCGCTGATTCGCGGGCTGAGAGGGGGCTGAAAGGCTCCGACCCGTAACCTGATTTGGATCATGCCAACGTAGGGAAATACCGCGAGCTTTGCCGCAGAGATTCCACATTGGAATGTCTGCGGGATTTTTTTATACATATTCTGAAGGAGTGTTGTTTATGAAATTAAAGCGGAATTGTCTCCGGCTGTACGCCGTTACGGACCGCGCCTGGCTGAACGGCGGAGCTTTGGAATCGCAGGTAGCGGACGCGATTGCCGGCGGCGCGGGGATCGTACAGCTCCGGGAAAAAGCGCTGGACGATGCGGCGTTTCTGGCGGAGGCCAGGTGGTTCGTACCCCTGTGCAAAAAGCTTGGCGCCGTCAGCATTATCAACGACAATGTGGAGATTGCCATGGCCTCCGGCGCGGATGGCGTCCACGTGGGGCAGGAGGACATGGCCGCCGTGAAAGCCCGCGCCGCCCTGGGCCCCGACAAAATCGTCGGTGTCTCCGTCCATAATGTGGCCGAGGCGCTGGCCGCTCAGGCCGCGGGCGCGGATTATCTGGGCATCGGGGCCGCTTTCGCCTCTCATACCAAAGCGGAGGCAAAGCCTCTCTCCAAGGAGATGATCCGCGCCGTCACGGCCGCTGTGCGCATCCCCGTCGTCGCCATCGGCGGCATCAAAGCAGACAACATTTCGCAGCTTTCCGGCTGCGGACTGGACGGCGTGGCGGTGGTTTCCGCCCTCTTTGCCCAAGTCGACGTGAAGGCCGCCGCGCGGCAGATGCTGTCCCTGTCCGAGCAGATCGCCCGCTGAGCCGCGTCCCCCGTCCCTCGCATCTCCCGTCCTGAACGGCGTGAAGCCATGCTTCGCGCGGAAACGGAGGAAATCACCTTCCCTGCGCAGTTTTCCGCAAAGCGGGAAACGGAGCGGGGCAGAGAATTTCCGACGGCGCATTGGGGGCACCACCTTGCGTCGTCTTATAAAATCAATGGCTGTCAAATTGAAAGGAGAACGTATGAGAACAGCATTGACAATCGCTGGGACCGATCCCAGCGGAGGCGCCGGCATCCAGGCGGACCTGAAAACCATGACGGTGAATGGCGTATACGCCATGAGCGCTGTCACGGCTCTGGTCGCCCAGAATACTACCGGCGTCAAAGACATTCTGGAGGTCCCGCCCGCTTTTTTGGAGGCACAGCTGGACGCGGTCTTCACCGACATTCCCCCCGACGCGGTGAAGACCGGCATGGTCTCCTCTGCGGAGCTGATCGAGGTAATCGCCAAAAAGCTGCGGCAGTACGGAGCAAACTGTGTGGTGGTGGACCCTGTGATGGTCGCCACCTCCGGCGACCGGCTGCTGCGGGAAGACGCCATGGATGCGCTGAAAAGTCAGCTCCTGCCCCTGGCCCAGGTCATTACACCCAATATTCCGGAAGCAGAGCTTTTGAGCGGCCTTTCCATTACCTCCCCGGCGGAAATGGAGACGGCGGCCAGGGCCATCGGTGAGCGGTATGGCTGCGCCGTGCTGCTGAAGGGCGGGCACAGGGTCAACGACGCTAACGACCTCCTGTGGCAAAAGAGCGGAAGCCGTTGGTTTCAGGGCCGCCGCATTGACAATCCAAACACCCACGGCACCGGCTGTACCCTCTCCAGCGCCATCGCGGCGAATCTCGCCAAGGGCTTTTCCCTGGAAGACAGCGTAGAGCGGGCCAAGGCCTATCTCTCCGGCGCGCTGGGAGCCATGCTGAATTTGGGACACGGGTCCGGACCTATGGACCACGCCTTTGACATCAAGCCGGAATACAAAGAGGAGGCCGCAAGATGAAAAAGACCTCCGTCCTCCAAAACGGCCTGATCTGGTTTGGGGCCGGGGTCTCCATCGCGGAGATCCTGACGGGTACCTATTTCGCTCCTCTGGGCTTTGGTAAGGGGCTGGCGGCCATCCTGCTTGGCCACCTGATCGGATGTACGCTTCTGTATCTTGCGGGACTGATCGGCGGTAAAACCGGCCTTTCCGCCATGGAGACCGTAAAGCTGAGCTTCGGCCGAAAGGGCGGCTTGCTGTTCGCGTTTTTAAACGTGCTGCAATTAGTGGGCTGGACCGCAATCATGATCTATGACGGGGCCGTCTCCGCCGGAGGCATCGGCGGCAGTTCCAGGCTCTGGGCCGTGGTAATCGGCGGACTGATCGTGGTGTGGATTCTGATTGGTCTTACGAATCTGGGCTGGGTCAACCGGATTGCCATGGCAGCGCTGCTGGTGCTGACCGTGATTTTGTGCGGCGTGATCTTCGGCGGCGGAACACCGGCCGCCGCGGCGGACGATTCCCTGTCCTTCGGCGCGGCGGTGGAGCTGGCGGTAGCCATGCCCCTGTCCTGGCTGCCCCTGATCAGCGACTATACCCGGGAAGCCGAAAAGCCCCGCGCAGCCACGCTTACCTCCGCGGTGGTGTACGGCGTGGTCTCCTGCTGGATGTATGTCATCGGCATGGGCGCGGCTATCTTCACCGGCGGCAGCGACATCGCCCAGATCATGCTGGAGGCGGGTCTTGGCGCGGCGGCGCTGGTGATCCTGGTGCTCTCCACCGTCACCACCACCTTTCTGGACGCCTGGAGCGCCGGCATCTCCGCTGAATCCCTCAGCAAAAAGTTTTCCGGCCGGTGGACGGCGGTGGCGGTCGCCGTGGTCGGCACGGTGGGGGCGCTTCTGTTCCCCATGGACGACATCACCAATTTTCTCTACCTGATCGGCTCCGTATTCGCCCCCATGATCGCCATTCAGATCGCGGATGTATTTCTGCTTCATCGCAGCAGCGGAGCCCGGAGCGCGGACGTACGGAATCTGGTGATCTGGGTCGTCGGTTTTGCGGCCTATCGTGTTTTGATGGGTGTAGACACCCCGCTTGGCAGTACCCTGCCGGATATGGTCTTCACCGTGATCCTGTGCGTGGCGGCGGAAAAACTGCTCCCGGCAAAAAGCGGAGAGAAATCTCCGGCGTAAATGCAATAAAAGGCCATACGGGGCGCCGACTTTGTCCGCGCTCTCCGTATGGCTTTTTTCGTTCAGATGCTCTCCCCGTTCAGCGCAGCGCGGTAACGGTTGGCCGCGTCCTTCAGACAGGCGATCAGCGGCTTTTGCGTCAGGGCAAAATAGCGGGTACGAATTTCCGTTTCCAGCGCCGGAAGGTCCTCCGGCAGCCGTTTTCCGATCAGCATGTCCCGGACGAATTCCGCCGTCACGTCCAGAATCGTGTTGCAGGTCATATCCAGAATCCGCCCCGTGTCCCGCTCCACCACCAGACTGATATAAAACTCCCCGTGGGTTTGATAGATGGCGTCGGCGCGGCTGGGCTTCGCCTGTCCCACCACCAGAACCGCATTCTCCGGATACTTCACGGCACATCTCTCCTCCGTGTCACTTTTTGTACTGTTCTGTGGTCATCCTACCATAAAAACCTCCAAATATCCAGCTCGAAATTTGCCGTTTCGCCGCCTTGACGAGTTTGTGCCCTCTTGTTATACTGAAAGCAAGCCTAAGTGGTTTACTTTGGCTTTTATAATTCGTTTTTGTCTGCGTAAAACGCCCCTTAGGCGCTTGCTCCCGCGGTCAAGATCCACGAATTTTGTGTTACACAAAATCAGTGGGTCTTTTTTGTTGGAAAGGCCCCCCAGGAGGCACTTACATGGATTTTCACACACAGCTTCGGGCGCTTTTGAGCCGGGACGCAACCGGCCGGGGGCTGGCCCAATCAGCGCCCGCCCCGGATTTTGACGCGCTGACGGACACACTTCTTTCAGCAAAGCGAGCGGTGATCCTCACAGGCTTTCCTGTAAACTGCGGCGCGCGCCTCTGCGGCGAAACGGACGGTCCCGGAGGCGCGGCGAACTTGGCCCGCGCTCTGATGGCGGTGGACTGCACCGTCACCCTTCTCACAGACCCTGTCTCCCTGCCCCAGGTGCGGGCCGCCGCGAACTGTCTGGCCTCCGGTGCGGAGGTAATCTGTCTTCCGGACGAAGGATCGAAGGCTTTTGCGGAATCCCTGCTGGCGCAGCTCTGGCCCACCCACTTTTTTACCATCGAACGCCCCGGCAAGGGTGCGGACGGACATTTTCACAACATGCGCGGCGGCGTCATTGATTCCATGGTGACCGACACAGATTTTCTCCTGCCGTTGGCCCGCCGCATGGGCGCCGTCACCATCGCCGTCGGCGACGGGGGAAATGAGCTGGGAATGGGCGCACTTCGAACGGTAATTGAAGCGCATGTCCCTCACGGCAAGAAGCTTGCCGCCGTGGAGACAGCGGATTTTACCCTGGTCTCCGGCGTATCCAACTGGTGGGGATGGGGCGCGGAAGCCCTGCTGTCCGCCGCCACGGGCCGCTGGCTGCTCCCCTCCCCGGAGGAGGAATTTTATCTGCTGTCCGCCGTGGTGGGGGCCGGGGGCGTGGACGGCTGCACCCACGAGGCCGCACTCTCCGTGGACGCGCAGTCCCTGTCCGTCCATCAGCACCTGCTGTGCCGTATCGGAAACGCTCTGAACAAAGCCCTGCTTCCGGGCTTTTGTGACGTATAAATCCTGTGCTTGTCAAAAGCCGCATAAAAAGCGCCGTCCAGCAACGTTCCCCCGGATGGGACAGTGAAAAACACTGTCTCATCCGGGGGAAGTATTTGAGAAGGTATGCGCTTTTACTGATAGATCGGGAACACCTCGCACAGGGCGTTGACCTCTGCCTTGACCTGCGCGGCGCTGCCGTCAAAGTCCCGGGCGGCCTCGCCCATCCAGTGGGCGATCTTCGCCATCTCCGGCTCCTTGAAGCCACGGGAGGTAGCGGCGGGAGTTCCCACCCGGATACCGGAGGTGACAAACGGCTTCTCCGGGTCGTTGGGAATGGAGTTCTTGTTGACGGTGATCTGAACCTCGTCCAGCCGCCGCTCGAACTCTTTGCCGGTGATGTGGAAGTTCCGCACGTCCACCAGCATCAGATGGTTGTCCGTTCCGCCGGAGACCAGCCGGAAGCCCTCTTTGATGAGACCCTCCGCGAGGGCTGCGGCATTTTTCACCACCTGCTGCTGATACACCTTGAACTCCGGCTTCAGCGCCTCCCCGAAGCACACGGCCTTGGCCGCGATGATGTGCTCCAGAGGGCCACCCTGGGTACCGGGGAACACGGCGGAGTTAATCTTCTTATAGAGTTCGTCGTCATTGCAAAGGATCATGCCGCCCCGGGGGCCCCGCAGAGTCTTGTGGGTAGTGGTGGTCACAACGTCGGCATTGGGGATGGGAGAGGGATGGACGCCTGCGGCCACAAGGCCCGCGATGTGGGCCATGTCCACCATCAGATACGCGCCCACCGCATCCGCAACCTCCCTGAACTTCTTGAAGTCGATGGTTCGGGGATAGGCGGAGGCACCCGCGACAATCAGCTTGGGCTTACACTCCTGTGCGATCTTCATCAGCGCGTCGTAATCGATCTGCTCGGTCGTCTCATCCAGACCGTAGGGGACGATATTGAAATACTTGCCGGAGATGTTCACGGGGCTGCCGTGGCTGAGATGTCCGCCGTGGGCCAGGTTCATACCCATCACGGTATCGCCGGGCTTTACCAGAGCGAAAAACGCGGCCAGGTTCGCGTTGGCGCCGGAGTGCGGCTGGACGTTGGCATGATTGCAGCCAAACAGCTCGCATGCCCGCTTGCGGGCGATCTCCTCGGTCACGTCCACAGCGTAGCATCCGCCGTAATACCGGTGTCCGGGATAGCCCTCCGCATATTTGTTGGTCAGGCAGGTGCCCATGGTCAGCATGACCGCCTCGCTGACGATATTCTCGCTGGCAATCAGTTCGATATTCCGGCGCTCACGGGCGAATTCCTCTTTGATGGACGCTCCCACCTCGGGGTCAAACTTTGAAATAAAATCCATGGTCTCGTGCATCATGTCAAAAACTCCTCTGTCTTTCTGTGTGTTTTCGCGGTAAGAGCCGGCGTGAATGCTCACGCAGCCTGCCGGATACTCCGACTATTATAGCATCATATCACACGTAATTCTGTTTGTGAAGAGAGATAAACCTATTTTTCCCCTCCAAGCGGTGCGTATACACAAAAAGGCTCCCGCATCCTCTGCGCCTTATTTTGCAGAGTTCAACCCTTTCCTGCAAAAGCCCGCAAAAAGGCAGGGCAGCCTTTTGACAGGTGCCCTGCTTTTCAGCCGCTAGTCCCTCTTCTCCGTTCGGGCAAACCGGATTGCCGCAGCTCACTCGATCCGGGCGGGGACGCCGTCCTCATACAGCCCGCTTTCCGTCACTACCCAAGGAACCGACATATCGTGGGGCTCCACGGGAATGTCCTCCCGCAGCAGCTGTTCCCTGCACAAAAGCACCGCGCTGCCCCGGTAGGCGGCGAGGAAACGGTCATAGTACCCGCCGCCCTTACCCAGCCGATGCCCCGCCCGACTACAGCTGAGGCACGGGAGTACGGCAAAATCCACCTGGTCCGGCATCAGGCGCGGGCATTCGGGAGCCGGCTCCAAAATTCCGTATGCTCCTTGGACCAGTCGGTCCAGGGACTCTACGGCCCGCAGCTCCATGATGCCGGGCTCCGCCGTACACAGCGGAAGGCACAGCCGCTTTCCCCTTGTCAGCGCGTCGTTCAAAATTGCGCGGGTATCGATCTCCCGCGCGGTACCCATAAAACAGAACACCGTGTCCGCATCCTGATAATCCGGAAGCGCGCAGACCAAGGCCGCAATCGCCGCAGCGGACTGCTCCTTATAGCGGGGAGAGAGCTCCCGCTCCTGCGTCCGGATGCGCCGGCGCATCTCCTTTTTCTCCTCTGCAATCGTCATGACAGGGGGTCCTCCTTTTTTTCCGGGCCAGGCGCGCCGAAGCGCACCGCGCCCATACCGTATTTGCCGCGAATCCGGTCCATCGCGGATTCCAGCTTTTCCTGTTTCTCCCGTTTCGGACCATAATCGTCCAGCAGGTCCACCTGCTCATAGGCTTCGGCGCTGTCCGTCAGAGCGATGGCAGTAACGGTCAGCATCCGGATGGGGGCGGGCGGCTTCCAGAAGGTATCCAACAGCTCCATGGCGCCGTCCGCCAGTTCCCGCATCAGATGGGTGGGCGAGGCAAGCCGCTTTTGCCGGGAGCGGTCCTGGAAGTCCGGCGTCCGCAGCGTCACCGCCACGCCGCCGGCATACATCCCGCATTGGCGCAGCCGCGTCGCCACATCGTCCGCCAGCTGACTTAGCGCCACACTCACCTCTCCCTTTCGAGTCAGATCCTTCTGGAAGGTGGACCCGCTGCCGACGGATTTAGGCGGCTCCGTCTCGTCCCGGGGGCGCACCGGATCCCGTTCCAGCCCGTTAGCATACTCGTGGAGCTGGCGGCCCATCTTTCCCATCAGCGCCTCCAGCTGCCCCGCGTCCATGGCGGCAAGCTCCCCGATGGTCTTTATGCCGAACTGTGCCAGAGTTGCCCGGGCAGCCTTGCCCACAAAGAGCAGATCACCCACCGGCAGGGGCCACACTAAGTCCTTCCAGTTTTCGGGGGAAATCACCGTGGTTGCGTCCGGCTTTTTGTAATCGCTGCCCAGCTTTGCGAAAACCTTGTTGAAACTGACACCCACCGACAGCGTCAATCCCAGTTCCTGTTTTACTCTGGCGCGAATCTCGTCGGCGACGGCTTTTCCCTCCCCGCCCAACAGGTGAAGCGACCCGGTTATATCCAGCCAACTCTCGTCCACGCTAAAGGGTTCCACCAGGTCGGTGTACTGGTCGTAAATCGCGTTGATCTTATGCGAGTATTCCCGATACAGATGGTGGTGAGGCGGTAAGAGCACCAAACCGGGGCATTTTTTTCGCGCCTGCCAGATCGTCTCGGCGGTGACAATCCCGAACTTTTTCGCTGCCTCGTTTTTTGCCAGAATAATCCCGTGCCGGGAAGACGGGTCGCCGCACACAGCCACCGGCGCGTCCCGGAGCTCCGGATGGGAAAGAAGCTCCACAGAGGCAAAAAAGCTGTTCATGTCGCAGTGCAGAATCACGCGCGCCATCCCGCCGTCCCCCCTCCTTAAAGCTTCCGGTGTAAATCTCCGCTTCAATTGTAGCACAAATGTTCGCATTTGCAAGGTTCAAATTCAAGTGAGGCTGAATTGAAAAGTTAAGTTTCGTTTTGTAATCGTAACTTCCACATTGTAATCGTAGCTTCCGTTTTTTCAAGGATAACTGCAAATTGAATAGATTTCGCGCTGATTTTGCTGCGCATTTTTGCCTTCTATTTGCAAAAAGCACAACTTGTCAAGAGGTCGAAGCTATCGTTCGTTTTTTGCAAAGCCAACTTCCACCCCGTTCGTTTGGCTCATATACGTTGAAAATAGCGGTAGGAATGCCGTTTATTCTTTCAGCAGCTTAGGGGACAAATTAATATCATTAGCAGGAATCAATTTTGCATTGAGTCTTGCTAAGATATCTTCACCATGAAGAAAGCTGAGTAACTGGTATGCAGACCGGTTACCCAGCTTTTTTCTCGCATAAGATTTGATATGGTTTACCATGAGGTCTATATCTGGCTGATGCAGGTCATCAAAGGGTGTGCCTTTCGGTAAAATTCTTCGGATAAACTCATATGTAACTTCAATACCCCCCCCTTCTGGCCTGCCATCTGCGGGTCGCAATAGAATACTCTGCTTCGAATTTCGCCCCATTCTGTGCATTCTATTGCGGATGGGTTTGTAAACTCGCTCCCCCGGTCTGTTAGAATAATGGGAAACAATTCACAGTAGAGCTTGTGTCCAAGCCTCTTATAAAGGCCATCAATAATATCTGTCACAGAACGAACCGTATTGGCGTTTCGCAAGAAAGCAAGCATTACGCTGCAATTGCGGAAGAATATTGTAAGCAGTACTTTCCCGCGGTTTCGTTTTCCTTCCACGCTGTCCATTTCATCAATAGGCAGATCCGGATTTTCTTTCACATACCGCTGAAAATCCTGGTAGGTTCTTCCTTCGTAGCAGCCCCTATCCAGTTTCATCAGCTTTTTCTTCTGTCTCCTGCGGTAGCGGACTTTACGTGGTAGGTCAATGTTTCCAACTGAAAGTAGGCTGGCATCTATGTAATTGTAAATTGTCTTCTCGTTAAGCATAATTTCATCCGCATGAGTGGAACAGATATGGTGAATGGATTGACCTTGCTTTATCAGGGGAGAAATAACAGTATCTATTCGCTGTAATTCTTCCGGTGCTGTCGCAATTCCTTGTCGGCTCTCGCTGCGGACGGCTTCATACTCCTGTTGGGCAAAAGCCGCATAATAATATTGTTTTTGGAGCTGACAGCGTGTAATTCTATTACAGCCCAGGCTGTGTGAAAACGCGGAGATTTTCAAAGTGGTGGTGCAATATCCCATAGAAGTGCAAGAATTGCGTTATTATTGGTGATTATACTTTACTGGAACAAGTACCGTTGCATTCACCGCATCGTGCGCAAAAAAGATCTCTGGCATAGGAGTGATGACAAGGCTTGCATACGCTTTGCACCTTTTTACAAACATTCCGCTTTTTGCAGGCATTGTATGGATAGTTTTTCCCGCCGGTATTTCTGACTTTGATATGGCCAACCACTTCCTTAGAGATCGTTGTTGGATCACGGTTCAGCATTCTTCCTGTTTCTTTGAACGATTTTTGCTTATTGAGGCACTGTTCAATATTGTGTCTTTCGTCAATAGTCAGATATTTAAATTTCGCCATAAGAACACCTTGAAATTAGATTCCGCTATTTTCAACCGTTTTGTGGATTCTAACTTTGCTGCAAGACTTGTGCAATAAAGGAAGACTTCGCGAAAATGTGGTGCAATGGGATTCATGAATCATTTGGACGGTCTGGATTTTATTCAAACAGCAACGAGGGTTCCGACCATATGGCCGGAACCCTCGTTTTCCTTCATTAGGATCTAAACGCAGATTTTTATTTGCATCCCCGACTTACTTCGCCACGTTCTGGCTAAAGCGCTGGAGAATGGTTGCGACCTGCGCACGGGTAGCATTGCCGAAGGGCATTACCTGATTGTTGCTGCCCTGCACAAGCCCTGCACCGCAGGCCCACTGTAGGGCCGGGATGGCGTACTCGCTGATGGTCAACGCATCGCCATAGCTGAGAATATTGGTATCCTCGCCTACGCTGACATCGTACCCCTTATGCTGCGCGTAGCGGTAGAGGATTGCGGCCAGCTGCTGGCGGGTGACGGTGCCCGTGGAATTGGAGCCGTCAGAGATGCCGTTTTCCACTGCCCACGCCTTGGCCTCTGCCATATTCGCGGGAGCCGTGCCATCCATGCGTGCCAGAATCATCCAGATCATCTGGCGGTTTGCGGTGGCGTTAGGGCTGAAGGTCGAGGCGCTAGTACCGGAGAACAGACCGTTATTGTAGGCGTAGGCCACACTGCCGTAGCACCACGAATTCTCAGTCACGTCCGTGAACGGGAAGTCAACGATTAAATACTGAGACAAATGCTCGGTAGTAAAGGTCACCTTGCCGTCTGCGTAGCTAGCAGTCTTCGGCTCGATGGTGCCATTGTCGTTGATAAACCAGACGGTAATGCTGTCCGGCTTCTCGCCGGGTTTGAGCGTATAGGGTACGGAAACCGTGATCTTACCATCGCCAAAGGTACTGGTTCTAGTACTGTTTACATAAAGGTTCACATCCACCACAAACGCGGTTTCCGCCTGCGCACCAAGCGAGGCCTTTTGCGTTTCGGTGAGCTTACTGTTGCTGACGGTCTCCACAGAGAACTTCAAGTCGCCCTTGCCTGCGACAGCCGCCAGCGCGGCCTTGTCGAGAGTCACGGTTCCGTTGGGCATAGCTACTTCAAGACCTGTGAAGCCGGAGGCGTCGTTCGCTGCTGCTGCAAGCTTTAACGGAACAACAACTGCGTTAACCTTCAGACCGGACACATCAATTTTTATCGTACCAGTCTCCGTGCCGGACGCGATTTTTTGGAGCTGCGCGTCGGTGGCCTTGAGGGTGGCAGTATTGCCGGAAACGGAGGCGGAAAAACTGACGCTTCCGGAGCCGCCGGTAACTGGAACGGTGACTACACCGCTTGAAGAGCCGCCGCCCCCGCCGGAGTCAGGCGTGACGGGAGCCGTGCCAATGACTATACTCGTTGCCCCGTTGCTGCTGATCGTCATACCGACCAATTCTGCTGTAAGCGCGGTTACTCCTGCCGGAAGAATCGAGGTAACCGTGTAAGTTGTGCCACCGTACGTTAGCTTGGTTGAGGCGATTTTTCCGCCAGCGGGGGTGAGAATTGCCCTGCCACTCCCCAAGGTAATGCCCCCGGCTGACAGCAGCGCGGCCACTTCACTTGTAACGCTCAGGGTGCCGCCATCAATGCGCAGTTCGCCCTTAGTCGTGATACCCTGCACGCTCAGCCCGTTTACGGACACAGACGCGCTTCCGCTTTGGACATAGCTGCCTGTACTGATATTTTTGGTACTGGTCAAAACAGCACTGCCGGACACAGTGACCGAAGGTTCGTTTTCTTCAACGTTGTAAATACCATCTGTCTTAACATCCGCGCTGCCGGTTACGGTAATCTGATCTGCTAACAATCCGCCGTCGTCCCCGCTTGTGTTCAGTGAGCCGCTTCCTTGGACGGTTAATGCACCGTCTCCATAGATTCCGGCTTTGTTTTCAGATGTGACAAGATTGGTACCTTCCAGAATCACAACCATATTGTTAGGTAGAGTCAGCCCGTTTCCGCCGGTGTTATTAATAATGGCGTTGTGCAGGGTGACCGTGTGGTCAGTCGGATTCCACAGAATATATCCGGTCCCCGCTGTGTAATAGGAGGCGACAGCTGGCGCGGTGGCGGACAAGTCCAAACCGCTGGTGCTGACGTCACCGCCGTTTGCGGCGCATATGATGCGGCTGTCAATGTTGTCCGTCCCAGCGGTAATTGTGCCTGCGATCAGTCCAGTGTCGCCGATGGTAACGGTGCCGGTGGCACTGATTGCCTTGGCACTGCCCTTGCCACAAACAAAGAGATCGTCCGTCTTGATGGTGACATCGCCGGTGGCGTAGATTGCCGCGCGGCTGTCGCTGCTGCTTGCCGCTGTAATACTTGCGCTTTCGGAGCAGCTGGTACCATCCGAGTTCGTGATACTAACGCTGCTTGCCTGAATACCGTCCTGCTGGGTGCCATCAATGGACACCTCGTTTGCCTTGATGGTCAGCGCACCGGTCTGAAAACCGTAGGCGCTGGTTGAAGTCAGCATACCCCCGGCGGTGATATCGACGGCTTGTCCGGATGCCCTAATGGCTGTCGAAGATGTTCCGCTGCCGCTGAGCGTAATATTCTTTGCGGCGTTCAAAGCGACTGCACCGGAGGCGCTGACGCATTGATAATAATCACCGCAGTTTATTTGAATGCTGCCGTTTTGCGACGTGATGGATACTGCGCCGGATAAGGTCCTGATTCCACTGCCACTGGCTCCATGAATAATCACATCGTTCAACGCGGTCACAGTGACCATACCACTGCTACTTGTCAGAGCGTAGCTGCTATCACCGTGGGAAATGTCAATTTTGCCATTTGGTGCATTTAGCGTAATGGTTTGGCTTGCGCTTATCTTGCTGGATTTATTTGTCTTACCCGTTTCATCAAACACAATATCCCCGTCCGTGGCGGTGAGGAACACGGAACCGCTGCCGGATTGGAAGTAATACCCCGACTTCGACGTAATGCTCTTTGCCGAAACAGTGATGTCCCCACTGGTGGAAATCGGCTGATAAACGGTATCAAATGTCAAATCCCCATCGATATTTATGCTAACCGCGCCGGTTCCGTTGACATTGATGCCGTAATGGGGTCCCGCAAGGGTCAGATCACCGCTGCCTGTGACGCACAGAGTCTGCCCATTAGTCATGATGACATTTCCACTGCCGCCCGCCATCAATGAGCTGTCGCTTGCAACAATGATGTCAACGGGTGCATCTGTCGGCAGCGTCAGCGCATTGGCGCCTGTCGTGCTGATTTGTGCTCCGTGCAGCACAAGCTTGGCGTTCGCGGTCGGGTCTGTCGTTGCCGGGGTGAAGATGGCGTAGCCGCTGCCCGCCGTGTAATAGGTTCCCTCGGCGGGCAGGGTGCTCAGGTCAATACCACTTGACGATTTGTCGCCGCCGTCGGCGTAGAGGATGCCACCAAGATAAACTCTGCTGCCCGCTTTGACAATTCCGTCGCCGGTAAGGTTGATCGCCTGAATCTGTTCTACGGTGGTCGCTTCCGGAAGGACTAGGGTTCCCTCGTTAATAAGTGTGCCGCCGTTCACCACCGCGCCCGCGGTAACGGTACCCTGCACCGTCACCGCTGCGCCATTTTCCACGGTCAGGCTCGCGCTTCCGCAGTCAAGGCTACCTGTGAGCGTCAGTCCGCCGCTGCCGGACACGGTGACCGCCCCAGCGTTTGTAACGGTTCCTACGGTGTTCGTGCCTGTTAGAGCAAGCTCCGTGCCGCCGTCCAGTTGAAGTGTGCTCAGGCTCGCGCCGTCAAGTGTCAGCCTGGCGGGCGAACCGTCTGCCGACGGGAGATAGGACACCGTGCCGTCGCCCAGCACGTCGCTGCGGTTGACGCGGGTGACCTGGGTGCCGTTTACATAGACCTCGTAAAGGGTTGTGGCGTTGATGTACTTGTACGTGCCGAATTGTCCGTTATAGCTCGAATTCCATGTATCCGTATCCGTGCATACGGCGGCGCCGCTTCCGTCCCTGTTCGCACTGACTTCATAGTAAACCGGGGTACCGTTAATGGTAACTGTGGTTGCCGTCGGGTATAAGGCGCAGGTGCCGCCTGAGGCAAGAAAGCCGCCGGCGTTTATATCTATTATTGACGCTGCCCCGTCGGTCTTGACGCCGTACGAGGTTGCGCTGGCATTGGGCGACTCGCCGGACTCCGCACGGACACTGCCGTTTTCGGAGACAACCAAATCAGTGTTATAAAGATACAAACCAGCTGCGGATCCATGGTCGCCGGCATCCCCGGAACTCGCCACCAAGGTACCCTCAATGCTGACCTGCCCGTGCGGTGAGTAGACATATCCCGCCTTCAGGCCGTAGCTCTCGCTGCCGGTGCCGGAATATCCATCGTCTGCTATGGCGGTCAAGGTTGCCCCACTTCCAACCGTAATATTGCCGCTTAAGCATTGCATGCCGCAATTTGTTAATTGGACTAAAGCGTGGCCGGTCAGGCTGGCGGTATCGGAAACCGTGATGTTTCCGGTACCGTCCCCGTATGACTCTTTCGGGCCGACCATGATTCCGGTTAGATTACTATTCGTGCTGCTATCCGCGATGCCGCTTAGATCGACTGCTCCAGAAACTGCAAGGTCTCCCTGTATGGCCAGACCATGCCAATTACCGGTTGTGGTCAGTTTCGCGCTCCCGGAGACGGATAAATTGCCGCGAACATGGATGCCGTTACTTTTATCAGCTGTAGCCCTTGCGTCAATGGTGCTGTCGCCCGTGACAACGATATTCAGGTCGCCGTAACAATAGATGCCATAGTAATAGTAATAGTCCATAGAACCACTCAGCCCAGTAACGCTGTTTTCAGGGGTGACCGTTGTGATATTCGCCCCGTTCAGAGTGAGGGTGGCGGCGGCGCTGTCAAAGCTCCAGCCCGGGCCGCTGGTATTAACTGTTAACGTGCCGCCCGACTGTACCACCTGCGTACTGCCCACCCACAGCTCCGTGACCGGAACCGGGTCCGCCGCCAGTACCGACACCGGCAGCAGGGTGATTGCCATGCACAGGCACAGCAGAATGCTTAAGCATTTTTTCTTCATTTCGTTTCCTCCAACTCTCTCCTTTTAGACTTCAGTAATTCCATTACGCTTTGAAATTCGGCAGGCCGGGCGTTTTGCTCGGTGATATGTCCCTGCCACTCGCTGTTTTCCGTAACAGTGATGCTCAGCAAAAATGACTGTTCCGTCGCGTCCTCCTTTATAGCGGGCGCAGCTTTACGACCGGTCAAGAAAATTTCTTTCAGCGAGGGAGTTATAATTGTAGAAGCGCTGTCTCCCGTGAGCCGCCTCCTACCAATCGTTAAGTTGCAAGAATATTTTTCCAATGTAATGGCTGATTATAGCAGATGAAATTAGTTTTGTAATCCATCCAAAGTATGATTGAGGAGTAAATGACCAGATATCATATGCACAGTGAAAAGGAAGCAAACGACTGTTGTCCAGTCGTTTGCCTCCTTTCAAGAACATCAAACATTAGTCAGTTGAAAATGTATTACTAATTTAAAAGATTACACCTCTTGCAGAATTAATCAAATCAGTGGTTGACTAGTGGACTTTATCTCGCTGGATGAGCTGATAAAGCAGGAAACGACATGACCGAATTTGCGTATGCCGTCTTTGGCAAATTAACTTCCGTTTTCCGTTTGAAAAAGTAACTTCTGCCATATGGGTTGAAGTTAACTTTTCAACTCACCAAATTCAAGTGAGGAAGGACGCGGGCCGTCAATACCGGCCCGCGTCCTTCCTTTTTTTCAGTTTTGAACGATCAGTCCTGCATCGCCTTGGCGGATTCCTCCAGCTTGGCAATCAGTTCCTTGTACTTTGCGATTTTCTCCCGCTCCACGTTCACCACGGCCTCAGGGGCGTTGGCCACAAATTTTTCGTTTTTCAGTTTCCCCTCCGTGATGCGCAGACCGTTTTCGGCCTTCTCCTTTTCCTTGGCAATGCGCTCCAGCTCCGCGTTTACGTCCACCAGCTCCGCCAGAGGGATATAGGCGACCGCCTTGCGTGTGACGATGGACACCTGTCCGTCCAGCTTCGCCGGAGCGTCGGCGCAGACCGTTACGTCGGAGGCGTAGGCAAGGCGGGTGATAAAGTGCATGGCCTGACGGTAGGTCTCCGGCTCGTCGGTCTTCAAAATCAGCTCCGCCTTTCTGGAGGGCGGCACATTCATCTCGGCACGGCGGGCACGGATGGCGCGGATGGTGTCCATCACCGACTCCATGGCCTCCGCCTCGGCGGAAAAGTTCAGCTTCTCATCATACACCGGCCACCGGGATGTCATCAGGAACTGATTCGCCGTCTCGCCCGCCTGACGGGGCAGGGTCTGCCAGATTTCCTCGGTGATAAAGGGCATGAAGGGGTGCAGCAGCTTCAAAATCTCAATCAGCACATAGCACAGCACGTTTTCCGCCGCCAGCCTGCTCTCCTGATCGTCGCCGCTCATACGGGTCTTGGTCAGCTCGATATACCAGTCGCAGTAGGTGTCCCAGATGAAGTCGTACACCTTGGCGGAGGCCACGCCGATCTCATAGGCATCCAGATTCTCCGTGACCTCTTTGATCAGAGCGTTCAGCTTGGTCAGAACCCACTTGTCCTCCTGCTCCAGTTTTTCAGGCAGGGCACACTGGTCGATGGTCAGGTTCATCTGTACGAAGCGGGAGGCATTCCAGATCTTATTAGCAAAGTTCCGCATGGCCTCGCACTTTTCCGTATAGAACCGGGTGTCATTTCCCGGACTGTTGCCAGTGATGAGGTTAAAGCGCAGAGCGTCCGCGCCGTATTTCTCGGCCATTTCCAGCGGATCAATGCCGTTGCCCAGAGACTTGGACATCTTGCGTCCCTTGTCGTCACGGACCAGGCCGTGGATCAGAACCGTGTGGAAGGGAATTTCTTTCATCTGCTCGCAGCCGGAGAAGATCATCCGGGCCACCCAGAAGAAAATGATGTCGTAGCCGGTGACCATGACGGAAGTGGGATACCAGTAGTTCAGATCCGCGGTCTTCTCCGGCCAACCCATGGTGGAGAAGGGCCACAGGGCGGAAGAGAACCATGTGTCCAGCACATCCGGGTCCCGGGTCAAATGGGTACTTCCGCACTTTTCACATTTCGTGGGGTCTTCCCGTCCAACATTGATGTGTCCGCACTCGTCGCAGTACCACGCGGGGATCTGGTGGCCCCACCAGAGCTGGCGGGAGATGCACCAGTCATGGACGTTTTCCATCCAGTTGATATAGGTCTTGGAGAACCGCTCGGGGACGAATTTCACCTCGCCGTCCCGGACAACCCGCAGCGCCTCTTTCGCCAGCGGCTCCATCTTTACGAACCACTGGGCGGAGATCAAAGGCTCCACGTCGTTGTGGCAGCGATAGCAGGTGCCGACGTTGTGGCTGTAATTCTCGGTCTTTACCAGGTATCCCTGTTCCTCCAGATCCTTTACGATGGCCTTGCGGCACTCGTAGCGGTCCATCCCAGCGTACGGGCCGCCGTTTTCGTTGATATGCCCGTCATCGGCGATGCAGCGGATGACCTCCAGATTATGCCTGAGGCCCACCTCAAAGTCGTTGGGGTCGTGGGCGGGGGTCATTTTCACCGCGCCGGTGCCGAAGCCGATCTCGCAGTATTCATCGCCCACAATGGGGATCTCCCGGTTCATGATGGGCAGGATGCAGGTCTTTCCGATCAGATGCTTGAAGCGCTCGTCCTCCGGGTTTACCGCCACGCCGGTATCGCCCATCATGGTCTCGGGCCGGGTGGTGGCGATGACCAGATCGCCGGACCCATCGGTGAGCGGATAGCGGATATACCACAGGTGGCCGGGCTTATCCACATACTCCACCTCGGCGTCGGACAGAGCGGTGGTGCAGTGGGGGCACCAGTTGATGATGCGGCTCCCCTTATAGATCATGTCCTTTTCATAGAGGTCGCAGAAGGTCTCCCGCACAGCCCTGGCGCAGGTTTCATCCATCGTAAAGCGGGAGCGGTCCCAGTCACAGGAGACGCCCATCTTCTTCTGCTGCTCCACGATGCGGTCGCCGTACTTTTCCTTCCAGACCCAGACCCGCTCCAGAAACTTTTCGCGGCCCAGGTCGTGCCGGGTCTTGCCCTCTTTGACGCGGAGCTCCTCCTCCACCTTGATCTGGGTGGCGATGCCCGCGTGGTCCACGCCGGGAAGCCACAGGGCGGAATAGCCCTGCATCCGCTTGAAGCGGGTGAGAATATCCTGAAGCGTGGAATCCAGCGCGTGGCCCATGTGGAGCTGGCCGGTGACGTTGGGGGGCGGCATCACAATGGAGAAGGGCTCTTTGCTGGGATCAGGCTCCGCCTTGAAGCAGCCGCCTTCCATCCAGTTTTCGTAGATGCGGGACTCCACCTGTTGGGGGTCATACACCTTTGGCAGTTCTTTTTTCATGGTTGATTCTCCTTTATCAGATATCAAAAATTCTAAAAATAAATTGATTTGACCCTTCCATTCGCAGCCCGCTCGTTACTCCCGTTCGAGACTGCGGCGCAGGCGGTCCGTCACCTTGCAGACACGATAGCGCCTGCTGTGGCTCTTCAGCCATCTGCGAAAGTTATCCTCCGTTCCCTCCTTAAGAGCGCTTTTCGGCAGCAGAACGGACGTATCCTCCACGGGGAGCCAGAAAAGCCGGTCACTCTCCCGGACCTCTCCCATGTGAAAGTCTCCCCAAAACCGAACCTCCTCACCCTTGCCGTCCAGCATCCGGCAGCCGTCACCTTCAAATACGAAGCGTATGGGCTTGGCCCGGACGGTATTAGTCAGGTTCCCCCGCTGCGCGCGGGCATTTCGGACGTTGGTCCGAAACCGTTTGCCCCCCAGCATGGGAAGCCAGAAAAACGCGCTGAGCAGCAATCCCAGCAGAACCGTATACAGCGCGGTCGTCCAGTCCTGCCTGAAAAGAAACCACCCGGAAAAACCCAGCGTCAGTACGGCGACCAGTACGCATGGCCGCACCGCGTTGGCCCGGACACGGGCATAATCCATCAGAGCCGCTTCCTCCGCGGCCTCCAGCACCGCGCCCTGGGTCGTCTCAAATACAAATCGCTCCATTTCCCCTCCAAACAAAAAACCGCCCTGAGCCTTTCGGCTCAGGGCGAACAAAAAGTCCGTGGTACCACCTGGATTCGGGAAATTCCCGCACTTACGCGGCGCAGCCACGCCGCTCCTCTGTAACGGGAGGTCCCGTTGGTGCTTACTCTTTTTCAGACCAATGCTCCGAAACGACTTCGCCGCGGACTTCCCGGGGACTTGCACCTTCCGTCCTCTCTCTTCGCGTCCGTCTGCGGGTACTGCTTTCCATCATCGCAGTTTTCATATTTCAAATTAGTATAACCGCGTATCCCTTTTTTGTCAAGTCGGCAGTCAAAAAGTTCCGGAATCTCTTCATCAAAAACGATTGCTTCTTGCATCACGGAAAATTCATGATACAATAAATAAAATGACATACAAATACCTGTGTTTTCCAGTTTCATAGTCTTTCCCCCGTCGAGCGCATTTGAATCCCATGCTTTCTATTACATTTAAAGAAAGGACATCTGTGCCATGGATAACCAACCCCTGAAAGACAGTGTTCAGAGCCCGTCGATTCTGTTCCGGCTGAACGGAGGGCTATACTGTGCGGACAGCCGCTACGTCTCCACCATCATGAAGCTTCCGCAATTTACCGTCCTGCCGGACACTCCGCCCTACATCAGCGGGATTTTTCCCCTCCGGGGCGGCAGCGTCACCATGTTCGACCTGCGCGCCGCTTTGAAGCTCAAGTCCATGGACGAGGATTTCAGCGACTTCACCGCCATGCTGGACGCCCGGAAGCAGGATCACGTCAACTGGGTTTCCGCTCTGGAGCGCTCCATCGAAACCAGCGAACGCTTTACCCTGGCCACAGACCCCCACAAGTGCAAACTGGGAAAATGGTACGACAACTTTAAGACCAATAGCTCCGAGCTGTCCGCCCACCTCGCCAGACTGGAAGAACCCCACCGCAAGCTGCACGAGGTGGCTCTCCGCGCCGAACACTGCATCGAAGCCCGCGACCAGGATGCCGTGTCCGACTGCAAAAAATCCGTCTTTGAAGAAGCCCGGGACGAATATATGCCGAAGGTGCTGGATGTACTGGAAAGCGCCAAGGAAATCTTCCGGGTCCGCGAATTCCATGAAATGGTGCTGGTACTCAGCGGAGACACCGGCCTCGGCATGGTGGTGGACGAGGTGCTGTCCGTGGAAACGGTGGAGGAGGAGGAACTGGGCACACAGCATCAGCTGATGAGTCAATCCCCCTACATTCAGCGCGTGGTGAAAAGCCGCAACTATGACGAGCTGATTCTGGAGATCAACCTTCCAGCTGTCATGCGGGCTGGCGATGACGTGGCCGCGCAGCAAAGCTCCGCCAGGTCCGCTGGTTAGATACGCATACAAGGCGCCGCAGGCTATGCCTGCGGCGCCTTTTCAGGTTTATTTCAGCCACACGGGGTAAAATAGCTTTGTCTGCGACGCGGCAAAATTTTGAAAATCACGCTTTTGAAATTCCGCTTGCAGTTTTGCCGTTTATCCGCTATAATATATGAACGTGTGTTCGCGGAATTTTCCGCACCGTCACTTAAGATTTTGAGAGGACTGAAACTAATGAGCGCAAACGATATGAACCCCAGGACCGCGCGGGAGGCGCAGCAGCAGAAGGAGGCCCACCGCAGCAATATACTGTACGGCACCATCGGCGTGCTGTTTGTTCTTCTGGCTGTGGCCGTATTTGTGTGGAAATCCAACGTCATCCAAAAGCACGCCACCGCCGCAACGCTGTATTATTCCGCGGAAGCCGCCAGTGCGGACGGTTCTTCCTCCGCAAGCAGTTCCTCCGCAGCCGGCTCTTCCTCCTCAAGCAGCAGCACCGCCGAGAAGACCAAGCTGGCTGACGTCAGCGTACCTCAGGTGAGTTATTACTTTACCAACATCTACCATAATTTTGTTCAGCAGAACTCCTCCTACATCTCCTATCTGGGGCTGGATACCAGCAAGGACCTGCGAGGCCAGACCTATCCCGGCGGCGATAATCAGTCCTGGTTCGATTATTTCATGAATCAGACTCTGAGCCAAATGTCCTCCATCTACGCGCTGAACAAGGCGGCCGAAGACGAGGGCTATGCCTGGAACGACACCATGCAGTCCACGTTTGACTCCAACATGGACACCATCAACAAAAATGCTTCCGCGGCGGGTATGAACCTGAACAAGTATTTGCAGCGGATCTACGGCGTGACCATGAGCCGCAGCGTCTATGAATCCGAAATGAAACGGGTCATCCGGGCCAGCGATTTCTCCCAGAGCCACAACGACAGTCTGACCTATACCGACAGCCAGATGCAGGCCGAATATGACGCCAATCCCAACAACTATGATGTGGTGGATTACAAGTGCGTCAAGATCGACGGCTCCGCCGAGTCCACTACCGGCGCCGACGGCAAAACCGTTGACCCCACTGATGAGGAAAAGGCCGCCGCGCTGAGCACCGCTAAATCCACCGCCGACACCATGTATACCAGCTTCAAGGCCGGCAAAAATCTCTCGGATCTGGCGGATGGCAACGATAAAGCAACCTTTACCGACGGGAAAGCCGGTTCCTATTCCAGCAGCGTCCTGATGGACTGGCTGTTCGACAACGCCCGCCGGAGCGGCGACTCCGCCGTTCTGGCCGACAAGGACGGCTCCGCGTACTACGTGGTATCCTTCGACAAGCGCTACCGTCAGGAATACAGCACCGTGGATGTGCGCCACATCCTGATTCAGCCCGAGACCGGCACCATTGCCAAGGGTGAGGACGGCTATGACGACGAGCAGGCTAAGCTGAAGGCAGACGCCAAGGCGAAGGCCGAGGATCTTCTGGCCCAGTGGAAGGCCGGAGACGCCACCGAGGATTCCTTTGCGGAGCTTGCCAAGAAGAACTCCTCCGATAGCGGCTCCAGTGCCGACGGCGGCCTGTATAAGCAGGTCTATCAGGGTCAGATGGTCGGCACGTTCAACGACTGGTGCTTCGACTCCAGCCGCAAGAGCGGAGACACCGGCGTTGTGGAAACGGATTACGGTTACCACGTTATGTACTTTGTGGGCACTGACCGCCCCTATTGGCAGGTAAAGGTGGACAGCACGCTGCGCAACAAGGATTACGGCGCATGGTACAGCAGTGTCACCGCCGGTTACACCGGCGAAGTGGCCAACGGTGCCAAATACGTGGGCTGAAAAACGCATGACACACGGGCCGGCTTTAGCCGGCCCGTGTTTTTTAAGATACGGCGCGGAGAGGCAGCGCCGTGGATTATGCAATGCTGCCCTAAAACAGACAAGAGGGGAAAACTATGGAAAATCAATTCCTGCGCAACGAAATGCTGTGGGGTGGTGCGGGCCAACGGCGTCTGGCGAAAGCCCACGTGATTCTGTTCGGCCTGGGCGGTGTGGGGAGCTATGCGGCCGAGTGTCTGGCCCGGTCCGGCGTGGGCGAACTGACGGTGGTGGACAGCGACACTGTGTCGCTGACAAATCTGAACCGCCAGTTGGAGGCCCTTCACTCCACCGTGGGCCAGCCCAAAACGGGAGCCGTGGCCGCGCGGCTGCGGGACATCAATCCCGATCTGAAGCTCCACCCCATCCACGCCCTGTACGACGCTGCCCATCGGGACCGGTTCTTTCCCGAAGGCTGCCGGTACGACTACATCGTGGACGCCATCGACCTGGTCTCCTGCAAGCTGGATCTGGCGGAGACCGCCCTGCGGCTCCGCACGCCCATTATCGCGGCGATGGGCACCGGGAACAAGCTGGACCCCACGCTGCTTCAAATCACGGACATCTCTCAGACCCACGGTTGCCCGCTGGCCCGGGTGATGCGCAAGGAACTGCGAAATCGGGGTATTCATCACCTGCAGGTGGTGTTCAGTCCTGAGGAACCATCCCAGGCCGCCCAGCTGGAAACGCCGCCCCCGGGGCGGCGCAGCGTCCCCGCCAGCAATCCGTGGGTCCCGGCCACCGCCGGATTGTTGCTGGGCAGCGCCGTGGTGCGGCAGCTGCTGACGGAACCGGAGGTGCAATCATGCTGACAGGAACGCTGGTCAATGCGCTGGCCATTCTGGTCGGCTCAGCCGCCGGACTGTGTCTGGCGCGCCTCGCGAAGCATCTGCCCGTGAACGGCAGCGGAGATCTGGGGCAACGGCTCCAGAGCATCATTATGAAGAGCGTCGCCCTGTGCGTGCTGCTTATCGGCATCAGCGGATGCCTCAAGGGCGAAAACACGCTGATCTCCATCCTCTCTATGGTGATCGGCACGCTGATCGGCGAGCTTTTGGATCTGGACCGGCGGATGTATTCCCTGGGCGACTGGGTGCAAAAGAAAACGGAGCGTCTGGCTCCCGGCGGCACCGCCTCCGTGTCGGAAGGCTTCGTTACCGCGAGCCTTTTGTTCTGCGTGGGGGCAATGGCCATTGTGGGCGCGCTGCAGGATGGCCTGACTGGCGACCACTCCACCCTGTTTGCCAAGTCCCTGTTGGACGGCATCAGCGCCGTTATTTTTGCATCCTCCCTTGGCGTGGGCGTGGCGTTCTCCGCCGTGGCGGTATTCCTCTATCAGGGATTGATCGCCGCGCTGGCTTCCCTGATCTCCCCTCTGCTGGGAGACACTGTGATTGCGGAGATGACCTGCGTGGGGTCCCTGCTCATCATCGCTCTGTCCCTGAACATGCTGGGAGTCACCAAGATCAAGGTCATGAATATGGCGCCCGCCTGCCTGCTGCCGATCTTGATTTGCAGGCTATACATCATTGTCCCCGTGTTTTTTCAGCGTATTTTCGGGTAATTCTGTCCATGAACATGGTTTTCGCCGGTGGGAGTAGCTCTCCCACCGGATTTTTTTGTCAAAAGCGGCGGCGGTGAAAGAGTCTGCCGCCGATAATTTTCTCCAAACCGGGCAACCTATGGAAAATCATCACAAGGCGGTGTTTTTATGAGCAACAAACGTATTGGGCAGAGGACCATCCAGCTGGGCAGCAGCCCAGCCATCCTCTCCTGCGCCAACATCGGTGGAAAGCTAGAAAAGCAGGGGCCTCTCGCGGGCTGCTTTGATGAGCTGCACGAGGACTCCTTTTTTGGGGAAAAAACCTGGGAAAAGGCCGAGTCCCGCATGCAGCAAAAGGTGGTACAATCCGCTCTGGACAAGGCAAAGCTGCACGCAGGCGATCTGGATTATATTTTTGCGGGGGACCTTTTGAATCAGTGCATCGGATCCTCTTTTGGCTTGCGGGACTTCAACATTCCCTTTTTCGGGCTCTACGGCGCCTGCTCCACCATGGGGGAATCGCTGGCACTGGCGGCTATGACCATCGACGGAGGCTTTGCGGATAAGGCCGCCGCCGTCACCTCCTCCCACTACTGCACGGCAGAGCGGCAATACCGCATGCCTGTTCCCTACGGAAACCAGCGGGCACCCACCGCCCAGTGGACTGCCACCGCCGCCGGGTGCTGCATTCTGGGCCGGGAGGGGAACGGTCCTTACGTCACCCACATCACCTGCGGCAAGATTGTGGATAAGGGTATCACGGACGTGAACAACATGGGCGCGGCCATGGCGCCCGCAGCTTATGACAGCATCTCCGCCTTCCTTCAGGACACGAAGACCAAACCCACGGACTTTGACCTCATTCTAACCGGTGATCTGGGTGAACTGGGCCACAGTATCGTACAGGGATTTTTTGAACGGGACGGCGTGGACATGAGTAAAAATTATCTGGACTGCGGCATGTTGCTCTACGACCGGAAAAAGCAGGACATGCATGCCGGTGGCTCCGGTTGCGGCTGTTCCGCGGCGGTGCTGTGCGGCTATCTGCTTCCGGGCCTGCGGGCAGGTAAGTGGCGGCGGATTCTGTTCGCCCCTACCGGCGCGCTGCTCTCCCCCACCTCCAGCTTTCAGGGGGAGTCCATCCCCGGCGTTTGCCATGCGGTGTGTATTTCCGCAGAGAAATAGAAAAATACGCGGTATGCAGGCTGCCATTCAAATTCTTCGCATAACTCGGTCTAAAGTGGAGAAACTGGGATGGTAAAACTCGGTTTTGGAGGCTCTCTATGGATTATCTAAAAGCATTTCTCTGCGGCGGAATTCTCTGTGCCATCGGGCAAATCCTGATTGATAAGACCCAACTCACTCCCGCCCGCATTCTAACTGGCTACGTGGTGTCGGGCGTACTGCTGGGGGCGGTGGGCGTTTATCAGCCCATCGCGGACTGGGGCGGAGCCGGAGCCACTGTTCCGCTCACCGGCTTTGGCTTCGCGCTGGCAAAAGGCGTAAAAAAATCCGTGGAGGAGAAAGGCTGGCTGGGCGTCTTCACCGGCGGGCTTACCGCCACGGCAGGCGGCATCGCGGCGGCGGTCATTTTTGGGGCTCTGATGGCGCTTCTGTTTCGTCCCGGTGACAAGCGGTAAAAAGAATTTTACGGTATGGGGGTATTTTCGATAGAGCAGCAGGTGTTGCCTTCTGCCCTCCGTTTTTCGAAAAAGAGAGGCGGCTCCGTCAGGAGCCGCCTCTTAATGCGCTTACAGGATTGCTTATTCCTTGTCGTCGCCATTGTCCTCTTCCAAGTCTGAGAGGTCAAATTCCAGCTTTTCCCCACAGTTGGGGCAAATTACTTCGCCGTCTTCCAAAATCGACTCGTCAAAGTAGACGGTCTCCTCGCAGGTGGGGCAGGTGGTGGCGTAGCAGTCCTCGGAATCGTCGTCCTCTTCCTCGTCCTCCTCGTCACCGTCTTCGTCATCCTCATCGTAGACGATATCTTCTACGTCTTCCAGATCGTCGCTGACGGCATCCAAACCGTCAGAGACCTCGATAATCTGGTCCTGATGATCCTGAAGCTCCAGAGCAATGTCGTCCAGAATGTCGATCATCGTGGCAATGATCTTGCCCTCTTTCGATTCGGTGTCCAAGCTCAGGCCCTCGGTCAAGCCCTTCAGATAAGCGACTCTTTCGGTGATTTCCATAGCTTACGCTCCTTTCATCGTACGTCGTCGTTCGTTCTTTGATATCACACTATTATACGCTGAAAAAGAAGTTTTCCCTCTTTTTTAGCGGACAATGGAAAAGGGGAACGCAGTCCCCCTCATCTCAGCTTACTCTTTGCTGCGAGAGAGGTACTCGCCGGTCCGGGTGTCGATGGTAATTTTGTCGCCGGTACTGATGAACAGGGGGACCTTGATCTCCGCGCCGGTCTCCAGTGTAGCAGGCTTCATCACGTTGGTGGCAGTGTCGCCCTTCAGGCCCGGCTCGGTCTCGGCAACCACCAGATCCATAAAGTTGGGAACTTCCACAGCGAAAACACTACCCTTGTAACTCAAGAGTTTGCAGACGGTGTTCTCCTTCACGAAGCGGAAACCATCGCCCAGCACGTCCCGGTTCAGCGGGGTCATGTCGAAAGTCTCGGGGTCCATGAAGTAGTACAGGTCGCCGTCCTGATAGTTGTACTCAGCTTCCTTGCGCTCCACAAACGCCTGCTCAAACTTAGCAGTGGGGTTGAAGGACGTTTCGGTGACTCCGCCGGTCACCACATTCCTCATCTTGGTACGGACGAAAGCCGCGCCCTTTCCGGGCTTGACGTGCTGGAACTCCACCACGGTCATGATTTTGCCGTCCATCTCGAAGGTGACGCCATTGCGGAAATCGCCGGCAGTAATTGTTGGCATAGTGTTTCCTCCTCACAAATCTACGAGAAAACGACCTGTCGGGAGGACATTTTCTCTGTTTTCATTTTATAAAACAGCCTAGAGTATTTTACCCCAATTATAGGATAAATGCAAGAGTTTTCCCATAATTCGTGAAAAAACAAGAACCGTTGGCCGTAAAATTTCCCAAAAATACTGGTGAAAGAGAACTCGCTTTCGAGTTAATAGGCAATGGCCTCTTCCCGGCTCATCCAGATATGTATTCCTCTGGTGGAATCATTCCATCTGTCTTCATCAAAAGCAGGCTCCTCCACCCACTCGCCTGTGCGGTAAACAAAGTTTTCGTCTACTATGGACCATGCCTCCTCATAGTATTCTGAGCAGTCTATGCTTTTAATCACGAGCACTTTGGCTTTGCTGCATCTGCAAGTATTCATCGTAGCCGAGGAGCGCTTTGCATCGGCAGGCACCAATAACTCCACAATCCTGTCATAACAGCATTTCTTGTATGCCAGAAATGCTCCTTTCTCAGGGCAGTGCAGACGAAAATGCCGTGTCCTTTCATCCGAAATAATTCCATCCAGCTTTGCTTTTTCCAACACCGCAGAAAACAAATTTGCCCCCCGGATATCACATTCTCTCATATCCGCTTTTCGCAGCATACAGCTACTCATATCTGCATCCTGCAGGATTGCTCCCCGAAGGGGACTGTCCTCAAACCAGGCATTTCTCAGCTTACACCCGGAAAAATCCGCTTTTTCCATACGCACATTCTGAAAGGTCACACCGGAAAAATCGATTCTTTGAAGATTCATCCCCGACAAATCCATATTTTCCAATCGAACATCCTGCATGTCCACCAACGCATCGCCTTTGCGCCCCTGCAAAGCTTCCATGAGTTCTTCTCTCAAAACCTGCCGCATGGTGCCGACTCTCCTTTCATCACCCTTGAGCATGACTGTTTTCGTGAATACTAGATTATGCCTTCCTTCCCCGCATTCTTCGGCGGCAGGCGGCTTTAAAGGGAGCCTGAAGAGCGTGGAGCACTTTTTGCCAGGCCGTCACCGCACCGCCCACCGGCTCCACCGTAAGGGCCAGAATACCCGCCCTCTTCGCGGCCAGACAGTCCGTCAAAAGCTTGTCGCCCAGCATGGCGGTGTGGGCCGGTGTGCTTTCCGCGCGGTCCATCGCGGCAAAAATACCCCGGGGCGACGGTTTCCCCGCCCTACCCTGGTAGGGTACGCCAAGTTCCGCACAGAACTCCGTCACCCGCTCTCCGGAGCGGTTGTTGGAGACGATCATGAGCCCGATACCTGCATCCCGCAGCGCCGCGATATAATCCTTAAGCGCCCGGTCGGGATGCCGTGTGGCTTTTGCCGCCAGAGTAAAATCCAGATCGCTCAGCAGCAGCGTCACCCCCAGGTCCCGCAGAAGGGTGGGCGTTACAGCGGCATAATCGTCAAAAATCCGGTCCGGCACCAAGGAAAAAGGCATAATCGGTCTCCCATCTTCATAGCATTCTACGAGTTCATCTTGGCATACTGCTTAGTATACCAATTTTCTTCAATGCAAACAAGGGGGGTCTTGACTTGCAGGTCTATCTCGCCGTCACACCGACGCAGCTTCAGGAAGCGTCCCGCTTCACCCGTTCCTTTGTCCATATGGCCTACCGCATCGGTCCGGAGTCCACGCTGCTGCGCCAGAGTCTGCTGGTCCAAACCCGAGGCGGTCTGCTTGGGCTCAGCGACCGGGACACACCCACCGTGGAGGAGCCGGAAAAGCTGGCTGCCGCGGCCTTGCGGGAGTGTATCCGCCGGGGTTACAGCGGTGCGGTGCTGGATTGGGAGTCTCCCCGCCCCAGAGGGGATCTTTTGCTGCTGGCCGGGGCGATCGGAACGCTCTTTCAAAAAAACCGGCTGACGCTCTACGTACCTGAAGTTTACGCCTCTGCGGCGCCCACAACCGTGGTGCCGGTATGCACCGCCCTGTCCGGTGGAAATCTGACTCAGCGGCTGCGAGATGCGGCATCCTCTCGGAGCGTGGGACGGCTGGCGCTGGATCTGGAGAGGCTGATGATGGATTTCCCTCTTCCCTGCCCCGGCGGGCAGGGCCGCCCCCTGCGGCGTGAAGATCTGTCGGGACTGCTGGAGCGGGAGCGCCCCTCCGTGTTTTTTTCCTCGGATCTGTGCGCCCGGTACTTCACCTATACCCGTCAAAACGAGACTCATTTCGTCTTGTTTGACGATGCGGACACCCTGCTTCAAAAACTGCGGACCGGTCAAAACATGGGCGCGCAGACGGCATTTTTTCAGTATCCGGAGGTCGACGATTTGCTGGGGAAGCTGTTTGGAAATAATGGCAGTCAATAGCTCCGGCGCGCCGCGAAAAGATACTAAATCTGTCCCTTGATCGCCGCTCTGCAAAAAAAGCGCCGTGGAACTCCCTCCACGGCGCTTTTCATCTGATCAATAGAAACGCTTATTCTTGTTCTTCCGAGCGGCCTCGGACTTCTTGCGGCGCTTAACGCTGGGACTCTCGTAGTGCTCTCTCTTACGAACCTCCGCGAGAACGCCTGCCTTGGCGCAGCTGCGCTTAAAACGTTTCAGGGCGCTGTCGATGTTCTCGCCCTCTTTGATATGAATTTCAGACATCTATATTTCCCTCCCTCCAGAATGCCGGGAAAACCACAGCACTTAAGGGCCATAATTTATGGCTTTAACGAACCTATTATACCGGCTGATCCTCAGCTTGTCAAGAGGATTTTCTGAAAAGCGACTCAAAGCTCCGGCAGAAAAGGGGACGGCTCGTTCTTTTTCATCTTTCCATTTTTTCCGCCTGCTTGGCCAACTCCCTCTCAAGACCCTTGGCGAACTGGTCGGGACAAGAGGTGGACTTAAACCCGCAGCGGATGCCCTTCAGCTTTGTGATGGCCTCCTGGGCTGGCATTCCCTGCACCAGCGCCGCGATGCCCTGCAGATTTCCGCTGCAGCCGCCCAGAACCTCCAGCTTTTCGATCACGTTGTCACTGCTGAGCTGGACTCGCATCTCCTGGGAGCAGGTGCCCTGGGGACGAAATGTAACTGTCATATTCCGCATCCTTTCCGATCTCAATGCTCTGGGAAAGGATACCATATCACCGTGGTTTCGTCAAGTGCGCTGTACGCGGGAAGCGTCAGGCCACACCGCCGGAGCTCCGGCCCTCCAGCACCAGCCGGTCGGCGATCATGGCGATAAACTCGCTGTTGGTGGGCTTGCCCTTGGTGTTTGAAACCGTATAGCCGAAGAACTTTTGCAGCGTCTCCAGATCGCCCCGATCCCAAGCCACCTCAATGGCGTGACGAATCGCGCGCTCCACGCGGGACGGCGAAGTGGAAAATCTCCGTGCTACCTCAGGATAGAGGACCTTTGTCACCGCATTAATTACGTCCATATCTTCCACCGCAATCAAAATGGCTTCCCGCAGATACTGATAACCTTTAATGTGAGCGGGGACGCCGATCTCATGGATAATATCGGTCACCATATTTTTTAAACTTTTGGTATGGGAAATAGGTTGAACAGGCCGGCAAACTGAACGCATCCGTTCCAGCAGAGCGTTGTTTTCAAAGGGCTTCGGCATAAAAAAAGCCGCGCCTTTTTCCAGAGCCTCCGCCACCACCTGCTCCGTAAAGAACGAAGAAACCATCATCGTACGCACCGGCAGCTCCTCCCTGTGGATCTGCTCCAGCACGCTGAAACCATCCAGTTCGGGAAGCACTACGTCCAACAACAGCAGGTCCGGGGTCAGCTCCCGGACCTGCTGAAGCGCACCCTTCCCGTCACCCACACTGGCAACCACCGTGAATTCACCGGTCTGTTCGATTGTCTCCCGCAGCATAGCGCGGTAGCTATCGTTCGCGTCGGCCACGATCACTTTCCTGCAGATCTCCATAATTAACCCTGTCCTCCATATCTTCATTGAATTCCCTTCGGTTTCCCAAAAGTTCGGAACACGTTTTCTATAATCTAACATAAATGGACAGAGTTTTCAAGATAGAATTGTAAATAATTGGTATTTTTTATTCGACCCGTTTTGCAGATACTACAGGAAGTTCGGCAAATCGTATGCTATTCATGTGTTTTTCAACATATTTCGAATAAAAAGGCCGTATCCCCTGGTAGGATCACCCAATAAAACATGCGTTACTGCACCCACCAGACGCCCATCCTGGAGAATAGGCGAACCGCTCATCCCCTGCACAATGCCGCCGGTTTTTTCCAAAAGCTCCGGGTCGGTTACGGTGAGCAGCAGGTTTCGCCCCGCGGGATCGGTGTTCAGAATCTTTGTTATTTCGATGCCATATTCCTTCACCGTATCGCCGTCCACGTTTGCCAGGATCGTCGCCTTTCCAGTGTGGACCTGATCGTTCTCCGCCACAGGAAGCGCATTTTCACTTAGCCGTTCAATCAGCTCCTGATCTGTTAGGGTTCCGAAGACGCCGCCGGAGGTGTTTGCGTAGAGGCTGCCGGTGTCGCCAGTCAAATCAAAATTGCCTTTCAGCTCTCCCGCCGCGCCTGTCTCGCCGCGCTTCACCGTTTTTACGGTGGAGGGCAGAATGGAACCGGAGGAAAAGGGCATCAGGGCAGCGGTGTCTACATCGGTAATACCGTGGCCCAGAGCTCCAAAGGTGTTTGTGACCGGGTCGTAAAAGGTCATGGTGCCGATTCCCGCCATGCTGTCACGAATCCAGGCGCCGATGGCATACTTCCCGTCGCCGTCGCTGTCGTCAGCGGTAACGCTCAGATCCAGCGTTCTGCTGCCCCGGTGGACTTCCAGTTCTGCGGCCTTGCCCGCCGCATTCTGGAGCAGGGACTGAAACTGCTCCGTGGAGGTGACCGTGTTTCCGGCGCACTGCACAATGACGTCCCCGGCAGCCAGACCGCAGGCCTTGGCGGGCGTTTCGCCCTCCGCCAGCTTCACCACCAGAACACCTCTTGAAAACAATTTGATGCCAACGGTATGCCCCACGGGAATCAGAGTTTGGACGGAAGAGAGATCCGCTGCCACTGACGGAATTGTCAATGCAGACACGAGCAGCAAAGCCGCCAGCCAAAGCGCCGCGCCGCCCCCGCGGCCACTCCTTGGTTTTTCCGATCTTTCAATCGGTTCATCCATTGAATCGCCCCTTTCTGAAAGCCCGGACTGCACCGGACTTTCAGAAAAGAAGTCGGTTTTTTAATTTTTTGTGCTTTTACCGACAGAGTTACTGTTTGCAAAAATCCGGATTTTTGCCGTTGAAAAAAGCGGCGGCGCTACCATGGAAACGCCATCCTTCGCCAAGATACTCGCCGGTTTTCAGATTATCTGCTGCAAAATTATCTTTTTCCCCCAAAATTTTGTTTAAAAGTTAAAAAATCCGCTGGAAAACCCCTTAACGGGGCTTTTCAGCGGATTTCCACAAATCAACTTTTCTCCAACCGTGGTCAACGGTTCCACAGACCCCAAAAGGCCCCCGGCTCCACTCACATCTTAGGGCGAATCAGTCGTCCCGCTTGTTGAATATCTTAAAAATATCCTCAAACGGATCATCCTCCGGCTCCTCCGGTTTGGGATCATCCACCGTACTCAGCGGCTCCGGCACAGCCGCCGTGATCTGCTGCGCCGCTGCGGCAGGAGCAACAGGGACAGCAGGAGAAGGTACCGCCTGAGCCCGCGCAGGTGCCTGGGGCGCAGCAGGCACCACTACGGAGCCCTTTTCAAAGCCCGTGGCAATGACGGTGACGCGGATCTCGTCGTCCAGGTTCTCATCGAACTGGGCGCCGAAAATCGTGATAGCATCAACGCTGACCGCCTCCTGGACCAGGGACGCAGCCTGCTCCACCTCCTCCAGACCGATATCCATGGAGCCGGTGACGTTGATGAGGACGCCGTGAGCACCCGCGATGGAAGTTTCCAACAGCGGGCTGGAAATGGCCATTCTCGCGGCCTCCTCGGCCTTGCCCTTTCCAGCGGCGCGGCCCACGCCCATGTGCGCCAAGCCCGCATTCTTCATGATGGTGGTCACATCGGCAAAGTCCAGATTGATGAATCCGGTATCCCGGATCAGGTCGGAGATGGACTGCACCGCCTGGCGCAGCACATCGTCGGCGATCTCGAATGCGTTGGCAAAGGTAATCTTCTGATCGGTGGCGTGCTTCAACCGCTCATTGGGGATGATGACAAGAGAATCCACCTTATCCTTCAGTTCCGCGATGCCCTGCTCCGCCTGCTGCATTCGGCGGCGGCCCTCAAAGCCGAAGGGCTTGGTCACCACCGCTACAGTCAGAATCTCCAGTTCCTTGGCGATCTCCGCCACAATGGGCGCGCCGCCGGTGCCTGTGCCGCCGCCCATGCCGGCGGTGATAAACACCATGTCGGTGTCCTCCAGCGCCTTGGCAATCTGGCTGCGGCTCTCCTCTGCGGATTTGCGGCCCACTTCCGGATCAGAGCCCGCGCCCTGACCATGGGTCAGCTTTTCGCCGATCTGAATTTTATAAGTAGCGCTGGACACATTCAGTGCCTGCTTGTCCGTATTGATGGCCACAAAGTCCACACCCTTAGTGCCAGAGCGAACCATGCGGTTGACCACATTGTTACCGCCGCCGCCGACGCCGATCACCTTAATATTTACAACGGCGTCCGGGCCGGTCTCCAATCCAAATGCCATAGAAGCTGCCTCCTGCTATCGTTTGTATCGGGAAAGTATCCCCACTGGTCGTATCACATGGCGCGTATAAAATTATACCCTTTCATAATAAGACACTTTGCCGTCCGGGTCAAGTCTTCCCGAAATTTTTCCGGCAGTTTTTCACTCTCAGCTCTTGATAAATACGTTTTGTCCGTTGTTCCCCGTCATTCGGATGGTGCCTGTCTCATTGGATTCGATCTTTCCGCTGTCCAGAATCGTCTGGAGCGTCCGAAGCTTATATGAATAGTCCGCACCATAGGGCATTTCCACCCGGAACCGCTGCGCATAGTCCATGCTCAGCACCGTCAGGTCGTCCAGATGGATGCTCTGGACCTGTGAGATCATCCCCATCTCGTCCAGAGCCTTCATCAGGGCCAGAAGGCTTTCCTGCTGGATACTGCGGTCGGTGGAAAGCGCAATGGGGGTGGCCACGGAAGGAGCCAGCAGCTCACAGCCGTCGATCTTCCCAAGGTCGGCGGCTGCGGACGCCGCCCGCTGCTCCACGATCTTCCCCTCCGGGCTCACCAGCCATGCGGAACCATCCTGCACCACAGCCAGCACAGCATCGCTCTCCGTCACATCGATGGTCAGCATATCCGGCAGAATTCGGTTTATGCGCACCTCCGCGATATAAGGCAGCTTATTCAGGAGGTCCTCCGCAATGGTATACTTATTCAGCAAAAACAGGTTGTCACCCGCACTCAGGCCGGTGGCTTCGATAATTTCCGACTCCGAATAGTGGTTCTCTCCGGTAATGGTGATCGTATCCACCCGGAAAAACAGCGTCAGCGCAATCACAATGACGACACAGATAGCCAAAACGGACAGCAGCTTATAGAGGAATCCAAATCTCCCTCGTTTGTGCCGGTTGTAATTTCTTCGTCTGGCCATCTGCCGTTCTCCAGTCTGTTTTTATTCCGCACCGGGACTGTTGTCCCGACGAATATCGGCGCCCAACGCCTTCATCGTTTCAGTGATATCCTCATATCCCCGGTCGATGTGTTCCACACCGGAGATGACGGTCTCACCCTCCGCCGCCAGCGCGGCCACACACAGCGCCGCACCGCCCCGCAGGTCCGTGGACCGGACGACAGCCCCGTGAAGCCGCTCCGCACCGGTGACCACCGCCACACGGCCGGACACCCGGATATCCGCGCCCATACGGGTCAGCTCGTCAACATGACGAAAACGATTTGAAAAAATGTTTTCCTCAAATACCGTGACACCCCGGCTGCGGGCCAGCGTGGCCATCAAAACGGCCTGCGCGTCGGTGGGAAAGCCCGGGTAGGGCGCGGTGTGGATGGGGCGGATTGCCCGCAGCTCCCGTTCCCTTCGGAGGGTGATGCCCCCGCTGTCCGCTGTCACGACACAACCCGCCTCCCGCAGCGCCGCCGTCACGGTGGCAAAAAGGCGTTCTTTCGTCCCGGTGAGCCGAACCTCTCCTCCGGCGGCAGCCGCCGCACAGAGATACGTCGCCGCCGCAATACGGTCCGGCATAACCGTATAGGTGCCGCCGTGAAGGAGTGCACCGCCCTCCACCGTGACGGTGGAGGTTCCCGCGCCTGAAACCTTTGCGCCGCAGGTACAAAGGTAATTTTGCAGGTCCTCAATCTCCGGCTCCCGGGCGGCATTGCAGATCGTGGTGGTCCCCGCTCCTCCGCAGGCCGCCAGCATGAGATTTTCCGTGGCCCCCACGCTGGGCAGGCTCAGAATCAGCTCCCGCCCCACAAGGCGGGGGGCCGTGCAGCAAAGCCGTCCGCTGTCCTCACGGATGACGGCTCCCATATCCCTGAGCCCCGTCAAATGCAGGTCAATGGGCCTCGGCCCCAGCTCACACCCGCCGGGATAACTCAGGTCCGCCTGCCCGCAGCGGGCCAGAATGGCCCCCAAAAAAATGGCGGAGGACCGCATTTCACGCATCAGCGTATCGGAAATATCGCTGCGGTTCAGGCCGGCCGTATTCACCACCAGCGCGTCTCCCTCCCAGCGGGCCTGGCAGCCCAGGTGCCGGAGGATACGGATAGACGCGTCTACGTCCCGCAGCCGGGGGCAGCCCCGCAGCACCGTCTCCCCCCGATTCAGGATCGTAGCCGCCAAAATCGGCAGCGCGCTGTTCTTCGCGCCCTGAACGGCTATGGAGCCGGAGAGGGTGCTCCCACCCTTCACGATGATCTGACTCATATGCAATTCCCTCCGCATACAGATTGGTTCAACAGTCCATCGTATGCAAGGGAAGCCCCCAGAGGTTACAGCAGCTCCAGCACCGTCCGGTAGATGCGCTCCGTGGCATCTGGAATACCCAAAGCCTCCATAGCGGCGGACATGCTCGCCCGCCGCGCCGCGTCGTGGAGAATATCGCAGCTCTTTTGAAACAGCGCGGGCCCGTTCACCTCGCTTTCCAGCATCACGCAGGCTCCGCCCGCTTTTTCCAGCACCCGGGCATTTTTCTCCTGGTGGTTATTGGTCACATAGGGAGACGGCACGATCAGAGCAGGAACACCCAGCGCCGTCAGCTCGCTGATAGTGGATGCTCCCGCCCGGCACAGCACCAGATCCGCCGCCCGGAGAACCCGGTCCATATCGTAGATGTAGGGCCGCACCTCCAGCGCCGGATGCGCCGTCAGGTCCACACCCCGCTCCCTCAGCGCGCTCACCAGCGCCTCATAACCGCCCCCCGCGCCGTGGATATGGCGGAAGGGCTCCTTAGCCGCCTCCAACGCCAGAAAATCCGCCATCTGGCGGTTCATTCCCGCCGCGCCCAGAGAGCCCCAGAAGGACACGATCAAAGGCCGCTCATCCCGAATACCCAGCTCTTTCCGGGCCTGCTCTTTCGTCCGGGTAAAAAAGTCTCTCCGTACCGGAGTCCCCGTCACCACTACCCGGTCAGGGTCCCGATACTGGCCCCGGCACTCCTCGAACCCCACCATGATGCGGTCCGCGAAGGGCTCCAGCAGCCGGGTGGTCAGCCCCGGCACCATGTTCGACTCGTGGATGGCGGTGGGAATTCCCGCTTTCGCCGCGGCCTTCACCAAGGGGAAGCTGGCGTATCCGCCGGTTCCGATCACCACGTCCGGCCCGAATTCCCTTAAAATCCGCCGGGCCTCGCGGGGCGCGCGGAAATAGTTGCCCACGGAGATCAGGTTGTGTCGGATCTCCGCCGGTTTCATGGAACGGTGGAAGCTGGAAATATGGACGGTCCGAAATGCGTAGCCGGCCTTTGGAATCAGGTCCTTTTCAAGGCCCCTCTCCGCACCCACAAACAAAATCTCCGTTTTCGGTTCCCGCTCCAGCATCAGCTGCGCCAGGGCGATCGCCGGGTTCACATGCCCGGCCGTCCCCCCGCAGGTAAAAATGACCCGCCTCGGCGCTCTTCCCATACCAACACTTCCTTAAAGCCTTCGGATTTCCCCGTCATATCTTCATTTGCCGCGACACACTCAATACAATTCCCATTTCAAAAAGCTGAATCGTCAGCGCCGTGCCCCCATAGCTGAAAAACGGCAGGGAGACGCCGGTGGTGGGCAGCAAACCCGTCACCACACCCATGTTCAAAAAGGTCTGAAAGGCCAGCAAAGTGGTGATGCCCACCACCAGCAGACTCCCGAACCGGTCTCGCGCGTGGAGGGCGATCCAATATCCCCGCAGAATCAGCGCCGCGAACAGCAGCATAATGATGGCGGCGCCGATTAGTCCCAACTCCTCGCACACAATGGAAAAGACAAAGTCATTATGTTCTTCGGGCAGATACATAAATTTTTGGCGGCTTTTACCCAAGCCCACGCCCAAAAGGCCACCCGAACCGATGGACAGGAGACTCTGGGCCAGCTGATAGCCGTCCCCCCTGGCATCAATGAACGGATCGTGCCACATGGCAATGCGGGAAGCGCCGTATCCGACGATCCCGACAACGGTATACATACCGGCCGCCGCCACACCCAAAGCGCCGACCACCCATGTCCAGCTGATACCGCCCACCAGCATGATGGCCGCGCCCGCGCCTAGAATCAGCAGCGTTCCGGACAGGTGCGGCTCCATCATCATCAGTGCCGCGATTGCACACAAAATCATGGCGTAGGGGAGAATCCCATACCGAAAGGTCTGCATCCGTTCTTTTTTCTTGGAAATAGTATCGGAAAAGTAGAGCACTACCGCCAGCTTCGCAATCTCGGAAGGCTGAAATTGCAGCGCCGTATTCGGCAACCCCAGCCATCGGGTCGCGTTATTTCGGGTCAGCGCAATGGGGTTATGAGGAATGATGACCAGCACCAGCAGCACGGCGGCCAGATATAAAAGCGGCTTTGCCAGCCCCCGGAACCGCTGGTAATTGATCTTTCCCACAAAGGCCATGGCCGCCACGCCCATAATGGCAAACACGCCCTGCCGTGCCACATAGTAGGTGGGATTGCTGTCCTCGAAATAGGCCCGGGGAAAGCTGGCGGAAAAGAGCATGATGAGGCCGATAATGGTCAGCATCATTACCAGAAGGCAAAACGGCAGGTCGATGGGGCCTCTTGCCATCTCCCGGCTCTCCTGCTCCCGGAGCATTCGCTCCTCCTTGGCCCGCTGGCGGGCCAGCAGCTCCTCCCGACTGACGGAGGGACGGCGGACAGAGCTGTATCCCTTATCCCTGTCCCCATCCCTGCGGGGACTACGGGACCGGCTGTTATTCGGTTTGCGTTCCCGGAGCATCGGCATTCCCCCTTCCGTCCGCACGCGGAGTATGTCAAAATCTTCCCTGTACGCCCAGCCACGCCAGCACACAGCCCGCCAGCGTGATCAGAGAGAACACCGTCACCAGCTTCGCCTCGCTCCAGCCGCACAGCTCCAAATGGTGGTGCAGCGGGGCCATTTTAAAAAAGCGCTTGCCGTGGGTCGCTTTGAAATATCCCACTTGGATAATGTCCGACACCGTCTCAGCAATGTATATGACGCCAACCAAAATCAGGATCAGCGGCACATCCAGCGCGAACGCCATTGCCGCCACCGCACCGCCCAAAAACAGGCTCCCGGTATCGCCCATAAAGACCTTGGCCGGGTGATGGTTGTAGACAAAGAACGCCGCAAGTCCCCCTGCCAGCGCCGCCGGAAACAGGCTCAGGCCCATGCCATAGGCAGCCATAGCCATCGCAGTGAAGAACGCCATCACCACAAAGGTGACGCTCGTGGCCAGTCCGTCAATTCCGTCCGTCAGGTTCACCGCGTTGACGCAGCCCACGATCACGAAGGCCGCGAAAATCAGATACACGATCCAGTTGACCGTCAGGGTCACATTTGCAAACGGGATATAAAGCTTGTTGGTCAGCAGCCTCTCATACCGCATCAGACACAAAAACACCACGGCCGCCGCCAGCTGCAAAACGAACTTCTGCTTGGCGGTCAGCCCCTCGTTCTGGTGGTGACGCACCTTGCGGTAGTCATCCACAAATCCGATCAGTCCAAATACCAGCGCAAACAGATACACGTACAAATGGGCGAACTCCCCGGCCAGCATCTGCCGCCAGCCCAGAACAACCACCGTCACACCCGTGCCGATGATGAACATGATGCCGCCCATGGTGGGTGTACCGGCCTTTCCCGCGTGCCATCTGGGGCCGTCGGCGCGAATTTCCTGTCCGGCCTTCAGCTTCCGAAGCTCCGGAATCAGAAGCACACCGATCAGAAGCGTCAGCAGAAAACCGACGGCCAGCGCCAGCCAATTTGAAATGTCCATATGTTTTCCTCTCGCCCGGCGCAACCGGGCCTTTCCTAGTCTCTATACAAAAAGCTTTTTTGCTTTCCGTTATACAAATTGGAATCAGCTCCGCGCAACACAGCACCCTGTGCCGGTCTCTCATGGGCGCGTCAGCGCGCCGTGCCCAGATGCTCCGCCACGATCTCCCGTTCATCCATGTGGTGCTTTTTGTGGTTCACTTCCTGATAGGTCTCGTGGCCCTTGCCGCAAAGGACGATGACGTCGTCCTTTCGGGCGTTGTCCATGGCATAGTGGATGGCCTCAATTCGGTCCGTTACCACGGCGTAAGGCGTGGGAGTTCCCTCCATGCCGGTCAGGATCTCGTCAATGATGGCGGCGGGCTTCTCCGTCCGTGGATTGTCGGAGGTCACCACCACATAATCCGCAATTTCAGCCGCAATCTTTCCCATCTTGGGCCGCTTTGTCCGGTCCCGGTCCCCGCCGCAGCCGAACACCGCTATGGTGCGGCCCTTGGCAAAGCCCTTTACTGAGGTCAGAACGTTCTGCAGCCCGTCGGGGCTGTGTGCGTAGTCGATCAGGATGGTATAATCCCGGTCCGGCGTGGGAACCACCTCCACCCGGCCCTTCACGTGGGGAACCCGGCGCAGGGCGTCGGCACTCTTTTCAAGAGACACTCCAAGTTTCATCGCCGCCGCTAAAACATCCAGCGTATTATATACCATAAATCCGCCCGGAATGCCAACCCAAATTTTTACCCGTTCGCTTTTCGTCACGGCGGTAAAGGCCACATGGTCCGCACCAAGCTCGATTTCCTCCGCCCGCAGGTCGGCCTCCGCCTTTTCAGCATACGAAAATTTTTCGCAGGGCGCATCCTTCATCAGCCGCTTTGACCAGGGGTCGTCGGCGTTGTAAACGCCCATGCCGCAATTTTGAAAGAGAATGGCCTTTGCGTCGCAGTAGTTCTCCATGGTCTTGTGGAAATCCAGATGGTCCTGGGTCAGATTCGTGAAGATTCCCACGTCGTACCGGATTCCGTGGACCCTTCCCTCGTACAGCGCGTGGGACGAGGTCTCCATCACCACATGCGTACAGCCGGCGTCCAGCATCCGACGGAACAGCTTTTGCAGCTCAAAGCACTCCGGCGTGGTCCGCTCCGTGGGCAGGACCTCCGCGCCGATCATGTTCTGGTTGGTGCCGATCAGTCCCACCTTCGCCCCTGCCGCCTGCTCCAAAACAGCCTTCAGCAGATATGTGGTGGTAGTCTTGCCGTTGGTGCCGGTGACAGCGGTCATGACCATGTGCTCCGCAGGATGGCCGAACCAGTTGACGCCCAGCATGGCCAGCGCCCGTCTGGACTCCTTCACCAGCACATAGGGAATGCCGGTTTCCGGCTTGCGCTCACACACGGCGCACACCGCCCCAGCCTCTTCCGCCTTGCCGATATAGGCATGACCGTCCATGGCATAGCCGCTGATTGCGACGAACACGTCGCCCTTTTTGGTCTCCCGGGAGTCATAGCTGACGCCGGTGATTTCAAGATTTTCATCCGCGTGAAGCTCCAGTACCTCCGCACCGGCCAGTAAATTCTTCAATTTCATTTTAAAACACGCCCCTTTTTAAGTGTGTATGACTAGAAAATTCATCTTACACAGTATATCCGGCGTGATTTGCAAAGTATACGGGAGAAGGTGCTAAAAACCATGCAAAACCTGTCAGTCCGCCGTTTTTCCCTGCGCGCCCAGCTGAACGGTGACCACTGTTCCGGCAGAGACCTCCGTACCTGCGGCGGCCGACTGGTTCAGGGCAAATACATTTCCGCTGCTGGCGGCTGTGGCGCCGGAAACCTTCATAATCAGGCCTGCGTTGGTCAGCGCCGTATTGGCCTGCGCCGCCGTCATGCCTACCACATTGGGGACTGTACAGGGCGTGTTGGGCTTTTCCTCACCAATATACAAGATAATCGACGCGCTGCCGGGAACAATGGCGCCGCCCAGCGGTGTCTGGTCGGTAACGGTTTCCCCGCTGCCCACGGTTCGGCAGGCAAAGCCCAGATTGGTGATTTTCTTCTTTGCCGCTTCCGCCGTCTCGCCCACCACGTTGGGGACGGTGGCGTCGGCTCCCACCATCTGCTCAGCGGTATAGTCCGGTTCCACGCCCACATAGGGCAGAATCTCTCCCAAGACGGTGCTGGCGGTGGGCGCCACCATGTTGCCGCCTGAGACATAGACCCCGGTGTTGCGGCTGGGGGTGTCCATGGTGATGAGCATGATGATCTTGGGATCATCCGCCGGGGCGAAGCACATGAAAGATACCACGACTTCCTTGTCGGGATTGCCGGTCTTATCGGCGGTACCGGTCTTTCCGCCGATGCGGTAGCCCACCACCTGACCGTTTCTGCCGGTACCGGAGGCAACCACATATTCCAGGCACTGCCGCACGGTCGCGGAGGTCTCCTCGCTGACCACCTGACGTATGGGGGTGGAATCGTGCTGATACTTGATATTGCCCTGATCGTCCACCACCTGATCCACAAGGTAGGGCGTCCGCAGGTAGCCGCCGTTGATGGTGGCGGCCTGGGCACGGATAACCTCCAGTGGGGTGACGGTAAAGGTCTGGCCGAAGGCGTAGGAGGCCAGAGACACCACATTAGAGTTAAAGTCCTTTTCGCCGGCAAACATACCGGTCGTCTCGCTGATCTCGTCGATGCCGGTCTTTTCCATCAGGCCAAAGGATTTCAGGTATTGGTAGTACTTCTGCGTTCCGATTTTTAAGCCCATCGTGATGAAGGCCGGATTGCATGAGTTGCCGGTGGCTACCATCAGAGTTTCCAGTCCGTGGCCGGAGTGTTTGGAGCAGTAAATGGGTTTGGACCAGCCGGGGACCCTGATGGAGCCGGTGCAGGTAAATGTGGTGTTCAAGTTCACCAGCCCCTCCTCCAGCGCCGTTGCCAGCGTGATGGGCTTGAAGGTGGAGCCCGGTTCATAGGTGTCGCTGATGCAGCGGTTGCGCCACTGTTCGCCAAGGGCCGCGCTGACCACTTTATTGCGGGCGGCGGTGTATTCGTCGGTTCCCTCCGTCAGCCCCGCCAGGGCCGTGGACAGGTCCGTGTTCATTTGGGTGGCCAGCTTTTTGTCGTACACCGTGAAGGGATTGTTCAGGTCAAAGGTGGGATAGGACGCCATGGCGAGGATTCCGCCGGTGTTCACGTCCATGACGATGCCGGTGCCGCCGTGTTTGGCCCCGAATTTATCCACCATGGACTCAATGCCTTTTTCCAGACACGATTGTACACTGACATCGATGGTCGTCATAAGACTGTCGCCGTTCTTGGCGTCGTAATACTGCTCGTACTGATAGAGCATATCCTCGCCGGTGTTGGTCTTGGCGGTGACCGTCAGGCCCGAGGTACCCTCCAACACGTCATCATATTTTGCTTCCAGACCGTACAGGCCCGCGTTGTCACTTCCCACAAAGCCGATAACCTGAGACGCCAGCGTCCCATAAGGATAGTAGCGCTTGGAGTCGGCATTGAGAAAAATGCCGTGCAGTTTGGTGGGGCTTTTGGTGGAGTCGCTGATCAGGACCGTTTTCCCGGCCGCGTTGACCGTGGTAATGGCGTTTCCCTCGTCGTCAATCTCGCCGTTGATAAAGCGCCGGACCTCGTCGGCCGTCTTTTGCTCCACCTTTTTCTTCAACTCCACGTACTGGGAATCCGTCTTCCCCATTTTTTCAAGAATGGTGTCCTCGTCGATTTCCAGAATGCGGGCAAGACCCCGGGCAACGTACTCCTTGTCCTGGGTCTCCTTGTTGTTTTCAATTTCATAGGGAGAAATGCACACGGTCTCCGCCGAAGCGGAGACTGCCATGATCTCTCCGTTCCTGTCATAAATCGTACCGCGGGATGCGGTAACCACCGCGCTGCGGGTCTGCTGCGCCACGGCCTTTTCCTGCAGCTCCTCGTGGCGCACGATCTGCAGGTTGTACAGCTTGAACAACAGCGCCGCAAACACCGCCACGCCCAGCAGGCCCATCATCAGCACCGTCCGGTTGCGAATGGTTTGGTTGGCCCAGCGGGCCGCGTCACTTTTTCTGCGTTTGTTTGGCTTTGTCATTGTATCCTCCACTTTCCAAACGGCCGCCGCCGTCCCGCAAATCCCGACAAGGTTCAGGGAGTAAGAAGGAGTGGTCCTCCTTCTTACTCCCTCTGTTCACTGTATTGCGCCTCAGTCGAAATATTCCACCACCGTGTAAACACCGTGGTTCAGCGAGGCCAGAATTTGTTCCAGCAGCCCCGCCTCCTTCTTTTGATAGACCACGGCGCTGTCTCCGCCGCTGAGGTCCATGTAATAGGTCTGCCCGCTGCTGGGCTTGGCCATACCGACGGACTCTGCCGCTTCTTTCACGGTGTCCAAATCGAACATCTGTGCGTATTGGGCGGTGAGGATCACGTTTTCAGTCTTGAGCTGAGCCAGTTCCTTGTTCAAGGACACCACGTCGTTGGAAAGGCCGGTGAGCTGCACATAGCACAACAGCGTCATTACCGCCAGACCTGCCACTGCCAAAAAGCCAAGCACCGCAAAGAAGGAGATATGCTGCCGTTCCCGGACCTGTACATGGGAGACGGTACGCACCTGAGGAGATGCCGCGGCCTCTTCCCGCCGCCGGGGTAGTTCACCCGCGTGGGACAGCTGCCGTTCCCGCAGTTCCCTGTCCAGATCATAAGCCAGATCTCCGTAAGTTGCGCTTCTCCGGTTATAGCGCAGGTCCCGCGTTGCCGCAGCCGCCATGCTGTCTCCCTCCTCTTCCTTCGTACTTCAAACACAGGGTGCATTTGCAAGGCTCTCTCCCAACCTCACCCAGGCGCCGCTCCCGCTGTTTTACTTTTCGAAAATCACCGGTTTGCCATCCTGATCCAGAAGCGGCGTCACGCCCGCGGCGCTGCCGTTACGGTGGAACAGATAGTGGACGCCGGTCTCCCGGTCCACCCAGATCTCCGTTTGTGTCAGAGTCCCCTGCGTATAGATCTGCTCAAATCTGGGCCGCATACCATCCGCTCCTTTCGCATTCCACTCCATTTACGGCGTTATCATTCACATTTCTCCGCCACCCGGAGCTTTGCGCTGCGGGCACGGGGGTTTTCCGCCAGCTCGTCCTCCCCGGAAACGACGGGCTTGCGGGTCAGAATTTTCAGCTTCGGCCTTTTGCCGCACACGCACACGGGGAACTCCGGCGGGCAGGTGCAGCCCTTTGCCTGGGCCAGCATGGCCCGCTTGATCATGCGGTCCTCCAGAGAATGGAATGTAATGACCGCCAGCCGTCCGCCGGACCTCAGCGCCTCGGTGGCCGCCTCTACCATGGGCTCCAGCGCATCCAACTCGCCGTTGACGGCGATGCGGACCGCCTGAAAGCTTCGCTTCGCGGGATGCTGTTTTTCCCGCAGAGCCTTGGAGGGCATGGCCGATTTAATGATCTCCACCAGCTCCAGCGTGGTTTCAATGGGCTTGTCCTCTCTGGCTCGGAGAATGGCCCGGGCAATGGCGGGGGCATACCGCTCCTCGCCATAATCGTAAAGGATGCGCCGCAGCTCCTCCCCACTCCATCCGTTCACCACCTCGCGGGCGGTAAGAGTGGAGGAGGTGTCCATCCGCATGTCCAGCGGCGCGTCGTGCATATAGGAAAAGCCTCTGGCGGCGTCATCCAACTGAGGCGACGACACGCCGAGATCGAACAACAATCCGTCCACGGCGGGAACTCCGCAGTCCTTCAGAATATCCGCAAGCTCCGAAAAGTTTCCCCGGACCAGTGTCACGCGGTCCAGCCAGGGCGCCAGACGCTCCTTTGCGGCGTCGATGGCGGCCCCGTCCCGGTCAATGCAGATGAGCCGCCCGGTAGTCAGCCTCTGGGCAACCTCTCTTGAGTGCCCTGCGCGGCCCAGTGTCCCGTCCACGTAGATCCCGTCGGGACGGATGTTCAGCGCTTCAATGCTCTCTCGGAGCAACACGGGTTTATGAATAAATTCCATATCAGAAGTCCAGTTCTTCCATGGCAGAGAGCATACTGCCACTCTCCAGCTCCTGCTGCTCCTGTGCCTGCCATGTGGCGCTGTCCCAGATTTCCGCCCGGGAGCTAACGCCGATCACCGACACGTCCTTTTTCAAGTGGGCGTACTCCCGCAGCTTCTGGGGAATCAGGATGCGGCCCTGTCCGTCCGGCTCGCACTTGACGGCATTGGAAAAAAGAGGGCGCAGCGCCCTGGCTTTGGAATAGGGCAGGGCGTCGAACTTCTCAGTCAGCCGCGCCCAGCTTTCGTCGGAGTAGATGGTCAGACAGGGATCGGGGCCGATGGTGACGTAAAACACGTCCCCCAGCTCCTCTCGCAGCTTGGCGGGGATCGCCAAACGGCCCTTGGCGTCAATATTGTGTTGATTGGTTCCCGTCATCAGCGCCATCCCCCTTTCGCCACTTTATGGGCTGGGGATGAGCTCTTCACCCACTGGTCACCGAATATCACCACTTTTCCCCACCCACATTTTTGAGTATAATCAAATTGTACTGGAATTGCAAGATGTTTTTTTTGAATTGCTGACTGTGAAAAACATTCATTTTTGACGATTTTCCCCGTAAATTCTGTATTTTCAAACAAGCGTTCTATTCAGTTGCATCCGTTGACATAAAACAAAAAAGTTTCCTAACACAAGGTCTTGTGTTAGGAAACTTCTATCATGTAACCTAAATACCAAATATAGGGGGCGGCCTAAAAGCTTTCACTTTTTCATTGTGATTTTTCACAAACTTTTCAGGAATCGTTCTGATTGGAAGTTGAATCCTTCCCCTGATCGGGATTGTCCACCCGGCGGCGCTGCTCCTGCATCTTATTTGCGGAGACACTGCGGAAGCGGATGCGGGACTGCTTCACCTCATCCAAGGCCATCTGGATAGCCTCCTCCGTGCGGGCCAGGGCATCCTCGGCATACTCGTTCGCTACCTGATAGAGTCGCTTTGACCGTTCCTCTGCGTTGTTCACGATGGACTGGCTCTTCTGTCGGGCGGCATTGAGGATCTCACTGTCAGACACCTTCGCCTTGGCCTCAAGCTCCGCCTGCCGAGTGATGCGCTCCACGTCCCGCTTTGCGTCCTCCACGAATTTTTCCCGTGCCGCCAGCAACTCCTGTGCCCGCTTGATCTCGATAGGCAGTTGGGCGCGCAATTCATCCAGCAGATCCAGAAGCTCGTCCCGGTCCACCATGCTCATATTAGGCTTCAGCGCAGGGGATTTAGCGTCTTCGATCTGCTCATAAAGCATGTCGATCAGGCGGTTGACATCATTTACATTGTTAGGCATCAGCTTCTCGCTTCCTCTCTGTTCGTCTCTTCTCTTATTTTCCGCACCAGTTCCGCTGCCGCCGCAGGCAAATATTTCTCCAGCGGCTGTCCATAGCGGATCATCTCCCGCACCATGGACGAGCTGAAATGCTCATACTCTGCCGCCGCTGGCAGGAGCAGCGTCTCCAGTCCCGCATGCAGATCCTCGTTGATCCGGGCAAGCTCCCGCTCCACGTCCCAGTCCGTTGCGTTCCGAACGCCCCGGACAATGGCGCAGGCCCCGTGGCTTACGGCATAGTCCGCCAGCAGTCCTGGCCACAGCTCCGCATGGACGTTTGCGTATTCCGCTACGGCGGCTTTTACCAGCCGGAGCTTTTGTTCCGGGGTAAACATCTGATTTCTCTTCTCTGCGTTAGGACTGACGCAGACCCAAACCTGATCAAAACAGGCCGCCGTCCTCCGGATAATATCCAAATGCCCCAGTGTGATGGGGTCAAAGCTGCCGGAGCAGACTGCTGTTCTCATATGGCTGACTCCTCGTTTTTCTCGTCTCCCACCCTGCGGTAAATCGTCAGTCCGATCTTTCCGTAGCGGTATATGCGGCTGACCCGATAGGGCTCCGCCAAAGCCGGCAGAGTCTTCTCAGCCGGCGCTTCCGCTGCAATTATACCATGCGGGGCCAGAATGTCAAACCGGGCAATGTGCGCCAACACCGGCTCCAGAAGTCCCGCCGCATAGGGCGGGTCCAGAAAAATCAGGTCGAACTTCTCCCGCAGGGCTCCCAGATATTCCATGGAGTCTCCGGTCACAACCCGCGCCCGATCGGTCAGTCCCGTGATCTTCAAATTCTCCCGAATCAGCTTTACAGCATCAGCCCGCCGATCCACAAAGACACAGCCGACCGCGCCGCGGCTCAGCGCCTCGATCCCCAGTTGACCGGTTCCGGCAAACAGATCCAGGACTCTTCGCCCTTCCACCTCAAATTGAAGGGCGCTGAAAAGGCCCTCCTTCACCCGGTCGGTAGTTGGGCGGGTTTCCATACCCTCCAGCTCCTTGAGCCGTCTGCCCCGCGCGGAGCCGGTTATTACACGCATAGCTTGCTCTCCTTTGACATTTTTCTCCGCTTCATCCGGTCAGAAATCAGGAAGATTACAAGGCTCGTCCACACAAAGCCGAATAAAATGCCGTGCGTGGCGTTAAAATCCTCGTGGTACACCAACACCCCCAGCAGCAGCTGAGCCGTGGGGTTCATATACATCAGTACGCCAGCCAGGCTCATGGGCGTGGTCTTGATGCCCACGGCAAACAGCATCAGCGGAATCGTAGTCACCACGCCGCTCAGCGGCAGCAGCAGCCACTGCGCTCCGTGCAGCACGCCCCCGGCCCCAGTGCCTCCGATCTCCGCGGCGACAGCCCAGATCAGTGCCAGCGGCGCCACGGTGGCAGTCTCAAAGAAAATGGACACGTTGGCACTTGTCCCGACCTTCTTTTTTACCGCGCCGTACAGCGTGAAACTCCCGCCGATCACCAGCGCCGCCCACGGAAATACTCCGAATCGGGCGGCGGCAATCACGATGCCCGCCACGGTCAATGCGGTGGCAAACCACTGGAGCTTCGTCAGCTTCTCATGAAACAGAACCGTTCCTAAAAGGGCCGACATAGGATTCATCATATAATAGGCAAGGCTGGCATCAATGATGTGGGAGCTGTTGACGGCCCATATATACATCCCCCAGTTCACGGTGACCAGCGCCCCGGCCACAGCCAGCCGCAGCCACTCCCGCTGGGCTCGGATCACAGCCCGGACACCACCCCACTCCCGCCGGGCTGTCAGCAAAACAATCGTCATGACCAACGACCACAAAATGCGGGTTGCCAGCACATACACGGAGTTTACTGACCCCAGCATCTTCCAAAAAAGGGGCAGAACACCCCACGCGGCATAGCATGCCGCCACATATAATGCGCCCGTGCTCATAGCTTAGCCAATCCCTTCCGGCCATCACGGCCGCATAAAACCTGTATTTGCAATTGTACGACAAAGCGCCGCTTTTTTCAATAAGAAATCCTCCCGTTTGTCTCTTTCTTTTTAACCGTTCAGCTCAGAAACCATACCGCTGCGCTTTTTGGGCAATGTGCCAAAAAAATTCGCCGTGCAGCCGGCACTCAGAATTGTGAGGCGTTACCCTTGTGCTTTGGTAGAAAATCGTGTATAATAATTTTCTAACTATGCGAAACGGCACATTTTGGGTCGGGGTTTTTCCCGGCAGGCCGATCTAAGAAAGGAAAGGATGCGCTTATGATCCAACTGAATTCCGAGCAGGGCGCCGTCACCATCAGCAACGCCGTGTTTTCCAACATCACCGGCATTGCCGCCACAAACTGCTTCGGCGTCAAGGGAATGGCTTACCGCTCCATGACGGACGGCCTGGTCCACCTCCTGCGCCGTGAGGCCATGAGTAAGGGCGTCAGCATTACCAGCAATGACGACGGCACCATCTCCGTCGAGCTTCATATCATCGTTGAAAACGGCGTCAACCTCCCCGCGGTGTGCAGCTCCATTATGAATGAGGTACGGTATATGGTCACCAAAAACACCGGTGTGGAGGTCAGGGCGGTCGACGTTTGTGTCGACTCCATGACCCTGTGAGCCGAGGGAGGTCTCAAAACAGATGAACGAAAAGATCAGCGGCACTCTCTTTAAACGGATGGTGCTGCACGGGGCCGCCTCAGTTACGGCCCAGAAACAGGCGATCAACGACCTAAACGTGTTCCCCGTCCCCGACGGGGATACCGGTACAAATATGAGCATGACCATTGGTGCCGCCGCCGCCGAGCTGCGCAAGTGCGAACCGGAGAGCATCGACCGCGCCGCCGCCGTCACCGCCTCCGCCCTGCTGCGAGGCGCAAGAGGCAATTCCGGCGTTATTTTGTCCCTGTTGTTCCGCGGGCTTTCCAAGGGGCTCAAGGGCCGGGAGACGGCGGATGCCGCCGCTTTTGCCGCCGCCATGCAGGAGGGTGTCTCCGCTGCCTATAAGGCGGTGATGAAGCCCGCGGAGGGTACGGTTCTCACCGTCTCACGTCTTACCGCCAAGCATGCCGTGGACGCGGCGGCGGCGGGGATGGGCATAGAGGCCATGCTGGAAGCCGCCATCCGCGTCGGCTACGAGACTCTGGCCCAGACCACCGACATGAATCCGGTGCTGAAAAAGGCCGGCGTGGTGGACGCAGGCGGCAAAGGATACCTGCTGATCCTCGACGGGATGTTGGCGGAGCTTCGCGGCGAGGCCATGCCCGAGATTGCGGAGGGCGGCGCGCCGGAAAAGGAGAAAGCCGATTTCAATGCCTTCTCCACCGAGGAGATCACCTTTGCCTTCGACACGGTGTTCATCGTGCGCAAGTCGCCTCGAAACCTCTCGTTGGATCCGCTGCGGGCATACTTGAACGGCATCGGCGACAGTCTGGTGATCGGAGAGGATGACGAGGCTTTCAAGGTTCACGTCCATACCAATATTCCCGGCAGCGCTCTGACGGAGTCCCAGAAGTACGGTACTCTGGAACTGGCAAAAATTGAAAATATGCGCACACAGGCAGACTCCCTGGCCGCCGGGAAAGCGGCGCAGAGCACGGACGATCTGGACGAGGTGGAATCGGAACTGGAATCCGCGCCCGCGCAGGACGTCCACAAGGTCACCGCACCGGAGAAGAAATACGGCTTTTTGGCGGTCTGCGCCGGAGCCGGGCTGGAAGCCGTGTTCAAGGACTTGGGCGCTGACGGCGTGGTGTCCGGTGGGCAGACCATGAACCCCTCCACCGAGAGCATTCTGGACGGCGTGGACGCCATCCCCGCCGAGACCGTGTTTGTCCTGCCCAACAACAGCAACATCATCATGGCTGCCCAGCAGTGCGCCGCGCTGACGGAGAAAAACGTGGTGGTCATCCCCACCAAAACCGTCCCTCAGGGTGTCACCGCCATGATGAACGCGGACTTTGAAGCCCCGGACGTCCAGACCATCACCGACGCCATGACCGGCGCTCTCTCCTCCGTCACCACAGCCCAGATCACCTATGCCGCCAGGGATTCCGATTTCGACGGGTTCAACATCAAGGCCGGAGACTATCTGGCTTTGGAAGAGGGCAAGCTGTTCGGCACCGACGGGTCCATCGACGCGCTGACGGAGAAGCTGGCTCAGGACGCGAAAAACCGGGAGAGTTCCTTTATCTCGGTCTACTTCGGCGAGGATGTGTCTGAGGAGGATGCTCAGAAGACCGCCCGCATGTTTGAAGCCGCCTGTCCCGACGCGGAGGTGGCTGTGCTCTCCGGTGGGCAGCCCGTTTACTACTATATTATCTCCATGGAATAAGCTATCTCATATCTAAAGACAGCAGTTCCGGCGGGCGCAGAGCGTCCGCCGGAACTGCTGTCTTTTTAAAGGTGTCTTCGGGTTTCGCCGCCGCGTATTTGAAACGGAGATCATAAATAAAAGTCAGATCTTTGTATTGGGACACAGCTCCCTGATTTTCGCCTGCAATCCCTTTAAATCCTCAAAGGTCTCAGGCCGCTTCATCGGGTCCCGGAGAAGGGCGGAAGGATGATAGAGCGCCGTCATCTGCATTCCGTCCCGGGTAAACCACTGTCCATGCTCGGCAGTGATGCGAAAATCCTCCTTGATGAGTTCCTTTGCCGCGATGCGGCCCAGACACACAAGAATCTTCGGGTGCAGCAGCCCAATCTGCCGGTCCAGCCAGCCCCGACAGGCCGCCATCTCCACATTCAGCGGGTCCCGGTTCTGAGGCGGGCGGCACTTCACCGTGTTACCGATATACACCTTTGTCCGATCCAGACCGATCATCTTCAGCATGTCATCCAGCAGCTGGCCCGCCCTGCCCACAAAGGGGACGCCCTGCTCATCCTCGCTCTGGCCAGGCCCCTCGCCCACAAGCAGCACCTCTGCCGTCTCGTAGCCGTCCCCGAACACCACATGGATGCGCTTCTCCGCCAGACCGCATCCCCGACACTCCAGGCACTCCCGCCGCAGTTTCTGCCAATCGTCCATACCGTTCCTCCTCACCGGATAATTTTTCTGTGCTCCGCCGCATGATTTCGCCGCCGCCGGACAAACTGAAAAAAACAGACGGAGGGTGTTCAATTGGCGTATTGGTTCTGGGTCTTTGTGTTTTACAGCCTGGCCGGCTGCTTTTTAGAGCGGGCTTACGCCCACCGCACCACCGGAGAGGAGCATCCCGTCCGGCGGTGTCTGCTGTTTCTGCCTCTTTGCCCGGTGTACGGATTGGGTGTCATGGCGTTACTTGCCCTGCCCGCATCCATGCGGCAGGGGATTTGGCTCCCGGTGGCGGGGGCCGCGGCCACCACGCTTGTGGAGTATCTCTACCACTGGGCCTGTGAGGCTCTGCTGGGCGTGAAATTCTGGGACTACTCCGGCGTATTCGGCAATTTGCAGGGGCGGGTATGTGTCCTCTTCTCCCTGGCCTGGGGCGGGCTGACCGCTCTGGCGCTCTGGTTCATCCAACCGCCGCTGGAAGCTCTGATCGCTGGCATCCCACCGATTGTCACATACCTAGCGCTGCTGGTTTTCACCGCCGACCTGGTGTGCTCCCTCCGCTTTCTCGCCGTCACCCACAGCGTGGAAGCGCTGCGGGGTGAGGCCCAAGCTTAAACCTCCGCCGGCATCGGCATCCGGGCCAGCAGCCAAGCCGTCAGATCGCCATAGACCTCCATCCGGCAGGTATCGTTCAGAATCTCATGCCGCGCGCCGGGATAGAGCTTCACGGTAAGATCCCGGACGCCCGCCCTGCGAAAGCTTTGATAGGCCCGCCGCACACCCTTTCCGCGCTCCCCCACCGGGTCTTCCCCGCCGGAGACGAACAGCACCGGCGTATTCCGGTTCATCAGCTCCACATTGCGCTGCCTGGTGATGAACGCGATGCCCCCCAGCATCTCCCGAAACAGTCCCACACTGGGGTTCTCCCCGCAATACGGATCGGACACGTAGCCGTCCACCGCGGCGGCGTCGGATGACACCCAGTCGAATGCCGTCCGGTTGGGGGCAAAAACTTTGTTGTAGGTCTCGAACGCAAGCTTTTGAATGGTGGGGCTGGAGTTCATCTCCCCCACCCTGCGGCTCTCGGCGGCGGCGATGGCCCGGCCTCCCGCCACCAGCGCCGGGGACATATGGCCGGTACCCATAAGGATCGCACCGTCCACGGTACCGGGGTAACGGATCAGATAGGTCCGGACCAGAAACGACCCCATGGAATGCCCCAGCAGAAAATACGGCAGGCCGGAAAATCTTTGGCTCTCCATCCTGTGGAGCGCATAGATGTCGTCCACCACCGTGTTCCAGCTGCCCGCCGGACCGAAATACAGCCGGGGGGCCCCCTGTGATACGGACTGCCCGTGGCCCAGGTGGTCGTTTCCAACCACAGCAAAGCCCCGCGCCGTCAGAAATTCCGCAAAATCCCCGTAGCGCAGAATATATTCCGACACCCCGTGGGAAATTTGCAGCACGGCGCGGGTTCTCCCCTCCGGCAGCCACTCCACCGCGTGGAGCGCAGTCCTTTTGTCGCAGGAGGGGACTGTAAATTCATTTTTAACCATGGCGGCTCGCTCCTTTTCGTGCTATACTGACCACAATACAAACATGATAGCACACAGCACGTAAAATTTCCACAGGAGGTTTTGCCATGGAGCCGTTTATCGCCGCCCTGGACCAAGGCACCACCAGTTCCCGCGCAATCCTGTTTAACCGGGCGGGAGAAATCGTCGCCCGCGCCCAGCACCCCTTCCGTCAGATCTATCCCCAGCCCGGCTGGGTGGAGCATGACCCGCTGGACATCTGGGAGACCGAAAAGCGGGCGTTGAAAGAGGCGGTGGACACCGCCCACATTGACCCGAAGGCAATATTCGCCATCGGCGTCACCAACCAGCGGGAAACAACGGTCCTCTGGGACCGGAAAACCGGCCAGCCGGTATACAACGCCATCGTTTGGCAGTGCCGCCGGACGGCGGGCATCTGCGACGGGCTGAAAGCCCGTGGCCTTGGGGAAACGGTGGCGGAGAAGACCGGCCTTTTGATCGACGCGTATTTTTCCGGCACGAAGATCAAATGGATGCTGGACAACCTCCCCGGCGTCCGGGCTAGGGCGGAGCGGGGAGACCTTCTTTGCGGCACGGTGGACAGCTGGCTCATCTGGAATCTGACCGGCGGCCGGGTCCACGTAACGGACTACTCCAACGCCTCCCGCACCATGCTGTTCAATATTCATACACTGGGATGGGACGCGGAGCTGTGCCGGGAGATGGGTATTCCCATGGGGCTTCTCCCCCGCCCGATGGGAAACTCTGAGCGATACGGTACGGTGGCGGAGGGCATCCCCGGCCTTGAAGATCTGGCGGGCATTCCCATCTGCGGCAGCGCGGGAGATCAGCCCGCGGCACTGTTCGGGCAGGGCTGCTTCCAGCCCGGGCAGGTAAAAAACACTTACGGTACGGGCTGCTTCACCCTGATGAATCTGGGCGGGACGCCGGTCCGATCCAAGGCCGGACTGGTCACGAGCGTGGCGTGGAATTTGGGCGGTGAAACCACTTATGCACTGGAGGGCAGCGTGTTCAACGCGGGCAGCGCCATCCAGTGGCTGCGGGATGAGCTGGGGCTGATCTCCAGCTCCCCGGAGTGCGACCGGCTGGCGGAAAGTGTGCCGGACAGCGGCGGCGTGCTGCTGGTTCCTGCCTTTACCGGGCTTGGCGCTCCCTATTGGGATATGTACGCGCGGGGTACGGTGCTGGGCGTTACCCGCGGCACCACCAAAGCCCATCTCTGCCGCGCGGTTCTGGACTCCATCGCGTTTCAGGTCTCCGATCTGGCGTCTGCCATGGCCGCCGACGCAGGCCGTCCCCTGACCGATCTGCGAGTGGACGGCGGCGCGTCTGTCAGCGATATCCTGCTCCAGATTCAGGCGGATGTTCTCCGGTTGCCGGTGGACCGACCCGCTCAGGTAGAGACCACCGCCTTTGGTGCGGCGGCGCTGGCGGGTCTTTCCTCGGGCGTATGGACCGACCTGAATCAGCTCTCTGCCCTGCGCCGCAGTCAGAACGTGTTCCATCCCCAGCGGAACGAGGCGTCCTGCCGGGCGGATCTGCGGCGATGGAGCCGGGCCGTGGAGCGGGCAAGGAGTTGGATTGAGCCGGCGCTATAACAAAATGCGCTGCACGCCGGTCAATTTTTAACAAACCGATACTGTTTTGAAAACGAACTGTGAATTATGGAAAAATCGGTTGCGTTTTCAAAACCGGCAATGTATACTGAGTCCAACAAATCCGATCAAAAAGCTGAAATTCAAGGGATACGGCGCGTAAGCGCACGATATGAAAGGGGTTTTTTAGTATGGCATTGGAATTTTTGAATGATCTGGGCAAAAAGGCGCAGGCTGTCGCCGCCGTCGCCGCCGACAAGGCGAAGGATGCCGCGGAGCTGGCTAAGATCAACATGGCTATTGCCGGGGAGCAGCGGGAGATGGACAAAAGCTACCGCACCATCGGCGAGTGGTACGTCAGCGAGTACAGCGGCGAGATTCCTCCCGCAGTAAAGGATCTGGTGGACGCAGTCATGGCCTCCAAGGCGAAGATTGCGGAGCTGGAAGCCAGCAAGCCAATCAAAGAAGAGGCTGCCGAGCCTGCGCAGGCCCGGCCCGCCAGCAAGACCTGCCCCATCTGCGGAGCGGTGTCCGACAGCAAGTTCTGCCCCCAGTGCGGAGCGCCCATGGGCGAGTAATACTCAACACGAAGGAAGGGAGCGCGGCGAATCGCCGCGCTCCCCAATTTTTATGTGTTGCCCGGCTTCGCATAGCCGGTGCCCAAGAGTCCTTACAGCTCCGCCATTTGGGTGTTGACAGCTTCCTCGCAGGCTTTCATGGCCCCCAGAGTTCTGCTCAGCAGTTCATCCAGCTCCCAACCCAGACGCTCCGCCCCGGTCTCGATGATATCCCGGGAACAGCCCGCGGCGAATTTCTTGTCCTTGAATTTCTTCTTCAGGCTGCTCAGTTCCATGTCCTGGCAGCTCTTGCTGGGACGCATCCGCGCCGCCGCACCGATCAGCCCCGTCAGCTCATCGGCGGCGAAAAGGACTTTCTCCATCTCCTCCACGGGCTCCACATCGCAGCAGATCCCATAGCCGTGGCTGCAAACCGCGTGGACGAGATCATCTCCGCAGCCGATTTCCCGCAGCAGCTCCGGCGCCTTTTTGCAGTGCTCCTCCGGCCACTTTTCAAAGTCCACGTCGTGCAAAAGGCCCACCGTGGCCCAGAAGTCCGCGTCCTCGCCGTATCCCAATTCATTCGCGTACCAGCGCATGACCCCCTCCACCGTCAGTCCGTGCTGGATATGGAACGGCTCGCCGTTGTATTTGCGCAGCAGGGCCAGCGCTTTTTCTCTATCCGGACAGTCTTTCATGGATGTCTCCTCCGTTTCAAACTATTGAACCGCATTATACGCCCTTCTCCCGGCGTTTGCAAGTCATGCGCTCAGACGGGGTTTCGCGGGTCGGCGTCGCCGTCCAGCGTTACAAAATAATCGTAATAGGGCAGCAGGAATTGGTAGCCGTTTTTCAGCCGGTCCACCAAATCCCGGGAAAAGATGACCTCGTCCAGCTTTTCGTCGTGGCTCAGGGAAAAGCTCTTCTTTGCGTACCACGGCTCCAGCAGATTGTTTGGCGCGCCCTCCTTGGGCCGCCTGTACTCCTCGCCCGTCAGAACGAATTCCCTCTGCTGGTTCAGCTTTCGGGTAAGAGTCTCCATGACCTGCGGGTCCCGAGCCATTCGGGCACGCAGCTTTGCCATGGTGGCGGGGGTGGCGCTGTAATACCCAAGACCATAGCTCCACTCCTCCGGCCCCAGTTCAAACCAGAAGGTTGGCTGACTGGTCCACACGCTCTGGGACGGAGCCTCCACACTGAGCCAGAGGTTATCCTTATAGGGGCCCCGTCCGTGGAGCCGCCGGGCATCCCGATAGATGCGGGAGACCCGGCCCCGCAGCGGCAGGTCCGGCCGCTGCTCCACAAACCACTCGTATAGCTCGTCCCCAAGGTCCCGCATGGGCTGGTAAAAGCTGGTGAGATAAGTCTCCTTGCGCGCCTCAAACCACGTCTTTTCATTGTTGAATCGGATGCCCCACATGAAATCCACCGTCTCGTCCGTAAATCCGTTGAACATTTCGTCCTCCCGTACCGTCGTTTTTCTCTGTCGCAGCAGCGGAATATGCGTCAAATTCATATGGCAGCCGCTTTGAGGTTATTATACCACCAATTTGATAAAATGGAATTTAAACCTTCATTTTTGCCAGGAAAGGGTTTGCTTTGCCGCGGGTCCGTGCTATACTAATGTATTATGCGAATTTTATTTCCCGAGATTCCTGTAATTGGAAAGGGCACATTATGAAGCTGGACTATACCATCTGGGACCCGACAAAAAACATCACGCTGTTGGTCTCCACGCCCGTTTCCCGTGAGGAGCAGCCGGTGGTGGCGGCAAAACTGATGGCCGCCCGGCCCCAGGTGGAGCAGGTGGGCTTTCTGGAGGCCGCCTCTCTCCCCGGCGCGGTACTCCGCCTTCAGATGATGGGCGGAGAATTCTGCGGCAATGCCTCCATGTCCGCCGCCGCCTATGCGGCGCGGCGGGACGGCCTGACCGTCCCGGACGTACCGCTGGAGGTATCCGGATACGGCGGCCTGCTCCGCTGTCGGCTGGATCGGCGGAACGATGGGCTGTGGGGTACGGTAAGCATGCCCCTTCCCCAGAGGATCGACGCGGCGGAGCTCCCGTACGTCGGAGACGTTCCCGCCGTGGTTTTTGACGGGATTACCCACTGTATCGTCGCGGCGGGCGCCATTACCCGCGAAGCGGCGGAGGCAGCCATCCGCCCTCTCTGCGCCGCTTTGGAGGCCGATGCCTGCGGTATTCTGCTCTATGACGAGCCCGCCGCTGCGTTCGCGCCGCTGGTCTACGTCCACTCCACCGGCACGGCGGTATGGGAGTCCGGCTGCGGCAGCGGCACTGCCGCCGTGGGAGCGTACCTGGCTTTTCGGGCAAACGCGTCCAAAACCGTGCGTCTCCGCCAGCCGGGCGGAACCATCACCGTTTCCGCGGAATGGACCAACGGCAGCATCTCCGCGCTGACCATTACCGGGCATGTGGCGCTCCTGGAACAGGGATGTTGCGAGATATGAGTATTTTTGCACAATTTCCCACGAGTTGTTCCGTAAAAACTGCCCAAATGTAAATTTTTCTTATTGGAAACGATTTTCTTTGCATTTTGTAAAAAATTGTGGTATGCTATCGTTGCTTTTGGTGTCTACCTATTAAATAGAGGAATATCATCCCGGCTTTTTCTCCGAAAAAGCTGGATCAGAAAGGATCTTTAACCACCTATGAGCTTTATCAAGAAAATTTTCGGAGATTACAGCTCCCGCGAACTAAAGCAGATTTATCCCATCGTCGACGAAATCGACGCTCTGGCCGACGAGTACAAGGCGCTTTCCGACGAGGAGCTGCGGAGCAAGACCGCCCAGTTCAAAGAGCGCCTTGCAAACGGCGAAACACTGGACTCCATCCTGCCGGAGGCGTTCGCCACCGTGCGCGAGGCCGCGGACCGCGTTCTGGGTCTGCGCCCCTACCGCGTGCAGCTGGTGGGCGGTATAGTGCTGCATCAGGGCCGTATCGCGGAGATGAAGACCGGCGAGGGCAAGACCCTGGTCGCCACCCTTCCCTCCTACCTCAACGCGCTGACCGGTAACGGCGTCCACATCGTCACCGTCAACGACTATCTGGCCAAGCGCGACAGCGAGTGGATGGGCAAGGTACACCGTTTTCTGGGTCTAAAGGTTGGCCTGATCGTCCATGGCCTCACCACTGCGGAGCGCCAGGCGGCCTATAATGCGGATATCACATACGGCACCAACAATGAGATGGGCTTCGACTACCTCCGGGACAATATGTGCATCTACTCCACAGAGCTTGTTCAGCGGGGCCACGTCTTCGCCATCGTGGACGAGGTGGACTCCATCCTGATCGACGAGGCCCGGACCCCTCTGATTATTTCCGGTCAGGGCGACAAATCCACTCAGTTGTACGACATGGCGGAGATGTTCGTCTCCCGCCTGAAGAAAAAAGTCGTGGCCGAGGTGGATAACAAAGAAGAGGAAGACGAGAACGAGGACGCCGACTACATCGTGGATGAGAAGGCGAAGACCGCAATGCTGACGGCGAACGGCATTGCCAAGGCCGAGCAGTTCTTCCATCTGGACAACCTGTCCGACTCCGAGAACTCCACTCTGTCCCATCACATCAATCAGGCCATCAAGGCTCACGGCGTTATGAAGCGGGACATCGACTACGTGGTTCAAAACGGCGAGGTTATCATCGTGGACGAGTTCACGGGCCGTCTGATGTTCGGCCGGCGGTACTCCGCAGGACTGCATCAGGCCATCGAGGCCAAGGAGCACGTCACGGTCGCCAGCGAGAACAAGACTCTGGCCACCATCACCTTCCAGAACTACTTCCGCCTGTACGACAAGCTCTCCGGCATGACCGGTACGGCCATGACGGAGCAGGAGGAATTCGGCACCATCTATAACCTGGATATCATTGAGATTCCCACCAACCGTCCCAACCAGCGCAAGGACAACCACGACGTGGTGTACAAGACGGAAGCGGGCAAGTACCGTGCCGTCATTGCGCAGGTGAAGGAGTGCCATGAAAAGGGCCAGCCGGTGCTGGTGGGTACCATCTCCATCGAGAAATCCGAAGTGGTTTCGAATGAGTTGACCAAAGCGGGTATCAAACACAACGTACTGAACGCCAAGTTCCACGCCAAAGAAGCGGACATTGTCGCGCAGGCGGGTTACCCGGCTGCTGTGACCATCGCCACCAACATGGCCGGGCGCGGCACCGATATCATGCTGGGCGGCAACGCTGAGTATCTGGCTCAGTCGGACCTGCGCAAATCCGGCATGTCCGACGAGCTGATCGCCGAGGCCACCGGTTATGCCGAGACCGAGGACGAAGAAATTCTGAACGCCCGGAAACAGTACGCTGACTCACTGGCCAAGTACAAGACGGAGATCTCCGACGAAGCGGTCAAGGTCTGCGAGGCGGGCGGTCTGTTCATCATCGGCACCGAGCGCCACGATTCCCGCCGGATCGACAATCAGCTGCGCGGCCGCGCGGGCCGTCAGGGTGACCCCGGCGAGACCCGGTTCTATATCTCCCTGGAGGACGATCTGATGCGCCTGTTTGGCGGCGATCGGATCACCGCCATGATGGAGAAAATGGATCTGGACGAGGATACCCCCATTGAGAGCAAGATGCTGTCCAAGGCCATTGAAAACGCGCAGACCACTGTGGAATCCCGGAACTTCCAGTCCAGAAAGTCCGTTTTGGAATACGATGACGTGATGAACAAGCAGCGCGAGATTATCTATGGTCAGCGCAAGCAGGTTCTGGACGGCAAGGATCTGAAGGAGATTATTCTTGGCATGACCCGTTCCGCTATCTCCGATCACATGGCTCAGGCCTTCGGCGAGCAGACCGCGCTGGACGAGGCTGGGTTCCGCGAAATGCTGGCGGGCGTTGAGGGGCTCTATTTCCCCAAGGGCCTGTTCCAGTTCTCTGAGGAAGAGTTGACGGAGAAGACCGAGCAGAACTTTGCCGATCTGTTCTATGCCGAGGCGGAAAAGACATACGATACCCGTGAGCAGGAGTTCACCCCCGCCATCACCAGAGAGCTGGAGCGGGTCATCATGCTGCGGGTTGTGGATGAATACTGGATGGACCACATCGACGCCATGGACGATCTGAAACAGGGTATCCGCCTGCGGGCCTACGCCAACACTGACCCCGTCATCGCCTATAAGCAGGAATCTCTGACGATGTTTGAGGAAATGATCTCCGCCATCCAGAAGGAGACCGCGCGGCGGATGTTCTCCGTCCGCATCAAGACCAACGAAGAGGTTAAACGGGAGCGCGTGGCCAAGGATATGACTGAAAATGTGGGCGGCGACGACACCGCGCCGAAAAAGCAGCCCCGCAAGGTCAACAAGATCGGCCGCAACGATCCCTGCCCCTGCGGCAGCGGGAAAAAGTTCAAAAACTGCACCTGCGCGGAGTATCACTCCAACTGAGCCCTCTCATCTCAACACAATCCGGGCCGTTCCCTGTTCTCCTGCCGGGAGGGCGGGGAACGGCTCTGCATTTCAAAAAAGGAGCGACTATGTCTTTGACGACTCACGAGGAAAACGGCCTCGTCTACTTTACTTCCCCTCTGTTGGACGCCTGCGGCCGCATAGCCCACGGGTTTTCCACCCGGAAGGGCGGCGTCAGCAAGCCTCCCTACGACACGATGAATCTGGCCCCCAGCCGGGGCGGCGACCGCCCGGCGGTGGAGGAAAATTATCGCCGCTTCTGCGGCGCCGTCGGAATTGACATGCGCCGGGTGGTCCTTGCTCATCAAGTCCACCAGACCACCATTTTACAGGTTACGGGAGCGCGGGCGGGCATGGGCCTGTGGCGGGAGCGGGACTATACCGCCGATGCGCTGGTGACCAATGAGCGTAATCTGCCTCTGGTGGTCTTTTCCGCCGACTGCGGCATCATTTTGCTCCATGACCCGGTGGCAAACTGCGCCGGTGCGGTCCACGCCGGATGGCGGGGCTGCGCCGATGGCATTTTGGAGAAGGCCGTCCGTGAGTTGGAACGGCTATACGGAGCCAGGCCGGAACGGATTCTGGCGGCCATCGGTCCCTGTATCGGTCCGTGCTGCTTTGAGACCGACGACGACGTCCCCCAGGCCATGACTGCCAGCCTTGGCAAGGAGGCCGCGCCGTTCCTTGAAAAGAAGGATGTCAAGTGGCATGTGGATCTGGCCGGATTGAACCGCCAGTGGCTGCTGCGTGCAGGCGTCGCGCCGGAACACATCGATGTCAGCGGTCTTTGCACCTACTGCCGCTCGGATCTGTTCTGGTCCTACCGCAAGGTAGGAGGACAACGGGGCGCGCAGGTGGCCATGATCTCCCTGCGGTAAACCGCAAGCTTTTTGAAACGGAGAACGTATGAAGCACTTCAAAAAAGTTTTGATCTCCCTGCTCTGTGCGGCAATGCTGCTGAGCGGCTGCTCCTCCGTGTCGGACCCTGACGATGAGGAGCTTCTGCCCGGTCAGTCCGGCGCGGAATCCTCCGCGTCGGAGTCCGCCGAAACGCCTGCCGTCCTGCCGGAGGAACTGGCGCTGCCCTACTACCCGGGGCTGAGCCTGGACCCCATCACCTGCCCCGACGGGGTGCAGCAGACCGTGGCAGCGCTGTTGTGCGAGGGGCTTTTTGAATTGGATGAAACCTTTACTCCTCAACCTTTGCTCTGCTCCTCCTACACCTGCGACCCAACCGGCACCGTCTACACGTTTTCTCTCCGTTCCGGCGCGCTGTTTTCCGACGGCTCCACCCTTACGGCAGCCGATGTAGCCGATACCCTGCGGCGAGCACAATCCTCCGGGCGGTATGGTGCGCGGCTGGACAACGTAACCTCTATCGCGGCGGGAGACGGCACGGTGACCGTTACACTCTCTGCTCCAAACACGGGTTTCCCGGCCCTGCTGGATATCCCCATTGTAAAATCCGGAACGGCGGACTCAATCCCCGTGGGCACCGGACCCTACCGCTTTGTCCCCGGCAGCGGAGACGCCGCCCTCACCGCCAACCCCAGCTGGCAGGGCGGCAAGCAGCCGGTGGATCACATCGTCTTGCGGGCCGCCGATGGCCCGGACGTCATGCTCTTTCAATTTTCCTCTCACGAGACACAGCTTCTGGCCTCCGACCTAACCGGGTCCAGTCCGGTCAGCGTTACCGGCAGCGTTCAATTTTACGACGCGGACTCCACCATTTTTCAGTACGTTGGTGTCAACATTGCCTCTCCCGCCCTGTCCGACGCGGCAGTGCGGCAGGCGCTGAGCCTGGGGATAGACCGGGGGCAGACCGTCAGCGCATTTCTCTCTGGTCACGCAAAAGCCGCCCAGTTCCCGATATCCCCCGCGTCAAAGGATTATCCGGGAACTCTTGAAAAAGCTTACTCCTACGACGCATTTCAGCAAGCTATGACCACGGCGGGCCGCGCCTCCGGCACGGAGGTTTCTTTGCGTATGATTGTCAACGAAGAAAGCAGTTTTAAGGTGGCCGCCGCCCGGCAGATCGCCTCTCAGCTGTCGGCATTTGATCTGAAAATCGATGTTAGCGTCCTGCCCTGGGGGGAATACACCGCCGCGCTGGCAGCCGGAAATTTCGACCTGTACTACGGCGAGGTGAAGCTGACGGCGGATTGGGATCTTCACGCCCTGCTGTCCACGGGAGGCGCGCTGAATTACGGCGGCTATTCCGATCCCACGCTGGATGGGCTGCTGACCGCCTGCCGGTCCTCCGGCAGCCGGTCTTCGGCGCTGCTGGCCGTCTGCCGCCGGCTGCAAGCCCAGGCCCCGATCCTGCCGGTCTGCTTCAAGACAGTCTCCGTTCTGGTACAGCGCGGCACGGTAGAAAACCTGACCCCCACTGCCGCCGACCCTTTTTATAAGCTGGCGGAATGTACGATTCATCTGCAGGACAGCTGAGGACTTCCAAATGTTATCTTGAAAGCTGAACGAGGGGGCAAAAGCCTTTGGCTTTTGCCCCCTCGTCTTCATTTGCCCGCAGTTGCCGCAGCGCACTCCGAAATGCCGGACTCCCGCCGCTCAGTACCGCCGCACTACAGCCGTCACTCTGCCCAAAATCTGGGCATGGGTCCCGTCGATAGGCGCGTATTCCGGGTTTTCCGGCAGAAGCCAGATGCGCCCGTTTTTCCGGGAGAACCGCTTTACGGTAGCCTCATCGTCGATCATGGCCACCACGATCTCCCTATTGCTGGCAACCTGCTGACGGCGCACCACCACCAGGTCTCCGTTCATGATTCCTACGTCGATCATGGATTCTCCCCGGACATGGAGCGCAAAATATTCATCCACCGGACCATCCGGGTCAAAGGTCAGATAATCCTCCACACACTCCTGCGCCAAAATCGGGCTCCCTGCCGCCACATTCCCAACAATGGGGATCTTCCCCAAAGGCAGCTCCTCCTCTGCGGAGGCAGGCAAATCGGCAGCCGTTCCCTGCACCGGATGCGTCAGGGCAATGGCTCGACCCTTGCCTGCGCCTTTTTCGATGTACTTGGCCTCCTCCAGATGTTTCAGATGAAAGTGGACCGTGGAGGGGGACTTCAGTCCTACCGCCTCTCCGATCTCCCGGACCGAAGGCGGATAGCCCTGTTCCCGGATGCAGGACACCAAATAGTCGTATATTTTTTGCTGCATTTTGGAGAGTTTTTCCATAGGAGTACCTCCGCTTTCATTATGCTCGGCACGACCAGCGCCGGAAAACCGCGCTGGTTGCGGTTTGTGGCGGCAGATGACGCGGCCGCGCCGATCTATCTGTGCGCCGTCTCCAACGGCGCCGCGAAAATCAAGTGCTTCGGCACGATACGCCAAAACGCACATATTGCAAATTGCTTTGTAAACAGTATAGCATATTTGTCCGCGGAATGCAAACAGATGTTCCATTTGTTTTTAAATTTTTTTGCGCGTTTTCCCTGAAAGTGGCCATTTTTTTCAAAAATCCCTTGCCAATCCGTCATAACTGTGGTAAAATTCAAGTCTGTGAATATGTCTTCCGCAATTCTTCTGCGGAAATGATTTTTTTGGAGGAATCTTGAAATGCAGCTTTTTGTAACGATTTTGCAGCTTTTGTGCGGCCTGATCCTGATCGTGGTCGTGTTGCTCCAGTCCGGCAAGAGCGCGGGACTGTCCGGCTCTATCGGCGGCGTGGCCGACTCTTTCCTGTCGAAGAATAAGGCGAAGACCGCCGACGCGAAGCTGGCCCGGGCCACCAAGTGGATCGGTGCCGTATTTGTTGTTTTGACCCTTACTTTGAACATCATCTGATTTCTCTTTTAGAAAGTGTCTCCGTGAGAGTTCTCACGGAGACACTTTTTTTGTCTTCTAAAAATCAGCGGAGTTGCCGACGCGAAGAGACCGACGCGCATGGCGGCCTTTTCACTCCGTTATCTCCCGTGCATCGGTGTAAAACACTCCCGCCTGCGGAGTAATGCCATACAGCGCCAGCAGTTCCTCCACCGTGACGAACTCATATCCCTCCGCCTCCAGCGTATCCACGATTTGGAGCGCCGCGTCCACAGAGGTCGCGTAAAAGTCGTGTAGCAGCACAATATCCCCCGGCTGAATTTTTTTCAGTACGGCGGCAGTCACCTTTTGTGTATTTTTCAGCTTCCAGTCTTCCGGGTCCACGCTCCAATGGACCAGCGGCGTTGAAAAGCAGCACCATTGATTTTTATTTAAAAGGCCGTAAGGCGGGCGGACCCAGTAGCTCCCATCCCCCAAAATATTCCGAATGGCATCGTCGGTCCTGCAAATCTCCTCTTTTACCATAGCGGCCGATTTCCCCTGCAGCGTCACGTGATCCCAAGTATGGTTTCCAACCTGATGCCCCTCGTCCTTCATTCGGCGCACCAGGTCCTCATTTCCGGCAATCTGCCGTCCGATCAGGAAAAAAGTGGCGCTGGCGCCACGCTCTCGCAGGCCGTCCAGCAGCCGGCCTGTGGTGTTGGCCCGTGGACCATCGTCAAACGTCAGCGCCACGTACTTCGTCTCCGGGACTTCCGCCGGAGCTGCTGCCGGTATGGCGTTTTTCCCCCGGCAGCAAATCAGCAGCACTGCGGCCATTATCCCCAAAAACGCCGCCCTCTGCGCTTTCATACCACACATCCTTTCTACTTCTTCAAAAGAACAGTCTATGTAATTTTCTTGGAATTACGCAAACGAAAGCGCAGGTTCAAAACGCCTGAAAAACCCTCACTTCACTTGCCTCAGGAGGTCTGTTCCGCATTTCTTTATCCGGCTTTTATCGAATTTCCTTTTGCAGACTGGCGGGGCAAATAATTTGAATCTTAAGGCAAGATTTATCAAAAAAGCAGCGGAGACATCCGATATGGATATCTCCGCTGCTTTTCAATTAGGGAACCGCAGGAAAGCTCAATGGCGTCCGCCGCCGCCCCCGAAGGAGCCGCCGCCGAAGCCGCCACCGAACCCTCGGCCTCCGCCGCCCCCGAAGGAGCCGCCACCGAAGCTGCCGCCATACCCTCGGCCTCCGCCGCCCCCGAAGGAACCGCCGCCGAAGCCTCCGCCAGAACCGCGGCCTCCGCCGCCCCCGAAGGAACCGCCGCCGAAGCCTCCGCCAGAACCACGGCCTCCGCCAGAACCACGGCCTCCGCCGCCCCCGAAGGAACCGCCGCCGAAGCCTCCGCCAGAACCGCGGCCTCCGCCGCCCCCGAAGGAACCGCCGCCGAAGCCTCCGCCGGAACCACGGCCTCCGCCGCTGCCGCCGAAACCGCCCGGGCCTCTGGGAGGACGGTTGTTGTGGTGCGGCGGACGAGGCGGGCGGGGACGGTGAGGTCTTCCCCAAAAGACCGGGTAATACATCACGGTAGGCACACCCATACCCGGCCGCATGTACCGCCGCCGATAGCGGTTGTACCGCATCCGATCCAGCAGAACCCAAATCACCAGCAGTACCAACAGCATCATAATTGCCTGCCCCAGCAGGGAGGACGCCGTGGGCTCAAAGTATCCGCTGGACTCCGAGCGATAGTCTCCGCCGATAGATGAGTACGTATCCTGTACGGCAGGAATGTAGTTCTCCTTCACCTTGACGCCGTACCCGTCGGCCAGATACTTTGTCAGGGCGTCGAACGTACTCAAAACAGCGCCGTCGTAGTTTCCCTTCACAAAGTCGAACTCCATGTTGCTGTTCATGATGCTGTTGATGGAGTCGCCCTCATTGGTGGAAAAGCCCTTGCCCCAGCCCACATAATAGTCTCCGCCGGGCTGGCCCTTGTAGTAGTTATCCAGCGCCAGCACCAGAAGAATTCCGTTGTTCCGCTCCGCGGAGCCCACGCCCAGGCGGTTGAACTCCTGCGCGGTATAGTCCCCGATCTTCGTGTTCCCGGTGGTGGAGATCACCTCCACGGCAATCTGCGCCCCGGTCTGGGCAAAGAGACTGGCGTTGATAGCATCGATATGTGCGCAGGTCTGATCGGACAAAACACCCTTCTCATCCAGCACATAAGTATAGCTGCCAACCACGTTGGTAGACGCCTCCGGTGTATTTTCGGAGGGCTTTTTCGCCTGTCCGATGGCGACGGAAATCGCCAGCGCCAGCAGCATGACGACCGCCGCCACGCCGCGTTTCTGAAAAAACTTCATGTTCTACCCCTTTTTACGGATTCCTCCGGCCACCCTTTTCATATGGCCGGCGTCCTCAGATAAAGTCTGCGGCGCGCTTAATTGTGCAGCTCCATGAGCTTTTGCTTCAGCTCGCCCTCGATGCGGCCAAGCTCGGCCTCGGCGGCCTTCCGCTTAGCAGCGCCGTCCCGCTGGATGTTCATAACCTCGTCCAGCGTGGAGATGAGCTGCTGGTTGGTGTGCTGCAGCGTCTCAATGTCCACCACGGACCGCTCCGACTCCTTGGCGGTGGCGATGGTTCCCATTTTCAGCATATCCGCGTTCTTTTTCAAAAGCTCGTTGGTCATATTGGTGACGGCGGACTGCGCAGCCGTGGCCTGACGGGAGTGCTCCAGTCCCAGCGCCAGCACCATCTGGGACTTCCACAGGGGAATCGTGTTCACCAGCGACGACTGGATCTTCTCCACCATCAGCGTATCGTTATTTTGCAGCAGACGGGTCTGGGGGCCCATCTGAACGGAGATCATGCGGGTCAGCTCCAGATCGTGAATTTTCTTTTCAAACCGCTCGCACATCTGAACCTTATCGTTATACGCCTGAGCGTCCTCCTGCTTGCCGCTGGCCTCCGCTTTCTTGCGCAGCGTCTCCAGATCCCCGGCCCGGTACTCGTTCAGCTTCTTCTTGCCCGCCAGAATATACATGGTCAGTTCCTTATAGTACTTCAGGTTCAGCTCATACATCTGGTCAAACATCGCCACGTCTTTCATCAGAGTGATCTGATGCTGCTCCAGCTCGTGGGAAATGCGGTCCACGTTGGTCTCCACCTTGGAATACTGGGCCTTCATGGTCTCCACCTTATTGCCGGCCTTTTTGAACATGCCAAGCAGGCCTTTTTTCTCCTCGTCCTCGCCAAAGCCCTTCAGCTCCACCACCAGCTCGGAAAGAGACTTGCCCACATCACCCAGATCCTTGGTCTTCACGGAGCTGAGAGCGCTCTCGGAGAAGCCCGCCACATTTTTCTGGGCCGCCGCGCCATACTGCAAGATCATATTGGAGTCAGAGATGTCAATTTTTTTTGAAAACTCCTCCACGGCCTTCTTTTCCTGATCGGTCAGAAGGCTTTCATCCATCTGAACGGGGGTGATCTCCGGCTTGGGAGCCGCCTGCGCAGGGGCGGCGGGAGCGGGAGCGCTTTCCAGTGTCAGCTCGGGGACGGCCTCCGCCGCTGCGGCCTGGGTAGGTTCCAGAGTAAGCTCCGGCATTATGCTGTTCTCATCAGACATTGTTTCTTCCTCCATTATCGTTCACTTAGTTGCTTTTCTTTTCAAAGGTCCAGCTTAATGTCGCCGTCAGGTGGATTCGTCTGGGCGTGGAGCTGGTCGCCCACAAGGCCCTCCCGGGCCATCATGGTCTCCAGCACCGTGATATCCGTGGAGATGTCCAGATTTTCGCTGCCGAACAGAGCGTCCAACTGCTTTTCAAACGCGGCCACAATGGTGCGCATCATGCCTTCAACCTTGGTCAGCAGGGAGTTGATGTTCTCGCCTTCCACGCCCGCGGACGCGGCCCGGTCATAGGAGTTCAGGAGCTTCAGTGTGGTGGGCAGGTAATAATCCATGAATCTACGGATCTGGGGAAGCTTATCCGGGTGCTCTTTTACAAAATCAAAAATTTTTTGAGATACCTGCTCCAGCCGCACAATATCGGCGGAGATACCGGGGTCAGCGATATTGTCGTCCAGCCGCCGCATCTCGGCCAAAGCCAGACGGCCGTCCTTCAGCGTCTTGTCCAGCTCCGCGTTTCCGGTGGGCTTCTCCTCCGCCGGCTTCGCCTCCGCTTTTTTCTCCGCCGCAGCGGCATTGAGCGCTACGCCTTTGCACAGCAGCGTCACGCCGACAAACACCGGCAGGGCGATGATTGCCAGAAGTGCAAAGTGAACAGGTTGATACAGGGGAAAAAACAGCACATATGCAAGACCGGTGACAGCCACCGCGTAAAATGGGGCAACGGGTTTATGGGTAGTCATAAAAGGCCTCCTCGCCTCAAAAATTCAATAGATATTATACTCCCGCAGGAAGTCTCCGGTCAAGAGAAAGCCCCCTGAAACGTCGTTGTTTCAGGGGGTGTTTACAAATAATTTACGAAGGAACGCCATAAACTCCCGCCGCTGCGTCCCAAAACAGGGGCAGATGGGGCGGGCGATAGGTCCACAGGACAAACACCAGCGCCAATGCCCACAATGCCGCGAGGCCTGCCGCCTGCTGCCAGCCGGAGGTGAACCGCCCCGTCTGTCTCAGACACAGGTCCAGCAGAAAAGCCGTCGCCGCAGAGAAAATAAACACGGTAACGTCCGCCCACGGGGCACGAATGCCCGTGATTCCGGTATACGTGTAAAACAGCACCGGCACCAGTGCCGTCCCCACCCAGAGAGAAAGTCCCCGAGATGCCAGAAAATTGGGAGAATCCCGAAACCACACCTCGATCATGGAGAACAGAAATGCCGGAAAAAACAGCAGCTTCATGTGTTCCCACGTGGACTCGTTCACGGCAGAGAACGCTGCCGCGACACGGTTCTGCCCCGTCCACTTCCAGAGAAAATGCAGCACCGTTCCCGCTGCCACGGTGAATAGAAAACCGCTCAGTGCCCAAAAAAATCCGCGCCGCCGCGCCGCCTTGCCCATGCTCTCGCCTCCATCCAAAAACTGCCTGCGAAGACAGTTTACGCAGAAGACTGGGAACTATGCACTCAGGCGGGATACTTTGGAACCAGAACCACAGGCGCGTCCGTTCCAGCACCCTCTTTTGGAAGATAGGCAAAGGAGCTGCCCGGCAGACGCCGCACCGCCGACGCGGGCCACAGCCGCAGAAAATCTTCCACGCCGGACAGCTTCTCCAGCCCGTAAGGCCCGTGGTGATAATGCATGGGGACCACAAACCGGGGCTTCAGCGCATCGCAGACCGCTTTCGCTCCGGCGGCATCCACTGTATAGGTCCCGCCCACGGGAATCAGAACCGCGTCGCACTTGCCGATGGCGGCCAGCTGCTCCTTTGAGAGCGGATGACCAATATCCCCCAGATGGCAGACCCGGACACCTCCCGCCGTGAAGACGCGAATGGTGTTCGCCCCCCGGAGCGCGCCTTCTTCTCCGTCGTGGAACGAGGCCACTTCCTCCACGGAAAAGGGACTGTTCGTTTTCCCAAGCAGCTTCACCGCGTCGGTGTAATTGTGGTCAAAATGCTCGTGGCTGCAAAAAACCGCATGGGCCTCCAGCTCCAGCGCCGGATAACCGGGAACGCGGGTATAGGGATCAATAACGACGCGAAATCCATCCTGTTCCAAAAGGAAACAGGAGTGGCCCTGCCATGTGATGGTCATAAGAATGCCCTCCTTCTCACTTCTGGAATGATTATAACGAATTTATTCCGCTTTGTCATCCCGCTTTTCCGGCAGCGGTTTTTGCTCGGCCTTCTGCTGGGCCTTCCGTTTCCGGCGGATCATGAAGATTCCCGCAGTCAGCACGGCCGCGATCAGCAGCACCCACACCCAGGCATAGGCCAAAAGCACCAGCGTACCCTGCAGGAAATTCACAAACTCGTGGGCCCCCGTGGAAAGCGCCTCAGCAATACGGTCGGCAAAGCCTGCGGCGGGCTGCTCCACGTTGGAGAGCTGGTAGACCTCGCTCAGTGAAAGAGTCACCGTGGCATAGTCGATCTGAGAGTCATAGTGCTTCAAATCTCCGGAAAGGGATTCGATCTGATTCTCCGTATCGGAAATGGCGCTTTCGATGGTGATGATGTCCTCCATATCCTTTGCCTGAGAAAGGAGGGCCTGGAGCCGCTTCAGTTTTGTCTGCTGTGTCTCCAGCCGGCCGGCCGTGTCGTAGTATGCCTCGCTGACGTCCTCCACATTGGAATTGCTGTAGACCACATGACACAACTTTCCCGCCCGGCTGATAAACTGGTCGAATTTCTCCTGGGGAATTCGAGCGGTGTAATTCCCGTACCGGTAACCGGAGCCGCCGTAATCCACACTGCTGCTCTGCATCCAGCCGCCCAGCTCATCCACCAGAGCGGCAAGGCCTTTTGCAGCGTCATCAAACGCGGTGGTCTCCATTCTCAAATCCGCGGTATAGATGCGCTTGGCCTCATTTTCTCGGTCAGCATCACTCGCCCGGTCAGCCTGACCCGTCTGGGCCGTACTTGACAGCTCCATGCCTCCGTAGCCTTCCGTCGCCTTCCCGTCCATGGCGGGCACAGCCGTCGCAGCTCCGCTCCCGGCGGACGTGCCCGCCGCACCGGACGCACCGCAGCCTGCCGACAGCGCCATCAGGCAGATCAGAACCAAGAGCCCCGCAAGCTTTCTTTTCATCATTCCATCCTCCTTGCTTTTTCACGCTCCGTCTCCCGAACGGAGGTACTTGCTTCTTTAGACGCAGGGCACCTGGAAATGTTGCACAATTCCTTGCCTTTTTGCCTGAGCGGCGTTAATATAGTAAAAGTACACGCGCGAATGCTCGCGCATCATAGGAGGAGTCGCATCATGACATATCAGGAAGTACTGGAAAACGCCCGCACCTGTGTCGGCCCCCACTGCAAAGCCTGCCCGGTCTGCAATGGTCTGGTCTGTAAAAACACCGTCCCGGGACCCGGAGCCAAGGGGATCGGCACCGGCTTCATCCGCAACTATCAGAAGTGGCAGGAGCTGTGCGTCAACATGGACACCATCTGCGAGAATAGGCCCGTGGACACCGCCTTCAATGTCTTCGGCCAGACCTTTGATCTGCCGGTATTTGCCGCTCCTGTCGGCGCAATGACTCTTCATTACGGCGACAAGTACGACGATCTCACCTATAACGACATTCTAGTATCCGCCTGCGCCGCCGCAGGTATTGCCGCCTTTACCGGCGACGGCACCAATCCTGCCGTAGTGGAGGGTGCGGTAAAGGCCATCGCCTCCAGCTGCGGACACGGTGTGCCCACCATCAAGCCCTGGAATATGGAGCTGATTCAACAGAAGATGGCGCTGGCCGCCACGGCGGACCCCTTTGCCGTCGCCATGGACATCGATGCCGCGGGCCTGCCCTTCCTGAAGAATATGCAGCCCCCTGCCGGCAGCAAAACGGTGGACGAGCTGCGTGAGATCTCCGCCTGGGCGAAAAAGCCTTTCATTCTGAAGGGGATCATGACGGTGGAGGGCGCTAAGAAAGCCCTGAAAGCCGGAGCCAGCGGCATTGTGGTCTCCAACCACGGTGGCCGCGTCCTGGATAACTGCCCCGCCACGGCGGAGGTTCTGCCCTCCATTGTAGACGCAGTGGGCGGCAAACTGACCATCTTTGTGGATGGCGGCATCCGCACCGGCATGGACGTATTCAAGGCCCTTGCGTTGGGCGCTGACGCAGTGCTCATCGGCCGTCCTTTCGTCACCATGGTGTACGGCGGCGGGGCCGAGGGCGTGCAACTCTATGTAGACAAGCTGAAGGCCGAGTTGAGCGACACTATGGCCATGTGCGGCGCCCACAATCTGGCTGATATCCGGCGGGATATGATTATGACGCCCCGCGATCTTGAAAATCTTTGATCTTCCATGAGTACAGAAAGCGGCGGTCCCGGAACAAATTCCGGGGCCGCCGCTTTTTATCCCCTTTTCATATTCATCGCCCAGTCGCGCTGAACTCGCACCGGCAGGAGAAACAGTGTTCCTCCCCCAGGCGGCCTTCCACGGTATAGGCAGCTCTTTCCCGGAAGCCCCTGAGCGTCAGAGTCTCTCCCAGCGTAGCCTCCCGGCTGTAATTCATGTACAGTTCCCGCAGCGGGGCTGCCTGCAAATCCACAGGCAGGAAATCCCAAACAATGTCGCCGTAATTCCCGCTGTAAACGTGGCCGTTGCCGTCCAGATCGGACCAGCGGATCAGGCGGGTCCCCAGTACCTCCGTTCCCTCCTGCGGCAGGGCGATCCTGCGGCAATCCGGGCAGTCAATCGACTTGGGACAGGTGGTCAGGGGCTTGCCCGTAAAGCTGGAGGGACGCAGAATCTTTCGCTCCGCCGGATCAACTAAAATCCACTCGCTCTTTGCGCTGACGCACACGTTTCCGCTTTCATCCGTCATCTCATACACCCGGCGCATGTGCGCCCCGCGGACGCCATCCTCCCATGTGGTCACGGTGAGCACCTCCCGGTTTTCGGGCCTGCGGTGAATCCGCAAAGCGATGCGGGACAGCAAAAATACCTGCCCCATGGCGTAAAGCCGCTGATACGTTAGTCCCCGGGCATCGTAGTCAAAGCCCGCCATCGCCGCCATCAGACTTAAAAGCTTTGCAGGGCGGACATTTTTATTCCAGTCACAGTCGGCAAAGGCCAGCTCCACCTCCCGCGCGTAGCTGTTCTCCGTCTGCCATTGTTGAAACGCTCTCACAAAATCCTCTCCTTTTTATCCTTGGCCGCCCTCCGACTTTGTCTTTTCCTTCGTCCCCCGTCTGTCTTCGGCGCAGGCTTCGCCGACTCTCCGGCGGCGCTGCGCTCCCGGGCCAGCTTCAGGTAATCCCGGCCCGCCTCCTTGGGGCTGGGGACAAAGCCCTGGGCCGCGGTCTGCTTTTTGCCATGGCTTTTGACATAGAAAAAGCCGATGAAGGAGAAAATGCCTGCGCCGATGAAATTCACCAGCAGATCCTTCATGGTGTCGATGAGGCCGATATCCAGGTAGCCGCCTAGACCCAGACTCTTTCCGTTGACGACCACATCGTTGATGTCCGGGATGGTCTCCGCTATGTTGGTCCGGGTGGCATCCAGAGTCACGGAATGGATCGTGTGGATAATGGTGTCCTTCTGCATGTCTGTCCCAAGAAAGTAGTCGCAGCCAAACTCAAAAAACTCCCACAGCACCCCGATGGTCATGGAGAAGCAAAATGCCGTCAGCGCCATAAACGCCGGTGACAGATCAAAGGTCAGTCGGGGGTCGTCGTTCAGCAGCACAACCATGGAAAAGCCCACCGCTGCCGCGAGGAAGCCGTTAAGAACATGCAAAACCGTGTCCCAGAGGGGTATGACAATATAGAACGCGTTGACCTCGCCCAAAATCTCCGCCGCAAAGATAAAGCACAGCACCGTGATCTCCAGCGGAGGCGGCAGTTCAATCCGCATCCGCACCTGCACCCAGCTGGGAACATAGAGCAGCAGCAGTGTCAGCGCGCAGAAAAACGCGCTTTCATAGCTGCCCCGCCAGATCTGACGCGCCAGAGTAAAACACACCAGCACCCGCAGAAAAGAGAACACAACGAAAGAGCTTTTATGTTCCCGCTGCTCCTTCCGCATGGCTTCCTTGTAATTCCGCCACTCCATCCGCCGGCGCTTTTTCTTTGGATTCATGTCCTTTACCCCCCTCTCTCTGGCTGATCGCAGCCGGCTCCTCTTATCTCCGCTCACCTTACAGGCGGCCTTACGGTACAAAATAAAGCCGGACAGGATACAATTGGCCGGCGGGTCCCCCGTCCGTACCCCGTGCAGCGCGGCGCTTTCCGAGTCCGGCATAGAATATCAGGATACCACAAAAGCCCTCTGCTGACAAGAGTTGGGCACTCCACGCGCTGGGACCCATCCTTTTCCGGCGCGGAAAAAGATGGGTCCCCAGAAGTAGGAACCGTCTCCCGTCAGGTATTGTGTTTGCCGATCGGCTCCCGCAGCAGCAACCTTTTTAGCGCCTTGCCGTTAAATGGAATAAGCGGATACAGGTATCCCGGCCCCACCACGGGCCGGTTGGTCACAACCAGCCAAATAATAAGAAGCGTTCCCCCTATCAAGCCCCAAAAATCAAGCATGGACGACAGAATCAAAAGCATCATTCGCAGTAGCTTCACCGCATACCCCATCTCAAAGCTGGGCTGGGAGAATCCGACAATGGACACAGCGGCCATATAGACCAATACCTCCGGCGTCAGCCACTTCGCCTGTACCGCGAAATTCCCCAAAACCAAGGCTCCCAGCATGGAAAACGAATTGGACAGCGCATTGGGCGTGTTGAGGCACGCCAGCTTCAAAAGATCGATCAGAAATTCCACCACCAGCAGCTGTGCCAGAAGGGGCAGAGCACAGGGCTCCGGCTTCGCCAAAAAAATTAACCAGTCCGGCATACGGTTGGGCTTGTTTACCAGCAGGTACCACATAGGTGTGATAAACAGGCTCAGAATCATCATAGTCATCCGCAGGATACGGAGATACGTCCCCACCAAAGGCGGAAAGTAAAAATCATTGATCTCCTGAGAGTAATCAAAGATCGTGGTGGGCAGCAGCATCACCGCCGGGGTGTTGTCCACCAGTACTACAATGTGTCCCTCCAGAACCGTGGCTGCCGCCGTATCGGGCCGCTCGGTATATCGAATTTTTGGAAAAGGATTATACCATTGCTTTGGACGGATAGCCTCCGCCAAGCTCTCCTGCCCCATGGAGAGGGAGTGAACGTCAATGCTGTCCAGCTTTCTGCGCAGCTGATCCAACAGCTTATGGTCCACCCGGTCGTCCATATAACACAGCACCACGTCCGTCTGACTCCGTCCTCCCACCTTATGGCCTTCCATCGTCAGGTGCGGGTCCCGGATACGACGGCGCAGCAGCGCCATGTTGGGAATAGCGGCCTCTACGAAGCCGTCGTGCGCGCCCCGCAGAACCTTTCCGTCCGCGGGTTCATCAACACTACGGAGGGGATAGCCTTTTGCGTCCATCAGCGCACCGCCGGAAACGCCCTCCATTAAAAGAAGCGTCTTTCCAAGCAGGACGGAGGTGGAGATGTCCATCAGATCGGAAGTTACATTGGTTTCAGAAAATGTGATAAACCGGTCCGCGAAATCCTTCATCTGGGTGAACGTTCTCACCTGTTCAGGGCTCAGCGACAGCCAAAATGCCCCCATTCGCTCCAAAATGGCGTCCTGGCCATAGCCGTCGATCACCCAGATGCGGGCTTTCCGTCCGCCGATGATAAGGTCTCGCGACACCAAATCGCAGTTGCGGCCCACGCCCAGCAAAGTGTTAATGTATCGGACATTGTCGTCGTAATGGTTTGAAAGCTGTTCCATACTGCGCCTCCCTTTCGTGGCTTAGTATGGATTTTGAACGGTAAAGTTATGTAAAAACCACCGATACGTCAAAAAGCTGTGGCTGCTCGTCTCGTATTGCGTACGGGATGGTCTGCCGGCCGATTTTTGGAGGATCCGGCTACGCAAGCGGAGGTCCCGGATCTCTCGCTCCGGGACCTCTATCAGCTGTTGATACGAATTTCAATTAAAAAGCATGCTCTTTTACTGGCTCACACCAGCTTTTCAAAATAGTAATAAGTCTCGTCCTCGCCGTTGGGCCGCATACAGGAGGAGAGCATTTTCCGGGACGCCTCGTTCTTTTTAAAACACTTCGCCACGATCCGCGTCAGATGGACGCCGTACAGCCCCCAGTTCGCAGCGGCGGCAAAGGCCTCCGTACCGAAGCCCCAGCCCTTGTATTCTTCCGCAATGCGGCAGCCCAGCTCTGCGTCGCCCCGGTAGTTGAAGCGGTAAAGGACCGCCTCGCCGATCAGCTTTCCATCCAGCCGGATGGCGAAATTGACCGCCGCGCAATTGTGGAAATCCCGCTGGGCGACCTCATAAAAGCTCCGCTCCGTCATTGGCCTGTCCAATCCCGCCACATCGTCATAACCCCACCAGCGATTCCGCTCCCCGTCCAACACCAGCGCATTGTAAGCGGGGATATCCTCCTCTGTCAGTTCAGATAGGGTCAGCCGCTCCGTCTTCAGCTCGGGAATGGCCTTTACATGATACAAAAGCTCGTTCTGGGGGGCAAAATGATACTTAGGGGCCAGATGATCCGGCCCGTATTGCAGCTTCGAGGTCCTCAGTCCCACGTCGGCGGCGTCGTCCTCCCGGTTGATCCAGGCCGAACCTCCGCCAAAGTGCTGCGCAAACGCCTGCACCATGGCCGGATAGACGCCCACATAGGAATACAGTGCCTTCTCAATGTGTATGATAAGGGTATCACCACACCGCTCCGCCAGCGCAAGGGATAGCAATTTATCCCCATTCAGCATTCCGCCGCAGAGATACCATGGTCTATCCATCTGATCCATCATCCGTTTGGCCAGCTTCAGCTCTCCCGCTGCTCTGGGATCGTCCCCCTTGGCAAACTCCCCGCCATAATCCTCCCAAAACCGGTCAATCAGCGGCACGTCCGCCGCCGTCAGGGGTCTGAACACCGCGTCTGGGCAGGCGGCCCGGAATTTCTTGATATGGTTGCGTTGGCCGGAATACCTCCGTCCGGCAAAGGTTTGCAGATCTTCCGTTTTATACAGATAGTCCCGCCATGTGCGAACATTGCGCACCCCAGCGTACGGATAGCGCTGGAGCAGTCGGGGTGCTTTCGCCTCGGGGACCACAGAGATCACCGGTGGCATTCCATTTTCCATGCACCAGTCCTCTATGGCCGAGAGAGCCGCGTCCTCATCCCCCTCAGGACCGGGGACAGGATAATCAAACACCACCTTTTTTTCCGCCTCGTTGCGGACAATCAGGCAGCCCGCGGCTTCCGTGAAAGCAGGAAGGAGGTGCTCCCCCCACATCAGCTTCGTCCCTGCGGAATATTCACACAGCCCATAATTGCAGTTTTCATAATACCGGCGCAGAAGTTCTCCATGCTCGGTGGTAATCGGCGTAAAACTCAGCATGCTCTTAAGTCCTTTCCCGGTTTGCCGGAAGTCGGCTCTTCTTCCTGCAAGCGCAGTCTTATTGTTTTGTTTGTATATTTTGTTAATTCCATCACAATTTTATAAAAAGTTTTTGTACACTTTTTACCTCTTCCCCTTGACTTCACACTTTATTCATAGTATATTTTATCGAGAAATCCATTTAAGAAAGAGGGGTTATTTGTGGAAAACGAGAGAGGCAGTTGGGGAAGTAACATTGGCTTCCTGCTGGCGGCAATCGGCTCGGCCGTCGGCCTCGGCAACATTTGGGGCTTTCCTTACAAGATGGGTAAATCGGGGGGATTTACCTTCTTGATCGTCTACCTGTTGTTGGCACTTTTTGTGGGCTTCACCATTATGATGGCAGAGCTGGCACTTGGCCGTAAAACCGGCACCGGACCCATCGGCGCGTACCATGCCGTGTCCAGTCGGTTCAAGTGGATCGGTTGGCTGGCGGTCTTTTCTCCGTTCATCATCATGAGCTTCTATTCCGTTCTGGGCGGCTACTGCATCGAGTACATGGCTCTGAATCTGAGCGATCTGGCCTTCCAGACCGAAGCGGTTGCCGGCGGCGATCTGTTCGGCTCCATGCTGACGAATCCCTGGGGCTGCGTGGTCTACACCCTGCTGTTCCTGATTATCTGCTACCTCATCAACCGCGGCGGCATCTCCGGCGGCATTGAGAAATTCAACAATGTCGGTATGCCCGCCCTGTTCGTGATGTTGGTCATCATCATCATCAAGAGTCTGTCCATGCCGGGCGCCGTCGAGGGCCTGAAGTTCATGTTCGTCCCCGGCTACGCGGTGGCTGGCGGCTTCATTGAGTCCGCTCCCAGCCTCGGCACCGTTATTTCCACCGCCGGCGGGCAGATGTTCTTCTCCCTGTCTCTAGCCATGGGCGCCATGATTACTTACGGTTCTTACCTCGACAAGAAGGAAGATCTGGTCAAAAACTCCGGCATTATCGTGATCGCCGATACCACGGTCGCCATTATGGCCGGCATCGCCGTCATCCCTGCCGCCGTGGCCTATGGCATCCAGCAGGGCATTCCCGTGGGCAAGATCGCGCTGGGCGGCCCTAGCCTCCTGTTCGTCACGCTGCAAAACGTGTTCAACAGCATGGGCACCATCGGCTCCTTGTTCGGCGTGATCTTCTACCTGCTGGTGCTGATCGCCGCCATCTCCTCCGCCATCTCCCTGGTCGAGGTAATCGCCACGTTCTTCATGGACCGGGCGACCCAGCAGGGCAAAAAGCCCAACCGCCCCAAAACCGTTTTGATCGTCTGCCTCGCCATTATGGTGGAAGCCACTCTCGTGGCTGTGGACGGCCTCGGCTCCAACGGCGTGTGGGTCCTCGGCCAGTCCTTGGGTGTCGCCGGCTGGAACGACTGCTGGCTGGACTTCATGGATATGCTCTCCGAGGGTCTTGCAATGCCTCTGGGCGCTCTGCTGATGAGCATTATGATCGGTTGGGAAATCCAGCCCAAGAATATGCTGGACGAAATCCATTCCGGACACGGTACCGGCATCGACGGTTTCTTCGCCCTGTGCATGAAGGTCCTTGCTCCGCTGGGCATGGTCCTGATCCTGTCCGGGCAAATCGCGTCCTTCTTCGGAGCGAATGCCGCCAGCATTGGCTATATCGTCGGCATCGTCGTCTGCGTGATCGGTCTGGCCGCCGCGCTGACCTCTCCCAAGAAGAAAGCGGCGCTCAAATAACGGTTTTATCTTCCCCCCTGTTATCCACCCGGAGAGCGTCGCACGGCGCTCTCCGGGCTTTTTTGCGGTTTAGTGATATTAGAATATCACAATTTCCTAAATTGTTAAGATGATATTTACCACAGCGCAAAAATTTCTCACTTCATCAATCCTTCAGTGCCTTGCTCTCCCATCGGCGACCTCGGTAGCGCAGGATGAACACAATGCTGCGCGCAACCCAGTCCACAAACATGGCTCCCCACATGCCCAAGACACCCATCTGAAAGGTCTTCGCCATGATGACACCCAGTACCACCCGGAACGCCCACATGGATGCGGAGGATACTATCATGGTAAACCGGGTGTCGCCTGCGGCCCGGAGTGTCTGCGGCAGCTGAAAAGCCACGGGCCAGATCAGGATGCCGATGCCACCGTGCAGCAGCAAAAGAATGCGGGCATAATCCGTAGCCACCGAAGAGAGATCGTAAAGCCGCAGCAGCAACGGCAGCAGAGCAAAAATCAGCAGGTTTGTCGCCAGCATGGCCGCATACCCCCAGCGCATCAGCTTGCGGGTATAGGTCCGGGCATCGGAGAACTCTCCCGCTCCCACACAGCGGGATACCACAGTGACCATTCCCAGCCCAATGGACTGGGGGGCCAGAATCTGGAAGCTTGCAATCGTGTTGGCAATGGCGTTGGCCGCCACGGACGCAGTGCCGAAGGCGGTGACCACCGAGAGCAGCAGCAGCTTTCCCAGCTGGAACATGCTGCCCTCCACCCCGTTGGGCACGCCCAGCAGGAGGATGTTTTTCACGATGGCCTTTTCGTGGCGGAAGGAAAACTTCTCCGGCAGATGGAGTGGAAGGGAGGGCCTTCTCAGCAGGACGACCATCGCCACCGCCGCCACCGCCCGGGATATCAAAGTCGGGATGGCAACGCCCTCCACGCCCCGGTGAAATCCGAAAATCAGTACGCCGTTGCCCACCACGTTGATCACATTCATCCACATGGATACCCACATGGAAATTTTAGAGTTTCCCATCACCCGAAACAGTGCCGCTCCGGCACAGTAGATGGCAAGAAACACCGTGGACGCCTCCACGATCAGGTAGTAGGTATTGGCGTATGCCGCCACGTCCGCTTCGATCTGTCCGAAGACCACACCGAGCACAAAGGTGCGGATGCAGTAGAGCAGTACCGTGACGCCCACGGCGCACTCCCCCATGAACAGCAGAAGCTGCGCGCCTGCGCGGTTGGCCTTTTCCAACTCCCTGCGGCCCATGTACTGCCCCGCCACCACCGCGCCGCCGGTGGCCAGCGCGGAAAACATACTGACCAGCAGCACATTCACCGCATCCACCAGAGATACGGCGGATACCGCCGCCTCGCCCACCCGGGCTACCATCAGCGAATCCGCAAGGCCCACCGTTATCGCCAGCAGCTGTTCCACCACCAGTGGGACGATCAGCTTTCTAAGGTCTAAATTTGAAAATTTTGTTGAAACCATCCCACCCATTTGTGTATCTTCTCTCTACATATTTAAAAGTCTATTTCCGCCGGATTAAGTTCCCTTAGTGGCGGGGCTGAAAGTCCCGGGGGCTGGCGTGGAACGTGGCTCGGAAGGCCCGCAAAAACGCGGAATAGTCCCCAAAGCCCGCCTGCTCCGCCGCCTTCATCACCGGTGCCCCCTGCCGCAGCAGCTCTCCCGCCAGCAGCAGCCGTTTCTGGCTGATATACTGATGGACGGTGTAGCCTGTAACCTCCTTGAATCGGTGCATCAGGTAGTACCGACTCAGGAAAAACCGCTCCGCCAGTGCGTCCACTGACAGCGGCTGCTCCAAATTGCCGGAAATATACCGCAAGATCTCCTCGATTTTTGGATCTGAGCGGTATGCGTCCTTATCCCGCTCTGCCGTCCGGTCTCGCAGACTGTCCCGATTCACGCCGATCAAAAGCTGCTGGCAGCAGGTGTCCGCCATCCGCTTGCTGCCGTACTCCTGAGACCGAAGCGCCTCCTCCAGCTCCTGAAACCGGCGCATGTAATAGGGTCTGCGCTCCCTGTCCGTCCGCAGGAGATGGAACCCCCGCCGGCAGGCCAGGTCAAAGCAGGCGGACAAGGGCTCTCCGGGGTCGCTCCTCCGGTCCATCCACTCCCGCCCCAGCCATAGCACCATTCGCTCATAAGGTTCCGCCGGATCAATCACTGCCCGGTGGATCTGGTTGCGCGGCACCAGCAGCAAATCCCACGGACGAAGAAAATAGGTCACGCCCTCCACCATATAGGTCACCTTGCCGCTCAGCAGAAGAATGATCTTGTCAAATTCGTGATAGTGGTACTCCAATGTCTTCGTGCTGGTGTCCCTCAGGTGAAACAGGCGAAAATTCTCCAAAAGATATCCCCGCTTATCCGCTTCCAGTCCCTCCGACATTGCCCGTTCCCCCTTCCGGTTTTGATTCAGTGCAATTCTCCGTCGTCTCGTCCTCATGGGGTAGGCCGACGGACGTGCTCATAAAGGCAGCGGTAAAACTGCTTTTGTTATCATACCGCACCTTTTGCGCGTCTGCAACCACAATTATGCCAAAACGCTGCAATTTAATGCGGCATCTTTTTTTGATTCTCACATAAAGGACAGCGTTGAATCCGGAGACGGTGTCTGCTATACTAATAAAATACAGACAAAATGAACAGGAGTGGTCATATGAGCCGCGCAGACGAGTTATTTCTTCAAAACTGCCGGGACATTCTGCAAAACGGCGTCTGGGACACGGACCAGCAGGTCCGGCCTCATTGGGAGGACGGGACTCCCGCCCATACCATCAAAAAATTCGGCATTGTAAACCGCTATGATCTCTCCGCCGAGTTCCCCATTTTGACGCTGCGGCGCACCTACTGGAAGACGGCGGTGGACGAGCTTTTGTGGATCTGGCAGAAGAAGTCCAACAATGTCCACGACCTGAACGCCAAGATCTGGGACCAGTGGGCCGATGAGACCGGGTCCATCGGGAAGGCCTACGGCTATCAGTTGGGCGTAAAGCACCAGTACTCCGAGGGAGAATTTGACCAAGTGGACCGAGTGCTGTACGATCTGAAGCACAATCCCGCCAGTCGCCGGATTCTGACAAATATTTACAACTTTCAGGATCTTCACGAAATGCACCTATACCCCTGCGCATACTCCATGACCTTCAACGTCTCCGGCCGCACGCTGAATGCCATTTTGAACCAGCGCAGTCAGGACATGCTGGCCGCCAACAACTGGAACGTGGTACAGTATGCCGCGCTGGTCCATATGCTGGCGCAGGTCTCCGGCCTGAAGGCCGGGGAATTGGTCCACGTCATCGCGGATGCCCACATCTATGACCGTCACATCCCCATTATCGAAGAAATGCTGGCGCAGGCGGCCACAGCCGCACCGCGTTTTCTCTTGGACCCGTCAGTCACGGATTTCTATCAGTTCACCCGGGACAGCTTCAAACTGGAGGGGTATGTCCCCGCCCCCTTTGAGGCAAAAATCCCCATTGCTATTTGAAAGGGAGGCTTTTTTATGAACGCGATCTTATCCGCAGCGCAGGACTGGGCCATTGGGAAAGACAATCAGCTGCTGTTCCATCTGAAAGAGGACATGCGGCGCTTCCGTGTTCTCACGACCGGCGGAACGGTCATTATGGGCCGCCGGACGCTGGAATCCCTTCCCGCAGGAAAGCCGCTGCCCAACCGGCGCAACATCGTCGTCACCCACGACATGCAGTTCACCCGAGAGGGCGTGGAGATCGCCCACTGTGTAGACGCCGCTCTGCGTATGGTGGATGCCGCCGCAGACGATGTGTGGGTTATAGGGGGCGGAAGTATTTACGCATCCATGCTCTCCCGGTGCAAAAAAGTTTTCCTGACCCGCGTGGACTCCGTGATCGAGGGCGCGGACACGTTCTTTCCCAATCTGGATAAACTGTCCTGCTGGAAAATCGTCACCCAGTCGGAGCCCATCGTAGAGGACGGGGTATCCTATCGGTTTTTTGAGTATCTCAATCGAAACCTCTGAGCCTTTTTTACTTCCGGGCCGGTCTCCGCGGAACCAAGCGTCCCGCCTCGGGGCGGAAAATCGCGTATAGGAAACGGGTCTCCCTGCGGGGGGACCCGTTTTTTGCATAAAGCAAAGAATCGACTCCACAGTGCCGTCAGCGCCTTGCCAATTGGGCTGTAAACGATTATAATAGAGGAAAAATTTTGGAAAAGGAGGCGGTCTTTCTGGCGGAGCTGAATACCGACGTGCAGTTCATCCGGGGCATCGGCGGTCAGCGGGCCAAAGCTTTAGAAAAGCTGGGCATCCGCACCCTGCGCGACCTGATCTCCTACTTTCCCCGGACCTACGACGACCGGACGCAGGCAAGGCGCATTCTGGACCTCCAGCCGGGCGAAACCGCCTGCGTAGAGGCGATGGTCACCGCGGCTCCCACCCTCTCCCGCGTCCGCAAAGGGCTGGAGCTGGTGAAGCTGCGGGCGGTGGACGACTCCGGCGCACTGGACGTGACGTTTTTTAATCAGGCGTGGCTGAAAAGCAGTCTGAAAGCGAGCGAGACCTATATCTTCTACGGCAGGGCGGAGGGAAATCTTCTCCGCCGCCAGATGGCGAATCCCGTGGTGGAGCCCCTGGGCCGCGGAGAGCAGACAGGCCGCATCGTCCCCGTCTACCCGCTCACAGCCGGGGTGAGCCAGCTGATCCTGTCCCGCTCCATCCGGCAGGGGCTGGACGCCTGCGCGGACATCCTGCCGGATGTTCTGCCCGACCCTGTGCGGCAGGCGCACCAGCTCTGCCGCATCGGCTTTGCATATGAAAACATCCATTTCCCCGCCTCCGCCGAGGCGCTGGACCTTGCCCGGCGGCGGCTGGCATTTGAGGAGCTGTTTTTGTTCACCATCGGCCTGCGGCGTCTCCGTTCCCGCCGGGACGAGGTGCGAACAATTCCCTGCCGGGAGGTAGACATGGCGGCGTTTTACAACGCCCTCCCCTTTATGCTCACCGCCGCCCAGCGGCGCTGCGTGGAGGAGGCTTTGGGCGACATGCGCTCCGGAAAGCCCATGAACCGGCTGTGTCAGGGGGATGTAGGCTCCGGAAAAACCATGGTGGCGGCCGCATGCGTATACTTCTGCGTGAAAAACAGCCGTCAGGCGGCGCTGATGGCCCCCACGGAAATTCTGGCCCAGCAGCACTACGCCGGACTTGCCCCCATGATGGAAAAGCTCGGCGTGCGCTGCGCTCTGCTGACCGGCTCCATGTCCGCCAAGACAAAGCGGACCATCTCCGACCAGCTGTCCACAGGCAAAATTGATTTTGTCATCGGCACCCACGCGCTGATCTCAGGCAGCGTGGAATATCAGGATCTGGGGCTGGTGGTGACGGATGAGCAGCACCGCTTCGGCGTTGGGCAGCGGGCGGCGCTGGCGTCCAAGGGAGACAGCCCCCATATGCTGGTCATGTCCGCCACGCCCATCCCCAGGACATTGGCTCTGATTTTATACGGCGATCTGGACGTGTCCATCCTTGACGAGCTGCCTCCCGGACGGCAGCAAATCGGCACCTCCGCCGTCTCCGGCGGCTACCGCCGGCGGCTGTATGCCTTTCTCCGCAGGCAGGCGGAGGAGGGACGGCAGAGCTATATCGTCTGCCCGGAGGTATCGGAAAATGAAGACGCGCCGGACGAGCGCAAGGCCGTCACCGAGTACGCCAAAAAGCTCCAGACGGAGGTTTTCCCCGACCTGCGGGTAGCGTTTGTTCACGGAAAGATGAAAGCGCGTGAAAAGGAGGCGGTCATGTCCGCCTTCGCCGCCGGGGAGACGGACATTTTGGTGTCCACCACGGTGATCGAGGTGGGCGTGGACGTACCCAACGCCACGGTGATGGTGGTGGAAAACGCGGAGCGGTTCGGTCTCAGTCAGCTCCACCAGCTCCGGGGGCGGGTTGGTCGGGGAAGTCATAAGTCCTACTGCGTTCTGATCTCCGACAGCAAGAACGAGGAGACCCGCCAGCGCCTTCGGATCATGACACAGACCGGCGACGGGTTCAAAATTGCCGAAGAGGACCTGCGTCTGCGCGGGCCTGGGGACTTTTTCGGCCTGCGGCAGCACGGTCTGCCGGGGCTTCGGATTGCGGATCTGGGCTGTGACGCGGCGCTTTTGAAAGAGGCGCAGTCCGCCGCGGACGCCCTGCTGGCGGAGGACCCGAAGCTCTCCGCCTGTCCTGCCACGGCTGCGCGGGTGGCGGAGCTGTTCGCGCAAAACGCGGAAACGCTGAACTGAACGGTCGATCATGTAGCAACAGCTTCAGCAGGCTTTGCCTCCAATACGAAGGGGCATCCAATCGACAGGAGCGTAATGAAATGCAGAAGAAAAAATTTGATTTGTTTTTACTAGCTGGCTCATTGCTTGGCAGTGTCTGGACGCAGCAAACCATGCACGGCGTGCCGAGCAGTATCGGCACAGGCCTTTTCCTTTTGGCGGCATTGTTCAGTCTGCTTGCTTATCTAAGAGATTTCGCAAAATAAAGTTGGGTTTTCATAAGAAACAGGGCTCCATCGTCTTCATGAGACGATGGAGCCCTGTGACTTTTTCACTTCCAAGAAAACCAAAGAGGCGCTCAGTTCCGTGCCTCTCCGACAGCCGGGAACGTCAGGACAAAGGTGCTGCCCTTCCCCAACTCGCTGCGCAGCGACACACTGGCGCCCAAATACGCCGCGCCGTGCTTCACGATGGAAAGGCCCAGGCCCGTGCCGCCCCGGGAATGGCTTTTATCCACCCGGTAGAACCGCTCAAACACCCGGTCCCGCGCCTCGGGGGGAATCCCCACGCCGGTATCCTCCACGGTGAGGCGCGCGCCCTCGCCGGTGTCCTCCACCGTCACGGCAACGCTGCCGCCCTCCCGATTGTATGCCACGGCATTGTCGCACAGGTTATAGAGGATCTCCTCCAGAATCTGGGGCACGCCGCTGACCATGGCCGGGCCGCCCTTCAGCGTCAATTCCAGCTTTCGCTTCTCCGCGGCGGGGCGCACCTGGTTCAGCACGTTCCCCGCCAGACGGTACAGATCCACCTGTTCCCAGGGGCCCTCCGCGCCGCCCTCATCCAGGCGGGAGAGCTTGATGATGTCGTTCACCAGCTCGATCAGGCGTCCCGCCTCCCGGTGGATATTTCCCGCGAAGTGGGACACATCCTCCGGTTTCACCGTGCCGTTTTCCAGAATCTCCGCCGTACCGGAGATAGCAGTCAGCGGTGTTTTCAGCTCATGGGAGACATTGGCGGTAAACTCCCGCCGCAGGCTCTCCCGCTGCTCCCGCTCCGTCACATCCAGAATCACCAGCACCGCGCCGCCCAGATGTCCGTCCTGCATCACAGGACTGGCGATGATTTGCCGGCAGAGGTTTTCCCGATGCACCATCCGCTCGCTGCGGCGGCCCGCCAGGGCCTCCTCCACGCAACGGCGGAACCCCTCCTCCCGGCTGAGGACGAAGGCGCTGGTCTCACCGGGGACGGGTACGCAGCTTGTTTCCAGAAGACGCAGCGCCGCGGAATTGTTGCTCAGCACCCGGGTGCGGGTGTCCAGAACCAGAAACCCCTCGCTCATGTTCTCGGTGATGGCGGAAAATTCCTCCTGGCGGCGGCGCAGCTGTTCCATCTGCTGGTGAATCTCATGGCTTTGCATCCGCAGGCGCGTCAAAAGAGGCGTCAGCTCATCGTAAAAGTCCCCGGATACGCCGCCGGGATTGCTCAGATCCAGTTCGTTGATGGGCCGGACAATGCTTTTAGACAGGCGGGAAGCCAGAAATGCCGCCAGAAACAGCGCCGCGGCGACCACCAGCAGGATCGGTTGCACCGCTTGCAGTACCAGTACCCAGACGGAGTACCGGGTGCTGGATGCCCGAACCACGGTGCCGTCGTCCAGCCGGACGGCGCAGTAGATAGCAGTTTGTCCCAAGGTGTCCGACCAGCGGACGGCGGTGCCCTTGCCCAGGGTCATGGCCTGCTTAATCTCCTCCCGAGACCCGTGGTTTTCCATGGTGGCGGCATCCTGCCAGTTGTCATAGAGAACCGTGCCATCCTGACCCACCCAGGTCACGCGGCTGGAAATGTTCAGCCCGTCAAAATACTTCATGCCGCCAAGACTGACCCCGCGGGCGATGGTAATGGCCTGTTGGTTCAGGTCCGCCTCCGTCCGGCTTTCAAAGTAGCCGTGAAGCACGCCTATGATCAGCGTCAGCGCTGCCAGCAGCGCCGCCAGCGACACGATGAGAATCGCGTGAAAAATTCGTTTTGTCATACCGTCTCTCCAATTTTATAGCCATAGCCACGGACGGTCTCGATACACTCTCCCGCATCTCCCAGCTTCTGGCGCAGGGTGCGGACGTGGACGTCCACGGTCCGGGTCTCCCCGGTGAAGGCGTATCCCCACACGCTCTCGATGAGCTGTTCCCGGGAAAAGACCTTTCCCCTGTTGCGAATCAAAAGGCAGAGCATCTCGTATTCCTTCTGGGTCAGGGCCACATCCCGCTCCCCCACGCGGACGATGTGCTTGGCGGGAATCACCGTCAAGTCACCCGCGCGGAACTGTTCCTCCTCCGTCTCCGTCCGGCGCAGCAGCGCCCGGATGCGGGAGAGAAGCTCCATCATGCCGAAGGGCTTGGCCACGTAGTCGTCCGCCCCGCCGTCCAGCCCCAGAATCTTGTCGTACTCCGTGGACTTGGCGGTCAGGAGGATAATGGGCAGACGGGCGGTTTTTCCGTCCGCCCGCAGCTTTTTCAAAATAGTGAGGCCGTCCTCCTCCGGGAGCATCACATCCAGCAGCAGCAGGGAGGGCAGCGTCTCGGCGCAGGCCTCCCAAAACGCAGAGGGCCGTTCAAAACCCCTTGCTTCCATGCCCTGACTGTTCAGTGTGTAAATTACAAAGTCCCGGATACTGTCGTCGTCTTCCAGCAGATAGATCATCGTCGGCCCCTCCTGAAAAAATGGACTGCCGGTTTTCTCCGGCGCTAATTATTGATTTTGTGGACCCCCGTCAGGGAATACTCCACCCACTCAGCAACATTGGTGGCGTGGTCACCGATCCGCTCAAAATACTTAGCCACCATTAAAAGATCCAGTGCCAGCTCACCTTTGGAGCTATCAGTGGAAATCAGGCTGATGATCTCCTTTTTCACGTCCAAAAACAGGGCATCCACCTTGTCGTCCGCCGCACAGACGGAGCGGGCCAGTTCCAGGTCCCGCTTTACAAAGGAGTCCACGCTGTCCGTCACCATGGCGATGGTGGCCCGGGCCATATCCCCGATATGGGTCCTGCCGGTATCGGATGCGTCGGCCACATAGCTGCTCAGTTCCGCGATGTCCGCCGCCTGGTCACCGATACGCTCCAGATCGGAGATCATTTTCAGCGCTGAGGATATCTCCCGCAGATCCTTTGCAACCGGCTGCTGGCGCAGCAGCAGCTGCAGACATAGCCGCTCCACGTCGCTCTCCGCCTGGTCGATTGCCTCCTCCGCCGCTCTGGCCTTGTCCGCCAGCGCCGCGTCCTGCTCCAAAAGCGCTTTCGCTGCGGCGGAGATGGCGTCCTCGCACAGGGCGCCCATGCGAATCAGTTCCAGATGGAGTTGTTCCAGCTGTTCGTCAAAATGTGTTCTCATGCTTCAAGCCCCCTTAACCAAATCTGCCGGTGATGTAGTCTTCTGTGCGTTTGTCCGTGGGACTGGAGAACATCTGCTCCGTGCCGCCGAATTCCACCAGTTCTCCCAGCAGGAAGAAAGCGGTCTTATCGGAAACACGGGCAGCTTGCTGCATGTTGTGGGTCACCATGACCACAGTATACCTGTTTTTCAGCTCCACCGCAAGTTCCTCGATTTTTGATGTGGAGATGGGGTCCAGCGCGCTGGTGGACTCGTCCATCAGCAGCACCTCCGGCTCCACCGCCAGTGCCCGGGCAATGCACAGCCTTTGCTGCTGTCCGCCGGAGAGGCCCAGTGCGGAGGCCTTTAGCCGATCCTTAACTTCCTCCCAAATGGCGGCCGCCCGGAGCGAGTTCTCCACAATCTCGTCCAGCTGCGCCCGGCTGCGGATGCCGTGGGTCTTGGGACCGTATGCCACATTGTCGTAAATGCTCATGGGAAACGGGTTGGCCTTCTGAAAAACCATGCCGATCCGGCGCCGGAGTCCCGTCACGTCCACCGCCGGGTCATAGATATTCTGATCCTGAAAACTTACCTCCCCGGTGATATGCACACCGGGAACCAGATCGTTCATACGGTTCAGCGTCTTCAAAAATGTGGATTTCCCGCAGCCGGAGGGACCGATGAGGGCCGTGATTTCGTTGGCGGGAATCTCCGCGTTGATGGAGTGCAGTGCCTGATGGTCGCCGTACCACAGGTTTAGGTCTTTGATCGAGAGGATCGAGTCCATGACATCACTTCCTTGTCTGTTTCAGGCCGCCGGGGCGGTCTTTAAAATATTGGGGGACGTTTGGTCCGCGTCCGATTCACGGCGCGCGGCCATCTTTCCGGCGGCGCGCAAACAAAAGCGCAGGCAGTTTACAGCCTTTTCAGTCTCCGGCCCGCTATGCCGGCAGTCAGATTGATCACCAGCGTCAGCAGCAGCAAGATCGTGGCAATGGCAAAGGCCACCGCCGTCTCACCCCGTTCGCTGGCATAGACATAGAGCGCCACGGTCAGTGTGGCGGAGGATGAGTGGAGGGCGGTCATAAAGTCGTTCAGCACCAGTCCGAACCCGGCGGTGTACAGCAGTGCCGCGCTCTCGCCCACAATGCGGCCTATGGCCAGGATGCAGCCGGTGACGATGCCGTCCACCGCGCCGGGGATCACCACGGTGCGGACCATATGCCACTTGCCGGAGCCCAGAGCCAGCGCGCCCTCCCGATAGGACTGTGGAACGGTTTTAAGACTTTCCTGCGTCGTACGGACAATGGTGGGCAGGATCATGATGACCAAGGTCAACCCACCCGCCAGAATGCCATTTTGCAGATTCATGAACTGTACGAAAATCAGCATGCCCACCAGGCCGTAAATGATGGAGGGAATGCCTGCCAGAGATTCGGTGGCGAATTCGATCACGGCCACTAGCCTGTGGCTGGTGGCGTACTCCGTCAGATAGATCGCCGCGCCCACGCCGAGGGGAAGGACGATCACCATCGCCACCAGAATGATATACAGCGTGTTGACGATGTTGGGAAGGATGCCGATGGTGTTTTTCAGATAGCTGGTCTGACCGCTGAGCAGCGGCCAGGTCAGATTCGGCACGCCCCGGAAAAAGATATAGCCGATCATGAATACCAGCAGCGCACAGGTGACGCCGCCGGCCAGCCACAGCAAAGTGCGCATGGTTCGGTCATACGCCCGGCGGCGAGCAGATAGCTTTTCCATGGCTCAGCCCTCCTTCTTCCGCTTGATGAACAGGTTCAAAAGCGCATTAATCAGCATGATGAACAGGAACAGCACCAGCCCAATGGAAAACAGCGCCTGCTGATACAGGCTTCCCACGGCGGCATAGCTCATACCGGAGGTGATGGCCGTGGTCAGGAAGCGGACGCCGGTCAAAAGGCTTGGCATATTGGATACGTTGCCCGCCACCATTACGATGGCCATGGCCTCGCCGATGGCGCGGCCCACACCCAGCACCACCGCCGCGGCCACGCCGCTGCGGGCGGCGGGAAGGGTGACGCGGAAGAGCGTCTCCATCTCTGTGGCCCCCAGGGCCAGAGACGCCTCTTCGTATTCTCTGGGCACGGCATTAATCGCCGTTTCCGACACGTTGACGATGGAGGGCAGGATCATCACCGCCAGCACCACGACGGCCGCCAGCAGGCAGGCGCCGGAGCTGAGGTGAAACGCCTTTTGAATAGCAGGGACCAGCACGATCATACCCACCAGACCGTATACCACCGACGGGATACCTGCCAGCAGCTCCACCGCCCCGTGGATGGCCTTTGCCACCTTTGGAGGAGCGACCTTGGAGAGGAACAGGGCCGTGAACAGTCCCACAGGGACGCCGATCAGAATCGCCCCGGCAGTGCCGTACACAGAGGTGAGGATGAAGGGCAGAATTCCGAACGACGGGTCCCGTGTGGTGGCGGTGGGCTCCCAAACCTCTCCGGAGAGGAAATTCCAAAGGCCGATCTGGCGGATCGCGGGGACACCGGAGACGATCAGGTAAACGCTGATGACCAGCACAAACCCCACAGCCAAAATGCCGCACAGCAGAAAAAGTGCATGCATCACAACCTCCAGCGGCTTTTGTCCGCCGGTCTTTATCAACGCCCGGTGGGGAACCGCGGCTGCGTCAGCCACGCGCTCCGGAGAGGAGGCGGCCATATTTTCAAGTGAACCGTATTCCAAAATGCGCTCCTTTCCAAACCGACAGTCCCCGCTCAAACGGCGAGCGGGGGTATGTCGGCAGAGGGTAAATCGTTTTAAGAGAATTCTTACTTCGCGACAGGCACGGCGCCGGCAGCCTTGATGAGGTCATTGGCAGCGGCGGAGGTGGCGAAATCGAAGAATGCCTGAGCCGCTCCAGAGAGCGCCGCGCCATCCTTGGTCACCAGGACAAAGGGACGCTGAATGGCATAGGTGCCGTCCAGAACCGTCTCTTCGGTGCAGGCAACACCGCCCACCGTGACGGCCTTGATGCCGTCCTGGCCCTCGACCGCGGAGAGAGAAGCATAGCCAATGGCGTTGGGGTTACCCTTCACGGCCTCGATGACCGCGCCGGTGGAGGTCAGCTCCTGAGAGAGGACGCAGGCGTCAGCGGTTTTCGTAATGGACTCAAAGCCGTCCCGTGTGCCGGAGCCGGACTCACGACCGATTGCCGCCACAGCGCCCGCGTCGCCGCCCACGGCGGACCAGTCGGTGACCGCGCCGGTGAAGAGCTGGGCAATCTGTTCGACGCTCAGATCGGTCACCTTGCTGTTGGCGTTGACGATGACGGCGATGCCGTCCAGAGCCACCGTGGTGGAGGTGAGGCCGGTCTCCTCCGCTTTCAGTGCCCGGGAGGCAAGACCGATGTCACAGGTGCCGTTGCTGACGGCCTCGACACCCGCGCCGGAGCCGGTAGGGTCATAGCTGACGGTGACGCCGGAATTGTCTGCCATGAACTGCTCACTGAGAGCTCCGATCACCTTCTCCATGGAGGTGGAACCGTTGGTGGACACTGTGCCGCTCAAAGCGGAGCCGGGCGCGGGAGTCTGGGCGCCGGATGCAGCCGGAGCGGAGTTGCTGCTGCCGCAGCCGGCCAGCAAGGCAGCGGTCATACCCAGTGCAAGAAACATGCTCATCGCTTTTTTCATCTCAATATTCTCCTTTGATAATTCGTAAGTTTTTTGATATTTCTTTGATGTGCTTTCAGTATACCTTTCCAATTATAAAAACCGTTACCATGACTATGTAAAGTATTTGTAAAATCCGTTTCAGCAATACCAATTGATTGTAAAGCAAACTGCGTTGCAGCTGTGGATAGCAAGCATCAGTAGGACAAAATAGCTATCTTTCTCAGGTTCGCGGAACGGTACAAAAGCAGATGTTAAAACGAGCATCCACTTTCTATTTGCCCGAGTTCCTTGCTACTTTTCATAAATTTTATAATTTAACAATCATTTAGATCGAACTTCCAACTTGGTTTATCGTTAGGTTTATCGTGTCAAGGATGACACGCTGACGGAATACTATGGATTGGGGCCGGGGCCCCCGCGGTTTCCGGCCCCGTGCGAAAGGAGCATTTATGGATATTAGTTCTCTTGGCATCGCGGCAGTGGCCGCTATCACAACCATTTGCTATCTGGTGGGCCTTGCTGTCAAGGCCACGCCCTTCAACGGCAAGTTTATCCCCATCGCCTGCGGCGCTGTGGGCGGTATTCTGGGCCTCGTGGCGCTGTATACCGGCCTTCCAAACTTTCCCGCCTCCGACCCGTTGACGGCGATTGCCGTGGGTATTGTGAGCGGCCTTGCGGCGACCGGCGTTAATCAGGCGGTGAAGCAGTTGAGCGGAGGCAAATAAATGGCGGGCGAACAAATGACGAACGATGAAAAGCGGGCAAACGTCCTTAAATGGGCAGAATCCCAGCTGGGCGTGATCGAGTGGCCCTCCGGAAGCAACAAGGTCAAATACAATGACTGGTTCTATGGCGCCGCCGGACACAATTACGCCTGGTGCATGGCGTTTGTTCAGTGGGTATTTGCCAGAGCCAACCTGCCGCTGCCTGTAAAAACGGCGAGCTGCACCGATCTTGCCGACTACGCGAGAAAGCATAAGCAGTGGGTCACAAGCGACTATAAACCCGGCGACATCCTCTTTATGCACTGGGGGAAAAATGACACGATCACGGAACACGTGGGCATCGTCGAGTCCGTAAAGGATAGAGTGGTGGTCACGTATGAGGGCAACACGTCCCTTGCGTCTCAGGCCAACGGTGGCTGCGTGATGGAGCGCAACCGGGCGTATGCCAATATCACCGGGGCGTATCGGCCCTGGTACAACGTGTAAGCCAAAAAACCGGACGGGGCACTGCCCCGCCCGGTTTTTTTATCGAGAGGTGGATACAAAAAGCGGCGTGAAGACCGGCGGCAGCCCCGGGTATGTGGTGGATGGCTTGAATGGTAAGATGCTGATGGGCGAACTCTTTCAATATGACATGGAACGTGATATAATGATGAATGATAATAGCGCGCGTTGTGGTCCCGTTCGGAGCCGGAGATCAAGCAGCTGATCGGTCATGCCGACAGCAACATAGCGGAACACGATGCCCATACTGAAGAACAAGGAAAGGAAACGAATAATTTGCTTAAAATTGAAGGTCTGAAGCAGCGGCCTGGGCGTGGACCCCGGGATCTGGTACGGGAGGCCGCCCGTCTTCTGCGGGTCGGTGAAAACGATATCAAATCCATTTATGTCCTGCGCCGAAGCGTGGACGCCCGGGAGGACGTGGAACTGGTATACACCGTGGCGGTGGACGCGGCGGATGAGGAAAAGGTCTTGCGCCGCATTCACAATAAAAAGGTATTCCGCTATGTCCCGGCCCCGGCCTATGCTCTGCCGGGACCGGTGGCCCCGCCGGAGCTTTCGCCGGTGGTAGTAGGCGCGGGACCGGCGGGGCTGTTTGCCGCGCTGGTGCTGGCAAAGGCCGGGGCAAAGCCGATCCTTCTGGAACGGGGTAGAACCGTGGAGCAGCGTCAGGCGGATGTGGAACGGTTCTGGCAAACCGGAGAGTTGGACGTCCGCTCCAACGTGCAGTTTGGAGAGGGCGGCGCGGGTGCGTTTTCCGACGGAAAGCTGAATACCGGCACTAAGGACCCCCGTCACCGCTTTATTCTGGAGGAGCTGGTCTCCTGCGGCGCGCCGGAGGACATTTTGATTGACGCAAAGCCCCATGTGGGAACGGACATGCTTCACATCTCGCTGAAAAACCTGCGCAAGGAGCTGTTGAGTCTGGGGACGGACATCCGGTTCGAGTCCCGGCTGACGGGACTCCGGACGGAAAACGGCAGCCTCGCCGGAATTACCGTGGAGGGACCGGAGTGCGTGTATGCACTTCCCTGCCGCCAGCTTGTTCTGGCGGTGGGGCACTCCGCCCGGGACACCTTTGAGATGCTCCATGCCGCAAAGGTCCCCATGGAAGCGAAGCCCTTTGCCGTGGGCGTGCGCATTGAGCATTTACAGGCGGACATGGATGCGGTACAATATAAAAAGTACGCAGGCCACCCCGGCCTGCCCGTCTCCACCTATAAGCTCTCCTGCCATCTGCCCGACGGTCGGGCGGCCTATTCCTTCTGTGTCTGCCCCGGGGGCGAGGTGGTGGCCGCCGCGTCGGAGGAAAATCGGGTGGTCACCAACGGCATGAGCCGCTTCGCCCGAGACGGGAAGAACATCAACGGCGGCTTTTTGGTCAATGTGACGCCGGAGGATTTCGGCGGAGACGGCCCGCTGGCGGGCGTGGAGTTCCAGCAAAAGCTTGAGGACGCCGCGTTCCGTCTGGGCGGCGGCGGTTACCGTGCCCCAGCCCAGCGAATAGAGGACTTTCTTGAAAACCGTCCGTCAACCGGTCCCGGAAGCGTAACGCCCACGTATCGCCCCGGCGTGAAATGGACAAACCTGCGGGAATGCCTGCCGGATTTCGTATGCGACACGCTGGCTCAGGCACTCCCGGTTCTTGACCAAAAGCTCCGGGGCTACGCCGCACCGGACGCGGTTTTGACGGCAGTGGAGAGCCGCAGCTCGTCTCCCGTCCGTATTCCCCGGGACGAATCGGGACAGAGCGCACTCCGGGGCCTGTATCCCTGCGGTGAGGGAGCCGGGTACGCCGGAGGCATCCTCTCCGCTGCGGAGGACGGCATGCGGTGCGCCGAAAAAATCATACAAACGCTGCAACAGCTATCTTAAAATACAGGAGGAATTGAAATGAGCCATACTGTTTGCGTCGTCAATGAATTCATCACGGAGGCCCACAAAAAGCAGATCAACGCCGTGGCGGAAAAGCACGGATTTTCCGTCCGCTACTACCAGACCAAGGAGGACGCCGCCGGGCAAATTGCGGACTGTGAGGTGTTGTTCGGACACTGGCGGTCCCTTTTGAAGGAGGCGCCCGATCTGAAATGGTATTGCTGCTCCTATGCGGGCGTGGACCCCTATCAGCCGCCGTTCCGGTTCCCGGAGGGCGTGATGCTCACCAATTCCTCCGGGGCTTACGGCGTGACCATCGCGGAGCACATTCTGATGGTAACGCTGATGCTTCAGCGGAAAATGCCGGACTATACAAAGATCATTCAAAATCATGGCTGGACCAACGACCTGCCCATCCGCTCCATTCAGGGCAGCCGCCTGACGCTGCTGGGTACCGGCGACATCGGCACCACCTTTGCAAAGCGGGCCCGGGCTCTTTGCCCCGCATCCATCACGGGCGTAAACCGCAGCGGGCGGGTCGCCGACGCGGTGTATGACCGGGTCGTCCCCATGACGGAGCTGGACAGCGTCCTCCCGGAGACCGATATTCTCGTCATGGCCCTTCCCTCCACATCGGAGACCATCGGAATCATGACCAGAGAGCGCATCGCGCTACTGTCCCCCTCATCCATTCTGGTAAACGTGGGCCGCGGTACCGCCATTGATCAGGAGGCACTGATGGAGGCGCTGAATTCCGACAAGCTGGCGGGTGCGGCGCTGGACGTGATGGTACCGGAGCCTCTGCCCGAGGACCATCCCCTGTGGAACACCAAAAACCTGCTGCTGACGCCCCATGTGGCGGGCAACATGACTCTGGGCTACACCTGCGACAAAACGGTCTCCATGTTCTGCGAAAATCTGGAGAAATACGCAGAAGGCAAACCCCTGGACCACCTGGTTGATCTGAAGCGGGGGTATTAAAATGGATAACTTTATTTTTTACTCTCCTACTTTGTTTGCCTTCGGCGACGGAGAGGAGCGCCGCACTGGGGAGCTGGTGCGCCAGTTCGGCGGCACAAAGGCCCTGTTGGTTACCGGCAGCGGATCGGTGAAGCGGAACGGGGCCTATGACGCGGTGACCGCCTCTTTGGAGGCAGCGGGCATCCCCTTCGCCGAGCTTTCCGGTGTGCAGGCCAACCCCCGTAGCGGAAAAGTCTATGAGGGGATCGAGCTTTGCCGGAAGGAGGGCGTGGACTTTCTGCTGGCTCTGGGCGGCGGCTCCGTGATCGACACGGCGAAGGCCATCGCCATGGGTACGGGCTACAGCGGCGACTTCTGGGATTTCTTTTCCGGAAAAACGCCCATCGCCGATGTTTTGCCGGTAGGAGTGGTGCTGACCATCGCAGCGGCGGGCTCTGAGGGATCCGACAGTTGCGTCATCACTCTGGAAGAGGGAAATCTGAAATGGGGCTGCCCGAAGTCGGACCTGCTCCGGCCGAAATTTGCGGTGCTGGACCCCCGGCTCACCTGTTCTCTGCCTGCCTATCAGACCGCCAGTGGAGCGACGGACATGATCGCCCATATCTGTGAGCGGTATTTCACCAACACGCCGGATGTGGATGTCACGGACCGGCTGTGCGAGGCGCTGATGAAAACCATTGTCTCCGCCGTTCCGAAAGCACTGGAGGATCCCAGTAATTACGCCGCCCGAACGGACCTCATGTGGGCGGGAATGCTGGCTCACAACAACTCCTGCGGCGTAGGCCGGGTTCAGGACTGGGCCAGCCACCAGATTGAGCACGAACTCTCCGCGTTCTATGATTGCGCCCACGGCGCGGGTCTGGCGGTGGTCATGCCCGCGTGGATGGAGTACGTTCTGCCCCACGACGTGAACCGGTTTGCTCAGTTCGCCGTCCGGGTATGGGACTGCGACATGGACTTTGTCCACCCGGAGATCACTGCCAAGGCGGGCATTGCACGGTTCCGGGCGTTTTTGAAGTCCATCGGGATGCCGGCCACGTTGTCGGAGGTGGGCGCCAACGCGGCGGACATCCCGGGCATGACCGCTCACCGGGCGGAAAAACCCGGCGGCTTCCCCTTTGGCAATTTCATTAAGATCGGCCCCGAGGAAATGACTGCCATTCTCCATCTGGCGGAGTAACCCGTCCCGGATTTTTTTGAACCCAGGGAGTATGTAAGTCCGCTGCGTTCCCTGGGTTCCCTCGGACAGATCAAGCGAAAACGGGCAATCGACAAAATGCCCCCTGATGTAGGTTCCTACATCAGGGGGCATTTTTATGGGAAAATAAAAGGGGAACTAAGCAAATACGCTTCAGAGGGCTTTCCGTTCCATATCATCCGACCGGACCGGCGGAATACCTTCTCCGTTAATACGCGACGCCCCAGTAGATGTCGGTTTTGCAGGGCTTGCCGCACACGGGGCACACGCCCTCCGTTCCGGACTGGATCAAAGGCATACAGCGGGAAGAAACGCCCGCCTGCTCCTTCATGGCCATCTCGCACTCCACCGAGCCGCACCATTTGGAGCGGAGGAAACCGCCCTTGCCTTCGGCAATCGCCTTTGCCTCGGCGGGGGACTTGATGTCAAAGGTGTTGTCCTCCCGGTTTTTGAGGGCCATGGCATACATGTTGTCATGCACCTCGTCCAGCAGCTTTACAACCGTCGTCTCCAGCTCTGCCAGCGACACGGATATCTTTTCTCCGGTATCCCGGCGCGCCACGATGCACCGTCCCGCCTCAATGTCCTTGGGGCCGATCTCCGCGCGCAGGGGCACGCCCTTCATCTCGTTTTCGGCAAACTTCCAGCCGGGGGAGTTGTCGGAATCGTCCAGCTTCACCCGCACACCCGCGTCCAGCAGACGCTTTTTCAGGCTCTGTGCCGCGTCCAGAACGCCCTCCTTGTGCATCGCCACGGGAATGACTACCACCTGAACGGGGGCGATACGGGGCGGCAGAACCAGACCGTTGTCGTCGCCGTGGGTCATGATGATGCCCCCGATGATGCGGGTGGAAAGGCCCCAGGAGGTCTCATAGGGGGTGGTCAGACGGTTGTTTTTATCCGTAAAGGTAATGTCAAAGGCCTTGGGGAAGCCGTTTCCGAAATAGTGGCTGGTGCCGCCCTGAAGCGCCTTGTGGTCGTGCATCATGCACTCAATGGTATAGGTGGCCTCCGCCCCGGCAAACTTTTCCTTGTCCGTCTTCCGGCCCCGGATCACCGGCATGGCCAACACGTCTTCGCAGAAGGAGGCATAGCACTCCAGAATCATCTCCGTCTCGCTGATCGCCTCTTCGGGTGTGGCGTGGATGGTGTGTCCCTCCTGCCACAAAAACTCCCGGTGACGCAGGAAGGGGCGGGAGGTCCTCTCCCACCGCAGCACGCTGCACCACTGGTTATAAAGCATCGGCAGGTCGCGCCAGGAGTGGACGACCCGGCTCCAGTGATCACAGAAAAGTGTCTCGGAGGTGGGGCGGATGCACAGCTTCTCCTCCAGCTTCTCGCTGCCGCCCATGGTAACCCACGCGCACTCGGGCGCAAAGCCGGAGACATGTTCCTTTTCCTTTTGCAGCAGGGACTCGGGAATCAGCAGGGGCATGGAGACATTGGTATGCCCTGTCTTCTTGAACTCCTTATCCAGAATGTTCTGAATATTCTCCCAGATGGCGTAACCGTATGGGCGCAGGACAAACATCCCTTTTATACTGGTGTAATCAATCAATTCCGCCTTTTTGCACACGTCGGTATACCACTGGGCGAAATCGGTATCACGGGATGTGATAGCTTCTACTTGTCTTCTGTCCTGTTCCATACTCTTCATTCCTTCACATTTATAGTATCAGCGTTGTCATGGGTTTTTGCTGAATCTCTATTGTATCCAGTTTGCGGGAAATTGTCAACTGTTTTGCCTCCGGTGTCAGCGGCCGCCGCCTTCATTCTGCTCAGAGCTTTGAGCATCAGCGGCACCGCCGTGATAAACGACAGGATATCCGCCACCGGCTGCGCCAAAATCACGCCCCACAGGTCCAATATCCGCGGCAGGAACAGCACCGCCGGAATAAAAAACACTCCCTGCCGGGCCGCGGCGAGGAACGTTGCGGGTCCGGTATCTCCGATCGTCTGCAGCGTCATATTGCTGATGACCACCCACCCGGAGAGCAGAAATCCCACACACTGGCACCGCATGGCCAGCGCACCCACCCGGATCACCTCCGGGTCGTTCCGGAACAGCGCAACCATCTCCGGCGCAAAGGCCAAGCCCAGCGCGCACACCACCGCCAAAAACGCGGTGCCCCACTTCACGCAGAACCAAAAGCCCTGCCTCACCCGGTGATAGAGCTTCGCTCCGTAGTTGAATCCGCAGACCGGCTGAAAGCCCTGTCCAAAGCCGATCAGGGCGGAGCCGCCGAACATCATCACCCGGGTCACCACCGCCATAGCGGCGATCACGGCATCTCCGTAGCCCCGGGCGGACCGGTTCAGACAGACAGCCGCAAGGCTGGCAAGGCCCTGCCGGGCCAAAGACGGCAGGCCGCCCCGGGCAATCTCTTTCAGGTAAAACAGCTTCATCTGCGTCTCCTTTAAACGGGGCCGCAGGTTTCCGCCCCGGCCACATTGCCACAGCAGCAGGCAAAAACTGGCGAACTGGCTGAGAACCGTGGCCAACGCCGCGCCGGCAACACCCATGTCCAGTGCGAAGATGAAGACGGGGTCCAGCCCGATATTCAACACCGCCCCGACTGAAATTCCAACCATACCATAGGCCGCGCTGCCCTGAAACCGCAGTTGGTTGTTCAGCACCAGCGACGCCGTCATCCACGGCGCACCGGTCAGAATGATCCGCATATAGTCTTTGGCGTAAGGCAGGATGGTGGATGTCGCTCCCAGCAGGTTGGCAAGGGGCGTCAGAAAAATCTCCCCCAGTACGCACAGGGCCGCGCCCGCCAGCAGCGCCAGCGTATACCCCGTGGAGGACATCCGCCCGGCCTCCGCCCTGTCCTGCGCGCCCAGTTTCCGGGAAATATAGTTGCCGGACCCATGGCCAAAGAAAAACCCGATGGCCTGAATCACCGCCATCAGGGAAAACACCACCCCCACCGCTCCGGTGGCACTGTTGCTGTTCAGCTTTCCAACAAAATAAGTGTCCGCCATATTATAGACCGACGTCACCAGCATACTGATGACGCAGGGCACGGCCAGTTCGCAGATCAACCGCCCCACGGACTCCGTGGTCATTCGGTTGAATTTTTCCTTCTGATGATCCTCCACGCTGTTACTCCTCCTGTTTTCCTTGGCATATTTTATATTATGTATCACACGCGTTGCACTTTTGCAGGAGGAAACCGCCCCGGCCTTTCGGACGAGGCGGTCGGATCTGCATAAAAATGTTTGCCGTGCCTCTGTGGAAATGCACAGTCATCCCCGCCGAACCACCCGCCGCTCCTGAAGCGTACGGGTATAGGCCGCGGCGTCCGCCGTGGCCTCCGCCAGCAGGCGGAGAAACTGCTCCGCCTGAGGCGTGGACTTAGTGTTTTTCGCCCGAAGCCAGCCCAGGCGCACATTGCCCCTGCCCTCCAGCGGGATGGAGATCACCCGCTCGTCGCTCAGACCCGCGGTCAGAAGTCCGCTGCCGGTGGTAAACGCGTCCGTGGCCGCCAGTACCTCCATCATGGCCGTGCGGCTGTTGACGCAGATAGTTCTGGCCGGTTTTCGGTCAGACAGCAATTGATATTCCTCCGAAAAATCCGCCGCCGCACCCTGATCGTGCTCAAAACAGGCATATGGATACTCCAAAAGCCTTTTCTCGGTCAATGGAGCACAACCCGTGAGCGGATGATCCCTGTGAACATAGATGCAGGGCGGCACCGCCGCCAGTTCGTAAAATTCCACATCCTGAGCGTCCATCCGGCGGCGGATGATCTTTTCCGTCAGGTCCGAGAGAAAAATCACGCCCACGTCCGCCCGATGCTCACACACGTCCTGAATGACCCCATCCATCCCCGTCTCCCGGATAGACAAGCTGTAGCCCGGCGCATCCATGGCCTTCAGCAGGCGTAAAAAAGCATCCTCCGCAAAGGGATACCGCTGGGTGGAGACAGCAAAGCGCACCGGAGCAGGCGCAAACCGGTCGTTTGTGTACAGGCTCTCGATCCGGCGCTTCTGCTCCAACAGGGAAATCGCATAGGAGACAAATTCCTCCCCCTCCGGCGTAAATTCCACGCCACGGTTGCTGCGATTGAAAAAGTGGATGCCAAGCTCGTCCTCCAGATCCCGGATAGCGGTGGATATCCCGGACTGAGACAAGAACAGGTTATGCGCCGCCTTGTTGATCGACCCGCATTTACTGACCTCTACCACGTAAGAGAGCTGCTGGAATGTCATCGGATCCCCTCCTTCCGAATCTGTTCACTCCTTTCATTATAAAATTTTTTGGGAACCTTGTCAATTTATTATCTGAAAATTCTGGAACTGATTTCCGAAAAGACTTGCTAACGCCTTCTCTCAGAAAGTGCTATATTGTAGTTATAGTGTATAAATTTTCTTTTCAATTTCAAGCATGTATGGAAGTATTGCACAGTTTTCTGGATACGTCGGTCATTTTTCTTAGATACGGCCGCCATCCATTCCCCGCCATACCCAAGCAAATAAACTTTTAAGCCGCGGTTGTTAATTTGCCCGCTCTGCGGGCCTGATGAAAGGATGGTTCCATGAAAAACGAAAAGCAGCTGGGTTTCTCAACCCGCCAGATCCACGCCGGAAAGGAAGTCAACAGTGCCGGTTCCCTGTGCACCCCCATCTATCAGTCCTCTACCTTTGAGTTCGCCTCCGTGGAACAGGGCGGTGCCCGATTCGCCGGTAAAGAGAGCGGATACATTTACACTCGCCTCGGCAACCCCTCCCTGACGCAGGTAGAGGCAAAAATGGCCTCTCTGGAAAGCGGCGAGGCCGCCCTGGCTGCCGCCTCCGGCATGGGCGCCATCTCCTCCGCCCTTTGGACCTCCGTGGTGGCGGGCGACGAGATTCTGGCGGATGAAACGCTGTACGGCTGCACATATGCCCTGCTGATGCACGGTATGAGCAAGTTCGGCGTCCATGTGACCTTTACCGATCTCAGCAAGCCGGAAAATCTCAAAAAACACCTGACCCGTAATACGAAGGTTGTTTATTTTGAGACGCCCTGCAATCCCACTATGAAGATCATCGACATTGCCGCCACCGCCCAAACCGCCCATGAGTTCAACCCCGGTATTCGGGTCATCGTGGACAACACCTTCTGTTCCCCCTATCTCCAGCGGCCGCTGGAGCTGGGCGCGGATGTGGTGGTTCACAGCGCCACCAAGTACATCAACGGCCACGGGGACGTGATCGCCGGTTTTGTGGTGGGCAGCGCGGACTTTATCGGCCAGTGCCGGATGTTCGGGCTGAAGGACATGACCGGCGCGGTCATGAGTCCCTTTGATGCGTTTTTGATTGCCCGGGGCCTGAAGACCCTCAGCATTCGTATGGAGCGCCACTGCTCCAATGCCCAGAAGGTGGCGGAGTTCCTTCACGGTCATCCCGCCGTGGCAAAGGTCTATTATCCCAGCCTCGACGATTTTGAGGGCCGCGAAATCGCGCAAAAGCAGATGAAGCTGGCCGGCGGCATGATGTCCATTGAACTGAAATCCGACCGCGCCGCCACAGCCGCCGCGCTAAACAAGCTGGAGCTGTGTACCATCGCCGTGTCTCTGGGCGACGCCGAGACGCTGGTGGAGCATCCCGCCTCCATGACTCACTCCACCTACACTCCTGAGGAATTGAAAGCCGCCGGCATCAGCGAGGGGCTGGTCCGCATCAGCGTGGGTCTTGAGGACCCGGAGGACATCATCGCGGACTTCAAGTCCATTCTGGATACGCTCGTCTGATTCCAAACCGTATAAAGAAGCCCATGGATAACCTTGTGTTATCCATGGGCCTTTCTTTTGGAAATAAAATCAGATCTCCTTGAGGTGCTCCATGTTGTGCCGCACTTCCTCGCAGCAGTTGTGGAACGCAGTCTTTTCTTCGGCGCTCAGCGGCAACTCCACCACTTCCTCCACGCCATCCTTTCCGATGACGCAGGGGACGCCCACATAGAGGCCGGACTCGCCGTACTCGCCGCAGAGCTCCGCGCTGGCGGGCATGATCTGCTTCTCGTCGTGCAGAACAATGTGGACCATCCGGGCGGCGGTGGTGGCGATGGCATACTCCGTGCAGAACTTTCCGGAAAATGTGGCCCAGCCCGCGCCGATCGACTCCTTCTGGAGGGCCTCCCGGTCAAACTGGAAACGGGAATCTCCGGTTTTGGCCCAGTCGTCCAGACTGCGGCCCCGGAAGGACACAGCGGACCATGCGGCGATCTGCGCGTTGCCGTGCTCACCCAGCATATAGGCGGTGATGGATTTGTGGTCGATGCCGGTCTGACGGGCCAGTGTGGAGATGAGACGAGCGGTGTCCAGCCCCGTGCCGGTGCCGAAAACACGGCCCTTGGGAAGATCCAGTCCCAGCGCCAGCTCCCGCGTCACAATGTCGCAGGGGTTGGTGATGTTGACCAGCACGCCGTTAAAACCGCTGGCCTTGATCTTCTTCACATAGCTTCGGACGGCGAGGATGGTAAAGTCCATTTCCGTGACCCGGTTGTGATTGCCCCGGAGCAGGTCGATTTTACCGGTGGAGTTGACGATCACGTCGCAGTCTCCCAGATCCGGGAAATCGCCCACGCTGACCTTTACCCGGTGAGGCAGATAAGCCACGGCGTCAAACAGATCCTGACACTCGCTCTTGACCTTTGCCTCATTCTGGTCCACCAAAACAATTTCGTCCGCGATGCCCTGCACCGCTAGCGAATACATCACGTGGGCGCCCACATGACCCAAACCAATCACACCGACTTTTCTTGTTCTCATCTATACGTTCCTCCTGATTTTATTCACTGGGAAAGGGGGATTGCTCCCCCTCTCCCAGTCGCTTGCATATTTGATCTTCGCGCTTACATCCCGAAACCGGGGAACACCACCAGAGTATATACCATGGCGAGCGCCATGTACAGAGTCAGTATAATACCCCAGGCGGGAAGGGTCTTGCGCATGACCTTGGACTCGTTGCCCACCTGTCCGACGGTGGCGCAGGCCGCCACGGTATTGTTGGGGCAAATCAGGTTGCCCAAAGATGCCCCGGCGTTTTGTCCCGCGAATACGGTGATGGGGTTCATCCCCAAGGATGTGGCTGCCTGGGTGTGCATCCCCGCAAACATGATGTTGGAGCCGAGGCCCGTCCCGGTGATGAAGGAGCCCATAGTACCGATAAACACTGCGGCGGCGGGGTAGAACATGCCGGCCAGGCTGGAGATATCGCCGGCGATGAGGTTCATCATGCCGGTGGTCTTAGACTGCATAATATAAGCCAGAACCAGCAGGCTGCCCATGGTTACCAAAACAGGGCAGACAGAACCGATCGTGCTCTTGCAGACAGAGCCAAACTCGCTGCGGCGCAAAGCCTTCCCCACCGCGCCGGGAAAGTTTTTCATGCTGGCAGAGGCATCGGCGAAAAAGGTGCGGCCCTCCATGGCCCGCGCCTGGGCAGCGCTGACCTGTTCATAGACCGGAGGATTGCCGTCCCTGCCGGGATGAACCACGGTGACAGAGCCGCCGCCGGTGACGCCGGTGATTGCACCGCCGAAGTCCTCGGCCCGCATACCCAGGGTGATGGCGCCCAGCACGGCGCAGAGGAAGATCACCGCGTCCACCCAGACGATGTAGCCGAAGGTACACATCAGCGCAAAGCCGTTTTTAACAAAAGCAGGCACGCCGTACCGCACGGTGGGAAGCAGGATCAGCATGTAGATGTACGGGGACATGGCGCGCCAGGCGCTGTACTTCCGCTCCACCTTTTCAGGCGTCTTGTAGCGAAACTCCTCGGGAGTCTTGATGGGAACCAGCTTCACGTAGGCCACGGAAAAGAGAATGGAGATGATGCCGGTACCCATTGAAGTGATCTCGGGGCCGATAAAATTACTGAGGAAGAACATGGTGGCACCCGTGGTAACACCCGCATAGCAGAGATAGGGGACGATGTTTTTGAAGCCCTTGCGGCCGAAAGCAATCGCCACCATAATGAAGGGAATGACCATCACGCCGAACATATGAATGCGGCCCACCATGGCGGAATTCAGCGCTGCGGTGGAAACACCTGCGTCCACCAGGGCCGCACCGCCGGTAATGGTCGTCAATCCCGCACCGCCCCAGGAACAGGGGGTTGCATCACCCAGCAGCGCCACCGCAATGGCAATCACCGGGTCAAAGCCAAGCGCCACGAGAAACGGAGCCGCGATGGCTGCGGGAGCGCCGGCACCGGCGGCGCCCTCCAGAAAAATGGGGACCATCAGGCCCACCACGATCAGCTGCACCCGGCGGTCGCTGCCGGAGATGTGGGCCACGGTGTTTTTCACGTCATCGATCGCTCCGGTTCTCTTCAGCGTATTCAGAATGACGAAGGCTCCGAAGACCATTGCGACGATTTTTCCGCCCTCCTTGATACCCTTCCAGAGCAAGGCGTCATAGGCCGCGACATTTTCCTTAAAGCCAAGCCCCGTGATATTGAAATAGGTAAAGGCCAACGCCAGCGTCCAAAGCAGCGCCAGCGGCGCGACTTTCATCGCCGGTTTCTTGAACGCCAGAATCCCCACCAGCACAAACACGATGGGACTGAATGCCAGCATGAACTTTAAAACTCCCATAATCGATCATCCTCTCATTTTTACCAGACTGAAAATATAAAAAAGAGAAGCGGCTCCGCCTGACAGCGGAGCCGCTTCTGATTTTTCAAAATAGAATATCAGACGCAGGTCACCGTTTCAGGCGCATAGGAATCAGCAGTACTACCAGCAGAACCAGCAGAACCAGCAGGCTAATCAGAGTAATCAGGCTAATCAGGGTAATGTTCAGCAAGCCCAGCAGAGATACCAGTACCAGAGCCAGCAGGACAACAAAAATGGACGCCGCAAACGCAGCGTCCAGAATCAGAATGGCAGTATGGAAATCCGCGCGGGCGCAGGAGAAAGCATCCGCGGCAAATGCTGCCGTGGAAGTCATGGCGGTATTCGTACGCATACGCATCGTCATGGCTTTCTCCCCTCTCGGCGCTCTGTTGCGCCAGTGTTTTTTCCTACGATAGCCGCTTAATTAAAAAAAGTCAACAGGAAGTTCAATCCGTTTATCAACTTTATAAAAATGTTCCGTTTTTTTATAGTACATTCAATGATTTTATGTGTATTTTGTATGTAAAAATGTGTCAGACAGCCAGTTCGTTGTCTGCTCTCGCAGAAAAAGCCGCTATTCTTTTTTAAGAGCCCGCCACCCTTTTCAACCCATGGGGATTTTCAGAAAACGGGGATAAGAAGTAGCAATAAAGGCGTCCGCTTATAGCGGACGCCTTTATGCTTGCTTTCCCGCGACGGGCCTTAATCGTTCGGAACAAATTTGCTGGAGGGTGCGTGGCAGACGGGACAGATATAGTCCGGCGGCAAAGTCTCGCTCTCGTAAATATAACCGCAGACGGTGCAGCGGAATCCGTTGCCCACCATCTCCCGTACCACGGTGGCCGTGGGCGGCGTGCTTTTGCCGCGGCTCGAAAATGCGCCCAGCGTCAATACCGCTCCCCCGGCGAGGACCTCCGCCTCACTGGCCTCGCCCACAAAGAGCAGATAACTTCCGATCTCCAGCTTTTCCACCACCCGGCAGCTGACCCGGGACACCATGTGGTCCGTCAGATACGGGCAGCCCGCTTCATCCGTCTTCGCCTCGAACCCGGCAAACTTGTCCCCCACCCGGCCAGACTTGTAACCAAAGGTGTTTATAATTTCCTCCGTACAGTCCGCTGCCAGCAGCGTCACAGAGAAAACACCGGAGGCCAGGATTGCATCGGTAGTAGCGTGATCCTTATTTAAGGTAACAATAAAGCGGGGCGGATGGGACGAGGTAATCTGCGCAAAAGAGGTAACAATACAGCCGTTCCGTCTGCCATTGGCGGTCGAGGAAACCAAATACATACCGTAATCCATAACATCATAGGCCTTTGCGTTTAGTGCTCCACTCATAAAAAAGCCCCTTCCCTGTGCCGTTATCGGCAATTTACTTAGTATATCTATTATTTCTAATATACCAAAAATTCTTAGAATTGAAAGCAGTTTATGCAACAAAAAAATTTTCTCGGTTTCTCTCTGGACAAACGCATTTTTTACGCGTATACTTTCCTCAAATTAATTGCTATTATTTTTCTTACTCTTAGAAATAAGCAAATTTAATATTGAGAAGGAGTGGTTCCATGTCTGAGAGCTATGCGGGTAAGATCAACCGAAAGCTGCTGAAAAAGCGGCGCATCATCGCCGCCGCCTCCGGTCGGGAAAAGGCGGATCTGGTGTTGAAAAACGCCACCTACGTCAATGTGTTCTCAAACGAGTTGTGTCAGGCCGATATCGCCGTGGCCGAGGGGCTGATCGTGGGCATGGGCCGGTACGAGGGCGAGACGGAACAGGACTGCTCCGAAAAAATTGTCCTGCCCGGTTTTCTGGACGCCCACATTCATCTGGAGAGTTCTCTGGTCAGTCCCCGGGAATTTGTGAAGGCCGTTTTGCCTCACGGAACCACCACCGTCATCACCGATCCCCATGAGATCGCCAACGTCATGGGGACGGACGGCATCGAGTATATGCTTCAGGCCACGGAAGGCCTGCCGGTGGATGTACGGTTTATGCTGCCCTCCTGCGTCCCGGCGACACCTCTGGACGAATCCGGGGCGATTCTGGATTATCGTGCCATCGACTCCTTCTATGACCACCCAAGAGTTCAGGGCCTTGCGGAGATGATGAACTTCGTGGGCGTAATCAACGGTGACGAGCAGGCCGTTGAAAAAATTGTGGCGGCTCAGGCGCATCACAAGAAGATCGACGGCCACGCTCCGGATCTTGTGGGCAACGATCTGAATACCTATATTGCCGCCGGGGTCTACTCCGACCACGAGTGCCACGATCTGAACGACGCCATCGCAAAGCTGCAGCGGGGCCAGTTCATTATGATCCGGGAGGGCACCGCCGCCCGAAATCTGGAGGCGCTGGTACCGCTTCTGTGCGACAAATACTCCGAACGCTGCATGTTCTGCACCGATGACAAGCACCCCAACGACCTTTTGGAAAAGGGCCATATCGACTATATCGTGAAGCGGGCCATCGCCCTTGGAGCGAACCCCATCACTGCTGTGAAGGTGGCCTGCCACAATGCGGCACGGTATTTCCTGCTGAATAACCGGGGAGCCATCGCGCCGGGCTATCTGGGCGACTTTGTCATCATCGACAGCTTTGAGAAGTTCCATATTGAAAAGGTCTATAAGCGGGGCGAGCTCCTTGTGGAAAATGGCGAGGTGAAGGATTTCCCCGTGCCGCCCATCGAGCCGTATCTGGTGGAGCGTTCCCACAATACGTTCCATGTGGGAACGCTGACAGCGGAGGATTTCACGGAAAAACGCCCCCGGGGCATCATCGGCATGGTCCCCGGCGAGATCACCACGGTGGACGCGGGGTACTCCGACCGCATCGACGCGGAATACGACGTGTTGAAGTTGGCGGTGGTGGAGCGGCACAAAAACACGCGCCACATCGGCATCGGCTACATTCAGGGCTACGGCCTGAAGTCCGGCGCGGTGGCCACCTCCATTTCCCATGACTCCCACAACATCATTGTCGTGGGGACCAATGAGGCGGACATGGCGGCGGCGGCAAACCGGGTGGTGGAGCTGAACGGCGGCATCGTGGTGCTGGACGGGGGAAAATCTGTGGCGGAGGTACCTCTGGCCATCGCCGGCATCATGAGTGAAGAGCCGTTGACGGTAGTCAACCGGGAGCTGGAGGCTGCCAAAGCGAAAGCCTATGCTCTGGGAGTCTCAGTGGGCATCGATCCCTTCATGACTCTCAGCTTCATGGCCCTGCCCGTCATTCCGTCCCTGCGAATTACCACCCGGGGCGTGTTTGACGTGAATCATCAGACCTACGTATAAACCGGATTTTGCCGCGCGGACAAAGGCGTTTGCTTTTGTCCGCGCGGTTTTTGCTTTCGGAAGACGGTGACAAAGTTCTCGCCTTGCCGTCTCACTTTCGCGGTCATTTCGACGAAAATGCAGGATAACGTCCTGTTTCCGCCACTTTTTACTTTTCATGTCTAAGTTTTTGTGTTACATTAAGGTAACTATTACATAATAATAAAAATTGACTGCAAAACCAGCAGTCTCAGGAGGGATCTCTCATGATCGCGCTGTGTTCTTCCGGCGTGTTCCTTTCCAACGGCGTCCCCTGCGAAACCGCATCCGTCTCCCCGGGGGAGGGCCGGAAGCGCACTCTAACCTGGTCTGTTTTACAGAGCCACAATGTCTCCGGAGGTGAGGACAAGCTTCAGATTCGCTTTGACGCCATGGCCTCGCACGACATTACCTATGTGGGCATCATCCAGCAGGCCCGAGCCTCCGGTATGCGGGAATTTCCCCTGCCCTACGCGCTGACCAACTGCCACAACAGCCTGTGCGCCGTGGGCGGCACCATCAACGAGGATGACCACGCCTTCGGCCTCTCCGCTGCGAAAAAGTACGGAGGCATCTATGTCCCCGCCAACCAGAGCGTCATCCACTCCTATGCCCGGGAACAGCTGGCCGGCTGTGGAAAGATGATCCTTGGCTCCGACTCCCACACCCGGTACGGGGCTCTTGGCACCATGGGCGTGGGCGAGGGCGGCCCGGAGCTTTGCAAGCAGCTGCTGAAAAACACCTGGGATGCCGATTATCCGGAGGTAGTGCTGGTGTACCTCACCGGCGCACCGAAAATGGGTGTTGGGCCTCACGATGTGGCTCTGGCTCTGGTGAAGGCCACGTTTGAAAGCGGCTTTGTCCGCAACCGGGTTCTGGAGTTTGCGGGACCTGGAATTGCCTCCCTACCCATAGACTACCGCAACGGCATCGACGTGATGACCACGGAGACCGCCTGCCTCAGCTCTATCTGGGAAACCGACGACACCGTGAAGCAGTTTTATGAAACCCACGGCCGGGCGGAAGCATACAAGCCCCTGTGCCCAGGGGAGTCCGCCTACTATGACCGCATGGTCTCCATCGACTTAGGAACAGTGGACCCCATGATCGCGCTTCCCTTCCACCCCTCCAATGCCTGGCCCATCCGGGAATTTCTGGATAACGCCGGCGACATTCTGGCCGCGGTGGAGTCGGACGCGAAAAAGCGCTGGCCCCTGGTCACGCCCCGGCTTATGGACAAGATCCGGGATGGCGGCGTCTGGGCCGACCAGGGCATCGTGGCGGGCTGCGCCGGCGGTCTTTTCGACAACATCACCGCCGCCGCGGACATTCTGCGGGGCGGCAGCGTGGGAGACGGCGGGTTCTCCCTCAGCGTCTATCCCACCAGCGTGCCGGTGAGTCTGGCCCTGACCCGAGCAGGCGTCACCGCAGACCTGCTGGAGACCGGCACGATCATCAAGCCCAGCTTCTGCGGTCCCTGCTTTGGCGCGGGAGACGTACCCGCCAATAACGCTCTGAGCCTGCGGCATACCACCCGCAACTTCCCAAACCGAGAGGGCAGCAAGCCCGGGGACGGGCAGTTTTCCGGCGTGTGCCTGATGGACGCCCGCTCCATCGCCGCCACCGCCCGAAACGGCGGAAAGATCACCCCCGCCACGGAGACGGACTGTGACATTCGCCCCCTCTCCTACCGGTTTGATGCCTCTCCCTATGAAAAGCGGGTATACAACGGCATCGGGAATCCCCAGCCGGGGACGGAACTGGTGATGGGGCCGAATATAACGGACTGGCCGGAGATCCAGCCTTTGGCGGACAACCTGCTGGTGGAACTGGCGGCGGTCCTGCGGGACGAGGTCACCACCACCGACGAGCTGATTCCCTCCGGAGAGACCTCGTCCTACCGTTCCAACCCTCTGCGTCTGGCGGAATTCACCCTGTCCCGCCGGGAACCGCAATACGTGCCCCGTGCTAAGGCCGCAGCGATGGCAGAAGCAGACCGTCTGTCGGGAGAAGCTCCGGCGGCGTTGACCTCGCTTCTAGGCCGCGTGGGCGATGGGAAAACGCTTTTGAAAACCACGCAATTTGGCTCCGCCATTTACGCCAACAAGCCCGGCGACGGGTCCGCCCGGGAGCAGGCTGCGTCCTGCCAGCGGGTGCTGGGGGGCTGCGCCAACTTCTGCCGGAGCTTTGCCACAAAGCGCTACCGCTCCAACTGCATCAACTGGGGTATTTTACCCTTCACGTTGGAAGAGGATTTCACCGGTGAAAATGGCGACTGCATCTTCATCCCCGGCGTCCGGGAGGCCCTTGCCGCCGGGAAGGAAGCGCTTCCCGCCACGCTGCTGCGAGGCAGCGGAGAGACGGAGTCCCTAACCCTCCACCTACAAAATCTGACGGAGGACGAACGGGAAATTCTGTTGGACGGCTGCCTGATGAATTACTATCGAAAGAGGAACAGCTGATATGGAAAAAATCAAGATGAAGGTACCTCTGGTGGAGATGGACGGGGACGAGATGACCCGCGTTCTCTGGCAGATTATAAAAGATGATCTGATTAAGCCCTACGTGGATCTGAAAACGGAATACTACGATCTGGGTCTTGGTCATCGGGACGAGACGCGGGATCAGATAACTGTTGACGCGGCCAATGCCACGGAGCGGCTGGGCGTGGCGGTCAAATGCGCCACCATCACCGCCAACCGCCATCGGCAGGAGGAATACCACCTGTCGGAAATCTGGCCCTCACCCAACGGAACCATCCGCGCCGTACTGGACGGGACGGCGTTCCGCGCCCCCATTCTGCTGCCCTTTCTCCGTCCGGCGGTGCCGGGGTGGGAAAAGCCCATCACCGTGGCCCGCCATGCCTATGGCGACATGTATAAGGCCGTGGAGTTGGTGACGGACGAACCTGGCATCGCCACTCTGAATTTCAAGGGGCTCAGCGGCAGGGAGCAAACACTCACCATCGCTCAAACGAAGGGATCCGCCGTGTTTCAGGGTCAGCACAACACGGACACCTCCATTCGCGCCTTTGTTCACTCCTGCTTTCAGTACGCGCTGGATACGAAGCAGGACCTGTGGTTCTCCGCCAAGGACACCATCTCTAAGGAATATGACGGGGAGTTCCGCAGAGCCTTTGACGAGGAATTCGCCAATACCTATAAGGAACGGTTTGACGCTCTGGGCCTCCACTATTTTTATACGCTGATCGACGACGCGGTATCCAGGGTCATGCGCTCCAAGGGCGGGTTTGTCTGGGCGCTGAAGAATTATGACGGTGATGTCATGAGCGACATGGTGGCCGCGGCATTTGGGTCCCTTGCCATGATGACCTCTGTGCTGATGTCTCCGGATGGGTCCATGGAGTTTGAAGCGTCCCACGGCACCGTCACCCGCCATTTTTACCGTTACCGCGCTGGGGAAAAGCCCTCCACCAACTCAACCGCCACCATCTTCGCCTGGACCGGTGCCCTGCGCCGCCGGGGACAACTGGATAATCTGCCCGATCTGGTGTCGTTTGCCGGAAAGCTGGAAAGCGCGTGCCTTGAAACCATGAAGGACGGCCTTCTCACCGGCGACCTGGCCGTTCTGGTAGACGAAGGGCACCGGTGTCAGATCGTAAACTACGAGGAGTCCCTGCTGGCCATCTCAAAGCGGCTGGCTCAAAAAATGCGCAGCGTTTCCGATCGGTAAGATGGGCTTCCGTCCGCCAGTCATATTCTGTCCTGCCGTATTTCCGCGCGGCGGCAGACGCCCGTGCACTAAAAAATCCGGTGGGGAGAATGAAACATTCTCCCCGCCGGATTTTCTTATACCGTCATATTCCGAAAAAGCGCGTATTCTGCCTTATTCAGGCTTCATCGCCGTCCGCAGAGTATCGGTGATGGCTCCCTCGAACAGCTCCGTGGCATGGGCATGGAGCGTCTCCAGCGCACCGGCGGAGAGATTGCAGCTCACCTGTCCGCCCATGGACAGGTCCATGTCGAAGATAAACTTGACCTCCGTGTCCTGAGGCGCGTCGGGCTGGTTCGCCCGCAGACGGCCGGGTCCGGCGTGGACCTTTGCCGCGCAGCTGGAATCCAGCTTACACTGCAGGTCTACCGCGCTGTTCAGCACGTCTTCCTCCCGCACATCCGGCTCCGCCATGGCGCCCAGATATGCCGGCGCGATCAGTTCCGTCCACGCGCTGTCCCGCAGGCTCAGCTTTTCGCGGGAGATGATGTTCACGTACCGCAGCCCTACCCGTTCAAAATAAGCGGGCTTGTAAATACGGATAAACTCTGCCAGAGGCTTGTCCAATTCTCTCGCAAAATCCTCCCATCCGGTATACCGCAGGGTAGACAGGGCAATAAAATTCTGGGTCAGGTTGATCTTCCACAGATTGTCCGCGGCGACGAAGTGATAGTTCGTCACCGGCTTTTGCTGCTTGATCTGGGGGTTGGGCCCGCCGAGGCCCGCCACCTGGGGAGGAGCCGTGTCCTCCCGCCGAATGAACTGGGGGAAATCCTCCCGGATCGCGTCCTGAAACGCTGCGGGTTCCGTGTCATTGATCGCAAGGATCGTTGGAAACCGGAACTGGCAGATTACCTCGTGGGCAGGGGCATTGGCGTAAATCGTTCTGGGATGTTTGGAAAACAACATGGCACAAAGGCTCCTTTTTTCAATGTTGCCTTTATCATAGCCCCAGCGCGAAAAAAAGTCAATCAAAGGTAGAACCGATGGCAGCCGATCGTGGTGTAATAGGTCCGGTTGGCATTGACCCACAGGCCCTTTGACAAAGTGGGCGCGTAGAAGTACATACAGTTCCCCACCGTCTCCGCGCCGTCCAACACCTGCTTAGCCGCCAATACGGCGGAAGCGGCGGGGGTGTTGTAGACCGTGCCGTTGCTCACCGGCTCAAACTGGACGCCGTCCTTGGTATCGAACACCACCGCTCGAACGGAGTCCGGAAATTCGTTGGAAGCCACCCGGTTCAGCACCACATTGCCTACGGCAACCTGTCCCTCCATCGGTTCTCCCTCGCTCTCGGCGCTGATGATATGAGACAGCCAGTACAATTCCCCGGCATCATACGCGGCGTTTGGAGACGTCACCGCCACGCCGCCGAACGCGCCATCCCACGTAACACCGCCGCCGCAGGCGGTGGTGGTGAGCCGCAGGGGGACGTAGGTCCGCCCGGACCGTACCGTGACGCCGCCGTAGTATGTACGCCCGTTCACTGTGACCGTATCGGCGGCAGGGTTCGCCTCCAGATAGGTCGTCCCGCAGCTGGCCACGGCCGCCCGCTTCGCCGTATCCCAGTGAATTTCCCAGCCGCCGAAGGCGTCCAGCAGCGCCCGCAGGGGAACATAAGTCACGCCGCTCTCCAGATAATTCACCGTTCCCAGCACCACGCCGTCCACCTGTACCGGCACCGTCTGAGCCGCCGCGGCAGGGACGGCGGCGCCGGCCGTCAGCGCCGCCGCCAACAGCCCTGTTATGATTTTCCGCTTCATCATCCCGATCGTCCTTTCTGCACCGGCCCCCAAGCGGTAAAGCAGGCTTCGGGGCGCCGTGTCTTCCGTTTTGTTGGAAATTCCTATAAAAAATGATACAGGAAGTTACAAAAAGTTACAACCCGCAAAAGCTGGAAGAACTGGAACAGTCTGGCCGAGAGAAAACGCGGCCCCGTTCCAATTGGAACGGGGCCGCGCAGGCGGCATACAGGAGTAATCAGCACCTTGCCGCGCAAAGTCAGATGACGGCTCAGTTACGGAACATGGGGGTGGAAAGATACCGCTCGCCCGAATCCGGAAGCAGCGCCACGACGGTCCTGCCGCGATTATCCGGCCGTCTTGCCAGCTGGATCGCCGCCCAGACTGCCGCCCCGGAGGTAATACCCACCAGCAGGCCTTCGCTTTGGGCCAGCTCGCGGCCAAGGGCATAGGCATCCTCGTCGGTGACGGGCACGATCTCGTCCAGCAGCGTCCGGTCCAGATTCCCCGGCACAAAGTTCGCGCCGATTCCCTGCAGACCGTGGGGGCCCGCGTGACTCTGGCTCAGCAGCGGTGACCGGGACGGCTCCACAGCAACCACCTTCACGCTCGGTTTTTTCTCCTTGAGATACTTCCCCGTTCCGCTGATGGTACCACCGGTACCGACGCCGGCCACGAATACATCCACCTGCCCGTCGGTATCCGCCCAGATTTCAGGGCCGGTGGTACGATAGTGCGCCTCCGGATTGGCGGGATTGTCGAACTGGCCCCCGAGGATACTGCCGGGCGTGGCCCTTTGCAGTTCCTCCGCCTTCCTTACCGCGCCGGACATTCCCTCTTCTCCGGGTGTCAGAACAATTTCCGCGCCGTAGGCCCTGATGAGGTTTTGCCGTTCCACGCTCATGGTTTCCGGCATCGTCAGAATCACATGATACCCCTTCGCCGCGCCCACGGCGGCCAAACCGATTCCCGTGTTCCCGGAGGTGGGTTCGATGATGGTGCCGCCGGAAATCAGACTGCCCGCCTGCTCCGCCGCCGCGATGATCTGCGCCGCTACCCGGTCCTTTGCGCTGCCCGCGGGGTTGGACCGCTCCAGCTTTGCCAGCAGCACGGCATCCAGACCGTACTGAGATTCGATGTGATGCAGCCGCACCAGCGGCGTGCTGCCGATCAATTCCTCTATGCTGTCATAAATCCTCATGAATACCCCTTCCTGCGCATTTACGTCGCAGCCGCGGCGTTTTAGTTCAATCGTTCCGCCGTCAACCCAGAATCTCCGTCAACTCGCGGATAAAGAAGATACCCAGCACGATCAAAATCACGGGTTTCACCGACTTTGATCCCTTGCTGGAGAAAAACCGGGCGCCAATGTAGTTTCCGGCGATACTGAAAAGTCCCGCCGTCAGTCCCAGTGTCAAAAGCACCTTTCCGCTGAACAGATATACCGCCAGTGCCGCCACATTGGTGGCCAGGTTGATGGCCTTGGTGACACCGTTTGCCTTTCGCAGATCCATGTGGGCCGCCCCGGTGAGGATCAAAATCAGGAACGTACCGGTGCCGGGGCCGTAAAATCCGTCGTACACACCAATCACCAACGCCGCCGCCATCACGATGGCAAGAGTCTTGCGCAGGGGGTATTCCTCCCCTCCCTCGGTCTCCTGCAGGGCCTTGCCCCGCAGGACATACACGGCAGTAAGCGGCAGAATCACCAGCATGACGATCCGAAAAATACCGTCGTCCAGCATCAGCGCAAGCCTCGCGCCCAGTGTGGAGCCAGCCAGAGCAAACACAATTCCGGCGGACGCCTCCCGCCAGGGAATATAGCCGCTGCGGGCGTACCGGAGCGTTGCGATGGCGGTACCCATGGCGGAGGAGGTCTTGTTGGTGGCAATGGCGTTGTGAACCGGCAGACCGGTAATCAGATAGGCCGGCAGGGAGATCAGCCCCCCGCCGCCGGCAATGGCGTCCACAAATCCGGCCAGAAATACCAGCGGGCAGACGATCAAAAAGGGCAAAATCTGTCCTGTCACCGGTTTTCCTCCTCTTGTTCACACTGCCGGCACAGCTTTGTACCGGCAATGCACAGCGCAAAGACAAACCAGAATATGCTCATAACCCGTGGATAGTGCCAGGGGTAATCCGCCAGGCCGCAGACCATAATGCCGCAAAGGGACGACGCAGCGGCACAGGTAAGGGTACGGGCGGCGGAATCGCCGCAGTGCCGCACGGTCCGGGCCGCGTTTTTAATGTTCAGCAGCATGGCGCCCACAAAGGAGACCACCCCCAGCAATCCCGTTTCAATCCAAACCTGTAGATAGATATTGTGGGCGTGGACAAAGGGAGCCTTTGCGTGGTAGAGATTGTTGTCCTTGATGAACTGCTGTACGGCGTCAATGCCTAGCCCTGCTCCCGTGACTGGGGATTTTCTGATGGTGGCCAGCGCCGCCTGATAGAGCGGAATGCGCCCTGAGGTGGAGGTATCACTGGTGTTTGTGATGGTCAGGATGCGGTTGAGGATACTGCTGGGCAGCAAAGGGACAGCCAGCAGACATCCGGCGACAAACAGCGGAATCAGCTTCGGCTTCCACAAAAACACCGCCACAGCCATGGCACAGGCAATGCCAACCCAGCTGGCTCTTGAGTAGGTCATGCCCAGCGCTCCGACGCCCACGGTAAAAACGCTGGCGGCGATCACCTTGAAAACAGGCCGTTTTGCGCAGAGCATCAACCCCAGCACAATGGGCAGTAGCAAAATCAATACCTGTGCAAAGGTATTGGGGTTATCAAAGAAGGACTCCACCCGCCCCGGCATCCCGGCGTTGACGTCCACATCCACATAGGACTTGTTGATCTCCACGCCCTGAATCCGCTGATAGACCGCGTACAGGGAGGAAACCAGCACCACCGCGCTTCCCCCGGCGGCAAGACGCTTTAGATCATCTATATTCCGCACGGCGCTGACCGTCACCAGCACACACAAAAGGCACGCGGAATGGTACATCAAAAACCGGGCGGAGAGGCTGGGGTATGTGGACAAAGCCACGCCCAGCACCACCGCCAGAAACATCCCCGCGGCATACGGTCCCACGGATTTCAAATCCAGGCGGAAGGTATCGTACCGGCGCATGGACCCCGCGTAAAACAGAAGCAGCAGCGCCGCGAAGCCCAGAAGACTATAGCCGTTGCTCCACCGCTCATAGGGGATGATCCACAGCGCCATGATGACCCAGGATTCTCCGATAGCGGTCTCATCTCCCATGGCAAACGCCAATCCGGCGAAAATGCTCTGGTCAAACTGCCGCTGAAACGCGGTGTACAGCCGGTGGAGCAGATTTCCCGGCAGATTGGCCAAAAAGCTCAGGATACTTAAGGTCCAACACCCGCTCCATGCGCGGGCCACGGCGCCCTCCCGGCACAGGACGCCGAGAAGCCGGGACTCGTCGATCCGGCGGTTGCACCAGTGGCCCGCCGCCACCAGCAGTCGGTGGAGCGCGCTGGCCTCATAGGCCCGGCACAGCGCCGTCCAGAAGGTGAAAAGGAAACTTTCTTGAATGGAAAACATGGATCAATCTTCCCCGTTTCTTCAGATGCCGTTTTTCAGACGGTACATTTGGGTCAGCGTGAAGAAGTGCCTTCCCTTCACCAGCTTGACCACCAGATGCTTATTGGAGGACACGCCCTCCGGTGTCAGCGTTTCGATGGCTCTCGCCATCTCAGGACGCGCACACAGAGCCTGAACAGCTTTTTGCTTTTGGCGGATAGGCTTCTCGTTTCCATGGGCATACTCGTTTCCGATGGCGATCAGCAGTCCCGCCCAGTTGGAATTCTCCCGCCACTGGGGACGCAGAGACTCCAGCCCGTGCCGTTTTACCAGCGCCTCCTTCTGCTCCATAAAGCGGCCGAAGACCTGCATGAAGTCCGGCATGTACTTGTGGGTGGCGGAGGAGGGGTTGTGGAAATAGCGGTAAAGAGGTTGGTCCGTCACGGCCAGTTTTTGGGCGTGGCAGAAATACTCCATTAAAAACAGCTCATCCTCCAGATACGCGCCTTCAAAGGTGATGTGGGCGCCGCGCAGGATCTCCCGGGAGAACAGGAACCGCCAGATGAACCCGTTGAATACGGGCTGGGTCAGCCGGTCGCCCAGCAGGGGACCCACGATGCCCTCCCGGATGCCTGCGGCATCGTAAATGCCGGCGGGAAGAACCGTCTCCGGCTGCTTTGTTCCGTCGGGCCACAGATTCAGGTGCGCGCAGGCGGCGCTGTCGGCGTCCGCCTGAAGCCGCAGATTCCACAATGTCTCCAGGCACTGACACTCATACCGGTCGTCAACGTCCAAAAACGCGATACAGTCGCCTTTGGCCTCATCCAGCGCCAAGTTCCGGGCTGCGCTGACCCCGCCGTTCCTCTTTTTGTGAAATACCCGGATACGCTCGTCCCCGGCGGCGCACTGGTCGCACAGCTGAGACGAGCCGTCCGTGCAGCCGTCGTCCACCAGCAGCATCTCCCAGTCAGAAAACGTCTGGTTTTTGACACTCTCCACACATTTTTCAACATATTTTTTTGCCTGATACACAGGAATAATTACAGAGATACCCGGCATGATCCCACATCACTCCTTCTTTGCAATATGCACACTATATCCTATTTTTCCCCATCGGTCAACTGGAACCGGACCATGCGGGGCTAAAGCTCCGCCCTTATCTCAGCAGCAGCGCCGCCAGTTCTTCTCCGCTGCCCGCCAGCATCTCCGCTCCGGCCCGGGCCAGCTCCTCCCGCCCCCGGAAGCCCCAGGTGACGCCGCAGACGGTGAGCCCCGCGTTGTGTCCGGTCAATACATCCACATCGCTGTCGCCCACATACACGGTATCCGCCGCCGAAGCACCCAATTCCCGCATCAGGGCATAGACCCCGGCGGGGTCCGGCTTCGCGGGAACGCCGTCCCGCTTGCCGCGGACGATGTCGAATACATCTCCGAAATAGTGCCGCACCAGTGACGGGCAGAATGCGTCCGCCTTGTTGGAGAAAACCGCAGTCTTTATCCCCGCCGCCCACAGCGCCGCCAGCGCCTCCGGTACGCCGGGATAGGGGGCCGTGCGGTCCATTTTGTGAAGGTCGTAATACGCCATGAACTGTCTGAGGGAGTCCGCCAATCTTTCCGGCGTCCGCGCGCTCTCCGGGGTGAACCGCTCCACCAGCTTGGGGTTTCCGTTGCCAACCATATGGCGGACCTGCTCCTGCGTAAAGGTAGGCCAGCCGTTCTGGGCGCAGATGTGGTTGCTGGCGTCTGTCAGATCACCCAGCGTATCCAACAGCGTACCGTCCAGATCAAAAATTACCGTTTTAAACATATAGAGCCTCGTTTCACTCAAATCGATTCTGTTGATATCACAGGCATCTTACCACATTTCCCCGCTTGGGGCAAATCCGCCAGCCAGCAGAGAAAGTCCTCCTTTTCAGGGGCGGCGTCCCAACGGGGGAAGATCATTCCGCAGGTCAGGCGCTCCAGAGACGAAAAGCGTCCCCGAAGCGCCTGAATTTGGTGTTTTTTTACTTTACCGCGGCCTTCAGTGCGTCCACCCGGTCGGTGTCCTCCCACTTCACGCCCAGATCGGTGCGGCCCATGTGGCCGTATGCGGCAAGCTTTCGGTAGATGGGCCTGCGCAGGTCGAGGTCCCGGATAATGGCGGTGGGCCGCAGATCGAAGACCTTGCGGACAGCTGCCTCCAGCTTGTCATCGCCCACCGTTCCGGTGCCGAAGGTGTCCACCAGAATGCTCACGGGCTGGGCAACGCCGATGGCATAGGCCAGCTCCACCTGGCAGCGCCTTGCAAGGCCCGCGGCCACGATGTTTTTCGCCACATACCTCGCTGCGTACGCCGCGGAGCGGTCCACCTTGGTGGGGTCCTTGCCGGAAAAACATCCGCCGCCGTGGGGCGCGCTGCCGCCGTAGGTATCGACGATGATCTTCCGGCCTGTAAGGCCTGAGTCCGCCGCCGGACCGCCCTTGACGAAGCGGCCGGTGGGATTCACGTAATATTTGGTATTGCCGTCCAGCATGTCCGGGGAGATGACGGCCTTGATAACATGTTCGATCATGTCGGCCCGGATGGTGTCCAGAGACACGTCCGGGTCGTGCTGTGTGGAAACCACCACAGTATCCACCCGGACGGGCCGGTTGTTCTCGTCATACTCCACAGTGACCTGACTCTTGCCGTCGGGACGGAGGTAGGAGAGCTTTCCGCTCTTGCGCACCTCCGTCAATCGCATGGCCAGTTTCTGAGCAAGAGACAGGGGCAAAGGCATCAGCTCCGGCGTCTCGTCGCAGGCGTAGCCGAACATCATACCCTGATCGCCCGCGCCGTTGGAGAGCTCGCTGTCGCCGGTCTCCTTGCTCTCCAGGGACTTGTCCACACCCAGCGCGATGTCGGCAGACTGTTCGTCGATCGACGTGATGACGGCGCAGGTGTCGCAGTCGAACCCGTACTTGCCCCGGTCATAGCCGATCTCCCGAACCACCTCTCGGGCAATTTTGGGAATGTCCACGTAGCAGGAGGTGGTGATCTCACCCATCACGTGGATTAACCCGGTGCAGGCCGTGGTCTCGCAGGCCACACGGCCCTGGGGGTCCCTCTCCATAATCGCGTCCAGCACCGCGTCGGATATTTGATCGCAGATTTTGTCCGGGTGGCCCTCGGTCACGGACTCAGAGGTAAAAAGATAGTGTCTTGCCATAATGATCGTCCTTTCTTTCGTTCCCGCCGCGGAGCGGCGGCACGGCTGAAGCGCAAAAATGCACACTCTCCAACAAAGAAAGTGCGCAAAAATACTTTTTGCTCCTCATCTGTCGGATTCCGTCGGATTTGGCACCTTGTCAAAGACAGGTTGCCGTGGTTTCATCGGGCCGTTCCCTCCGCCACTCTTGATAAGGTATTAAGTTGTAAAGGTATTATATAGAATCTATCCCCGGATGTCAATATGTAATTAAAAAAGGTCCGTTTTATAAAAATGTGGCTGATAAATACAAGTTCAAAAATTATACATGACTTTTCCATAAAATCCGGTTATAATAATGATGTTTTATTTTACCTGTATGCTTGGAGGGTCCTGCATTGAAAAAGCTCAACAACGCCGTGGACCGGTTCGCCTACACCCACCCCCGGTTTGGCATTCCCAACCTGATGAAATTCATCGTGGCGGGCAACGTGATCGTATTTCTGCTGCTCAGTTTCAGCAATAACGGTGCGATCTCCTTCCTCGCCTTCGACCCCCGCGCGGTGCTTCACGGAGAGATCTGGCGGCTGGTGACCTTCATTTTCGTCCCGGACAGCTCCAACCTCTTTAATCTTGCGATTTCTCTGTATTTCTACTTCTGGATCGGCAGTATGCTGGAGCGGGAGTGGGGAACACCGAAATTCACCCTGTATTATCTCTCCGGCATGGTACTGACCATCCTGACGGGCTTTATTATTTATCTGACCGGCGGCAACGGCTCCGTACGAGGAGCCTATTACATCAATATGTCCATGTTCTTTGCTTTCGCGGCGCTTTACCCGGACATGCAGGTGCTGCTGTTCTTCATCATTCCCATCAAAGTGAAGTGGCTGGCCTGGCTGGACGCGGCGCTGTTCGCCGCGAACATTCTCGGCTCCGCCTTCCAACTGAATTTGATCGGCGCGCTTCTGCCGGTGGTGGCTATCCTGAACTTCTTCGTCTTTTTCTGGGCGGAGATTTCCGACGCGGTGGCCCGCCGGCGTGGGTATGCTGCCCACCTCAGCTCCCACCGAACCATCCAGTTCAAGAACGCCGCAAAGCAGCAGGCTAAAAAGGCCCGGGAACAGGGCTATCACCACAAGTGCAGCGTCTGCGGACGGACAGACACAGACTTTCCCAACCTCCAGTTCCGGTACTGCTCCCGCTGTGCGGGTTACCATTGCTTCTGCGAAGACCACATTTTTAATCACGAGCATTTTACTTCGTAACCGGACAGATATAGGACCGCGGACATTCGTCCGCGGTCTTTCTTTTTCTCAGTGTTGTGATTTCTCCCAAAATTTCAGTTGGAATTAAGGCAGTCCGCCAAAGGTGAAGAAAAAGCGGGCGCCTTCCTTTTTTGCCGGGCAAAAGCGCTGTATAATAACTTGCATAGGCGGTCCTGCCGTCCTGTGCCGCCAAAACTCAGGAAACGTGCGCCCCGTGTGGGCGGAACGGAGGAAACATATGGAGAGTGTTAAATCGCTGACCGAAGCTCTGGTCCGGGCGTTTGAGGAACAGACCTTTTTGCGCAAGCTGGCCATGAGCCGGGCGGACGCCGCTGCGCTGATCCTGCCCCAGGAGTGGGACGCGCCGCTGAGCACCCTGCTGCCCTTTGAAAAGCGGCTGACCTGCGAAAAGGCGCTGGAGATTACCCTGCCGCTCATGAATCGGCTGACGCCCCCGCCGAAGGAGGGCTGGATGGTCTATGCCTATCACGTGGCGGTCTCTCTGCTTTATGACGGGGCGGATGTGGAGCACACCGCCGCTCAGCGGGATGCGGCGCTGTGCTATCTCAACATTTTACAGGTCCTGTTCGACGCGGAGCGTGAGGCGCTTCCCTTTGATCCCCAATTTGATTTCGCATTCTGTACGGAGGAGGAGCTGGCCCGCAGCAGCACCGCGGAGGAATACCGGCAGTTTTTGGTGCGGTTCCGGGGAGAGTATGTCTATGAGGCGATGCGTCTTGGCCGGGAGGTAACTCCCTTCCGCACGCTGGAGCACATCGCGGGGGTTCACCATGTGGCTATGAGCATTATGCGGCCCTACCACGCGTGCGGCGGATGCGTGGATCTGCCCCTGCTCTCCGGCGCGGCTGCGGGACACGACATCGGCAAGTTCGGCTGCAAGAGCGGCGAACGGGTGCCCTACCTCCACTATCACTATACGGATCAGTGGTTTACCCAGAGGGGGCTTGAGACCATCGGCCACATCGCGTCGAACCACTCGGTGTGGGATCTGGAGCTGGAAAACCTGTCCTCGGAATCTCTGGCGCTGGTGTATGCCGACTTCCGGGTAAAGCAGTCCCGGGACGAAAGCGGGCAGGAGATTGCCCGCATCTACTCCATTCAGGAGGCCTTCGACGTCATTCTAAGCAAGCTGGACAACGTGAACTATGTCAAGGAGCTGCGCTACCGCCATGTCTATGCAAAGCTACTGGACTTCGAGGACTATATTCGTTCCTTCGGCACGGATGTGACCCTTTCCGGCGCCAACACGCCTCCCCCGCCCAAGACGGACCCGGCGCTGATGCGCCCGGACCAGGTGGTGACGGCTCTGCGGATGACGGCCGTGGATCACAATATCCGGCTGATGCACCGGCTGGGGCACGAGCAGCTTTTCGCCAACATTCTGGAATCCGCCCGCAGTGAGCAGAACGCTGCCAGACTCGGAGCGTATCTGGGCATTTTTGAGGAGTATTTCACCTATTGGTCCGCGTCCCAAAAGGAACAGACGCTGGAATTTCTCTATGATCTGCTGCTGATTCCCGATGGCGGCGTCCGCCGTCGAGCCGCGGCGCTTTTGGGTCGTGTGCTGGCAGGGTTCAACTCCGGCTATAAAAAGGAGCTGCCTGCCGGGGCGGAACCGGACCCGGCGGACCAGCGGCCCTTCGTGCTGTGGAAGGAGTATCTGGCCCGCCTGATTTATCCTGATCGGCGGCTGACGCCCATGCAGATCAGCAAGATCCGCTACGCCGCCAAGCTGGCGGTGGACTCCCTGCTGTCCTACGCCTCCCGGGCAGACGGCGAGGTCTTTGCCGCGGAGCTGTTCCGCCACTATGCCGATCCCCGCGCCGTGGAGGAGGATGCCGCTTTCGCGCTGCTGGATACGGTGGTCAATTTTCCACTCTCCCAGTGCAGTGAGGAAAATCTGCGGTTCTTTACCGACTTTGCCGTCTATTGGCTGGAAAACGGTGGAGAAGCGCAGAAGGCCGCCGCCATGCGTCTTCTGCGCCACCTGTTGGAGGCCATGCCCGAGGGCGCAACCCAGCGGGATATTGTCCGCTCCGCCGTGTCGGAGGCAGAGTGCGGCATCAGCATCCCTCTGCTGTTTTTGCAAAGCCAGCTGTGCCGTCGGTTGGGGCTGGACTTAACGGAGCAGGAGGCGTTTTTGCGCCGGCAGAGCGCCGTCAGCAGCGTGTTCCTCGACAACCTGAAAACCGCCACTCCCTGGCTTTTGAAAGCCGTAGGCGTGGAGTATCTGCTGGAGCAGGTGGAGCGGGGCAGCCACCAAAACGTGCTGCACATCGCCACCCACTTTTCAAATCTCATGAAGGTCAGTGAGAACGTAGTCGTCCGGCAGGTAGCGGGCGCGTCCCTTTTGAGTCTTGCATCTCTCCTGACGCCGGACCGGCGGAATGAGATCGCTGTGGAGCTCTCCAAATCACTGGAGACCGGCGATGCGGACAGCTCAAAATATATTCCGGAATATCTGGGCCGGTTTTCCCTGTGGCTCCATCCGAGAGAACTGGACGAGGTGGTCGGTCAGATGGAGGCCTTGCTTTCGTCTCCCAACGCGGGAGTGGTGTCCGCGGCGCTGCGGACCATCGGGTCCATGCTGGAATATTACGCGGTGTACGCCGGACGGTTCAAGGAGGATGAATCCACCGTTACACAGCGGCGAACACGTCTTGCGGGACTGCTGCTGCGGGGACTGGCCTCCTGCCGAGAGTCCGTCCGGCAAACCACGCTCCACATTCTGGGCGACGGGCTGTTCGCCTCTGGCGCGCTGGGGTTCGAGGACAAGGAGACCCTGTTCATCCTGATGGCGAAAAAAATCCTGTTTCTGATGAATGAGAGCAGCGAGCGGGAGCTGACGTTTTTCTACGCCGCGGCCACCCTTTCCCACATTTACCGCTTCATTTTGTCCCATCTGCTGGAAGATGGGCCGTTTCACTTCCCGCAGCCGCCCGCGGCGGCGTTTTTCCCCGGCACCTTCGACCCCTTCTCCCTGTCCCACAAGGGCATCGTACAGGCCATCCGGGACCGGGGATTCGAGGTCTATCTCGCCATCGACGAATTCTCCTGGTCAAAAAAGGCCCAGCCCTCTCTGGTCCGGCGTCAAATCGTCTCCATGTCAGTGGCCGATCAGTTTGGCGTTTACCTGTTTCCCCACGATATTCCTGTGAATCTGGCGGACCCTTGGAGCCTGAACCGCCTGCGGGAAGTCTTTTTCGGACGGGAGCTGTACCTCGCCGTGGGGTCCGACGTGGTGGCCAACGCCTCCTCCTACCGCGCGGCCCCTGTGGAGGGGTCCGTTCAGTATTTGAATCACATCGTATTCCGCCGGTCCAGCGATGCGGAGGGGCATGAGATCGACCCGGACCTTCGCTGTATCAAAGGAAAGGTTTTGCAATTGGAGCTGCCGACGCAGCTGGAGGACATCAGCTCCACCCGCATTCGGGAAAACATTGATCTGGGACGGGATATCTCCAATCTGGTGGACCCCACGGTGCAGGATTATATCTACCGCAACAGCCTGTACCTGCGAGAACCGCAGTATAAGCAGATTCTGCGGGCCAGCGATCTGGACTTCTTCTTTGTGGAGCGGCCCGACAGGACTCTGATGGAGGAGCTCTCCGCCGCGGTCAGCGAGGGACGCCCTCTGCCGCCCCGGCTGGAGTGGGGCGATTCCTTCATGGTCCTCCGGGTGCAGGGCCCCCGGCCCAGAATTCTGGGTTTTCTAACCCTGCGCACGGTGAACACCGCCACGCTCTACGATGCACTGGGGGATGCTGCCCTTGCCAACTACGTCCGAGAGAGAACCGCCGGGCGCATCGCCCTTTTGACGGGACTGCACACTGCAAAGTCCTCCGGTGCGGCCTATGACGTGGGCCAGCTCCTGCTGACGGAGGCACTGAGCCGGGCCATGGCGTCCGACTGCGGATACGCCGTATGGTACCCCGCCTCGGGCCGGACCGACCCAAAGACTCTGGACCTTCTCCAGCGGCAGGGCTTCCGGCCCGCGCCGCCGGGCGGGGCGGGGCCGCTGCTGCTGGTGGACATGCGCTCCCCCTCCGTTCTGATTCAGAACATCCCCACCACGCTGAAGGAGCCCTTCGCCTCCAATGCGCAGGTGCTGACCGCCGTGCGGAAGGCCCACGAAAATTTTCAGCGGGCCATTTGCAATCTGTATCCCGGTGTGCTGGTGCTGTCTTTGAATGCGGAGGTTATCTATCACCGATTGGTGGGCCGAATCATTGAACTGAACAACGTCCCGCCGGAACCCACCCATCCCCGTATGCTGGGAGAAAAAATGTGCGTCCCCTTCGGGAAAATTCTCCGTGGCAACGCCATCCCCAACACCGTCACTAAAACCATCCACACCGACAAAGTATTTGCGCCGGACCTGAACTCCTTTACCATTGAGGCGTTCCCCCGGTACGCGCCGCTGGAAAGCCAAATCCGCACCGTGAAAGCCTTCCGCCGTCCCATCATTCTCGTGGACGACCTGCTCCACTCCGGCAACCGCATCAACGCTCTGGACCCCCTGTTCCGGGCGGAGGGTGTAGAGATCGACCGGGTGCTGGTGGGACTTCTGTCCGGCCGAGGCCGGGACCTGATCGTATCCAAGGGGCGGAATGTGGACTGCGTGTACTTCGTACCCAATATGCGCTCCTGGTTTGTGGAGTCCACCATGTATCCCTTTATTGGCGGGGACACCGTGGCCCGGGATGCGGACGACCAGCCCCGGCTGACGCCGTCGGTCAACATGATTTTACCCTATATCTATCCCCGATTTTACCGCGGGTGCGCTCAGGCGGCGGTGTTCCACTTCTCCCGGATCTGCATTGAAAATTCCCGGGATATCCTGCTGACTCTGGAGACCGAATACCGCCGGACCTATGCCCGAAACCTGACGCTCTCCCGGCTCAATGAGGCGGTGATCTTACCGCTGGCCCCGGACAAGGGGCGGTGCCTGACCTACGACGTGAACCTGTCGGCCTCCCAGTGTCTTGAAAACGACTTGAAAATGCTGCTGCGGATGCGGGAAATGGAGAGAAGGCCGAAACCGTGAAGCGGAAGCGGGCTATGCTGGCACTTTTGCTGGCGGCGGCGGTCACCTTCGGAATCCAAACCTTTTTCAATTGGCGGGACAGCTGCCTGAATTACCGGGCTGAGAACTTAGAACGCATGGAAGGCGTGGAATATTTACCAAACCATATGAGCGGCCGGGCCTTCGCCTCCGGGTTTGACTGGGATGGAGAGATAGAGGAAATTTCCGTTGTCATTCCTGACACCGTGAAGTTCTCCCGTTCTTCCAGAAGCTGTCGCGTAACAAAGCTGGGCGGATTTGCCGGCAGGGGCGGGCCCTATCAATTTGGCCCCATGCTGCCCATCGACAACCATAGTCAGGGAAACTTCGACGAGTCCACAGCTGATCCGGAATTATTGGAGGGACTCCGCCAGCGGCATTCCAACGCCCCCGTACGGGACCTGTGCGTCCGGCTGCGCCTGGGTCGGTTTGTCTCAGAAATTCCGCAGTCCGCCGACTGCCTGCTCTACCGGCAAAGGGAGGGGGAGGGCACTCTCTGGCGGATTACCTACCAGGTGGACTGCGACGAAAACAACCAGACCTTTTATGCTAGGGACGGCAATGTACCTCCGGGCGGACAACACCCCCGTGGCGCAGCTTCCCTATGGAGAGGATTGAGTTTATGTACTACTATACCTGTCAGGGCAAAAAATGCGCGGCACTGGAGCCTTTGTCGCTTCTTACCTGTGAGGCGCCGCAGGACGGCGAGGCCGTGATTTTTTTAATCGACTGTCCGCCGGAGAACCGCCGGGCCAGCTTTCTCGTCACGGACCCCCGCCAGCTCACCGCGAAGTCGGACGGCGTGGAGTGGCTGGACAGCCGCCGCATCGACGTCCCCGTGCCGGACTTGCCGGAAAATATTCTCCGCCGTCTGAAGGCCGGAGAGCTTCGGGCCATCAACTTCCGGCATCCCCGGTGGGAACAGATCGCGGCGAACTCGGATCAGCGCCAGCCCAACCGCAAGCGTGTGAATCTGCTGGCGGTAGGCGATGTGGGCGGTACCCTGCTGACGGCGCTGAAGCTGCTGGGCGGCGACTGTATCGCAAGCATCGGCATCTGCGATCTGAGCGAGAAGACCGTTGCCCGGTGGGCGGCGGAAATGAGCCAGATCTCCTGGCCCTGGGACTATGAGGCGCTGCCAAAGGTGGAGGCTGTGCAGCCCGGGCGGCTCTTCGACTGCGACGTATTCTTGTTCGCCGCCGCAAAATCCGTCCCGGCGGTGGGAGGTCAGGTCCAGGACGTGCGGATGGCGCAGTTCGCCACCAACCGCCCCCTGGTGGAGTCCTATGCCCGGCAGGCGCGAGAAGCAAATTTCGGCGGGCTGTTCGTGGTACTCTCTGACCCTGTGGACCCGCTGTGCAAGGCGGCATATCTGGCCTCCAACGCCGGCGAGGACGGGCGTTGGGACGGGAAAGGCCTGTTGGCAGAGCAGATACAGGGTTTTGGCCTGGGGGTCATGAACGCCCGCGCCGCGGCGCTGGCCCAAACGGATCTCCGGTTTCTCTCCTTCCTCTCGGACGGCCGCAGCTTTGGCCCCCACGGAGAGGGGCTGGTCATCGCCAACTCCATCAATAAATACGACGATGAAATCTCCCGCCAGCTGACCGAGCAGGTCAAGACCGCCAATCTCCGCATTCGGGAGCTGGGGTTCAAGCCCTTCGTGGCTCCCGCCGTATCCTCCGGGGCCATGCAGCTGCTGCTGACTCTGCGTGGGCTGTGGCACTGCGGGTCCGTATGCCTGGGTGGCGTGTGGTTCGGCGTGCGGAACCGCAACACCCCCAAGGGGCTGGAGACGGAGGCTCTGGACCTGCCGGACGCTCTGTTCCGACGCCTGAAGGAGACGGAATCGACATTGAAGGCAATTTTATAAGGAGATGGGAGTATGCTGACCCTGATCTGCCCCGGTGAGACCGCCTCGGAGCGGTACGCGCTGGCGCTGCACGCGGGACTGCAAAACATACCCTGCGAAATTCTGACCCGCCTGACCGGGCCGCTTGAAAACCGGGCGCTTTTATTCGCCGTGCCGTTGGACGAAAGCGGCGTGAACCACGGATATTATGACCTGCTGGCCTTTTTGCGGACACACCCGGGATCCCTCGACCGGTGCGTGGGCGGCGTGATTGTGGACGGCACAGGGGACCTCTACACAAAAGCCGTCGCGCGGGAACTGGTGCTGGCGGCCAATGCGGCGGGCTGCGCCTTTCCCGGGCATCCGCTGGTGGAGGCCATCGGATCCCTCGCAAACTTCACCGTTCAGGCAAAAAACGCCGGCTGCGATCTGGAAACAGCCTATCATCTTGCCATCCGGGACCTGTTGGGCCGGGTGCTGAGCTTCTCCCCGCCAAAGGTGGAAAAGCCAAAGCTGCTGGTACTTCACGCCTCCAGTCACCGCACGTCCAACACCTTGGCTCTCTGGGGCGGAGTGCGGGAGCGGCTGGGAGACGGCTGTGCCGTCACGGAGATCGGTCTTCGCAACGGCACGCTGGAGGACTGCGGCGGCTGTCCCTACACCACCTGCCTCCACTTTGGGGAAAAGGGCGGGTGCTTTTACGGCGGCGTCATGGTGGAGGACGTCTACCCTGCCATCCGGCAGGCGGACGCGGTGATGCTGCTGTGCCCCAACTACAACGACGCAGTCTCCGCCAATCTGACGGCGGCCATTAACCGCCTGACGGCGCTGTACCGCACCACCTCCTTTTCCGACAAGGCGCTCTTCGGTATCGTGGTGTCCGGGTACTCCGGTGGAGATATTGTGGCGCGGCAGCTGGTGTCCGCCCTGTGCATGAACAAAGGATTTTATCTGCCGCCCAATTTCTGTCTGATGGAGACCGCCAACGACGCGGGCGCCGCCATGAAGCTGCCGGGGATTGAACAGCGGCTGGACGATTTTGCAAAAAACATACTGGATAGACTGAAGCAATAAAATCAGCGGCGCGGGACAATATCCCGCGCCGCTGTCATTTTACCCAAAGCTCTTCAAGGACACCGCCCCGGCGGTGGAAAACGTTGGAACGCGTCGATTACGGAGCGGATTTTATCTGCGAATCATTCACGATTCCCAGAAAAGCCCTGCCTTCCTCACTCAAATAGGGCTTTAAAAGGTCAATGCTGATCTCAAAGGTCTGGGGTCCCGCAGCGTAGCACGCCAAATCATAGGCGGAGAAGGTCACGGTCATCCCCTTGTCCGTGAAAGACACCGCATAGTCAGGCCAGCGGGCGGCAATCTCCTGATAGTCCTCCCAATACATGGTCGAGGGCGCATAGCCGGCCTCTGCGGCCCGCTGGTCAGCCTGACGGATGATCTCCTTCGTGACCATTGTCTGGAATTCCTCCGAATCCGCCCCCAGCGCCGAGGGATGGAGAAACTGGCCGGTCTGCAAATCAAAGTTCCAGCCCAGCAGCACGGTGTTCGGATGCGCGCCGCCGGTATAGCTGTAATACTCTCCCGCAATGCTGATAAGCCGGTCCGACCGCCAAAAGGTATAAGTGAATTCCTCGTCATAGGGCGTTTCCCAGCTTTGTCCGCTCTCCTTGCGCTGCGCGTAATCCTCCTCCGCCCAGGTAAAGACTCCCTGGAAATCCGTGCTTTTCAGCCAGTTTGTAAAGTTGGCGTTGAAGGCGGCAGCCACATCCAGAGCCTGTTTTTCCGCCGCAGTAGCGGCAGACCCCAGAATCTGACCGTCTTCCGTCTCTACCCGGAGCACAGGTACCGTGTAGGTAAAGGCGGCAAGCTCCGTACCGTCGTCCGCATCATGCCGGTCGGTCTGCCTGTCGCTGTCCAACACAAAATTCAGCGCCTCCGCTGAGGAGGACACCACATTGGTGGACCCCATAATCCTGCTGGAATCGGAAAGCGAAGCCGACGCGGAGCCGGCGGCAGGAGCCGATGATGTGCTGGAGCAACCGCTGAGCAGCGCCAGAGACAGCGCCAGTACAGACAGCAATCGTTTCTGCATAAAAAATCTCCTTTTCAGAGGATCGCCGGCCCCTCTCTCCACTCCCGTCCGCCGGGAGGAATCCGGGGCAGACACAGGCCATACAGGTCTGTACACCGGGCTTCAACTTCAAAGCTCCGGCGGCAGGCATCGCTGAGGTCCCGTACATGGGCGGGCTTTGTCAAAACGGGCAGAGATGAGGTCTCCTTCATAATATGCAGGACCTCCCGTCCCCGTTCCCCCACCGCCAGCACCCTGAGATACGGCGGCGTTACCGGCCGGTCCTGCGCCCGCAGGCCCAAAAACGCCCACAGCGCCAACCGGCGCAGCCGGGCGTGTGGATAGCGCTTCGTCTTGGCCAGCTTGTAAAACTCATCCAGAGACCGGGTATCCCGTCCGGCGCGGGCCAAACGGTCCGGAAGCCCCTCCCCCGGGGCGCTGTCAGGCAGCTCCGCCCAATCCGCGGGAGTCATCGTTCTGAGGCGGGCCAGAAACGCCCGCTCCACAGCATCGGAAAACGGCAGCAGCGCCAGATCGGCTTTTTGCAAAAGCTCCAGCTCGCCGGGAACAAGGTAAGGCTCCGCCGCCGCCCACGCACCGTGGGACAGCCAGCGCCGCACCTGAGTGGCCGAGACGAACCGGCTGCCCTCCGGCGCGGCGCAGTCGTGATATCCCGCACCCTCCCGCCGGACGGTCACGGGGCAAAGTCTCGCGTTCAAACGGCACAGAGCCCGCAGGTATTCGATCCCAAGGTTGTTGTTGGGGCTTTCCAGAAGCGCCCCCGCCTCCCGGCCCAAAAGTCCCGTGACCGCCGCCTGACGGCAGGCGGCAAAGGGCATGCCCTCGTCCAGAAAGCGGCGAAGTCCGGCTGCATAAGCCTCTGCATCCAGACACTCCGCCACGGCTTGCAGGGCCCTGATGTCCCCGCACTCACTGCCAAAGGATAAATGTGTCACCGCACCGGTGGCCGCTAGCAGACTGACGCCCCCCAGAGCAAACGTCTCCGCCGAGGATACGGCCCACATGGTGGGCAGCTCAACGACTAAATCCGCGCCGCTCAGCACCGCCAGCCGCGCCCGCAGCCATTTGTCGGCAAGGGCAGGAGCCGCGCTCTGAACCCAGCAGCCACTCATGCAGCAAACTACTGCGCTGTCTGGACCCAACACCCGCCGCGTTTCGGCGATCTGGTACGCGTGACCGGAGTGGACCGGATTGTATTCCACTATAATACCAGCGGTCTTCACGGATTTCACCTCGATTTCATTACAAAAAAGTGACAATTCGGTTAAATTAGCAGTTGTATCCTGGAAATTCTTTGTTATAATGATAATAGTGTGCCCTTTCGTGGAAAGAGCAAGTCTATTTTACATTATTTTGGGGCTGTCCGCAAGGGCCGCTCACGGAAAGAGGAATTACCATGAATGTTCTCGTCATCAACGCCGGAAGTTCGTCTCTGAAGTATCAGCTTATGGACCCGGATACCGGCATCGTGCTGGCCAAGGGTCTTTGCGAACGCATCGGCATCGACGGCAAGTTCACCTACAAGCCTCAGGTGGAGGGCAAAGAAACCCTGAAGGCTGTGGATGTAGCTATGCCCACCCATTCTGAAGCCATTCAGGCGGTTCTGAACGCTCTGGTGGATCCGGGAAACGGCGTTATCGGCTCTATGAAGGAGATCGACGCGGTGGGTCACCGCGTGGTGCACGGTGGCGAGGCCTTCAATAAATCCGTTCGGATTACCGGCGAGGTCATGAAAGCCATTGAGGACTGCATTCCCCTGGCCCCTCTCCACAACCCCGCCAACATCACCGGCATCCGCGCCTGCGAAAAGGTCATGCCCGGCGTACCCATGGTGGCCGTGTTCGACACCGCTTTCCATCAGACCATGCCCGCCAAGGCGTTCACCTATGCTCTGCCCTATGAGTATTACAAGAACGACAAGGTCCGGCGGTACGGGTTCCACGGCACCTCTCACAAGTATGTCACCAGCCGCGCCGCGGCCATGCTGGGAAAGCCCGCCGAGGAGCTGAAAATCATCACCTGCCATCTGGGCAACGGCTCCTCCGTCACCGCTGTGGACGGCGGCAAAAGCGTGGACACCTCCATGGGCTTCACCCCTCTGGCGGGCCTTCCCATGGGCACCCGGTCCGGTGATCTGGACGCGGGCATTCTCCAGTACCTGATGAACAAGTATCAGCTGAACATCGACGAGATGCTGAACATTCTCAATAAGAAATCCGGCGTTCAGGGAGTGTCCGGCGTTTCCTCCGATTTCCGCGATCTGGAGGACGCCGCAGAGAAGGGCAACGAGCAGGCGGCGCTGGCCGTTGATATGTTCAACTACGGTGTGAAGAAGCTCATCGGCGCGTATGCGGCCGCCATGGGCAGAGTGGACGCCATCGTATTCACCGCGGGCGTGGGCGAGAACTCCGTCGGCCAGCGTCTGGATATCGCCTCGGGTCTTGAGTTCATGGGCGTGAAGATGGACGCCGCCGCCAACAACTGCCGCGGCAAGGAAGCCTTCATCTCCGCCGCTGACTCCAAGGTGAAGGTGCTGCTGATCCCCACGGACGAGGAGCTGATGATCGCCCGCGACACCGCGGCGCTGTGCAAGTAAGGTTCTCTTTTCCTGCGTATTCCGCCCTCCGGCGCTGAATGTCTAAGGGACCCCGCAGCATTGCGGTAAATTGAATCTCTGCAGACCGGTCCATCCAGCGATGGGCCGGTCTTTTTTAGAAAAATTTTAAATGCCTCTTGCAAATAATTTTTAATCAATTTATCCTATCTTCTAGAGGATATCCTTTAGAACAATATGAAGGAAAAGGATGGTATGAATCAAAAGAAATTTTCAGAACTCGACCAGATAATCCACCGCGATTATGACAATATCGCGGGGCTGGTCGTACAAAAAAACGGTAAAGCAGCATATGAGGCATATTTTAGCGGATATGCCTTGGAAAACGCTCTCCATGTATTTTCGGTGACAAAGAGCGTTGTAAACGCGCTGATCGGTATTGCCGTCCATCAAGGCTGTGTCAAAGGTATCGATCAGAAGGTGCTGGACTTTTTCCCCGATTTCAAAATCGCCGAGGGCGAAAAAACGCTCCAGAAGATCACGATCCGCCATCTTCTCACCATGACGGCTCCATATAAATATGAGACGGAACCATACGAGAAGTTTTTGCGAGCCAAAATCCGATTCTGGATGCACTCAATTTGCTGGGCGGGGACAAGCCCATCGGAGAATTCAACTATTCCGCCGTTGGAGGAACCCAGCTTCTGTCCGGCATTCTCGTAAAAGCAACGGGCCGTCCAGTGCTGGAATTTGCGGAGGAAAATCTCTTTTCGCCGCTGGACATCCACGTCCCGCAAAATGTGGTCCTGCGCAGCAAAGAGGAGCATTTTGCCGTGATGAACGGAAAGGATACCCGCGGCTGGGCTGTTGACCCGCAGGGAATCAACACGGCGGGCTGGGGGCTTTTCCTGACGCCCCGGGAGATGGCAAGGTTTGGCCAGTTGTACCTGAATCACGGTATATGGAATGGAAGGCAGCTCGTACCTGCCGAATGGATTGATGAAAGCACAAGGGAACACAGCCGCTGGGGTGAGCTGAAGTACGGCTTTCTGTGGTGGGTCATCGACGAAACCGAAAGCAGCTGTGCGGCCATGGGCGACGGTGGCAACGTGATCTATGTGAATCCCGCGAAAAATATAGTCGTTGCCATCGCCTCTGTGTTTGTGCCGCACCCTGGGGACAGGATCAAGCTGATTAAGGAGATTCTGGAACCGATGTTTGAAGATCAGTGATCGGGATCCAGCCTCGTACAAGTATCAGGCCGGAAGGACATTTTTTCAGGGTGCGGACGGCACCTCTCAGCAAACTCTGTTGACCTCCAAAAAGCAGAATACAGCCAGCCCGCCGATGCCCGTGAGTTCAGGTATCGGCAGTGCAATCAGGGGGGCGCGGCAGCGGCCAAATCTGTCGGCGTAAGAGTTCAGGAATATGTCGAATTGGTTGCTTCCCTCCGCTCAATATGGTAAAATATCTGAAAAGTGAGCATTTTTTGATTTGAATACATATACCATGACGCCGCTTTGCCGCTATGGCATAATGGCGGAACTATTATGATACCGGCACCTAATGAATACCCGCACTCCGGTGTTCCACTTGTCTGCGGTCCGCCCTGTGGGGCAAACCGTCGCTTATGGGGTCATGGGTCATGGCGGTTTCATGACAATATCCGGATCTGTTCGGCACGGTTCAGAGAAAGGCAGTTGGGATATGAGAAAGAGTTTTTTTCGCGCGGCGCTGTCTCTCTTTGGCGTGCTCCTGTTGACAGCGGGGCTGGTTCTGCCCTGCGCCGCTTCAGTAAGTACACCGCATCCTCCTACCGCGCTAAAAGTGGCTTTTTACCCGTTGGACGGTTTTTTTGAATATGACGCATCCGGAAATGAGACGGGATATGGCGTGGAGCTTCTGGACAAGCTGACACAGTACACCGGAACAACCTTTGAATATGTACCAGCGTCCAGCTGGGAGAGCACCCGGCAGATGCTGCTCAGCGGCGAAGCCGACATTCGGTTGCCTGTCTCTCAGCCCACGACTCCTTCCACCACTTTCAGCTACAGCAATCACCCGATCCTAAACACCTATCACGTCCTCATGACGCTCAAATCCAACAAGGAGCTGTACTACTGTGATTACGACAGCTTTCACAGCCTGAAAATTGCGGTCTCCGGCAGACTGCTGGCCAGCGCGAACATTGCCGCCTGTCTTCCGAGCCTTGGAATCAGAGAGGACCAGCTGGTGATCTGCAGCGAGTACAACGAGTGCCGGGCCAAGCTGAATGCCGGAGAGGTAGACGCGGTGATCTCCAATGTAATGGATTTGACCGATGACATGAAGATGCTGGCCCAGTTTAACAATGTCACCAATCATATTTCCATGCGGCTGAACGACCCCGCGCTCGTTCTTCTGGACGACGCGCTGGGTCAGCTGGAACAAGACGAGCCGCTCTTTTTATCGGACCTAAACAAAAAATGGTTTCCGGATCGGGTTTCCGTTCCGCTGTCCAAGGCGGAATCCGATTATGTGGCCTCTGCCGGAACCCTGTGCTTTGCCTTCGCCGATGACGAGGGTTATCTTTCCCGGCTGGAGGACGGCGACTATAGGGGCTACTTCCCCGCGCTTGCAAAGCTGCTGTGTGAAAAGCTGGGCGTGGGGTACGAGGCGGTTTCCCGGGATATGCTGGAGGAACTTGACGCGCAGGGAAAAACCGCTGTTCTGCCGGGATATTCCAATGATCTTCCCCTTGCGAAGGAAAATGGCGTCAGCATCACTGACCCATTTTTTACGGCAAATTACTACTGTCTCCAGCGCAAAAACGCCTCAATTGACCTTTCCTCCTGCACCGTGGCCGCCGTGCCCAGCTCTGAAGATCCTGATCAACTCATCCGACGGGATTTCTCCCTGGAGCAGATTCAGTACTTCGACAGCTATGAGGAATGTATCCAGGCGGTCTCCTCCGGTCGGGCAGACATCACCATTCTGAATAATTACATTGCGGAATACTATCTCAGCATGTATCAGTACGGAAATCTCACCCCCATTCTGACAGACGACTATACCCACAGTGTCTGCTTCGGCGTCACGCAGGAAGACCACACGCTCAGTTCCATTCTCAGCAAGACGCTGAACACCATTACCGACGACGAAATGGAGCAGCTGATTATCGGCGCGCAGGCGGCCAGGCCGGAAGCCAGCAGCCCGCAGGCCCTGATCCACAACTACCCTGTGCAAAGTCTCATCCTATTGACCGCCCTTGCAGGTCTCTTGGCGGCGCTGACATCCCTGCTGGTATTCGCCCGTCGGACCAGTCGTCAAAACCTGGCCCTGAAACGCGCCAATGCGGCGAAGACGGATTTTCTCTCCCGCATGAGCCATGACATGCGCACGCCCATGAACGGCATTCTAGGCATGACCGCGCTGACCATTGATCAGCCCGGCCTTTCCCAGGAGGCTCGGGCGAATCTCTCCGCCATCCGCGATTCCAGCAACTATCTTCTGAGCCTGATCAACGACACGTTGGACATGAGCCGGATCGAAGGGCGAAAAGTTGAACTGCACAAAGAGCCGGTGCGCGCCGCTGAACTGATTACACACACCCTCTCCGGTATCTCGCTGTCCGCGCAGACAAAGGGCATTAAAATTATTATGAAATATAAAGGATTTCAAAATGATTTTATTAATGTGGACCGCGTGCGGGTTCAGCAAATTTTCACGAACCTGCTGTCCAACGCCGTGAAGTTCACTCCCGGGTACGGGAAAATCGAATGCCTGTTGGAATGTCTGAGCCGGGAGAGCGGGTGCTGTCTTGTCCGGATAACCATCCGCGACAGCGGCGTCGGTATGAGCGAGGAGTTTTTGCAGCACGCCTTCGAGCCTTTTGCCCAGGAGCCGAACTCTCAGAGCAACAAATATGCGGGTACCGGACTGGGCCTGCCCATCGTGCAGAATCTGGTGCATCTGATGGGCGGTAGCATTACCCTTTGCAGCAAGCTGAACGAAGGGACGGCCGTGACCGTTGAGTTACCCTTTGAGCTGCTGGAGGAATATCAGCCGCCAGTCTCCGACGATGCAGCGGCTTTCTTTGACCTACAGGGCAGGCGCGTCCTTCTGTGTGAGGACCATCCGCTCAATGCCACGATCACCGCAAAGCTTTTGAGCAAGGTGGGCGTGGAGGTGGAGCACGCGGAGGACGGGCAGCAGGGTGTGGATCTATTTATTCAGCGCAGCGCGGGTTATTACGACGCGATCCTGATGGATATCCGGATGCCTGTCATGGATGGTTTGAGCGCCACAAGGGCCATTCGTGCCCTCCGCAAGAGCGACGCAAAAACCATCCCCATCATCGCCATGACCGCCAACGCCTTCGATTTTGACGTAAAAGCCAGCCTCTCCGCCGGAATGGACGCCCATCTGGACAAGCCTGTGGACCCGGAAAAGCTATATCGGACGCTGGCGGAGCAGATCGTTCTTCGGGGCGGCGGCAGGCACAAATCTCCACAGAAGTAACATAAATCAAACCAGCCCGGCGGATATATCTGCCGGGCTGGTTCTTGTATGCTGGAGGGCACAGTTGTGCTCTCTTTAATTCTTTGTATTTTTTCCTTCATACCGTGCGTAATAAAACAGATACTGCTGTATCACCCCGGCAAACCCCTTATAGCGGTACAGCGGAAACCGACCCCGGTAGTGCTCATGAACCACCCGGTTGATCCACACATCCCGGGGAAACGCGGCAATGCGATGGTAGCCGAACAGCGATACGCAGCTGGCCACTTTCACCCCCACGCCAGGGACGGCTGTCAATGCCTCCAGCAGCTCCCCATCCCCCAGAGACGCCAGTGCCTCAAGGTCCAGTGCCCCCGTCTGCACCAACCGCGCCGCTGCCAAAACATATCCGGCGCGGTAGCCCAGCGCGCAGGTCCGAAGGCCCTCCTCCCCAGCCCCGGACAACGCCGCCGGAGTCGGAAACGCATATTCCCGGCCCAGGTTTTCCCCGTACCGGACACAAAGCGCTTCCACGCAGGCTCGAATGGCGGGGATGTTCTTCCGCTGGGAAATGATAAAAGTCACCAGCATCTCCCATGGATCCTGCCGCAAAATCCGGATACCCGTGCCGAACTTCGCCGCGGCGGTTAAGTACGCATCCTTTTCCGGTACGGCGGCGCGAAATGCAGCGTAATCTGTGTCCAGATCGAAATAACTTCGCCAGAGTCCGTCGAACTCCGCCGCCGGGCAGTCCAGCGCCCAGGCGTCGGCCCGCTCCGCCAACTCCACGCAACGTTTCCGCGCCGTCAGACGAAAGCGACCCGGCTCCAGCTGATTCAGCCGAAAGCACTGGCCGCTATCCGCAATCTTTTCCGGATTGAAGTCCTGTTTCGGAATGAATTCCATGTCAGTTTTCCACGGGCCACAAAATATCGTGGGCCACGGGGGCGTAAAACAGGCGCCGGATCTCCCCCAGGTCCCGTGTCTTCCCCATAATCCACATCAGCTTTGCCGTCACCGCCTCGGTGGTCAGATCAAAGGCCTCCAGCACGCCGGGTACCCCTTTCAGTCGATGACCCACATGGTAAATGCCAAGGTCGCTGCCCTCATTCTGCACCTGAGTGGTCAGCACCACCAGCTTGCCCTTCGCCGTCCAGCGGCAGACACTGCCGCAAAAGTCCGCGCCCTCGTAATCGGGCAGACCGCCAACACCGAAGGATTCAATGATGAGTGCGTCGTTCCGCTCCAGCAAATAATCCAGCAACGCCTGATCCGTGCCGGGAATCAGCTTCAGCAGGGCGACGCTGGTATTCAGATCTTCATAGAACGACGGTCTGTCTTTACAGTCCTGCCGGATGTAGGGCAGCAACACACCGTCCCGCAGAACGCCCAGGAACGGATAGTTGATGCTGGAAAAAGCCTCGAAGCTCTTGGACCGGACCTTTTGCGCCCGGGTCCCCAAAATCACCTTTCCGTTGAACACCAGCGACACGCCGGGCATATCCGCCGACGCCACCCGGAATGCGTCTGTCAGGTTCACCTTGGAGTCCGTCACGTCGAACCCGATGGGCTTCTGAGCCCCGGTAAGTACAATGGGCTTAGGGCTGCCCTGAATGAGATAGCTGAGAGCTGCGGCGGTATACGCCATGGTATCCGTACCGTGGGTCAGGACGAAGCCGTCGTAGGATAGATAGTGGTCCCGGATACACCGCACCATCCGCAGCCAATGGGGCGGCGCAATATTGGTGCTGTCCAGATTCAAAAGCTGCAGGCTCTCAACGTGACAGATGTTGGAAATAGCGGGTATATGGGCCAAAAGCTGCGCGCTGGTCAGCTCCGGGGCAAGACCGTCTTCCGTCACCTGAGAGGCAATGGTGCCGCCGGTTCCAATCAATAGAATTTTTTTCATCGCACACCCTCACAAAATATCCCGGTGGTCCAGCGCCGCAAGGCCGAACCGTACGGCGCGGGTCACGTTTTCCCGCTCTTTGTCGTCTGCCGCGGCGTCGTACCGGCCGCGCAGGCGGCGGAGGAATTCTCCCCGGAGGGAATCCTCGTCAGCCCTTGCCCACACATCCCGCCGGACGCGGGTGCGGTCCCGCAGCTCCAGCGCGTAAAACCGACCGGAGAAAAGCGTTTCCAGGGCCGTCAGGTCCATTCCCCGCTCATCCGTCTCTCCGGTGAGCAAAATACGGTACAGATCGTCCGTGGTCCATGCAGGCAGAGCCGCTTCCAGCGCCTCCCGGGGGTCCCTATCCGTTATGTCCACGGTCATGATCTCATAGCGGTGTCGGGCAAAAGGCACAAATTCCAGCGTCACCGCACCCTCGTCGGACACGGTGCCGAAATAGAAGCCCTTGTCTCCCAACTCGTCAAAGCCCCGGCCTTCCGTGCAGCCGGGATATGCCCAAAGGGTCTTTCCGCACCTCTGCGGCCCGGAGGCAGCGTGGACATGTCCCAGAGCCAGATAAGTAAGACCACTGGCTGCAATCTCCGCTTTCGTGACAGGATTGTAGCGGGTGGCGGATGGCTCCACGTCTCCGTGGAGCGTCATCAGATGGACCCGTCCATCCTCGGGGACGGCAAATCCGTTTAAAAGGCCGGCCGTTTGCTCCGGTCCGGTAAATGCCGCGCCGTGGACGGTGCAGTTCAGATCCGGCAGATCCACGCTCTCGATCTGGCCGGATTTAAAAATATATACGTTCTCAGGCCACTCCAAGGTGGCATACGGACTGTCGGGACTGTAAAAGTCGTGGTTTCCCGGCGCGATGAACACACTGGCACCGATGCGCCCCAAACCCCGGGCCAAATCCTCGGGCGTCTCCCGAAAGCTGTCGGTCCCATCGAACAGATCGCCGGAGAGGAGCACCAGATCCGCGCCCCGGCGGAGCGCTTCCTCCGCCAGTCGCGCTCCCAGTTCCCGGCTCTCCCGCCGCCGCTCCGCCGCTCGCTGGGGCGACAGGGCGTGAAACGCGCTGTCCAAGTGAAAATCCGCCGCATGAAGAAATCGAAACATGGCTTACTGCTCGTCGGGCCGCCAGCCCTTGCACACATCCACCCAGGTTCCTCCGGAGTATTTTTCCAACTCGCCGCAAGTTAGTTCGATAGCGCTGTTGCTGCTGCCGGCCGCCGGAAAAATTGTGGCGAAGCGCTGCAAAGACTCGTCCAAATAAACTTCCACGCCGTTGTTGACGGCAAACGGACACACACCACCCACAGCATGGCCCACCAGCGTGGAGGCTTCGTCGTGGCTCAGCATGGACGCCTTGCCTCCGAAGCGGTCCTTATAGCGGCGGTTATCCACCTTGGCGTCTCCTGCGCAAACGATCAGAAGCACCCGATCTTCCAGCTTGAAACTGAGGGTCTTGGCAATCCGCGCACCTTCCACACCCACTGCCTGAGCAGCCAACTCCACAGTAGCCGAAGACACATTGAATTCCTGAATACGGTCCTCAATGCCCTGTGCTTTAAAATAGGCTCTCACCTTTTCAATCGACATAGCTCTGTTCCCCTTTTTCTATGTGTTTATTATCGAATATCCATCCGCTCCACGCCGGTACAAAGACCAGTAGCGCTGTCCAGCGTAAAAATGGCCCCCTGCAGCTTACAGGGGCCCTCTGGATTCTGAAACCGGCCCGGCAGGCCACCCAAAAACAGCTCCACCGACTGCTCTGGATTCACACCCAACACGGATTCCACCGCACCCGTCATACCCAAGTCCGTGATATAGCCGGTACCCCTTGGATAGATCCGCTCATCGGCAGTTGGCACATGGGTGTGGGTCCCCCAGAGGGCGGAGACCCGTCCATCGAGAAAGTACCCCATCGCCAGCTTTTCACTGGTGGCCTGCGCGTGGAAATCCACCAGCGTGAAATCTGTTTTCTCCCCAACCAGCAGTTGATCCATCACGGTAAAAGGGTTGTCCGCTCCCCAGCTCAGATCACACCGTCCAATCAGGTTCACCACTCGAATTCGGATACCGTTCAGGTCATAAATTCCACAGCCCCGCCCCGGTGCCCGACCGGTATAGTTGGCGGGGCGGAGAATATAGGAAGCGTCATCCAGAAAATCGGCGATCTGAAGCTTGCCGAAGGTATGGTTTCCAAGGGTAATCACATCCGCGCCCGCATCGTAAATGCGCTCTGCCTGCTGCGGCGTCAATCCAATTGAGGCAGCATTCTCACCATTGACTACCGTAAAAGCAATGTCTTTCATTTTTTTCAGTGGGCGCAAAGTCTTCTCCAGATGGGATAGCCCCGGCTCTCCCACCACATCGCCCACGGCCAGAATATGATAAAGCATATGGCACCTGATTTCCTCAAACGTTCTGTAGGTGCTATTATATCCAAAAATACTATGAATTGCAAGGGTGTGCTCCTTACCGGAGACTCCTTTTCCATGAAATAAAAAATGCCTGCTGCGGCTGCGGTTTGCCTTCTGCAATGTGAAAAATTTCTTTTACAGGACGATTCCCAATCCAAACCACAAAAGGTTCCGCACCAAGCAGTTTACCGCCATCAGCAGCAAAAACGCCCATAACCAGTGGTCGTTGTATCGCAGTACCCAGCTGCAGCGGCCCCGCAGCCGCCAGATCGTCTGCGTTAGCAAATACGCTATCACGGAGACCGCTCCCACCGGCACGGCCGGATTCCAGCGACACGCCTGCATGACCTGTCCATGCGCCAACGCGATCATGGCCCGCGTACTGCCACAAGCGGGGCAGTAAATGTGCCAATGCGTAAAGAACCAGCAGGCGGGGAACGCAGGCTCGTCCATGCAAAAACGCCAGATCAGGAAGACAGACAGTCCCGCCGCCAGCGTCACTACCAGCGCAGGATACAACTCCCGATCCCAGGACCTTTGCTTCATAGCGTTTCCTCCCTTGAAAATGAGAAGCCGTGCGTTGCACGGCTTCTCTACCTCACTTCAGCAGTTTGAACTGTCCCAGAATCGGGACCTCCTTCTCCTCATCATTGATCGCGCTGATGCAGCCCATCACCGCGCAGACGAAGCAGAAGATACCCCATACCCAGCCAATGCAGGGAATAATGCCAAGCAGACCTGCCAACCAGATCACCAGTGCCTGATTGATGTGAAATTTTGCTTCCTCTCGGTCACCAAAAATCAGCGCAATCAGTAGTCCGATCCAAGTCAGGTATGCAACAATTCCAGTTGTTTTGCGATCCATAGACACTGCCTCCATTTTTTATAAGGTATCTCAATTATTTTCATTTTAGCATAGTAATCCCATAAATGCAAGAAATATGCTAATAGCAGTATCTGACGCTCAATCTAAACCATACTGCACGAAAAAGGAGAAGCGCAGAAAGAAAGAAACACAGAGCGGACAGTCAAATGACTGTCCGCTCTGTGTTGGCGCTACCTGTCTTCCCGGGCCGTTGCCAGCCAAGTATTGTGAGCAGAAACGAGCTTAACTACCGTGTTCGGAATGGGAACGGGTGGACCCTCGCTCTAATCAGCACCAACTTCGTCGCTGGAGAATTTATGTCATTCGGTTTCCCGAAGAACAAACTATATTATAGGGGTTTTTGCTCAGTCTGTCAAGAAAAGATTTGGTGACCCGTACCGGATTCGAACCGATGTTAACGGCGTGAGAGGCCGCTGTCTTAACCACTTGACCAACGGGCCAGAGTTCCCTATCCGGGGTATATCCGC
>JGI20225J20221_1000119_pt1 | contig 218949 bp, 192 predicted proteins | sample BioMet4_FD_20221 | JGI IMG/M metagenome (IMG submission 20221) | reverse complement strand
GCAGCTTAATTACGGTGAAAACATGGAGTGCCTTCTGGAAGGACTGGCTGCCATGTTTGAACATATCGGCGGAGTGCCGACAGAAATCTGGTTCGACAATACCAGAACCGTTGTTACCAAGGTTATCAAAGGCGGCGGCCGTAACGTAACAGAACGGTTTCAAAGATTCTGTGAGCATTACCGCATTAAAGCTGTATTTATGAATCCAGAGTCCGGGTGGGAAAAAGGGAACGTAGAAAATAAAGTCGGATATCTGCGTCGCAATGAGCTTGTGCCGGTACCACGTTTCGATTCCCTGGCGAATGAAAACAGATATCTGCTGGACCGCTGTGAATTGGATATGCAGCGCGAGCATTATGATGATGACAGCAATCGCTTTATCAGTGAATTATTTCAGGAAGATAAATCAAGACTGTTGCCATTGCCGGCAGTTCCCTTTGATATGGCACTGTATACAACTGCTACCACGGATAAGTATGGCAGGTTTACACTCGATGCCGGAAAGCATCGTTATTCTGCTTCACCTGCCTTCCGCGAATCCTGTGTCAATCTAAGGATCACGTCATCAAACGTGATTGTAATGGACAAGGACATGCATGAAGTAGTATGTCACAAACGTCTTTATGGTGAAGATCATGAGCGGATGGACTGGTTTCCATATCCTACATATATCGCACGCAAGCCTCGTTCTCTGCGTAACAGTGGCATCTATGACATGATGCCACAGAACATGCGGATTTACATGGATAACTGCGAAAGCAAAGAGCGAGGTCGGGTATTAAAAGTGCTTGCAGAGCTTACGGAAAGAACCGGATTTACCAGTGCCGTAAATACTGTTGATGAAGCAGTTCGTCTCAACGCAATTGACCCTGACAGCCTGCAGAGCCTGTACAGGCGGACTTACACAGATGTTCCACTTCTGCCGCCGCTTGATAATAACGCTTCCATTCCGCATCAGAAAGTCATTCCGTTCAGAAATGATTTGCGGATGCTGGATGCGGCTCTTGTGAAGGGAGGCGCATCCCATGGTTGATATAGAAAAATCCATTGCTGATTGTTGTAAACAGCTTCGTCTGTCTTCTAATTTTTCCAGTCAGGCAATGACCCAGAAAGGAGAATCACAACAGGAATACCTTCTCAATCTTCTGACAAATGAAATCAAATATCGTATGGAACGCCGCAAAAGTAAGTACTTGAATACCGCCGGTTTTCCACGCAGATATGCTGTCGATGAATTCCATACAGATGAAATAGACTTCCCAGAAGGCGTAACCATTGAAAGCCTGATGGGACTGGATTTCTATCACACGGGAAAGAACGTCATCATGTATGGCGGCACAGGAACCGGGAAAACAATGCTTTCCATCCTCATAGGTATGGCAGCATGTAATCAGGAAATCCCTGTAAGATTCTACAGAACCGCCGGATTAATTAATCTCTTTTCCGAGAGCCAAGGCAAAGGAAATCTTACAGTTCTTAAAAAGAAGCTTAACAGCGCGCAGATACTGATACTGGATGAATTTGGCTACGTTCCATACGACCGGACAGGTTCTCAGCTTCTGTTTGATTATCTGTCTGAAATCCATGAACAGAAATCCGTGATATTAAACACCAATCTCGAATTTTCCCAGTGGGTAAACGTGCTTTATGATCAGCGAATGACAACAGCTCTGATTGGGCGTCTTACGCATCATGTGGAACTGATACTGTTCCCGGGAATCAATAACCGATTACGTGAATCCAGCATCAACGAAGCACTTTCAAGAATCAACCGTCAGGAGGAAAGGTAACAATGGCTAAAAATAAAAAAGTTGTCAAGGAGCAAAAGAAGAATCAACAACTTCAGAAGTATTACCAGGAGATGAATAATTATCTTCTTAATCTCATTCGGGAGCATGAATGCACCCTGAAAGCAAATCGATATATGAATGATTTCATCCACTATAAAAATCTGGATGAAGAGTTCAACTATTTTAAGGAACATGCGCGTGAAGACACAGAGACTGAACTTCCATTTCCATATCTTGTGCTATAATAATTGAATAATGTCTGCGATGCATTTCTGTCAGATTTTATATCTGACAGAAGGCTTTGCAATTACCTACAAAATGTAGGTGCAACGACCTACAAAAAGGTTTTGCAACTTTATGCAAAAGGGTCTTGCAAAAAACAGGTTTGTCCGGTCAGTAATCTCCAGCGGGTGAATCAAAGAAGCCATCTATGGATACGGATTGTCAATATCTGCGGCAATGGAGGCTGAAAATGGCAATCGCTGGAGATTCTGGCTTGCGAAGGGCCTATTCGCGTGTTTTAATGAAGAAAACATCCATCAGAGGCCAAAACTCCTAATCCCTGGATATCGCGAGTGCCGGAACGCCATATTAGCTATATTAGCAAGACGCGAACCACGTCCCATCATTTCAACTATATTCCCGCGAATCCGCTAAAGCGCCCGGGCACTTTTTTATCTCAATAGCCGTTCTCTTTCAAGCTATTTCTTTCAAATAACCCATAAAACAAAATTCCATTATCGTAATAATCGCGCTATAATAAAAAGGTATTACCGCGACACAACTTTTAATAACCCCATTTTTTTCCCCATGAAAGGACCCCTGCCCTATGCCCCTCCTCCTGATCCGAAACGATATAACAAAACTCAATGTCGACGCGGTCGTGAATCCGGCCAATGAGAAGCTGCTGGAAGGCAGCGGCGCGAGCCGCGCGATCTACAAGGCGGCCGGTGAAGCCGCGCTTGCGGAAGCCTGCGAAGAGATCGGGCATTGCGAGGTCGGGAAGGCTGTGATCACGCAGGGTTTTAAGCTGCCGGCGCGATATGTCATCCACGCGGTCGGGCCGGTGTGGCACGGAGGGCGGCGCGGCGAGCAAGAGCTGCTGTATGGAGCGTACTGGGAGTCGATGGCGCTCGCGGAGAAATACGAGCTGGAGTCGATCGCTTTTCCGTTGTTGTCATCGGGCAATTATGGGTATCCGAAGGAAAAAGCGCTGAATACGGCGATTCGAGCGATAAGTGATTTTTTGATGGAGAAGGAGCTTTTGGTCTATCTGGTTATCTATGATCCGGAGTCGGTGGTGGTGAGCAAGAAGCTTTTCGCCTCACTGGCGGAATATATCGATGACAATTATGTAGAAGAGAATGACGAGTATTATCCGGAAAACAGGCGCGGTGTTCCGATGAATCAAATGATGATCGCGGGCGAGGCGGTCAAGAGCGCCGAGGCGCCGGAGGGTCTGGAACGACTGCTGGAGAGGCGGGAAGAGACTTTTTCGCGGATGCTTTTGCGACTGATTGACGAGCGGGGGCTGAAGGACTCGTATGTATATAAGAGAGCGAACATTGACCGGAGGCATTTTTCCAAGATACGAAATGACGATTTTTATTCGCCGAATAAGAGAACGGTCTTCGCGTTCGCGGTGGCGCTGGAGCTTTCGCTCGATGAGACGATTGATTTGCTGGGAAAGGCGGGATACGCGTTTTCCAATTGCGTGAAAGAGGATTTGATCATTCGTTATTTTATTGAGCGGGGGATTTACGATGTTTTTGAAATCAATAATATGCTTTTCATATACGGGCAGCCGATTTTAGGGGAATAAATGTCACCTGCCGGGCGACCAATTCTTTTCTCGGAAACTCTATACTGTAATTCAGAAAGAGAGGTAATGACAATGAGAAAAGGATTGACGGAAATGGTTTTTATTCTGGATCGGAGCGGGTCGATGAACGGGCTGGAGAGGGACACGATCGGCGGGTTTAACGGGATGCTCGGGAAGCAGCGCGGGGAGCCGGGCGAGGCGAACGTGACGACAGTGCTGTTCGATGACAAGTATGAGATCATTCATGACCGGGTTTCAATTGAGGCGGTCCGGCCGATGACGGAGAGAGAGTATTACACGAGAGGCTGCACCGCGCTTTTGGACGCGGTCGGAAGAACGATCAGCCGGATGGGCAATGTCCAGAAGTACATGCCGGAAGAGCTGAGGGCCGAGAAGGTGATTTTTGTAATCGTTACGGATGGTTACGAGAATTCCAGCCGTGAGTACGATTGGGAGCGTGTCCGGCGTATGATCCGCCGACAGAAGGAAAAATATGGCTGGGAGTTTCTTTTTCTGGGCGCGAATATGGACGCCGAGGAGGAAGCGGAGAAATTCGGGATTCAGAGAGACCGGGCGGCTACTTACAGCAACGACAGTGAGGGCGTGGGACTGAATTTCGTGGTCATGGAAAAGACAATCCGGACGCTGCGTTCTATGGACGACATGTCGATGCTGGATGATAGCTGGAAGGAAGAGATCGAGAAGTGTTCGCGGCGGGGTGAATAAAGCTTTTCCTTACATCACCGCCTCAAATATGTTAAAATAAATCAAAAGAGCAAAGCCTTGCTTGTAATTCAATACGGCAAACGAGAACCGGAGTCTGTTTCGCTTATTAATTCATAGCGTTACAGGCTCTGATTTTTGTTGCCGGTATGAGCGCGGGTTTCGCGTTTATATAAATTACGGAAAAGAGGGTAAAGGAATGAAACGAGTTAAGGCGGCATGTATCACGCAGACACTGCATTTTATGCTCAAGGAGGACGTTGAGCGCGAGTACGCGGTCAAGATGGTCAAGGATGAGGTGGCGAAATACAAGAAGCATCTGGACACGAGCGGCGCGAAATACAAGATCCTCTCGGAGAAGGAGCAGAAGGACGGCTCCGTGATCATCGAGATCAAGAAGCAGTACAGCTCCTCGCCGGTCGGTAAGTATCTCGATTAGGCGGTCGGAACGCGCCTTGAAAAAATCATCCGCTCTCGCTTCTATATGGTATAATGTGTTACGTAAGCGGCCATGACCAGCCGCGCGAGTCTATGCCAGGAGGGCGGAATCATGGAGAAACTTGAGTTCAAATACGACACGCAGCTTTTAATTGAGGGACACGATCTCGACGAGGATGAGATCGGGGATTATTTCGAGGAACATTTCCAGGGCGACTGCCTGTTGGCGGTCGGGGATGAGGATCTGATCAAGATCCATTTTCACACGAACAAGCCGTGGGAGATTTTGGAATACTGTGCGTCTTTGGGCGAGATTTACGATATTGTTGTCGAGGACATGCAGCGTCAGGCGAATGGCCTTAAGGGCTGATCGCGGAATCGCTGGTTTCATATGGGTGATAGTGAAGGGAGACGGCGCGGCCGGAAGGCGCGCCGTCTCCCTTGTTTTCGAGTTCTCATCCTGGATTAAATAAACTGTCGCTTGAGGATGAGTTTCAAGTTTGGGGAAACCGCGCCGCGAGGCGATTTGTGTGGCTGGGTCGATTCCTTCGCCCCGATACACAAACTTCTTGCGCAAACCCCTGAACAACCGGGCAAAATAGCGCGTTTTTCTGGCCAGCCATCTTTGTGTCTTTCAATACCCGGAGAATTCCGCAATCGGGTGTATATAAGCGAGTTGTCGCCCGCTGCCAGAAAATCTCTATAAAAACAGTGACTTCCCCGGCTCTATGTGTCTAAAATCAACGCGCTATGCCTTGATTTCTTCCAACCATTTCCAATCACACTCATACACTGTCCGTCAAAACTAATCAACGTCTGTCACTTTCGTTCGCGACAAACTTAAATTTGTATTGCTTGCTGTTGATGTCGGGGCAGGCTATAATAACATTATCAGATAAGTCAGGAGAGCGATCCGGAGCGCGGTTCCTGTGTCAGTTCTATCAACACAGTATAAGGAGGGTTACAATATGAAATCTAAGATTCAATCATTTGGACGGTTTCTGAGCGGCATGGTAATGCCGAATATCGGAGCGTTCATCGCCTGGGGTCTTATCACAGCGCTCTTCATCGATTCAGGATGGCTGCCTAACAAAGCGCTTTCCACGATGGTTTCTCCATTTCTTACATATGTCCTGCCGCTTTTGATCGCTTACCAAGGTGGTAAGATGGTCGGCGGGCAGCGAGGCGCGGTTGTCGGCGCGATCGCCACAGTCGGCGTGATCTGCGGAACAACGTACACGATGTTCATGGGCGCGATGATCATGGGCCCGTTCGCGGGCTGGGTCATCAAGAAGTTCGACAAAGCCGTTGAAGGCAAGATCAAACCGGGCTTTGAGATGCTGGTCAACAACTTTTCAGCCGGAATCATCGGCATGCTGCTGGCAATCTTCGGGTTCTACCTGATCGGGCCGTTCATGGGAGGCATTCTCGGAGCCCTGACAGCAGGCGTTCAGGTCCTTGTAAATCACAACATTCTTCCGCTGGTCGCGGTATTCGTTGAGCCGGCGAAGGTGCTTTTCCTTAATAACGCGATCAACCATGGTATTTTCACGCCGCTTGGCGCTGAGCAGGTAGCGACAGCCGGCAAGTCGATCTTCTATATGATCGAGACGAACCCCGGCCCCGGCGCCGGCATACTGCTGGCTTACTGGATGTTCTCCAAGGATAAGATCACGAGAGATTCCGCTCCCGGCGCTTTGATCATTCACTTCTTCGGAGGCATTCACGAAATCTTCTTCCCTTATGTATTGATGAATCCGCTTCTGCTTCTCGCTACGATCGGCGGCAGCGTATCCGCTTTGTTCTATTACTCAGCGCTTGGCCTTGGCCTCGCGGGTCCTCCCTCACCGGGCAGTATCATCGCTTACCTCGCGATGGCGCCGAAGGGGTCCACGTTAGCGGTTATTCTCGGTGTTCTGCTCGCCGGCGGTGTTTCCTTCGCGATCGCCTCGCCGATCGTCAAGCTTTCGAATGGCAAGAGCGGCACAGTTGATCTGGAAGACGCGAAGAACATGGTTTCCGATATGAAAGCGGAGTCCAAGGGCGTTAAGACAGAGAAACCGGCAGCGATTGACATGAAGAGCGTAAGCCACATCGTATTCGCTTGTGACGCCGGAATGGGCTCCAGCGCGATGGGCGCGGCGGTTCTCCAGAAGAAACTGAAAGACGCGGGCCTCGGTGACATTCAGGTAGCGCATTCCTCCGTATCCGAAGTACCGGCGGGGACACAGATCGTTGTCTGCCACCAGGATCTGCAGGAGCGGGCAAGAGCGAGCGCGCCGCAGGCCAGAATCATCACAATATCGAATTTCATGGCGGCGCCGGAGTACGACCTCCTGGTAAAGGAGCTCGCGGCGGCAAGAGGTTAAAACAACAGTAAAGATTAAAAAGTGTTTCATAGAGAAGGAGGGGAATCGGCATGGAGTTTTCACCAAGAGCGAGGCAGATTCTCCTTCTTCTTCTAAAAACGGAGCAGCCTGTTCATGAGCAGGAAATCGCGGACACGCTTGGCGTAAGTAAGCGGACGATCCAGAGAGAGTTCGAGGTCCTGGAAGGGGATCTGGCGAAGCGGAAGCTGACGCTGGACCGCGTGAAGGGCGCCGGAGCGACGCTGGTCGGAAGCCCGGAGGGCAGGCAGGAGCTCCTGGAAGAGCTTTTGGGGTCCCAGGACTCCGAGTGGAGCGATAAGGAAGAACGACGAAGACATCTTTTGTTTGAGCTTTTAAGAGACAGAACGCCCAGGAAGCTTTTTTACTACAGTCAGCTCCTCGGCGTGAGTGAGGCCACGGTCGGAAGCGATATGGAAGCGCTCGGAGCCTGGCTTCTTAAGAACAATCTGACAATACTGAAAAAGCCCGGTTACGGCGTTGTGTTAAACGGCGCCGAGAGTGATTACCGGGAGGCGATGAGACGTTTTATCAACGAGAACGCGGATGGCGCCGAGGAGCGGCTTCGCGGGAACGACGCGGTCGCCGGAGCTGTCATGAACATGGCGGACAGCGGCGTTTACAATCTGCTCAACACGGACACGATCAACCGCGTTTATAAGGCGCTCAATGGTTTGAAGGAACCGCGTTTAAAACAGCTGACGGAAAACGATTATATCGGGCTGGTCATGCATATCGCGATCGGGATCGAGCGGATCCGCGAGGGCGGGATCATGGAAGAGAACGCGGAGCTTTCGGAATCGCTGGAATCCTGGGAAGAATATGATCTGGCGGTCCGGATACTGAACGCGATCGAGAGCGAGTTCTCGATCAAGATACCGGATGTAGAGCTTTCGTATATTTTACTTCATATAAGAGGATCCAAGATACAATATTCCGGCAGCGCGGACACGACCTTGCTGGACGACATCGACGCCGGGGATATGGTGGATCTGATCGACAGAATGATCGACGCGTACGATCCCGCTTACGCGTATGATTTGAAGCGGGACGAGGAGTTCATTCGGGGACTCATGGTACATCTGGCGCCGACGTTCGTGCGCCTGAAGAATCATCTCAATATTTTCAATCCGCTGCTTTCAGATATTAAATCGGAATACGCGGATATTTACCGGAAATGCGCCGAGGCCGCGAAGGTCATAACCCAGAAGACGGGGCTCGCGGTCAACGAAGAGGAAATCGGTTACCTGACGATGCATTTCGGAGCGGCGACGGAGAAGATTAACGAGAAGCAGACATACAGCCGCAAGGTCACGATCGGTATTATCTGCGCGAGCGGGTTCGGCGTGGCCAGGCTGATGATGACGAAGCTTTATAATAAGCTGGGCCGGGACGTGAAGCTTAAGCCTTACGGAATGGATGAAATCACGCAGTATGTCGCGTCCAACACGGACTTTTTCGTCACAAGCCTGAACCTCGAGAGGCTGGGCGTCGATTATGTACAGGTAAGCCCGCTGATCACGACGGGCGATCTGGAACAGATCCGCTGCAAGATCGAGGAGTACTCAAGAATTCGCAAAACTACGGTAGAAAGTGATTTCGCGAAACAGCTGGATATGACGAATTTCATTATCAAGGAAATTTCCACGCTGATTCAAAAATATCGTCACTACGAGGTGGACGCCAATATTTCTTTTGACGAGCTGCTGATATTTCTGGCAGGGAAGGTAACAGAAGGCCCCAGAGGCGCCGGAGTGGTCAAAGAGAGCGTGACGCGAAGAGAAGCGCTCAACAGCCAGGTTTTTCCGGACATGGGCTTCGCGCTTCTTCACTGCAAGACCACGGCGGTCAGAGAAGTCGTGTTCTGTACCTGCTCGCCGGCGGGAGGCGAAAGTTTTCAGGATCCCTATTTCAAGGGAATAAAGGCGGCGATCCTGATGCTCGCGCCGATTGATGAGCAAAGCGCGCTTCATTCTGATATACTGGGATATATAAGCGGGGCGTTCGTCAACAACAGAGAGTTCACGGAAGCGATTCTGCGGGGCGAGGAAGAAAACGCCCGGACGGAGCTGCGAAAAACACTGAAATCTTATTTTAACGAGTTCCTGAGTCAATTGTAGACAGGAGCGGCAAAGGAGAAAATCATGAGCGAGATTCTGGAGAGAAAAAACATTATTCTGAACAGTGACCTGAAAACAAAGAAAGACGTAATCAAGGCGATGGGCAAGATGCTGACCGACAGCGGCTACACGACTGAGAAGTATATACAGGCTATGCTGGACAAAGAGAAAGTCTTCAATACGGCGATCGGCAACTTCGTGGCGATTCCCCACGGAATTGAGTCCGGTAAGGTCGAGGTTCTGAAAACAGGACTCGCTGTCATGACGTTCCCGGACGGGATCGACTGGGATGACGGCAACACCGTTAAGCTGATCGTGGCGATCGCCGCGGACGGCGATGAGCACATCGATATTCTGAGCAAGATCGCGCTGGCCTGCTACGACGAGGCGGCGGTCGAGAAAATCATACAAAAGGGCGAGGACGAGATTCTCGCGATGTTTACGGAGTAACGCGGTTAACGTTTCTTTTGAAAGGAAGGTTTTTATAGAATGAAGACAAGAGCGGTCAGAATGTACGGAAAAGAAGATTTAAGACTGGAAGAATTCGAGCTTCCTCAGATCAAGGACGATGAGATCCTGGCGAAGGTTATCAGTGACAGTATCTGCATGTCGACATATAAGCTGGTCGAGCAGGGCAAGAAACACAAAAGAGCGCCCCAGAATATCGACACGAACCCGATCATCACAGGCCATGAGTTCGCCGGCGTGATCGTGGAGGTCGGCGACAAGTGGAAGGATCAGTTCAAGCCCGGCATGAGGTTCGCGCAGCAGCCGGCGCTCAATTACAAGGGAAGCCTCGCTTCGCCCGGTTATTCCTACGAGTTCTTCGGTGGGGACTGCACGTATTGTATTTTCCCTCACGAGGTCATGGAGCTCGGCGCTTTGATGCCGTATGAGGGCGACAGTTTTTTTGAGGCTTCGCTCGGCGAGCCGATGAGCTGTATTATCGGCGGCTATCACGCGAATTATCATACCAATAAGCAGAACTACGAGCATTCCATGGGCACGAAGAAAGACGGCAACATTCTGATCATGGGCGGCTGCGGTCCGATGGGACTCGGCGCGGTGAGCTATGGAATCCGCTTCGAGAACACGCCGAAGCGAATCGTCGTCACGGATGTGGACGACGCGAAGCTGGCCAGAGCGCGCGAGGTCATCACGCCGGAATACGCGAAGCAGTATGGCGTAGAGCTCTTATACGTGAACACGGCGTCGATGAAGGACGCTTATCAGGAACTGATGGACATTACGGACGGCCACGGCTATGACGACGTTTTCGTCTATGTGCCGGTCAAAAGCGTCGCGGAGCTCGGCAATAAGCTGCTGGCTTTCGATGGCTGCATGAACTTCTTCTCAGGCCCGACGGACAGCCTGTTCAGCGCGGAAATCAACCTTTATAATTGCCATTATACAAGTACCCATATCATGGGCACGACAGGCGGCAACAACGATGACCTGATCGAGGCCAACACACTGGCGGCGAAAGGTATCATCGAGCCGGCCGTCATGGTAACGCACGTAGGCGGACTGAACTCCGTCGCGGAGACGACATTGAATCTGCCGAAAATCAAGGGCGGCAAGAAGCTTGCCTACACGCAGTTCGATATGCCGATGACGGCGATTGAGGACTTCGGGAAGCTCGGCGAGTCCGACCCGTTCTTCAAGAAACTCGACGAGTGCTGCAAGGCTCACAGAGGCCTGTGGAACGCCGAAGCCGAGAAACTGATCTTCGAGCGTTTCAACGTCGAGATCTAATTTGACCTTATCCTGATTATTGTTTTCCTAAAGCGTGAGAAGATCCCGGATAACGAATACCGCCAATATTCGCCTCCGGGATCTTCTGTTATCTATAGTTGTAATTGTCAGGCGTTAAAAAGCTTCTCAAAAGCCGGGTTAGCGCTTTCGTTCATGAACGCGAGGATCGTGTCGCCTTCCTCGATTACGGTATCGCCGCCGGGGATGATGTTGCTCTCGCCGCGGAAAATCGCGATAATCACGGATTGGTCGGGCAGCGACAGATCACGAATCGGCTTACCTGCCGCCGGGGAACCCGCGTCCGTTTTGACCTGGATAATTGAGCTGTCACCGCGGTTCAGCTTCAGAAGCGTCGTCATGTGTTTCATGTCGATGTCTTCCGTGATCAAATGAGCCATGAAGGACGCCTGGTTGATCGTGGTGTCGACGCCCATGCCGGGATTGAACATCCAGGCGTTGGACGGGTTGTTGACGCGCGCGAGCACGCGGGGAACGCCGAACTCGTATTTCGCGATTGTGGAAGCGACGAGATTGGTCTCGTCGGCGCTTGTGACGGCCACCAGGACATCGGCGTCGGCGATTCCGGCTTCCTCAAGGGCGGCGGGATCCGTCCCGCTGCCAAAGAACACATTTTCCTCCGGAAGCTCCTTCAGAAGCTTGGGATAAACGTTCCGGCGGTTCTCGATTACTTTTACGGAGCAGCCGCTCTTAAGCAGCAGATCGGCGAGTGACGTGCCGACATATCCGCCTCCGACAATAATAATATTCATGATGATTCCTCCTCCCTCAGTTCAGCCCGAGCAGATGCTTCAGTTTTCCGGAAGCGCTTGTAAGCGCGGAAACGAAGATGATATCGTTTTTATTCAGGACAGTTCCGAATGTCGGTATAAAAGTCCGGTTGTCGCTCGTGATGGCGACGACCTCGATCTCGCCCGGAACGGTCAGCTCGCGGACGGTGCGCCCGACCAGAAGAGGAGGCGTTTCCAAACGGGCGATCTGTACCTCGCCGGTTCCGAGATCCAGGATGTTGTCCAGCCTGTCGTAGCTCAGCATCTCATAAGCGCGCTCCACGCCCCAGGTTGTCGTGGAAATCGTGCGGATACCGAGACTTCTGTATATTTTGGCCTTACGAGGGTCATAAAGGCGGGAGATGACGCAGGGAACGTGGTAAATATTCTGGCCGAGCCGCCCGATCAGCGCGTTGGCGTCATCGTTCTTGCTGCAGGAAATAATCGCGTCCGCCGTCTTGATTCCGGCGCTCTCGAGGATATCCCGCGAAAAACCGGATCCGACCATTGTCGTTCCGCCGAAGTTCTCTCCGAGCAGCTCGAAGGAAGCGGGGTCGCTGTCGATGATTGTCACATTGTGCTTCTTGCTGACCAGAAGCTTGGCAAGTCCCGAGCCGAGCTTTCCGCAGCCGATGATAATAACATTCATATTATTTCACCTCCGGGTGATGATTCGCCTTTCGGCGAATAATGGCCTTGCGCAGCTCGTCCAAAGCGACGATCGGGATCGGGCAGAGCACAAGGTAGATCCAATAAACAGCAGGCACGGCCGCGGTCTGGAAGACGTCCCGCAGAGCGGGCACGTACATGAAGGCGGCGATCAGGGCGATTTCAAATAAAATACCCTTGAATACGTTGCGGTTTGATAAAAGACCTCGTTTGAAGATGGATTGTTTTTCCGTACGTACACATTGTACAACACCTATCTGGCAAAAAACAACTGCCGCGAGGGTCATTGTCGTGGCAAGATGATAAGTCGTTCCGGTGGAAGCGAGTCCCGCCGCCGGCCAGCCGTTCATCTTGTTGACGAAGAAGTAAGCGCCCATTGAAATCGCGGATTCCATAAGCCCGTACCAGAAGAACGCGCGGGCGATCAGCTTGCCGTTTAAGAGCCGCTCTTTGGTGGAGCGGGGCGGCTGATCCATGATTCCGTCTTCCGGAAGCTCGGTGCCGAGGCCGAGGGCCGGCAGCATATCGGTTCCAAGGTCGATGGAAAGAATCTGCATAACAGTCAGCGGCAGAGGAATCGCGCCGCGGGAGAAAAGAAACGCCGCGGATGGAACCGCCTCCGGCATGTTGCTGTTGAAAATATAAAGCATGAATTTACGTATATTACTGTAAACGGCGCGGCCTTCTCGGATGGCCTTAACGATTGAGGCGAAGTTATCATCCGTCAGGATCATGTCGGCGGCCTCTTTGGCTACATCGGTTCCGGAAATACCCATCGCGACGCCGATGTCGGCTTTCTTAAGGGCCGGTGAGTCGTTGACGCCATCACCTGTAACAGCGACGATATGCCCCAGCTCCTGCAGAGCCGAAACGACCTGGAATTTCTGCTCCGGCGCGACGCGGGCGAAGATGACCTCGTCCTTCAGAGCTTCTTTTAATTCTTCGTCAGAGAGCTTCTCCAGCTCAAGCCCAGAGATGATTCTCGGATGCTCGCCCTGGATGATGCCGATTCTCTTGGCGATGCTTTCGGCTGTAAGACCGTAATCGCCGGTGATCATGATCACGCGGATATTGGCGCGGCGGCACTGGCGGACAGCTTCCGTGACCTCAGGTCTCGGCGGATCCATCATGACAGTCAGGCCGATAAAAATCATGTCCCGCTCGATCAGCTCCGGCGTGTAAGCGCTCATCGCGGCGGGCAGGCCGTCCTCCTTGCGCAGGTAGCGGCAGGCTACCGCGAGTACGCGGAGTCCCATACCGGCGTATTTATCATTCTCGCGCATGATTTCCGCGCGCCGCGCGTCGGTCATGTCATTCCGCTCGCCGTTTTTCAGGATGCCGGTACAAAGCTCCATGACTTCCTTTGGAGAGCCTTTGATATAGGCGATTCGGCTCGTTCCGTTTACGGGACGCTCAAGCTGGTGAATCGTGCTCATGCGTTTTCGTCTGGAGTCAAAAGGCAGCTCCCTAAGACGCGGTGTCAGTTGCTGTTGTTTTTCGGGATTGACGCCCGCTTTCTGGGCGACGACGCCGAGGCAGGCTTCCGTGGGATCACCGAGAACGGTGTAGCGCGCGTTTTCCTCGTTCGGAGGAAGCACGCGGGCGTTGCTGCAAAGGCTGGCCGCCGTAAGCAGTGTTTTCAGGTCAGGATCCGAAGAAGCGTTTAACTCTTTCTCACCTTCCATGATTTTGCCTTCCGGCGCGTAGCCCAAACCCGTGACGGTAAGTTCCCTTCCCGGCAGCCAGAGGTCACAGACAGTCATTTCATTTTGTGTCAGCGTGCCGGTCTTATCCGAGCAGATCACGGTCGCGCAGCCCAGCGTTTCCACGGCGGAGAGTCGTTTGACAAGCGCGTGCTCCTTGGCCATTCGCTGTACGGCCATCGCCAGGGAAAGGGTCACGGTGGGAAGAAGTCCCTCCGGGATGAAGGCGACGATCATGCCGAGCGCGAAGATGAACGCCTGCGCGAAAGGCTGTCCCACGAAGTAGCGGGCCGCCACGAAGAAAGCGATACCGATGCTGACGGAGATCAGGGAAATCTGTTTTGTCAGAATATCCAGCTCTTTCTGCAGCGGGCTTTTCTCTTCTTTCATGGATTGTGTCAGATTGGCGATCTTACCGAATTCCGTGTCTTTTCCGGTCTCGGTCACGATCGCGCGGCCGGTGCCGCTGGCGACACTGGTTCCCGTAAAGATCATATTCTGGATCTCGAATTTCGCCAGGTCCTCGCGGAGCACGGGATCGCTCGCGCGGCGGACGGGGTTGGACTCACCGGTCAGCGTCGACTGGTTCACCTGAAGATCGCTGCTGGCAATCAGACGGGCGTCAGCCGAAATTTTGTCGCCCTCCTCGATCAGCATGATATCACCGGGTACCAGGTCCTCCGCGGGAATCTGCTGCTCCTGGCCTCCGCGGATGACGCGGGCGTTGGAAGGCAGCATCTTCTTCAGAGCCTCGGTAGCTTTGCTCGCCCGGAACTCCTGCATGAAGCTGAAGACACCGTTGATGACGTTGACCAGCCAGATCGCGATACCGAGCTCGGGCGTGCCCGAGAGCAGCGCGAAAATACCGCCGATCCAGAGCAGGATCGCCATGAGGCTTACAAAATTGGAAAGGAAAACCAGAATCACCGGTTTTCCCTTTTTCTGAGGAAGGACGTTCTTTCCGAATTTGGAAAGCTTTTCCGCGACATTCTCTTCGGACAGACCGTCCGGGGAGGAGCCGAGCATCGCGTAGATCTCTTCCTCTGTCGCCTGGTAAACGGTCTTCCCGGTTACCGGCGCGCTGATTTCATTTTCTTCGTTCATTTTCACCCACAACTTTCTGATAGATTTTCTGTTACTTTAAGCAACGTATTTCTTAAAAATCTAATTGTGAATTCTATCACGAAGCAAAATGGAATACAAGTAAAAAATCACTAAAGAGTTGTTGAAAATAATGGCATTTTATGTGAAAAATTGTGGCTTTTACGAAGCCCTGAAAATCTATTATAATTAGAAAGGAAATACGCAAAGAGAAAATGGCGGAAATACCGATGAACAGGGACTTTAACAGGAGAATGAGAAATGATAAAAACAGCTCTTTTCGATATGGACGGAACGATGTACGACACGGAGCGGCTTTCACTCGAGGGATGGCTGAAAGCGGCGTCTGAAATGGGAATTCCGCTTACGGCGGATATGATCAAAGAATTCCGGGGAAGCAATTTACGGACGAACGCCGAGCGGTTTAAGGGGTGGTTCGGCCCGGAAGCGCCGTATTATGAGACGCGGAAGCTACGGACGGATTATGTCACTACTTATATTAGAGAACATGGCGTTCCGGTCAAGGCGGGACTCTTTCCGCTGCTGATGACACTGAGAGAGAAGAACATTAAGAGCTGTGTCGCGACCGTGACGCGGCGGGAGGAAGCCGCGCCGTATTGGGAGAAGAGCGGCGTTCTGCCCTTTTTTGACGGGACACTTTGCGGTGACGAGGTTGTGAATGGGAAGCCGGATCCCGAGATCTTTCTGAAGGCGGCGGCGATGATGAAGTCAGATCCTTCGGAGTGTATCGTCTTCGAAGATAGTCCCAACGGAATCCGCGCGGCCGCGGCGGCCGGCTGCCATGCCTGCATGATTCCGGACCTGGATCGGCCGACCCCGGAAATCGCCGTTCGCTGTGAATGGATTGTGGACTCGCTTCTGGACGCGGCGGCGATCGTCGATTCTTTTCCGGCGGCGGAGTGATTGACGGATGATCGCGTGGATGCTATGATAACAAAATAATAACGAACTTTTTTTCGGGAGGATAGATTATGTGTGGAATAATTGGATATACAGGGAAGAAACCGGCGCAGGACATCTTACTTGACGGACTCGCCAGACTGGAATACAGAGGTTATGACAGCGCGGGAATCGCGTATTTCAGGGACGCGAGTCATATTTCCGTGCGCAAGACAGCCGGTAAAGTGGCGGATCTTCGGGCCATCTGCGACGAGAACGACACGACGGCCGGAATCGGTCATACGCGCTGGGCGACGCACGGCGGTGTCACGAACGCGAACGCGCATCCGCACAAGCAGGGCCGCGTGGCGCTGATCCATAACGGCATTATCGAGAATTATCATGAGCTGACAGAGGAATATCATCTGGCGGACCGGCTGGTCTCACAGACCGACACGGAGGTCGCGGCCGCGCTTCTGGACACGCTTTATGACGGCGATCCCCAGCAGGCGCTGCGGAAGCTCGTCAGTCTTTTGAAGGGTTCCTACGCGTTCTGCGTTCTTTTCCAGGACAGACCGGGCGAAATCTACGCGATTCGCAATGTCAGCCCGCTTGTCGCGACACTTTGTGACGAGGGCGCGTTCATCGCTTCGGATCTGACGGCGTTCATCGCTTTTACGAACCGGTATTTTATCGTGCCGGAGAATTATCTGATGAAGCTCACAGCGGACGCGATCGAGCTGACAGATCCGGACGGGAAGCGCGTTGAGCCGGAGTTCATGGAAGTGAACTGGGACATGACGGCGGCGAAGAAGGACGGTTATCCTTATTTTATGCTTAAGGAGATCAATGAGCAGCCGGCGGCGATCCGCAACACGATCACGCCCCGTATTAAGAACGACCTGCCTGATTTCACGGACGACGCGATTCCGGACTCTCTTTTTGAGGGCGTGACGGACGTAACGGTCATCGCCTGCGGAACCGCCATGCACGCGGGCATGGTCGGCAAGACGTTGATTCAGAAGCTTCTCCGAATTCCGGTCACGGTCACGATTGCTTCGGAATTCCGCTATGAGGAGCCGGTCATAAGCGACCACACGCTGGTCGTCGCGGTATCGCAGTCGGGCGAGACGATCGATACGCTTTCCGCGCTGCGACTCGCGGCGAAATACACGGACAAGGTACTCGCGGTCGTCAATGTCAAGGGTTCCTCGATCGCCAGAGAGAGCAATTACGTGCTTTACACGCACGCGGGCCCGGAGATCGCCGTAGCCAGCACGAAGGCGTACACGGTACAGGTCGCGGCGTTTTATCTGATCGCGTGTAAGCTCGCGCTTACGAGCGGCAAGGTCGACGCGGCGTACGCGGCCCGTTTCATGGACAATCTGCGGAAGGTTCCGGACGTGATCGAGGAGACGCTGAAGACGGCGGATACTGTCGAACAGCTCACGAAGCGAATGATCAACGCGAAGGACACGTTCTTTATAGGAAGAGGTTTGGATTACACGCTTTCTCTCGAGGGCGCGCTGAAGCTCAAGGAGATTTCCTATATTCACGCGGAAGCGTACGCGGCCGGAGAGCTTAAGCACGGCACGATCGCTCTGATAGAAGAGGGCGTTCCCGTTATCGCGCTGGCGACACAGTCTCATGTGTACAGCAAGGTCATTTCCAACATCCGCGAGGTCAAGGCCCGCGGCGCGTACGTAATTCTTCTCAGCAAGGATAAGTCCATTACGGATAAATCGATCTGCGACGTTCATATTTCACTCGAGGAAATCGACGACGAGTTCACTGTATTCGCTTCGGCCGTCATTCTGCAGTTGATCGCGTATTACACGTCCGTCGGCAAGGGAATCGATCCGGATCAGCCGAGGAATCTGGCGAAGTCCGTTACAGTAGAATAATTTTCCGCGGAGTTTCGGCGCGGTCACGCGAAGGAGGAAGCGTTTATGTCGAAGTACAGGTGTAGTATTTGCGGATATGTTTATGACGAGGAGAAGGAAGGCAAGCCTTTTTCCGAATTGACGGAATGCCCGGTCTGCCATCAATCGGCGGAACTTTTTCAGAAGCTGGAGGAGGTTGAGCTCAATCAGAACGCGCCAAGCGGCGAGAGAAAGCTCGATTATCCGAAGGAGTTCGCGAGGCAGGACGAAAGCTGCCGCTATATGAAGCAGATTCACGAGATGGCAGTCAGCGGCAGGAGCGTTCACGCCGCGATGGGAACGAAGCTTCCGATGCCGAATTGGGACGATATCCTGATTCTCGGCGCGCAGCTTGATCCGATGCCGCTCGATGAACACGCGGAGGTCGACACGACGACCGTAATCGGGCCCAAAGCCCGGAAACCGCTTATTCTGCGCAATCCGGTGTATGTGTCGCATATGTCCTTCGGCGCGCTTTCCAAAGAGGCCAAGGTTACCCTGTCGAAGGGAACCGCGATGGCGGGCAGCGCCATGTGTTCCGGTGAAGGCGGTATTCTGCCGGAGGAGATGGAAGCGGCCGACAAATATATTTTCGAGTATGTGGCGAATCAGTATAGTGTCACGCCGGAGAACCTCCGGAACGCGGACGCGATCGAGATCAAGATCGGGCAGGGCACGAAGCCTGGTATGGGAGGCCATCTGCCGGCGGAGAAGGTAACGCCGGAGATTTCCAGAATCCGGAATAAACCGATGGGTCAGGATGTCGTGGCGCCGTCGCGTTTTCCCGGCATTGACTCGAAGGAAGATCTGAAGGCTTTGGTGGATCATCTGCGGCTCGCTTCGGACGGACGTCCGATCGGTATAAAGATCGCCGCCGGGCGGATCGAGAAGGATCTCGCGTTCAGCGTTTTCGCGGAGCCGGATTTTATCACGATCGATGGCAGAGGCGGCGCGACGGGATCGTCTCCGGAGCTTCTCCGGGACGCGTCGAGCGTGCCGACCATCTACGCGCTTTACCGCGCGAGGAAATATCTCGACAGCGTTCATTCGGATATCAGTCTGGTGATCACGGGCGGCCTGCGTGTCTCCTCTGATTTCGCCAAGGCGATCGCGATGGGCGCGGACGCGGTGGCGGTAGCGTCCGCGGCGCTGATGGCGATGGCGTGTCAGCAGTACCGGATTTGCGGAAGCGGCATGTGCCCGGTAGGCGTGGCGACACAGGACCCGGAGCTTCGCTCGAGACTGCAGACGGAAGCGGGCGCGAGAAGAGTGGCCAATTACCTGAATGTTTCTCTGGAAGAGCTGAAGACCTTCGCCCGGATCACCGGTCATGAGAAGCTTCATGATTTAAACACGGAGGACTTGTGTACCATCAGCCGGGAAATCAGCGAGTTCACGAATATTCCGCACGCCTGACACAGGCTTTTTGTACGGGCGCGGAGGCAAGTCGAAAAGGTCTTGACAAAGCGGCGCCACAATAGTATTCTATTCCTATGGAATATATATGAATTAAATTCAGGAATAGAAAAGACGTGATTCGGAATGAGACAGATACTTTGCTTTGGCGACTCAAACACATATGGGCTGATACCGGGGACGACCCGGCGCTATGACTGGGACACTCGCTGGACCGGCAGATTGGAGCGCAAGCTGGCGCCCGCGGGATGCCGCGTCGTGGAGGAAGGTCTCTGCGGGCGGACGACCGTTTTTGAGGATCCCGCGCGCGGCGGACGACGCGGAATTGATTTGCTCCCGGCGATTCTGGAGTCACATTCTCCGGTCGCGCTGACGGTCGTGATGCTGGGAACTAACGACTGTAAGAAGGCGTTCGGCGCCTCGCCGGAGGAGATCGGGGACGGTGTCCGCGAGATTCTGCGGAAGATTCGTTCTCATGATGAACAGGCGCGCGTGCTGCTTGTCTCGCCGATCCGGCTGGGGCAGGGCGTGGGTGAGCCGGGCTTTGATCCGGAGTTCGACGAGGAATCCGTAGAGAAATCGAAGAGATTGAAGGAAGTTTATCGACAGGCCGCGGCGGAATACGGCTGCGAGTTCCTGGGAGCCTCGGATTACGCCGGCCCCAGCAAGACGGACCGGGAACACCTCGATCCGGAAGGCCACGCCGCTCTGGCGGAGGCTTTTTACGAGAAAATTCAGGAGATGTCTTAATCTCCGCGTGTTATAATTTAATTAAGCTGTCAGATAAGAGCTTGCGTCCGGTAGAAGAACGGTCGGCAGGCTCTTTGAGCGTCAGAAATGAAAGCGGAGGTCGTTGTGATGAACGCCAAACAGTTCCAAAACAAATCGGATTTGTCGATTTTTATTTCATATTTCAAACCACACAGGAAGCTCTTTTTCCTGGATATGTTCTGCGCCCTTTTGATCTCGATGATCGATCTGGCGTTTCCCTATGTCTCGAGATGGTGCATGTACACGCTTCTGCCGGGAGGTGTTTTCGGCGTGTTCTGGGCTGTTATGGCAGCGGCCGCGGCGGCGTTCGCCCTGCGGGCTTTTCTGACCTACGTGATCTGCTACTGGGGACACACGTTCGGCATTCTGGTCGAAGCGGATATACGGCGGGATCTGTTCGCGCATATACAGGATCTCAGCTTTGAGTATTTTGATCGCAATAGAACGGGGCAGCTGATGAGCCGGCTGACGGCGGATCTTTTCGATATCACGGAGCTCGCGCATCATGGGCCGGAGGATCTTTTTATTTCGGCCGTTACGATTGTCGGCTCACTGATCGTTATGTTCTCGATTCAGTGGCGGCTGGCGCTCGTAATCGCGCTGATGATGCCGGTCTTTTTCGCGGCCGTGTGGAAATGCCGCCGTTCCATGAGCGAGGCCTCGGCCAAGGTGAAGCAGACGACGGCTTCCATCAATGAAGACATCGAGTCGGGACTTTCGGGAATCCGCACAGCGAAGGCGTTTTCCAACGAGGCGGAGGAGCTCGCGAAATTTAACTCGGCGAACGATTGCTTCAAAACCTCGAAGAGACAGTTCCATAAGGCGATGGGGCGTTTTAACGCCGTCATGGAGTTTTTCCTCTGTATGCTTTCGGTCGCCGTGATCGCGGTGGGCGGCGCGCTGATCATGCGCGGGCAGCTGAACACGATCGATTTGATCACGTTCAGTCTTTATGTCACGGCATTTGTGAATCCGATCCGGAAACTGTCCAACTTCGCGGAGCTTTTCGCGAACGGAACGGCGGGCCTGCGACGCTTTATCAGTCTGATGAGAACGGAGCCGGAGCTGAAAGACGCGCCGAACGCGGAGAATCTGGAGAATGTCAGAGGGCGGATCGATCTGGAAAACGTCAGCTTTTCTTATAAAGATAACCCGGAGGTGTTGCACGATGTCAATCTGCGCGTTCGGGCAGGCGAGACAGTCGCGTTTGTGGGACCGTCCGGCGGAGGTAAGTCGACATTGAGTCAGCTTATTCCGCGGTTCTATGACGTTACGGAAGGAGCGGTCCGGATCGACGGGAAGGACGTCCGTCTCGTAACGCAGGAGTCGCTGCGGCGGAACATCGGCATCGCGCAGCAGGAGGTGTTCCTTTTCGCGGCGAGTGTTTTTGACAATATTCGCTACGGGAAGCCGGAAGCCTCGCCGGAGGAGGTCGCCCGCGCGGCGAAAATGGCGGAAATATACGACGATATTCTCGAGATGCCGGAAGGCTTTGACACGAATGTCGGGGAGCGGGGCGCTCTGCTTTCCGGCGGGCAGAGGCAGAGAATTTCCATTGCCCGGATTTTCCTGAAAAACCCTCCGGTTTTAATTCTTGATGAGGCGACCTCGGCTTTGGACAGCGTGACAGAGGCCAAAATACAGGGCACGTTCGAGAAGCTGGCGGCCGGCCGGACGACGATCATCATCGCGCATCGGCTTTCCACGGTCCGGAACGCGGATCGGATCGCGGTCATCGGCGGCGGGAATATTGTCGAAATCGGCTCCCATGAGGAGCTGATGGCGGCGGACGGCGCGTACGCGGCGCTTGTCCGGGCGCAGCGGTTAAAAAGCTAGAAGAAAAAGCCTATTTCACGTAAGAGACGTTCATGCTATAATAAAACACAGCAATGTACAACTTTAATGAATTAAAGGTAAGGTGAGAGAATGAAATTATACAGTCCGAAAACACGGAAAGTAATTGTGATCTTATGTCTGGCGCTGGTAGCGGCGATGGTGCTCGGTACCGTGGCGGCGTATTTCATGTTTTAAAGGTTTTGCTTGAGAAGGGAATTGTGGCGTATTAATGGAATCAGAAGATAGAATTACCAGACTTGAGGCTAATAAGAGGAGGCAGGCGCGCAGGAAGAAAGTCGTCATGCTGCAGTTTCTGGTATGCGCTTTGATCGCGCTGATCGCGGTGGGCTTTCTGGCGGTGTTTACCTACACAACGAGATTAAGCGCGGGGAATCAGATCGGGGCGAATATTCAGGTGGACGGCGTGGATGTTTCCGGAATGACGAAGGAGGACGCGGCCGCGGCTCTTACGGGTCATCTGGACTCGCTGGACAACGTGGCCTGCCAGGTACAGGCAGGGGACTCCCGGATCGATCTGACGATGGGGGATCTCGGGCTCGCGTACAGCGGAGCGACAGCGGAATCCCTGGCGGAAACGGCGTTCAATTATACCAGGAAGGGGAATTTCCTTGTTCGTTTTGTCCGCTTACAGGAATTGAAGAAGAACGCGAAGAATATTCCGACCGCGTACGCGATTGATCAGGAAACCGCGGCGGCCGCGCTTGACGCGAAGGCGGACACGCTCGCCGGAGCGGCGGTTGACGCCTCGGTTATCCATACGGATGACGGGTTCGCGATCACGGATGGGAAGAATGGCGTGGCGCTTGACACGGATCAGACGATTACGGTGCTGGACACCGCGATCGGGACGGCCTGGAATAAGGATAGCCTGGTCATCAACGCCGTGATGAAGGAGGCGACGCCCAGGATCACGGCCGATATGCTGACAGGTATCCACGATCTGCTGGGCAGTTATTCCACGAATTGCGGCACAAGCGGCACGAGAGTCCAGAACGTGACGACCGGAACGAGTCGGATCAATGGCTCGATTGTGCTGCCGGGAGAGGAATTTTCCGCGAACGCGGCGATGGAGCCGTACACAGCCGAGAATGGCTATGGCGAGGCGGGATCCTATGAGAATGGACAGGTGGTCGACACGATGGGCGGCGGAATCTGTCAGGTTTCGAGCACGCTTTATAACGCGCTGCTTTATTCGGAGCTTCAGATTACGGAACGTTATGAGCATTCCATGCTGGTAACCTACGTGGACCCGGGCATGGACGCGGCGATCGCTGACACGACCAAGGATCTGAAATTTGTGAATAATACGGATACGCCGATTCTGATTGAAGGCTATATTTATAACGGCAATGTGTATTTTAATATCTATGGCAAAGACAACCGCGAGTCGGGCAGAATTCTCGACTTTGTCTCTGAAACGACCGGCACGACCGCGGCTTCCACGAAATATGTAGCGGGAACGGACACGGCGATCGGGACGATGACGACTACGACAAGCGGGCAGAACGGCAGAACCGCGACTTTGTGGAAATATGTGTATAAAGATGGCGCGCAGGTCAGTAAGGAGGCTGTGAATTACAGTACTTACCAGCCGAAGGACACAGTGATTACAGTTGGTGTCTCCTCGACCGACGCGGACGCGGTCGCTTCCGTCAAGGCGGCGATCGCCACACAGGACGAGGCTACGATCAAGAGCGCGGTCGAGGCCGCGAAGGCGAAGGTGGCCGCGGAGCAGCAGACGGCCGGACAGTAGATCGGGGGTTACAAGAATGGAACGCATGATACAATGCGATGATGTTATCGTTACGGAATACATCGGACGGGAAGGCGCGGCGCGCCTGGCTTCCGTGGAAGCGGCGCGGATCAGGGAGTATTTTTCTCCGGCGTTTATCCGGCAGCTGGGGGGCAGGACGCCGGTCCGTGAGCCGGACACGCGGACGATGATTCAGAAGCTTGAGATTATTCACGAGACGGTACAGATTGTGGAACCGGACGCTTATTTCAGAGTTATCGGCTATGGCGGTATTTTTACGAGCCTTTGGGATATGGCGGAGTCCACCGGCCGCGGGATGGAGATCATGATCGATAAGATTCCCGTGAAGCAGGAGACGATTGAGTTGTGCGAGCTTTTCCGGCTTAATCCGTATTACCTGATGAGTGGCGAAGAGTCGGTCTTGATCGTCTGCTCGAAGGGCAGCTATTTGATACAGAAGCTCAAGGAGAAGGGCATCAACGCGTCCTGTATCGGTTTCCTGACCGGTAATAATGACAAGGTCCTGCGTTTCGGGGATCATCTGCGTTACCTGGACAGACCGCGGGAGGATGAGTTTTTGCGCTATAGAAAGGAGAAGGGAAAGGGCAATGAGAGAGTTAATTTTAAAGGCCATTGAGAAAAACAGCCGCATTGACATTCATGAGCTGGCGATCATGGTGGGGGTCGATGAGGCGACGGTCGCGAATGAGATGGCGGCCATGGAAAGAGAGAAAATCATCTGCGGGTATCACACGCTGATCGACTGGGACAAGACCGGCGTGGAGAGGGTTTCCGCCCTGATTGAGGTGAAGGTCACGCCGCAGCGCGACATCGGCTTTGACCGGATCGCGGAGCGCATTTACAATTATCCCGAGGTCAACGCGGTCTTCCTGATTTCAGGAGGCTATGATCTGCTTGTCACATTGGACGGCAAGACACTGAAGGAAGTTTCCATGTTCGTGTCCGATAAGCTTGCTTCGATTGATTCCGTGCTCAGCACGGCTACCTATTTTATTCTGCGTAAGTATAAGGATCACGGAACCGTGCTCGTGAAGCAGCCCAAAGCGGAAAGGATGCTGGTGACGCCGTGAGAAATCCTCTGTCAGGTAAGATCATAAATATACCGCCTTCCGGTATTCGCAAGTTTTTTGACGTGGTAAGCGAGATGCCGGACGCCATATCGCTTGGTGTCGGCGAACCGGATTTCGACACGCCCTGGAGAATCCGCGAGGAAGGCATATACAGTCTCGAGAGAGGCCGTACTTTTTACACCTCGAATTCGGGTCTTAAGGAACTGAAGGCGGAGATCGTGCGCTACCTGGATCGGAAGATCGGCGTGGCGTATGACATGAATCACGAGGTGATGGTGACGGTCGGAGGCAGTGAGGCGATCGATATCGCCTTGCGCGCGATGCTGGAGCCCGGCGACGAGGTCCTGGTGCCGCAGCCAAGCTATGTCTCCTATGTGCCCTGTACGATTCTGGCGGACGGCGTTCCGGTCATCATACCGCTTAAGAACGAGAATGAGTTCAAGCTTACGCCGGAAGAGGTCGAGGAACACGTGACGGATAAGACCAAGATCCTGATCATGCCGTTTCCCAATAACCCGACCGGCTCCATCATGACCAAAGAAGAGCTGAAGGGTATCGCGGAGGTCGTGATCCGTCATGACCTGTTTGTGATTTCCGATGAAATCTACGCGGAGCTGACTTACAATGGGCAGCACGCTTCGATCGCGTCACTTCCGGGCATGAAAGAACGGACAATCGTGATCAACGGTTTTTCCAAGGGCTTCGCCATGACAGGCTGGCGTCTCGGTTACGCGGCCGGGCCGGGTGAGATTCTGGAGCAGATGCTCAAGATTCATCAGTACGCGATTATGTGCGCGCCGACGAACAGCCAGTACGCGGCGGTCGAGGGTCTCAGAAACTGCGCGGACGAGGTAGAGGAGATGCGGCTGGAGTACGACAGAAGGCGCCATTATCTGGTACATACCTTCAAGGAAATCGGGCTGCCCTGCTTCGAGCCGTTCGGCGCTTTCTATATCTTCCCGGATATCCGGGAATTCGGGCTTACGTCCGATGATTTCGCCACCCGGCTTCTACGCGAGGAGAAGGTCGCCGTGGTTCCGGGCACCGCGTTCGGGGAGTGCGGGGAAGGCTTTTTACGTATTTCCTACGCGTACTCGATGGATGATCTGAAAGAAGCGCTTGGCAGGCTGGAGCGTTTTATCGGCCGGCTGCGCGAAGAGAAAATATAAGAGGCGGTTATTGTGATCAACATTGTGTTGCTTGAGCCGGAAATTCCGTCTAACACGGGTAATATCGGGCGCACTTGCGTAGCGGCGGGCGCCCGTCTTCATTTAATCGAGCCCTTCGGGTTCCGCTTAAATGAGAAGAACCTGAAACGGGCCGGCATGGATTATTGGGAAGAGTTGGACGTAAGGCAATATCTGGATTACGAGGATTTCCTGAGTCAGAACCCGCTCGCGCGGGACTCGATGTTCCTCGCTACCACGAAAGCGGCGAAAATCTACAGTGATGTTTGTTATCCGGAGGAATGCTACATCATGTTCGGCAAGGAAAGCGCGGGCATTCCCGAGGAAATCCTTGTGAAACACCATGAGAACTGTATCCGGATTCCCATGGGGGAGGGCATACGCTCCCTGAACCTAGCCAACTCAGCGGCAATTGTTCTGTACGAGGCGCTGCGGCAGCGCGGCTTCGCCGACCTTTGTACGGAGGGAAAACTGCACAGACTTGAATGGAATGAGTGATGGTATGACATTAGACGAGTTTTTCGCGGAACATCCCAAATGCGCTCTGGGTTTTTCGGGCGGCGTGGATTCTTCCTATTTGCTTTACGCGGCGAAAAAAGCCGGCGCGGATATTAAGGCCTATTACGCGCGGACGGCGTTCCAGCCGGAGTTCGAGTATCAGGACGCCATGAGAATGGCCAAGGAATTGAAGGCGGACACGAGAGCGCTTCGTCTGAACGTTCTGCGCGACGAGCGGGTGACCGCGAATCCGGAGAATCGCTGCTATTATTGTAAAATCAATATTTTCTCGGCCATCGCCGAGGCCGCCGCGTCCGACGGCTACACGGTTCTGCTCGATGGAACGAACGCGTCGGACGACGCGGGAGACCGGCCCGGCATGAAAGCGCTTCGGGAGCTTTCGGTGCTCTCGCCTCTAAGACTCTGCGGCCTGACCAAGGACGAAATCCGGCGCCGTTCCCGGGAAGCCGGGCTTTTCACGTGGGATAAGCCGGCGTACGCCTGCCTGGCGACAAGAGTACAAAGCGGACAGACCATCACGGAAGAGATTCTGTGTAAAGTCGAGAACTCGGAGACGCTTCTATTCAAGCTTGGCTTCCGGGATTTCCGGGTAAGAGTCGTAGGTGATACGGCCAAGCTGCAGATCAAGGAAGAGCAGATGGGGGAAGCAATGGCGAAACGACGCGAAATCCTGAACGGGTTTAAGCCGTACTTCGCGTCTGTTGTATTGGATATGGAGGCCCGCTGATGGAGAAACAGGAGATTCTGGAGCTTTTGGAGCGCGTGAAAACCGGCGAGGTATCGACGGAGGAAGCGGTGCTTTTCCTCAAAAAAGAGCCGTTCACCGACATCGGTTTCGCTAAGATCGATAATCACAGAGGAATCCGGCAGGGCGCGTCCGAGGTCGTGTACGGAGCCGGCAAGACACCGGAGCAGATCATCGGAATTATCGACGCGATGCGGCAGGCGGGTCAGGAGAGAATTCTGATTACCCGTCTGGATGAGGAGAAGGCGGAAATTATCCACAGCGCTTACGAGTTCGATTATCACGCGATGGGACGGGTCGGGATTCTCGGCGGAATCCGCGAGCCGAACACGTCCGGGAGTATTGTCGTCGCCACAGCCGGGACGAGCGACATCTCCGTCGCGGAGGAAGCGGCTCTGACCGCGGAATTCATGGGAAATAAAGTAACAAGACTTTATGACGTCGGCGTCGCCGGTCTCGGGAGGCTTCTGAGCCATCTGGAGGAGATCATGAGCGCTAGCGTCATCGTCTCCATCGCCGGAATGGAAGGCGCGCTGACAAGCGTGATCGGCGGCCTCGCGGACTGCCCGGTCATAGGCGTTCCGACCAGTGTCGGCTACGGGGCGTCTTTTGAGGGACTCTCGGCGCTTTTGTCCATGCTGAATTCCTGCGCCAGCGGGGTCAGCGTAGTCAATATCGACAACGGCTTCGGGGCGGGGTATCTTGCCAGCATGATTAATCATCGCGGCGCTTAATTTAAAATACAGAATACGGAGGACATACAGAATGCGGATTCTTTATCTTGACTGCGGCATGGGCGCGGCCGGCGATATGCTTTCGGCGGCGCTTCTGGAACTTCATCCCGATCGGGAGGCTTTTCTCGCGAGACTCAACAGCCTGGGAATCCCCGGCGTCCGCGTGGAAGCGGAACCCCGCGTGAAACGGGGTATTACCGGCACATGGATGAAGGTAATGGTCAATGGCGTGGAGGAATCGGATCTGCTCGAGGAAGCGGAACACCATCATGACCATGAGGAACATCACCATGACCATGAGGAACACCACCATGACCACGAGGAACACCATCATGAGCATTCTCATCATAGTCTGGCGGATATTGAGGCGATTATCGGCGGGCTGCCGATTTCTGAGAAAGCCCGGGAAGATTCCTTCGCGGTCTATAAGCTGATCGCCGAGGCGGAGAGCGCGGCGCATAACAGACCGGTCGGCGAGGTTCATTTCCATGAGGTCGGGACGATGGACGCGGTCGCGGACGTGGTTTGTGTCTGCCTCCTGCTGGAGGATCTGAAGCCTGACGTGATCATGGCTTCGCCGGTTCATGTCGGCAGCGGCCAGGTACGGTGCGCGCATGGCATTCTGCCGGTACCGGCTCCCGCGACGGCTTTCATCTTAAAAGGCGTTCCGATTTACGGCGGAAGCGTGCTCGGGGAGCTCTGCACGCCGACCGGCGCTGCGCTGCTTAAGCGTTTCGTGACGAGGTTCGGGAGCGTGCCTGTCATGAGCGTCGAGAAAATCGGCTATGGCATGGGACACAAGGATTTCGAGGCGGTCAATTGCGTAAGAGCGTTTCTGGGTGAAGGCGATCCGGACGAGGCTGCCGCGTCGAACGGACGGGTCACGGAGCTTTCCTGCAATCTCGACGATATGACACCGGAAGCGATATCCTTCGCGATGGACCGGCTTTTTGAGGCGGGCGCGCTGGATGTTTACACGACACCGATCGGCATGAAAAAGTCACGCCCCGGCGTAAAGTTCTCCTGCATCTGCGAATCCGCGGACGAGAGAAAGATGGCGGAAGCGATTCTCGCGAACACGACGACACTCGGCGTCCGCGCGAACGAGTGTCATCGATACACGATGGAACGAAGCTTCCGGGAGATACAGACCGAGTATGGCCCCGCGCGGATGAAGGAAGCCAGGGGCTTCGGCGCGGAGAAGGCGAAGCCGGAAATCGAGGACGCGATCCGGCTCGCGAAGGAGAACGGCGTTCCGCTCAGCAAGGCGCTGGAAGCGATTTACAAGGTTTACCGTCCTTAATCCACAGACAAAACGCTTTCCATAATCGCGTTCAGGCGCTCCTTGGAAAAAACGAACTCGGGTGACCGGAGGGATTCAAAATAGTCCTGAAACGCCTCGCTGATACCGCTTTCCTCCAAGGTTACAATAACGCTGTCGTTATCGGGAGCGTTGTACACAAACTGCGCGCGGTTATTGCGGAATAACTGCACACTGACGTTTCTGGGAAGGGAATCCGAGTTCTTCTTCAGAAGAGGAACATAGGGAGAAGGAGTGCGGAAAACATATGCTCAATCATCCGTTTTCGCCGCTCCGGCGGGAACGCGGCGTTCAGCCAGCCAAAAGACCCTTCTATTTTACCTGTCTTTATAAACGACTGAATTCCATACATCGAGAAGAAATTATAAAATGGTTCTTCGCTTTCGGAGAGCTGGGCGGCAGCGTCGCCCAGCTTTTCTTTTATTTCGCGGGACAGATTTTCATCCATTAAGCGAATTTCGTTCAGCAGGGAACGCGAATAAAGCATGCTCAGAAAATTCGGCTGCGACTCGACGGAATAAATGGGCAGTCCGTAATTTTGAAGCGAGTTGAACCAGGTTTTGGCGAACTCGTCCGTCCCGTTTGTCTTTTTCAGCAGAGGTGTCGCCAGAGACAGCGCGTGATGGAAGGACGCGATGATCTGCGCGATGATCTTATTGTTGGCGCTTTCGACACAAACACGCAGGTCGGAAGAAATGAAAAGAATCTTCTGACCGGCCGCTACACAGTATGGGAAAAGCTCCATCGTTTTCTCATTCAAAGAAATACCGCTATAGTAATAGTACGGCTGATAGGAAACGTAATCAGATAAAGCGAAAGGCAGAACATTGCTGAGAGCGCGCAGATTCACGTTGAACAATACATCCTTGGGATTCCGGCGCAGCGCGAACATATGGCGAACGGGCACCGCGCGGCTGTATTTCTGACGTTTATGCCGCAGCATATTGAAAAAAATCGACCGGTCAGCCGGCAGATTTGTGTAAATCACGGACGGAAGCTCCGAAGCGAAGACCTGCTCGAGCAAAGCGTCAATCCGCTCAATCACGTCGCTGGAGAAAGTGTTTTCCGGCGCGGGCGCGTAGATATCGGTAATGGTGATGTCACTGAAATGCCGGTCCAGCTTATTCAGGCAGGACAGAAGGCCTTCCACGCTGTTCCGGTTATAATAAGTGGATTTCCCGATTTTCTCAATCTGGTATAAGCGGAAAAGCTCCTTTCTCTCATTGGGATTCACGCGGAGATATCCGCAAAAATCCTTCACGAAATCAATGCTTGGCAGCCGCTTGCCGGTGATCATTCGCTGCAATGTGGTACGGTCCAGTCCGGAAGCCTTGGAAAGCTGATACACATTGCTGCCGGCGTCTGTAATATAATCCCTTGTTCTTTCACTGAAATCTGACAAAACTATCCCCTCACAGTTCTATCTTTTTGTATTTAAGGATCCGCGTTGACCCTTTATGCCTATTATTATTAATAATCTTCCGTGTTTTCGCAACCGTTTGCGCGCCATTAGCGCTTTTTTTGTACTTTTTAGCGCGTTATAAAAAGGTTTTTCGAAAAAAGTGGGCACAATGGCCAGCACATATTGGAAAACACGCATGTGTTCGATATTATGAGCCTATGGGATTGTCTAAAACCAGACCAAAAAGGGAGGACTCATAATGGGATTACACGGAAAGAGTAAGACACTTAGAAATGTTTTCAGGATAGCTTTAGCGGTATGCCTGATGATGGCGATGGTGATGCCGGTCAGCGCGACTTCATCCTCGAAATCCACTACAGCGGCTACGTCAACAACGTCAGGAACCGCGTCAGTGAACGCGGCGGTCAGCAACGCCAGAAAAGGTGTTGTGCAGGTCAACGTCGTATACACGGATGAGGCAGGCACAGATCACCCGATTCAGAGCGGCAGCGGTTTCCTGATCGGAACCGGCGGCAACGCGACAACCGTTCTCACGAACCAGCATGTTATTGATATCAAGGACAGCGATAAATCGGCCATCAACGCCTATTTTGGCAAAGATATTGATTATCAGAGAGAAATCGGTATCCGCGTCGTTGTCAAGAGCGATGTCACCATTAAAGCTACATATAAACAAGGCTCCGCGGAAGTGGACTTCGCGATTCTTGAAATGGAACAGCCGATCGGAGGCAAAGAAGCGTTAACACTCGCGTCCGCGGATGATCTGAACGATATCGCCACACAGAAGGTGTACGCGCTCGGCTTCCCGAATATTCCGGATCTTCTGAACAGTTATGTTTCCTACAGCACGCAGGATGTGTATATCACGGATGGTATTGTAAGTAAACAGTCCAAGCTGAACAATATGGATATGATCCAGCACAGTTGCGATCTGTCCGGCGGAAACTCAGGCGGCCCGCTCGTTAATGAGGATGGTGTCGTTGTCGGCGTAAACGCTTACGGCGTAAGCGGAACCGGCTATTATGAGGCAATCTCCATCAATGGTATTACCGATATCCTGGATATGCTCCAGATCGCCTATACTTCTTCCAAGGATACCGCGGCGTCTTCCGGTACGGCTAAGAGCGGCACGGATACGACACAGGCGGAAGAAACCGTGGATAAAAGCGCTCTGGCGTCCGCGATTTCCGAGGCGAAGAAAGTAACAGACACAAGTATATACACAAGCGATTCCGCGGCGGCCTTCCAGGGCGCGCTGGATGACGCGAAGAAAATCAATTCCGACAGTACCGCGAAACAAGCGGACGTGGATAACGCGGCCAACGCTTTAAAGGACGCGCAGAGCGGACTGAAAGAGAAATCCTTCTTCTCGCTTCCCGTTATTATAGGTATCGCGGCGGCCGTCGTAGTCATTATCCTGATTATCGTCCTCGCGCTTAAAAAGAAAAAGAAAAAAGCGGCCCAAGGCGCGCCGGTCCAAAACGGACAGCCGTTCAACGGCGGGCAGAACCAGAACAGAAACGCCGGCCAGAACGCGGTTCCTCCGAGAAATCCCGGTCAGCAGCCTTACCCCGGCCAGCAGCCTTACCCCGGTCAGCAGCCGTATCCGAATCAGTTCCAGAACCAGAACAGAAATCAGGCGCCGAACAGAGGTCAGATGCCCAATCAGCAGTTTGGCGGCATGACACCGGGCAGAACACCCAATTTCGGAGCGGGCGACGGCGAAACGAGTTTGCTTGACGAAGGCGGCGGCGAAACAACATTGCTCAGCTCCCAGCAGATGCCGGTAGGCGCGCTTGTCAGAAAATCCACCGGAGAGAAAGCGATCATCAACAAACAGCTTTTTGTAATCGGCAAGGAAAGAAGCAAGGTCGACTTCTGTATTTCCGATAACAACTCGATCAGCCGCGTTCACGCGAATATCCTGTACAAGAACGGAGCGTTCTACATTGTGGATCAAAGATCCTCGAACTTCACTTTTGTCAATGGGAATAAAGTAAACCCGGGTCAGGAAGTTAAACTGAACAACGGAGACAAGATCAAGATGTCAGATGAAGAGTTTGTCTTTAACGCTTAAAGGTGGAGCTTATGAATTTTTTCGCGGCAGCGCATAGTGATATCGGAATCAAAAGAGAAACAAATCAGGACTCGGTCCTGGTACAAATCGCTGACACGGATTACGGAGAGGTTTGCCTCTCCGTAATCTGCGACGGCATGGGAGGCTACTCCAAGGGTGAGCTGGCAAGCGCGACGATGATCGTGAACTTCAAGCAGTGGTTCGAGAAGGATTTCCCGAAGCTTTTGTATCAGGGAATCAAACCGGAAAATTTGAAAAGAGCTTGGGAGGACCTGATCTTTAACACAAATAATCAAATATCAAACTATTCAACTCTTCATGGCGCGCGCCTGGGGACCACAGTCGCCGCGTTGCTTCTTGTCGGGGAGATGTATTATATCATTCATGTCGGTGATTCGCGCGTGTACCTGATGGACAGGAATCTCAGCCAGCTGACCAAAGACCAGACATTCGTGCAGAGGGAGATGGACGCGGGACGCATGACACCGGAACAGGCGTTGTCCGATCCGCAGAGAAACGTGCTTCTGCAGTGTGTCGGCGCTTCGGAAGTCATCGAGCCGGATTTCATGCTCGGGCCGGTAACAAGCGATGAGATGTTTCTGCTTTGTACAGATGGTTTCCGTCATCTGCTCACAGACGAAGAGATTTACGCGAACACGAATCCGATCGCGGTCCGCGCGGAAGAAGAAATGAAAAAACGGATCATTTACCTGACTGATCTGAATAAATATAGAAGAGAAAAAGACAATATATCCTCTATATTAGTAAGAGTGAATTGAGGGGTTTGCCATGCTGGAAATAGGATCCGTCGTTGATGGAAAATATAAAATACTGAACAAAATAGGCCAGGGCGGCATGAGCGTCGTCTACCTGGCGATGAACGAGCGGGCGAATAAGCAGTGGGCGATCAAGGAAGTCCGCAAGGACGGCGTGCAGGATTTTGAGGTCGTCCGGCAGGGACTTGTCGCGGAGCTGGACATGCTCAAGAAGTGCGATCATCCGCATCTGCCAAGCATCATCGATGTGATTGACCGCGAGGACGCGTTCCTGATCGTGATGGACTACATCGAAGGACAGTCACTGAAAACAGCCCTGGAGGAATACGGGGCGCAGCCGCAGGAGAACGTGATCGAGTGGGCGAAGCAGCTGTGTGACGTGCTCGGCTATCTGCACTCGAGACGACCGCCCATCATCTACCGCGATATGAAGCCGGCGAACGTCATGCTGAAGCCGGACGGTCAGGTCACTCTGATCGATTTCGGAACAGCCCGGACTTTTAAAACGACAAGCGTAGAGGACACGAAATGTCTGGGCACGCAAGGCTACGCGGCGCCGGAGCAATACGGCGGTCATGGGCAGACAGACGCCAGAACCGATATCTACTGTCTGGGCGCGACGCTTTATCATCTGGTTACCGGGCACAACCCCAGTAAACCACCCTATGAGATGTACCCGATCCGGCAATGGGATCCGAACCTTTCCACGGGACTGGAGGAAATCATCCTCAAGTGCACACAGCGCAATCCCAATGACCGGTATCAGTCCTGCGCCGAATTGATGTACGCGCTGGAGCATTACCAGGAACTGGACACGGGCTATAAGAAAACACAGGGCCGGAAGTTCCGCGCGTTTGTTACCTGCGCGGTGGTCTCGCTGTCTTGCTTCATCCTCGCGACCGGTTTTCGATTCCTTGAGACGAAGACGACGAACGACAGCTATGACAGACTGGTGAAGACGGCGGAATCTTCGACAGACGAAACCGATATGATCGAGAATTATAAAAAAGCGATCGAGCTGGATCCTTCGAAAAAGGACGCTTATGAGGGCCTTTTGGAGAACGCGTATCTGGCGGACAATAATTTTAAAGACTCGGAGCAGCAGGAGCTTCGGCAGATTATCCAGGACACAGGCGATGGCACCAAACAGAACATCCAGTATCTGGAAGAGGACAGCGAAGGTTATTCCGAGTTCGCGTATAATGTTGGCCTCGCCTATTTCTTTAATTATCAGGGGAATGGAAATAAAGGCTACGCGGCGCCCTGGTTCAACGACGTGATCGCGCGGAACAAGCTCGACAGCGAGAGAATGAACCTGGCGACAAGTTTGGGGAGAATGGCGAACTATTACAGTGAGCTGAATAAAATAAACGATTCCGGAGAGACACAGGCAAGCTACAACGACTACTGGGTCGATCTCAGTGATCTTACGGAGGGCAATCTGACAGAGAAGACCAACGCGATTACCGCGCTGCGAATGTACCGCGAGGTGGTCAGCCAGGTCGAGACCAACGGTCTGAAATTCAAAGAGGCGGGAGTCACCAAAAGAGATATTACCGCCAAGCTGGATGATATCGAGTCGCGCGTTAAAAGTGACGTGAACGTTTCTTCGCAGGCGAATTCCGAGAAAGCCGTTGAGCTGAAAAACGATATCGACACAACGATGACACTCGCGAGGCGCGACCTGGAAATAACCTACAGCGCCGCGGCCGGCTCGGCGACAGGGGGGAATTGAGATGAACAATAACGCCGGACAGATGATCAGTTTTTACCATACGGGCTTTATAATATGTCTCATCGCCGCGATTACCCTGCTCGTGATCAGTGTTATCCTGTTCTTTGTTTTTGATATTCGAAACGTGTGGCTTGTCCGAAGCGGCAAGGCCGCCCGCAAAAGCATCCAGGAGATGTCGGAAGCGAGCGCGAAAAGCGGGGCGTTCCGGGCAGGCGGTTATCAGCCTCGGACCAAGACTTCGAATCTGAGGCAGAGAAAAGACAATACCGGGGATATCGCGTCAGGCAGCGGGCCGACCGGCGAGAATAATCATGGCCGCGTAAGCGCTATTATAAAAACGCCGTCACAGGCGTTTAAAACCGGCGAGGACGTGACGGGTATTCTGCCGGAAAATGAGGCCGTGTCCGTCGGGACTTTTAAGATAAATAAAACAATTTTGATGATCAACACAGACGAAGTAATTCGGGAGGGATGATTATGAATAAGAAAAAAGGGAAAGGATTAAATGCCATAAAGCGCGCTCTGGCGTTCACGCTCGCGCTGCTGATGGTATTCAGCCTGACGCGCCTGGATCAGTTCCGCGTTAAGGCGGATGAGACCCCGACGCCGACAACGTCCGCGGGGCCGGTGTATTTTGATGTTTCGGGTACGTATTTGGTCGCAAATTTTGTTAGTATTGAAATAAAAGATGGGACGGACGTGATCAGCGCTGGAACCGTTCAATCTCCTGAAGGATTTAAAGTTATATTATTAGATGGTAAACAAATAGTCTCTGGTAAATCGTACAGTTGTAGAATATCAAATTTGTATTACAATGACGTAGAGCAAGATATAAGTGGAACTGATTTAGTGAACTCTGCTACAAAGGCTGTAAAAATAGCATTAGATGACGAAGACGCGAAATTGATAAATATTACTGGAACGATAACGACAGGCACGGAAAACCCTATAAATATAGCCGATGCTATGACTGTAAGTTGCGGAGAAAAGCAGGTTCCAATAACCAATGGCGTATATTCGATCAATGTTCTTAGTGGAACGATGGCAACACTGACATTTACAGTAAAAGATGGTTATGCTTTTGACACGAAGGGAACAAATAGTGTAAGTGATACATTGATCGTTGGAGATTCTGCCGATAAAGAAACAACAGAAAATTTTTCGTTTGATTACTATGTCAAAACAACGGTAAAATCTGATCAACATGGAACGGCAGAATTTACTGACGCTAATGGTAATGAGGTTATAGCAAACGCTGGGGAAACCGCGGAGGGATGGGTTAAGTATGGCAGTGATGTTACTTTTACAACCACTCCAAATGCTGGGTACCATTATGCTGGGAATATTACTCACGCGACCATAACTGCTCCGTATACATTTAATGCTAATTTCGAATGTAATTTAACATTTGATAGTACTAGTATATCCGTTAAGCCGCAGGATTGGTCGAAGACGACAACAATTTCGGGCAAATTAAACTATGTATGTTCGCCAGGTGAAACAACGGTTGATCTAACTCAAAATAATGTAACGATCAAATGCTTAGACAGTAAAAACAAAGATGTGATAAAGTCCTATGAAATTAGTAAGATAAATGATAATAGTTACGAGTTTGATATTTCTATCGAAACTGATATTGATGATTCATGTACCTTAATAGCGGAATACAATAAGGCGCAAGCCGAATATCAAGGGTTATTATTAAAAAATGATATAACAGTACCCCAAATTAAATCCGCGTCTGTTAATGGCAATATAAATACCGATGGAAAAGGATGGGTACGAAATGGCGTAAGTCTGAATGTTACAGGAACGGATAACCTGTCCGGAGTCAGCGAGTATATGATAACTACGGACGCAACGGCACCGAAGGAGGATTCTAATAATTGGCAGTCATACACAGGCGATACTATTGTTTACTCATCAGATTCTCAAAATGAGGGACCATTATATCTTTGGCTTAAAGATGGGGCCGGGAATATCTCAAAAAGCAGTACTTTTAAAGACGCGGATGGGACAACAACTCCCGTTAAGCTTGATAACTCGGCGCCTACGGTTAATGTAATAATAAGTAGTAACAGCGCTCCTTCCGTATCCAATGACAAGCAAAACTGGAAATTGAACGCGGATAATAAAACGATAGAGCTTACCGCTACATTAACGGACACGGAAGCGGGATTCGGCTCGTCGGACACATTCAAAAAATCTCTGGCTGTTAGTTTCGTTTCTACAAAAAGCGGCAGCGCGCCAATCACATTAACTCCGACAAGCGTGACAATGAACGCGGATAATACGGAAGCGACAGTGGTATTTAATATAGATCCCAATGCTTCGACAACCATTGGCGGGTTAGGTCAATTGACGCTGAGCGCTCAGGACAATATCGGTAATAAAGTAGCTTCCAATGTGAAAATCGGTGGGAGTCTGGACAGCTATTTTATAGTTGAAAGTACTTTGCCAACGGTAGAATTAATTGTCGATAAAGCGCCGTATACGTTTAAAAGCAGTGTGTCCGGGGTGCCTGTTGAGTATTGGACAAATGATGGAAAAACGATTGATTTTAAAGCGAACGCGAAGGATACAGATATTTCATCAGGATTAAAGAGTGTCATTGTAAGTCCGGATCAAAATAATTATAGTTTCTCAATTTCAAATTCTGATACAACAACCGTTAAAGATTATACAACGGTATATCAAAAAAATATTGACTTTTCAGTTAAGAAAGATGATTTTTCAGGAAATACCGAAAATATTAGCGCGACGGCTACCGACAATGCCGGTAATACAGCTACGGAATTGCAGGATATTCATTTTGACACAACCCTTCCGGGTATAACGGAAAATTCATCAGACAGAGCATATAGCGATAACAATAAAGCTTACCAGGAAAGCGCCTCGAAGACATGGCTCAACGCTAACGAAAGCGCGACATATGAGTATACCATTACAGACGCTGGGTCAGGAATTAATAGTGTCAAGGCATGGGCCGGCTGCGCCGGTTCCTACGCCGAGGCCGACGCGGGCAAACAGCTGGCGGTCACGATATCCAAAGCGACCGGGGCTGTAGATACCCCGACAGCCGAAACGCTAAGTGATGTTTCCCATAAATGTACCGGCGTGACGGTAAGAGTAACAGTGAATAAAGCTCAAATGGAAAGCGACGGATACGCCGGCATTAACCTCGAGGTTAATGATAACGTTGGGAATACAGGCACGTACAAAGCCGAGGGTCAATCAGAAATATGGTACGATAATCTCGCTCCGACATTATCAAACTTCCAGTTTTCGTCAAATGGATTGAGCAATCTTGAGGATTCCGCGGTTCATCTTTTCAAAACAGATGACGGCAAGTATGGTTTCTTCTGTGAGCATGCCGTGACAGTTACATTTAACGCGTCGGACAGCGCTATTACGGAGGGCGATACCGGTTCCGGAGTCGCGGTCGCGAATTACGAGCTTGTGCCGGTTTCCGGATCGAAAGTAGACGGCGTATGTGACGGAAATGACGGCAGCTACAGCTTTAATATCCCGGAGAACTTCAAGGGCCAGGTATTTGTCTGGGCGGCGGATCATGTTCAGAACACATGCGACAAGCAGCGCCCGAACGGCATTGTGCTCGAGGATGAATCGCTCCACGCAAGCGCGTCCTCCGCGGCGATTACACTCCCGGAAACCAGTTATCATGACGCTTTGGGTTATCCTCTTTATAACTCCGCGCAGACAATCGGACTGAATTTACAAGACACGCATTCCGGTCTCGCGACCGCTCAGTATACCTACAACAGCTATTACAAAGGCACACAGACGGAGACCGCGAAGATCAACGATAACGTAAACGCGGACAGCGGCGAGATCACGACGACGATTGACAACGGAATCAGCGGTTTTTCCTTCGAGAAGGAAGCGAATCAGGGTTCTAACCTGTATACATCCGGCAGCGGCAGCAAGACGATTTCCGAAGACGCCAACAGCATTACCCTCGGCTTAAACCTCACGGACCGCGTAGGTCTTGGCACAGCCGCGGAAAACAAGACATTTTCCATTGATACGGTAGCGCCTGTCATCACGGTTACGTGGGACAACAATGATGTCAGAAACGGGAAATATTACAACGCGGACAGAACCGCGACCGTAACAGTAAAAGAAAGAAACTTTAACCCGGATGCCTGCAATTTCATTACAACAGGCCCGACACCGTCAATCAGCGGCTGGACGCATGTGGGCGGAGGCTCTTGTGACGGCTCCGTGCATACCGATGACTGCTCCTATGTGGCGACGGTTACCTTCAGTCAGGACGGCGATTACAGCTTCACCTTTAACACGACAGACCTTGCCGGCAACAGCGCGGCGTACAGTCAGACAGATGAGTTCACAGTCGATAAAACAGCCCCGATCATCAATGTTACCTACAGCAACAACGATGTAAGGAACGGCATGTATTACAACGCTTCCCGAATCGGCACGATTACGATTACGGAGCATAACTTCAACAGCGCGGACGTACAGACCTCCATTACGGTAAACGGGGCGGCGGCGCCGGGCGTTGGCGGATGGTCAAGCAGCAACGACGAGAACTCGGCAAGCATCGGCTATACCTATGACGGCGAATTTACTTTTAACGTTTCCTATACGGACCTCGCGGGAAATCCGGCGGCTCCATATCAGGGAGATCACTTCATTGTGGATATGACGAAGCCGTCAATTGAGATTTATGACATCGTCGATAAATCGGCGAACAACGGAACGGTCGCGCCGGGCGTGCGCTACAGCGACACAAACGTGGACACGAATGGCGTTTCCATTAAGCTTACAGGCGCGAATAACGGCGATTATAAGCTGGACGGCAACAAGAGCAGCTCCGGGAACAGCGTGGATCTGAAGCTGAATGACTTCCCTCATGAGGAAAGCGTGGACGATCTTTACACAATGGCGGCGACGGTCAGTGATCTGGCCGGAAACCAGTCTGAGCAGTCAGTGCTTTTCTCGGTAAATCGTTTTGGCTCAGTGTATGTTTTAAGCGATGACACCAAAGCGCTGGTTCAGAACAAGTACACGAACGTGGAGCCGACCGTGGTGGTTTCGGAAATCAACGTGGATTCTCTTGAGGAAAGAGATGTATCCATGGCAAGAGACGGTGATGTTTCCGAATTAAAGGAAACGACGGATTATAAGGTGGCCGGTTCCGGTGACGAGAACACATGGAAGAAGTACGATTACACGATCGCGAAATCCAATTTCACGCAGGAGGGCAATTACACATTGACCCTGTATTCCAAGGATCGCGCGACCAATACGCAGAACAATAAGATCAAGAAAAAAGATATTGAGTTCGTGGTCGATAAGACAGCGCCGTCTATCGTTGTCTCCGGTGTTTCGGATAATCATCAGTACCGGGCGTCAGACCGCGAGGTGACCATTGACACCCAGGATAATTACGCGCTTTCCGGAGTAACGGTTACGCTGAACGGCGCGGACACGACTTATTCGAGAGAAGATCTGGATAAGACAGGCGGTAAGATCACGATGACGGTCAATGGCTCGAACAGTTGGCAGGATATTATCATAACCTCTGTCGACGCGGCTGGTAATAAAGCGGATTCCTCTAATATCCGCTTCCTGATCACGAAGAACGTGTTCGTGCAGTTTATCAGTAATAAACCAGTGCTTTACAGCTCAACCGGAATTCTCGCGGCGCTTTTGCTCTTACTGTTTTTCCTTTTCGGAAAACGAAGAAAACAAAACGAGGATCAGATACAGGGGAGATAACACAAAAGAAATAAAAATCGGAAAAGGCTGCCCTTAATGAGCAGCCTTTTCCGGTATATGACAGGGAAGGATTTTATGCCGGATAACGCGAACTTACTGGATCAAACCTATCAGATCATAGAGGAAATCGGGGCCGGAGGCTCCGGAGTCATCTACAAAGCGTATCACACAAGACTGCGCAAGGTCGTTGTCATCAAGAAAATAAAAGATAATTTTGTCGGCGTTATTAATGGCCGCTCGGAGGTCGACATTCTGAAGAACCTGCGCCACACAGGCCTTCCGCAGGTGTATGACTTTGTTCAGCTGGGCAGTCAGGTCTATACCGTGATGGAATATATCGAAGGCTATGACCTGAAGCGATACCTGAGCGCCGGAACCGTTTTTGAGGAGAAGACGCTGCGGGCGTGGCTGGATCAGCTTCTGGACATGCTGGAGTACCTGCATGGGCAGAATCCGGTCATTCTCCATAACGATATCAAGCCGGCGAATATCATGGTGACCGAGTCCGGCAGCCTCTATTTGATAGATTTCAATATTTCGCTGGACGGTTCCGAAAGTGACACGATCCGGGGCCTGACAAAAGAGTACGCTTCACCGGAACAAAGACGGAAGATGGAGGCGCGTAGAAACAATCTGCCGGATGGCGCGATTAAACTGGACGCGAGAAGCGACATTTACAGCCTCGGCAAAACGTTTCAGCGCCTGATGGAACGGGGAGATTTCTCGCCTGAACTGTGGGAAATCGTGAATAAAGCCGCCGATGAGAATCCGATTCGGCGATTTCAATCGGCCAAAAGCATGAGAAAAGCGCTGGCAAAGCTGGAAAGAGAGGACTCGGATTTTCTCCATGGGCGGAATCGCCTGTTCGCGGTAAGCGTGGCGATCGGCCTGACCGCGGTAGCGGTGATCGCGGCCGTCACTTACGCGGACAATCTGAAAGTAAAAGATAACGTGAAGAAAACAATAAATACCCTGGAATCGGCCTCGGATAATTACGATGGGGACACGCTGATCAATGTCGGCACAGACGCGTTGAACGATCAGCGCCTGACAGGCGAGATCAACCGCGAGGCGGGAACCCGGGCGTGGATTCTGCACGCGGTCGGAGACGGGTATTTCTGGAAAGAGGATTTTGACACGGCCTCCGGGTATTATGATGAGGCGGCCGTTTGGGCGGAGAAGAACAGCGACAGCAATCTGCCGCTTTACGATAGAGACCGCGCGATCGCGTACGCGAAGGCGGGTGATCTGGAAACCGCGAAGGAATGCCTGGAGGACGCGAAGGCGGAAGGCGTTTCCGACGCCGAGCTGGATCTGATTCAAGGTCAGATCCTGGCGAAGACAGGAGAGATTTCTGAAGCGGAAAAACTTTTGACGGAGGCCGCGGGCCGGACCTCGGATTCCGAAACACGCCGGCTTTTGTACCAGGAGCTTGGCGGGATATACGAGGAAAACGGTAACGCGGGTCAGGCAATCGACTGTTATGAGAGCGCTTTAAAGCTTGGCGAGACGAAGCGGATCCTCCGAAAGCTGGGGGAATTGTATAACGTAAGCCGGAATACCGCGAAAGCGCTTTCCTGCTACGAGAAGCTCTACGGCATGGACGCGCCGTCTTACGAGGACAGCGTGAACTACGCGCTTTCACTGGAACTGGTCAAAAGATACGGCGAGGCGGAAACGGTTCTGGAAACCGCGGCGTCCGACAAGAACGATTATAAAGCCTGGCTTTATCTGTCGCGGATCGAGTATGAGCGCGCCAAAACGGACAAGAATCCGGATTTCGGCAAGGCCGTCCGGTATTATGACAAGGCAAAGGAATATTACGCCTCCGCGAAAGTGGAGGGGAAGAATGATTCCCTGATGGATGAGATGGGCGAGGCGCTGAAGGAAAGTGAATGACAGGAGGAAGCCATCGTGAATAAACGGATTCTCTATATCAACATCAATCAGAAAATGGTCGAGTACAACCTTCCCGCTTTTAACAACAGGAAAGGTATTCTTTCGATTGACGACCATTCGGGCTTCGGGCAGATTCTGATCTCCTATGAGGTATGGGACGGGGAATGGCATTTCCTGAGTAATCAGTATACGCGCCTCAGCGTGAACCATCAGGTCGTGGAGGATATGATCCTGACAGAGGGTCTGGTCATGAAGGGCAAAATTTACAAAAACGGTGTCCGTTTCCAGATCATGGTCCGGAATCTCGACAAGGAGCAGGCGGTATTCGCGAAATACGATATCCGGAACGCCTCAGGTCTTGTCATCGGAAGCGGCAGCGGCGCTGATATTGTTCTGAACGAAAAATACGTAAGCGCCAGACACGCGCTGATGTTTCGCCGGGGAGACCGGTGGTTCATACAGGATACCAGCAGCAACGGGACTTTTCTGAACAGTGAAAGGCTCCTGGGCGAAAGCGCGCTGAATTTATATGACACCATTTATATCGTGGGCTACAAAATCGTTTTTCTGGGGGACATTCTCGCCATAAACCGCGCGGGCAGCGCGTTCGCCAAATTAAGACCGGTCGATCCGGCCGAGTTCGCGGGAACCGGAACCTATGAGGACAACTCGCTTTTCTCGAGATCGCCCCGAATGATCGAGCCGCTGGACACGGACGTGATTGAGCTGGAGACGCCGCCGTCACCGGTCCGGCAGAATAAAACGCCGCTGATTTTCCTTTTGGGACCGTCTCTTACCATGCCGATACCGATCCTCGCCACGGTGTTTTTCAACGTGATCGTCAATTCCGGACAGGGCGTCAGCGCGCTTTCCTATATGGGTATGGCGATTTCCGTTATTCTGTTCGCCGTTCTCGGCGTGATCTGGACGACGCGCAGGAACCGGTACGACCGGGAGATGGCCGCGGAAAACGAGAAAGCCAGGGTCGAGGCTTATACGAAATATATTGATCAGAACGTACAGCTGATTGAGATGAAGCAGTCAAAGAATATGGAAATTCTGGAAAGAACCTACAAGCCCTCCGAGGGTCTGATCCGGGAACTGATTTCCGACAGGACGGGACTTTGGAACCGGAATGTCAATCACGCGGATTTCCTGCGTGTTCGTCTGGGCGCGGGCAATATGGAATCTCCGAACAAAATCGCGGTGCCCAAAGCGCGCTTTTCCGTTGAGCAGGACGAGCTCGTCGCGTATCCGTACGATTTTCTGGAACGCTTCCGGTATATGCCCGCCGCGGCGAAAACAATTGATCTGAAAAACAATAAAATCATAGGCGTGATCGGCGATCCGGACGCGCTGCTAAATATCGCGAATGTCATGATCATTCAGCTGGCGGCGCTTTATTCTTATACGGACGTACGCATGGCGTTCTTCCTGAAAGAATTCGGGGAACAGCTCCGGCTTACATGGGCGAAATGGCTTCCGCACACGTTCAGTGACGACAAGAAGACCCGTTTCCTGGCCGATCGCGAGGACGCGTACCGGAACACGCTTTATACGCTCGCCGGCGAGCTGCGGAATCGGCGGGAACCGAAAATTACGGATAAACGATATATCATTTTCTGCTCGGACCCGGCGATTTTCGAGAACGACGCGATTTATAAATACATGACCGATGACAAGGACTACGGTTTTACCTTCGTGCTGCTCTATGGGGAAATGGATCTGCTTCCGAACGAGTGCAAGACAATTATTGAGTGTACAAATCGCTTTTCCGGCGTCTATCAGCTGGATGAGGAGCTGACGGAGCGGAACGCGGTGACCTTTGACCGGCTCACGACCGGACAGGCGGAGTTTTTCGCCCGGACGATTTCGGGCTATCGTGTCAACGAGCTCGTCGAGGAATCCATTCCGGAATCGATCGATTACTTCAGCATGCTCGGGATACGCGGGATCGAGGAGTGGGATCTGCGTAAACGCTATAAGGAGAACCGTTCCTATGAGGGAGTCAGAGCCTGGATCGGTATGGGCTCCGGAAATAAGCCGATGTATCTGGACATTCATGAGAAAAAATACGGCCCGCACGGTCTTGTGGCAGGGACGACAGGCTCCGGAAAGTCCGAGACGCTGCAGACCTTTATTCTGTCACTGGCGCTGAATTACCACCCGGATGAGGTGGCTTTTATCCTGATCGACTATAAAGGCGGCGGGATGGCGAACGCCTTTCTGGGAATTCCGCATCTGGCAGGCACGATCACGAACCTGGGAGGGGAAGGTGAAAGCGGTGTTGAGAGCATCGATGACAACCAGACCAGAAGAGCGCTGATCTCGATACGCAGCGAGATTAAACGGCGGCAGACGATTTTTAATAAGTATAAGGTCAATCACATTGACGCGTACACCAGGCTGTATCGCGAGGGAAAGGCGGATGAGCCCCTTCCGCGCCTGATCATCATATCCGATGAGTTCGCGGAGCTCAAAAAAGAGCAGCCTGAGTTCATCAAAGAGCTGGTTTCCACGGCCCGCGTCGGCCGAAGCCTTGGAATTCACCTGATTCTGGCGACACAGAAACCATCCGGTGTCGTGGACGACGAGATCTGGTCCAATTCCCGGTTCAAGCTCTGTCTGCGCGTGCAGGACCGTCAGGATTCTATGGAAATGCTGAAAAGACCGGACGCCGCTTTTCTGACGAGAACAGGCCGGGCGTATCTGCAGATTGGCAATGATGAGCTGTTCGAGCAGTTTCAGACAGCGTATTCGGGTGCCGCGTATGAGCCGGCGGAAGATGGGGAAGAAGCGTCCGAGGATATCGAGATGATCGATCTGGACGGGACACCTTCCACGACCGGGAGCGACAGAAGGGCGGCGTCGGAAGACGCGAGCTCTCAGCTGAGCGTTTGCGTGGATTATATCACCAGGACGGCCGAGAAACTGGGAATTCACGCGACGCGGCCGCTGTGGCTGCCGCAGCTTCCCCGGACGCTGGCGCTCGAGGAGCTGGAGGAACGCTTTGAAGTCGATTATGAGCGCGGTACCGCGGCGGTGGTGGGTCTTGTGGACGAACCCGAAAAACAGGCACAGTATCCGCTTGTGATTTATATCGAAAAGCTCAACAACCTGATCGTCGCGGGCAGCGCGGGGTGCGGGAAAACTACCTTTCTGCAGACGCTCACGCTCTCTCTTATTACGCGCTATACGCCGGAGCAGGTGGAAATATACTGTATGGACTTCTCGTCCGGCACATTGCGCCCGTTTGAGAAAGCGCCTCAGGTGGGCGGAGTCGTTCTATCGGACGAGGCGGAGAAAACGCGCCGCTTGTTCCGTATGCTTGAGGAGGCGCTCACGGAAAGAAAAGAGCTTTTCTCGAAAGCGGGCGTGGGCAATTTCGAGGAATACAGGAAAATCAACGATGATCTGCCTCTTCTTGTCTGGATCATCGATAATTACTTCGGATTCGCCGAGATATATGGGGATTTGGAGGAAAGCTTCCAGAAGCTCACCAGAGACGGCGTGAAATACGGTCTTCAGACGATCATAACGTGCAATCATCTGAACGACGCGCGTTACAAAATACGGCAGAACTTTTCCCGCGTTATACCGATCCAGATGAAGGAAAAGGGCGATTATATGGACGTGTTCGGAAAAACACCGCCCATTCTTCCATCCAGGCAAAAAGGACGGGGACTGGTCATGCTCAGTGATATCCTGGAGTTTCAGGCCGCGCTGCCGGCAAAAGGAGAGAGCGAGACGGAACGCGGGAAAGCGATTGTCCGTCGGATCGCGGAGGTAAAAGAGCGCGTCGGATCAAAACAGGCGAAGCCTATACCGGTCTTGCCGCGGGAACGTACCTATCAGCAGCTGCTTGCGGACTTCCTGGAAAACAGCGCGGAAAAAGGCGGGAGCCTGCCGCTTGGTTATGACGTGCTGAGCATGGAAGTATACAGATTGAGACTGAAAGAGACGTATTGCTACGCGGTCGGCGGAGCGGGAATGGAGACGATCGGCCGCTTACTGAACGAGACCCTGTACGCCGCCTCCGGAATGGACATAGAGACCCACCTGGTTCGCCTCGGAACAGGCGCGGGCGGGATTCGCGAGGAACTCGCCGCGGGTGTTTATAAATCATACGAGGAGGTTTATCATCTCCTTCTTCGTCTGAAGCGCGAGTTTACCCAGAGAAGCGACGCCTATAAAGAAGCCGCGGCCGCGAAGCCGGATACCGACATGGATACCTTCTGCGCCGCTGAATACGGTCGGATCATCGTTTTAATTGACGATATGGGCGCGTTCGAGGATCTGATTTACAACGCGGAAAACAAAGAGTCGATGAAGGAAATCGTGACGCTTTTCTTTGAGAAAGGCGCGTCCAGAGGTATTTGCTTCATGGCCGGTTATCCGGTTGGCATGGAGCCGAACAAGCTGTATCTTCCGGCCTCAAAGGCGTTCCTGAAGTACAGGACAGGCATTCACATAGGCGGCCGGGTGAGCGAGCAGAGAATTCTTGAGCTTTCGCTTCCGCTCGCGAAACAGAATGAGCGTCTGCCGGATAACGTGGGCTACGCTTCGGATCACGGAATGGCGCGGCAGATTTATCTGCCGGACAAATTAGGCGAGGAAGACGGATGGATATAAACATAATCGACGGGAACCGTCAGGAGGCGAAACACCTGCGGGAAATCTGCTTCCGCTTTCTCACGCGGGAAAACGTGGAGGGCGACGCGAGAGAGCTTCCGTCGGAGACCTGGGACGCCGAAACGAGCGGGAAAGCGGAGCTCATAGGCGTGTTCCTGATGGAAGTTACCGGGAAGTTTCAGGATCTGGTCCGGAAAATCCGCGGAGCCAATCAGCTGAACTATATTGTATTACTGGGAGACAACCTGAATCGCCTGGCCGCCGCGGTCAACCCCGTTACGCGGCCGAGCGGGTGTCTGCTCCGGCCGGTGGAAACCGATAAAGTGGACGAGCTGCTCGCGGACATACTTGAGGACTACAAACATATAGCGGGCACGGAGGCGTCAGTCTCGTTTCAGATTCAGGGAACACTTTATCACGTGTCCTGCGAGCGGATCCTTTTTGTGGAGAGCAGCAACAAAAAAATCCGGATCCGGACCGAGAACCAGCAATTTGAATTCTATGGCTCCCTGGAGCGGATTCAGGAACAGCTGCCGGGTTTTTTCATGCGGGTTCATAAATCCTATATCGTGAATCTCCGCGAAATCGAGACAGTTCATTTCTCCGAGATGACGATATATCTGCGGGGCGGCGTATTCGTGTTCGTCTCAAGGACATATAAGGACAAGCTTCGGCAATACCTGGAAAGCGGGGAGGAAAAGTAGAATGGGAATATCCTATCTTTTTACGATAGACGAGCTGTACACGATCGCGATTGTTCAGAAAAGCGGCGCGAAGGCGGAGCGAAACCTGCCTCTTCCCGGGAAATCGATCGACACGGAGAAGGCTATCGGCTCTTTGATTCGAAAAAGCTACGCCCGTAAAACCGAGGAAGGCTATGTTTTTGACAGAGTGATTTACGAGCTGGTACGAAAACTTCTGGACGCCGAGCTGGTCTTTGAGGACTCGGAAGGAACGCGTGTTTATGAGGCGCCCGGCCTGGCCCTTATTCTGGAGAAAGATCTTCACGCGCCGGAGGGCTATTGCCTCAAGCCGGCGGAGAATATAAAAGCGGCGGAAAAAGAACTGGGGATCTCGCCGGGGAAAGGGGAAAGGGCGGATGGATAAGGTATTGATCGAGATTCAATGTCCGGCGGCTTCAAGAAGCTATGATTTCTGGGCGCCGAAAACGATGAAGGTGGCCCGGCTGCTTGAGCGCGCGATCCGCGAGATTGAGCAGTACGAGGACAACGCGGAGCTGTTCGACACGGACAGGGTCAACGCTCTTTTTCATATTGGGCGGCAGACGCTTCTGAACCCGAAGCTTACGGTAACAGAGGCGGGGATCGCCTCCGGCGACGCCTTGATTTTGATTTAGACTCGTACGCGCGCGTTTCACTCCCGAAAACCGGTCGTTTGTCAGGAACAGGACATAGAGTCGGGACGGCGCGTTATGATGTGATTACAAAATAAAACAAAACCTGATTCAAGGAAAGGAAGAATGAATATGGCGCAGATTATGGTAACACCCGAGGAAATGAACACGATGGCGACGAACATCGAGTCCAAAATTCAGGAATGGCAGGCGGCGGTAGAGAAGATTTATCAGCTTCAGGCAGAGCTGGACAGCATGTGGGACGGTACCGCGAACGATTCCTTCAACGCGATTTTCAAGGAAGATCAGATAAAGTTCAACAATCTGACGAACCTGACGCGCGAATACTGCGCCGCGATCAAGACCGCGGCGAACAACTACATCAGCGGCGAGGAAGAAGTCAGAGGCATCGTAACCAGACGATAAACAGGGAAGGGAGATCCGAATATGGCAGACTTAATTTTAAAAGTAACACCGGAAGAGGTACGAACAAAAGCGCAGGAAATCACGGCGCAGAAAACACTTATGGAATCCTATATGCAGGATATGCAGAGTAAGGTACAGCAGCTTGGCAATTATTGGAAATCAACATCCGGAGAAAATTATATCGAGAAGTACCAGAACGTTACCGGAAATATTCAGAAATCACTTGACGTGCTGCAAAAGCACATTACGAATCTGACGCAGGCGGCGGCGAGATACGAAGAGCTGGAAAACACGCAGTCACAGACGGTAGGGGCTTTGGGCACAGAAAATATTTTCTAAACGGGCAGGGAGGTTGTAAGACCTCCCCGAACGTGTTTGGCGGGTGAAAACACGGATGATAAAAATAGACACCGAAAGGCTTATGGAAGCCGAAAACGAGCTGGGCGCGGTTCAGGGAGCTGTCGAGGAATCGGAAAAACAGCTGTATGAGCTGCTTAAGCTGTTAAAAGAGAATATGACAGACACAGACCTTGCCGAAACGGAGCTTACGGCGTTGTGGTCATCCTTGAAAGAAACAGCGCGGGAGTGTTCCGAGTCGCGCGCGGAGCTGGAACGGATTCGAGAAGTTTATGAAACGGTCGAGAGGGAGAATATAAAGGTAATAGAGAATCTTCCGGAGCGGGATCTCTGGGAGGCGGCGGACGAGCCGAGGCTTGCCGGTGTTCCGGTCACGGGCCTTGATAAAACGCTTGGGGAGGCGGACTGCCGCGAAGGAAACATTGTTTACGGAAACAGTATAACGCATGAAGCGTGGCTCATTAACGCGCTGAATCTTTAAAGAACGAGGGAAAGCGAATGAATGATAAAAAGAAAAAACAGATTGTTCTGACGGTAGCGCTGGTGGTTGTTGTTGTGGCCGCGGCAGCAATCGCCGCGCTTTTCGCGGTACATAAAAAAACAGCGCTTAAGGAGTACGCGAAGCAGATGGATGTCGGCGATAAGTATTATGACGACAGCGATTACGAGTCAGCGATTGTGGCGTATCAGGCGGCAATCGACGCCAATCCCGGGAAGGAAGACGGATATGTAAAGCTCGCGAACACGTATCTGGCGTCGAATGACATGTCAAAAGCGAAAATGGTTCTGCGTCAGGGTATTGCCCGAATCAAGAAAACGGATATGCTCAGCAAAATGCTGGATTCGCTTACAACGGAAGCGGTCGTCTCCAACCTCACGGAGCGGCAGATCGCGGACGCGTCCGTCGGCGTTACGCTGGATTTCAATTTTATGTCGGAGCTTAAAAGCTATTCCTACGCGAAATACAATGGGAAATACGGGAACGGGACGCTGAACGCGGACACGGACGCGGGAGACACGATCACCGTGGCCTATTCCGGTATCAACGCGGTCTTCACTTACGGAGGCGGGGATAACGGCGCGGAAAGCATTAACGCGAAAAAGCATTGCCCGCTTGACACGGCGCTGCCGACAAAGGTCGTGTTCACAAACCTTTCCCAGTTGTTCAAGGGATTCGGGGATTGTGTCTCGAAGGATCGTCTGCAGGCGATTTTTGAGAAGCAGGCAGAGACAAAATACGACACGGACTTAATTTCCAACGCGGATATCTTCAAGATGAGCGGCTATACCTTCGCGGTCGCCTGCGACGAGAACGGCAACGTGGTTTCCGCCGACGCGGCGAACTACATGACTTTTGACAGAGACACCGAAAACGCGGGCAAAAACACAGTTTCGGGAAGCGTGATTGACGCGGCGACCGGAAAAGGCGTAAAGGCCGATTTGTATGTGGACAGCTCGAGCTCTTCCGCCGATGAGCAGCATATAATGACTGACACGAAGGGCGCGTACGAGCTGAAGCTTGACGCCGGCAAATACACCGTGACGGTGAAAGCGTCCGGCTATATGGAGGAGAAATTCGATCTTGTCGTTGACGACGGCAAAGACCAGACAGATAAAAACTTCATGATTACCACGGAAATCGGACAGGGGGAAATTCGAATCGTGCTGACCTGGGGAGAGTCGCCGTTTGATCTGGACTCACATCTGCGCTTCGGAGACAGGGATGAAGTCAGCTGGATGAATAAAGTCCTCAAGGACAGCTCCGGCAACAAAATCGCGGAGTTGGATGTCGATGACATGAGCAGTTATGGCCCGGAGACGATTACGCTGTATCAATCAAATAAGGATTGTAAATATTATGTACAGGATTATACAGGCAGCAAAGGCATTGGAAGGTCCGGCGCGACTGTAAAGGTATATCAGGGAAGCAAGGAGCCGGTCACGTATACAGCGCCGGCCGGAAGCTCCGCGGATAAATGGAACGTCTTTGAAATCAAAAACGGTGTAATCAAGGATATCAATACAGTGGAATAAAAGGCCCGCGGGCCGGGAGGCGCGTGAATGTCGCGAAGCGTGTATAAATGGGATATTGAGGAATTGAATTTTTATATGAATCGGTTAAACGAGGCTCGTGAGACTCTGGAAGAAAACAAAGCCTTGACGATTGGTTTTAAGGAAGAAGTGGGGACGAGCTGGCAAAGCCTTTCCGGAGAGATCTATAAGGACGAAATCGAAATCGATCTCAAGAATTATGAAACAGTCATCGCGGATCTGAAGGAGAAATCGGATACTCTGAACCGAATCGCCAATACGTATTACAGAAATTGCGAGGAAGCGATAAGAACGAGGATTTCCGGCATAAACATCGAGGGGTGAGGCGAATGGAAAATCGCGAAATAGCGGTTGAGACAGAAAAACTGAAAAACGCCGCGCTTACGGAGAGAAAGACCGCGGCGGCAATGTCGGAAGCGCGGAATTCATTGAAAAAAATCTCGGCGGAGCTGGATTCCGACTGGGAAAGTGATATGAAGACCCGATTCGCGGAGGGCTGCGCGGGAATCATATTGATGGCCGGACAACTCGAAACCGCGATTACGAAACGGGCGGCCGCGCTGGAGAACTCCGTCGCGGCGTACGAGGAAACGGAAGGAAAGACAGAGAGCGACGTGGACGACTTATCGACTGACAACATTTTCTGACGGGAGGAACATTATGGGACAAATTAATATCGATCCCGATATGCTGGATCGGGCCGCGTCAAAGCTCACGGAGCTGTCGAAGGACACAAGAGCGAACGCCTCCCGGCTTTCGGGAACGGCCGGGAAAATCGAGTCCGCCTGGAACAGTCAGTATACGGCGGATTACACGGAGAAGCTTTTAAGAATCAGGGAAAACCTGAATAAAATAGCGGAAGGGTCCGAAAAACTCGCGGCTGCCTTGAAACAGATGGCTGCCGCGACCAGAAGAACCGAAGAGGAAAACCGACTGCTTTTTAGGGAATAGGGTGATGAAGTGGCGAAATTTGAGATGAATACCCAGGAAATCGGTGAGGCGCTCCATGAGCTTCAGGAACAATACTGGTCTCTGTGCCGGGTGACCATCCGTTTTACAATCGAAAGAGTTCAGTTTCTGATTCGCGGCGGCGAAGCGGCCGCGAGCGTGAGTCAATCCATGAAACAGCTGCGCGACGCGACAAAAAAACAAAGAGATAATGTGTACAGGATGATGGCAGCGCTGGAGAATATAAAAAATCAGGTGGAACAAACGGAGCATACGCTTTCCTTTGAACGCCGCGAGATTGACAGCGGGGACAGCGCGTACGGCAAAGCCGGAGACTACGGAGGCGATCAGGGCTCGGCGTATAAACACTGGCGGCAGTACGCGGCCTATGTCAGGAAGTACCATCCCAATTACAGTGACAGAAAGGTGCGGGAATTTCTGGAGAGTATGAACGAGGAAGGCTGCGGATACGTGGCAATGGTAAACACGGTTTATGAGGCGTACCGCGGAAGAGAGGATGAATTCGAGGAAACATTCGGGTTTCCCATGCGGGGAGAAGACGGCGAGCTGAATCGAAACGAGCTGCTGGTGGACTTTTATTGTAAGGAAGACAATCACAATGAAGTCCAGACGTTGTGGGGAAAAAAGGATGTTGTAAACATTCTGGAGGACATTGGCGGAAGCGGCACGACAGTAGATTCCCGAAAATATCGCTTCGAGACATATTTGCGAGGCAAGGGCGTGAATGTGGATGTTCAGAATAATATTGACGTGACACCGGAAAATTATCAGGAATTGTCTCAAAAAGGTTCCCTGATTATCGCGACGTATCCGGTCAAAATCACGGACGCGAACGGAAAGGTTCATTTCGCCAAAGCGGGTCACGCGATGACAATAACGGGCATTACGAATGACGGAAAATGGATCGTGTCGTCCTGGGGCGATAAATATTATCTGGATCCGACGGATTCCGTTTTCGGCAGAATCCAATATCAGCTGGTTACTTATGACAATTAAGGAACGGACGGCTTAAGCTTAACAAAAGGGGAGATTATGACTATGACTGACGCGAGGGATTTATACAGGCAGTATTTATGCCGCTACCTAAAATACATACTGAGCGCGGACGAGTATGAAAAAGAACTGGAAGAGCACACGCCGCGGATTCTGCCGGCCGCGGAAGCGGAGCTGGGAGAAGCGCGGAGAAGCGTTTTTCCGGAATCGAAATATCTGTATTTACTGAGCGACACGCGAATCGAGTGTCTGGAACAACGGGACATGGAACTTCTGGAAAGATTGCGCGCCAAAGAGCCCGGCGAGTGGAACGAGACAGACGAGGCGGAGATGATGGATATCGTGATCCGTACCTGGAGAGACGCGATTACGGCCAGAATCAACGGGGTGAAGGAGGAGACTTTTTACCTGATTTACAGAAATGGAATTTCCGAACAGACAAGCTATCCGAATAACGCGCTGGTACTGGGCCTTTTCGCGTCACCGGAGTATGACGCGGACGGAAATTTTAAAAGCCTGGAGAACGAACGGGAAAAGGCGGATTATCTGTTAAAGATCAAGGAGCGTATAGAAGAGGACTTCGGCGCCGCGCTGGAAATTCCTGTATCTGTTATGGTACAGTGCTAAGCGCGCCGATAGCGGAGGAGAGGTGCTGAGTATGAAAGAGCTGTCAATCGCGTTTCGCGATGACGAGCCTGTCTGGACTCGGCAGGAAATGAAATTCTGCGAGGAATATCTGGACAGCGTTGGTATAGCGAATGAACTGAGAGGATTTGAGGAAAACGACGAGCTGCTCGCGTACGTTTCCCGGGAAAAACCCGATCTGGTTTTTCTGAATGTGTTTCTGGAGGGCAACAGCGGAATCGAAATCGCTTCGAGAATCAATATTATCGATCCGTTTTGTAAAGTCGTGTTCGTGACAACGCGGTTAGAACCCGCGCTCGACGTATACGCCGTGGACCATTTTTATTATATATTGAAAGATGAATTCAGCGAGCGTCTGAAAGATTTGTTTGATAAGGTCAGTAATTGTGACGCGGAAGAAAACAAACTGGTATTTGATCATAATGGCAAACAGATTTACTGCCGCTGCCGTGATATTATTTATTTTGAGCGCAGACATCGGGCGACCAATATTATCTGCGATAATCATACGCTGGAATTACGAGTCGGCTTCGATCAGGTAGAAGAACGGCTGGAGGATTATTATTTTACGCGCTGTCATTACAGCTTTATAGTCAATTTAAATAAAGTCAGTGAATATACGAGAACCTGTTTTATTATGGAAAACGGAACGATGGTACCGATCAGCCGCAAATATATCGATCAGACCAGGAAACGGATGGAGCGGTGGAGCCAGAACGAAAATAACGCGCGATCGATCAGCGGCGCGCGATATTAAAACAATATGAAGGGAGCGAAAATTATGTTTTGTAAAAATTGTGGGGCGAAACTGAACGATGGCGAGATGTTTTGCCCGAATTGCGGAACCAGAGTCGACGAGGGGCCGCAGGCGCCAAATAATCAGCCGGGCGGGCCGCCGCCATACGGAGATCCGTACGGACAGCCATATGGAAATCCGAATGGTCAGCAATACGGTGCTCCGAATGGTCGGCAATATGGCGGGCAGCGGAACGTGACGAATACGGCTTATGGGAATTCGAGGTTTACGCGAAATGAGATCATAGGGATCGTACTGCATTTCCTGGCGGCGGTTTGCTTCCTGTTTTCCTGGTATGATGTCGAACTCGTGTCCGTAAATTTATTCAAAGTATTTAAAGTGATCCGTGAGTATGGTTACTTTTTCGAGGGATCGGACAGCGAGGCGGGAATTGTTTTCCTGCGATTGATCGTCATCCTGGGGATTATCACGTTCTTCGCGGAGCTGGCGGTCGGTGTTTACATGCTTATTAAGGGAGGCTTTGACCGTAAGCTGAGCAAGACGGTGTCTATCGTTACATTAATCGTTACAATCGTGTTAATCGCGTTCGGGTTGCTGGTTACGGAGGCAGTCAAAGAAGAGATAGGCTATGGCCTGTTTTCCGTTACGTTCGCGCCATATTTGACCGCGATTCTTTGCGGTTTCGGACTGTGGTGGGATGGAAAGAAGATCGCGAGGGGTTAAGTGACAGCGAGAATAGATGAGATGAGCGGCCTTTTCGGGCCGCTCATTGTTTTCGAATATCAGATTATGAAACAGGCTCTTTCCCAAGCGGAAGCGTGAAAATAAACTCGGTTCCCACGCCTTCCGTGCTGACGGCGTTGATATTCTCGCCGTGCGCCTGTATGATTTCCTTGACGATGGCAAGTCCCAGTCCGGTACCCTTCTTGTCCTTGCCGCGGGACTGATCGGATTTGTAGAAACGATCCCAGATCTTGGGGAGGCTGGCTTTGGAAATGCCGATGCCCCGGTCCTTGACCGAAACCATGATCTTGCCGCCGGACAGGGTCGTCTCGACCGTGATGGCCGAGTCGTTGTCGCTGAACTTGATGGCGTTGTCGAGAAGGTTGTAAAGCACCTGCTGGATCTTGCCGGGATCCGCCTTGACAAAAGTCTTGTAGTCCGCGAGAATCAGCCGGATTTCAATGCGCTTCTTGACGCAGGTCCCCTCGAAGGAGGCCGCGATCGTTTTAATCATTTCGTTAATATCGAAATCCTCTGTCTTGAGGCAGATTCCCTTGATATCAAAATCACTTAAGGTCAGCAGATCTTTTGTGAGATCCGTCAGGCGGTCTGTCTCAAAGAGGATGATCTTCAAATACTTCTCCATATTCTCCGGCGGAATCGTGCCGTCCGCGATCGCCTCCACATAGCCCTTGATGGAAGTCAGCGGCGAGCGGAAATCGTGGGACACGTTGGCGATGAACTGCTTCTGGTAATCCTCAATCTCGTTCAGCTGGGAGGACATGTAATTCAGGGACGCCGCCAGGTAGCCGATCTCGTCGTTCGACCGGACCGGAATCTCATAGGAAAGATTGCCGGCCGCGTATTCTTTTGCCGCGGTGAGTATTTTGCGGAGCGGACGCTGCACAAAAATCATGTAAGCGATGAGAATACTGAGGGACAGGATCATGATGATTGTGAAAGTCAGATAAGTGACCCTCGTAATCTCCTTCTGAGCGGAGATGATCTGGGAATAGGGGTAATGAATCAGAACATAGCCCTTGGTCTGGAAACCGACGGTAATCGGCGCCGAGACGGTGATCACGTCCTGCGCGAAAGAATTATAAAAATTGCCGAGTGAGTACCCGGATCCGTTCATGTCAGCAGGATCGAACCCGTTTACCTTGACCGGCGGTGTCGAGGTGTAATCCTCCCCGGCGTAAAGAAGCACCGTGCCATCGAAGCTGACAAGCCAGATTGAGGCGCCGAGATACGAGGAAAAGGAGCTTAGTTGTCGCTTCAGCGTATATGTCGTGACGCTTTGGTCGTAGTAGGCGGTCATGTAATCCGAGGCGACAATGGTCGCCTCCCGGTTCAGATCGTCCACCTTCCGCCGCGTGAGCGTGTCGTTCGTAAGCTCCGCGGTCATGCCGGAAATCGTGAAAATACTGACGAAAGCGAAAATCAGGTATACAATGATAAATTTAATAAAAATCCTGCCGCGCATTATTTAACCTCGAATTTGTAACCTACACCCCATACAGTGGAAAGCTTCCACGCCTCGTGATCCTTGATCTTCTCGCGAAGACGTTTGATGTGGACGTCTACCGTGCGGACATCGCCTATATAATCGTAGCCCCAGACACGGTCCAGAAGCTGTTCCCTTGTGAAGACCTGATTGGGAGATGACGCGAGGAAATAAAGCAGCTCCAGTTCTTTGGGCGGCATCTCCACATTCTTGTTCTGGTAAAGCACGGAATAATTTGTGAGATTGATCACGAGGTCCGGGTAATCCACGCGTTTACTGTTCGCCTCCGTAACGGCGGATTCGCCGCGGGAAGGCTGGTAACGACGCAGCACCGCTTTGACGCGGGCTACCATTTCCTTGGAGTCAAAAGGCTTGATGATGTAATCGTCCGCGCCGAGCTCCAGACCGAGCACCTTGTCAAACACCTCTCCCTTGGCGGAAAGCATGATGACGGGAACGGAGGATTTCGCCCGCAGCTCGCGGCAGACCTGATAGCCATCGATTCCGGGAAGCATAAGATCCAGCAGGACCAGGCTGGGCCGGAAGCTTTCGAACTCATCGAGCGCGTCTTCGCCGTTATAGACGATCTTGGTTTCAAAGCATTCTTTTGTCAAATACAGTGAGATCAGTTCGGCGATGCTTTCGTCATCGTCAACGATCAGGATTTTTTGCTTCATTGACATGATATTCTCCTTTATTTCTTGAACTCCACAATCGTGACGCCCGCGTCGCCCTCGCCGAACTCGCCGAGACGGTAGGACTTGACGTGCTTGGCGTGTTTCAGGTATTGGTGTATTCCGGCCCGCAGAGCGCCGGTGCCCTTGCCGTGCACGATCCGGACCCTCTCAAGATGGGCCAGATACGCGTCATCCAGGTATTTATCCACGGCGGCGACGGCCTCATCCACCGTCATGCCGAGAAGGTTGATCTCGGACGAAACGGAAAAAGACTTGCTCATCTTAATTTTGCTGCCGCTGGTCTTACGGAAATTATTGGGGCCGGTGATGTCTTCCTCGGGCAGTATCTCCAGGTCGGTATAGTGGATCTTCGAGCGGATAATGCCCATCTGTACGTAACAATTGCCCTTGCTGTCCGGAAGCGTGCTGACCGTTCCCTTGACATTCATCGAATGGACCTTGACAGCGTCGCCGATATGAAGATCCGACGGCTTGATCGTAACGTTCGGGCGTGAGTCAAATTTGTCCGACCTTGCGGACTGGGAGCTGGATATTTTCTTGCGCAGGCGTTCCCGCTCGCGTTCCATATCCGCGGCGCTGACGTTTTCCTTACCGAAGCGGCGGAAGTTCTTCATCGTCTCATCCGCGTAATCCTTGGCCTCCCGGAGAATCTTGTCCGCGTCGATCCGGGCCTTGCCGAGGATTTTATCGCGCTGCTCGTTCAGAGTTGATTTCTCTTTCTCGAGGCTGTTCTTAAGCTGCTCGATTTCAATCTTGTAATTATTGATCCGCGCCTGCTCCTTCTCGAGCGTGACGCGCGTGGATTCCAGATCGGTCAGGACGTCCTCAAAATTCTCATCCTGCTCGTCGATATGTCCCTTGGCGCTTTCGATGATCGAGTCGGGAAGCCCAAGCTTTGAGGAAATCGCGAAGGCGTTGCTCTTGCCGGGAACGCCGATCAGAATCCGATAAGTCGGGCGCAGTGTCTCGACGTTGAACTCACAGGACGCGTTCGTGACGCCGGGTGTCGAAAGAGCGTAGACCTTCAGCTCGCTGTAATGTGTCGTGGCCATGGTACGAATGCCTCGTTCATGCAGCGACGACAGGATCGCGATCGCGAGGGCCGCACCCTCTGTGGGATCTGTGCCGGCGCCCAGCTCGTCCAGCAGAACGAGAGAGTCGCTCTCGACTTTCTTCAGAATCTCGACGATATTCGTCATATGGGACGAAAAAGTGCTGAGAGACTGCTCGATGCTCTGTTCATCGCCGATATCGGCGAAAACCTCGCGGAAAAGAGAGAGCTCGGAGCGGTCGCCCGCGGGTATGTGAAGTCCCGCTTCGCCCATAAGCGTCAAAAGCCCGACGGTCTTCAGCGAGACGGTCTTGCCGCCTGTGTTGGGACCAGTCACGATCAAAAGCGAAAAAGAGTCGCCCAGCTCGATGTTGATCGGCACGACCTTGTTCCGGTCAAGGAGCGGGTGACGTCCCCCGCGCAGCCGTACACGTCCTTCGGTATTAAAGGTCGGGCGCGCGGCGTTCTGGTCAAGCGCGAGCCTGCCCTTGGCGAAGATGAAATCCAGCCGCGTAAGAAGCTCGTAATCCTGGCGGACCAGCTCGGATTGCTCAGCGACCAGCTCGCTCAGCCGGGCGAGAATCGCCTCGATCTCTTCCTGCTCGCGGGAATAGAGCTCCTTGAGCTCGTTGTTCAGCTTCACGACGGCAATCGGCTCGATAAAAAGCGTGGAACCGGAAGAAGACTGGTCATGGACGATACCGGCCACCTGGTTCTTGTATTCCGCTTTGACGGGGATACAGTAACGGTTGTCGCGCATGGTGATGACCGCGTCCTGCAAATAGGAGCGGTAAGAGCCGTTCAGCATGGAGTTCAGCGTCGAGTGGATCCGGTCTCCGGCACCGGCGATGCTTCTCCGGATCTGCCGAAGCGCGGGGCTCGCGTCGTCGCTGATCTCGTCCTCGGAAAGGACGCAGCGGCGGATCTCCGAGGAGACGCTCGAAAGCGGCTCGAGATAGCTGAAAAGACTGGTCAGGGAATCCTCCGCGTCGTCGGCGTTCTCGGGACGTCCGTAGGCCTTGGCCCTGGCGGCGTTCTCGAGCAGGACGCTGATCCGCAGAAGCTCGGAGGAATTCAGGCTTCCGCCGATCGCGAGTCTTTTGAGCGGAGCGTCTACCTCTGACACGCCCGAAAAAGAAACGCTGCCTCTTCGGACAAGCCGGGTAAAGGCGTCCGCCGTCTCTGTCTGGGCGGACTCGATGTCGCCGATGTTGTCCATGGGAAGCAGGTTCTCGCAGAGCTCCCTGCCGGAATCGCTGGTGGCCTGATCCGCCAGCAGGCGGATGATTTTGTTATATTCAAGTGTGCGAAGCGCTTTAGAATTCATGATTATACCTCAGTTTTGATATACTGTTATCATTCTACCCTATTTCAGGCAAAAATTAAAGACACAAAGCGTGGATCGCGCTTCCCGCTGTCCGTGTTTTACAGTCTGGTAATCAGGGATGTTTTAGTGTATAATAACAGGAAACGTACACTATTCGTTCGGAGGAGTCTTCGCGATGACAGATTCTGATCTACACAAACAGGAAGAACAAGACCCAGTCGAAACACAAGCGGACACGGATACGCGGGAAGCGCCGGTAACGCGCGCGGGCGCGCCGGAGGAAGAGGAGGAACCCTTCTCATTCCTGCAGGAACGCGTGAAGAGGAAACCTATAGATAAGAAGAAGACGTTAATCGAACTGGGTAAACGGGCGCTCGCGGGCGCTGTTTTCGGGGTGGCCGCGTGCCTGGCTTTTTATTGCCTGTCGCCGGTTTTTAAGAATATCTCGAACCGTTCCAGCAATGAAGTGACGATTCCCCAGGACGAGCCGGACACAACAGAGACGCAGACGCAGGACAGCTCGGAGACGCAGACGCAGGCGCTAACGGTCGATAATTACGCGCAGATGTACAACAGTCTGAATCTGATCGCGGCGCAGGCGAAGAAGAGCGTCGTGACCGTCACGGGTGTCACGAGCAATGACGATTGGTTCAACAATTCCTACACGAAGTCGGGAAGCGTTTCCGGCGTGATCGTGGCGAAGACATCCAATGAGCTGCTGATTCTGGCTCCCTCAAGCGTGGCGAGTCAGGCGAAGTCGCTGACAGTGACCTTTTATAACGCGCTTGAGCTGAACGCGAGCGTGAAGATGGTAGACCGCAACACGGGCCTTGGCGTTTATTCCGTGACGGAAACGGCCTCTTCGGGAATGCTTTCCGAAACCTACCCGATCGCGGAGCTGGGCAATTCCTACTCCCTCTCGGCGGGCAACCCGGTTATTCTGATGGGAAGTCCCTTCGGTGTTTCAGGCGGGCAGGCGTACGGCGTGATTTCGTCCATCTCGGCGAAGAACGGAGCGATTGACGGAAGCTTTACGCTTTTATCCAGCGATGTTTCCGGAGCGGACAGCAGCAGCGGCGTTTTTGTCAATTTGAACGGTGAGGTCGTAGGCTTCATAACACCGGATTTAAGCGAGAGCGGCAAGGTAATCAAGGCTTACTCGATTTCAGGAATCAAGAACGTAATCGAGAAGCTTTCCAACGGCACGCCGGTCGCGTATTTAGGGATCGCGGGCACGGACATTGATCAGAGCACGGCCGCGTCGCAGGGCCTGGAGGTAGGAATTTTCGTGACCAATGTCGCGGTTGACTCGCCGGCCATGGCCGCCGGCATTCAGAATGGTGATATTATTCAGTACGTGGATGGACAGGAGATCATCACGACGCAGGCGCTGCGCGCGACGATCATGAACCATTCCAAGGGCAATACCGTGACGATCAAGGGTAAGAGACTCGGAGCGGAAGGATACACGGAAATTGAGTATTCAGTGACGTTTGGCGCGCTGGATTAGAATGGAGAAATTATGAAATATATCAAGGATCTCAACGAGGGCAGTAAGGTACAGGGCATCTATCTGGTGAAGGAGAAACGCTCCGCTGAGACGAGGAACGGTAAACCATACGAGAACCTGATTCTGCAGGACAAGACAGGAACCGTTGACGGGAAGATCTGGGATCCCAACAGCCCCGGAATTTATGACTTTGACGCGATGGACTTCGTGGAGCTGACCGCGGATGTCACGTCTTTTAACAACAATCTTCAGCTTAACGTGCGCTCCGCCAGACGGGCGGAGGAGGGCGAGTACAATCCGGCGGATTACATGCCGTCCAGCGCCAAGAGCGTCGAGGGCATGTACGAGGAGCTGCTCGGTTACGTGAAGCAGGTACAGAATCATTACCTTCATGATCTGCTGACAAGCTTTTTCGTGGATGACGAAACTTTTATCAAAACCTTTAAAGAACATTCCGCGGCGAAGAGCATTCATCACAGCTTTTCCGGCGGCCTTCTGGAGCACACGCTCAGTGTCGTCCGCATGTGCGAGTACATGGCCGGCGCTTATCCGATGATCAACCGCGACATGCTTTACACGGCGGCGATCTGCCATGATATCGGCAAGACACAGGAGTTATCCGACTTCCCGATGAACGATTATACCGACGAGGGACAGCTTCTGGGACATATCGTAATCGGTGTCGAGATGCTGAGCGATCATATCCGCGCTATCGACGGCTTCCCCGTGAAGCTGGCGAACCAGCTCAAACATTGCATCCTCGGCCACCACGGTGAGTACGAGTACGGATCACCGAAGCTGCCGAGCACGATCGAGGCGGTAGCGCTGAATCTCGCGGATAATTGCGACGCCAAGATGCAGATCCTCACGGAGCTTTTCGCCGAGAAGGGCGCGAAGGCAGACAAGGACGGCTGGATCGGCTACAACAGACTGTTCGAGACAAATCTCAGGAAGACGGAAGTACAAGGATGAAGAAGAATCAAACAGTAGAAGTGACAATTGAAGATATTGGAATTAACGGAGAGGGTATCGGCAAATACGACGGATATCCTCTTTTTATCAAGGACGCCATTGTCGGCGACCGGATCGAGGCGCTTATCACAAAAGCCTCCAAGAACTATGGTTACGCCCGGCTCAGCCGGATCATCACCCCGTCGCCGGACCGCGTCGAGGCGCGCTGCCGGCAGGCCAGGACCTGCGGCGGCTGCCAGCTTCAGGAGCTTTCCTACGACCGCCAGCTTTTCTTCAAAGAGAAGAAGGTCCGCGACAGTCTCCGGCGGATCGGCGGCTTCGACGAAGCCGTTCTCGACCGCGTTTTCGAGCCGATCATGGGCATGGACGATCCCTGGTATTATCGGAATAAGGCGCAGGTGCCGGTCGGCTACGACCGGAGCGGCAAACTGGTCGCAGGCTTTTTCGCGGGCCGGACGCACCAGATCATCCCGATGGAAGGCTGCGTGATCAACATGCCGGGAAGCGACGCGGTCATCAACAAAGTCCTGAATTACATGCAGGCGAACCGAATCACGGCCTATGACGAGACCTCCGGCAAAGGAACCGTCCGTCACATCCTCCTCCGCTATGGCTTCTTTTCCGGTCAGTGGATGGTATGCCTGGTGATCAATGACCCTTCCGGCGAGAAACTCCGGAACAGCGATCAGCTGATCGAGTCCCTGCGGGAAATCCCGGGCATGACCAGTATTTCCTTCAGCCCGAACACCCGAAACACGAACGTCATCATGGGTGAAACCTACAAGACGATCTGGGGCGAGCCGTGTATCCATGACACGATCGGCGATCTCGAGTATGAGATCTCGCCGCTCTCTTTCTATCAGGTCAATCCGAAGCAGACCAAGGTTCTCTATGAAACCGCGCTCGCGTACGCGGGCCTTACGGGGAACGAGACCGTCTGGGATCTCTACTGCGGAATAGGGACAATCTCCCTCTTTCTCGCGAGAAACGCGGCCCGCGTGTATGGCGTGGAGGTCGTGCCGCAGGCCATCGAGGACGCGAAACGCAACGCCGCGCTGAACCGGATCGAGAACACGGAATTCATCTGTGGCCGGGCCGAGGAAGTCCTCCCCGCGCGCTTCGCCGAAACCGGTGAGCGGGCCGACGTGATTGTCGTGGATCCCCCCCGGAAGGGCTGTGACGAAGTCCTGCTGGAAACCATCACCCGCATGGCGCCGGACCGCGTCGTCTACGTGAGCTGCGACAGCGCGACGCTGGCGAGGGATCTGAAGTACCTGGCGGCGAATGGGTATCGATTGGAGAAAGTAAGGCCGTGTGATCAGTTTAGCCATACGGCGCATGTTGAGGTGGTTGTTATGCTGTCCAGGACCGAAGGGGAGAGCGGAACTTCCTTATGAAACGCGGCGTTACGCGAAGATTGAGCCTAGAGCGGTCACCCGTCCTGTCTGGTCTCGCGGCAAAGTTCTTAGAATAACGAAAACTCGGCGGCGCGTCTTGCTCATTGACACAGCACTGGTTGGTTTGTGTGGCGGCGCCGATTCCTTCGCTCAGCCAGAAAACTTCTCGCGAGAACCTTTGAAATATCGGGCGCGAGAAGTCTGATTTTCTGGCTGGCGAGTGTCGAGTCGCTCAATACCGCGAAGACTCGGAAATCGGGTGTGGCATAGCAAGTTGTCGCGCGCTGCCAGAAATTGATACCCGTTAAGGGCTGAAAACGGAAGTTTTTATTAGAAGTTTGTGTGGCGTATCGAGAATCTTGGCTCAGCCACACAAATCTTTCTAGAATAATCTGACAGGCTGGAATTGACCGAGCCCTTTAGTAAATTCGCGGGAGCGTGTTTAACACGCTGTAACGTGGTTCGCGTCTTGCTAATATGACGTTCCGGCGCTTATAGTATCCAGGGATTGGGAGTTTTGGCCTCTGATGGATATTTTCTTCGTTAAAGCCCGCGAATGTTCCCTTCGCGAGCCAGAATCTCCAGCGATTGCCATTTTTCGGCCTCCGTTGCCGCGGATATTGGCAATCGGTATCCATAGATAGCTTCTTTGATTCACCCGCTGGAGATTACTGACCGGGCAAACCATATCCCCGGCTCAAAGTTTCCAGGTAATAGGGTGTATAGGTGATTTCTGGAGATTGTCGTTGACTTGATGGCTTGGACTATCTGCTCTTCGACGATGTGTCCCCTGCAAGCAAGCTTGCGGAGACGATTCGTCACGGGTTAGTATTCCTCGTTACCGCGACATATTCCGATTTGTACAAACAAGAGAGCAAGCGCCCTTATGGTAGATTTCACAGGGCAGCTTGCTCTTATTCTGTGATATCAGTTTTTAGCTGGCCAATAAAGTCCTGCAGCTCTTTGATTCGTTTTATGGCTTTTTACACTGCTTCTATTCCCAAAACTCGAAAATATATTGAATTTTGGGAATAGAAGCAGCATGATATATATACATCTTTATAGGAGAGAGTGAAATGAAACTTATCGAAAGAACTGATTATTTGAAAACCCTCGAAAATGTAAAAGGAACGCCCGACATAAAGGTTATTACCGGTATAAGGCGAAGCGGAAAATCAAAGCTCATGGAAGCCTTTATAGAACGTATCATTTCATCTGAAAGCAACGCGAATATCATTCATATCAACTTCAACGATGTTGAATTTGAAAACTTATTGGAATATCACGCGCTTTTGAGATATGTAAAGAACAAGTATGACGCTTCAAAGAGCAATTACCTGTTTATTGATGAGGTTCAGATGCGCGAAGATTTTGAAAAAGCAATCAACAGTCTGCACTCATCTGAAAAGTATGATATTTATATCACAGGTTCAAACGCTTTTCTTTTGAGCAGCGATTTGGCTACATTGTTTACGGGGCGAACTTTTAAAATTGAAGTGTTTCCGTTTTCGTTTAAGGAATATATCGATTATTATGACTTGACGGACATATACGGAGCTTATGTAAAATTTCTTGTCCAAGGCGGTATGCCTGGTTCGTATTTATATAAGAATGAGCGTGACAAATCAAAGTATATCAATGATGTTTTTGATACTTTAATACTTCGAGATATTAAGCAGAAGTACAAAATCCGTAATGAAACGCTGCTTGCCAAAGTTACAGATTATCTGACCGATAATATCGCTAATCTTACCTCTTCAAGCAAGCTTACCGATGAAATCAATGGCAAAGGAGATAAAGCTGATCATAAAACTGTTGATAAATATATCGATTATCTTTGCAAAGCCTTTGCTTTTTACAAAGTGAAAAGATATGATATTCAAGGTAAAAAGTATCTTGCGACAACGGAAAAATATTATCTCAGTGACCATTCCTTTAAATACGCGAGACTTGGAAATAGAAATCCCGATTATGGCAGAACTATGGAAAATATCGTCGCGATAGAACTTCTTCGCAGAGGCTATGAAATTTATGTAGGCGTTCTATATAAAAGCGAAATTGACTTTGTCGCGATAAGAGAAAATGAAAAAATATACATCCAGGTTTCAAATTCTATTGAAGATGAAAAAACAAAAGAAAGAGAGCTTTCTCCCCTTATGAGAATCAAGGATGCTTATCCTAAAATGATAATCACAAGAACAGGATATCCTGAATATGACATTGAAGGAATTAGGGTTGTTGATATTTCAGAATGGCTTTTGGAGTGATTATTGAATTCTATTTATAAGCTTTATTCTCACGAGTATGGTTTTTCACATACGGATTTCTATTCCCAAAACTTGAAAAAATCACGATTTTGGGGAACGTTGAAAATGGTATTACAGGTGGTTGAGCATTTGCCGCGAAGATTGACATTCAGTTGGCGAATTAGATGTTAAAACTGGGAAAGCATGAAAATAAGAGATTTTAGGAGGTGGTTTAGTGCTTCTTAAACAAATAAAATATTTCATCGCGGTCGTTGACCGCAACAGCTTCACCGAGGCGGCCGAGCAAATGTATATTTCTCAGTCGGCTATCTCTCAGCAGATCCAGTCGCTTGAAAAAGAACTCGGGGTGACTCTGATCAAACGGGAGAACAGAAAATTTTCCCTCACGCCTGCCGGAGATTATTTCTACCGCAACAGCAAAGGCGCGGTCGACGCGATAGAGAAGGTCGCACGGGAGACAGTACGTATCGGGAAAGATAGTGAATCCACTCTGCGGATTGGATATCTCAGGTGCTATAGCGGGCAGGAATTGCATGAGGCGGTAGCAGAGTTTTCTGAGCTTTATCCGGAAGTAGCGATTACAATCGTGAACGGAACGCATGAGGAGCTATATGATCTTCTGCGCGCCGGAGGCGTGGATCTCGTCTTGAACGACCAGCGTCGGGCATTTTCAGAGGAGTATGTAAATTTCGAGCTTCTGTGCTGCGGGTGCTACATCGAGATCGCGAAACGAAATCCCATCAGCAAGCTGGAAGCGGTCGATATTTCTGAGTTGTCCCATACGTCCTGCATCCTGATTTCCTCGAAAGAACAGCAGAATGTTGAAGAGGAATATTATCAGAACACGCTTGGCTTTTCAGGCAATTTTCTATTCGCTGAGAACCTTGAGGAAGGACGGCTCATGGCAATTGGCGGTCGGGGATTTGTTCCGCTTGAGAGCGTCGGGACTTTGCCGCCGCCGCAGGCTTCTCTTACGCGTCTTCCGCTCGTCAGGGATGGAGAACAGATCACAAGGAACTACTGCGTATTCTGGAGAAAAGAGAACTCCGGGTACTATATAGAAGAGTTCGCGGATACGTTGAAGAAACTCCTGCGGAAATAAAATAATGATTCTGAATTTTGAAGGGCTATGCCATTAAAAGGCATGGCCCTTTTCACATAAGCGCAACTTATCTGTTCCATTAATAACTGAAATTGCTCCTGAAGGTTTAAATCCGTAAAATTATATAAGAAGTTGGAGATGAACTTGAATGATTTTAGATGGAGGTAATCATAATGGCGCGAACATGGATGATAACAGGAGTATCCAGCGGATTTGGAAATGAAATGGCAAGACAGCTCCTCGAAAAAGGAGAGACAGTCATAGGAACTGTGAGAAATACAAGGAAGGTTGAAGCACTGATCGCGACAAATCTGACAGGCTCTTACAGCTACGATTGACAGGCTTGAGGAAAGGGTCGCGGATTATAAGACGCAAACTGACCTTGCCGCTTCAACAGATTTTGAAAATGGAGATTAATATGAGCGTATTTGAAGAATTACAAAACAGTATCCCCTATGATATTCGCGATCCGAAATACCAGGAGGAAGCGCATGGAGAGATAGATCGCCGCAATCATATCTGCTGGCAGATCAGACAGACCAACCCGGCAGATAAATTAAAACTGAAGGAATTGGAAGATGAGCTTTTCAACGGCACACAGGGTGAAGGCGCGTATCTGACGCCACCGTTCTTTATTGACTGCGCCTCGCAGGTGAAATTAGGGAAAAACGTATACATTAACCATAACGCGGATATGATGGCGCTTGGAGGTATCTCAATCGATGATGGTGTCATGATCGGGCCGGAATGCGCGATCCTTACCGTTAACCATGAGCCGAAGAACATCAGAAATGTCATGACAAAGCCTGTCCGCGTCAAAAAGAACGCGTGGCTTGGGGCAAGAGTCAGTGTCCTTCCGGGAGTAACGATCGGGGAAAACGCAATCGTCGGTACCGGCAGCGTTGTGACAAAGGATATTCCCGATAACCGCGTCGCGGTTGGCAATCCTGCCAGGGTTATCGGGCAGATAGAATAAGGAGACCGGCAGATAATGAATATTACGCGGAACGCGAAAGAATATCATGAGAAAATGTTTCCGGGTTATGTCTCAAAGTTTATTGAGACCGATCCTGAGTTCATCGAAAGGTTCGACAACTTCGCTTTTGATGAGGTTGTGAACAGCGATGATCTGAATGATCAGACGAGGTTCATGGCAATTCTTGCCACACTGATCGGCTGTCAGGGAATCGATGAATTTAAAGCTATGGTTCCGGCAGCGCTGAACTTCGGGATATCGTCTGTAGAGGTCAGGGAGATTGTATATCAGGCGGTTGCCTATCTCGGAATCGGAAGGGTATTCCCTTTTCTGAAAGCGGTCAATGAGATACTGACTGGCAGAGGCTTTGAACTTCCGCTTGCTCCGCAGGCGCGGACAACTGTAGAGAACCGGCTTGAAAAGGGAGAGCAGACACAGATTGATATCTTCGGTGAAGGCATGCGAGGTTTCGCGGAATCCGGCCCGGAGGAAACAAAGCATATTAACAGGTGGCTTACCGATAACTGTTTCGGCGATTATTACACGAGGACTGGCCTTGATTACAAAACGCGGGAGATGATAACCTTCTGCTTCTTGTCAGCGCAGGGAGGGTGCGAGCCTCAGCTCACCGCGCGCGCGGCGGCTAACACGCGTATTGGAAATGACAAGGCGTTTCTGATCAAGGTTGTATCACAGTGTCTGCCGTTTATCGGTTATCCGAGAAGCCTGAACGCGATCAGCTGCGTTAATAAGGCAGCTGAGAAATAAGGAGGAATTTTTCATGGCAAAAAATCGTATCATTTATTATTCCCGGAAGGGACAGAACTATGTAAACGGGAGCATCAGAAGTCTGGAAAAGGGCAACTCTGAACTGATTGCTGAGTTTGCGCGGAATGCTGTAGGAGGCGATCTGTTCGAGATCGAGACGGTCAGGGACTACTCCGGGGATTATACGACCTGCACTGAGGAAGCAAAGGAAGAACTCCGGCAAAAAGCACGTCCGGAACTTAAGAATTATCATACGGACATATCGGAATATGACAATGTGTTCGTCCTCGGCCCCTGCTGGTGGGGAACTTATCCTATGGCCATGTACACACAGCTTGAAAAGCTGGACTTCACAGGCAAGAAAGTATTCCTGATGATGACACACGAAGGCTCCGGAATGGGCGGCAGTGAACGTGAGATGAAGAAGGTCATGAAGGGCGCGAAGTTTGGAAAGAGCCTCGCGGTTCATGGCGGCTCAGCTCCGTCTTCTGAACAGCAGGTAGCCGCGTGGGCAAAGAGCTGTGTCGGATAAAAGAGCATGCAATATTATAGAGATAAGGCGGGTCCATTAAAAGAAACGGTCTCTATGAAAAGATCATGAAGGAAATGGAGAAGTCAGGGGTATCTGTCCTCGAACTTGCCGGTGTAGAACCGAATCCCCGTCATACCAAGGTAAACAGAGGCGCAAAGCTCTGCAGGGAAGAGCAACTGAATTCTTGACCTGCTATTATATCTATACTAAACTATATTCTGTAGAAAGTATTTGGCAAAAGCTTTAAAAACTATTATTTATATTAATTCATCTACAAGAAGAGAAATAAGCCTGATATCCGAACGGGCAAAGTAACTGAGCAATAAACCGGAAACGAGAGGTAATAGGAATGAAGCTGAAGAATATATTGATCGTGGTAAGGGATATTGAGAAAGCGAAGCAGTTCTATCATAATTTGTTTGGACTTGAGATGGCGCTGGATAATGACGGCAATATGATCCTTACGGAGGGACTTGTCCTTCAGGACGAAAAGATCTGGAAGGACTTTCTGGGAGCGGATACTATTCCACAGAATAATACGAGCGAACTCTATTTTGAGGAGCCTGATATCGAGGCGTTTGTGGAGAAACTTGAGAAATATTATCCTTCGGTTCAGTATGTGAACCGCTTGATGACACACAGCTGGGGTCAGAGGGCAACGCGCTTTTATGACCCGGACGGAAACCTGATCGAAGTCGGGACACCGATGTAACGGGATGATTGTATATGGAGGATTTATGGAGCGGTAATTCAGGCTGATGGAGGAATGAGATGTGGCATCAAGTAAAGAATATTTGGAATTTATTATAGAGCAGCTTTCTGAGTTGGAGGATGTATCATATCGTGCCATGATGGGAGAATACATCATTTACTATCGCGGGAAGGTGGTCGGAGGCATTTACGATGATCGTTTTCTTGTAAAGCCCACGAAATCAGCTAAAGCCTTGATGCCGAACGCGGACATGGAGCTTCCGTATGAAGGGGCAAAGGAAATGCTGCTTGTTGATAACGTGGAGAACAGGGGATTTCTTCGGGAACTGTTGAAAGCAATATATACCGAACTTCCGGTTCCTAATAAAAAGAAAGGTAATTAGGCCATCAGGTTTGCTTATAATCGTACAAACCTCCCTGTATCGCGGTCAACAATCAGCAGGAGGAGAAATCAATGAATAAAAATGACTATATCATTCGTTTGGAAAGAAAAGAAGAATACAGAGAGGTAGAAAACCTTGTCAGAGAATCATTCTGGAACGTATATCGTCCGGGCTGCGGCGAGCACTATGTGATTCACGCTCTCAGAGACGATCCGGCTTTCGTGAAGGAATTGGACTTCGTCATGGAGAAGGATGGCCGTCTGATCGGGCAGAACATGTTCATGAAAACGATCATCGAAGCCGATGATGGCAGGGTGATAGATGTGCTTACGATGGGGCCGATCGGTATTACGCCGGAGCTTAAGCGCGAAGGTTATGGCAAAGCGCTATTGGATTACTCTTTGGAGAAAGCCACAGCGCTTGGCTTCGGAGCAGTTCTGTTTGAAGGTAACATCGGGTTCTATGGGAAAAGTGGATTTGATTACGCAAGAAAGTTCGATATCAGATATCATGATCTTCCCGAAGGCGCGGATGATTCATTCTTTCTCTGTAAAGAGCTGATTCCAGGATATCTTGATGGCGTTACAGGAGTATACCAGACGCCGAAAGGATATTACGCGGATGACGCGGATGTTGAGGAGTTCGATAAAGGATTCCCACTGAAGCAGAAGCTGAAGCTGCCAGGACAGTTATTCTAAACGAAGCAGCGTAACAAAGAGAGCAAGCCACCTTATAGGTTAATCCCAAGGGCGGCTTGCTCTTATTCGTTAATATCCACGCTGACACTAGATTTGAATTCCACAGTGAATCGAAGAGAAAATCAATGATTTTACTCATTTACGCGAACCTGTATTTATTTTGCTTCAGAGTTGTGATATGATGATTTCGAAAAAATCGAGTGAAGGCACAGATGCCATGTCTGAAGACAGAAGGATTTCGGTGGAGGAAACCGTATGGAAAACGCGCGGCCCAAGAAAAAAGGATACCTGTCCAAGCTGGTGGTGGCTCTGAACACTCTTTGGAGCGCGAAAGAAATGATGTCGCTTCATCATGTCCGGCCAGATCATCTCCAATACTTTTTCGCGTTTCCCCTGGCAATGGTGTTTGTCAACACACAGGACCTTATGATTGGCGAGCGCGCCCGCGTGTTTGGGTTGGCGTATACCACGATCACCTTTCTCGCTTTTGTCATAGGGGCGTTAATCTTGTTTGCCCTGTCCACGTGGAAAAATATATCCGCCGTCTGTAAGTTCTCGGCCATTCTCACAGCGGCAGGGTTTATCTCCTTGCTTATTCCGCGAAGCGGCTCTCCGGCGCTTGCGCCCGCGGTGATTCTCATGGCCGGTGTCGGAGGATGCGTGTCCAGCAGCAGCTTCTCTTTTGTGTTTATGCTGAACAACGCCGAACGATTTTTCGGCAGCGCGTTAATGATATTGCTGACTAAGCTGCTTGAGTTGGGCGCGGGATTTTCTCCCATTCCTACGGCTGCCCGAATCGGTCTTGCCGTCCTATTACTTGTCCCGCTCTGTGTCTGCATGGCACTTTCAAAAAGTAAGGACTATGCCGGAATCGGGGAGAAAGCGGTCAAAAAATTTGATACAAGCATTTGGCTTACGCTGTTTCTTTTTCTGTCTTACTTCGCTACTCGGATCACGGGTTTCTACGCGCCGGCTTTCGCGCACCCGCCAACGGCTCGGCTGTGGGGAATCCTCGCGCTCGCGCTGTTGCTCCTGTGCGTACTCCAGCAAGTAATCCTCCGGCGCAGCGTCTGGACGCTGTGCAACGTGTTTTTTCTTTCATCCATCCTGAGCTATGTCATGTGGTATTTCAAGCGGCCCGCGCCCGCGTATTTGTTTTCCGAATTAAAAGACATCGGCCTGTTGATTTCTTTTTATCTGATTGGATGTATCACGAACAAGTTCTGTGATTTCCGTATGCACAAGCGGCTGGTGCTGGTGTGCATGACGGCAATCGGAATCCTATATGTTGGAATTGACGCTTTACATACGATGATGCTCGATCAAGCGGTTGCCATCGGAACGACCGCGCTCTTATTTATAGTCTTTTTACTGCTTTCGCCCGCCTTTTCACAATACCTGTTCTTTGCCGACTGGTCGGAGGAATTTCGCCGGGTACGAATGTCGTGTTTGGACGAGGCCGAGCCACCGATAGACGGCGCGCGACGAGAGCGGCCGACAAGTTTGGACGATACCAATTTGTCGCCACGGGAAAAGCAGGTGGTTATACTGCTCCTGCGGGGAATGACGCTTCGACAGATCGCGCCGGAGCTCGGACTTACCGTCTCTACGGTCTCCACTTACAGCAAAACGATTTATAAAAAGCTGAGTATCAACAGCCGCGCTGAATTGTTCCTGTTGTTTGGGCAGGTACCGGAGATGGAGGCAAATATCCCTGACAAAATCGAATAACGGCCGTTTTTCAGTTACCCCTCCCAGTTTTGGGAGGGGTATTTTTATGCCCACCTCCCAACTTTGGGAGCTTGTGTGGAGGGAAAATCCGCCTGACAATGTAAGTAGCGCGGAGCTGGAAAGGAGGCGTACCATGTGTTGGCGCAAGTTTATCTTCCCCCCCAATACCGAAAATCTCCTTCCTCCGGAGGGAATGAGCGCCGCGGAGGAAAAACAGTGGCGAATATCTTTGCTCACAGAGGATGAGCGCAAAGCGTTTGAATGGTTCCGGCTTGGCTATACCGCCCGATGGACAGCCGAAACAATGCTGCTTGACCGAAGAACGGCGGCCCGGCTTTTCGGTTCTCTCTACCAAAAATTGCGCGTGGATGACGCGGCGGAGGTATGTAGAGTATATCGCGCGGCTTCGCTCACGCCGGAGGAGCTTCCACCCGAGGAGGACGCTCCTTAAAATCCGCTCAGAGCTTGTCCATTTAACAAGCGATCTATTTTACGAGAGGAGTCTTAGTGAATGAAAAACGAAATCTATAATCCCCACCAATCTTCCATCGGAAATCTAAACGCCAATGTGATGGCCCTAATCTGTTACGTCGCTTCGGTGGTTGTGGGTTTCATCCCCGTATTGCGTTATGTGGCATGGCTGGTGCCACTGGCGCTGTTCCTGATGGAAAAGCAGAGCGAATTTGTAAAATTTCACGCGATGCAGTCTTTCTTACTCCACGTGGTGGGGGCGGTTCTCTCCCTTGTAGTGTCAGTGGTATTGGGTGGTATCGTAGGAGCGGGTTCTCTGAACGCCGCGACCTTTTACGCCGCTGTCGGAATCGCCGGAATCATTGGACTGTTGATAACCGTCATTTCCATTGTGATTTTGGTGTTCGCTATTATCGCCATGGTGGGAGCATACCGCTATAAGGAGACCCATATTCCCATCATCGGCGACATCGCCGAAAAGATGTCGCGAAAGAAATAGGGGGTGGACTTGATGGCGGTATACAAGGAACCTTGTCGGCATTGCGGTACGCTGCTGACGCGGGACAGTCGTTTCTGCGGAAAACGCGGAAGCCACGCGCCGTTTGTCGATCTCTGCCCTACTTGTCCGCGAGAAGTCAAGCGGGAGGATGCCGTCTGTTCCGGCTGCGGCAGGCCACTCCAGATTACCTGTCCCCATTGTGGCAAGCAAACCTTTTCAGTTCACTTTTTACTGTGACATCCGCAACGATGGCTATAAAAGCAGCTTTATCGAATCGGAAACCTATAAAAAGGGACGCGGGACGCGGGGACTTGCGCTAGGCGCGGGCGCGTTGGGTAGTCTTTTCGGTGGAGCGCTCGGAAACCTCGGCTATTCCTTAGAGCGCGGCGGAGATATTCTCTCAGAGCGGTTCGAGGGGATGAGCCCCGAATGGCAAAAGGAGCATGAAAAGGCTTTTGTCCGGGCGCAAAATGAGGCCCGCCAGCATTTTATCCGCTGTCACGGCTGTAACCGCTGGGTCTGTGATTCCTGCTTTAACGCGGATGAATCCATGTGTACCGAGCGCGCGCCCCGGCAGAATGTGGCGGTCGCCAAAGCAAAGGCTCAGGCCACGCAACGTAATCTGGATGACGCGGCGGCGGAGCAAACCATCTGGAGTGGAAAGCTACAGAGCCAAATCGTCACCTGTCCGGTCTGTGGCAGACCGGCGGGTTCGGGTAAGTTCTGTCAGGGCTGTGGAGCCAATTTGCGGGCAAAGAAATGCCCGAACTGTGGGGCTACGCTTACTGAGGGGGTTCGCTTCTGCGGCGAGCGCGGCGCGAAGCTTTCCGAGGAATGATCTTACGAGGGTGGGAAAATTGTTGGATTACCGCGTGAAAGCACCTGATTTTCTGGTCAGAGATTGTTTTATCTCACTATACCGCGAATTTCTAAAATCAAGGTGTTTTAAAAGAGTTTAAACAATTTGTATGAATATAAAAACAGGCACCCCATGACTATCATAGTTGTAGAGTGCTTGTTTTATGCCTGAATATTGACATGCTCGAAATATTTAAGTGACATATACAGTGACGTTTACAATTTGTTATAGTATAATCAATTTAAAAGCGTGAATGATAAAACGGCGCGGACGGAGTATATAACGCGATGAATACAACAGATGTAAAGAATTTGATCAAGTATTATGAGGAAGAATACAACGATTGCTTAACTGAGCAAGACTATTTGCGGGATTTCGTCGCTTCCTATAATCGGAACTTAGCGGATAAACCGCTTGAAAAGAAGATAACGGTTTTACTTTCATATATTCGGACGACGCGTAATCCTACCGGATTTGGTATTTACGAAGCGTTCAAAAGTTATGATATGGCATTACTGAATGATGTGATTTATCAATCCGCGAGCGTACAGCAAATTAGCAATATATCCGCGGGAGGCGGTGATCACTCCTGCTTTTCCTTTCATACCCTTCCGGAGATATTGGCGAGTAACAGTATAGACCGTGTGCCGTTGCTCATTCCTGAAAGCTTAGGAATGAGCGCGAATGGTCATCGTGTATCAAAAGCGAAAATGAATTTGATCATGGCTTTATGGTATCATGATGAAGCGTTTATTGACGCGGCGCGTAAAAACACGGAGGAAGTGTTAAAAACCAAACTCGTCGGATCAGATAAAGCAAGCCTTTTTTATCTTTTAGCGCTGCTGAACAAAGACGCGGAGGCCGCGTCACAGTACTTGGAGCTATTCTGCGCGGAAAAGAAAAAGTCGCGGGGATTTGGCGAGACGAAATTCACTAAGGCGTTTTGCGTGGAGGCGCACGGGTTATTCAACCTCGCGCGCTACGTGAACGACGGTGAACTGGATGGCAGAATCAAAATGCCGGAGCAAAGCAACTTTTCGCGGGATTTGGCGCTGTGGCAGAAAAGCAACGACTATCCGCAAGGGAATTTGTTTCTGAAGTACCCCCCGCCTTTAGAGATTGTAAATGTATTGTTGTCGATCACGCCACCTGCCAATTCATTATATCAGCCTTATATAAATGAAAAAGGCAGAGGAAAATTTGATTGGTATATAGATACCGAAACGTATAAAGAGTCTATCATCAACAGCGCGGTCAAAGTATGGAGAAACCATGCGTCCGATTGAAATACCGGATTGTATTTTTCGCTTATTCACTTAAAACATGTTTTCAGCGCCAATCCAATCAGTCGGTCAGTCTGATCTGCCATAAACAGAGGGATGTTCAGCACATCATCATCCAGTTTCAGATTATTCAGGGAGAATCGAATTCGCAGCTTGACCTGATCAGGAAATAGCTCCTTAAATTTTTTCAGGCTCTTGCCTGTGATATTGATTTCAGATTTGACCTCTACCGGGAAGATGTCATTCTCCCGCTGAATGAGAAAATCAACCTCATAGGGAGGGTTGCTTTGTGTCCAATAGCGGGGCGCGACCTCGAATTGTGTCATTAAAGTTTGCAGAACAAAGTTTTCGGTCAGCGCGCCTTTGAATTCGGTAAAAAGGCGGTTACCTTCCCCAAATGCCGTAGGCGCCAGTTGAGCCAGGCGGCGGAGTAAGCCTACATCCACCAGATAAATTTTAAAAGCGGACAGATCATCGTAGGCGGCGATCGGCAGACCGGGGGCGGAACTACGATAGATTTTATAGACCAGACGGGCATCGACCAGCCATTGCAGCGCGTCCTCATATTCCCGTGCCCGCGCGCCCTCTTTAACAACTTTATAGATAAACTTTTTATTCTCTCTCGCCAACTGGGAGGGAATGGATTTCCAGATCATTGAAATTTTCGGAAACTCGCTGACATTCGGATGCTTGGCAAAATCCCGCTCATAAGCGCTGATGATACCTGACAGGGCCTCCTGCATGGCGTCAACATCCCGGGCCTCTGTCCACATCAGAACAGATTCAGGCATCCCGCCGGTAACATAGTACATTTTCAGTTTTTCATAAAGTGGATTATAGAAAGCGTCAGGAATCGGCTCAAGGGTATCCACGCTGTCCAGATACTTTACTAAATTCTCGTCGCCATTAGCAAGTAAAAATTCCGTGAAGGTCATAGGGTCAATTTGCATGAAATTGACCTTGCCTACCGGGAAAGACGATGGTTTTGCCAAAGCGATACCCAATAAAGAACCGGCGCAGGCAATATGATACCGCGGGGCATTCTCACAGAAATATTTCATGGAATTAATGACCTTGGGACAGTCCTGCGCCTCATCGAAAATAATAAGAGTTTTCTCAGGCATGATTTTCTGCCCACTGGCCAACATCAGATTTTGCAGAATCCGGTCCACATCTTTGGTGGTGTCAAAAAACTGCTTATATTCCTCGTTTTCATCAAAGTTAAAGTAGGCTGTATTTTCGTAATATCGCTTGCCGAATTCTTTAAGAATCCAAGTCTTGCCCACCTGCCGTACGCCTTTTAAGATCAACGGCTTGCGATAAGGCGAGTTTTTCCATTCCAATAACTTATTTAAAATCAGTCGCTCCATGGAAAGCGCTCCTTCACGTTTTTATTGATGTTTTGGTGCTTTATAATCACACTTTTATTATATACGGATTACTCTCTAAAGACAACCCGTAATCACACTTTTATTAATAATTCCGTGACTATAATCACACTTTTATAAAATATGGTGTTATCGTAAATCCCTTTACTATACTTATGGTGTCCGCCGCGCGCGACTAAACATAACATAAATCTGAAAAATATGTAAAGTATGATTGGTTGTCATCTCGCGAAAATAGATTACAATGGTATTAACAAATGAATCGCGCGGGAGGGAATGTAAAATGCTGAGCGAGAATCTGATCATGCTTCGAGATCTAAAAGGGTTGTCACAGGAAGAAGTGGCCGATGTAATCGGAATCTCAAGACAGGCCTATTCAAAATGGGAGAAGGGCGACACGCTGCCGGATGTCGAAAAATGCGCCGCGCTTGCCGAGTATTATGGGGTGACCATCGATAGCTTGTGGAATCACGATACGCGAAAGTCGGGCATGAAGATCGCCCCCGCGCCTAAAGGTAAATATATTTTCGGAGTGGTTTCCGTGAGCGAGCGCGGGCAGATCGTCATACCGAAAGAAGCCCGGGAAGTTTTCGGGCTGCGGGCGGGCAGCAGGCTCATTGTGCTCGGCGACGAGGACGAGGGAATTGCCCTGATGAAGGCGGAGGACTTTGAGGAGCGCGCGCGCCAGATGGCGGAGAAGACGCGCTTTGACGCCACAAAGGAGTAGACGATGGAAAAAATTCTTGAGGTACGCGGTTTAAGCAAAAGCTACCCTTCGTTCAAGCTGAGAAACATAACCTTCAGCGTGGAACCGGGGGAGGTCATGGGATTCGTAGGCAGAAACGGCGCGGGCAAGACGACCACGCTGAAGGCTATTTTGAACCTGGCGCGCCCGGACGAGGGTGAAGCGCGAATCCTGGGCATGGAGTTTCAGGGCCATGAGGATCAGGTCAAGCGGCAAATCGGCTACGCGGTGGGCGGTATAAGCTATTACAACCGGAAGAAAGTCAGGGACATCGTAGCGATCACGAAGACATTTTACAGCGACTGGGATGACGCGGAGTACGCGCGTTATAGGATGGCCTTTAAGATCGACGAAAATAAAAAGATCATGGAGCTGTCGGAAGGCATGAAAGTGAAGTTTTACCTGACCATGGCGCTGTCACATCACGCGAAGCTTTTAATACTGGATGAGCCGACCAGCGGACTGGATCCGGTCTCGAGGGATGAGCTGACGGTGATCTTCCGAAAGCTGGCGGCAAAGGGCGTCGCGATTTTGTTCTCGACTCATATTACCAGTGACCTGGAAAAATGCGCCGACTCGATCACGTATATCAAAGACGGGGAACTTCTGGCCTCCATGAAAAAGGATGACTTCATCCGAAAATACGCGGCGGAGATGGGGAAGACGCCCACGCTGGAGGACATCATGGTTTACATTGAGAAGGAAGAGGTGGAACTATGACCGCGAAACTTCTGTCAAAAGAAATGAGACTTACGGCGAGCCCTTTGAGTTACATTTTCATCGCGTTTGCCGCCATGACAATGATACCGGGATATCCTATACTATGCGGCGCGTTTTTCGTGTGTCTTGGAATTTTTTATACATACCAGCAGGCGCGGGAGTGTGACGACATAACATACACGGTTCTTTTACCTGTCCGAAAAAGAGATGTGGTAACAGCGAAATACATGTTTGCCGTGTTCATTGAGCTGATCAGCTTCGCGATCTGCGCGGCGCTGACCGCCGTCCGGATGAACGCGATGAGTGACGCCGCCCCTTACGTAACGAATCCGATGATGAACGCGAACATAGCTTATCTGGGGTTTGTCCTGATTGTTTTCGCCATGTTCAATATCTTTTTCCTCGGCGGCTTTTTCAAAACCGCGTATAAAATAGGAATCCCATTCGTTGTCTTCTGCGCGGCGGCGTTCATCGTTGTGTTTATCGGAGAAGCCATTCACCATGTGCCGGGCCTCGCGTATATGAATAACACCGCGGGTGTCAGCGGGGCGCAGGTTGTAATTCTGATTTCGGGGGTTGTGATATTCGCGGCAGGAACCCTGTTTTCACGCAAGGTATCTATTGCCAGGTTTGAGAGGATAGATTTTTAAATCTCGAATATTAAACAACCCAAGCGGGCGCGTCGCTACGTATTACGATGAAAGTCTGGCAGCGAGCGTTAACCTGCCCGGCCACACCCGATTCGAGGATTATGTCGGTATTGGAAGATTTTATTAGAAGTTTGTGTAGCATGCCGAGAATCTTGACTCAGCCACACAAATTCTTCCGGAATAACAAATATCGGATTTCATTTTATTATGATAATAAGAGGGCAAGTCGTCCTATAGATTGATTTTTCTATAAGGTGACTTGCCTTTATTCACGCATGCTGAAGCGGACTGGAAAAACCATCGTTGACCATTAAACGCATATGTGATATCGTGTTAATATTAATGTATCAAAAACTGCGTATTGACACGAGGAAAAAGATACGTTGCAATAATTGTGACGCGGTAATACATAAAGAAGGAGCAGCGCGCTTGACAGAAATAAAAATTGACTCGAATGGTAATAAAGTAGTTGTAATTGATAAAATACTATTTTCTGGAAAAAGAAGGATTGATTGGAAAGCGGTTGAGAACTACTTGAAAGTTTTTATTGGAAATGAGTACGTTATAGATGAAACGGATGATTTAATTTATATAGGGTCAGATTTTCCTGATGAGTATACGAGTGGTAAATATTCTTCAAAGGCATTTGGAACAATCGGCAGGGCTAAAGCGAACGCTTCGCAGGCGATACCGGAGTTGATTAAAGTCGCGACGAATATTATATTTCAGAAGAATATGAAAGAAAAACATAAAATTAACGCAAAGTATGGCTGGTATCGATGTACAGCGCGTTTTACAGTTCCAACCTGTGATGATAAAGGTAAAGTGACAGGACAGAACACGTTTTACGGAAGAATGATTATTCGATGTGACGCGGATGGAAAGAAATATCTTTATGATATTATAGATATAAAAAAAGAAACGTAGTACCCCGCTTAAGACGAATCCGTACGGTACAAAACCACATTTCCTGTTACAAATATAATATATAGTCCAGAAAAAATCAAGTGGTAATTTTTCCCCGCTCTCCCCAATCTTGCGCGGGATTCCCCCATATAGTATAATAAACACCAGATAGCCGCTGTTTTACGGAAGCGGAGAGAACTCAAAATAAATAAACACGGCCGCTTAAGCCGCGAAGGAAAAGGAGATCCTACTATGACAAAAGAGACGATTGACTTTATTAAAGAAAAGACCGGAGATCTGATGGCGGCGCCTTCTTGCTGCGCGGAGGCGAAGGCGGCGGGACAGGCATGGCTTGACGCTGTGGGAACGGACAAGGAAGCGGAAGAAACCAAGAAGTTTTTCGCGGAGCTTGAAGCGGATATTACGCCGATTGACGGACTGATCTCGTTTGCGTCCTCAGAGGCGGCAGCCGCTCATTTCGGTAAAGAAGCGGCAGCGGGCCTTCTGGCTCACGCGAAACAGATCAAGGCGGAAGGCGCGAAGTACTGCGATTGTCCCGCTTGTACGGCGGCGTTGGCGATCCTCAATAAAAAAGGCGAATAACACGGATATTTATGAATGACGCTCCGCGGTTCAGGAAAGCCGCGGAGCGTCATTACGTTTACGATTAGGAACACAGAACGGTTTCGATCAGAACGGCGACGGCCGTGTCCAGATACCCATCCGCTACGCGGAAGTTATCCTGGTGCCAGCCGGCGTTTTGCTCTCCCGGTGTTCCACTGCCGACCCAGTAATAGAAGGCGGGCGCTTCTTTTCCGAAGAAGGCGTAGTCGTCGGAGCCGAGGCACGGCTCCGTATCCGTCACGTTTTCCGGCCCGGCCGCGGCGATGGCGGCGCGGCGCGCGATGTCATACAACTCTTCGTTGTTGTCAAGGAGCGGGACGTGGAGCAGACTTTCGATCTCGGATTTACAGAGGAACATTCCGGCGGCGGAGCGAACCAGGCCGATAAGTTTCTTCTTGAGAGTCTCGTGGACTGTATGGGACAAGGATCTCAGAGAGATCAGAAGAACCGCGTTTTCCGGCGGATTCATATTCTCGTCGCCGCTTTGGAAGCTGACGACCTTGCAGACCGCGGCGGACAGCGGGGACACACTCTGGGACGTCAGCGAGGCGACCGCCGAAGCGAAATACGCGCCGGCCAGAATCGGATCGATACAACGTTCCGGTTCGCCCATATGAGCTGTTTTCCCGGTAAAAGTAACGCGGAACTCATCTTTTTCGGCCATCAAAGCGCCCTTGTGTACGGCGATGATTCCGCGGTTCAGTTCCGGACGATTATGAATACTCCAGACGCTTATCGGCTTCTGGGGCATTTTGTTGAAAAGTCCCAGCTCGAGAAGTTTCCTGGCGCCTTCCGTGCTTTCTTCCGCCGGCTGGAAAACGAGCGCCACATTGACAGGAAGGTTTTCCCTTTCGTCACTCAGATAACGAGCGGCTCCGAGCAAAGAGGCGGTATGAAAATCATGCCCGCAGAGGTGTCTGGGCCCATCGGCCGTCGGAACGGCGTCGATATCGGCTCGCAGCAGAATGGTACGCTCCCGGCCGGCGTCCAGAAAGAAGGCCGCCCCGGTTTCCGCGCCGAGCTCGATTTCTTTCAGATTGTATTTCCGCGCTTCTTCTTTGATCAGCGCCGTGGTCCCGCGCTCCGCGAAGGCGGTCTCTGGAATCCGCGCGAGCGCCGCGGCCAGTTCCTCCGCTCGTTTTACGGCTTCGTTTTTCTTCGAAATGTTCATCGTATTCATTGTTTTTCCCCGCTTGTGATTTAAGATATGTCAATATAAATATTATATCACAGTGACTAACGACAAACACGTCACGGTAATATATAATAAGGGTATGAAAACACTACACGCGATTATAGGAAAAATCGCCTTGCTGCTTTACTTTTTACTTCTATATCAAATATGGAATCTGTGTCAGTACGGAGGCTTACGAAGCCACCTGCCGATACTGCTTTTGAGCGCCGTCGGCTGCCTGGCCTGCGTTATAATCCTACGTTTATCCGGGCGCGGGGCGAAGGCCGAAGAGCAGCCTGACAAAAAGAAACCGCTTTTGAAAGCGGAGATTATTATCGCGCTGCTTCTTACCTGCTATTTCGCGGGGCGTATCGCGTATTCCGCGATCCCGTATAATGGCGCGCTGTCATGGAAAATCGCGGAATATAAGAATGAGAAAAAAGTAAAAGCGCCTCGAATGAATCTTTTTCAGGACGGGATCGATGGCGTGTTCGCGGATCTGAACGATTCTCTTAAGCTTCCGGAAGAGCTCTATATCGCGGACAGCTTTGAGATGATGTTTACCGCGGACGGGGAAATTCAGAAACTGGACACATTCCTATACGGGAAGGACGCGAAGGGGAAGACACGGACCTATCTGATTTCTTATGACAGGGCGAAGAACTCGGAAATAACGGTCTGGCTGGATGGGGAAGCGAACCCGGACTACAGCGATGATAAGCGTCTGGAGCCGATGATCCGGATTCTGGATCAAGTCGATTATCAGGCAAAAGTCGGCGCGTGGTCCGGGCAGTACGCGTCGGAGAAATATGAAATTTTGTATTACGGCAGACGCTCGTTTTCAAGTGACGAGGGTCTGACATTCGTGTCCGGGGATCGAGACGCCCTGATTCAATTAAAAAACGGCGGCTCGGCGTCCGGCTATGAGGTGTCTTTATATATGCCGGATCAGGAAGACGTTACGCCGGTCCGCTATATAGATGATCCGGTGGCGGACGCGAAAAAGGACGACAGCGTGGCAACGGATTCCGCGGAGGACACGACGCGCTTTTTCCTCAATGACAGTCTGGGATGGCGGCTCTCGGTAGTCGACGCCGCGGCGGGAAGCCGTTTCTACGAGATGGACCAGACGCGGGACGGCGGCGTATCGTGGAATAAGCTTAACGCGGACCCGTTTAACGGGAATGGCGGCGCGGCGGAAGGCATTCTGTTCTTTGACGAGAATTTCGGGTTCGTCGGACTGGCCGGGGCCTCTCAGTCCCATTCGACCTTGTATGTCACGAGAGACGGCGGCGCGACGTTCGCGGCGATTCAGCTGCCCATGGACTCGGTTACGGAATTGCCGCCGCTCGCGAAGCAGCTGAATTTTACCGCGGCGGATTACGCGTATGACGAAATGCCGAGTAAGGCGGAGGATGGGACGTTGACGATCCGGGCGATGACAGAAGCCGGGGAACAGGAGGCGATCCTGTTCGAGTCGAAGGATAATGGCGCGACCTGGGCGTACGCCGGGGTTGACACGAAGGAGTAATCACAGATGAAAGGTTTTTTGCCAATTACAATGAAAGAAGCGAAGGCGCTCGGCTGGGAAGAGGTGGACTTCGCGTACGTGACAGGAGACGCGTATGTCGACCACTCGTCTTTTGGCGCCGCGATCATAAGCCGGGTGCTCGAGTCGAGAGGCTATAAGGTAGGCATGATCCCGCAGCCGGACTGGAAAGACGAGAGCAGTATCACTGTTTTTGGCAGGCCCAGACTGGGCTTTCTGATATCCGGCGGCAACATGGACTCGATGGTCAATCACTATACCGTCTCCAAGAAGCGCCGGAGCTCCGACGCCTACACGCCGGGCGGCGAGGCGGGCCGCAGGCCGAACCACGCGACCGTCGTCTACAGCAACCTGATTCGTAAAACGTACAAGGATGTCCCGATCATCCTCGGCGGAATCGAGGCCAGCCTCCGGAGACTGGCGCATTACGATTACTGGTCGGACAGCCTGAAGCGCTCCATTCTTCTGGACGCGGGGGCGAACCTGATTTCCTATGGGATGGGCGAGCGCTCTATTGTCGAGATCGCGGACGCGCTGAACGCCGGCATCGACATTAACGACATTACGTTCATCGATGGCACCGTTTACCGGACAAAAGACCTGGAAAGCGTGTACGATTATCGGCGGCTTCCCGCCTATGAGGACCTGAAAAGCGACCGCCTGAAATACGCGGAAAGTTTTTATACGCAGTATCGGAACACCGATCCTTTTTCGGGCAAAAGACTGGTCGAGCCGTACGAGGACGACGGCGTGTATGTCGTTCAGAATCCCGCTTCCAAGCCGCTGACCCAGATGGAGATGGACGATGTCTACGCGCTTCCCTATATGAATACGTATCACCCGTCCTACGAGAAAGCCGGCGGCGTTCCCGCCATCCAGGAAATCAAATTCTCGCTAACGAGCTGCCGGGGCTGCTTTGGCGGCTGTTCTTTCTGCGCGTTGACCTTCCATGAGGGTCGGATCGTCCAGTCCAGAAGTCAGGACGCCATTGTCCGGGAGGCCGAGGCGATGACGAAGATGCCCGATTTCAAAGGCTATATCCATGATGTCGGCGGTCCGACGGCGAATTTCAGAAGGCCGGCCTGCGACAAGCAGACGCGGAAGGGCGCGTGCCCGGATAGGCAGTGCCTGTTCCCGGAGCCCTGCAAGAACCTGGTCGTCGAGCACAAGGACTACCTGGGCCTTCTCCGCCGTTTGCGGGAGATCCCGGGCGTTAAGAAGGTGTTTGTCCGCTCCGGCGTACGGTTCGATTACGCGCTCGCGGACCCGGACGACACTTTTATCCGTGAGCTCTGCCAGTACCATATCAGCGGGCAGCTGCGGGTGGCGCCGGAGCATGTGTCGGACAATGTCCTGCGCCTCATGGGGAAACCGAAGAACGCGGTTTACGAGGCTTTTGTACAGAAATGCGCGAGAATCAACAAAAAACTCGGCAAGGAGCAGTATCTGGTGCCGTACCTGATGTCCTCCCACCCCGGCTCTACTTTGAAGGACGCGATCAAGCTCGCGGAATATGTCAGGGATATCGGCTATACGCCGGAGCAGGTTCAGGATTTTTATTCCACGCCGTCCACGATTTCCACCTGCATGTACTATACCGGCGTGGATCCCCGGACGATGAAGCCCGTATACGTGCCGAGAAGCCCGCGTGAAAAAGCGGAGCAGCGCGCGCTGATTCAATACCGCGACCCGAAGAATTACGACCTCGTGAAAGAAGCTTTGCTCAAAGAACACCGCGAGGATCTGATCGGCTTCGGGAAAAGCTGTCTGATACCGCCGCGGAAGATCAATCATATGGGCGAGCGTAAGGAAAATTATAAGGGAGAGCGTAAGGAAGAGCGCGGAGGGAAGCGAAAGGAACAGCGCGGGAGGAAGCGCGAGAGTGGGAAACCGCGGCGATAGAGGGGGAGAAACGTGTCTTGCTTATTGCCGCGGCACTGGTCAGTTTGTGTGGCAGCGCCGATTCCTTCGTCCAGCCAGAAAACTTCTCGCGGGAACCTTTGAAATACCGGGCGCGAGAAGTCCGATTTTCTGGCCGGCGAGTGTCGAGTCGCTCAATACCGCGAAGATTCGGAAATCGGGTGTGGCATAGCAAGTTGTCGAGCGCTGCCAGAAATTGATACCCGTTAAGGGCTGAAAACGGAAGTTTTTATTAGAAGTTTGTGTGGTATGTCGAGAATCTTGGCGCAGCCACACAAATCCTTTCGGAATAAGCTGACAAACTGGAAAATACGGAGGCGCGATCATGCTCAGTCAAATACCATCACGATCAGCTATGATCGATTTGCTCGGACGGCCTTTGTTTGAAGTATGGCAGGCGCTGTGTTCGGAAATCGATGAGAAATACGAAATGGAACAATCGTGGAATTCCGGCGGCAGAAGATGGACGTATGAGTATAAATATCGTCGTGGCGGGAAAACGCTCTGCTGCCTATACGCGAAAAGTCATTGTGTTGGTTTTATGGTCATCTTCGGAAAAGACGAGCGGGCAAAAATTGAGGCGATACGAAACACCCTTTCTTCCGCTGTCCTTGAAAAATACGATAAAGCGGAAACCTATCGTGACGGAAAATGGGTAATGTTCGAGCCGACAGATCAGTCAGAATTTGATGATTATATGAAACTACTGGCCATCAAAAGAAAACCGAATCGCGGCGCCTGAAAATGGGAAACCGTCATATGTCATCCGATAAAAACAAAGTAAATAAATCCGAAGGTTGAATGAACATTCTGGAATAAGTAGAATTTTCACGGCGGCGCGTCTCGTTTATGGGACGCGCCGCTTGCTCGAAAACAGAAAAATTCGTTAGTACCCTTGTAATTAAGCAAAAGAAGTGCTATATATAAATCTATAGGGTACTAACGATTGGAGGATGATTTATGAATAATTCAGCGAATTTGAAGCTGCTTGGACTATTTCTGCAATGTTCCTACAAATTAAAAACTAGAGAAAAGAAGCGCGGTCAGGGGCGATTGCTTGTTTTATTGCGGAACAATGGCCCGATGACACAAAGAGATTTAATTGACCGTACCGGCAGAAGGTCAGCTACATTAAGCGAGCAGCTGGAAAGCATGGAAAAAGCGGGACTGGTTATACGGGAAAAGGACCCGCGTGACAGACGGAACATATGTGTTGAACTGACTCAGCTCGGACAGGAAGCTGCCCTGCGGACAAAAAGCGCGCGCGGTGATTACGCGGACGAACTATTCGGAATGCTGACAGACGAACAGAAACAGTCATTGATTACGGAGCTTGAACAGCTTGTTCAGGAATGGGGCGTTCCCATGGATGAACACGAATATGAAGGAGATTAATACAATGAGAGCAACTGAAGTGAAACAGAATAAAATGGGGATTATGCCAATTCCCAAGCTACTGCTGAACATGGGACTGCCAATGATGGTCTCCATGCTGGGACAGGCTTTATATAATGTTGTGGATACATTTTTCGTGTCCCACATGGCTGACGCTGCCGGAATCGAGAATATCGGAGATAAAGCGATCAACGCTCTGACACTCGCGTATCCTGTTCAAATGCTGATCATCGCTTTTGGTGTGGGTACCGGTGTTGGAATAAACGCGTTGCTGTCCCGATCTCTAGGAGAAGGAGATAAAGAAAAAGCCAGTAAAATTGCCGGAAACGCTATAGCCATCAGTCTGATCTATTTTGTCGTGACGGTCTTGTTCGGTGTTTTTGGCGCGAAGGCTTTTATCCTCAGCCAGACAAAGGATCTTGTCATCGCGTGGATGGGAACCACCTATCTGCGGATCGTTACAATATTTTCCTTGGGTACCATAGGCTACATGTGCGTTGAAAAAATTGTAATGGCGACAGGAAATACCGTTGCGACTATGATCGGACAATTATCAGGCGCGGTTACGAATATCATTCTTGACCCGATCATGATCTACGGATTGCTCGGATGTCCCGTCCTGGGAGTCGCCGGCGCGGCATGGGCCACTATAATCGGACAGTTTGTTTCTCTCATTGTCATTATTATTTTTCTTATTCATGATAATAAAGAGATCCGTCTTGGAATCCGGTTTCTACGCTTTGAAAAACATATTGTGAGAAATATATTTTCAGTTGGTCTGCCGGCGATCATCATGCAGATTCTTGTGCCCGTAATGTCCTACGCCATGAACCTGATTCTCGGAACAATCTCCGCGTCCGCGGTAACAGCTTATGGTGTTTATTATAAATTACAGAATTTCATTTTTATGCCGGCCTACGGATTGAACAACGCTTCTATACCGATCATATCCTTTAATTACGGCGCCCAAATGAAAAAACGTATTTCTGACGCAATCAAATACGCGCTGTGCTATGTCACGGTCATCATGCTCCTCGGCTTTCTGCTCCTTCAGATTTTCGCGAAGCAGATCGTTGGCGTGTTTTCAATCGCGGATGAATCTACACGGCTTTGTGTTCTGGCCCTGCGTATTATTACCTGTGGCTTCATTTTCGCGGGAATCAACATTATTCTGCAGGGTGTTTGTCAGGCAATGGGGAAGGGAATCTATTCTCTCATTATCTCGCTTCTTCGATTCCTGATCATCGCATTGCCGCTCGCGTATATTTTTTCGCTGCTTCAATCCGGCAGCTCGTATGTCTGGGTGGCTCTTCCGATCGCGGAGGGAATCGCGTGCGTAACAGCGATCGCGCTTACGAAAAAAGCTTACAAATCGCGAAACGCTGCCTGAATCCTCACGGATTTTTTTCTGGAAAATCTCATAGAAGTCATGATTGACATGAACGGAAACAGGTGCTATATTCTAGATGTAATATATAACATTACAACGAGAAAGAAGGAAAAAACGGTGAATTGGACCGATTTTTTAAATGGGACGCCCGCGGAGGATTATGTTTTTCAACAGACGCCATACGCGGAACAAATCAAAGAGGCGGCGTCAATTATACGGGACGCGAAGCGAATCCTGATCGGCGCGGGAGCCGGCCTGTCAACCGCGGCGGGACTGGTCTACAGCGGGAAGCGGTTTGAGGAGAATTTCCGGGAATTTATAGAAAAATATGGGATGACGGATATGTACACGGCGGGGTTTTACCCATTTCCGTCCGAGGAGGCGAAGTGGGGCTATTGGTCGAAGCACGCGTGGATGAACCGGTTCCGACCGCCCGCGCTGCCGGTGTATCAGGCGCTTTTCGATCTGGTTAAGGACAAAGATTATTTTGTCCTGACGACGAACGTGGACCATCAGTTTTATAAGGCCGGTTTCGCGGAGGACCGCGTGTTCGCGACACAGGGCGATTATGGCAAAATCCAGTGTGCGAAGGGCTGCCATCCGAAAACCTACGACGCGGCCGCTCTTTTTAAAGAAATGAACGCGGCGAGAAAAGACTGCCTGATCCCATCGGAGCTGGTTCCGAAATGCCCGGTCTGCGGCGGGCCGATGACGATGAACCTCCGGGCGGATCAATATTTTGTCGAGGACGCGGCCTGGCATGAAGCGGCGGAGCGTTACGGGGCGTATCTGGAAGAAAATCTGGATCAGGAGAACACAGTGCTTCTGGAGCTCGGCGTGGGCTTTAATACCCCGATCATCATCCGCTTTCCTTTTGAGAAGATGACGCGGGAACATGGGAATATACAGTTGGTCCGCCTGAATCTGAAGGAAGCGTTCGTGCCGGAAAGCTTCGGAGCGAGAGCGGTCGGAATCAACGCGGATATTCGGCAGTCAATTACGGATATCGGAAGGGAGCGGGGAATATGACGCGAAACGAACAGAGAGTGTGGCTCATAGAACGGCTGCTCGCGGAGAATCCGGATTACAGGGATATCGAGATACCCGCGGACGAACAGGAACAGAAAAATCTCCTGAGAGCGCTGATGAATGTTCGGATGCCGGAGCCGATCAGCGGGGAGTTCCTTAAGGTACAGGACGAATATCTTACTGCGGAACGCGAACTTGCCGGCGTGGTGGCCGCGGCCGCGCTGCCCGCGGTTGTGACTAACGACAAAATAGCGTTATGGCGAGGCGATATCACCACCTTGAAAGTGGACGCGATCGTTAACGCCGCCAACAGCGCTCTTTTGGGCTGCTTCCAGCCGCTCCATTCCTGTATTGACAATATCATTCACACCAAAAGTGGTATTGAGCTGCGCCTTTATTGTAACGAGCTCATGCGGAAACAGGGTCATGAAGAACCGACAGGTCTTGCCAAAATCACGCCGGGTTTTAACCTTCCCTGCGAGTATGTCCTGCATACGGTGGGGCCGATTATAAGCGGGAATGTGTCAGAGAAGGATCGCGCCGATCTGGCTTCCTGCTACCGGAATTGCTTCAATCTCGCGGCGGAAAAAGGATGTCAAAGTATCGCTTTCTGCTGTATCTCCACCGGGCTTTTTCATTTCCCGAATAAGGAAGCGGCGGAGATCGCCGTGGCGACAATTAAGGATTGCCTGAAAGATAACACGGCGATACAGAAGGTCGTGTTCAATGTTTTCAAGGAGAATGATTACGAGATTTATCGGGAATTGTTAGGGGCTGACAGCACTCGGGGGTAACTTTGTCTAAAATCTGATAATACGCTCGCCTGCCAGACTTTTCGAACCGGCGAATCGCCGCGCGTGAATGGAAATGTCTGGCAGCGGGCGTTAACTTGCTTCTATACACCCGATTCCGGAATTCCCGCGGTATCACAAGGTAAAATGATGGCTGGCCAGAAAAAGAGGCTCGTTTCCCCGGTAAATCGTTAGGATTCGCGAGGGGTTAGTGTGGCGGGAAAAATGAATCGCCGCTGCCACACAAATCGCCCCCGCCGCGCCCGATAAGCAAGACGCGCCGCCGCGCGTCCGGGGCTTGGGGACATTCCCTGCGTAACGAGACAGTCTCCCCAAGCCGTGGCAGCCCGTTCCGTCCCCTCCGATTTGACAAACCCCTCGATAATGTGTATAAACAAATAGAAAGAAAAACTTATCAGATTAAAGAGGCGGGGAAAATGGAACCGAAGAAGATTAAAGGCGGCGCCAGCGCTATAAACATTCTGGCGATTGTTTTCACAATCATCGGAGTGGTTTTCGCGGCGATTGGCGTGATCACCGCGTCGCGGATGGACGCGCTGAAGGCTCATGGAACAGGAAATGTGGAAGTAATACCCATTGTTTTCGGGGCGGTCGGCCTGCCTTTTCTTATCCTGGGAATTATTTTTATCGTCCTTACTGTTCGGAAGCGTTCTATGATGAAGCGCGTGGTCAGCGCCGGTTATTATGTCATGGCGGACGTAGTGAGTATACGGCGCGATTACAGCGTCGAGGTCAACGGAGTTTGTCCCTGCGCGCTGGAATGTCATTATAAAGACCCGACGACCGGGACACTGCATGTGTTCCGCAGCCGTGACCTTTTCTTTTATCCCGCGGAGCTTGAGGGCAAGCAGATCCGCGTCTATGTGGAACAGGGAAATATGAGCCATTATTACGTGGATGTGGAAAGTGTTGTGCCGGATATTCAGGTACACTGAAAGATAGCAGAAAAGCGGCAAAGAGAATATTCTTGACAATAAATGAATGAACGTTTATTATAGAATCATGGGGTGAACCGATGAGAAGAAAAGACGATGAGAAGGAACAACGGATCAAGGAAGCCGTGATAGAGCTGATTCTGAAGGAAGGCATCGACGGCGCGTCGATTTCCAAGATCGCGCGTCTGGCGAACGTGTCTCCCGCCACGGTATACATTTATTTCGACAACAAGGAAGATATGATGCGGGCGATATACCGGGAATACTCAGAGGATGTATACAGCTATCTGATCCGGCGCGTGACGACAAGAATGGATGGCGCGTGCCTGATCGAGACTCTCATTCGTTCTTACTACACTTATATGACCGAGCACCGCGAGATTTTCAGCTTCGTGGAGCAGTGCTCGAGATGTCCGACCCTTTCGGGCTGCCGCGCGGAGAAGCAGGGCGTGTCCGAGATTTTTGATCTGACGCGGGAGATGAAACGAAACGGCATAATCCGGAATTACAGCGATGAGAACATCGCCGCGATTTTGTTTTATCCGGTCAAAGCGATCGCGATGGATCAACATTCCAGCGAAGCGGAGCGGGAGAGTCGTCTTGACGAGCTGATCGAGATCATCAGCCGGGCGCTTCTCGCGGATTAGCAACCGACAACAGACAGCGGAATCTGTACCAGTATATTAGGTTCCGCTTTTTTCACAGATTATATTAAACGAGCGTTCGTTTAAAAGAAAGGAAAAACTATGGAAAATAATTTGAAGCAGTCGAATATCGTGATCCTTCCGATCGCCGGCTCTGTTTTGCTGCCGCGGGCGGATCTTCTGGTCGGGCCGTTAAATCTTTCTGACGCGACACGCGAAGCGATTCTGAATAAACCGGATGGCGCGTACGAGGTCATCGCGCTCCCGACGCGGGGCGGCGACCCGAAAGCGCCCGAGGTCAGTGATTTTCATGACATCGGCGTTATTTTCGCGGTCGATGGCGCCGGAGAGGAGAACAGCGGTTTTGTATTAAAAGGACACACGCTGGATCGAGTCGAAGTAAGTGATATTACCATCGAGAACGGCCTCGCGCGCGGCGTGTACATTCCGGCGCCGGACCGCGAGGACCTGAATGACAGAGAACAGGCGGAGATGCTGGAATACATGATGAAGGTCGTCCGGGAAATCAGCGGCCATTTCCAGGGCGGAGAACAATACGCCAAAGCGGTCGAGAAAATCCGCAATATCAACGAGCTCATTTCCTATCTGATCCGCTATATGCCGATGTCCGCCGAGGACAAGTACGAGCTGCTGAAAACCGATTCCCTGAAGGAGAGAAGTCTGCGCTTTATGGACGATCTTCTGAAGCAGAAGGAAGCGGTGGAGCTCAATATGGAGCTCAGCGAGAAAATCTCCGACAACGCGAGCAAATTTTATCGCAAGCAGATCCTGCGCGAACAGTTGAAGGCCATTCAGAAAGAGCTGAACGAGGACGAGGAAGACGGGGAAGAGGACGGAGAGGACGGAGAGGACAACAAGGATTATCGTTCCCGGATAGAGGCGGCCGGTATGCCGGAGGACATCCGGAAAGCGGCGCTCGCGGAAGTCAAGAAACTGGAGGCGATGGGTCAGGGCAGCGCCGAGGAAAGTGTGTCCCGGAACTATCTGGACTTCATTCTCGCGCTGCCATGGAAGAAGGAAGAGGCGAAGCCGGTCAATCTGGAGCGGGCGAGAACGATTCTGAACGCGCGGCATTACGGGCTCGACAAGGTCAAGGAGAGAATTCTGCAGCACCTGGCCGTGACACAGCTTAAGAAGAACAACAAAGGCTCGATCCTGCTTTTGGTGGGGCCTCCCGGAACCGGCAAGACGAGTCTGGGAAAAAGCGTTGCCGAGGCGCTGGATCGGAAGTATATCCGGCTCAGTCTGGGCGGCATTCGGGATGAGGCGGAGATCCGGGGACATCGCAGGACCTATGTCGGCGCGCTGCCCGGCCGTATTCTCCAGAATATCAAAATGGCAGGCGTGACCAATCCGGTCATGGTGCTCGACGAGGTCGACAAGCTGATGGCCGGCGGTTTCTTGGGCGACCCGTCCGGCGCGCTTTTGGAGGTGCTGGATCCGGAGCAGAACAACAGCTTCACGGATCATTATCTGGATCTGCCGTATGATTTGTCGGACGTGTTTTTTATCGCTACGGCGAATTCGCTTGATACAATTCCGGGGCCGCTGCTCGACCGTATGGAAGTGATCGAGATCACCGGCTACACTTCGGAGGAGAAATTCCATATCGGCAAGGAGCATTTGCTGCCGGAGGTTCTGGAGGATCATGGACTGACCGAGGAACAGCTTACGATCGGGGACGAGGTCATGAAGGAAATCATAGAGAACTACACGCTGGAAGCGGGCGTCCGGGGGCTGAAGAAGCAGTTCGCCGCTATCGCGCGGTCTGTTTCCGAGAAGATCGTTTCCGGGACGGCTGAAACGCCGATCGCTATTAAGAAGGAAGACCTGGAAGACATGCTGGGGCGGCAGGTTTCGCGGCATGACCGCGCGCGGAAGGACAATCCGCCCGGCGTGGTCACCGGTCTCGCGTGGACGCCGGTCGGTGGGGAAATTCTCTTCATCGAGGCGGCCGACATGCCGGGAAGCGGGGAAGTGACGCTGACCGGGCAGCTCGGCGACGTTATGAAAGAATCGGCGCGGATTTCTTTGAGCCTTTTGAAATCGCGGCTGCCGCTTGACGCGGTGAATTTCCGGGAGCGCGACATTCATATCCACGTGCCCTCAGGAGCCGTGCCCAAAGACGGCCCTTCCGCGGGTATCGCGCTTTTTACCGCGCTTGCCTCGCTTTTTACGGGGAAAAGAGTCGATCCGCTTCTGGCGATGACCGGCGAAATTACGCTCCGCGGCGAGGTGCTGCCGATCGGAGGCCTGAAAGAGAAGCTTCTCGGCGCGAGAAGAGCCGGCATTCGGAAGGTATTGATTCCCAAAGAAAACGTAATCGATCTGAAGGAAGTGCCGGAAGAAGTGAAGAAGGATATTCAGATCGTTCCGGTGGAGACCATCGAGGATGTGCTGAAGGAAACCATCGCGATCGATTTGCCGCGTATTGAACATGTATTCCGGATGGGTTATAATGGAGCTATAAGTACGACATAATACTATGGAGGGAAAGCCGGACATGAAAATACTATACGTGGATTGCTGTATCAGTCAGCGCGGGACAGGCTCCAGAACGGCGAGATTATGTGAGGCGTTTTTGGACGCCGCCCGGAGAAGCGACGCGAAGCCGGAGATCGAGACGTTGGATCTGAAGAAGCTGGAAATCGAGCCGTTTACGGTCGAGGCGCTGAACGCGCGGGACGCGCTGGCGGACGCGGGCAGGTTCGAGGAGGAGGTATTCACGCTTGCCAGGCAGTTTAAAGAGGCGGACGGTATCGTTGTAGGCGCGCCTTTCTGGGATTTATCGTTCCCGGCGAAGCTGCGTGTCTACCAGGAATATATTTCCGCGAATGGCCTGACGTATTATTACGACGAGGAAGGGCCTCACGGAAATTGTAAGGCGAACTGGCTGGTTTATCTGACGACCGGCGGTGACTTCGCGAAAAAAGACAGCATAGGTGTCGAGTACTGGCGTCAGCTTTGTGAGATGTTCGGAATCGGGAACTATTACAGCCTGTTCGCGGGCGGACTTGACGCGGATCCCGAAAGAACGGAAGAGTACATGGAAGGGACTTGCGCGGAGGCGAAGGCGCTGGCGGAGAAACTGATTTCATAATCAGATGTTTTTTGAAGATATGGGCTTCGTGGATTTAATACCCGCGGAGCCCGTTTCTTTTGTCTCGGCCTTATGTCGAATATACGTATATTATAACTTGCAACATTTCGAATACCTCAGAAGCAAATTTATTAAAACATACATTTGGAGGAATATGTACGCTAACAAATATAGCATATTGCATTAAAAATAAATAAATTAAACGATAAATTTATGCAATATTACCAACTGCATGATATAAATCTTATAGATTAAAGCCATTTACAAAATACGTACATTATAGTATCATACAATCATAGTTAACTATCAGAAACAAACAATGAGCGCTTTCTTTCAAAGAGAATGAGGAGGAAACAAATTGAAGCATCTGGCGATTCTAGGCAGCAGTGGTGGAAATTTATACAATCAGGGTGGAAATGACCCGAAGAAAATGATGGAAGAGATTTTCGCGCAGGCAGATTCCGCGGGTATAGAAGTTACGTACATTCAGTTCATCGGAACCAATACCACAATGGATAATATTTCACTTGAAGCTAAAGCGAGACTTTGGACACTTGCGGGAAAAGATAGCGTAGTGGCGAGCGAAGAGAAAACGCTGGGAGAAATCAACAAAGACGCGGCGATAAATGACGAAGAACTGGCAAATCTGATTCATGATGATAAAATTGATGGAATCATGCTGCTGAGCTGTGATCCTAAAGGCGTTAATCATCAGGCGCTTACCGCGGCAGCCGAGAAACAGATTCCTCTGGCCGGCACTGGCGGAACTTCTATGGCGAATACTCAGGCTATGGGATGCAGGGTGATAGCCGCTTCCGGAACAACAGGCACGACAAACCGCACCAGAGCGATATCCGCGATATCCGCTTTCGCGAAAGAATGGAAACTCAAATACAGCCCTGTGATTGGCGCTTCCGCGGGAGCTCAGGCACAGGAAGGAAGCGTTTGGAGGAGAATTAACTTCCGGGGTATCATGATGGCTTCTATGCCGGGGTTTATCGCCATGGCGCTTTGCCTCGCTCTTAGTAAAATTCCGGGTCTTAGCGGGCTGGAAGATATTTTCAATACATTGATTGGTATACTTCCCGTAATACTTGCGGCAATTGCGGCGAAACAGGTATCTGGTCTCGATGAGGTAGGTATTGTCGCCGGTATTGTGGGTGGCGCTCTGTCCGTGGATGGAGGAATCATCGGTGGACTTCTTGTCGGAATTATCGCCGGAATTCTCTCCTACTATATCATTAAGTTTTGCTTTAAACATAAAGTCCCCGGAACGACAGCTAATATCGCTTCCGGCGGAATCGCGGGTCTGGTATCCGGCTTGATCGGCATGTACGCGATCGCTCCTGTTGCCGCTTGGGTCGGCGTTATTATTAAGACCTCGATTAATTGGGCGCTTGATTATAACGCGATTTTGGCGGGCGGCATCGCCGGCTTCGCGATTTGGTTCGCGATTATTGGAGGCGTTTATCACGCGGCGATTCTTCCGGTTATACTTCTTGAAATGGAACAGACCGGCTTCAGTTTCCTTGGATGTATCGATTTGTGCGGGCTCATTATGGTTTGCGCCGGAATCCAATTGGCGAATATCATTCGGCCCAAGAAGCCAAGTGACCGTGTCGCGTGTATACCTAATATTATTATAAACCTGGCATTTGGAACTTTTGCCGAAGCCGCGTATCCATTTATGTTTTCCAGTAAAAAGCAATTCGCGGCGACTATCGCGTCCGCCTCTTTGACAGGATTGCTGATTGGTTTCTTTGACGTAAAATGTACCGCCTATGTTCCCTGTTTTCTGGCACCGTTTATGTCAAACGATAAAATTGTGCCCACTATTATTTGCATGGTGTTCGCGGTAGTAGTTTCCTGCGCGTTGACACTGTTATGCAATATAACAGATAAAAACAAAGAAGCGGCTTAATAGCCCACTTCCCGATACAGAAACCTGAGCAAGAACTTCAGGAGAATTTGGAGGATTATATGTTTCAGAATGATATGAATAGAAAAATGCTCGCCAGTATGGACAAAGTTAAAAAAGCGCTTGAGAAAGGAAACGGCCACACAATACTTAGTACAGGAATTACAGGAGACGACGCGAGAATGGCCAAGGCGGCGGTGGACGCCGGAGCGATGATGCTGGAGCCGAATCACCCCGCGGTTGTTCTCGCGAGAGGTTACAAAGGCATTTCATCCATGCATGAGGCGGAGAAAATACGCCATGAGATTACGGTAGATCAAATGGCGGAGGTGACAAAAGGTGTCAGAAGCGTCGTGGGTCAGGATATTTATATTACAGTAGGAATTCCGGGAGGCTTTACGGAGGTTGTGCCTAAACCTCTCACGGATGAGGATTTCATTAAGATGTCAAATAGTGGCGCCGATGGGCTTCACACGCATAAATCAAGTATCTATGATGTGGAGGATATTGTTAAAATGGCGCACAAATATGGATTATGTGTAGACGCGTATATCGGCCTGCCCACAGATCTTCATACTTTTGGAATATCGGCGGAGAAACCGGAAGAGGTCGCTGATGTCGCGAAGCGCATGGAAGAGGTTGGCGTTGATATGATCGGCTTGATGACCGGTATGAGCTACGAAGGTATTGAGGCCGGACAGATTCATCCGATTTTGAAAGAACGTCTTCAGGCGATGGTAGAAGCGGTAAAAGTGCCGACACTCGCGGAAGGCGGAATCAACATCGACAACTTCAAAGCGTTTAAGGATACCGGTGTTAATATTCTTGTAATTGGAACATCGATTGATAAAATGGCCGGAATAGCTGTGGGAAAAGCGGTTGAAGAATTTTTGAATATTTAATTGGGCACTCCGGCGTGTTCAACCCGAACAAGTGAAGGAAGACGAATATGGAAAATATAAAAATACATAAAGAATTTAATGATCATAGTATTGAAATCCAGTGCATACCTGAGGCGGAGTCAAAAACGGATATTGTTGTGGGGGACGCGTTTATGAAGAGCGCGTTGGAAGCGTTTGCTCGTTCGGCCCGAATATGTCTTTTCATCCGGTGCCGAGGATCCGTGCCCTCAGCCCCAACATTTATGGAAGAGATGGGAATGGTCTTCGCGGAAGCGATTCGGACGAGAATTTCGGAATCCGGGGAATACCGCGGCATAGGAAACGCCATCGTCGGAGAGGGAGACTCGGCAGTAAAATGCGACCTTGAGCTCCCTGGAAGACAGGACTGGTTTTTTCAGATTACGATTATAAATAAGAGGGATGACATTTTTCATGTTTCGGATTTTTTCAGCAGTCTGGCGAGAAACGCGAAATTGAGACTTTCTTTCAAAACAGGCGACTTGGGAAGAACGGCCGCGGAAAGACTGTTTAAAGCCTTTGGAGAAGCGCTTTCGTTATCACTCCTTTCGGTAAATATTCAATAGCGATTGATTAATTTGGCTTATTTTGATATTATTGCCCTAAAGAGGGTTTTGCCATGAAAGAAAAATCAACGAAATTTCGATACCTGTCGGTCTACGAGGATATCAAAACGAAAATTGAAGATGGGGAATTCGCCCAAGGCGAAAGACTGAAAACCGAGAAAGAATTACAGGACAAGTATAGCGTAAGCAGGGACACGATTCGCAAAGCTCTTGGTAAGCTGGAAAGCGAGGATTATATTATCAAGAAGCCGGCGGTAGGGACTTTTGTCAAGTACATGAAGTCAGATTATCCGCTGACATCACTGGAAAGCTTTACGGAACAAATGCGGAAGCGCGGTGTAAAGCCATCCTCGGAGTTGCTTTCAATCGAACTAAGCGTTATACAGGATAAGCTAGTTTCGCGGAGCCTGAACCTTGAAGCGAAGGACAAATGTTATAAGATAACCCGTGTTCGGAAGGGGAACGGTAAACCGATGGCGTATGAAATTGCTTATGTACCTCGGAAGCTGTGCCCTGATATGCAGAAATATCTGGATGATAACACTTCTCTTTATGATGTGTATGAGAGTACTTATCACCTGAAACTTGGTGTGGGGAACATCTGTTTGGAGGCGGATCTTCCCTCTGCCGATGTTCAGGAAGCGCTGGGAATCAACCATGACTCTCCGGTATTAAAGATGAAATGCGTAACCCTCCTGGAAGATGGAACCCCCCTTTATTATGTAGATTGCTATTATATTGGTGAGAAGTATTTTTTTTCAGCGACAATGCGCAGATAGGAGAAGGTTATGGAACCTAGAATTGCCACAATTAATCGAGTAACGAAAGAAACGAATATATCCCTGGAACTGAATCTGGACGGCAGCGGGAAGACGGATCTGAACACGGGAATTCCGTTTTTTGACCATATGCTGAACGGATTCGCCAGACATGGGCTTTTTGATCTGAAGCTTCATTGTGACGGGGATCTTGAGGTCGACTCCCATCACACAGTTGAGGATTGCGGGATCGTCCTCGGGGAAGCGATTAAAGAGGCGGTCGGCGAGAAGAAGGCGATCAAACGCTATGGCAGCGCGATATTACCGATGGACGAGGCGCTGATTTTGTGTGCCATCGATCTTTCGGGAAGACCGTATTTCGCGTATGACGCGACCTATACAGTGCCCCGGATCGGAACGCTGGATTCTGAGATGATTCACGATTTCTTCTATTCCGTTTCCTATACCTCTTTCATGAATCTGCATATCCGGCAGCTCGCCGGGTCGAATAACCATCATATCGCGGAGGGCAGCTTCAAGGCGTTCGCGAAGGCGCTGGATATGGCGACTATGTACGAGGACAGACTGAATGGGGCCGTGTGGTCGACCAAAGGCGTATTATAAAAGAGCTTTTATTCTTTATCGTATTTCAGAAAACGCGCCAGCATATAAACGCTGACCAGCATGGCGGCTGTCTCGGAGATCGGCGACGCCCAGATGATTTTGGAAACGCCAAGCCGCCGCGCGAGAAGGAACATCAGCGCGATGTCCAAGGTTCCTTTATGCAGAATGGACAGGAAGAACGGCTCTTTGCCGAATCCGCCCGCCTGCAGGACCGCGATGACGACGAACGTGATCGTGTAAACGGGAATAGCGAGGCATAATACCCGCAGAAACGCCGCTCCATAGGCGATGGTTTCCGGTTCGCGGATGAACAAGGAGACAAGCTCCGGCGCGAATACCAGCGAGAGGACCATACACAACAGGGAGAAGAGCTCGGAACAGACCGCGGAATACCAGATGACCTTACGGGTCCGGGCCCGCAGACGCGCCGCGTAGCAATAAGCGACAAGAGGCAGCATGCCCTGCGTGATTCCCTGATTGACCGCGTACGCGAGCTGATCGATTTTGCGGACGATTCCCAGACCGGCGATCGCCGCGCTGCCTAGAGTGGAAAGCATGCTGTTCAGGAAGCAGTTTGAAAGCATGGCCATAAAAGTCATACAAAAGCCCGGGAGTCCGCCGCGTAGTATTTCCGCGGCGACCCGGGCGTTTTTTTGGCCGCGGCGAGGGAGAATCTGATAGACATTGCTCTCGCGATTCCTGTACATGTAGAGCGCGAAGTACAGACAGCCGATTACGTTGGAAAGCGCGGTGGCCGCGGCCGCTCCGGCAACCTCGTGACCCTTTGGCAGCAGGACGAACATGAACAGCGGGTCCAGTCCGATATTCAGTACCGCTCCGAGGATCATGCCGAAGCTCGCGGCTTTGGGATGGCCGGTCGCGCGGATCAGGTGCCCGAAGGTCGTGGCGAGAATGGTCGGGATGCCGCCGATTGTTATTGTCAATACCGCGTATGTCACGGCGTCCTGTATATCACCGCTGTCTCCTCCGATCAGAAGGAGCAGCGGTTTTTTGGTCAGAAAAATCAGAAGCCCATAGAAGGCGGCCGTGATAAGCGCCAGGAAAAAAGATAGCGCGAAGGTCCGTCGGGCTTTTTCGCGGTCATTGGTTCCCAGAGCCCGGGCTATGACGCTGGCGCCGCCAATTCCATACAGATTACTGATGGCGGAAAGCAGCGTGTACACAGGCAGGCAGAGCGAGACCGCGGCGACCGCGTTTTTATTGTTGGTCAGGCCGACATACCACGTGTCGGCCATATTGTAGGCGACAAATATGATCTGGCTCACGATAGTGGGCAGAACCATCGCGGACAGCGCCTTCCCTACCGGATATTCCTCAAAAATCTGTTTTTCCCGCGCGTTTTCCTTACTTTGTTCCCGCATGCCGCGACGCTCCCTTCTCCAAGCCGATCGAATATCTTTAGCATAGCGGATAAAAGGCGCGCGCGCAATTTTGTTTAGCCCGCGATTAATAAGAAAAACTTATCACAAGCAGTGACGCGAGAGCCCGCGAAGCGGGACTCTCATTTTCTTTTTTCCAAAAGACGCGGTAAGGGCGGGTGACAGGCGCTCCCGATTTCCACAAAGGGATTCGCCGGAGCTCTTCTTCCTGCCTCTTCTGGCCCTGGCGTCCCTCAACGAGCAGAAAACCACTGCCGGCCGCGGCCAGCATACGTCCCTCGCTTAAGTCTTCCGTGAACAGGAAGCTGCCTCGGAAACCCAGCGCGTTTCGATAATATTCCCTTTCGTTTTTTTGCTGGGCTCTGGAGGAAACAAGTACGCAGGGGACATTACGCAGCTCGTCCAGCGTGATTGTCTCCGCTTCGGAGAGCGGATTTAAAGGCGATATTTCCGCGTAGGTCTGGGAAGTAAAGACCGGCAGGCTTTCATATAAATCCGAGGGCTTGCGTCGGCAATCGTTGAGGGACAGGTCAATGTCCCCATTTCGAAGCAGCGCGGATAGTTCCTCGTGTGTCTGTCCTGTAACGACAAGAGGCTCGTCCGGATATTGCTTCGAGAAAGACGCGACAGAGCGTCGTATCTCCTCGCCCGCGTAGGATTTCTGATACCCGAAGCGGAGCCGTTCCGCCCGAGCGCCGCCGATTCGCCGTGTTTCGCGACGCAGCCGTTCCACCTCGTCCAGAAGCGACACGCTTTGCCGGTAAAAAAACTCGCCGGCCGGTGTCAGCCGGAATTTTCGGCTCCCGCGGATAATAAGCGGGACACCGATGGACTCCTCCAGCGCTTGAATTTGCTGGGAAATCGCGGATTGGGACACATAGCATTGCTCCGCCGCTTTCGTGAAACTGTCGTTCCGGACGATCGCCACGAAGTATCGCGCTTGTTCAAACAACATAGAAATTCCTCCTTCGTTTTCATTATAATCCTTTGATGAACGCTATACAAAAACGAAATTTGAATCTATAATAAATACATAAATGGTATGGTACGCGCTTAGGAGGGAATCGCTGTGAAAAAAAGTTGCCGATACGGCCTTTGGACAGAAGACACGCGCTATAATCTTAAATTTATTTTTTTGCTTTCCGCGTTTGAAATCGTACTTGCCTTTTCGCCGTTTGGTTTTATCGTGTTCAGCGATATCTCCATGACTACATTGGACATCGGCGTGATTGTGGCGGCGCTATGGGGAGGACCTCTGGGAGGCGTTGTAGTCGGCTGCGTCTTTGGATTTTGCAGCATGTGGCAGGCCTCAACCATAGGCGCGGCTTCCCGGGATCTCCTTTTTTCTCCGGCCGATAGTGGAAATCCACTTGGCAGTGTTACGCTGGCAGTGGGCGCCCGCGTACTATTCGGATTGATTGCCGGGATAGTGTTCCTTCTGATATTTCGGTACGCCCGCCGGGGACGGGTTATTTGGACGCTGGCGGCCGGCGTTTTTCTTGAGCGGATTCACGCGATGATCGTGTACCATTTTATGGATGTAATATTTCATGTGGAAGGTGTCACGATGTGGAAGGCCTTCCAGAAACTTTTTACGCCTGTCCGCCTGTACACATATGGCTATACCATTGTGATTATCTGGATCGCGTATATGATTTTCTCGAGTTATATTTCGAAGCGTTACTATCAGGAATATCTGGAACGCGAGAACGCGAGTGACACGAATTTCAGGACATACCTGTTTCTGGGGATGATTTTCGCGGCTGTCGCGTTTCTGATGATTCTGCATGTGCTGTCCAGGACAGAAACGTTGCTTAATATGACTGGTTTACCCGCGAATACAGTGGATCAGACAAGATTCTTCCGGATACTGACGCAGTTCATGGTCGCGCTGTTCGCTCTGATCGCGATTTTTATTGAGCTTTTAAACCACAGCAGGATATTGGAGGAGAGCCGATTTCGCAAAATGGAATATGAGAAAGCGCGGATACGCGAAAAGCTCGAGGAAGAGAGGGATTATGGCATTAATATGGAGTATAAGGCGGAGCATGACGAACTGACAGGCGCGCTTAACCGGGGCGCCTTCATGAAGGTCATCAGCCGTGAGATGTACACGGAAAGACCGATCGCGTTCGCGCTCGCGGACATTGATCTTTTTAAGAACGTGAATGATACGTACGGTCATGGAACGGGGGATAAAATTCTTGTAAGTGTCGCGGATATTCTGCGGGAGACCTTCCGGGCGGAGGATTTTGTGTTCCGGCTGGGCGGTGATGAGTTCGGCGTGATTCTCTGGGATTATCACGAGAAAGACAGTGACAGGATCATCGAGAAGATCACCGAGGCGAATCGAAAAGCCCGGACGCCGGGGGATGGCCTGCCGTCGGTCTCGATCAGCGCGGGTGTCGCGTTTTCGGAGGATGGATATAATCAGGATTTATATAGCAGAGCGGACGCGGCGTTGTATTTTGTCAAACGAAATGGCCGCGGCGACTGTCACATTTTTGATGGCACGGAAACGCGGGTTGAAAATTCAATAATCAAATAAAAAAGCGACATTGAGAGGTCTTCTGTGATAAACTATGTATCATAGAAGACTTTTCGCGTGACGCTCTAGTTTTGTTACGCTTGTGGAGGCGCGAGGCAGATGACGACTACGGATATGTCCAACTTGAATTTAATCATTCCGATTTTGGGTATCTTCGTTCTTTTGCCATTGATTGGAGCGATGTTTTTTGAGCCGATCAGGGATTACAGCAGAAGGATCTATACTAATATGCTTTTTTACTGCGCTGGGACGCTCGTTTTGGAGAGCGCGCAGAGTCAGCTGGATGGCGCTTCGTCGGGAAACGCTTTTATCGCGCTGCATGTGGTGGAATTTGTGTTTTTCGTGTTTCTTGTCTGCCTGTGCTTTAGCTGGATGCTCTACGCGTATTTCTGGTTCAACGGTTTTCCGCCATCGAGAAGACTGACTGTGTGGATCGCGGTGGCTCCCGCTCTGGAGCTTGGCGCCCTGATCGCGAATTTTTTTGACGGACGTATATATTATATCAATTCCCAAGGCTTTTATTCGCGGGGAGTCAATTTCTCGTCCTTTATCGTTTTTTGCTATGTCTATATGCTGATTGTCATTGCCGCGACGGCTTTATTCGCCGAGCGGAATAAGAAGATCAACAACCGGAATCTTTTAATTTTTCTGCTGTTCTTTGTTTTTCCGATTACCGGTCCGCTGGTCCAGTATTGCTTTTCGGATATTTCGATCATGGGCGTTTCGGAAGCTATCGCGCTTCTGGTGGTTTATGTTGCCGTACAGAGACGGGCGGCGTCCCAATATGAGATCGAAAGAGCGCGTTATCAGGACGAGTATCGGAAATATGAGACGGCATTGGAAGGGCTGCTGACACTTAGTAAGGACGCGCTTTGTAATTTTCACTTGAATCTGACGAGAAACACGCGCGACGAAGCGCGGGGGACTTCCGAATATATCATGAATCTTCTGCGGGGGCAGACCGTAGATGAGTTATTCGGCAATATCGCGTCGATTATTTCGGACGGCGACGAAGCGGTACGGTTCCGCGAAATATTCAACAGAGATCAGCTGCTCCACGCGTTCGGTAAAGGGGATACTCAAATCGCGTTGGGATATCATCGCAAGGTGGAAAGCGGGGAATCTCATTGGATCAAGACTTATCTCAATATGCTGAGAAATCCGGGAAGCGGCGATGTTGAGGCAATTGTGTACTCACTGGATATGGACAGGCAGGAGAAGGAAGAGAAAGTCATCTCGGCGATTACGAATCGTGAATACGATTACATCGCGCTGATCAACGCGGAGACCCAGGCGATTCACTATCAGTATACATCCGAGAAGGCGGTCGCTACCGTTCATCTGACGATGGGGAATTATGATACCGTCATGAAAAAAGCTATGGCGGCGATGCTGCCCGCGGATGAGCTGGATGAGCGCTACGCGGAGATTTCTTTCGCGAAAATACGGGAAGAGCTGGAGAAACAGGAAGAATACAGCTATCTGTTCCCATACTCGGCCGCGTCAGGAGAAACCCTGAGTAAAAAGCTTACGTATCGTTACCTGGACGATATCAGAAGAGAAATCCTTTTTTTCCGAAGCGATATCACAAGCGCGGCGCGTCTGGATCGGGAGCGCGCGGAGAAAACGCTCGCGGCTTTACGCGAGGCGCGGCACGCGAACACTATGAAAACGGAATTCCTCTCAAATGTGAGCCATGACATGCGGACACCGCTGAACGCGGTGCTCGGTTATACGGCGCTGGCTGAGAATGAAAGTGATCCGGAGAAGGTCAGAATCTATCTGGAAAAAATCGATCGATCCGGAAGGATCATGCTTTCTCTTATTAATGACACACTGGATCTCTCTAAAATCGAGACCGGAATCGTTACTCTGAAACCGGCGCCGGTTCGCTGCGATGAGGTAATAGATAAAATAATCGGCGCGGTTAAGCCGGCCATGGATGAGAAGCGTATCCATTTTACGTTCGAAAACAGTAAGGCGGTCATGGCGACGATTAACGTGGACGCGCTGCGTCTGCAGGAGATCGTAATCAATCTTCTGTCCAACGCTGTGAAGTTCACGCCGGAAAACGGCGAGGTTTCTTTGATTTTTGAATGCGAGAAACTGGAAGAGCATTATTTGCGCGACCGGATTATCGTGAAAGATACGGGATGCGGCATGAGCCCGGAGTTCCTCATGAGGCTGTACGAGCCGTTCGCCCAGGAAAGACAGGCTTCGACCGCGAATATAGGAGGCTCCGGCCTCGGACTCTCAATTGTTAAAAAGCTGGTAGATCTGATGGGCGGGGAAATCAGCGTAAAAAGCGAGTTGGGAAAAGGAACGGAATTTACGTTAAATATGGTTTTTGAGCGGGCGGATCTGACCCCGGGACAGATTAGCGGCGTCAGGCAAGCGTCGGACGTATTGAAGGGAACCCGGGCGCTTCTGGCGGAGGACAATGAGATGAACGCGGAAATCGCCACGCTTCTGTTGGAGACGCGCGGCGTTATCGTGACGCGCGCGGAGAACGGAGAGAGAGCCTGCCGCCTTTTCGCTTCATCAGAGCCTGGTTTTTATGATTTGATACTTATGGACATTCGCATGCCGGTCATGAACGGTTATGACGCGACGAAAGCGATCCGCGGCATGAATCGGAGTGACGCGGCGGCTATACCGATTATCGCCATGTCGGCGGACGCGTATGACGATGATGTCAAGGCGAGTCTTGACGCGGGGATGAACGCGCATATCGCGAAGCCGATTGATCCGGACGCTATGTACGAAGCGATAAGGAAGAGCCTATGAGAAAAGACAGAATCCTTCTTTGCTATGGTGATTCGAATACCTATGGATTTGACCCGAGACTTGGCGGAGACCGATACGACGCGGAGAATCGCTGGGTAGAGATTCTGGGCAGGACGCCCGGCCTGACCACGCGGAATTATGGTTATAATGGGCAGAAATTCCCTCAGGATCGCTATGGACTGGCGCCGGTCAGGACAATGCTTCTCGAAAATCATGATATCGATGGCATGACAATCATGCTCGGAACGAACGATCTCCTGGACATGTACGAGCCTTCCGCAGAGCTGGTAGGCGAAAGAGCGAGGAGTTTTCTCGCGTTTGTCACGGATACGCGTAAGAAATTGGAAGAGGATTTTACGATCTGGCTTCTCGTGCCCGGAGCGACGCGAATATGGGAACCGGGCGGCGAGACCGCGGCAAACGATGAGTCCGGGAAGCTGGATCAGTATCTGAGGGAGGCCGCGGAAGCGGCGGGCGTACGATTTGTTGATACGAGCCCGTGGAACATACCGCTTGGATATGATGGTGTTCATTTCTCGGAAGAAGGCCATCGGATGTTCGCGAAGAAGCTGCGTGAAGCGTTGTCCGATTGGATTTAATATCCGGAGTGGAGTTTCGGCTCCATCCAGACGACGACGCCATCCGAGCAAATTTCGACTTGTCCATTATTGATCGCGTCAGCGAGGTCATCAAGAGGCAGAAATTCCTCACCCATTTCTTCGTTGATCGCGTCATATACTTCGGCTACGTTTTCCGCGTCTGACTCGATGGAAATCGCCTGTTTACGGGGGTCAAGAGCTGCTTCGCTAAGAGTTCTCATGGACCGCGCCTCCTTATGAATCAAATTAATTTATGATAATTATAGCATAGGAGTCAGAAGGCTGAAACAAATAAATCATTTGTTTAATATCACAAAAATTAGTTATGAAGACGAAGGGGTGATGTCGGGGTATGATCGATAAAAAAAGGGAGTTCGACTTATCGGAGGAGCGGTTCCCGGGCGGGCGATGCGTCACGCGTCTTACAAGCGGGAGGATCCTTGAGCCTGTTTATATTTCTGACAATCTTCCGGCTATGCTTTTCATGGACAGGGAAACTTTTACAAGTCAGGCGGATGGGGATCTTTATAACGTAATTAATCAGGATGACCGGGAATTTTGCCGCGCGGCGATTGACCGCGCGTTGGGAGAAAAGCGTGTCTTTGATATCGCGTTTCGTTTCGCGCCGCCTCAGGGGCGCTCGCTTTGGGTCAACGCGAATTGTGTCATTCGGGAAATTGAGGGAGAAATCTATATATACGCGTCTTACACGGACGCCAGCGCGGCGTTTCGCGTCCGCGAAGAGCTGGCCGTTTCGGAACAAAGGCTGCGGAGCGCCACGGAAGGCGCGGAGTTGGCAGTCTGGGAATACGATATACCCGGACACCGGATTATCGCCGCGAACAACGGGCTTTTCCGATATGGGCTTCCGGACATGATCGAGGATGTTCCCGCGACGCTTTTGGATCCGCTGGAACCCGACAGCCTGCGGGACTTTAAACATCTGTATCAGAAAGTGGAATCCGGAGTCCGGAAATGTTCCGCGGATATCTGGTTCAAGGCGGAGCACAGAGGCCGGCCCTGGTGCGAGAGGCTGACCTACGATGTAGTGACGGACTCCGCGGGCAGACCGGTCAAAGCCTATGGAATCGGGCGGGAAGTGACGAGCGAGAAGATGGAGGAACGCCGTTACAGGGCCTTACTGCGGGATATGCTTGAGGTGAACCCGGAGGCGCTTTGCTTCTTTTATTTAAATCTTACACGGAACAGATGCGGAGAAGGGCAGGGAACTTCGCTTTACGCGCAGGGGAAGCTCAGGGCGAAAACGGCGGAAGAATTATTCGAGAATATCATTGACTTGGCGGTCAGCCGGGAAGACAAGGAGAAACTTACGCGGAAGCTGAACCGCGAGAGCCTGATCAACGGGTTTATTGAAGGCGAAGAGACAATTCATGTGGATTATAAGCGAAAGAACAATGACGAGGGTGACACGATCTGGGCCCGGTCTTTTGTCCGGATGCTGCGTAACCCCGGAACAAATGATATTGAGGCGATTATCTATTCGGTGGATATCAGTGACTCGGTACGCCAGGAAATGATGATACAGACCATTATTCGCGAGGAGTTCGATTCGTTGGCGATTGTGAACGCGAAGACCGGATACCTGACCTTTTATCATATTAATGAAGAGGTGCGGGAAACGACGCCGACAAAAGAAACGGATTATGACGCGGATATTCGATACGCGATCGCGATCGTCGACCCGGAGCACGCGGAATTCGATTTTGAAAGCACATGCCTCGCCCGGATTAAGGAGGAGTTGGAAACAAAGCAAGTTTATTCCTTTTCGTATTCCCTGAAGGGCGGGAAAGCGCGGAAGGCGCTTAAATTCTGTTACGTTTCTCCTGAAAAGGAGGATATTATTTTTATCCGAACGGATATCACGGAAGAATTTCAGGAAAGCCAGAGACATCTGGAAGAGGTCAACGCGGCGCTTCTTAAAGCGCGGCGGGCGAACAGCGCGAAGACGGACTTTTTATCCCGGATGAGTCATGACATCCGGACGCCCCTGAACGGCATTATCGGCATGACTTATATTGCCTCGGAGCAGGAGAATCCGGCGGAAACGAGGGAATGTCTCGCCAAGATCGACACATCCTCTAAATTCCTGCTCGGGCTGGTCAATGATATTCTGGATATGACGAAAGCCGAGAGTGGGAAGATCGAGCTGCGAACGGAACCATATGTTTTCAAGGATTTTATAACCTACCTGGACGCGGTCATACGGCCGCAGTGCGAAGTGAAGAATCTGAAATTCAAGATTGACGCTGACGCGGCGCCGGATAAAGCGATTGTGGCCGATCCGCTGCGAATCAACCAGATTTTCTTTAATCTGCTTTCGAACGCGGTTAAATTTACGCCGGAGGGCGGCGAGATACTTTACCGACAGCGGGAAATAATGCTGGAAAACGGGAAGATCCGGCTTGAGAGCGAAGTGATTGATAATGGTTCCGGTATGAGCGAGGAATTTCAGAAACACCTTTTTGAGCCGTTTACGCAGGAAAGCCGTCATGATATACGGGACAGCGGCGGCAGTGGGCTGGGGCTGTCTATTGTCCGCAAACTTGTGGATTTGATGGGCGGAACCATATCCGTAAAGAGCCGTGTCGGCGCGGGTACGGTATTTACCATTATCGCGGAGTTCGATTGTGTTCCGGTGTCAGAGCTTCCCGCGCGGGGATTTCATACAGACGGGACAGAAGAGACCGGTTCGTTGCGAAACCGGAATATTCTTTTATGTGAGGATCATCCGATGAATCAGGAAATCGCCGAGACACTTTTGCGCTCCAGAGGCGCCTATGTGACGACCGCGGAGGACGGGGCCCGCGGCGTGGAGATGTTTCGCGCGGCTCCGGAAGGCTTTTTTGACGCTGTTCTGATGGATATACATATGCCGGTCATGAATGGATATGAGGCGGCCAGACATATCCGGGCGATTAATCGTCCGGACGCCCGCGCGGTTCCGATCATCGCGATGACAGCCGACGCTTTTGAGGAAGACGAGAAAATGTGCCTTGAGGCGGGGATGAACGCGCGTATCGCGAAGCCGGTCGAGCCGGAGATACTTTTCAGAACATTACAAAACTATATTAATGAGGGGAAGAAGAATGAAGCCTAATCCAATGAAGAAACGTCTGATCTTCTTGTATAAGCTGCTCAGAACGAAGACAGATGAGAAACATCAGATCAGCACAAAGCAAATTATGGAGGAGTTGAAGGCCGCGGGGCTTTCCGCGGATCGCAAAACGCTCAAAAGCGATCTGGATCTGCTTTATGAGGCCGGCGCGGACATAATAGTCGTTCGGAGCTCACCGAACCGGTATTTCTGGGGTGAGCGAACTTTTCAGCTGCCGGAGCTGAAGCTTTTGATCGACGCGGTTTCGTCGTCGAGATTTATTACGGCGAAAAAGAGCGAAGAACTGATCCGTAAGCTGGTATCGCTCGCGAGCGGGCCACAGGCTTCGGAGCTGGATCGCCATGTATTCGCGGCAAACCGTGTCAAGACTGACAATGAGAAGATCTATTACATCGTGGACAGCATCAACGACGCGATCAACGCGGAGAGGAAAATCTGCTTTCAGTATCTGGAGTACACGGGCAATAAAGAGAAAATACCGCGTAATAACGGGGAGCGGTACTGCCTGAGTCCGTACGCGCTGTATTGGAATGACGATTATTATTATGTCGTGGGCTATTCGGATAAGAGGGACAAGGTGACGGCGTTCCGCGTGGACAGGATTTGTAACTGTGAAATCACGGATACGCCGCGGGAGCCGAGGCCGGCGGATTTTGACGTGACGGATTATTCCAGGCGCGTTTTTGAAATGTATGATGGCGAGGACGTGGTCGTGGAGCTCGAGTGCGAGAACGCCCTGATGAAATACGTGATTGATCGTTTCGGCGAGGAAGTGGAGACAAGAGTGATCTCGGAGGACGCGTTCGTCGCCCGCGTGGAGGTCGCGCTAAGCCCGACTTTTTACGGCTGGGTCTTCCAGTTTTCCGGGAAAATAAAAATTCTCGCGCCGGATAAAGCGCGGGAGGAATACATGAATATGGCGAAGGCCGCGGCCGCCGGTACGGAGCCGGATGGAGGATTATTGTGACAAAAGAAGGAAAAAACCTGAGTTTCTGGGTGTTTTTGGGAACGATGTCGGCGTTTTTTATCAATAACGTGCCGATGATCATTTATCCCGCCATTCACAGTATATCGGCGATGTTCCCGGAGGTGCCTCTTTCAACGATGACACTGGTGTCGACGATGACTGCCCTGATGACGGTTCCGTTCTCGATTATCGCCGGGGCTCTCGCGGGTCGGAAGGTTCGTTACAGAACCTTGACAGTCCTGTCCGCCGCGCTTATTGTCGCGGGCGGCGTAGCGCCGTATTTCAACAGCGGGCTCTATTTTATTCTGGTAAGCCGCGTAGTAGCCGGAATCGGCGTAGGACTGGGCATGCCGCTGGGCAACGCGCTGCTGATGCGCCTGTTCGATAAGCAGAAGGCGGCGAACATGCAGGGTATCGGCGTGATTATTATGAACCTGACCGGGATCGTTTATCTGAACCTGTCCGGCGTCGTCTGCGCGAGGGGCGTAAAGTACGTATGGCTTCTGCACCTGATCATCCTGCTGCCGTTGATTCTGGCCGCGCTTTTTATGAAAGAGCCCGAGCGTCTTCCGGAGAAGCCGCGGACAGAGAAAAAAACAAAGAATCTGATGCCTGGCCGCGCCTACTTGATTGCCGGGGCGATGGGACTGATGTTCCTGTTCTATTATCCGGTTCAGCTGAATATGTCCTCGATCGCCGCCGAGAATGGGATGAGTACCTCGACAGCGGGCCTGATCCTTTCGATGGTAACTTTCGGCGGGCTGGTTTCAGGGCTTTTATTCGGCGTGTTTTATAAACTTCTGAAAAAAGCGCTGATGCCGGCGAGTCTTCTGGTACTCGCGGGCAGCATGGCGCTCTTGTCACTTAAGTCGGCGAACACGGGTATTCTCATGATCACTACTTTCCTGACGGGGGCGAGCTTCTACGTACTCCTGCCGGGAAGCATGATGGAGTTTTCTAAAATCGTCACGGACGAGCAGAACGCGCGGGCGGCGGGACTGGATCTGTCTCTGATCAATGTCGGCGCTTTTCTGGCGACGCCGTATATGAGAATTCTTGAAAAAATAACAGGCCGTGCCAATCAGACTCTGCCGATTCTGATCGGCTCGATCGTGATCGCGGCGATCGCCGCGGCTTGGATATATATGTCCCGACTGTACGATCGCCGCGATCAGTCCGCGAGCTCTTCTAATCGTTCGCGGTCCGTCAGGTGAATCTCGCCCCGGGCCAAAGTGAGGATTCCCTCGGATTGGAAGTAGCGGAGCATTCTGGTAACGACCTCTCTCGCGGTCCCTAAGTGGGCCGCGATTTTTTCGTGCGTGATACGCAGCGTGATACTGTCATCGAGCGCGCTTTCCTCAAGCAGGAAAGCGGCAAGTCTTTTGTCGAAGCTTTTCCACATGATCTGTTCTATGAGCCACATAACTTCCGAAAAACGGGAGGCCATCAGTTCATTCGTGAAATTCGCGGCAGCCGCGTCGCGGTCCATCAGCTTCTTGTAAATGGCGGCAGGGATCACGTACAACTCGGAATCCTTCTCCGCTTCGATCGTGACGTCGAACTGGACATTTTTCATGATACAGGCCGCCGAAAACAGGCAGATATCCCGTTCCAGAAGACGGTAGATCGTAATCTCTCTTCCTTCGTCGGAACGGATAAAGGCGCGGAGCTGACCGCAACACACGACGATCAGCCCGACGCAGTCCGCCGAGCCATTGTGGAGCAGAGTACCCTTCGGCGCGCGGCGAAGTTCCGCCGCTTCCCGGAGCGCCGTCCGCCCTTCCTCATCCAGTTTATCCCATATCGGGAAGTAATCTTCCAGCTTCATTGAAATCACGTCCTTTTCTAACGTTATTATATCGGTTTCGCGTCCAAAAGTGAATAGTGACAACGTCACGGAAAAACTTTTGGATTTCGTGTATGCTGTTAAAAATGAAACGAACGACAAGGAGGATTCATATGGGTAAAATAATCATCGTCGGCGGTGTGGCGGGAGGCGCCAGCTGCGCGGCCAGACTGAGAAGATTGGATGAAGAGGCCGATATTATCATAATGGAGCGCGGGGGCCATATTTCCTTCGCGAATTGCGGACTGCCCTATTACGTGGGAGACGTGATCAAGGCAGAGGACAAACTGCTTCTGCAGACACCGGAATCGATGAAGGCGAAGTTCAACATTGATGTCCGCGTTCATAATGAGGTCCTTTCCATTGACCGCGCGAAAAAAAGCGTAGCCGTTAAAAAACTGGAAACCGGCGAGCTTTACGAGGAAACGTACGACACGCTGGTATTGGCCACCGGCTCGTCCCCTGTACGACCGCCGATTCCGGGAATCGAGTCTCCCCGGATTCAGACGATCTGGACGGTTGAGGACGCTTCCCGTATTCGTTCCATCGCGCGAGGCGGGAATATCAAATCCGCGGCAATCATCGGAGGCGGCTTCATCGGTCTGGAAATGGCGGATAATCTTAAGAATGACGGGCTTGATGTCTCGATTGTCGAGAAACTGGATCAGGTCATGACACCGCTTGATTATGAGATGGCGCTGCTTTTACAGGAAAATATCGCGGCGAACGGCGTTCGTCTTTGTCTGGGAGACGGCGTACAATCCTTCGCGGATGATGGCGAGAAGGTCACGGTAACGCTCGAGAGCGGAAAAACGGTCACGGCGGAGCTGGTGATTCTTTCGATCGGCGTACGGCCTAACAGCGAACTGGCGAAGGCGGCCGGACTTGAGCTTGGCGAGCGGGGCGGCATCGTGACGGACGCGGGCGCTCGTACCTCCGATCCGAGTATTTACGCGGTCGGTGACGCGGTCATGGTTGAGGATCTTGTATTCGGAGAGCGGACAATGGTTCCGCTGGCGGGTCCGGCGAATAAGCAGGGGCGTATCGCGGCCGACAATATCGCGGGAGGGAACTCTACGTACCGCGGGACGCAGGGTACCTCTGTCGCGAAGGTGTTTGATCTGACGGCGGCTTCCACGGGCGCGAACGAGAAAACGCTGAAAAAGCGCGGTCTTGTCAAAGGGAAAGATTATGAAAGCGTTATGATCACGCAGAACTCGGGAGCGGGTTATTATCCCGGCGCCGCGCCTCTGACACTGAAGCTGCTTTTTTCCATGGATGGCAAAAAGTTGTACGGCGCTCAGATTGTAGGCTCCAAGGGCGTCGATAAGAGAATCGACACGATTGCCGTGACGCTTCGTCTCGGCGGAGGCGTGGAGGCGCTTAAAGAATTGGAGCTCGCGTACGCGCCACCGTATTCCTCGGCGAAGGATCCGGTCAATATGGTCGGCTTCACGGCGGAAAACGTTTTGACCGGGAAAGTCCGTTTCGCGGAGTGGGACTCGGTCGAGAAAAATCCGGACGCGGTTTTGCTGGATGTTAGGGAGGACGCGGAGCGGATGGCGTTCGAGCTGCCGGGCGCGGAGGCGATTCCGCTGGGACAGCTCCGGACGAGGCTTGGAGAGCTCGATAAGACGAAAACGATCATCACCTTCTGCGCGATTGGCGTTCGTTCCTATAACGCCGCCCGGATTCTGATGAATCACGGTTTTGACGATGTTCTTCTTTATCCGGCCGGAACAAGATTCTATCAGTCCACTCATTACAAAGATTACGAGAGCGCGGCAAAACCGGTAACCCCTGTGCTTGACAGCGGCGACGCGCCCGCGGCGGAGAAGGGAACGATTTCTGTCCGTCTTGACTGCGTCGGCATGCAGTGTCCCGGGCCGATCATAAAGGTTTTTGACGCGATGAAGGATATGAAGGATGGGGAAGAGCTGGAGATACGCGCCTCGGATCCGGGCTTTTTACGCGACATCGGCGCGTGGTGCGGAAGAACCGGCAACACGCTGGTTTCCACCGGCCGGGACGGGCAGGATTACGTGGCGGTAGCCAGGAAAGGCGGCGTTGCCGCGGCGCCTGAGACGGCGAAAAGCCCGGAGGGGAAGACGATGGTCGTTTTCTCGGGCGATCTGGACAAAGCGCTCGCGAGTTTTATCATCGCGAACGGCGCGGCGGCCATGGGCAGGCCGGTCACGATGTTCTTCACGTTCTGGGGTCTGACAATTCTTCGGAAACCGAAGGCGCCTAAGGTATCCAAGACGTTCACCGAGTCTATGTTCGGAGCGGCTCTTCCCAAGGGTGTCGATAAGCTGAAGCTTTCCAGAATGCGCGTGGGCACGGGTATGATGAAGAAGATCATGAGACAGAAAAACGTGGATTCTCTGGATGTTCTTATGAAAAAAGCGGTGGAGCACGGCGTTAAGCTTGTCGCCTGCTCGATGAGCATGGATGTGATGGGCATTAAGAAGGAGGAGCTGATCGACGGCGTTGAAATCGGCGGAGTCGGAACGTACCTCGGGGACGCCGAGAACTCGAACGTGAATCTGTTTATCTGACAAAAGATGTTGCCGGGCGCTGAAATTCGCGTTATGATACAAACAGTATCAAAAATGAACGGAGGCAGGCAATGAGCGGTTTTACACATTTTGACAGCAGAGGAAACGCGATAATGGTCGATGTGTCGGAGAAGGCGAAGACGGAGCGCGTGGCTGTCGCGAAAGGCAAAATATTCGTGAACGAGGAGGTCTATGACGCGATTGTTCACGGGACGGCGAAGAAGGGGGATGTTCTCGGCGTGGCGAGAATCGCCGGTATTATGGCGGTCAAGAAAACGTCGGAGCTGATCCCTTTATGCCATACTCTTCTGATCCAGAAATGCGAAGTGAATTTTGAGCTGAACGAGGAAGAACGCTCGATCAAGGCTATCTGCTCCGTCAAGGTAGAAGGACAGACAGGAGTCGAGATGGAGGCGCTTACCGGCGCTTCGGTCGCGCTTTTGACGATTTACGATATGTGTAAGGCGATGGACCGCGCGATGCGGATGACCGATCTACATCTCGCCCGCAAAAGCGGCGGCAAGAGCGGCGATTTCAGGAATGACTTCGATGATTAAAGCGGATTGGACGGGAAGAAATGAGAGATCAGTATAACAGAGAAATTGATTATATGCGCGTATCAGTCACGGACAGATGCAATTTGCGCTGTACGTATTGTATGCCGGCCGAGGGCGTCACGCCGCTGCCGCATTCTGAAATACTGCGGTATGACGAGATCGTAAGGATATGCCGCGTCGCGGCAAGTATCGGAATCAGCAAGATCAAGCTGACCGGAGGCGAGCCGCTGGTACGCAGAAATCTGCCGGAGCTGATTCGTGAGATCAAGGCGCTTCCGGGAATCACGGACGTGACGATTACCACGAACGGGATTCTTCTGAAGGAACAGGCAGACGCGATTCATCAGGCCGGAGTCGACCGGATCAATGTCAGTCTTGACACACTCGATCCGGAAGAGTACCGGAAGATTACAAGAGGCGGCGATATCCGTGAGGTCTTCGCGGGAATTGACGAGGCGCTTCGTTATCCGGATATTATGGTGAAGATCAACTGCGTGCCGCTTACGATGAAGAAGGAGACAATCCTGTCGCTCGCGGCGCTGGCGAAGGACCGGCCGCTTCACGTCCGGTTCATTGAGATCATGCCGATCGGAACCGGCAAGGAGGAAGAGAAGCCGGAGAACACGGAAGAGAGAATCCGCTCGATCATTGAGGCGGAATACGGGAAGACGATGGAAATCTCGGAGAAACTCGGAAATGGGCCGAGTCACTATTTTGAGCTGGAAGGCTTTCGCGGGAAGATTGGTTTTATCAGCGCGGTCAGTCATAAATTCTGCGACAGGTGCAATCGGATCCGGCTTACCTCGGATGGTTTTCTGAAGACTTGTCTGCAATATGATATCGGCGTGGATTTGAAGTCTTTGGCGCGCGAAGGAGCGACGGACGAAGAGCTTAGGGCGGCGTTTGTGGACGCGGTCGCCAGGAAACCGAAGGAACACGCTTTTAACAATGAGAAGGTAGACCACGCCGAGAGGCGGTGTATGTCAAGAATCGGGGGATGACAGAAGATGAGAGCGGCGGTAATAACAGCCAGTGACAGCGGATATAACGGAATAAGAGAGGATTTGAGCGGGCCGGTACTTGTCGGCATGCTGAAGGACGCGGGCTATGAAGTCACGAAGACTGTTCTTTTGCCGGATGAACGGGAAGCGCTCGCGGAAGCGATGAGGAATATCGCGGATCAGGGAATCGCGGATTTGATATTGACGACCGGGGGAACCGGGTTCTCGCCGAGGGATTGTACGCCGGAAGCGACGAAATCCGTGATCGAGCGGGAGGTGCCGGGAATACCGGAGGCGATGAGAAGCCTAAGTCTTAAAATCACCGATCGGGCGATGCTGAGCCGCGCGGCGGCGGGCATAAGAGGGCAGACTTTGATTATTAATATGCCCGGAAGCCCCAAAGCCGTTCGGGAGTGTTTGGAATTTATTCTTCCGGCTTTGGAGCATGGGCTTAAAATTATGCTGGGCGAAGACTCGAACTGCGCCAGATAGCTACGACGCCTGTCAGTCTCCGGATTTACCGAAGCCGCAGTCGGGGTAGTGACAGACAGGGCAGCCCAGGCAAAGGCCGCCGTGCCACATTCTGGCGATTTCCTTTTCGGAAACGGGCAGTCCGGCGGCGACGCGCGGAAGAACCAGATCGAATACGGTCGCTTTCGCGTACATGACACATCCCGGCAGGCCCATAACGGTCACGCCGTCAGGGAAATACCCAAGCAGGAACATGGCGCCCGGGAATACCGGCGCTCCGTAGGAGATGATATTGGCCCCGGTGTTCTTGATCGCGCCCGGTGTTTTGTCATCCGGGTCCACGCTCATGCCGCCGGTGCAGCAGATCAGGTTACAGCCCATTTCTTTACATTCGAGGATCGCTTTTGTAATCGCGGCCTGGTCATCGTCCATCAGACGATGTTCCACGGTCTCAATGCCATAAAGGCGCAGCTTGTCGATGACGACAGGCGTGAACGTGTCCTGTATCCGGCCATGGAAGACTTCGCTTCCGGTCGTGATCACAGCGGCCTTGAGGCCGAGATAGGGGTGAATCGCCACAAGCGGCGTATCTCCGGCAATCTCGTCCGCCCGGTCGAGCTTCTTCTCGTCGATGACGAGCGGGATCACTTTAAGTCCCGCGAGCTTGTCTCCCTTATGTACGGGAGAGTTGGTGTGACGGGTGGCGATAATGATTTCGCCGATCTCATTGATCTTGTTCAAACGGTCAACATCGCCGCGGAACAGGCCGTCGGTTTCGGCGAAAAGCTCGATTTTGCCCTCTTTGACCTCGGATGGCCGGATGTTGGCGTTCTTACAAAGCGCGTACAATCTGTCCGCGGCGTCGTTCTCGTGCAGCGCGCCTTCGGGCTTTTCCCACACAAAGAGATGCTCCTTGCCGACTTTAAGAAGAGCGGGGATATCCTCTTCGGTGACGATATGGCCCTTCTTGAAGGCTACCTCCTTGACCTCGTCCTTGACGATTCTGGTAATGTCATGGCAGATTACCTGCCCTACAGCGTCTTCTACTCTGATTTCTTTCATACGTTCGTTATCCTCCAGTCGATATACCTGACTGTTATTATACAACGGATTATTTTAACGGACAATATTTAGTAGACTATTCTGTCCCGCGTTGGTATAATAAAGACAGCCTCGCGGAAACTCCGCGGAAGTATACGCGGACACGGGCGGAAAGGAATGAATAATAATAACACTATGCGACTGAAACATGTCAAAGGCGCGGAAGAGCGGATCGAGACGAGCGAATATGTCGTTGATGACGAGGAAGCCCGAGCCGGCACGTGGCGGGAACGATTCGGCAATGATCACCCGATCCATCTGGAAATCGGTATGGGGAAGGGAAGGTTTTTGCTGGAACTCGCCACGAGAAATCCCGATATTAATTATGTGGGGATCGAGAGATATTCCAGCGTTCTTATAAGAGCGATCCAGAAGCGCGAACAGGAAGAGTATAAGGATCTGACCAATATTTATTTCATCTGTACGGACGCGGAGAATATCCAGAAGATCTTCGCGAAGGATGAGATAGATCGTATTTACCTGAATTTCTCGGATCCATGGCCTAAGGAGCGGCACGCGAAGCGCAGGCTGACCTCCAGACGCTATCTGCGTCGTTATGAAGACATCCTGAAACGGGATGGCGTTATTGAGTTTAAGACAGACAACACAGTATTGTTTCAATTCTCGCTTGAGGAAGTCGAGACGGCCGGCTGGGAATTGCTCGCCTTCACGACAGACCTGCGGAATGACCCGGCGCTGAGCGCGGGCAATGTCATGACGGAGTACGAGGAGAAGTTCTCGGCGAAGGGCGTGGCTGTTTGTAAGCTGATCGCGAGACAGCGGCAGAAGAACGGACAATAACTGACAATTACAATAATTTTGAGAAGGGAAGGGTGCTATAATGGAATATGTTTTCACAACGGACAACTTTGAGAAGGAAGTACTGCAATCGGAGACCCCGGTCATGGTGGATTTCTTCGCTACATGGTGCGGACCGTGCAGTATGATGGCGCCGGCGGTGCTGGAGCTTGCCAACGAGTATGACGGCAAGGTGAAGGTAGGGAAGCTGGACATCGACAGCAGCATGGACATCGCGAGGAAGTACAGAGTCATGAGCGTGCCGACCTTTATCTTTTTCAAAGACGGCAAGATCGTGGACCAGACAATGGGAGCTGTTGGGAAGGAAGCGCTTGAGAACAAGATTAAGGGACTTCTGTAAGAAACAGTAACGGATCGAAACGCGGGAAGACTCGCCGGTATGGCGAGACTCTCCCGCGTTTTTTGTATTTGGGATTCGCGCGCGGGCGCGTAAAAAAAGAAAAGCCGTAAAACCGGGATCGTGTCCTCAGTCCTACGACAATTCATAGTACGCGATCGGGGGCTCGAACCCCGCACACCCTGATTAAGAGTCAGGTGCTCTACCAAATGAGCTAATCGCGCTTATCGTTCCTAAATGTTGAACGCAAGTAGTATTATATAATACCCCTCCGAAAAAAGCAAGAAGTTTTTTAGGATTTTTTTATGATGTTTTATTAGGCTTCTTGACTAATCCGCGGAAGTCTTATAAGATTCCCTTGAGCGTTAAAATCATAACGGCTCGGAAGCCCTGATAAGCTATAGAATATAAGAAAGAGGTAAGCTATGAGAAAGACGAAAATCGTATGTACGATGGGCCCGTCAACGGACAAAGCAGGAATCATGGAGCGTCTGGTCGCGGAGGGAATGAACGTGGCGAGATTTAATTTTTCGCATGGCTCTTATGATGAGCACACACTCAGAATGAATAGAATAAAAGAAATTCGCGAACGGCTGGATAAGCCGGTGGCGATTCTTCTGGACACAAAAGGACCGGAGGTCCGGACCGGAACGTTTAAGGCGGGTAAAGTTGAGCTGAAAGCGGGACAGATGTTCACGCTGACAAGCCGCCCGGTGGATGGTGACGAGAATATTGTCAGTATCACGTATACAGATTTATGGCGCGACGCGGAGATCGGAACCAGGATTCTGATCGATGACGGTCTGATCGAGATGGCGGTCGTTTCCATCGATGACACGGACATTCACTGTGTCGTCAAGAACGACGGCGTTGTTTCGGACAGGAAGGGTATCAACATTCCGGATATACACTTGAATATGCCGTATATGAGCGAGAAGGACAGGAACGATATTCTTTTCGGAATTAAAAATGACGTGGATTTTATTGCCGCGTCTTTCTGCCGGTCAGCGGAGGACGTGCGTCAGATCCGAGAGCTTCTGGTCGATAACGGCGGTGGGGATATCAGGATCATCGCCAAAGTGGAGAATGGCGAGGGTGTTCATAAGATTGACGAGATCATAGAGGCCGCGGACGGCGTCATGGTAGCGAGAGGCGATATGGGCGTGGAGCTTCCGGTGGAGGACATTCCCGTTATCCAGAAGATGATCATCAACAAGGCGTATGAGGCGGGAAGACAGGTCATCACCGCTACGCAGATGCTGGACTCCATGATCAAAAACCCGCGCCCGACAAGAGCGGAGGCGACGGACGTCGCGAACGCGGTGTATGACGGAACCAGCGCTGTTATGCTTTCCGGCGAGACCGCGGCCGGGAAATACCCGGTAGAGGCGCTGAAGACGATGATCAATATCGTGGAGCGAGCGGAGGCCGCTATCGATTATCACTGGAAGTTCGCGCACTATGAGAGAAGCGGGGAACCGGATGTCACGAACGCGATTTGCCACGCGACCTGTACGACCGCTTATGATCTGAAGGCCCGCGCGATTCTTACCGTCACAAAATCCGGTATGTCTGCCAGAATGGTATCCCGATATCGTCCCGGCTGTGATATTATAGCAGGAACGACATCGGAGAAGGTATACCATCAGCTCAATATGTCCTGGGGCATTACGCCGATGCTTCTGGAAGAGAAGAAAGAGGTCTTCGCGCTTTTCGCGCACGCGGTTGAGCGCGCCAGAAATCAGGGATACCTGCGCAGCGGTGATGTTACTGTTATTACCTGCGGTGTGCCGATCGGTATATCCGGCACGACCAATATGATTAAAGTAGAGGTCGTGGCTTAGGCCGCGCTTTACTCACCCATTACCTGAAACACGATCTCGCGGTGACGATTCCGCGTGTCACATTCGACCAGAGTCAGGTTCTGCCAGGGGCCGATCGTGATCTTGCCGTCAATAAAAGGAATCGTGATAAAAGGCGAAAGAACGGCGGATTTAATATGACTGGATCCATTGTCGTCATTCCATGTCTCATGGTGGCGATAATGGATCACCCGTCCGTTTTCGTCCAGATAAGGAGAGAAAACATCAAGCGCTTTCTTGAGATCCGTGTAAACAAGACCGGGTTCGAACTCCAGTGTCGTTAACGCGGCGACCCCGCCGGTTGTGAAGCCCGTGATAATTCCATCTTTGACGCCAAGCTTCGCGCGGGCGTCGTCCACCGCTTTCTGAAAATCATCCGTCACATCGATCATACCCATATTTCCCTTGGTATTGTAAGATTTTCTCATCGAATAAACTCCCATTTCAAACACTCCTTTACTATTCGGATTAATATGCTGTAAGTATAGCACAATTGTCATCATAATGGTTTTCGCGAATTGTACGCGTCACAGTACAAGAATCGCCCCAAATATGATACAATATTCGAAAGAGCGATATTTTTTACTTTATTAAGGAGAGAGGTATTTTTTATGGAGAGATCAGACACCCGGTATCAGACCTATCTGAAAATATTGAAAGAAGAACTGATACCGGCCATGGGGTGCACAGAGCCGATCGCGATTTCCTATTGCGCGGCGAAGGCGAGAGCGGTGCTCGGCGAGATGCCGGAGCGCGTCGAAATCGCCGTGAGCGGCAACATTATCAAGAACGTCAAGAGCGTGATCGTGCCGAACACGGGCGGCCTTAAGGGGATTGAGGCGGCGGCCGCCGCGGGTATTGTGGCGGGCCGGGACGAGAAGATCCTGGAAGTCATCTCGGATGTTCAGGAGAGTGACAAACCTAAGATCCGGGAGTTTATGGAGAAGATCCCGATTGCCGTGAAGCCGATGGAATCGGGGGAGGTACTGGATATCCAGGTGACGCTTTACGCGGGGAAATCCACTTCGGTCGTACGGATCGCGCAGTACCATTCCAATATTGTCCTGGTCAAGAAGGACGGCGCGGTTCTTTATAAACGAGGCAAGGTATACAATACTGGCAGTAATATGGCGGACAAAAGCCTTTTGAATATTCAGGATATTATTGATTTCGCGGATACGGCGGATCTTTCGGACGTACGGGAAACACTGGGTCGGCAGATATCATACAATATGGCGATCGCGGAGGAGGGCGTCCGGGGCGATTATGGCGCGAATATTGGTACCGTGCTGCTGAAGACCTATGGCGACGACGTCCGGATCAAAGCAAGGGCAATGGCCGCCGCGGGTTCCGACGCCAGAATGAGCGGCTGCGAGATGCCGGTGGTCATCAATTCAGGCAGCGGCAATCAGGGAATGACGGTTTCCGTGCCGGTCATCGTGTATTCGCGGTCCGGAATCGGAACAGAGGAGAAGCTGTACAGGGCGCTGCTCGTTTCCAATTTGACTTCCATCCATCTGAAGGCCGGAATCGGAACGCTTTCCGCGTATTGCGGAGCGGTAAGCGCCGGCTGCGCGGCCGGGGCGGGAATCGCCTATTTGAACGGTGGGGATTTGGACACGGTTTCGCACACGCTGGTGAACGCGCTCGCGATTGTGTCGGGAATCGTCTGTGACGGGGCGAAGCCATCCTGCGCGGCTAAGGTCGCGGCCGCGGTCGACGCGGGTATTTTGGGTTATTACATGTATGTCAATGGTCAGGAACTCAAAGGCGGGGACGGCATTGTCTCCAAGGGCGTGGAGAACACAATCAGCAATATTTGCCGGCTAAGCCGCGATGGCATGAAGGAAACCGATAAGGAGATTATCCGTATTATGACGGAATGCTAAAGGCTTTATTCACGTTATACAGAATGCCGGAAACTTATTTACGGGAGGAATTTCATTGAGAAGAACACGAGCGGGAAAACTATTGGCGGCCTGGCTTGCCGCCGCGCTTATTATGAGCGGGTCGGTTCCGGTTTACGCGGAAATCGGGGGGGAATCCTCCGCGGAGCGGGACACGGAGCTGTCCGCGTTTTCAATCGAAAGCGCGGATCCCGCGGACACAGGTGAAATCCTTGTTGTCATGGATAAGTCAGAATCGCGGGACGCGCTGGATATCGCGGAAGGCGATGAGGTTGTCGGTGTTCAGGAAACAGAGAGTCAGAAAATCATAACGGTGAAGCCCTCCGGGGAGAACGCGGACGCGTCGATCCGCTCGTACGAGGAAGCGGCGGGCGTTGACTACGTCCAGCCGAATTACGAGTACAATCTTCTTGAGACAGGCGCGGAAGCGGTATACGCGGAATCCATCGCCGCGGACGACCCGAGGCTATCATCGCAGTGGTCCATAACGGACGCGGATACCGGCCTTACGGACGCGTGGGGCGCGTTGAATACGTACGCGAAGGTCAAGGTTGCCGTAATTGACACCGGGGTTCTTATGACGCATGAGGATCTGGCGGCTAATATCGACGCGGCGGACAGTTACGATATCGTGAACGACACAGCGGAGATGACGGATCCGTACGGGCACGGCACGGAGGTGGCGGGCGTCATTGCCGCCGTGACGAATAACGCCATCGGCGTTTCGGGGACGGCGGATAATCATGTCAGCATTTGCTGTTACAATGTTTTTAAGAAGCAGACCACTGGGAAATACACCGCGGATACTGCCAGTATCGTGACCGCTTATGGGAAGGCGCTTGACGCGGGCTGCAAAGTCATTAATATGAGCCTGGGCGGCTATGAAAGCGCGGACTATTCCGATCAACTTCTGACCAGTATGATCAACACGGCCCAGGAACAAGGCGTTCTGACAGTTTGCGCGGGCGGAAACGGGGATGGTGTTTCCAAAGGCTACACCAAGAATATTTTTCCTGGCGATCTGGACGCCTGTGTCGCGGTTGTTCCAACAGATGTCAATAACAAGAGAGCGGCATACGCCGATTATAATTCCGGCAAGGATATTTCGGCGCCCGGCGTGAATATTCTGACGACATCCCATACAGGAGAGTATGGGTACGCGAGCGGATCCTCGCTCGCCGCTCCCTATGTGTCAGGAGTCGCCGCTCTGGCGCTCGCGCTGAATCCGATTCTGACGGCGGATCAGATCAAGGAGATACTGTATAGTACAGCCACGGACCTTGGGGACGCCGGGCTTGATGATTATTATGGTTATGGCCTGGTCAACGCGAAAGCCGCGCTCGCGGCGGTCAGTCCGATTGAGTATCAGACACACGTACAGAATGTCGGCTGGCAGGATTACGTGTCACAAGGACTTCTCGACGCGTCCGCCGACGCCGGTATTTCCGGTACCGTAGGACAAGGTCTGCGGGCAGAGGCTTTTTCTCTTTCTCTTACGAATGGAATGGAGGGAATCTATTACGACGCGCATGTAGAGAATATCGGCTGGCAGAACGGCGGGGATGATATCTCGAATTGGTTTCATGATGGGGAGACAGCCGGGACGACCGGGAAAGCGCTGCGGATGGAGGCGCTTCGAATTCAGCTGTCGGACGAGCTCGCCTCGGTATACGATGTGTATTACAGAGTACACGTACAGGATATCGGCTGGATGAACTGGAAATCGAACGGCGCTATCGCCGGAACGACGGGGCTCGCTCTTAGAATCGAGGCAATACAGGTTCAGCTGCTGCCTAAGGGCGCGGCGCCCTCGGATATCGGGAATGATTCCGCGAGTGTGTATTATGAAGGACTTGTTCAGGGCCGTGACTGGTCGGGGCCATACAAGAACGGCGATGTTCTGGGAACGACGGGGCAGTCGCTGCGGCTGGAAGGCCTGAGAGTATACGCGGATATTCCCGTAACCGCTGGTTTCGGCGGGAACGCGGAAGTGTCGTATAGCGCGCATGTACAGGATATAGGCTGGCAGGATTTTATGGGAAGCGGTGGCTTCGCGGGCAAGCGCGATCTCCGTTTGGAAGCGCTCAGACTGCGGTTGGATGACATAACCGCGGGAATGTACAGTATTCGATACAGCGCGCATGTACAGAATATAGGATGGCAGGATTACGCGAGTGACGGCGCGGTCGCCGGAACAACCGGTGAATGCCTGCGAATGGAGGCGATTATGATTCGTCTGGAGAAGAAATAAAGATAAAAATTCTCTTAAGACAAGCTATAGTCATTGCGTCGGAGTAAGACGTCAGTGTATAATTATACTGCTGACATTTCGAAGGAGGTAGAGATATGGACAATAACGTGAATCAAAGCGCTCTTTCTCAGACACCGGTTCTGACAGAAGAGAAGATCGTTCCAATCTCTTTACAGATTACGCCGGCGATCGAGAAGATGGCCGTGTACTGCGAAGAGAATAACTATATTGATCAGGAATTATATAAGTCCATGAACGTTAAGAAGGGACTCCGTGATTTAAACGGCAAGGGCGTTCTGGCGGGACTTACGAATGTATCGGATATTCAGGCGAAGAAAATTGTCGACGGTGTTGAGGTTCCCTGTGAGGGAAATCTTTACTACCGCGGATATAACATCAAGGATTTGGTGGCGGGCTTTAAGGACGCGGATCATTTTGGTTTTGAGGAAGTGGCTTATTTGCTGCTTTGCGGTAATTTGCCTACGGAGTCGCAGCTCGCGGAGTTCAGCCGCGTGCTCGCGGAACGCCGGGATCTGCCGAAGAATTTTACGAGAGATGTAATCATGAAGGCGCCAAGCCCGGACATGATGAATAACCTGGCGCGTTCCGTGCTGATGCTGTATACGTATGATCCGAAAGCGGATGACACGAGCCTGCCCAATGTGCTTCGTCAGTGCGTGAATCTGATCGCGCAGTTCCCGAGACTCGCGGTTTACAGCTATCACGCGTATAATTACAGGAAGCTTGGTGATAATATCGTAATCTACGCGCCCAGGCCGGAACTGTCCACAGCGGAGAATATTCTTTATATGCTCCGGGAGGATCATCAGTTCACGAAGCTGGAGGCGGATATACTGGATATGGCGTTAGTGCTTCATATGGATCACGGCGGCGGCAATAACTCGACATTCACGACACATGTCGTGACATCGTCCGGCACGGATACCTATTCCGTTATCGCGGCGGCGCTCGGGTCGCTGAAGGGGCCGAAGCACGGCGGCGCGAATATCAAGGTGTCCCAGATGTTCGCGGATATGAAGCAGCAGCTGACAGATTGGGAGGACGAGGACGCGATCAAGGAGTATCTCGTCGCCCTGCTTGATAAGAAGGCGTTTGATGAGAAAGGCCTGATTTACGGCATGGGCCACGCGGTTTACTCGATTTCGGATCCCAGAGCGGATATTTTCAGGGATTTGATCGAGAAACTTGCCAAAGAGAAGCATTTTGAGAAGGAATACGCGCTTTACAGTATTGTTGAGCGTCTGGCGCCGCGGGTAATCGGGGAGAAACGCCACATTTATAAAGGCGTAAGCCCGAATGTTGATTTTTACAGTGGTCTGGTCTACAGCATGCTGGGGCTTCCACGCTCGCTTTACACGCCGATTTTCGCGATCGCGAGAATCGTAGGCTGGAGCGCGCATAGAATGGAGGAACTGCAGAACTCGGATAAGATCACCCGTCCCGCGTTCAAACCTGTTCGCCCGATCCGCGAATACACACCGATGGAGGAACGTTAAGTTCATCAAGCATAGCGAGGTGATAAGGCAGTGATAAGAGAAGATTTTAACTTCCCGTCCGCGGATAAGCGGACGGAGATACACTCGATTCGTTGGCTTCCTGACAGTGGTATTGAGGTCAGGGCCATACTTCAGATCGCGCATGGCATGGAAGAGTACATCGAAAGATACGCGCCTTTTGCCGAGTTTCTGACCGGCGAGGGCTTTGTAGTCACGGGCAATGATCATCTGGGTCATGGGAAATCCATTATAGATAAGAATTATCTTGGATATTTTCCGCCGCGTGGGAACAAGATTTTGATTCGCGATATGCGTTCCCTGCGTCAGATGACGGCCAGACGTTATCCCGATTTGCCTTATTTTATGATGGGACACAGCATGGGCTCGTTTCTTGTCCGGGAGTATCTGTGCCTGCACGCGAGCAACCTGGCGGGCGCTATATTAATGGGAACCGGCGATACGCCTAAGTCGAAGCTGTCCTTCGCGCAGACACTGGCAGGATTTTTGTGCTCGGTACGCGGACGTATGGGACGCGACAAGCTGCTGAATAATATGGCATTCAGCGGCTATAATAAGAGAATCCGGGGCGGAGCTACCGGTAAGGAATGGCTTTCCAGGGATGAAGAACAGGTTCGTAAGTATGTAGAGGACCCTCTTTGCGGATTCCCGTTTACGAACAACGCTTTCTATGAGTTTTTTAAATGTATGCTTTTCCTCAAAAACCCGGAGAATCTGATGGGAATGCCCAAGGATCTCCCGGTCCTGTTCGTATCCGGCGCGGAAGATCCGGTCGGTAATTACGGCAGAGGAGTCCGGATTGTCGAGGAGCAGTTTCGGGAAACCGGGTTGCGTGATGTTACGTGTACGTTATACCCGGAGGACAGACACGAGCTTCTCAATGAGATAGACCGCGCGACCGTTTACCAGGATCTGCTGACGTGGATGCTGGAGAGAATGCCGGCCGATCATCCTGAAAGCTGAATGATTACAAATAATAAAACACCCCAGCGCCGCTGGGGTGTTTTACCAATATGAGGGGGGAGATAGTGAGTTTCTATCAACTATCTGTATATAATATAAAATATAAATATGGACAAATTGTGTTTGTTTTATAAAATGAGAATGAAATTTTATAAAAATACTGGAAAGTTATTTTTATAAAATATTAATAAAATTTTTACGCTCACGCTAAGATTACTGCGATAGACTAAAGCTAATAAGCTGTAATGGAGGATTTCATGTTCAATATACTGGTTTGTGACGATGAGAGAGAAATCGTGGACGCGATTGAGATTTACCTGACGCAGGAGGGTTATCATGTTCTGAAGGCTTTTGACGGGCTTCAGGCTGTCGAGATTCTGCGGCGGGAGGAAATTCATCTTCTTGTGATCGACGTAATGATGCCGCGGCTTGACGGTATCCGTACTACACTTAAGATAAGAGAATTCAGCAATCTGCCGATTATTATTCTCTCGGCGAAGACAGAGGACTCGGACAAGATTCTCGGCCTTAACGTAGGAGCGGATGATTATCTTGCCAAGCCGTTTAATCCACTGGAACTGGTCGCGCGGGTCAAATCTCAGCTAAGGCGCTACACGCGGCTTGGCAATATCGCGGAAGAGAGTCAGGCGGTTTACAGGACCGGAGGCCTGATGGTCAATGATGATCTTAAGGAGGTGTCTGTGGATGGGGAAGTCGTGAAGCTGACACCGATTGAGTACAAGATTCTTTTACTTTTGATCAAGAATCAGGGGAAGGTCTTTTCCATCGAGCAGATTTACCAGAATATATGGAACGAGGAAGCTTTTGGAGCGGATAACACGGTCGCGGTCCATATCCGGCATATTCGGGAGAAGATTGAGATCGATCCGAAGGATCCGAGGTACCTGAAGGTAGTCTGGGGCATCGGATACAAGTTAGAGAAGCAGGATTAGACGCCGGAAGCGCCGGGTTCTGACAGAGCGAGTATGGGAGACATGTCGAATGAGCGAAACAAGTGAGAAAGACAGGAAATACAGCGCCGGTAGAAAGGGTTTTATGATCGTACTGCAGCAAGGCGCGCTGATTGTTTTAGTGACGGGCCTCTTTATTCTGAACGCGTATTCGGGGTATCGGACAGACGGCCTGAAGATGCTGAACAACTCCGGTTTTGTTCAATCCAGAATTTTCTCCGAGATTTATGAAGCGGACGCGAAGAGAGCCGCGTCTTATATTCTGCAGCGTGAGAATTTTGAGACGGAAGGGAAATACGACGCTGACAAAAACGTGGATATTCGCGATTACTATGACAGTAAGACCATTACGGGCGAGAATAAGAACGGGCTTTGCTATACGCTGGATGAGCTGCTGGACTGGTCAAATTCCATACGAGACGCGGATGATATGGGAAACCAGCAGATCCGGGTCTGCGAGAAACCGGACGGATCCTATACCTATTACACGCAGACGCAGTATATCGACATGATAGAGGCGGGGAAGATTTATCTTTATAATCAGGAGACTGACACGTATATGCTCTTGACAGACACCAACAATAATCTGGCGAAGAGCAGTGGATACGCGGAGGGTAATACAGATGTCAAAGTTGTGCCGGAAGGAGATTCTTCGCTAAGCTCGCTTGAGTCCCAGGGTGCCTGTGTGTATCTGGATACATGGAATCTGAATATTATAGCGGAGCGATACGCGCCGGAGGGAGCGGCGAATCTGGTGGAGCTGGCTAACAACGACAGCCGGATCAACGGAAATCTGGAGAAGGTGAGCAATGAGCTTAAATCTGTGCTTTCCTCGTTCGGATCGGATGTCGCGAACTACAAATGGTGTAAAGAAAGCCTGGCGGAAGGTAACAGCAATTTTATTTATGTGGTCACGGACAGGGAGACCAAGCAGGTCTATTCTAATATGGATCAGTACGCGGATTACAGCCGCCTGACCGGGACGAGAACAGAACTGGAGAACAAGGGGCAATACATCATAATGGAGGATACGCTGGCGAATAGCTACACGAACTCGACGGTTTCTCTCCAGGAGCTGTCGCAGACATTGCGCGCTTCCCTGGACAGTTCGCGATATAGCTGCTATTTCAGTGTTGACACGGCATTCACGATTCATGACACCTATTATGACACGATGCGAAGCTATCAAAGATACGCCCCCTGGTTTGGGATGATCGTCGCGCTGACCTGTGTCTCCGCGGTTGTTATCCTGGTTACGACCTTCTGGCTGACATTGGCGGCGGGGCGTCGGTCGCGCTTCTCGGAAGTCCGGACAGCCGGCTTCGATAAATTGCCTTTGGAACTGACCGGCGCGATGACACTGGCGCCATCTATATGGATTATCAGTGAGCTTTTGTCCAGATCCAAGTACTATTACAGCGCGAGCGCCGCGAGCGCGTCGGTGACTACTGTCAATTCCGTTCTAACCGGATATATGGACCCGTCTCTTTTGTTTTCGTCGGGCAGTCTGGCTACGCAAAGCGTCGGTGTTCTTATCATTGGTATGCTTATGCTGACCTTGTATCTGACAATTATTCGTCGTATCAAGGCGGGAATACTTTGGCAGAGAACGTTTTTGTGCTTTATTATCAAAGGAATCCGAAGCATATACGTGAATCGTAAGGTAACGACGAAGACAGTTCTGATTTTTATCGTGTTCCTGAGCTTTAATCTGATCGCCTTCACAAGCCGGATCTTGTTTGTTATTGTCTGCGCGCTGACGTTGGATGTCATTGTATTCTACTATCTTGTGCGCGGCTCGATCGGCCGCCAGAGAATTATGGAGGGAATTACCGCGATCGCGGGCGGGCGGCTGGATTACGTCATTAACACAACAGGTATGAATGGCGGGAACCTTAAGATCGCGGAAGCGATCAATCATCTGGGAGAGGGGATGCAGAAGGCGCTGGATGAGAGTATGAAGAACGAGCGCCTTAAGACGGATCTGATCACCAATGTGTCTCACGATATCAAAACTCCGCTTACCACGATTATCAGTTATATCGGCATATTAAAACGCGCGAATCCGGATGACCCGAAGAGACAGGAATATATCGAAATACTGGATCGTCAGTCACAGCGCCTGAAGCATCTGACCGAGGACTTAATCGAAGCCTCGAAGATCAGCTCAGGCAATGTCGAGATTTCTCTGATGGTTTTGGATTTCACGGAGCTTCTGAACCAGGTCATCGGGGAATGCGAGGAGAAATTTAAGGCTTATGAACTGAAGCTCGTGGTTACTTTGCCGGATCAACCGCTTGAGATCATGGCGGATGGGAGACAGCTTTTCCGTGTTCTCGAGAATCTTTTTACGAACGCCGCGAAATACGCGATGCCAGGCACGAGAGTGTATGTCGATCTGTCAAGCGAGGATGACCGGGCAATTTTCAGCCTGAAGAATGTCTCGCGCCAGCAGCTCAATATTTCCTCGGAGGAGCTGACAGAACGATTCATTCGAGGAGATCTTTCCCGCAGCACGGAGGGAAGCGGATTGGGGCTTTCGATCGCGAAGAGTCTGACGGAGCTGCAGAAGGGAACCTTTGAGATTTATCTCGATGGCGATCTGTTCCGGGTCACGGTTTCCTTCCCCGTTTGGAAAAAGCAGTTGTAGTTTTCATAGGAAAGAATTACAATATTGGTAAAAGAAAAGAGGGCGTTCGCGAACGCCCTGTTTTTTTCAACAATAGACACAGGAGGACGAAAGCTTGAAGAAACGCGAGCGAAATAAGGCCTGGCGTGACAGAGGGCCCGACTTTGAGGATATATCGGAGAATGAGCTGAGTCCGAGTAAGATTCGGCGGAAAATACTTGTTCTCGCGCTTGTTTTTATCGGCAGCCTGTTTTTGTTCAGTCTGACTCTGAACCGCGGAAACATGGATGTTACTATACAGATTAAGGATCCCACTTACCCGCTTGTCTCATTCTCTTTAGATGGCGGGAGAACTGTTAACACGACGCGCGGGTACGCGTCGGAGATGTCAATTCCGTCTTTGCGCGACACCGTCATCGCGACAGGAGGAACACATTCACTTACCGCTATTGTGGACACGTATGGCAATAAAATCCAGAGTGTCCGGTACACGGTCTATGATTTGAGCGGCGAGACCGCCTATGAGAGCGGAAGTCCTGAGATGACGGACGCCGGCAACGGGCAGTATGAGCTGAAATTCGAGTTTAATGACACCTGGCGCGACGAGCGGGAAGGAGCGCTGTGCCTGGAATTGGACAGAGAAGGGCAGAACCCGGTTTATTATTATACAAGAGTAACGCGGCAGGCGGGCTTAAGCACCGCGGACTGCGTGGACTTCGCGTATGAGTTCAGCGCGAACACGATGAATCCCAATGAGTCATCATGGGTACAGCAGTACACGGAAAGCTCCTCCTCGGGAGATTCCACGACGTTTCAGAATGTTACGCTGAATTCCAGCCTGAATCAGATTATGTGGAAAAATCTAACGCTCGCGAATGTCAGTGACCGGACCTGTGATATTGAGGAAACGAATGGAACCTTCACGAGCCTGACGTTGTCGTACACATTGGATGTTACGGGCAGCGGGGAAGCCAGGAAATACAAGGTCGAGGAATTTTACCGGCTGCGCTACAGCGCGTCGGGCGTTATGCTGCTCAACTTCGTACGGACAATGAACAGCAGTCTTCAGGATAACCCGAATTTTATTACGGCGTCCGGAATCGATCTGGGAGTGTCAGACAGCAATGTTTCCTATCTGTCCTCGACGGATGGCAAACGCGTGACTTTCGCGGCGGATGACGCTTTATGGCTTTACGATCAGAGCGCGGATAAGCTGGAGAAGATTTTCACATTTCGTCTCGACAGCGGGAATGACGCGAGGGCGGATTACAGTAATTATACAATTACACCGGTATATATGGACGATACCGGTAACATCAGCTTTACCGTGACCGGGTATATGAATCGGGGGACTTATGAGGGCAATGTCGGAACGGCGGTCTACTATTATTCCGCGAAAGAAGACACGGTCTCTGTCAAGACTTTTATTCCAAGTGACACAGGCAGCGCTATCGCGGCGATTGATCTGAAGGGACTTATTTATTACAGTCATACGGATGATATTGTATACGCGCTGATTTCAGATAAATTATACAAAATGAACACAGTCTCGGGAGAACTCGAGACGCTGGCTGAAGGCATAACGAGAAGCGAATGCGCGGTGTCGGAGGATGGCCGATATCTGGCTTATCCGTCCGCGGATAATCACGCTCAGTCCGCGACAATGGTTCTTATGGATTTGGAAACGGGAAGCGCCGTGACACTGACGGCGGAATCGGGAGCCTATCTTAAGGCAATCGGATTCGTAGATGAGGACTTTGTGTGCGGAGCTGTAAGACAAAGCGACGTGAGTCAGGACACGCTGGGCACCTCATCGGAACCCATGTATAAAGTGACGATTACGGATACGACCGGCGCGTCGCTTAAGGAATATCAGCAAGAGGGCGTTTATATTACATCGGTGTCGACCAGCGGCGGATACGTGACGTTGAACCGCGCGACCGGAAGCGGCGGCAATTTCACAGCTATTACAACGGATTATATCACAAGTAACGCGGGGAGCGCCTCGGAAATGGCCAGTGTGGGAACTTATTCGGACGCCACGCTTCTGAAGTGCGTCCGGATCAAACTTGCTTCGACGATCCAGAATACATCGCCGGGACGAAGCGAACCGGAATATCTTCTTTCCACGGATCCGGTCAAACTGAATCTGGAAGCGGCGGGTTCGACGACTCGTTATTACACCTATGGCTTTGGGAAGCTTCAGGGCATTTATGATACCGCGGGAGCCGCTATAACAGCGGCGGACAGCGTGTCAGGTGTTGTGATTGACAGCCGGGGGAGCTATGTCTGGGAAAGAGGCAATCGGGATTTGACCTACTCTGTTTCCGGACTTGAGCCGCGGACGACCGCGGAAGATGGCAGTGATATGTCAGCTTGCGCGAAGATGATTCTGATCAAAGAGGGCGCCGCGACGGATGGCGTGAGTGGAAGTCTGTCCGGAACAGATATCACGGATGTCCTTTCCAAGGCTTTGAACCGGGATATTTTAAACCTGTCAGGTGTTACTGTGGAGCAGTTATGCTATGTGGTTGATCAGAACACGCCGGTCATTGCCGTAACCTCTGGGGGCGCTGTCCTTCTGACTGGTTACGATAAGACGAGCGTGACGTATACAGATCCCGCAACGGGAGGCTCCGTTACCGTCAAACTGGCGGACGCGACAACTTTATTCGCGGCAGGAGGCAGCTATTTTATCGGGTATGTTTCCCGATAATAAATATTACATAAGGGAGGACCTTAAGAAATGGATGAGAGGATTAAGAAATTGGCCAGTGGACTGGTGAACTACTCTTGCCGCGTAGGCAAAGGCGACAAGGTATGGATTCACTATATCGGAGCGGACACGGAACCATTAGCCCGGCAGCTGGTCAAGGAAGTATACGCGGCGGGAGGCGTTCCGTTCCCGGTTTACACCAATAACCGCGTTTTAAGGGAAGTGCTGCTGAATTGTACGGAAGAGCAGCTGAAACTGATGGCGGATCTGGACAGCCGCAAGATGTCGGCGATGGATTGCTATATCGCTGTCCGCGGCGCCGAGAATGTTTCAGAGCTTTCGGATGTTCCCGCGGATAAGATGGCGTTATACGAGCGCCTTTACTCAACACCGGTGCATCATGAGATCCGCGTGCCGAAGACGAGGTGGGTTGTTCTGCGGTACCCGAACGCCGCGATGGCGCAGCTTTCCGGCAGCAGCGTGGAAGCTTTTGAAGATTTTTACTTTGACGTATGCACTCTGGATTACTCACGTATGGCGAAGGCGATGGAGCCATTGATCGATTATATGAACCGAACGGATCAGGTGCGCATGACGGGACCGGGGACGGACATTACTTTTTCGATTAAGGGGATTCCCGCTATTGCCTGCGCCGGCAACATGAATATACCCGATGGGGAAGTCTACACGGCGCCGGTAAGAGATTCCATTAACGGCAGGATTTCCTATAACACGCCTTCCATTTGTCAGGGATTCACATATGAGAATATTTCTCTGGAATTCAAGGATGGGAAAATCATTAACGCGACGGCCAATGACACAGAGAGAATTAATGGGGTGTTTGATACGGATGAGGGCGCTCGATACGTCGGTGAGTTCGCGATCGGTGTCAATCCTTATATACAGCATCCGATGAAAGATACACTGTTCGATGAGAAAATAAACGGATCGATCCATTTTACGCCCGGAAATTGTTACGAGGAAGCGCCAAATGGAAACGCTTCCTCGATACATTGGGATCTTGTCTGGATACAGAGAGAAGATTACGGCGGCGGAGAGATTTATTTTGATGGCAGGCTGATCCGTAAGAACGGAAGATTCGTGGTGCCGGAGTTGGAGTGTCTCAATCCGGAAAACCTCCGGTAAAAGTTATTCGGAACTTAAAGTTTTATTGTTTCTCAGGCGTAGGGAAGAGCGTGTTCCGGTATTTCTGGAGAAGGGTCAGAAGACCTGTTCCCAGAACGCCGCAGGACAACACTTCTCCGACGCCTACTGTAAGCATCATGAGAGGAATCGGAAGATTGATTCCATAGCCAAATCGCAGCACGAATGGCACGATGATCGTGTTCGCCAGAATCGGCGGAAGCGGCGCGAGCCATTTCCTGCCGCGAAGCAGATAAGTGCCGACGGCGCCCAGAAGCGTCGCCAGACTTCCGAAAATAATGTCAACGGGAATACCGCCGCCGAGAATGTTGCCGAGCAGACATCCCACAAAAAGCCCGGGGATCGCGGCAGGCGTGAAAAATGGCAGAATCGTGAGCGCTTCGGAAACGCGTACCTGAATCTGCCCGAAGCTAAAGGCCGAGAAGGCCATCGTAAGCACGACATATAAAGCGGCAATCAGGGCCGCCTGTGTAATAAAAATGGTTTTCTTATTTCGCATTCTATAAATTCTCCTTAGTTTTGTTTAACGAGTGGATGGTTTCGAACACTCGTTTATCTAATATTTCTATCTTATTTCGTCAGAACTTCAGCGCCGTCCTCCGTAATCAGAACCATATACTCGATCTGTGATGAAAGCTTTCCGTCACGTGTGCGTACCGTCCAGCCGTTCTTGCGATCCACGGTGTATTTGTCGCTGCCCTCGTTGATCATGGGCTCAATCGTGAAAATCATGCCCGGAACAAGCAGCATCTCACTTCCTGCCGGCGTGACATAGCTGACAAAAGGATCCTCATGGAACTCTAACCCAATGCCGTGGCCGCCGATATCGCGCACGACGCGGTAACCATTCTCTTTAGCGTGGGTGTTTATCGCGTAAGCGATGTCCCCAAGGAAATTCCAGGGCTTCGCCTGGGCAAGACCAAGCTCAACGCATTCGGATGTTATGGTCACAAGCTTATCCGCGTTTGCCGGAACATTACCGATCCGGAACATGCGGGAAGCGTCGGAAAAATATCCGTTTACAATGGTGGAAACATCGACGTTGACAATATCCCCATCCTTCAGAATAACCTTCGAGTCGGGTATGCCGTGGCAGATCTCGTTGTTCACGGAAGTGCAGACACTCTTGGGAAAGCCCTCGTAATCAAGGGGCGCCGGAATGCCGCCGTGAGATATTGTGTACTCATATACGATTGTGTTGATTTCTTCGGTGCTCATACCGGCTTTGATTTCAGCGCTAACCTCGTCCAGAACGGCTGTGTTCAGACGGGCGCTCTCCCGGATTCCCTCAATCTGCGGGATTGTTTTGAGCAGCGCGCGGTCAGGCACAATACAGCCCTTATCCGCGTAAACCTGGATCTTTTCTTCGATGGGCATGTGGCATTTCTTATATTTTCGGCCGCTGCCGCACCAGCATAATTCGTTTCTCTCCATTTTAAGTCCTTCTTTCTGTACCGACTCATTTTACCATAGAAAGGAGCGAACATAAAGTATGAATTATGAAGGCGCGGCTTTTGTTGACTATCGTGTCGGCCGAGCCTATTTTTGGCGAATCGTTGATAATAAGAGTGATTTCATTCTTCAAGTTATGGAAGAGGACTGGAAAAAGTTATCCACGAGATTGAGAAGATTATCGTCAGGGACTGCTCCCTATACATGAAATTTGAAGACCTGTGGAAATGTCTGAGCTTTTACGTCAAAAAAATCTGAAAAGTAGTATAATAGAAGTGTTTTTAAAGCAGGAAAGGAAGGAAAGACAAGATGAAATTTGAGACACTTCAAAGAGATATGATAGCGGCGATGAAGGCCAGGGACAAAGCCCGCAAGGACGCGATCTCCACGATGGTTTCCGCGGTTAAGAAACTCGCGATTGACGAGGGAAGCCGCGATAACATTACAGAGGAGCTTGTGGACCGGGCGCTGACGAAGGAATTGCGGACAGCGGAGGATCAGGTGAAGACCTGCCCCGCTTCCAGGCAGGATCTCCTCGCGGAGTACCAGTTTCGGTATGACGTAATCCGCGAGTACGCGCCGAAGATGATGACCGCGGATGAAATCAAATCGCTCCTTGAGGAGAACTACGCGGACGCGCTCGCGACCGGCAACAAGGGTCAGATCATGAAAGCGGTCATGCCCGCGCTTAAGGGCAAGGCGGATGGCAGAGTCATTAGCGAAATTGTCGCCGGATATTGTAAATAGAAATCAGTCATTGCCGGTCATATGATAGAGGCGGCCGGCCGTTTCCTCCGCCCATGAGTACTGCGACATATAGGAACCATCGAAAAGCCGCGCGGTCTGGGGATCGCCCGCGAGCAGCCGTTTGTAATCCGATTCATACATTTCAGGGTTCACGGCTCGCGAGGAGCGCCCGGGGGCTAATATGAACTCAATACCGGCTTCGCGCAAAGAGTCGCGGAGCCGTTTGTATGTCATGCGGTATAAGGAGCCTGTGTTTTCGTCATTCGCTCTATCTTCCCAGAGGCAGGCGATTGCCTCGCCTGATGTTACGGAAGCGCCGTTTCGGTCGACCAGAAGCGCGAGAAGTTCTTTGGATTTGGCGCTTTTGATCGTCAGAATCTCGCCGTCAATATAGATGTCGAAATTGGGAATCGTCTGCATGAAGACTTTTTTCAGGGGAATCGGTCGGATCAGCTTCGCTTTCTCGATCTGACGCTGCAGCTGCGCCGCGCTGTATGGCTTTAGCAGATACCCCATCGCGTCGATTCCGAAAGCGTCAAGCGCGTAATTACTATAGGCGGTGACAAACACGACCTTAATATTTGGGTCCATCTTATGAAATTCCCTGGTCAGGGCGAAACCGTCCGTTCCCGGCATCTCAATATCGAGAAACGCGATATCGATCATATGCGTTTTCGCGTAATCGATAGCCAGTTGTCCGCTTGAGAAATAGTTGACTTCATTGACGTCACTGAGCTTAGTTACAACGGTCTTAAACTTCTGGATGGCGGCCAGCTCATCGTCTACATACAAAATATTCATTGCTTACACCTCGTTTAATCATTAAAATGTTTAAATTAGAGAGTTTTCCTCTGATTGGATCGGAATACGTATTGTGACGACCGTGCCATGGCCGGGCGCGCTTTTTGTCTCCATTGAGGCATGGGAAACATATGAAAGTCGTTCCCGAACATTTCGCAGGCCAACGGATTGTCTGTTTTCTCCCGAGGATTTCGGGGCGGAAGGGTCAAACCCGACACCATCATCTGATATTGTAACAACCGCGTAGTTTTCGACTCGTTCTGTCAGTATCGTGACGGTCCCGCCGTCCGGCTTTACTGAAATACCATGTTTGATCGCGTTTTCTACGACAGGCTGCAGCGTCAGGGGCGGGAGTGTGAAATCTGAGAACCGCGTGTCATACTCAACATGTATTTTGTCACCGAAACGAAGCTGTTCCAGCTCCACATACTGGCGGATGTGCCGTTTTTCCTCATAGAACGTGATCGGGTCCGCGGAAGTCAGGAAATCAATGTTGTTTCGCAGATATCCGGAAAAAGTAATGATGGCCCCATCCGCTTTTTCGGGATCGATCGAGCAAAGCCCGCTGATCGCGTTGAGCACATTGTAAATAAAATGAGGCTGTATCTGCGAGAGCATGGTCGTGATCCGATTTTCAGCCAGTTCTTTTTCGAGCCGCAAGGCTTTTTGCTGCAGCTCCGCGCTTTGACGCAGCAGATAGATGACCTGCAGCATGAGCAGCAGAAGCGTGATCATAATACCCGCCGAGAAAAGAAAACTCACGGAGAGGAACTCTCTGTAATAATCGATTCGCGAAAGGATGGCGGTAAACATGCCCGGAAGAAGGGAAATGACCAGGAATGAGGAGGCGCGGTTCTTGTTCCGGAAAGCGCTGATTCCGGTCAGAACAATAGAGGCGGAAAGCATAATCAGATCGCTTTGCAGTATGATATTGCTAACCTCATAAAGCTGGATCAGACCCAACGCCTGCGCCAGTATGAAAAAGCCGGTCATCGCCCCAATCAGGATCGTGAACAGCTGAATGTATTTCTGAATGGAAGAATCGGCGTACTCGCAGATGATCAGCATACAGTTCGGGGCCAGCAGATAGAGGGCCAGGAGCTTATAGACACACGCGAGGGTCGGCGAAGGAATCAGCAGCGGGTAATAAACAGCGCCCATGTCGAACAAAATCCAGAACCCGCACACAATCGCGAAAAGCGAGAGAACAGCGGATTTCGAAGCCTGGTAAAGATGGCAGATTTTACCGGCTACCGCGAGGAAGAACGCGAACAGACCGAGACAGATTACAAAAAGCGCGATAAAAATTATGTTTCCATCTTCGCGGAACATTTGTTCATAAAGCTCTGAGTACGAGCCGACAGATAAAGTGCCGAGAAATTGATTGAACGAAGTGTCTGTGTTCCGATAGTGACTTCTCAGAACAATTTCAAGCTCGTCATTGGTGGAAATGCCGCTTACCGTGTCACATTTTCCCCATGTAATGCCTGGCGCGCTAAAAGCCCGCGGGTAAGCGCCATACTCGCCGAAGGAGTAAACGGGCTGACCATTGACGGAAACGGAGACGGTAAGGTTCTCAATATAAAACAAAAGCTCCTGCTCCCGCGCGACGTTGGCCGAAAGGTGCCCCCTGACTGTTACGGTATGAACGCCCTTGAGCGACGGAATGGAGTTGCCTGTAAGAGTTGTCCAGTCGCCATTGTCAATCCGGTACTCCCCGGTGATCAGTAAAGATTCCGGACCGGAATTTCCCGAGCTTGTTCCACCTGTTTCCGTAAAAGAGGTCAGAACGAGAAAGACAGCGGAGCCGGCAAGTAAAATGATGGCCCCCAAAAGGCACCAGAATATTATATTCTTCCCGGATTTTTCCATAACGCTCGTTCCCCTCCCGCGGCGCGTAAGCCATGATTAACGCCTATTATGGTTCAATTATAGTTGATACGAAAAACGGGCGCAAGAATAAATCATTTCTTTTCGCGAAAGGGGGACGCTGTTACGGATAATTTACGATATTTGTGTTATTATGAACATAATAATCATAATCAACAGATGGAGGCGATACAATGGGTTTGCTGGATTGGCTCAAACATAAGAATAAAGAAGAAGCCGGCGAAGGAACAGCCGAAGCGGAACACGCGGCAAAAGAACCGGCACTGGAGAGCCTTACCGCGCCCTCGGAGCGTGACGGGATTCTGTCGGACAACGCTGAGACCTTGATGGCACAGGAAACGGAAGAACGCGACGATCAGGATTATTTTGACGCAGGCATCCAAATCCACCGCCGCGACGGCAAAGTGATCGGTTATTACTACCAGGAGAAACAAATCACAAGGGAACAGGCGGATCAAATCGCGGATTATCTGATCTCGACCGGCCGCTGTCTCTCATTTGAGGAATTGAAATAGCTTATTTCATCAGAAGCTTTATGGCTTCGTTCAGCTCGTCCAGAGCTTTCATGTCGCCGGTTTGAACGGCGTCTACAATACAATGATCTATATGGTCCTGAAGAATGACCTCGCAGATTCCGTTGATGGCGGAACGGACGGCGGCCAGTTGAATCAGGACCTCGGAACAGTCGCGCCCCTCCTCGACCATGCCTTTTACGGCGGTTAAATGACCGATGGCTCTTGAAAGGCGGTTCAGGACGGCCTTGGTATTCTGATGCGTGTGTGAGTGTTCGATTTCGCTCATGTCTGTGACCTCCTGTTTTTTCTTCTGTTATCAGTACTCAACAGTAAAATACCATATTCCCGGAAAAAATACAATATTTTATCCCCCCCCGCGGCTTGCGGCAGAATGAACGCGGCCCTAATATTAAATAAGAATTATTATTGGCTGTGTTTTGTTTGAAAGTAAGGGGGACAAGAATGCATATACCGGATAATTATTTAAGTCCTTCGACTTGCGCGGTAATGGCCGCGGCAATGGTGCCTGTATGGACGCGGGCGGTTCACAGGGTGAAGTCGGATATTTCCCAAGAGAAGATGCCGCTTCTCGGAATAGGAGCGGCGTTCTCATTCCTGGGAATGATGTTCAACGTGCCGCTTCCCGGAGGAACCACCGGCCACGCGGTAGGCGGAACGTTGATCGCGGTCACGCTCGGGCCGGACGCGGCTTGTCTGTCCATTACGATCGCGTTGCTGATTCAGGCGCTTCTTTTCGGGGACGGCGGCGTTTTGACGTTCGGGGCGAACTGCTTTAATATGGCGTTTGTTCTGCCGTATCTGGGCTACGCGGTCTATGAATTGATATATAAGCGGAATTCATCACCGAAACGGCAGATCATCGCCGCGGGAATCGGGTCTTATATCGGCATCAACGCCGCGGCGTTTTGCGCGGCGGTCGAGTTCGGAATTCAGCCGTTGCTTTTCCGGGACGCCGCGGGACAGGCGCTGTATTGCCCGTATCCGCTTTCCATTTCAATTCCCGCTATGGCGCTCGGTCATCTGACCGTCGCCGGAATCGCGGAGGTTATATTCACGACAGCGGTTTTCGCTTATTTGAGGAAAGTTTCTCCCGGAACGCTATACGCGGGAGAGAAGAAGAAAACGCGTCCGATCGCGTTGATCCTCGCGGTTCTGATCGCCGCGGTACCGCTCGGGCTTCTGGCTCCGGGCGAGGCTTGGGGCGAATGGGAATTGAGCGGAGTGGCAGGCGGATTTTCCTATTCCGCGATTTTTCCGGATTATTCCATGGGTAATCTTCCGGAATGGTTCGGCTATATTCTGTCCGCGGCGGCGGGAACCGCGATCGCGGTCATTATTTTTAAGCTGATCGCCTCGTCCATGAAGGACAAAAATCAGTTCGCTTGAAAGGCGCGTGATTGATACGGATAACATACATGACGAAATACCGGAATGGCTTTCGCGAGAAGAAAAGTACGTTCCATCGAAGGACAAAGACAGATTCACCGCGAGAACGGCGCTATCTGTTTTTTCCGTTATGTCCGGAATACGGAGACAGGGCGCTCGGGAGAGAAGCCGGATTCATCCGGTTCTTCGTCTCCTGAATGTTTTTTTTGTGCTGATCCTGCTGGCTTTGTCCAGAAACCTGATGTTCCCGGCGGTGATTTTTTCTTGTCTTCTGGTTCGCCTCGCTTTGCTGGACGCCGGGCGGATCGCGCGGATTCTGAAAGGGACGGCGGCAGCGGTGGTGATTTCGGCGGTCTGCCTTCTGCCGGCCGCGCTTATGGGAAGTACGAGAACTTTTTTCTACGTGACGATGAAGCTCGCGGCCAGCGTTACGCTTCTGGGAATCGTGGGACAGACCTCGTCCTGGAACCAGATTACCTCGGGACTTTCCGTTCTGCGCGTTCCGGATCTTTTTATTTTTGTCCTGGATACGGCGCTGAAATACATCCTTCTGCTCGGCGAGGAATGCGCGGAGACGCTTATGGCGCTCAAGATCCGCTGTATCGGCAGTAACAAGGATAAGGCGGGAGCGTTCGGTGGCGCGCTTGGCGTCACGGCGCTGAAAGCCCGGGAAATGTCGGAAGAAATGGCCCAGGCGATGGAATGCCGCGGATTTGACGGACGTTATGTTATAACGCGTAAGAAAACAGCGGTGATACCGGGTTTATTGTACATAGGGATGATGGCGGTGATGGCCGTGATTTATTTTGAGCTGGAAAGGGGATAGCGCCGTGATACAGATGAAAGATATTTGCTACGCGTACGAGGATGGCACGACGGCGCTTCTGCATGTGAATCTGTCGGTGGAAAAGGGTGAGACGCTGATTCTGCGCGGCGCGAACGGCTGCGGGAAATCCACGCTTCTTAAGATCGTGAATGGGCTGATTTTCGCCGGGCAGGGCGAATACCGCTTCGAGGGTCGGGTCATCGATAAGAAAAGTATGGCGGATACGGTTTTCGCCAAAAGCTTTCACCAGAAGATCGGCTATCTTTTCCAGAATACGGACAGCCAGCTTTTTCACAATGACGTGGAGGATGAGATCGCGTTCGGCCCGGCGCGGATGGGCTTTTCCGAAGAAGAAATCAAAAAAAGAGCCGATGACATGATCAGGATTCTCGATATTGAGAAGCTGCGTCATCGGGCTCCGTATCACCTGAGCTGCGGCGAGAAGAAAAAAGTCGCGCTCGCGAGTATTTTGTCAGTCAATCCTTCGGTCATTGTTCTGGACGAGCCGATCAGCGGTCTCGACACGGCCTCAAGCGCGTGGATCGTGGATTTCCTTAAGAGCATGAAAAAGGCAGGCAAAACGATCGTGATCGCCACGCATAACGAGCGGCTCGCGGACGCTTTGGCCGACCGGGAATTCCAAATGTAGCGGCGTTTCTACAGATGCATGCGCCGGCGCAGTTCCTCCCGCAGTCTTGTCACGCGCATGATCGTCAGGAAGGACGCGGCCATAATCAGGCAGCAGGTCATCACGATCGCCGACCAGGAGATCGCCAGCTTCCCGGTCATATAATGACAGATGATCAAGTCAATTCCGTTGCAGTACACGCCGATGGCCAGCGCGACGTTGATCGCGTTATAGAGGATAGAAGAGGAAACGCGGTGGCGCAGGATCGTAAGCAGGATCAGCAGAAGCGTTCCCAGCGCGATGATCGGCAGCGCGAGACCCAGATACCACTCCCAGCCGCGCATGTAAGCAGCGATAATTCCGCAATAGATCGCGATTCCGACACCGTCCAGAAACAGGATGAGAACCATCGGAACTTTCTGATATGTCATCAGAGGAATACAAAGCAGCCACAGCATGACGCAGGCTCCGATAATGAACAGGGACCATCGGACCTCTGTAAAGAGAAACAGGTTCAAAAGCCCGCAGCCGACCGAAGTACTCCCGGCGAAAACGGTAATCAGAACAGCGATTCCGGTATGCTTCACGAAACGAACGTCACCCTTTTCCGGAGGATAGGGCGGCGTTTTCTTATCTTCCGGCTTATTCTCCTCTGTCTCGGGATGCCACACGGGAGTGTTGCAAAGCGGGCAGCGCTTCATGGATGGGTCAAGCTCGACACCGCAGTTCACGCAGTAAGACATAGTATCACACTCCTTTATTACATGACCTCGTCCCGGTTGGAACGGATCGTTACATGAATCTTATCATGAACCAGTTTACGGAAAAAATAACGCTCAATATCCGTTTCGATAATACTGTTCGCGAAGTTGATCGTCAGGGTATCGCGGTAACTGATGATCGCGCAGTTGGTCCGGGGTGAGAAGGGCTGCCCCATCAGGATATCGACTCGCTCAACGTACGGCTCCATTTCGGCCGGCAGATGGACAATACCCATATTAGTAAGACCGGCGGACGACTGCTGGTTCTGGACGCGCGTGTAGAACTGCCGCAGAATGATATCCTTGATGAAAAGCGGCACCATACGCACAGCCAGATTTTGTGTTGTACGGGCGTTGGTCGTGATATCGGCTTTGAGAAATTTGTCGTTCAGCGAGTAACGGGCGAAAAATCTGGTCTGCTGGACGATTTCCTCGAAGGTGTATTCCCCAAGCCTTGGATCGATGGTCGGATAGAGCATGGTAATAAAATTGCGCAGCGATTCTGTCGGGAAAAATCCTCGCAGGTCGATTGGCAAAGCGATCCGGACGGGACGCAGCCGTTTCGGCCGGGTTGTTTCTTTCTGCTTTTGCAAAATAGCGTACAAAAGCGCCGAGACAAGATATTCTGTTATGGTAGCGTCATAGCGGCGCGCCGCGGCTTTAATTTCCGTGACGGGAACCGCGCCGGAGATGATGTTGAGCGTGTAAAAAGGTTCCTTGGTCCCCTGTAAAATATACGCCTTCTCCATGGTCCGCTTGTTCGTAATACGAGAGTCGGCGTAGCGGATATACGCGTCTTCCATTTCCTCAGCGGGCGGTTCCTCCGAGATATCGAGAATCCCATTTCCGCTTGGAATGTTTACGCCCCGGTTTCTCAGATAGACCGCGGTCAGAGTTTTAAGAAAGGTAATCGCGCCATAACCATCCGACAGAGAATGAAAAGCCTCGAAAGAAATCTGCCGGTCATAATAATAAACTCGTATCAGATAACGGTTCTTGTTGTTGAAAGCCATGGGCATACAGGGATTGCGCACGTCCGGGCGGACCATCGGCGGCGGGTTCTGATTGACCTCCAGATAGCGCCAGAACATTCCCTTGCGCATGGAGACCCGGAACTGCGGAAAACGGGGAAGCGTCTGATTCAGGGCCTGCTGAAGAAGGCCGGGCTGAACGATTTCCTTCAGCGTAACGGTCAGACGGTACACGGAGGAAAAAGTGCGGCTCTGCAGAGTCGGATATACGTTGGCGGACAAATCCAGTTTATACCACTGGCGGTTCTCTTCTGATTCCATAAGCGCTCCCATTTTCTTTGGTGGTATCATTATTATAATTGAACGGAAGCGTTTCGTAAAGGGCGGATACACTTGCCGTACGGCCCGCCATAGGCTATACTGTAGGAAATGAGGGCGGATTTTGGAAGGGAGAATTCCTTATGACACCGACAGAGAAGAGAAATCAGAACTTTATGCGGCTTGTGCGCACGGTTCATGACCTGGCGATTACGGACGATATAGAGAAGAACCGGATCGCGCAGATGAATATGGGAATCATTCTGGGAACGAAGAGCCGGGAAGCGGTATACGAGGAACTGATGATCGGCAATATACCGGCGGAAATCGTGAGACCGAATCGGCCAAGAGGTCGGCGGCGCGTTATTTTATACTGCCATGGCGGCGGCTATATTACGGGCAGTCTGCTTTACGCCAGACTTTTGACGACGAAGCTCGCGCTTGCCGCTTCTATGGATGTGATCAGCTTCGATTACAGACTGGCGCCGGAGTATCCGTATCCGGCCGCTCTGGATGACGCGGTCGCGGTCTGGGACTATCTGATGCTGAAGGGTTACGCGAGCCGTGACGTGATCGTCGCCGGTGATTCCGCGGGTGGCAATCTGGCGCTGGCGCTGGGACTTAAACTTAAGGAATCCGGCCGTTTCCTGCCGGGCTGCTTCGCCTGTATGTCGCCGTGGACCGACCTGGCCTGTACCGGCGAGACTTATGAGACGAAAGCGGAAGTCGATCCGATTCTGGATCGGGAATATGTCGATCGGGCGAGGAACGCGTACTGTCCGGATCTTTTTTTCGCGAATCCGCTTGTTTCACCATTGTATGGTATCTACACGGGATTTCCCCCGGTGTATATTCAGGCGGGGCGCAACGAGATTCTGCTGTCGGACTCGGCCGAGCTGCAGAAACGGATGAAGAAGCAGGGTGTCGATGTCAAGCTGGACATTTACACGAATATGTGGCATGTGTTTCAGATGTCAAATTTCAAGACCGCGAACGACGCGGTGAACCGGATCGCGGCGTATATTCTGGAGCGGACGGAGTATAATTAGAATGAAGCGGGCGCCTTTGAATGGCGCCCGCTTTTTAGGTGGGCCGAATCGGCCCGAGAAGGTTATTCTCATCCCGAATCCGGCAAATTGTCACTTTAGGATGATTCTCCCCGCGAATCCAAAAGCAGCCGCTCCGCCCTGGTACGTTCGGCGGAACGGCTGCTTTCCAAGCATTGCTTATTTGTCTTTACTGCCCACTTGCTTCTGCCTGACTGACAATGTTGTTCATACTCTCTCTCGTGAGACCGCCTGTGACATAACCGAAGATGTTGCCATCTTTATCAATCATGAAGGTCGTCGGGAACGCGGAAATACTATAAGGCGAGTAGAGAGTGCCGCCTGTGTCCATCAGAACGGGATAAGTATAGCCGTTCTTCGAGAGAAAAGCCTGAATGTCCTCTACGCTGCCTTCCCGGCCGACATTGGGAGCGGCTACGCCGAGAATGATCAGATCCCCGGTATTGCTCCCGTTATCGAGATAAAGCTGCTGGATGTCAGGCATTTCCTGACGGCAGGGAGGGCACCAGGTTGCCCAGAAATTAAGAAATACAGTCTTGCCTTTATAATCAGATAAAGTATGTGTCACGCCGTTCTGATCGGTCAGCGTGAAATCGGGCGCCGCGCTTAAAGTCCGACTAGAAGAGCTGCCTGAGGAGCTGCCTGAGGAGCTGCCTGAGGAGCTGTCTGAGGAGCTGCCGGAAGAACTCCCGGAAGAACTGTCTGAAGCGGAATTGTCAGTCGTTGTCCCGGAGCTTCCATTCTCTGTTGTCGCCGCGCTTTCCGTGGCGGCAGTGGTACTGCCTGAGCCCGCGAGAGAGCCGGTCAGCCCGCTCATCAGGCCGGAAATTGTCATAAGCCCCATCAGAATCAAAAGCGCCGCGCTGATCTTCACTGTGTAACGAATGACCTTCTGCCGGGAGCGGAAGAAATCCAGCAGCTCGCCGGTAAAAATGCCCATCGCCAGGAAAGGAAGAATAAAACCGATCGTGTAAAACCCGATCAGAAGATAACTTTTCGCGGCGGTCTGGGAAGAGGATGCCATCAGAAGCACGCTGCCCAGAACAGGGCCGACGCAGGGCGTCCAGGCAAAGCTGAACGTGAAACCCAGAATCAGGGCCGCGGCCGGACTCATAGGGCGCTCGGAGGAAAAAGCCGGCAGACGCCGTTCTTTCTCGATTACGCCGGAACGCTTGAAAATTCCGAATTGATAGAGCCCGAATAAAATCATGATCACGCCGCTTACGCGGGAGAACCAGACGCGGTTGCCCGTAAAAAAGCTTCCCAGAGTCGTGAACCCGAAGCCCAGCAGGAAAAACGCGAAGCTGACGCCGATCACGAAGAAAACAGTGTGAAGCAGGATTCGCTTTCTGGGATAACGCGCGCGGCCGGCGGCGTCTTTGGTGATGGCGCCGCCGGCCAGATAAGCGAGATACAGAGGAGCGAGTGGCAGCACGCAGGGCGAGAAAAAGCTGAGCAGGCCCTGCAGGAATACGGTTAAAGCCGGAATGCCGGTTTCAGCGGATAATCCCATGTGTTAATCTCCTTATGTTCGTAATCCGATTATGAGATAGAGGCGAAAAGGTCGTTGCATGCCTCGCTCATGGTCGGGTGGGTATAGATCGCGTCGCGGAGAACCGTATAAGGAAGCCCAGCGTCGATCGCCATCTTCGCGACATTGATCATTTCATGAGAGTCCGCGCAGAAAAGGTGGACGCCCAGCAGTTTGTTGGTATCCGCGTCGATGACTGCCTTGAGAAGACCATCCGTCTGACGCAGCACGCGCGCCTTGGGAATGCCGGCTGCCGGAAGCTTCGCGATCTTCACGTTATAGCCCTTCTCTCTGGCCTGAGCTTCGGTCATGCCGACCCGGGAGAAAGGGGGATCCAGGAAAACACTGTATGGTACTTCGCCGCGGTTCGCGGTCGTCCGGCTTCCGTCGCCGAGAAGAGAAGAGCGTACGATCCGACTGTCGTCCAGCGAGATATAAGTGAATTGCAGGCCGCCGACGACATCGCCCATCGCCCAGATATTATCAGCTGTCGTACGCAGATGTTCATCGGTTCGGACCGCGCCGCGTTCGGTCAGTTTAACGCCGGCCGCCTCCAGATTAAGGCCGTTCACGTTCGGACGGCGCCCGGTCGCGACGAGAATCGCGTTAGCCGGAAGATCCTCCATGCCGTCCGCGGTGATGACATGAACGATCGCGGAAGACTCGAGATCTGTAATGTGGTCTGTCTTGGCGCTTCGAATCACGCGCGCGCCGCGATTCTCCAGACTCGCCAGCACACTTGCCGCGATATCCGCGTCTTCTCTGGGAATAAAAGTCTCGCCATCCTGGATGATCGTGACCTCGGAACCGAAATTCAGATAGTAGGAAGCGAATTCAAGGCCAATGTAGCCGCCGCCGATGATCACAAGTTTCTCCGGCAGAACGGACAGTTCCATCATCGTTTCGCTGATATACGCGAAGCGGCTGGAAGAAAGACCGGGAATAGACGGAATAAAAGGACGCGCGCCCGTGTTGATGAAAAATCTCTCCGCGCCTATTTCTTCCTCACGCCCATCCGCGAGCTGGACCAGGACGCGGTGGGAGTCAATAAAAGAGGCGGTACCGACAATAACCTCCACACCGGCGGATACAGCTTTCTCATAGTTCTTGCCGCGCAGAAAAGCGGTGAGCTCATTCTTACGCTCGATCGCCTGGCGATATCGCTCGGATTTATCCGTGAAGCTTCCTCCCTGGTAACGCGCCATTCTCGCGCTGTGTTCCAGAGATTTCGTGGGAATACACGCCACGTTGATACAGGTGCCGCCGTACATCTTCTCGGAAGCCTCGACGAGCGCCACGCTCTGCCCCGCGGAAGCGAGCGCGCCGGCGAGTGTCTTGCCGCCCTTGCCAAAACCGATAATAAGATTCTTGTAATTCTTCATGGAAATACCTTCTTTCCTCAAATGAGATTGGTGGTGTTATTCGCCGCCGCCGAAAATCTTCCGGTCAATATCGGCGATCGTGATTTCGCTGAGTCTTTCCGCGCAGCGCTGGTTCAGGTCGTCAAAAATGTCGTCCATAATTCCGGCCATGCCGGAAGCGATCTGGCAGTCCATATCGCTGCTGCCGCTTTGCCAGGACGTCTCGACAAACCGGATATCAAGCGCCTTGGCGACTTCATTGAGAGAAAGCCTCGCCGGGTCAGAAATGAATTGGTAGCCGCCGCCGACGCTGCCTTCCTTCGTCTTAACAAAGCCCGCTCCGCGCAGCTTCGCCATAACGCGGCGGACCCTCGCCGGATGGGTGCAGATGTTGACGGACAGCTCCTCGCTGGAAACCACTTCGGCCCTATGGTTCAGGTAGACCAGCGCGTGGACAGCCAAGGAAAAATCACTCTTCATGATAAAAGCCTTCTTTCAATTGTCGCGCGTAACTGTAATTAAATTAGTTTCAGTTCATACTGTTACTATATCAGACACAGTTAAATCTGTCAACACTTATCTCAGAATATGTTATGATGTGTACAGAGTTTTTTTATCGGGAAAGGATGGGCTTATATGAATCAGGAAAGACAGGACAGATTGATACAGGCGATGATACTCTATGACGCGGGCATGGCGAAGCAGATTCAGCATTTTCTGAAGGTCTATGAGTTGGCCGGGCTGATCGGGCGAATGGAGAAAATACCCGCGTTGGAGCGGGAGATACTGGAGACAGCGGCTATTACGCATGATATCGGGATACGGGAGGCTCTCGTGAAGTACGGGAACTCGGATGGCAAACATCAGGAGGAGCTGGGCCCGGAAGAGGCTGGCAAAATGCTGAAAAGCCTGGGTTACGAGGAAGAGATCATCGGGCGTGTCCTCTATCTGATCGGGCATCATCATACTTATTCCAATATAGAAGGAAAGGATTACCGGATTCTGGTGGAAGCGGATTTCCTTGTGAATCTGTATGAGGATAATGAATCGCCGGAAGCGGTAAAGAAGGCGTACGAACGGATTTTCCGGACGGAAAGCGGTCGAAAAATCTGTAAGACAATGTTCACGATATAAAAGGGGCGCGTCCGGGCAATTATAACCCGCGGCGCGCCCCCTCTTATTCGGGACGAGTCAGATATCCAGATCAATTCCTTCGTCAATGGACTCAGAGACGTATTTCCCATTCTTCTTTCGCTGTTTCACGCATTCGGTAAGCAGATATTCGATCTGCCCGTTCACGGAGCGGAAATCGTCCTCCGCCCAGGCGGCAATCGCGGCGTAAAGCTTCGGGGAGAGGCGAAGTGGTACCTGCTTTTTGTCTTCGGCCATATTAATACAGGCTTCCTGAATTCACGATCGGCTGCGCGTCCTTATTGCCGCAAAGGACTACGAGTAGATTGGAGACCATGGCTGCCTTGCGTTCCTCGTCCAGATGGACGACATCGTTCTCGTTCAGACGATCAAGAGCCATTTCGACCATGCCGACCGCGCCGTCCACAATCATCTTGCGCGCGTCAATGATCGCGCTTGCCTGCTGGCGCTGCAGCATGACGGCCGCGATTTCCGGGGCGTAAGCCAGATACGTGATACGGGCTTCCAGAATCTCTAAGCCGGCATCCGTGACTTTCTCCTGAATTTCCGCTTTGATTCTCTTCGCGACGACCTCGCTGGAGCCGCGCAGGCTTCCGTCGTCGGCCTTGCCGTCGCCGGTCGTGTCCACATTGGGCGCGACATCATAAGGATACACCCGCACGACATTGCGCAGTGAGATATCGCATTGCAGCGAAAGGTATTCTTTATAGTTGTCGACGGTGAAAACCGCTTTCGCCGTGTCCGCGACGCGCCACATGACGGCGATTCCGATATCGACCGGGTTGCCGAGACAGTCATTGATCTTCTGTTTGTTGTTGTTTAAAGTCATGACTTTTAATGAGATTTTCTTGCTTTCCGCGGTCGTCTCACGGCGCGCTCCCTTGTTGGCGGCATCGACATCACCGCTCTGGCTGAGCTTCGTCCGGGCAGCCGGGTTGACGGCGGTACACAGAGGATTGACGAAATAGAAACCGTCGCCCTTGAGTGTGCCGGCGTATTTGCCGAACAAGGTCAGGACCAGCGCCTCCTGCGGTTTAATGACCTTAAGCCCCATGAAAGGCAGAAAGCCGACGCAGAGCCAGACGATACCGATGATCATCATGACGAGGCCGGCGGACGAGTGGCCGCGGCGCGCCTGATCCATCAGGACAGAGCCCTCGATTGTCAGGTAGAAAGCGATCGCGTAGGCGATGATGGATAAAACCAGAACTGCCATTCCACTTTTGGCTTTTAGAATTTTTTCTTCCATTATTACCCCTCCTTTGATATCAAAATGATATCATACAGATATGAAATTGTCAATAGAGCAGGATATATCAATAAAAAAGCACAATTTCTGATGGATAAAAACGCGAGAGCGTGATATACTCTTTAAAAAGGAGGTGTGCCTTTATGCACAATAAAGCCACAATAAACACAGTCGCGGAACGCGCCGGCGTCTCCAGAGGCACAGTGGACAGAGTTTTGAACAATCGCCCCCACGTGAAGAAGGACGTTTATGATAAAGTCGTAAAAGCGATGAAAGACTTAGGGTACGTGCCGCCTAAGGACGATCAGGCGAAGCTTCTGGGACTGGACACGGAGCCGCGGGAAATCTGTAAGCTTGGCGTTCTTTTTCCACATTGGCCGGGTTATTACAGGAATGAAATTTTAAGGGGACAGAGAGACGCGCGCAAGGAGCTCAGGGCGGACGCGGTGGAATTGATAACGGATGAGTACGAATGTGAATTACCAGATGAAATCGCGGATCGACTGGAAACCCTTGTGGAGCAAAAAGCGCGGGGTATTGCTTTGTGCGCTAAGGACCATCCACTGATTGTAGAAAAAGTAAATGAGTTAAAAGAAAAAGGAATACCGGTGGTAACATTTAATTCGGATATACCGGATTGCGAGCGCCTTTGCTATGTGGGGCAAGATGTACTTCAAAGCGGTCGAGTGGCAGGTGAATTGATGATAAAATATTTAGAGCCTGGAGATAAAATCTTAATCGCGATCGGGAATCATGAGTTCATCGGACACAGACAGAGAATGGAAGGTTTTTGCGGTAAACTGAGCGAACGGGGAATCGACCCCGCGGCGTATGATATTGTGGAAACATATAATGATTATAACTTGAGTTACCGGCTGGTGCGCGAGGAAATCATGAAGGAGCCGAATCTCAAGGGGATTTATATGGCGAATCACAGCGTGAGCGGATGCGCGGAGGCAATCCGGGACACGAAGAAAATCGGCCAAATCCGCGTAATCTGTCATGATTTGACGGACGCGACTAAAAGACTCCTTAAAAACGAGGAAATTGATTTCGCGATCGCGCAGGATATTCATTGGCAGGGATACAGACCGCTGACTCTGCTTCGGGATTATATTCGGAAAGGGATTTTACCGGATTCGTCCGCGGACCCTTCCAGCATTGATATTATTTGCTCGGAAAATATAGATCGTTTCGCCTCGGTGTAGCGATTGCCCGGGATTGATGAAAAAGAACTTTTGGCGTTCAGGCCGAAGGTTCTTTTTTTAATGTCTGAAAGACGAAAATGACAGATCAGGGCGTGATTATGACATCGAGCATCCGCGCCACGCGCCGCGTGATATAATATCGAAACATATTGTCGGCTGGAAAGGATGGTGAAGTGTTATTTCTATATGAAATATTTTAGAATATTTTTCGCGGCGGCCGCGTTCGCGCTACTGCTTTTTATCGTGTTTATAGTGAGGGGTCAGGGAGGAAGCGCCGCCGCTGCCGGAGGAGACATTTTGAAGCCGGAGAAGGCTCTGACGAGAGACGAGGCGCTTGTTTTTCTGCGTGACAGCTGGCGGGACCGGGGACGGAAGGTCACGATCCGCTTCGCGGACGGGAATCCGGATAAGAGCGCGGTTCTCGCGCTGATGAATTCGGCGGAGACCAGCTGCGGCAGTCTGGCGGCCGAGGCGGAACGTGTCTGCTATCAGACCAGCGCGGGCGCGGATGGTGGCGTATATTACGAAATGTGGTGTTCCTTCGGTGGTGACAGCGGCATTCTTTCCGCCCGTCAAGAGGCGCTTGACGAGAAGCTCTCGGAAATCAGCGAGGCGCTTGGCCCGAGGGCGGATTACGAGACGGTTTATCGATTTGTGTCGGACAATGTGTCCTATGATAACAGTCTGGCGCTTGTTTCCGGAATGGGGAGGCTCGCGGCGGAGAATTATTATAAACGATGCGCGTATGGAGCGCTGGTAGACGGCAGGACGGTCTGTACAGGCTACGCCAGAGCGTTTGAGGCGATTTGTCATTCGCTTGGGCTGGAATGCTGGGTAGTTACCGGTTCGAAGAACGGCGTGACGCACGCGTGGAACGTCGTGGGCGATCAGGGAGTACGGAAGTATATTGACTGCGCGGTCTCGCCGGAAGAGCGGGTCTTTCTTCTGGATGACGCGGAGATGGAGGCGCGCGGATACGCGCTTGACCCGGATTGCCGGATACCATCCCGGTACGGGAACAGAGAACAGGAACATGGAAGATAATATCAGGGGGGACTGAAATGAACAACAGGAAACAAGGCAAACTTCGAAGAGGCGCCGCTTTATTATTGGCGGTCCTTATAGCGGTAACGACGGCATTTATCATGCCGGGCGTGAATCAGGCGGGCGGCGCGGCGGCGGGGCTCGCGGGCTTTGCGGCGACGGCGCTGGCAAGTGATGATTTCACGATTGACAGCGGCGTTCTGACAGAGTATACGGGAACCGCCGCCAATGTGACGATTCCGGACACGGTCACTTCGATCGGGGCGAACGCGTTTGACAATCTGGATATTACATCGGTCACGATACCGGCGAGTGTCGTCTATATTGAGGATAGCGCGTTCAATTACTGCTACGCGCTGGAGACCGTCACGTTCGAGGGAGATATCCCGGTCTATGTCAGCGCGCCTTTTGAGGGAACGAATGGTTTTAAAATCATTTGCCATGGAGACCGCTTATCTGACGCGGAAACGATGGCCGATGACACAGGGATTACAGGCGCTACGTTCGAAAGCCGTTACATGGCGGGCTATGTCTTTTATTCCGCCACGGAAGGGAAGACACTTCCGGACAGCGTTAAGAAGCTGACGCCGGCGGATCAGATTCTGATTCAGAATGGAATGACCCTCAAGCCGTCGGTGTCCGTATTCGCGGCGGTAACAGAGGAAGGCGGGACGTGGAGCTTCTCCGGCTGGGACGCGAGCGAAGTCACGGTCAATGGGGCCGATGTCCGGTTTAAGGGAGCCTGGACATGGGCGGCGGCCGAAGCGCCGAAACACACGGTCGGTTACGCGTTTACCAGCGGAACTGACGGAAGAGAATTGCCCGCGGCGGTGACGGCCGGGACACCGGAATCCGGCGAGCTGGCGGAGGGAAGCGAGACAGCGCCTTCTTCCGATTTTGGGCGCGTTACGGTAGAGGATGGATTCTGGAGCTTTTCCGGCTGGGACGCGCCGCGGAAGGTGATGGGCACGGAAGGACTTATATTCACCGGAACCTGGACATGGTCGCCGGCCTATACGCTTGTTTACGCGAATACGGATGAGGGCAAATATGTTATGGGTATTCAAGTGGATGACGCGTTCAAGGAACGTAAGATCGACGTGGTGATACCGGACTCGGATGGAGGCGTGAATATTACGGCGATCGCCGATAGCGCTTTTTACAACATCGATTATAAGAGCCGGAATTGTATCCGAAGTGTTGTGGTCGGCAATAATGTGAAGAAGATCGGGGATATGGCGTTTCAGTATTGTAATTCCCTCGAGAAAATCACAATCCCCGCGTCCGTAACGGAAATCAACCCTGTCCGGGCCAACGGAACCGGCGCTTTGTCCTTTACTTTGATGGGAGGCCTTAAGGAATTTGATGTCGATGACGCAAATCCCGCGTATGAGGATATTGATGGCGTCCTTTTTAACAAGGACGGCACGGAGCTGATTAACTACCCGGAAGGCCGTAAGGACACAAGTTACGCGTTACCGGACAGCGTCGAGAGAATCCGCGAGGCCGCTTTTAAATGCGCGCCGTATTACGGAGTTACCTCCGCGCTTACGTCCGTTGATTTTTCGCTTGGCCTTAAGGAGATCGGACGTAACGCTTTCATGCAGCAGTCCTCGCTCACGTCAATCGAGATACCGGCCGGCGTTACGCTGGGAGATTACGCTTTTAACCTCTGTACAGGTCTGAAGACAGTCGTGATTTCGGAAGGCGTTACGTCGCTTCCGACCGGATTCCTGTACGGGCTTGAAGGTATCGAGTCTCTGACGCTTCCGAGTACGCTGAGAAGCATTGGGTATCGGGCTTTCGATCGCTGTAACATTACCTCTGTAGTTCTGCCGGAAGGCCTGGAGAGTATTGAGGAAGAGGCCTTCGAGAATTGTAAGCTCACGGAAATCAATATTCCTTCCACGGTTACGAAGTTGGGAACCAGAGCTTTCTACTCCGGCGCGGATCTGCGGAAGGTGACATTTGCCGAAGGCGCGAAGCTTTCTTCCGTTGGCGCGTACGCTTTTAATCATTGTACCGCGCTTGACGAGGTTGCTTTGCCGGACAGTGTCACGACATTGGAGAATGGCGCTTTCAGCTGCTGTTACGCGTTGAATCATATTGATCTGCCGGATAGCGTTACGACGCTGGAGGATCTTGTTTTCTCCGGAAGCGGGCTGGAATCCATCGTTCTGCCGGACAGTATCGTGACGATGGGAAGCGGGACATTCCGAAATTGCGTCTTACAGCAATACGATGACGCGGCGGATGAGCCGGTTGTGACGGGACTTCGCTCGGTGACGCTTCCGGCGTATCTGGAATCGCTTGGCACATGTACTTTTGAGGGCTGCGCGGTCTTGAGCGAGGTCAATATTCCGGATACGATCCGGATTCATTCGGTTCCGATCGACACATTCTTTGGATGCCGGGCTTTACGGACACTTGATCTTCCGGTGTCGATCACGAGCACGAAACCTTGCGCGTTCGCGGATTGCTCCGATGACATCGTGATAAACTGCGGTGTCGAGGAGAAGGATTTTTACAGAAATCCTTTTGACGCCTGCTCGCTTGATCCGGGGGAAGACTATGAGCTGATTGATGGCGAGTACTATTACATTGGCGACGAAATCACAAATCAGGATAATTCAGGCGGCGTGTATGACGAGAACAGCCTGGCAGGCCTGAATGGCGCGGCTACGGCCGCGAGCGCGCTGAACGCGTCTCGTACCGCGACGTGCGGGTGCGCGAGCGGCGGCGGAAGAATCGCGCTTGGCGATATTACGGGCAATCCGAGCTTTCGATTTAAACCGGGCGCTGAACAATTGCTGGCCAGCGCGCCGGAAGGCTCGACAGTGACATCGGCGTCCGAAACAAGCCGGGATAATAATAATGTCTCGAAGACCGCCGCGGGCGGAACGAAGACCGGAGATTATAACAGCGCGTTTGCCTGGATGATTCTCCTGATAGTCGGCTTGTCGGGCATGACGATATCGGTTTGCCGTTTCAGAAGATAGAATTTAACATAGAATTGGGTGGAGAGTGATTTTGTGCCGCCGCGTTAAGAAATTAGCGCGGCGGCTTTTCTGTTTCAGAAGCACATAAAAGCACAAATGTGCTTTTATGTGCTGGACTATTTTGCGGTTTTTACAGCAAACTCGCTAATTACTTGTATAAGTTGCCCAAATTGACAGAAGAATATCAATGAAAAATGTAAATTTCGTAAAAATAGTATTGACATGAATAGGTTGTGGTGGTATAAATAAATTGTGCTTAAGAGCACAATAGATAAAACAAACACAACAAAATAAGCTTTGCGGCACAAACAGGGCTAACAGGTATGAGAAAAGGAGAAAAGTGATTATGTTAAAGGTTGGAATTATTGGAGTAGGCGCGATGGGAACACAGCATTTCCTTCGTTTGATGACAAGAATCGGCGGCGCGACCGTGACGGCGGTTTCAGACGTGAACGAGGCACACGCGAAGGAAGTTATTAAACCGTATCCGTCCGTTCGCTTTGTCGCGGACCCTATGGCGCTGATCGCGGATCCGGATGTGGACGCGGTCGTTATTGTCAGCGCGGACAAAACACATGAAGAGTTCTGTCTTGAGGCGCTTCGCCTTAAGAAATTTATTTTCTGCGAGAAGCCGCTTTCCGCTTCCGCCGAAGGAGCGAGAAGAGTCGTGGATGCCGAAATCGCGGGCGGCAAGCGCCTGATCCAGATCGGCTTTAACCGTCGTTTCGACCCGGCGTACATGGAACTGAAAGATCTCGTCGTTTCCGGAAAAATGGGAGAGCCGCTGGTCGCGCACTGCGCGCACAGAAACGCGAATTACCCGGCGCCTTTTGATGATGTTGTCGCGATAACAGGAACGGCGATTCATGAAATTGATACGATGAGCTGGCTTGTAGGCGACTATTTTACAAAAGCTCAGGTCGTTTTTCCTAAAGTAACGAAATATTCTAAGAACCCCAATTTACACGATCCTCAAATTGTGCTTCTCACGACATCATCAAACATGGTTGTGACGGCTGAAATTTGGGTCAACTGTCAATACGCTTATGATATCCGTTGTGAAGTGCTTTGTGAAGATGGTACTGTAGCTCTTCCCAGACGTCCGAGAGTTGATATATGTAAGGAAAATAAATCCACAATCGGCATGACATCCGATGGACTTGGTTATTTTGAGGATTCCTATAACGCGGAATTCCAGGCGTGGGTTGACGCTTGCTCGACCGACACATATTGCGCCGGAGCCGCTTCCGCTTGGGACGGCTATTGCGCGGCGGTCACGACAGACTCCTGCCTGAAATCACAGAAGAGCGGTGTCGCGGAGCTTGTGCCGCTGACGGATCGCCCGGACTTCTATAAACAATAATTGCTCAAGGGAGGCAGAATATGAACGGTGAAACGGTTGTTGAGATGAATGACATCACTGTACGCTTCCCGGGCGTTCTGGCGCTGGACAAGGTACATTTCGACGCGAAGGCCGGAGAAGTACATGTGTTGATCGGTGAGAACGGAGCCGGAAAATCGACGATTATGAAGGTTCTTGCCGGCGTGAATACAGAATACGAAGGTGAAATCATTTACAAAGGCGAGAAAATCACGGCCAGAAGCGTTCTGGAGCAGAGATCGCGCGGCATAAGCATTATTTTCCAGGAGATGAATCTTCTGAAGAACCTGACGGTCGCGGAGAACATCTTCCTCGGAAGACAGCCGATGAAAAAGAACGGCTCCATTGACTGGTCGAAGATGAACACCGACGCCAGAGCCCTTCTGGACTCGATTAACTCGGATATCTCCGAAAAAGCCCAGGTATCCACATTGTCCGTCGGTCAGTCGCAGATGGTCGAGATCGCGAAAGCGCTTTCTTTCCACAGCGATATCATTATCATGGATGAGCCGACCTCGGCTCTTACGGAAAAAGAAGTCGACGCGCTTTTCAAAATCATCGAGAAGCTGAAAAGCGATAACGTCGCGATCGTATATATATCGCACCGGCTGGAAGAAATCATGAAAATAGGGGACAGAGTGACCGTTTTCCGTGATGGCAAATACATCGCCACGAAGAACATCAAAGACGTTACCGTCGATCAGATCGTGGCGCTGATGGTCGGCCGCGAGCTGAATGATTACTACCCGAAGGTGGATGTCAAGCCGGGAGAGAAACTTCTGGAAGTGAAACACCTTCAGGGCGGAGACAAAATCAAGGATGTGTCTTTCTACGCCAGGGCCGGCGAGATCACAGGATTCTACGGACTGATGGGCGCCGGGCGTACCGAGACCATGCGGGCGATTTTCGGAGCGGATCCTTATGACAGCGGGGAGATTATCATAAAAGGCAAACCGGCGAAGATTCGAAGCTGCGAGGACGCGAAGAAGCAAGGCATCGCGCTTTTGACAGAGGACCGTAAAACGCAGGGACTGATCCTGGGATTCGATCTGAACCAGAACATTTCTCTGGCGAATGTCGATAAATATCTGGGAAAATTCGGTTTCAATTTCGCGAAAGAGAACCAGAACAACGAAAAGCTCGCGAAATCGATGAACGTGAAAACACCTTCTTTAAAGCAGAAAGCGAAGAACCTTTCGGGTGGCAATCAGCAGAAGGTCGTTATCTGCAAGTGGCTTAACACGGACGCGGATATTGTTATTTTTGACGAGCCGACAAGAGGTATTGACGTAGGCGCGAAGGCGGAGATTTATAAAATCATGAACGGCCTCAAGGAACAGGGAAAAGCGGTCATCATGGTAACCTCCGAGCTGGCGGAATGCATGGGCGTTTCCGATTGCATCTATATCATGCATGAAGGAAAGCTGACCGGTGTTCTGAAAGGAAACGACATGAAGAACATCACGCAGGAATTGATCGTCGGCTTCGCGACAGGCGCGCGGGATAATAATAGAAATGGAGAAGAAAAGGATGAAAAGTAAAAAAATAGATCTTTCCAATAAATCATCTTTTATTGTGTTGATTGTGCTCTGCGTAGTAATCTCGATCATTGAGCCCGCGTTCCACACGGCCGATAACTTTATCAATATTCTACAGCAGGTTACGGTTATCGCGGTTCTGGCTTTGGGCGAGAATATCGTCATCTTTACGGGCGGCATTGATATTTCCGTTGGCTCCACGGTCGCTTTTTCCGGTATTGTCATGGGCAAGATCATCGTGGACAACCATATGAGCCCGGTACTTGGCATAGCGGTGGCGCTTCTTGTGGGTATCGGCTGCGGAACTTTTAATGGCATTATGATTTCCAAATTCAAGCTTCAGCCGATGATCGCCACGCTGGCGATGATGTCGATCGGAAGAGGCGCGGCGCTTACAATCGCCGACGGCAAGACTATTACCGGTTATTCCGATGGCTTCCGCTGGATTGGTAAGAACAACATCCCCGGAACACAAGTGCCGGTACAGATCCTTTTCATGGTTATTCTTTTCGCGATTATGTATTACGTGATGAAATACCGCAAATTCGGGCGTTACATTTACTCCATCGGCGGCAACGAGGAAGCGACCAGGCTTTCCGGTATTGATGTAGTGAAATATAAGACTTTGGCGTATTCCTTATGTGGGTTTTTCGCGGCGATCGCCAGCATTATCCTGGTGGCGAAGCTGAACTCGGCGCAGTCCACGGCGGGTCAGGATTACGAGATGGACGCGATCGCTTCCTGCGTAATCGGCGGCACATCGCTTCTCGGCGGCTTCGGCTCCGTGTGGGGGACTCTGGTCGGCGCGATCATCATGATCGTGATCCGGAACGGCCTGAATTTGCTGAACGTGTCCTCGAATCTTCAGAAGCTTGTTATAGGCGTTGTTATCCTGCTGGCTGTACTGGCGGATTCCATTCATATGAAAACAACGAAGAAAAACTAAGAAAATCAGGAGGAAAAAGGTATGAAAAAAGTTAACAGGTTATTGGCAGGCTCATTGGCGATGGTATGCGCGCTTTCGATGGCGCTCACAGGATGCGGCTCAAGCGGCAGTTCCGCGTCAAGCGCAAGCGACAGCTCGAGCTCAAGCGGTAAGACAGTAAAGATCGCTTATATCGTTAAAGCGAAGACGGACGAGTTCTGGACCAACATGGAAAAAGGCGCGGAATCCTACGCCAAGGAAAAAGGAGTCGAGGTTGATTTCCAGGCTCCGGAGAAAGAGACAGATGTTGAGAAGCAGGTACAGATGGTGGAGAACGCGGTAGCGAAGAAATATGACGCGATCATTCTTTCCGCGGCGGACTCTAAATCACTCGCTCCCGCTGTTAAGAAAGCGAACGACGCGAATATTCCGGTTATACTTGTAAATGACACGATGGATCAGTCCGCGCTTGACGCGGAGGGCGCTCATGTTGAGACCTATGTGGGTATCGATCAGTACGAGGCGGCGGCTCTGGCCGGCAAATACGCGGCTTCGACGTACGCGGACGCGAAGGTTCTTTATCTCGAAGGAATCTCCGGAGTGCAGGCGCATGAGGATCGCCTTGCCGGATTCAAGGATCAGTGCTCTTCATACACAGTTGTCGCTTCTCAGAGCGCGAAATGTGATCGCAACGAGGCTTTTAATGTAATGCAGAACGTGCTTCAGTCCAACCCGGATGTCAACATGGTATGGGCGATCAACGCTGAGATGGGCCAGGGCGCTGTTCAGGCTATCGACCAGATGGGCTATACCGGCAAAATCCACGTATTTGATTTCGACGCTTCCTCAGATGATATCTCCGCTATTGAGTCCGGAGCGCTGACAGGAACCATCGCGCAATACCCGAACCTGCAGGCGGAAGCGGCTATCCAGGCATGCCTTGACAAGCTGGACGGAAAAACACTGGAAGCGCATATCGTAACGAAATCCGAACTGATCACCAAAGACAACGTCGCTGATTTTAAAGCGAGCCAGAACTAATACCGACAAAGGAGAATATGAAATGAAAAAAGTAGCGTGTATCGATACCCTTTATACGGAAATCCCGTTTCTTGAGAGATTCGCGGCGGCGAAAAAAGACGGATTTGACTATGTGGAATTCTGGAGCTATACAGACAGAAATACGCGGGAAATGAAGAAAGCCTCCGAGGACGCGGGAATGCCGATCAGCGGGTTTAACGGGGACGCCGACTTTTCTCTGGTAGACCCGACACATAAGGAAAAATACCTCGCGTATCTCCGCCAGTCTCTGGAGACGGCGAAAGAATTGAATTCCTTAAGCGTCACGATCCACTCCAACGCGCTTGGCGACGGAGGTGTCGTCGTGAATCATTACGACGAGCTTTCGGACACCGTGAAGATCTGCTCTATGTTCGACATGCTGAAGGAAGCCGCGAAATTGGGCGAAGAGTATGGGATCAATTGCAATCTGGAAGCGTTGAATATCACGACGGACCATGTGGGCAATTTCCTGAAAAACACCCGTATGGCCGCGGAGATGATCCGCCTGATCGGATCTCCCAGACTTCACATTCTCGATGACATTTATCATATGCAGCTGAACGAAGGATCGATCTGCGATAACCTCACGAACTATATCGACACGATCGGACATATCCATATCGCCGACGCGCCCGGGCGTCATGAGCCGGGCACAGGCGAGATCAATTATAAAAACGTGATCCGCCATCTGGCGAAGCTGGGATATGAAGGCACCGTTGGCTTCGAGCTCTTCCCGGCGACCGACACGGCGACAGCCGTGAAGGCCATTATGGATATCTTTTAATTTGCCCTTAACTTACCCCTTTAAAGTAGAATGGAATGACAAAAAGCCCATTGCCCGGGCTTTTTTGTCAATAAAGGAGATTAAATATGTTTAACAACGTAAAAATTGGAATTGCTCCGATTGGGTGGACCAATGATGATATGCCAAGTTTGGGAGGAAATTTAACATTTGAGCAGATGATATCCGAGGCCGCTCTTGCTGGATTTCAGGGAACTGAGGTTGGAGGAAAATTTCCCGCGGATCCTATAGAACTCAATAAGGCTCTTGACTTACGAGGAATTAAAATTGCCAGTCAATGGTTTTCGAGCTTTTTATGTTCCATGCCGTATGAGGATAATGAGAAGGCTTTTGTGAAACAACTTGATTTTTTGGAAGCGGTTGGCGCGAGTCGCGTTAATGTATGCGAGTTGACGGGATGTCTTTTCGCGGAGGAGACGTCAATGTTCGGCGGAAACAAACCGGTCGCGACAGACGCGCAATGGGAAGAACTCTGCGAAGGACTTAATAAATTGGGGAAAATCGCTACGAATAGGGGTTTTAAGCTATGTTACCATCATCATATGGCAACAATTGTTCAGACATTTAATGAAACAAAACGACTCCTTGACTCAACAGACCCCAGATATGTGTATCTTTGCTATGATACGGGACATTTTGCTTTTTCAAAAGAGGATCCGGTAAAAGCGGCCAGAGAATTTGGCTCGAGAATCGGACATGTACATTTAAAGGATATCCGTCCTGAAAAAAGAGAGCAGGCATATTTGGAAGGTTACAAATTCCGCAAAGCGGTGCTGGAAGGATGCTTTACTATTCCCGGAGAAGGCATGGTAGATTACGCGGGCGTGTTTGAAGCGCTATGTAAGGCGCGTTATGAAGGATGGTTCATTGTTGAGGCGGAACAAGATCCCGCGAAAGCTAATCCGTTTGAGATGGCGCTAAAGGCAAGAAAATTTATTAAAACTACGGCGGGAATTTGATGAGTTAATACGCGAGTGGATTTTTATGACATCTATATTTGTCCCTTAACTTACCCCTTTTAAATTAGAATGGAATAACAAAAAAAGCCCATTGCCCGGGCTTTTTTTGCGTGCGCCTGGCGGCGCACGTCACTAACGGGTGAAAGTCCCGAATCCGCCCTAGTAGGGGAAAGGATACAGCCAAAACCAAGGGTGTCCATCGTGAGGTGGAATCTGAAGGAAGGTGGAGGCAAATCTCTGGTCTGACGAACAGAAATCACATCAGGCTATGGTTAAGGATAAGACTGCGTAACAAGTCAAAGTCCAAATACTACTCGGAATTAACTATAGTAAATGTGGCAGACGCGTGGAGAGAAAGCGACGTGTGGTACCCAGGGAGGTCTCGTCAGCGAATGGAAACAGAGTATGAAATTCGTGAGTAACAACGAATGGCGAGAAGTCAGCAGAAGCCATAGTAAACCAATGACTTAAGGCATTGGCGAAGGGCTGAACTTTAGGAGATACAAGCAATGAATGTAACTGAAAGTAGATTTAAGAACAGACAACTTCATATAGAAGACTATCCGCGAATGGTATCCGCGGAACAGAAAGAGTACGCGGAAGTGTTCGACTACGGGAAGATTACTGAAAAGAGCGGTATCATCACAGACTATTGGACGGACAATCTTTTGGATTTGATTTTACGAAAAGAAAACCTAAACAAGGCTTATAAAAGAGTAAAAGCAAACAAGGGAAAAGGTGGAATCGACGGTATGCGGGTGGATGAACTACTACCCTTCTTAAGAAAAAACCAGGAAACCCTAGTCCAAGAGATAAGGGAAGGCAAATATAAGCCAAACCCAGTTCGAAGGGTAGAAATACCCAAAGAAACGAAAGGTGAGTTTCGAAAGCTTGGAGTTCCAACTGTGGTTGACAGAGTTATACAACAGGCAATCATTCAGGAACTCGCGCCAATCTACGAGGAGCAATTCTCGGACAGCAGTTCTGGATTTCGACCGAAAAGAGGGGCACATAATGCCCTCAAGCAGTGCCAAAAGAATGTGAACGATGGCTATGTATATGTAGTAGATATGGACTTGGAAAAGTTCTTTGATACGGTATGCCAGAGTAAACTGATTGAGGTACTCAGCAGAACCATTAAAGATGGCAGGCTGATTTCTCTCATTCATAAATACCTGAACGCGGGAGTTATCGCGAATGGAATGTTTGAGAGAACAGAAATAGGAATGCCCCAAGGTGGACCACTTAGTCCATTACTAAGTAACGTTATGTTAAACGAGCTGGATAAGGAACTTGAGCATAGAGGACACAGATTTGTCCGCTACGCGGATGATTGTATGATTTTTTGTAAGAGCAAGAAGAGTGCTGATAGAACCTTAGAAAACATTCTTCCGTTTATCGAAGGGAAACTCTTCCTGAAAGTGAATAGGAAGAAAACAAAGGTGGCTCATATCAGCGAAGTCAAATACCTTGGATATGGTTTCTACAGAGTCAAGGGTAAATGCAGATTCAGAGCGCATCCGAAGTCAGTCGCAAAGATGAAAGACAAAATTAGAGAACTGACGGATAGAAATAACGGGATGAGTAACGCGAAGAGAGAAGAAAAATATCAACAGTACGCGCGGGGATGGGTAAATTATTTCAAACTCGCGGATATGAAAGGACTTCTCAAATCTACCGATGAGTGGGCAAGACGCAGAATTAGAGCGATCTATTGGAAGCAATGGAAGAAAATCAAAACGAAATACAAGATGTTGAAAGCGCTTGGAATGGAGCAATGGAAAGCAAAGGAACTTGCCTGTAGTAGAAAAGGATACTGGAGAATGGCAAAAGTGCTAAATTCAGTATTCACAAATAAAATAATAGCCAAGCTGGGATACACATCCTTACTTGACTATTATCTGATAGTCTATGAAAACTAAGGAACCGCCGTGTACCGAACGGTACGCACGGTGGTGTGGGAGGACGGTAAATAAAATAATTATTTACCTCCTACCCGATTGTTCTTTTTTATTCTTGCGCGCGGCCGCCCCACAGGACGTTCAGCTTTAACGCCAGACGTATTTGAAACTGAATCTCGCTGTCGTTCAAATCCGCGTTCATAAGAGAGCGGATTTTGTCCAGCCGATATACCACGGTATTGTAATGGGTAAAGAGCTTTTCGGACGTGTTTTTGACACTGCAGCCTGTCTCCATGTAAACGGTCAAGGTGGTCAGTAGATTGCTTTTGTGCCGGATATCGTACTCCTTGACCGGCAGCAGGAAACGATCGCTGAATTCGCGCGAGGACTGGTTGTCGGGTATCATGGAAAGCAGGAAAAGGACACCAAGCTGATCCGATGTGATAAAAGGCGAATGGATTCCGCATGTCTTGCTGATGGCGCTGTTTCTCTCCGCGATGGCGTACGCTTTTGGAATTTCATATATGGGACGAGGCGGGCTCATACAGAAACTCATGCTTTCTTTCTTGAGGATGCGCTGTATCTTGTGACCGATCTGAGAAAGCTTTTCCTGATAATCCTCACCGTCGATTTTCTCAAATAAGAGAATCATAGCGCCGTTTCTCAACACCACGGCCATATTACTGTCGAAGCTGTGTATGATGTGCTGTATAATAAATATTTCACCGACCTGAAACGCGCTTTCGGGATCGTTGATATTCACGAAGGAAACATAATATTCTTTTCGGGGAGAGAAAGAGTATCCAAACAAAGCGGCTTCCGCGCAAATATCCGTGCCGTTGTCCAGATTGCCCCGAAGAAGATCCATCACGAATTTGTACTCATATTGCCGGCGAATGCGCCGAAGAGCCGACGTGTTTTTGATTTCCAGGGATAGCACTCGGCTTATTCGGTCCAGCGGCAGGAAATCCGGCATAACATTGGAAGAGCCGATTTTCAAAAGCAGTACTTGAAAACTGGAGCTGTCGGCTGTGTGAACACTCTCGCGGGAGAATGAATAAGGCGTATTATCATAGAGTATGGTGAATTGCTCGCTCTCGATTCCTTAAAACAAATCACGCAGAAGCTCTTCCTGCACATATAGGGGCAGAATAGAACGTGTGTCATCGCTGATCAGCAGCTCACCGATGTCATTAAAAATCAGCAGGCGATTGCCGATAATCTTCTCGGCCCGCGGAATAAACTGTTTAAGATCCGGGTTTTCGAGCAGGATATTGATCAGCGCGTCGGTCTGCTTCTGCTCTTCGCGGAAAGCGGCTACGTTCTTCTCCAGAACCTTGGCGGCGACGTCCCGGGTAATATTGGAGAAAATCGCCTCGATTGGCAGCTGTATCAGAAGAAAATCCAGACTTCTCGCGTAAACGACCGCTTCACTGGGAATTTCCTGATAGCGTCCGGGCTTGACGCAAAGCGCGACAATACCTTTGCCGCTCAGCTCTTTTATATTTCGTTTCATCAGTTCTGTATCGTTTCGGAGCAGATGGCCCGTAGTAATCACGATATCGCCGCTCCGGGCCCATTCCGCCATGTTCTCTGCCTCAATTACGGTCGCTTTGGTGATTGGAATATTCTCGGAAGCCGCGCCGGCTAATATGGTGGAACGCGTCATGGATTCCAGCCGCGTGAGATCTTTTACCGAGAAAAAACTTGATTTCGCGTACATGAATAGTCCCTCTCTGCCTCTGTAAAGTTACAACTAATTTTATAGCTATATCACAAAAAGCGCAAGCAGAATTGTAGAAAAAACGGCATAAAATTTGTGAAAAATGTCAATAAAATGAAAAATATCCTTGAATAAATTGATATAAAAATAAATTCACAGACTTTAATTTGTGAATGAGTCACAAATAAAGTTATAAATGTTGTCGGCGCGTCATATTGTTTCGAAAAACCGTCCTATCATATAATTGGTTTAACTTTTAAATGTGAGGATGGAGGGAAAGTAATGCGAAGACTAGGCAGAATTTTCAGAAACGATGGCAAAACGGTAATTGTCGCGATGGATCATGGCATGGGCTTGCCGGTCAATCCGGCGCTTGATGACACCGGCCGGATTCTTCGTCAGATCGTCGCCGGAGGCGCGGACGCGATTTTAACGACGGTCGGTATCGCGAAACGTTACGAGGATGAGATTAAAAATATTGGTCTGCTATTGCGGATGGATGGAGGCGGTTCTTGTCTGAACTCGGACGATGAGTCTCCTGATTTGCTTTATACCATGGAAGAAGCGGTCCGGATCGGAGCGGACGCCGTAGTCTGTATGGGGTTCCCCGGCGCGCCTTATGAGCATCAGTGCATGAGAAACCTCGCGGAGCTGGTGGAAATGGGCCATGAATATGGAATTCCTGTTATGGCGGAAATGCTGCCGGGCGGTTTTTCACCGGAGATTCCCAATTCGGTCGATAACCTTGTCATTACGACCAGAACGGGCTGCGATTATGGAGCGGATATTATTAAAACAAGCTATACCGGTCCTAAGGAAGAATTCAGGAAGGTCATCGCGGCTTCGTATAAGCCGGTCGTGATTCTGGGCGGCGAGAAAGCCAAAGATCTCGAATCTTTATACGTCTGTATCGAAGACGCGTTAAGTGTCGGCGCGTCCGGCGTCGCGATCGGGCGGAATGTCTGGAAGAACGAGGACCCGGAAGCGGTCACCAGAGCGCTTGTGGCGCTGGTTCACGGCAACGTTAAAGCGGCGGAGCTTTTGAACGGTCGGGAGGCGTAGAGATGATTTCTGAAAAAATTAAAGCGCTCGTTGTCACGGAAAAAAATAAAGTGGAGGTACGGGAGGTTTCGACACCGCGGGAAACGGAAGGCGAAATACTTGTGAGGAACGAGAAAGCCTTGATCTGTACCTGGGAGCAAAGAATTTTTACCGGGCAGGATGTAGCGCCGCCTTTTGTGCCGGGACACGAAATTTCAGGAACGGTAGCGAGAATACCGGAAAACACGTTCACGACGCTTAAAGTGGGAGACCCTGTTGTGGTTAAAACCTACGATAGCTGCGGAGAGTGCGAGTTTTGCTACAGGGGCGAGGACAATCTTTGCTCGGGAAAAAGCAAAAAAAGATTCTATGACGGGATTCCGGGGGCCGGCGGCATGGCGCAGTATATCGCGATCGCGGCGAACCGCGTGTTCGCGATGCCGAAAGCCGATGTGAACCTAGATACCGCGGCGTTCGCGGAACCGCTCGCGTGCTGTCTTCACAGCATGGAGCAGGCGAACATCGAGTTTGGCGAGGATGTCGTGATCGTTGGCGGCGGAATTATGGGACAGCTGCACAGTATTCTGGCCAGACTTCGGGGCGGCCGGGTCATTCTCGTGGAACCGGATCCGGCAAGACGCGATATGGCGCTAAGAATGGGCGCGCGTGACGTGATCGACCCGATGACGGAGGACGCCAAGACGAAGATACTGGAGCTGACGGAAGGCCGCGGCGCCCATGTGATTTTTTACACGGTAAACGTCCTGAAGCTGGCGGAAGCACTGATATCGCCTGTTTTGGCGGGAAACATGGACTGACATCGTGGGTTTTTACGGTTCTTTCCATCCGAGCGGGAATATCGAGATCGACCCGAATAAAATTCATTACAGCGAAAAACTGCTGACCGGCTCGTACAGCCCGACCGTGAAAGGCTTTTGGATGGCGTCGCGGCTTTTGGGGCTTGGCCTTGTGGACACGGAACCTTTTATTTCGGCGCGTTATAGGATGGACGAGTGCCAGACAGCCTTTGAGGAGGCTCTGAAAATGAGTACCTATCGCGTCCTGATCGATTTGTGGAAGTAGTGGTGAGAAAAATGGTCGATGTAATTATTGTCAGCCACGGCGCTTACGCGGCGGGACTTAGAGAAGCGGCGGAGATGATTCTCGGCGAGCAGGAACGGGTTACTGTAATGGGTTTATATCCCGGCGAGACAAGGGAGTACTTCACGGATAACCTGGAACGCGTGATCGATGAGCTCGCGACGCCCAAAAACACGCTGATATTGGCGGATCTCAGAAGTGGAACACCTTTTAACGCCTCGATGATGATGGTGCTGAAAAAAGGCGTGACCTGCGTGGCGGGCGTTAATCTGACGATGCTTTTGGAAGTCTTGTCAGCGAGAGACGAGCGGGGTATCGAGGAGATGGCAAGTATCGCGGTGAAGGCCGGAGTGGAAGGCATCATCGATTCCGATACGCTGAAACTGCGCGAGCTTAAGTAAAGGAGCGGTCGTATGAGTATCGTATTGTATCGTATTGATGACAGGTTGGTGCACGGACAGGTGATGACGGCGTGGTCGAAGGTGTTTGACACGACCAGGATCCTGATCATTGATGACGCCACGGCGAATAACCCGTTTCTGGTCCAGGTCATGAAGATGGCGGTTCCGGGCGATTATCATGTCGATATTGTCGGCATGGCCGACGCGGCGGCTAAAATCGCGGGTGATCCCGCGGACAAGAGAACCATGGTATTGGTAAAAGAGCCTAAAACGATTTTGGAGCTTCAAAAACAAGGGGTGGAAATCAAAGAGTTAAACGTCGGGAATATGGGCGCGGCGCCGGGAAGGAGGGTCGTCAACCGCAGTCTGCAGCTCACGGGGGATGAGTATCAGACATTAATAGACATACAAAGCAACGGAACACGCGTATACGCGCAGATATATCCCGATGGTAAAACGCTGGAACTGAATAAACTGAAGTTTTAACCAATATGAGAAAGGAAGAATATTATGACATGGTTACAGGCAATAGTAGTCGCGTTCCTTTATTATTTCGCGGACGCTCCGTTCTTCTTCGGTGAAGGTTATTACGTTCTGCAGCGGCCTGTTGTGGCCGGATTGCTCGTAGGCCTTGTGATGGGTCAGCCGGTTCAGGGCGCGATCATCGGCGCTACGATCAACTTGATTTTCCTTGGTCACATGAGTGTGGGCGGATCCATACCAAGCGATATGGCGCTCGCCGGATATGTGGGAACCGCGTTCGCGCTGGCTCTTAACACATCGACAGAGGTCGCTCTTACAATGGCGGTTCCGATCGGGCTTCTGGGAACCATCGTATGGGTCGGCAGGATGAGCTTTTCATCTATTTTCGCCCATTGGGCGGACAGCTACGCCGAAAAGGGAGACGTAAAAGGCGTAATGCTGATGAACTGGCTTCCGACACAGGCTATCCTTTTCGTGTTCAAGATGATCGTGGTAACGCTGATCTGCGTGTACGGCAGCGAATTTGTCGGAGGCGCTCTGGCGAATATCACAGGCAGCCCGCTTTTTAACGGCTTATCCGTAATCGGCGGCATGCTTCCCGCACTTGGTATCGCGCTGAACCTGAGAGCGATTCTGAAAAAAGAAACATGGGCGTTCATGCTGGCCGGATTTCTTCTTGTCGCTTATGGAAAGATCAGTATTATCGGTGTCGCGCTTGTCGGAGTTGTCTGCGCGATGGTTTATCTTACCATGGGCAAATCAGATGAGGAGGTAGCGTAATGGGTGAAAATAAACTGACGAAAAAAGATGTAGAGCATTCTTATTGGCTGTGGCAGTTCTTCTCACACGCGAATTATAACTATGAGCGTATGCAGGGCACGGCGTTCGCGATGTGCATGGCTCCGATTATCCAGAAGCTGTATCCGAACAACAAGGAAGAAGTGAAAAAAGGCCTGAAACGCCATCTGGTATTTTTCAACACAGACCCGAACCTGGGATCCGTTATCCATGGGGCGACGATCGCCATGGAGGAGCAAAGAGCGAACGGGGCCGATATTTCGGATGACACGATCAACGCGTTCAAGACCGGACTGATGGGCCCGATGGCCGGCATAGGCGACTCAATTATTCAGGGCGTTGTCATTCCGATTATCGTGGCGCTTGGTATCAGCCTTTCCATCGCGGGAAATGTGTTTGGCTCAGTCCTTGTTCTGGTCGGTCTTCCGATCATTCTGATGCTGATTGCCCATTCCTCCTGGATGTATGGCTATAAGCTTGGCAGCACGGCCATTACGAGTATACTTTCCGGCGGTAAGATGAAAAAATATATCGGAGCCGCCAGCATTCTCGGCTGTATGGTCATGGGCGGCCTGATTTCGAATTATGTCAGCTTTACGATGCCGGTTCAGTTCAATATCGGTCAGGTTCCGTTTAACCTTCAGACGGACCTGTTCGACGCGATCATGCCGAACATCCTGCCTCTGACATTAACCCTGATTATCTATAAACTGTCGACAAAGCAGGTCAAAGCGTGGAAGATCCTGGTTGGCGTCGCGGTGATCGGGCTTGTGTTCGGCGCCCTGGGTATTTTCGGGACGGCGTCATAAAATAAGGCATTCATTTGTCGGATTGGGGGACGATTGTGTGCGGAAAAAAATCACGGTCGTGCGCGACAAATCGGGACTGCACGCGAGACCTGCCGCGTGTATTATGAAAGAGGCGAAAAAATATAAATCAAGCGTGATGATCAGGCATGGAGACCAGGAATGCAGCGCGAAAAGCCTGCTCGCGATACTTGGTATGGGAATCGGGTACGGAGAAAAAATACAGGTCATCTGTGACGGGCCGGACGAGTCGGAGGCGCTCGAGGCGTTGACAGGTCTTTTGGAGACGCCTGGTTCTTCGGAATAATCTCATTCCTTATGAGTCAATTACGCGTCCTGTCCCTCCGGAGGAATTGGCGCTGCGCGCCATTTCCCATATGGGGGGACAGGATGTGTTTTGACACACTTTTATACAAAAGCCGGATTTCTTTCCAATATTGGAATACGCGAAAGTTGACGAAAAACCGAGCCGATTAGCGAAAATGACAGAAAAACTGACGGGATTTTTTGTGAAATCGCCGAAAAATTTGAAATTGACAGACGAGAAAAGGTATGCTAGACTTGACGTATCAGAAAATTGAATAACTATTTAAGGTCTCCGTGATTTGTTTATCCTTTGTGATTAAGCGAATTGTACATCCTGTCCTGCTTGTGGAGGGAGTGACACCGTGTGTCAGAATCCACTATGTGAAGAGGACGGATGTATTTTTTTACCCTTTTTTACTTAGTGAACCCAAATTTGTAGGAGGCGTTAAATTATGATGACTTCTGTAAATAATAATTACTTGAATAGTTTTCAAATTTATAGAGGCGGAACAAAGGCGTTCTGACGCCCATTAAGGGGCATCAGAGGGCCTTTTTGCGTACCGGAAGATTCCGGGTCTTTCGGTAAGATATAAGCAATTGCGTAAACAGGTTGTTGATATCAAAGGAGGATAAAACATGAAAAGGAAATTATGGAAAAGAGTATTGGCAATCACGGCTACTGTTATTATGACAGTGGCGCTCGCGGGCTGCGGCTCCAGCTCCAGCACGACATCAAGCTCGTCCTCGAGCGGCTCCAGTGACTCGAGTTCTACGGCGTCAAGCGGAACGAAAAGCGCTTCCGACGTTAAAGTAGCTCTGATTCTTCCGGGCAGCGCGAACGACAAAGGCTGGAACCAGGAAGCGTACGACGGGCTTAAGAAGATCGAGGCTCTTGGCTGTAAAATCGCGTATTCCGAGAACGTGGCCGCGTCGGATTACGAGACGACTTTCCGCGGATACGCGGATCAGGGCTTTACGATCATTATCGGGCATGGAACGGAATTTGAGGATCCGATCAAGACGGTCGCTCCCGATTATCCCGACACGATGTTCTGCGTGACCAGCTCTGATTTCTATCAGGAGCCGAACGTATGCTCACTGCAGAACCTGAACAATGAGCAGGGCTTCATGGCCGGCGTTGTGGCGGCTTCCGCGTCCAAGACACATAAAGTGGCGGCAATCGGCGGTATGGAGATTCCTTCGATTCAGAGTTACATTCTCGGCTTCCAGCAGGGTGTCGCGTACGTGAACAACGGAACAGTAGCGCTTACCGCTTACACAGGCGATTTCAATGACGCGACCAAAGTAAAAGAGCAGGCGAGCGCTTATATCGATCAGGGCGCGGACATTATCTCTCAGGACGCTGACGAGGCGGGACTCGGACTGTTCGAGGCCATTAAGGACGCGCCGGACGGTGTGTACGCGATTGGTTCTACCAAGGATCAGTATGAAGAGGCTCCGGGAAAAGTCCTGACAAGCGCTTTGAACCAGATCGGTGATGGCATGTGTGAGGCGGTCAAAGAATCTCTAACATCCCCCCTTGAAGCGAAATGCTACAAGTTCGGTATCAAAGAAGGCGTTATCGGCTTAGCGGATTATCATGATTGCTCGAATGTTCTGACAGATGAGCAGAAAGCGTATGTCAAAGACACGATGGCGAAGATCGCGTCCGGTGAGATTCAGGTCAAGAGCGCGCAGCAGTAAAAGATTTGTCGGAACAACGTGACTGAAACAGATATTTTACAATCAAAAAGAAAGTTTTATAATGTTGGATTGACACGAATAATTGTATGTGATAATCTTTAATCAGACAACTTAATAGCTATGTTAAGGTCTCCGTAATTGTTTACCTGTAGGTAAATCAATTGTACATCCTGTCCTCATGTGGAGGGAGTGGCACCGTGTGCTGGAATCCACAAGAGGGGACAGGATGTATTTTTTTACCCCGAACACACTACAGAGAGGTTTTCATGAGGAGGCGTTTAGCATGGTTAAGGCACAAGGAGACAGGAGCGTTTTAATATCAGGGAAGATATTGGGAGGCTCTTTTATTATTCTCACGACAGGAGGTATTTTATGAAGGCAAAGAGAATAGTAAAACCATTACTGTCGATCGCGCTCGCGTTGCTTGCCGGGGCGGTAGTGATCGCGTTGGTGGGGGAAAATCCGCTTGAGATCTACAAAGCGATGCTCTCAGGCGCTTTCGGAAGCAAAAGCGCGACGGCCACGACTTTGGTCAAGACGACAACGATGATTTTCGTAGGCTTAAGCTATGGTTTCGCTTATAAAGGCGGCCTCGTCAATATCGGAATTGAGGGCCAGCTTTATATGGGAGGGCTTTTATGCTCTCTGGTCGCGATTTACGTGAAGCTTCCGTCCATTATTCATATTCCTCTTTGCCTGTTGGCCGGATTTGTAGGCGGAGCTATATGGGGCGGCATCGTGGGAATTCTCAAGATTCGCTTTAAGGCGAGCGAGATGATCACCACGGTTATGATGAACTATATCGCGGTTTATATTGTCGAGTATATGGTGAATGGCCCGATCAAGGAACCGAAGGGCACGTTCCCGCAGAGCGAGAAGATCCAGACGACCGCGCAGCTTCCGAATCTGATTCCGAAGACGCAGCTGACGATCGGACTGATTCTGGCGATCATCGCGGTCATCCTTTATATTATTTACTGGAAATACACGTCTTCCGGATTCGCGATTAAAATGCTGGGATCCAGCCAGAGCGTCGCGAAGTACGCGGGCGTTCCCGTTAACAGGATGGTCATGCGGGCGATGCTCATTTCCGGCGGCCTCGGTGGTCTGGCCGGATGCATGGAGGTGCTGGGCGTACAGCATAAGATCATGGAGGGTCTGACAGCCGGCTATGGATTTGATGGTATCGCCGTATCGCTTCTGGGAGGAAACGGCGGAATCGGTATTTTCTTCTCCTCGATTCTTTTCGGAGCGCTGCGAGTCGGCGGCAACGCGATTCAGATGTTCACAAGTCTTCCGGTCGCGGTCATTTACATTCTGCAGGCGCTGGTAATTCTGTTTGTTGTCATTGATGTATTCAAAGTGAAAAGGAGGAAATAAAAATGGCGATGGTATTAAGTTTTATACGAACAGTCATGGAATCCTCTACATCGATCCTGTTCGCGGCTTTCGGCGTGCTGATCATGCAGTTGGCCGGAGTTCTGAACATTGGCGCTGAAGGAATGATGCTGGTCGGGGCGTTTTTCGGGGTCCTCGGTTCCTCTTTATCAGGAAGCGCGCTGGTCGGTACTTTGATGGCGATATTAGCGGCGGGAGTTACGGGCGTTCTGTTTGGGTACTGCACCGTCGTTAAGAAAGCGAACCAGGTCGTGGTCGGAATCGCTTTTAACCTTCTGGCGTCCGGTCTTACAACGACGATGTACCGTCATATTTTCGGTATGAAGTCTTCTTCGACAAAAGTCGCGAGTTACGTGAATGTAGGACCGGTCAGTATGCCGGTCTATCTGGGAATAGCCTGTGTGTTTATCATTACGGTATTTCTGTATAAAACAAAATATGGTCTGAAGATAAGAGGTGTTGGCGAGTATCCGCAGGCGATTGACACATTCGGGCTGAGTGTTGACAAGATTCGTTTTATCAGCGTTATCGTGGGGTCCATGCTGATCGGCGCCGGCGGCGCTTATCTGTCACTCGGGCAGCTGTCCTTCTTCACGGAGGATATGGTGACCGGCCGAGGGTACATCGCGTTGGCGGCCGTTATCTTCGGACGCTACACACCGCTCGGCACATGGCTCGCGGTGCTTGTCTTCGGTACCGGCGAGGCGATGGTCTACCGATTCCAGGCGGCGGGAAGCGGCGTGCCCACACAGCTGATTCTGATGATTCCGTATCTGCTTACGGTTATCGTGGTAGCGCTCTTCGGCCAGAAAGGTGAAGGTCCCGCGTCACTTGGAGTTCCGTTCCTTAAGAACGCGAAGGAGTAACCGCTCACAAGGAAGAATTCTTAAGGGAAGAAGGAGAATACACTATGGCTGAAATGCTTGAAATGAAAAATATAACGAAATCGTTCGGCGGTGTCAAGGCGAATACGGATGTCAGCCTGCGCGTGCCGGAAGGCAGCGTGTACAGTCTCCTCGGTGAGAACGGAGCCGGGAAAAGCACGCTGATGAATGTCCTCTACGGCTTGATCGAGGCGGACAGCGGCGAGATTCTGATCGAGGGCAAGCAAGTAGAGATTCGCTCCCCGAAGGACGCGATCGGATATGGCATCGGTATGGTGCATCAACATTTTATGCTGATTCCGGCGCTTTCCGTCGTGGAGAATATTATCCTCGCGATGGACGAGACGAAGGGGATTTTTATTGACAAGGCGAGCGTGACGGCGCGCGTCAAAGAGCTTTCCGACCGATATGGTTTTAATATCGATCCGGAAGCGATTGTAGGTGATCTTTCGGTAGGACAGCAGCAAAGAGTCGAGATCGTGAAAGCGATTTACCATAACTGCCGTCTGCTGATCCTCGATGAGCCGACCGCGGTATTGACGCCCCAGGAGACGGAAGAGCTTTACCTGATCATCGATCAGTTCCGGAGTGAGAATAAATCTGTTATCTTTATTTCTCATAAATTACATGAGGTTATGCACGTAAGCGACGAGATTAGTGTTCTGCGCGGAGGCGAGTTGAAATACACGATTCGCAAGGAAGACACGAACGAGGACGAGCTTGCCTCGTACATGGTCGGCAAGAAAGTGAATTTTGTGGTCAACAAAGGCGAGATGCGCCCGGGCGAAGTAGTGTTGGATGCGGCCGGTGTCACGGTCCGCGGGCATAAGGGCAATATCGTTGTCAATGATCTGGGCCTCCGGGTAAGAGCGGGCGAGATTTACGGAATCGCCGGTGTCGACGGCAATGGTCAGACAGAGCTCGCGGAAGTTATTACCGGACTCCGCGAGGCGGAGAAAGGCTCCATCATGATTCTGGGCAAGGAAACATTGAATCACCAGCCGGGCGAAATTTTGTCGCTCGGAGTGTCGCATATCCCGGAAGACCGTCAGAAAATGGCGATTATGATGCGCGAAAGTCTGATGACGAATATGATCATTTATGATTATAAAAATCCGGATTATAAGAAAGGACCTTTTATCGACTGGGGCAAGGAGCGGAAACACGCGGAAGATATTATCACAAAATACAATATTAAAGCGCCGGGTCTGTTGGCCAATATCGAGTATCTGTCCGGCGGCAATCAGCAGAAGGCGGTCGTGGCGAGAGAGCTGGAGAAGAGTCCGAAGCTTCTTCTGGCCGTGGACCCGACCCGAGGCGTGGACATCGGAGCCATCGAGTTCATACACAGTGAAATTGTGAAGGCGAGAGACGCGGGGTGCGCGGTTCTCCTGATTTCTTCCGAGCTGGATGAGATTATGGCGCTGAGTGACACGATCGGCGTAATATACGAAGGCGAGATTATCGGCGAAATGGACAGGAAAGACGCCACGATCGAGAAAGTGGGCCGCTATATGGCCGGCATGAGGGACAAAGAAAGCGCTGGGATGGGGGCATAATCTAAACATGAGTGATATGCTGTTAAAAAACGCGGTAATCGTGACGGTGGATCGGGACAGGCGTATCCTTTTCCACGGGGCGATGGCCGTAAAAGGCGACAGAATTGAGGAAGTCGGCGCGAATGACGAGCTTACCGCGAAATACAAGGACGGAAGACGCGTAGTCGACTGCGGCGGGAAGATTATTTTTCCCGGTTTTATAAATACGCACAATCATCTTTTCCAGACACTTCTGAAAGGACTCGGGGACGACATGGTCCTTTCGGACTGGCTCCGGACGATGACGTTTCCCGCGGCGAGCTTCCTGAATCCGGAGGATTGCTATTACGGGGCGGCGCTGGGAATTATGGAAGGCATTCACAGCGGGATGACAACTGAGGTCGACTACATGTATCCTTATCCGAGAGAAGGACTCGACGAGGGGATTCTGAGAGCCTACAAAGAGTTCGGAATCCGCGGCGTGTACGCGCGCGGCAGTATGGATGAAGGCTTTGATTTCGGTGTCTGCCGGGGTATTTCCACGGATGTGGGAACGCTTGAGAAAAGTCTCGTGAGTCTTTTTGACACGTACCATAACACGGAGAACGGCCGGATTAAGATCTGGGCCGCGCCCGCGGCGCTGTGGTCGAATTCTGATAAAATGCTGCGGACGCTTTACGAAATCGTGAATTCGTACCATTCCGGCCTGACGGTACATGTGTCGGAGACGAAGTTCGACCGCGAGGCGACTGTGGCGCTTCATGGCAGCGCCGGTGTGGATTGTCTGGAGAAGCTGGGTATGACAGGCGGCAATGTACTGATGGTTCATTGCGTGTATTTGACAGACACGGATATCGCGAAGGCCGCGGCGTACGGTCTCAAGGTTTCGCACAATCCGATCAGCAATATGTATCTGGCTTCCGGCGTGGCGCCGATTCCGGAGATGATAAGGGAAGGCGTTACGGTCAGTCTGGGTGTCGATGGGGCGGCCAGTAATAACGGGCAGGATATGCTGGAGCTGATGAAGGCGACTTCGCTGCTGCAGAAGGTCTCGACCTTGAATCCGACGATTATCAGCGCCGAAAAAGTACTGGAGCTGGCGACGATCGACGGAGCGAAGGCCATCGGCATGGAGGACGAGATTGGTTCCCTGGAAGCGGGGAAGAAGGCGGATTTCGTGATTTTCAACCCGTTCCTCTCACCGAAAGCCGTGCCGGTTCACAATCCGGTCTCCACGCTGGTCTATTCCTCTACAATGAGTAATATTGAGAGTGTGGCGGTAGACGGTCATTTTGTCATGGAGAATGGGAAAATCACAGGCGTGGCAAATGAGGAGAAGCTTCTGAGAAAAGCGGACGCGGCGGCGGCGCTTCTCGCGGAAAGAGGCCAGATTACGAACAGAGGAGAAGGTCATAAGTGGATTTCTATGTCCATATAAATAAGAAGAGAAACGCGCGGGTGATAAAATGCGAGTAATTGGAAAGAGTAAGCCGATTCAGGACGCTTATCAGAAGGTGACGGGTCGTAAACAGTACACGGGTGACATGAGGCTGCCCGGAATGCTTTATGGGAGACTTTTGCTCAGTCCGGTCGCTCACGCCAGAATCCGGAGTATCGATTTCACGGAAGCGCTTTCCATACCGGGGGTAATAGCGGCGGCGTCCTATTTGAACGCGCCGCGGACGGCCTATAACAGCGCGAAGCGCTTTATAGACCATGAAGTGATTTGTAATGAGAGAATGTTTGACGACACAGTTCGTTTCGTGGGGGACCGCGTCGCCGCGATCGCCGCTGAGACAGAGGAGATCGCGGCCGCGGCAGTAAAGAAAATAAAAGTAGAGTATGAGCCCTTGCCGATCATTACGGAAATTGAGGACGCGATCAAAGAAGACGCGTATCCGATTCATCCGGGCGGGAATATTGTGGCCCGGATGAGCGCGGGTTCCGATGAGGGGCTGGAAGAAGCGTTTAAGAGCTGCGATTACGTGACGGAAGGCAGATACACGACGCCGGCGGTACACCACGCGGCGATCGAGACGCATGTGGCGCTAGCCGACTGGACGCCGGATGACCGGCTGACACTTTACTGTCCAAGCCAGAACACGTTCGCGTGGCGTGTGATTTTGTCGGATATTTTCGGCCTTTCCTATAACCGGATCCGTATCGTGTCTCCGGGTATCGGAGGGGGCTTCGGCGGAAAGCTGGAGGTGACAATCGAGCCTGTCGCGGCGCTGTTAAGCCGGATGTGCGGCAGACCGGTGAAGCTTACAATGAGTCGGAGCGATGTCATGCTTTCGACCAGAGTCCGGCATCCTTCCCTGAATTATGTCCGGACCGGCTTTATGAAGGATGGCACGGTCAAGGCGGTCGATTTCAAAATCTATATCAATACAGGCGCGTACGCCTCCAGCGCGATGAACGTGGGCGGAGCGCTTTTGCACAAGGTGTTCGCAGGCTACAAAATCGAGCATATGAGAATTCAGTCGATTCCGGTATACACTAACACGGAAATCGGAGGCGCGATGCGCGGGTACGGGTCACCACAGGTCTATTTCGGGTTCGAGCGGCAGCTGAACAAAATCGCGGATTTCCTTGGTATGGACCCGGCCGAATTCCAGATGAAAAATATGGTGGACCCCGACTCGCCGAACACGATTTCCGGCGGCATTAAGGGAAATCCCAGGCCGAAGGATTGTCTGAGACGGGCGATGGAGCTGATCGATTATAACGAGGCCCGTGAGGAACAGGCGAGAAGCCGGCAGGAAAAAGGCGAGTACGCCATCGGTGTCGGCGTGGCGCTCGGCGTTCATGGCAATAATTGTTTTGGCGCGCACCGCGACAACGTAAGCCCGATGATCAAGATGAATGAGGACGGTTCCTGTATTCTTTACAGCGGTTCCCATGAGATGGGGAATGACACGATCGGCATGCAGGCGCAGATTGTTTCGGAGATTCTCGGAATCAGCCTGGACCGGATCGACGTGATCTACGGCGACACGAGTACCTGTCTGTGGCATATCGGTGATTATTCCAGTCGCGGAGCTTACGTAATCGGAACGGCGGTCAAGCTTACCGCCGAGAAAATCCGGGTGGAGCTTGCCATCGAGGCGGCGAAGCTTCTGGATGTTTCGCCGGAGGAGATCGAGTTCGCGGACGATACCGCTTTCGTAAAAGAAGACAGGGAGAAATCCGCCTCCATTCATGACGTGATGGTATATTGTCAAAGTGTCAGTAAGCGTGAAATCTGCGTTTATAACACTTATCAGGCGGTAAGAGGCGCTTTTTCCTACGGTGTCCATATCGCCAAGGTAAAAGTAAGCCGGGTGACCGGCGAGGTAAAAATCGAGAAATACGCCGCGGTCCATGACGTTGGCCGGGTATTGAACCCGCTGATGCTGGAAGGACAGCTCGAGGGCGGCGTTTTTATGGGGCTTGGCTACGCCCTGTCGGAACAGATCGCTTATGACGAAAAGGGGAATCCCTCCGTCAAAAGCCTGAAGCATTATGGGGCACCCCGCGCGACGGACGCGCCGGATCAACTTTTCACGGATTTTATCGCTGACAAGGGCGGTGAGCCGAACGGCCCGTTTGGCGCGAAAGCGATGGGAGAGTCGCCGGTCGTGCCGGTGGCGCCGGCCGTCGCGAACGCGATTAGCGAGGCGCTCGAGATTGAGTTGGACGATATTCCGGCGCTTCCGGAACGAATCAAACGGCAATTGGATAAACAATCGAAATAAGGAGGAGGCAGTTATGGTAAAAATACTTGGTATATGCGGAAGCCCGCGGAAAAGATCGGCGTACTCGGCGCTGGAGGCGGCTCTCGAGGCGGCAAAGAATTCAGGAGAAGAGGTCGAGACAGAGCTTATTGAGTTAAGAGGCAAGAAGATCAACCCCTGTATCCACTGTAATAACTGTCTGAAGAAGAATATGGACCGCTGTACGGTCTATGAGGATGACATGACGCCTCTTTATGACAAATTCTACGAGGCGGACGGAATCCTGATCGCGTCACCGGTTTACGAGATGAACATCACCGCGCAGACCGTGATTTTTATGGACCGGTTCCGCTCCGCGTGGCTTAAAGGCATCAACGAGCCCGAGTTTTTCATGAGAAAAGTTGGCGCGGGTATTACTGTGGGCGGCACGAGGAACGGCGGCGAGGAGATGGCGATGAACGCGATCAATAACTTTTTCCTGGTACAGGGCATGACACTCTGCACGGGAGGAAACGGGATGTACACCGGACCGATGCTTTGGAACCCGGGTGACGGCACGACGATCATGGACGACCCGGAGGGCATGGAGAACGCGAGGATACTTGGTAAAAAAATGGCCATTATGGCGAGAATCATGAAGGAAGCGAAAATATGCAATCTGTAGAGCTTACGATCAATAATCGGAAATATGAGTTGATGATCGAGAAAAACTGGACACTTCTGTATGTTTTGCGCGAGGTCCTGAGCCTGACAGGCACGAAGTGTGGCTGTGGCACGAACGACTGCGGCGCCTGCCGCGTCATTGTGGACGGCGAGGCGAAGAATTCCTGCTGCCTTTTGGCCCGTAATATGGAAGGTCACTCGATCACGACGATTGAGGGCGTATCCCGCGGCAACGAGCTGCATCCGATCCAGAAGGCTTTTATCGAGAGCGGCGCGGTTCAGTGTGGTTTCTGCACGCCGGGGATGATCCTTTCCGCGAAAGCGCTGTTGGATAAGAACCTGAATCCTACGGAAGCGGAGGTACGGGAGGCTCTGGAGCCGAACCTGTGCCGCTGCACGGGTTACGTGAAAATCGTGGAAGCGGTACTTTTGGCGGCGAAGTGGATGAGAGAGGAACGATAAAGTGGAAGCATTCAGGAATAACATTCTGGGAAAATCGACACCGGTCCTGGACGCGAAGCTGAAGGTGACCGGACAGCTTCGGTACGCGGATGATTTGTTGATGCCGGGGATGCTGTATGGCAAGGTTTTGTTCAGCCCCCTGCCGCACGCGGAAATCGAGACAATTGACACGACGGAAGCGGAGAAGCTTGCGGGAGTCCACGCGGTCGTCTGTTACCGCGACTCTCCGAACAGACGCTACAACGGAAACGGGGAGGACTCGGATGTCCTGCCGTCGGAGCTTATTTTTGACAGAGTAGTCCGTTATGCAGGAGATAAAGTAGCCGCGGTGGCGGCGGAAACGCCGGAGATTGCCGCGGAGGCGGTAAGGCTTATTAAAGTTACCTATAAGGAGCTGCCTTTTTATCTGGATCCGGAGGAAGCGGCGAAACCGGACGCGTATCCGATTCACGAGACCGGTAATATTATGGAAGAAGTGAATCTTTCGGCCGGTGACGTCGAGAAGGCTCTGAAGGAAGCGGATTATGTATTTGAGGATCGCTTTGAGGTGCCGGCGGTCTATCACGCGCCGCTGGAGCCGCATGTGTCTGTCGCTTCCTACGAGGCGGACGGGAAGCTAACGGTCTACACGCCCACGCAGGACGTGTTCGGGCAGCGCAAAAACCTGGCGAAGATTTTCGATATGCCGATGAGCAAGGTCCGGGTCGTCAGCCCGGCGATGGGCGGCGGTTTCGGCGGCAAGATCGATCTGGTCACGGAGCCGGTCAGCGCGCTCCTCTCCATGAAAGCGGGACGTCCCGTAAAGGTCGTTTATACGCGCAAGGAAGACATGCGGTCGACAACGACGAGACACGCGGAGATCATTTATCTGAGAACGGGCGTGAACAAGGACGGTCTTGTCACGGCGTTGGATTATAAGGTGTATTTAAGCGCGGGCGCGCAGTCCGGGGCGACGATGAGCGTGGCCTGGGCCGCGGGCGGGAAGTTCTTCAAGCTTTTTAATATTCCCAACGCGCGGTATCACGCGATCCCTGTTTACACGAACCGGATGGTCGCGGGAGCGATGCGAGGCTTCGGGTCTCCCCAGCTCTTTTACGCGCTGAATAATCAGTTCAACCTGATCGCGCGGAGGCTGGACATGGATATCACGGATTTTGAGTATTTGAATTTCCATAAACCGAACACCAGCGACGTGAACGGCGAGAAACTGGGGAATCTGCGGATTCGTGAATGCGTGAAGCGCGGCAAGGAGCTGTTCGGCTGGGACGAGGCACTTAAGGAGCAGGAGCTTTCGAGGAAGAACGGCGGGCGTTATCGAATCGGTGTCGGCATGGCGGCGGCGCCGCATGGCAGCAGTCTGTTCGGTATAATGCCGGATACCTGCGGCGTGATGATTAAAATGAACGAGGACGGATCGCTCACCATGTTCACGGGAGTCAGTGATATGGGGAATGGCTCGAACACGCTGCAGCGGCTGATCATCGCGGAAATTCTGGGCGTTACGCCGGAACGGATCGCTGTAGTGAAAACGGACACGGAAAGCACCTTGTTCGATGTGGGCGCTTACGCGAGCCGGGGCGCGTACGTAGGCGGCGGGGCGGCCGAGAAAATCGCGAAAAAGGCGCGCGCGGCGATCAAGCGCGAGGCGGCGGAGCTTTTGTCCTGCCCGGCGCGGGAGATCGCTTTGTCCGATAATAAGGCGTACAGAAAAGACGATCCTTCGGCGGCGGTTACGATGAAGCGGATCGCGGAACACGCCCACGAGAAGGAAAGGGACATCTCTGTTTCCGGTATGTTCGGCACGAAGGCGGCTCCGATTTCGGGTGGCGCGCATTTTGTCAAGCTGCGGATCGATCTGGAGACCGGAAAAGTGGAGCCGCTGGACTATCTGGCGATTCACGATGTCGGGAAACCGCTCAACCCAATGGGGCTGGAAGGCCAGGTTCACGGTGGGATTCAGATGGGCCTCGGCTACGCGCTTTCGGAAGGTGTGGTCCTGGACGAGAAGGGAGCGGTAAAAGGAACGGGATTCAAGTCCGCCGGTCTTTTCCGGGCGGAGGCGATGCCAAGGATTCGCGTCGAGTTCCTTGACAGCTATGAGAAAACAGGCCCGTTTGGGGCGAAAAGCGTCGGCGAGTGCGCGACAGTGCCATCGGCCGGGGCGGTCGCGAACGCGGTCAGCAACGCGCTGAACAAAGAAATTTTTCATCTGCCGATCCGGGCGGAAGAAATTAAAAAATACGCGGAGACCGAGTTGACGAAATAGCGTTGAATTGGTATAATAAGGTCAACAAAATAGTTCGAAGCGAGTTCGAGAGAGTTTGGTGACCTTTTACAAAGTGTGGCTGGGCTCTTTTTTGTTCGATGAAATGCCTTGATATACGTAGTACAACATGGGCGGCGTAAGTTTGGCGACTTTTTTGAAAAAGGCCGTCAGAATTACGCCGCCTTTTTTAAGGAGGTTCCGCGTAAAATGCTGATCAGGAATGGAACGCTCGTCTCGGGAACAGAGATATTCCGGGCGGATCTGCTGGTACAAAACGGGCGGATCGCGGGTGTAGGTCCGGGAATCGCGGCCGGGCCCGGAGAGGAGATCGTAGACGCGGCCGGGTGCCTCATAATGCCGGGAGCGATTGACGCGCACACGCATTTTGATATGCCGGCGGGCGATGGGATGATGACCGCGGATGATTTTTATACCGGAACGCGGGCAGCGGTCGCCGGAGGCACGACGACGATTCTGGATTTTGCCGAGCCACAGGACGGCGAGACTTTATCGGATGGGCTCGCGAACTGGCATCGGAAAGCGGATCACAGGTCTTTCTGTGACTATGGCTTTCATATGACAGTATCCCGGTGGGATGAGGCGATGTCGAAGGAATTCGACAAGATGATTGATCAGGGTGTCACGTCTTTTAAAGCGTATACCGCTTACAAGGACAGCCTGGGCGTGCAGGACAGCGAGCTTTACTTGCTGATGAAGAAGGCGGCGGCGCGCGGCGCGCTGGTGCTTGTCCACTGCGAGAACGGGGACTTGATCGACTGCCGGGTACGGGAACTTCTGGAGACCGCGCCGGATTGTGTTATGAGCCACGCGCTTTCCCGGCCGAATCTGGTCGAAAAAGAAGCGGTGTCCCGGGTAGTTGATTTCGCGGCGCTCGCGGAAGCGCCTGTCTATATTGTGCATGTCAGCGCGAAGGAAAGCATGGAGGTCATCCGACAGGCCAGACATAAGGGGCAGAGAGTCTTCGCGGAAACCTGCCCGCATTATCTGCTTTTTAACGACGCGCAGTACGAGCTGTCCGGCCTGTGCGGCGCCAAATACGTGATGTCGCCGCCGCTTCGTAAGCTGAGCGATCAGAGAGCCTTGTGGAAATGTCTCAAGGATGGCTCAATCGACACGATTTCGACAGATCACTGCGCTTTTAACCTTCAGGGGCAAAAAGACCGGGGCGAGCATGATTTTACCAAGATTCCAAATGGTGTTCCAGGCGTGGAACACAGAGTGCTTCTGATGCTTCGCTTCGGCCAGGAACAGGGGCTGACGCTGCCGGAGCTGGTCCGGCTGCTGTCGGAGAATCAGGCCAGAATTTTCGGACTCTATCCCAGAAAAGGCAGCCTGTCTGTCGGAAGCGACGCGGATATCGTGATTCTTGACCCGAACGTTTCAAGCGTGATCAGCGCCAGGAAGCAGGTTCAGCATGTGGATTACACGCCTTACGAGGGAATCCGGGTCAATTATGGCATTAAGCATGTCTTCCTGCGGGGAGACTGGGTCGTGAAGAATGGGAAACCAGTCAGCGAAGAGCCGAAAGGCGAGTTCCTGGCGAGAAAAACGAAAGAAGGGGATGAGTAGAATATGCCACTTTTAGGAGAGAAAAAATTCGACGTAATCAATCAATCCAAACCCAGGATCGACGGCGTGGATAAGGTAACCGGAAAAGCCCGTTACGCGGCGGATATTTATATGGATGGAATGCTGATCGCGGGTGTTTTGCGAAGCCCTTACACAAGCGCTAAGGTAACGCGTATCGACGCCTCGAAGGCTCGCGCGATCGAGGGCGTGGCGGCGGTCGTGACCTTTGAGGACATGACGAAAACAAGAAGCTGGGCGAACTACCGCTATCTGACAGGCCGCGTTCGCTACCAGGGAGACTGTGTCGCCATGGCGGCGGCGGTGGACCGCAAGACGCTGGATAAGGCGCTCGCGGCGATTGAGGTGGAATATGAGGAACTGCCAGGCGTTTACACCATCGAGGAAGCGCTCGCTCCGGGCGCGCCGGCGGTGCATGACGAATACCCGGACAATATTTTCACGGACTCAGTTTTCCATATTCGTAAGGGTGATGTTCAGAAGGGCTTTGAGGAAGCGGATCTCATCGTGGAACGCGAGTATAACACTCAGTTCATTGAGCACTCTTATATTGAGCCGGAAGCGGTTCTGGCGTACAGGGATTACAACAACGGCATGATGACGGTACACGCTTCCGCCCAGAACCCGTTTTTCACGAGACATTACATAGCGGACGTGTTGGACCTGCCGATGAATAAGGTACGCCTGATTCAGGAAGTGCTCGGCGGTTCCTTCGGCGGCAAGGAAGAAGCCGTGGGACTGGTGGCCGGACGCGCGGCGTATCTGGCGAACCTGACGGGGAAGCCGGTGAAACTGGTCTTCACGAGAGAGGATTCTTTTCTGGAAAGCTCCAAACGGCATCCTTTCCGGCTGCGTTACAAAATCGGCGTGAAAAAGGATGGAAGCATCACAGCCTGGGAAGGTGAGCAGGTCGATAATTCCGGCGCCTATAACAATCAGACGCAGTTCATGAATTTCCGCGCGAACGCGCATTCCAGCGGGCCTTACATAATCGATAACGTTAAAACGGACACCTTCGGTGTCTTTACGAACAACATTCACGGCGGGGCTATGAGAGGTTACAGCTCACCGTCCCTGATCTTCGGGCAGGAGCAGTTCATCGACGAGGTCGCGGAAGAGCTGGGAATGGACGAGATCGAGTTCCGGAAGAAGAATTGCCTGAAGAGCGGCTCGATTACGGCTACAGGTGTGAAGGTCGATCACGTGATCCTGGAGGATATTCTGGATTACACAGTGAAGCAGACGGATTACAAGCGCAAACACGCGGAATACAAAGCGAACACGACAGGACGTTACCGCAAGGGCATCGGCCTTTCGATCGCGTACCGCGGCTGCGGGCTCGGAGCCGAGTCACCGGACGCCTCCGGCTGTATGATGATCATTAACGGAGACGGTTCCGTGACGATCAATTCCGGTCTGGCGGAGAACGGGCAGGGTCTGAAAACCGTGTACGCGCAGATCGCGGCGGAAGCGCTCGGAGTCAATTACGAGGATATCAGCTTCTACGGAACGGACACGCAAAGCATTCCCGACTGCGGCATGACAGTCGCGTCCAGAGGCACGGTCATGGGCGCGCAGCCCATCCGGAAGACGGGCCTTAAATTAAAGAAGATCATGCTTGAGAACACGCTGGCGATGGGCATGATTCCTTTTGACAAGATCGAGGAAGCGTACCATCTGGAGGCGGGAAGCCTGGCCTCGGAAGAGCTCACGGCGGACGACTTGGAGCTTCGGGGCGGACGAATCTGGATGAAGCAATACCCGGATGTGTCGATCGCTTTCACGGATGTCACGAACGCCTGTATCTGGACCGGCATGCAGATGTCCGCTTTTGAGTGGTTCACGCCGCCGGAATGTAAGCAGAAACATGAGGACGGGCAAGGCAAGGCATTTCCGACGTTCGCGTACGAGTGTCTCGTCGCGGAGGTCGAGGTGGATATGGCGACCGGATATGTGGACGTGAAAAAAGTCACGGCCAGTCATGATGTGGGAACCGCGATCAACCCGGCGCTGATCAAAGGCCAGATTTACGGCGGAATCCTGATGGGCCAGGGCTACGGCGTTATGGAAGACGTCGCGCCTTCCAAAGGAAAAGTCCGGAATCGGAACTTTGATTCCTATATTATCCCGACCTCGATGGACGCGCCGATTATGGACATCAATATTTTTGAGTCGGATGACCCGGCGGGAACATATGGAGCGAAAAGCGTGGGAGAGCCCGCGACCGAAGCGGTGGCCGCCGCGATCGCGAACGCGGTCTATAACGCGTCAGGACGACGGATCCGGACGAATCCGTGCGACCTGGAGAGTGTTCTTCTGGGCAAGAAGCTGACTAAATAAGGACGCGTTCACTCGCGTATGGAATGGAGAGGATGACATGTTTGAGTATGATTTCTTCCGGGCGGAAACCATAGACGATGTCCTGGGTTTTCTCGGGAAGTATAAAGAAAAAGGCCGCGTGGTCGCCGGCGGGACGGATCTGATGGTCCAGATCCGCGACAAAGACCGCCGTTTTAAGGACCTCGAGGCGGTCATGGACATCACGCCGCTGAAGCCGCTTCTGGGCCAGGTCAGCGAGGAAGGCGACGAGCTTTTGATCGGGGCGCTCTGCTCGCACACCGATTTGGAAAACAACGCGCTGATACGAAAGTATCTGGGATTCCTGTCGGAGGCCTGCTCTTTGGTGGGCTCGCCTCAGATCCGGAATATGGGCACGGTCGGCGGAAGCGTCTGCAACGCTTCACCCGCCGCGGATCCGCTGACGCCGCTGATCGCCGCGGACGCGGTGACGCTGATTCAGGGCCCCGCCGGGGAAAGAGAGATCGCTCTCGCGGACTTTTATCATAATAAAGGCGAGGTCGATCTGAAACCGGGCGAGTTCGTGAAGGGCTTCCGGGTCAGCAAGCTGGGCGCCGGGTCAGGCAGCGGCTTTGTTAAGCTGGGCAGACGAAAAGCGCTCGCGATATCAAGATTGAACGCCGCTGTCATTTTACGGATCGGCGAGGATTCTGTTATTCAGGGAGCGGCCATCGCGCCGGGGTGTATTTTCTCCGTGCCGGAGAGAGTAAAGAAGGCGGAAGAATTACTGATCGGGCAGAAACCATCGGACGGGCTTTTCAAGGCCGCGGGCGAGGCGGTTTCCGAGGAAATGATCGCCAGGACCGGAATCCGCTGGTCGACAGAATACAAGAAGCCGGCGGTCGAGACAATCGTGGCGGACGCGGTACAGAAGGCGTACCGGAACTGGGCGCTTTACGAGAGAGGAGGAGAATGACATTATGCCGGGTACAATATTAAAAGGCAGGTTTTTGATGACAAAAGAGGGCCTGAAAAAGGACTGGGGTCTGAAAATTGAGGGAAACCGGATCACTTTCGCGGGACCTTCGGAGGAGATTCCGGTAAACGATGGCGATGAGATCATCGACGCGGGTGAGCGAATGATCGCTCCGGGTTTCGTGAACGGGCACAATCATATGTATGGGTTCTTGTCTCACGGAATCACGGCGGAGGCTCTCGTTACGGAGTTTTCCAGTTTCCTGGAAGATTATTGGTGGCCTTATGTGGAGAATCGGGTGGATCCGGATCTCGCGCGCGTCACGGCACAGTGGAGCTGTGTGGAGATGATCAATTCCGGAATCACGAGCTTCACGGATATTCTGGAAGCGCCGAATTCCATACCGGGCGCTCTCGAGGTCGAGGCGGACGTGATCAGGGAAGCGGGACTCAGGGCTTTCTTAAGCTTTGAGGCGTGCCAGAGAATGGGCGAGGAAATCGGCCAGCTCGGAATCAAGGAGAACGCGGATTTTGTTCGTAAACATAATAAGCCGGGCGAGCTGGTACAGGGCATGATGAGTATTCACACGCTTTTCACCTGTGACGAGGCTTACGCGAGACAGGCGAAAAAGACGGCGGACGAGCTCGGGTGCGACATCCACATGCATTTATCCGAAAGCGTGTATGAGCCGAACTGGACCCGTGAGCATCTGGGGAAAACACCGGTCGAGTATTATAACGAGATCGGCTACCTGGGCAAAAACGTGTTCGCTTCCCAGTGCGTCAAGGTGAGCGAGAGCGAGCTGGATCTTCTGGCGGCCAGCGGGACGAGGGCAATCACCATGCCGCTTTCTAATTGTGAGGTGGGCGGCGGTGTAGCGCCGGTAACGGAGATGCTGGAGCGCGGCATGAAGGTATCCATCGGAACCGATGGCTATATCAATAACTTCTTCGAGGTCATGCGAGGCGCGTTCCTGATTCATAAAGCGTATCGGGAAGACCCGCAGGCGATGCCGGCGAAGACCGTGTACGAGATGGCGACTTCCATGGGCGCGGAAGCGATGGGCATTCCGGACGCCGGACGGCTTGAGGCAGGATGCCTCGCGGACGTGATCACCATTGATCTGGACACGCCGACACCGATCAACGAGCATAATGTTTATGACCAGCTGATTCTTTTCCGCAATCCGGAAAACGTGAACGATGTCATCGTGGATGGCAAATTCCTGAAGAGGGATGGCAAGATTCTTACAGTAGACGCCAAGAGCGTTAAAGAAGAGCTCCGCGCGAAAGCGGCGCGTTTTTGGACAGGCAAATAAAAAATCTTATATGAGGTGATGGCTATGTTTAAAGAAGAAAATCTTAAAGGCGCTGATATTAAAACTTCTCTGTGCGGGATTCCTCTTCGCACGCCGTATATCCTGACTTCCGGCCCGTTGTCGTACGCGGCGGAAGGCATGATCCGCGCGCACCAGGCAGGCTGCGGCGCTGTCGTGACTAAAACGATTCGTCTCGGCCGCGCGATTAATCCGGTACACCATATCGGAATGCTCGGAAGTAACTCCTTGATCAACTGCGAGAAATGGGCGGATTCCGACCGTCTGCAGTGGTATGAGAGAGAAATCCCGATGACTAAAAAAGCCGGCGCGGTCGTAATCGCCTCCGTCGGGCACACACCGGAAGAAGCGAGAGCGATCGTAGAGGACGCGGAGCGCGCGGGAGCGGACATGATTGAGCTTGTCAGCTACGCCGAGGCGACTCTTCTGCCGATGCTGGACTTCACGAAAGAGCACGTGAATATTCCGGTCATCTGCAAGCTTTCCGCGAATTGGCCGGATACGGTCGGTACAGCCCGCAAATGTCTGGAGCACGGCGCGGATGGTCTGTGCGCTAACGATTCCATGGGCCCGACGCTTAAAATCGATATCAAGAACGCGCGTCCCGAGATGATGGGCTCCGGCGGCTATGGCTGGATGAGCGGCGAGTGCGTCCGTCCGATTTCCCTGCGGATCAACTCCGAGATTTCCCGCAATCATCCTGATTTTCATAATCTTTATGGCTCCGGCGGCGTTATGTCGGCGGAAAACGCGATTGAGTATCTGATGGTCGGCGCGAGCGCGGTCGGCGTCTGCACAGTCGGCATTCTCCGCGACATCGACTACGTCGAGCAGATGTGCTACGATTTGTCAAAAGAGCTGAAAAACCTTGGTTATAACAGTATTGAGGAAGTCCGCGGCGCGGCGCTTGGCAATTTCCCGAAAAAAGATGTGGTGTCGGTACTCGGTTTCAATTATCAGCCTTTTTACGCGCCTTGCCAGGAAGCGTGCCCGGCCGGCGTGAATGTTCCGCAGTATATTGAAGAGACCCGCAAGGGCCACTATCTCGACGCGTATAACACGATTTCCGTGGACAATCCGTTCCCGTCTGTCTGCGGCAGAGTCTGTGATCATCCTTGCGAGGCGAAGTGCCGCCGCGGTGACACGGACGAGCCGATCAACATCCGCCTGCTCAAGAGAATGGCGGCGGATAAGACAAGCGAGGCGTGCGGCGATAATCTTCCGATTCCTGTTGTGAAACCTTCCAACGGCAAGAAGGTCGCGATCGTCGGAGCGGGTCCTGCCGGTCTTTCGGCGGCGTATTATCTGGCGAAGAACGGTTATCAGGTAAAAGTGCTGGAAGCGCTTCCGGTAGCGGGCGGCATGCTCGCGGTCGGTATTCCGGATTATCGTCTTCCGAAGCATGTTCTCCATTCCGAGATTCACAGAATGGAGCGGATGGGCGTTGAAATTCAGACCGGCGTACGCGTCGGAACAGATGTTACGCTCGCGGATCTTCGTAAACAAGGCTATGACGCGATTCTGCTGACAGTCGGCGCGCATGGAGATCCCACAGTTGATATGCCGGGCGCGGACAAAGCTGTTTCCGGAATTAAGTTCCTGCGGGATGTCAATTTAAATCAGGCCGCGTCGCTTAACGGCAAGAGCGTGGTAGTTGTCGGAGGCGGAAATGTCGCTGTCGACGCCGCTCGCTGCGCGAAACGCCTCGGCGCTTCCGCGGTAGCGATCGCTTACCGCCGTACGCGCGCGGAGATGCCGGCGTACGCGGAAGAGGTTGAGCAGGCGGAGCTGGAAGGCGTGAAGCTTCAGTTCCTGGCGGCTCCAGGCGCTGTTACGGAAGAGGGATTTGAGTATCTGCCGATGAAGCTCGGCGACGCGGACGAGAGCGGACGCCGTAAACCGATTCCTACCGGCGAGCCGAATGGCTTTATCAAAGCGGATATGGTTATATTGGCGACAGGCCAGAAGATCGTTCCGGGTCTGATTCCCGCGAAGAACGCCTGCGGCAATTTCCAGTATAAGACAGTTGAGAATGACGTATTCACGGCAGGCGATTGCTTTACCGGCGCGAAGAGCGTGATTTCAGCGATCGCCGGAGGACGAGACGCCGCTTCAGAAATCGATAAGAGTCTTGGCGGTGACGGCAATCTCAAGGATCCGGAGACCGCGAGATCTCTTCGTCTCGCGCCGATCGCCGAAGATCACACAGCTCGTAAATGCTCAGAGATGACCTGCGCGGAGTGCCGCGCGAGCGGATTTGACGAGGTCGAGAAGGGTCTGACGGAAAGCGACGCCAGAGAAGAAGCGGAACGCTGCTTCAAATGCGGATGTATCAATTGCGGCCGCTGCGTGGCGGTTTGCAGCTATGACGCCCGCAAGCTGGAATTCCCGATCATGACAGTAGACGAGAACGAGTGCCGAAGCTGCGGCGCCTGCGTAAGCGTTTGCCCGACGGGAGCTTTGACCGCGTTCATCAAGCCGCAAAGCGAGGAAGACGCGGCCCGCGAGCAGGAGTCGATCGCGTTCTACGCGAAATATTGCAATGCTCATTAGAACCGAGGTATCAGTATGGATAAAATAGAAGTTAGCTTTACTTTGAACGGCAGCCGCGTAAGTGTCGCGGCGGACCCGAATGAGCGCCTTCTTGACCTGCTAAGGGATGAATTACATATGACCGGAACCAAGGAAGGGTGCGCCATAGGCGAATGTGGCGCCTGCACGGTAATTCTGGATGGAAAAGCCGTGACTTCCTGCCTGGTACCGGCGGGAAGCGTGGAAGGCCGTAATGTCGTGACAATTGAGGGAATCGGGACAGAAGGCCATCTTGACCCGATCCAGGAAGCGGTTCTGCGGAATCACGCGCTGCAATGCGGTTTCTGCACGCCGGGCTTTATCGTCAGCGCGAAGGCGCTTCTGGACGAGAATCCAAACGCGACCAAGGAGGAGATCCGGAGAGCGATATCCGGAAACCTGTGCCGCTGCACGGGATATGAGCAGCTGACGACCGCTATATACGAAGCGGCGGCCGAGCTGCGCGCGCTTAACGAGAAAAAAGCGTAAAGGATCATATTTTTGGGGTTGAGTTCACTCGCCATATAGCGCGATAATAGGAGAGGGTAAAATATGGCGAAGGAGAAGGTTTTTATGTTAGATGAAACAAGGAAACAGGAAGTCATTGATTTATGCGAGGCGCTGATTTGCGCCAGAAGCTACAGCGGCGAAGAGAAACAGGTCGCTGAAATTATGAGGGACTATAGTGAGAAAGCGGGCTTTGACAGCGTCGCGATGGATCGGTATGGAAACTGTGTCTGCCGGATTAAAGGCAATCGGCCGGGGCCGAGACTCCTTTTTGACGGGCACATGGACACAGTGCCCGTGCCGGATCCGACAGTATGGAAGCATGACCCGTTCAAGGCGGAGATTCAGGACGGCAGGATGTACGGCCGGGGAACGTCCGATATGAAGGGCGCGATCGCGGCGATGCTGAGCGGAGCGGATTTCTTCCTGCGTGACAAGGGACATGATTTCGCCGGAGAGATCTGTGTTTCCGGCATTGTCCATGAAGAATGTTTTGAAGGCGTGGCGGCGAGAGAGGTCAGCAAGAACGTTAAACCGGATTACGTGATCATCGGAGAAGCGTCCAATCTTAACGTCAAGATCGGACAGAGAGGCCGGGGCGAGATCGTTCTGGAAACATTCGGCGTGCCGGCGCATTCTTCCAATCCGCGTAAGGGAATTAACGCGGTTTATAAGATGGCGCGGATCATTGAGCGGATTCGTCAGCTTGAGCCGCCGAAACACCCGGTTCTGGGGGAAGGCATCCTGGAGCTTACGGATATTAAGTCCTCGCCTTATCCGGGCGCGTCTGTCGTGCCGGATTATTGCCGGGCAACGTATGACCGCAGACTCCTGAAGGGTGAGACAAGAGAAAGCGTTCTGGAGCCGCTTCAGAAGCTCCTGGACGAGATGATGGCCGAGGATTCCGAGCTCAAGGCGAAGGTGTCCTTCGCGAGAGGCGAGGAAATCTGCTACACAGGCGAGAAAATCGGCGATGAGCGCTTTTTCCCGGGTTGGCTTTACGACAGCGACTCGGATTTTGTCCGGATTGTGATGGAGGCGCTGAACGCGAAAGGTTTTCAGCCGGAAATCACAAATTATGATTTCTGCACGAACGGAAGCCACTACGCGGGAGAAGCCGGAATCAAAGCGTTCGGTATCGGCCCGTCCAGGGAGAATCTGGCGCACACGGTGGACGAGTACATTGAGCTCGATCAGCTTACAGGAGCCGCGGAATGCTATTACGCGGTCATGGAAGCGATGACCCGATAAGACAAAAGCGCGAAACGAAAACGTACAATAATAAAACGGATGTGTCATGAATCATTGACACATCCGCTTTTTATGTCCCATATCAGAAAATGTACTGAGGTATGATCTGGAACAAACAGCTGAAGGCGATAAATATGACGGAAAGCGACGCGCAGCACAGAATCGGCGATTTCGCCGCGCGCGCGTATTTTGTGATGTGCTCAAAGCCTTTCGCGGTAATATACATAGCGGGTATAATCATGGTCATCCAATAGCGTCCCTGAGGCTCATAGTCAAAGCAGTAAGAGTAATAGCAGGACAGCGCCGGCGGGATCAGCGCGGCGATCAGGATCGACACGTTGAAAGCCGGATCCCGGAGAATACTCGTGATCAGAACCTTAGCCCGCGCTTTTTTGGATTTTATTCTGAGCGCCAGGCGCCGCGCGAGTGTAAGAACGCAGCCGCAGACACCGACTCCGAAAACAGCGGTATAGAAACGGTACATCCATTCATTTAAAGGAATGGACATATAACCGAAATAACCGATGAAGCTTGTATAGGAATGCTTAAGCCAGCCCTTTTCGAATATCATACTCATCAGTGACATGCCCGATTTCTCAGGGGTCACGCGGACGGAAGGCTTCAGCGAGCTGGTCGCGTAAATTTCGCTGTAATAGGACTCGATCCGCAGACCGAATAGATCGCCGTACAGGACCCAGTTGCGAATGAACTGCCACCCGGCCATGGCGCACACAAGCGCCACGATCAGCGCTGTTTTCTTAAGAAGAAGCTTCGTGTCGTCTCTGCCGGAACGCCATCGCAGGTTCGTCCAGAAGAAAATAAGGATGCTGACAAGAATAAAGCCGTAAGCGAAATAATACGACATGAGACAGATGGAAATGCCGATGGAAAGACCCACACAGCTCTTTATATTCCAGCGCGTTTCCAGCCCGCGCACCCAGAAATAGACAATCAGAGCGGTCGAGAAAATCGATAACGCGTCGTTATTCACGTACGTGGAGATAAAAGCGTACTGAGGCCAGAAAGCGATCAGCGCGATAAAAAGAAAACGCGTGTTGTCTTTGAAAAGGCGTTTTGAGAGGCGTATTATAATAAAGACAGTTCCGACGGAGGACAGAATACTGACCATGCGCGCCGCCATCAGAAGGTGGAAATCACCGGTCGAGAAGAAGCTGGTGATTTTCATGAAAAAGGCCGCGATAATGGCCGGGAACATAGGGCCGAAGCCATAGGAATCGCCCCACAAATTGCTGCGGATCGAAGCGTCCTGCCCAAGCGGAAGCGAGTCGTTCAGATAGATGTATTTCGGAATGAGATAGCGCATGTACTCGTCCGGGCACGAATCGAACAGCTGTGACATTGACCAGGTAAAGTAAAACAAAAAGCAAAGTGTCAGAAACAGAAGCTCAATTATGATGGCTCTGTCGGGCTTGAAATTCTTAGCGGATAGATGACGTGTTTTCAACACGAGCGCGCTCCTTCCTGAAAAGTGCTATAATAACCAAAAACAGTCCAAGAATGGCAATCATCAGCCCGGCTATTTTCGGTCGGTTTATAAACAGCAGCATATAATCCAGCTTGTAAAGTACCGCCGCGCAGAAAACAATCAAGGCGATCCGATAGGGAATTTTGAAATGCCGTGTGTATATTAAATTAATAAAAAGCAGGAAAATCAGATTACAGACGAAAATGATGGCGGATTTTGGCATATCCGGTTTCTGGTTAATGATGATTTTGGAAAAAGAAACCTCGCGCGATTTCGAGATAGTGGGGTCAATACGTATGTCCTGGACGGGAGAGTGACCGGCGTTGATTATAAAGTGGTTCACACCGGCGCTGGCGTGCGCGATCAAAGACTCGTTCGGATTGAAACCATTACCGGTATTGACATAGATCTGCGCGGTGTTGTGCGGTGTGATATCATTATCAACGATCAAAGTGACATCATGAACCGGAATGTTGATGCCATAGAAAATGATACGCGGGTCATTGGTGGTGGAGACAAGCATATGCTCGGACTCCTGAGTCGCGTTCACGAATTCCGCGCCATTCAGGGAAGTGATTTCCATTGTAGGATACTCGAAAGAGCCCCTCAACAGATCAGGGCAATAATAGAGTATATCGAAATATACAGAAGCAAGCGCCGCGAAAACAAGCGCGCAGATTGATATAATTTTCAGGAATAACTTAAGTCTTCTCATATTTCAGCCACCGTCACTCATTATGTTATTTTTATTATAGAACACTACAAGGAGGCGCGCAATGATTAAAGGGAGATTCAAACGATTTTTGTCAGTTACGCTGACGCTTGTTTTTACTATTGGCCTGATCCTCGTCGCGTGGAGAAACAAACCGGACGCGTATCAGGCACAGTCGGAAAACATGCTTCCCGATCTGGCTTCCATAACGCGCGGGACGGAAGATGGGAGAAAGGTCGTGACCGCGTCATGGAACGGATCCGCGCCGGTAGTTATACACGACAATTATACGATCGACATGATACTTGATCCGGAGAAAAGGACCTATACGGCCGCGCTTACGGTTGACATTTATAACGACTCCGCGGACACATGGAACGAAGCGTGTTTCCGGGATTACCCGAGCGCGTTCGCGGATAAGGAGAACGGCGCTCTCAGCGAGTTTTCCGAGGTCAGAAACGCGGTCTCGGGAACAGAACTTTCTCTGGAGCGGAGCGCGGAGGATAACACAGTCGTTACGGTTTATCTGGACGCGCCGCTGAAGCCGGGAGAGACGACGACAATCACGGCGCGGTATAAAGCGAGCGTTCCGGAATTGGCGGCCCGGTTCGGCTTTCAGTCAATCGAAGGCGGCGGAACCGATTTCTCATTAGGCAACGCTTTTCCGGTTCTTTGCCCATATGAGAATGGCGCCTTTCAAAGCGGGAAGTATTTTGACTATGGCGAATGTTTTTACTCGCGAATGGCGAATTACGAGGTGAGAGTCACGGCGCCCGCGGACTACACGGTCATAGCGACCGGCGACCCGGCGGGCGAGTCCGCGGAGGATGCCTCCGGCTTACGCTCGGAGAGTTTTTCAGCCGACGCGGTACGCGATTTCGCGTTGGTGATCGGGAATGATTTCCAGAAGGCGACAGGCACAGTAGACGGAATCGAGATTAACAGCTATTACCATGAAGCGGACAGTGATAACGGACAAGCGGCGCTTTACTTCGCGGAGGAGGCGTTTCAAAATTATGACAGCCGTCTTGGAAAATACCCATACGCCCGATTTAATGTAGCTCTTACGAAAACAGACATGATGGGAATGGAGTATCCTGAGCTTATTATGTTGACGAACGATGGAACGGATGGCGCCATGTCAGCGCCGCATGAGATTCTGCACCAGTGGTTCTATTCTCTCTTGGGAAATAATGAGTACGCGGCCCCATGGATTGACGAAAGCGTGACTACCTATTTATGCAATCGCGGTCTTGAGGATCACAGTGGAATTATCACGGAAGCGAGCGGCGATTACGCGGACGCGAATCAATATGAGGAGAGAATTTATTTCTGCGGTGCCAGCATGTATAATCGTCTGGAGGACGAGCGCGGAACCGACACGATGAACGCCTTTCTGGGCGAGCTTCTGGATCAGTACGCGTTCCGGGAAGCGGACACGCCCGGGGTTGTCAGGCTGCTCGTAAAGTATTATGGCGCGGATGATCCGGTCCTCAAAGAGTATATAGCGCCGGAATATCTGAGCGCTCCGTGAGCGCGTGAACATAGAAAAGAACAATTTTCGGCCGCCGGATACGAAGCTTTTTCCGCGCCGATTCTTTTAATGTGTTATACTTCTGAAAGAGCCGGGCCGAAAAGCCGCGGCCTATGGTAAACGGAGGAAACAATTCACAAGGAGGACAACGATGAAAACAATCTCTCTTTTTGATGATCTGAGGAGCAATTCCTATCCCGGCCGCGGAATCGTACTTGGCCGGAGTGAGGATGGAAAACACGCGGTCATGGCCTATTTTATAATGGGCAGAAGCGCGAACTCACGCAACCGCGTATTCATAGAGGAGGGCGAGGGAATACGGACACAGGCCTTTGACCCGTCGAAGATGGAAGATCCGTCTCTGATTATTTACGCGCCGGTACGCGTTCTCGGGAATAAGACAATCGTGACGAACGGGGATCAGACCGACACGATTTATGAGGGTATGGATCGGCAGCTGACGTTTGAAGAGTCGCTGCGCTGCCGGGAGTTCGAGCCGGACGCGCCGAACTACACGCCACGGATTTCCGGCGTTGTACGCCGGGAGAATTCCCGTTTCCATTACGCCTTAAGCATCCTTAAGAGTGATAACGGGGACCCGTCCGAGTGCCTGCGTTTCACGTTCGCTTACCCGGACCCCAAGGCGGGCGAGGGACATTTTATCCATACATACATGGGGGATGGCAACCCGCTTCCCAGCTTCGAGGGCGAGCCGAAGGCAGTAGCGGTCGCGGGAGATATCGATGTTTTCTCGTCGGAGCTGTGGAACAGTCTTGACGAAGCCAACAAAGTGTCGCTTTTTGTCCGTTTCCAGAACATCGCGGACGGAGCATACGAAACCAGAATTTTCAATAAGAATAAATAGGAGAGAAGACCAATGAAAGAAATCGCTTTAAAATATGGCTGCAACCCGAACCAGAAACCGTCCCGTATTTTCATGGCGAACGATGGCGAGCTTCCCGTTAGGGTACTGAACGGGCGGCCGGGATACATTAATTTCCTGGACGCGCTGAATGGCTGGCAGCTGGTAAAAGAGCTGAAGAAGTCGACAGGCCTTCCCGCCGCCACTTCTTTTAAGCACGTGTCCCCCGCCGGCGCGGCGATCGGCCGTCCGCTCACGGATACGCTCAGGAAGATTTATCAGGTGGATGACCAGAAAGATTTAAGCCCTTTGGCCAGCGCTTACGCCGCGGCGAGAGGCGCGGACCGCATGTCCTCGTTCGGTGATTTTATCTCTTTGTCAGACGTGTGTGACGTTCCGACCGCGAAGCTGATCAAGCGCGAGGTATCCGATGGCGTGATCGCGCCGGGATACGAGGACGAGGCGCTCGAGATTCTGAAGGGCAAGAAGAACGGCAATTACAACGTGATTCAGATCGACCCGGACTATCAGCCGGACCCGATTGAGCGTAAGCAGGTCTATGGCGTGACTTTTGAGCAGGGACGCAACGAGCTGCCGATCGACGGCGAGCTTCTGGCGAATATCGTGACAAGGAACAAGGACCTTCCCGAGACCGCGAAGCAGGATCTGCTGATTTCGCTGATCACGTTGAAGTACACGCAGTCCAATTCCGTCTGCTATGTGAAGGATGGACAGGCAATCGGCATCGGCGCCGGGCAGCAGTCGAGAATCCACTGCACAAGGCTGGCCGGAAGCAAGGCGGACAACTGGTATCTGCGCCAGTCTCCTCAGGTGCTTTCTCTGCCTTTTGTGGACGGAATCCGCCGGGCGGACCGCGACAACGCGATCGACGTCTATATGGGCGAAGAGTATATGGATCTTCTGACGGATGGCGTCTGGCAGAAAACCTTCAAGACGAAGCCGGATGTTTTCACAAGAGAAGAAAAGCGCGCGTGGCTCGACGGGCTTACGGATGTCGCGCTTGGCAGCGACGCGTTCTTCCCGTTTGGCGATAACATCGAGCGGGCGAAGAAAAGCGGCGTAAAATATATCGCGCAGCCGGGTGGCTCCGTGCGGGATGATCAGGTCATCGAGACATGCGATAAATATGGCATGGTCATGGCCTTTACGGGAATCCGCCTGTTCCATCACTAGAAAATCGGACGAGGGGTTTGAAAGGAAGAATACAGCATGTCCGGAACGACAAGAACAATGACAATAGAAAACAGTAAGATCAGACGGTGGGCTTTCTGGATCAACATGGCGATCGTGATCATGGAAATCATCAGCGCGGGAATGAGTTTCAGCGAGCATGGACTCGGGATGTTTCGTTTCTATACGGAGGACAGCAATTTGCTCGCGCTGTTCGCGTCGCTTTGCTGTATGATTTGTTCCGCGAAAGACGGGCCGTCGCCGCGCTGGGTCACGTACGTCAAATTCATGGCGGCGACTTGTCTGACGGTTACCTTCATTGTGGTCGTGACCGTCCTGGCGCCTTACGCCAGCGGCATGGTAGGATATTATTACATGCTCCTCCATGAATCGATGCTTTATCACCATTTGCTCTGCCCGATTCTCACGTTTATTGTTTTCGTGTTTCTGGAGAAAGAGCCGCCTCTTCCGAAGAAGGCGCTTCTGTATGCGCTGATCCCGACGTTTATCTACGCGGTCATTACTGTCATTCTGAATATTGTCGGCGTTCTGGACGGGCCGTACCCGTTCCTGAAGGTCCGGGAACAGCCTGTGTGGCAGTCCATCCTTTGGGTGTTGATTATTTTCGCGGTCGCGTATTTATCCGCGTGGGTCATCCGACGCTCGCGTGACCGGAAAAACACTCTGAAAGCTTAGTTTTAGGATCAATATGATACCCGTGTTTTACGCGGATTTCCAATGGGAAGGCCGTGTGGGACGCGGGTATTTTGCCGTGAAGCAATATATTTTCTATCTGTCCTTCGCGAAAATAGTAAAAAAAATCATCCGTGATATTATTCGCTTTCGCTGTTGAGAAGTCGGACGATCGCTTCTGTCAGCTCCGCGGCCGGCGCCTGCCGGATCACGCGGGCGGAAGCGAGAGCGTCCCAGGCGCTCGGGCTGTCACTATCAGTTATGATAATAATCGGGAAAGAGTGAATGCCGGAAATTTTCGTGATTTCAGGGAGAATGTTAGCGGCGGAACGTTCGTCGGAATCATCGATATCAGCGATGACTATAGACAGGCATTCTCCGTAACGCTCCAGCGTGTTGATGGTATCTCTTGTTCCCCGTGTTTCAAGAATGTTATAGGAATCGCGGAAAGTACGTTTGATTTCATCCAGATCGGATTCACGCGTGTTGATCGCGAGCAGCAGCTCGCGTCCATCCAGCGTTTCTTCCCCGGAAACAAGCTCGATGGAGTTGCCGCTTGTCTTCTTAGCCTGATATAGCTTCTGATCCGCCGCCAGAAAGAGCCGTGAAAACGGAAGGTCTGTCCTGGTATCCAAAGCGACGCCGATGCTGCAGGTAACTTCGAAGCCGAGGCTTGTCTTCACAGCGGAGCTGAAATCGGTCATGAGACGCCGGAATAGCGCGAGTGTCTCCGCGACGGTACCGGTGTTCTTAATGAAGACAACGAACTCATCGCCGCCGAATCGTCCGGTCACGCTGGCCTCTGTGTCCGGAAAATGCCGGGTGAGCGCGGAGGCGAAAGTGATCAGAACCTCATCGCCGACAAGATGGCCATTCTGATCATTGACCTCCTTAAAACGATCCATGTCGATGACAGCCAGCGCGTATTCCTCGCATGTTGTCATTTCTTTCATATAATTATGGTAGAGATAGATGAAGGTGTTCTTATTATACATGCCGGTCATCGCGTCTATGGAACTCATTCTCGCGAGCTCTGTTTTATTCTCGGCGTCGCTGATCCGGTAGCCGAGAATCGTAACATACGCGATAAACGCGACCACCAGAGCGCTTATAGAAGATATCGTGTCGATATAAAATAAATGAGCGCCCTTATTCAGGTTCGAGAAAAACAGGAAGAGGGCGACATAGGCCGGCAGCGCGATAAACATCTGATAAGGCGGAATGGAGTAGATTTGTGTCAGAAGGATCAGCATGATCAGAAAAAGCCAGGCGTTATTCGCCGTAAACACGAAATCGCCCAAAGCGATGGCGAGCGTCATGATCATACAGCCGAAAATCCAGAGCCAGAGACTCATGACCAGAGAACTCTTCGGCGCGCGTTTCCTCGACCAGACGCAGGCGGAATAGACGAGCTGCGCCGCGAGAGCGGTCAGGACGACGATGTCCTGTTCCTTATTCTTCGCGTAGAGACCCGCGGTCAGGAAATAGATTAGAATTCCCCCCGCGTAAAGTAAGGTCATATAGCGCAGAAGCGCCCAGTTCTTCTCGATGATTGTTGTCATGTTGTTTCTGAAGTAAGCGTCGGAACGTTTGAAAAAAACATCCATAAGTAAAATCCCCCATACACAAGTCCCCCCGGACACGTTGATTTTAAAGAGTCAAATGAATATAATGATTATAGCATAGGCAATACGGAAAATGTAAAATGATACTATCTAAACTTTAAAAGATGGTGTATACTATGAAAAGCCTAGAAACAGTAAATAATATAGTATTAATCGCTGAAGGAGATCTTAATGAAAGTACTTGTTATCATTCCCGCGTATAATGAGGAAGCGAATATACTTCGTGTCGTGAATAGCCTGATTGAGGCGCGGACAGGATGTGACTATGTTGTAATAAATGACTGCTCGAAGGACTCGACCGGCGAGATTCTCGACAGGAACAACATCAACCATATTGATTTGCCGGTGAATCTTGGCCTCACAGGCGCTGTGCAGACAGGTTATAAATACGCGTATACGCATGACTATGACGCGGCGGTTCAATTTGACGGCGACGGGCAGCATCTTCCGGAATACCTTAAACCTCTGATCAGCGAAATCGAGAATGGTTACGATATCGTAATTGGCTCCAGATTCGTGGAACAGAAGAAGCAGGTATCGGCCAGAATGATGGGAAGCCGTCTTATTACAGGGGTAATCAAGCTGACGACGGGGGCGGTGATTAATGACCCGACGAGCGGTATGCGGATTATTGACCGTAAACTGATTAAAGATTACGCCTATGAGCTTAACCAGGCTCCGGAGCCGGACACCTTGGCGTTTCAGATCAAGAAAGGCTGTAAGGTCAAGGAAATCCAAGTCAAAATGGAAGACAGAGTAGCCGGTAAAAGCATTTACGCCGGTATTGGGAATTCCATAAAATATATGGTTCGTGTTTTAGTAAACGTCATATTTTTTAATTAAGGAGACTTCTTATGAACTTAACATTACAGATACTGCTGATTATAATGGCAATATTGTTTTTTGTGTTAATTGTCAGAAATGTTAAGAAAAGCAAATTAAGAACAGATTACGCGTTAGTATGGATCATTTTTTCACTGATGCTGATTATTATCGCTGTTTTTCCGGGAATCGCGTATTTTTTCGCGAAATTGATCGGTGTTATGTCCCCCGCGAACATGGTGTTCGCGTTTATCATTCTGCTTCTGATTATCATGGTCTATTCTCTGTTCGCTCGTGTTTCGGCGCTTGAGGAGAGGGTCAAGAATCTTATCCAGCATGTCGCCATCCTGGAAAAAGAGAACGAGGATAAAGAAGAGAACGAGGATAAAGAAGAGAAAGAACAAAAAAATTAGACGAGTTGTCTTTTAGAATCAAGGGGAAAAGCCGTGAAACGATTTGAGCCAAAAGAGTATGCCAGCAAGCGGGAAATATACGCGTGGAATATCGCGGGAAGCGGCTGTAACGCCTTTGCTTCCGTCGTGCTTCTTATGCTTGTCAACCGTGTCTTAGGTGTCAAGAGCGGCGATGTGTTCAGTCTTGCTTTTTCAATCGCGCAGTTGATGTTGACAGTGGGGACATTTCAGGTGCGTGTTTATCAGTCGACAGACGTTACGGATAAATTCCAGTTCCATGATTATTTCGAGTTTCGAGTTCTGACCTGTTCGATCATGCTTGTGGTCTCGTTTATATACACGATGATTCAAGGATACACAGGTCAGAAGATGATCGTTATCATGCTTCTCTGTTTATATCGTGTCATCGACGCCTTCTCCGATGTTTTTCAGGGATTGTTCCAGCAGAACGAGCGAATTGATCTGGCGGGAAAATCCGTTTTTTTCAGAACCGTTATTCCGACCGCGTGTTTCGGCGTTGTTATGTACATGAGCGGAAGCCTTCTGACCGCGTGTGTCGTGTTTGTTCTCAGTGAGCTGCTTCTTCTGTTTCTTTATGATGTACGAGTCTATTATTGGTTCCGCGGGTACCGTCCGGCGATCGCGGAACGGAGCGGAAATTCTTTCTTGAAAAACGCCGCGAGCCTCGGGATGCTCTGCGGTCCATTGTTCATAAACGGGTATTTACTGACGGCGCTGTATAATGAGCCGAAGCTGGCAATTGATCGATTAGTGACATCCGGCGCTCTCGCGGATGGAATTCAGACATACTATTCGATACTTTTTATGCCGGCGTTCGTGATTAATCTGCTGCTGGTCGTGCTGCGGCCGCTGATCACGACGATGGCGTACGCGTGGAGTCAGGATAATCACCGGAAGCTTTATGGAATTCTGGCGAAAATATGCGTGATCCTCGGAATATGGACGATTATTTCGGCGCTGCTCGCGTGGACGCTCGGAATTCCTGTCCTGACGTGGATTTATGGAACAGGAGATTCTCTGAAGCCCTACAGAACGGATCTGGTGATCCTGATTCTGGCGGGAGGAATCAACGCTTTGGCCAATGTCCTGGATAATGTCGTTACGATTTTCCGATACCAGCACGCGCTGTTGTTTGCCTACGGAGCGGCTTATGTGACGGCGCTTCTGACCGCGGAGCGTTTCGTCCGCGCGTACGCGCTGCGCGGCGCCGTATATACATATCTGCTTTCGGTAACAGTCCTCTTTGCCTGCGTATTCTGTGTTTTCGCGGGGTCTCTTGTTGTTACGCGCCGCAAGAAGAAAAATAATGGATAAACACGATTAATGAAGCTTCATCGTTTACGCGGTGGAGCTTTTTTATGATCAGCGGAACAAATAATAAACGAGGAGATTTAAACAATGTTGCCACTATTCGGAAAATCAAGTATAATTCTTATAAGGAAAAAATAAGAAATGAAGAAACATGGGAGAATAACAATGAAAAAGGTTTTCAAAAAACTGGCGTTGATTATTGTCATTTCGGCAGTCTTAGGCATTTTGCTGGAGTTGGCCATGGCCGGATATCAATATCAGCGCGCGGGACAATGGAAAGGAGAGACCAGTCTTGAGACCGCTTCGGTCGTCACGAACGCCGAAGATCCGACACAAGTCGATATTACGGTCGATATTCCGCAGGGACTATACGTAAATAAGCTGGTTTACTATTATTCGGCCTGGAATGATTTCACGGCCAAACTGAGTATTTACGCGAAGAATGGGTATGGTCAATATAAGAAGATCACGGTTACCGATGACTCTGTGGGAATTCTGGATCGCTCTGTAGTCAATATTCACAAGAATGTGTCGCAGGTGACGCTTACGGTCAGCGGCGCGGGAGACGTGGCAATCGGCGGTTTCGCTGTGGACAACAGTTTTAAGCCCAATCCGATCCGGGCTGTTTTTATCGCCGCTATTATTTATCTGGCGCTTTTCCTGCTGTTATTCCGCGAACAGTACAAGAATCATATAGAGTGGGCGTTTCTGAATATCGCTCTGGTTCTGGGCGTGTTGTTCATTATTACGCAGCCGCTCCTGTGCAGCGGCTGGGATGAGCATATTCATTTCCGATCGTGCTATGAGATGGCGTCCTATGGGGTTCCACAGGATAAGCTGCCGTACTCGGCGCAGTACATGTTCCAATATCAGGAGAACACGAAGTGCAGAATCGGAAGTATTGAAGAGAATTATGATTTAGCCAGAGTGCTTGATTTTTATCAGGATAAGTATGACACCATGCGGATCTTTCCCAAGGATATCACGAATATACGCTCCGTCGGATATGTGTTTCAGGCGCTTTTCCTGAAACTCGGGATGCTGTTACATTTTAAATTCGCGATCCTGTGGATATTCGGTAAATTCGCGAATGTGCTTTTGTACAGCGTGGTCGTGTTCTTCGCCATACGGAAAACACCTGTCGCGAAGGTTCTCATGTGTTTTGTGGGATTGCTGCCGACCGCTGTTTATCTGTCAGCGTCTTATACGTATGACGTGACCGTAACCGCCTTTCTTATGCTGGCCGCGGCAATCATCATCAAAGCGTACTACGGGCCGGAGCGTAACTTTACGCTGAAGGAACAGATCCTGTTCATCGCGGCGGCGCTGATCGCCAGCGCGCCGAAGGTTGTTTATATACCGTTTGTAATTATGGCGTTTTTCCTTCCGACAAATCGGTACGCGAAACGGAAGACGGCGATCATATACCGATGCGCGCTTGTTGTCAGCGCGGTCGCGCTGATGGGAGCGATGGTCCTGCCTTCGCTGACGGGAAGCGCGGCAAGCGGTGATCCGCGCGGCGGGAACACCAGCTCCACTTCGCAGATTCGTTTGATGAAGCAATATCCGATGACCTATCTGAAAATATTAGCGAAAAGCGTATTTGGGAATATTTGTTCTTATATGTATCATTTTAACTCGTTCGCGCATCTGGGGGAGGCACCGCAGCCGTTGATTGTACCATTGGGAATGCTGTTCGTCTGGTTTACGGACAGATACAAAACCGACGGCGTTTCGGATAAGCGGGGAATGACAGTTAAACTTCGAATCCTTTCATTATTGGTTTGCTTTATAATCACGTGCCTGATATGGACGGCTTTATACACACAGTTCACTTCGGTCGGCAGCTTCACTATAAACGGCGTGCAGCCCCGGTATTTTCTGCCGATTTTATGGATATTGTTATTGAGCCTGCAGGTGCCGAAAGTTCCGATCCATTTTAATAAAACAATATACCAATGCGCGGTTCTCATGGGCTGCTCGGCATATCTGCTCTCGGCTGTGTATTTCTCGATTTTAAGCATACATAATCTGTAACTGTCCAAGCGCGCGACAGCTTGGATGAATACGAACTTTTTTAAGGAGGGGAATATAAATGAACAAAAAGGCGTTCAAAGGATTTATCGCTTTATTAACCGGCCTATTCCTGCTTATGGGAGCGCGCGGAGGGACGAGCGCGTTCGCCGCGGACGCGGCGGCGCCGGAATCCGTGACAAGCGGGGAGACAGTCAAGGGAACAGGCACCGGAACGATCGGGGAAACGACAGCGGAGAGCGCGTCGCTTTCAAGCGGCTCGGAGCGGACGGACAGCGGTGTCCCGGCGGACAGTGACATCCGGACGGACAGCGGCGCCCAGACAGATAGTGGCGCTCAGGCGGACAACGCGGACGAGGATAAAAATTCCGCGGAATCCCTGCCGATGTCCGTGACGAACGGGGAAGAGAACACGGGTCTCGTTCCGGAGTCCGCGGAAGGCTGGGCACAGGAAAACGGAAGTGTTTATTATTACAGTAATGGCGCGAAACAGACAGGATGGCTGGTCACCGCCGTCGCGCCGGATGGGACAGTGACCGGCTTTGAGCGGTACTGGCTCGGAACGGATGGAGCGTTAGTCACGAACAGTCTTGTAAAGGCCGCGGATGCCGGCTACGACGCGTACGCGAGGCCGGACGGCAAAATCGCGCGCGGGAAATACGTAACGTCGGACGGAAACGTGTATCTCGCGAATAACGATGGTAAGCTGGAAGCGCCGGGATGGCATGTGACAAGCGCGTACGACAGCGGCTATCAGCGCTACTATATTGACGAGACGACACATGCCGCGAGAATCGGAATTTTTGACGCGGACGGAAACCGGTATTATGGGTTCCCGTATCTTGGATACGTTCTCCGCGGAACGACAAGAAACATCGATGGCGCGTTCTTCGCGGATAATGACGGCGTTCTGCGTCCGGATGGATGGTTCGTGACAGACGCGTTCGGCCAGGGCCTGCAGAGATATTGGTTCGAAGGCGGCAAGATGGCGAAAGAAGGTCTGTATAAGACAGACAACGCGGGAAACTATACGTATGTAAGACCGGAAGGATACGTGGTACGCGGGAAATACGCGGCGCCGGACGGAAGTGTGTATCTGGCGAATAACGATGGCCGGCTGGAAGCGCCGGGGTGGCTTGTGACAAGCGCGTATGACGGCGGCTATCAGCGCTATTATATTGACGAGACGACACATGCCGCGAGAATCAAAATATTCGACGCGGATGGCAATCGGTATTATGGCTTCCCGTATCTCGGCTACGTTCTCCGCGGAACAACAAGAAATAGTGATGGCGCGTTCCTGGCGGATAATGACGGTGTCCTGAGCGCGAATGGCTGGGTCATCACGGACGCGTTCGGCCAGGGTCTGCAGAGATATTGGTTCGAAGGCGGCAAGATGGCGAAAGAGGGTCTGTATAAGACAGACGACGCTGGAAACTATACGTATGTAAGACCGGAAGGATACGTGGTACGCGGGAAATACGCGGCGCCGGACGGAAGTGTGTATCTGGCGAATAATGATGGCCGGCTGGAAGCTCCGGGCTGGCTTGTGACAAGCGCTTACGATAGAGGTTATCAGCGCTATTATATCGATGAGACGACACATGGCGCGAAAATAAGGCTGTTTGAGGCGGACGGTAACTACTATTATGGTTACCCGGGTATTGGTTATGTGGTACGCGGGAAATACGCGGCGTCGGACGGAAACATGTATCTGGCGAATAACGATGGGAAGCTGGAAGCGACTGGCTGGCTTGTAACAAGCGCGTATGACAGCGAGATTCAGCGTTACTATGTCGACGAGACGACACATGGCGCGAAGACCGGTTTCTTTACAGTGGATAATAAAGACTATTATGGTATTCCATCGCGCGGGTATGTAGTAAGAGGAAAATTCACGTATAACGACATCGGAATGCTTTTGGCGGATAATGATGGCGTACTGCAGGGATTCCCTTCCGGATTGGGCGGCTGGCTTGTGACCGGTAAGTATGACGGCGGAGAGCTCCAGCGCTACCGGATTGATGATTGCTGCGGCGGTCACGCGGGCGCGCATACAGGGCTGTTCGTCCTGGATGGCAGTATGTACTACGGACTTCCGGACACGGGCTATGAGCTTCGTAACGCGATTCAGCGTATACAGGGAACCTGGTTCAGAGCGGACAATGACGGTAAACTTACAGAGACGTACTCGCCGGTCGAGACCAGCATGATCGATCGGGCGCAGGGGTACTACAGCCCGTCACAATATCTGATCATGGTCAATAAATCAGAGTTTACTTTCGCCGTGTTTACCGGCAGAGCGGGGGCGTGGAGCCCGCTGTACTTCTGGGATTGCGGCATCGGAGCTCCGTCATCGCCGACGATTGAGGGCGTATTCTCGATGGGTATTAAAGAATCCTCCTTCGGGCATGGCTATACCTGCTATTGGGCGTCACAGATATTAGGCGATTATCTGATCCATTCCGGGCTTTATTTTGAAGGCACTATGATACCGATGGCAATCGAGATGCGCACGGCAACCTCCGGCGGATGCGTGAGACTGGAATACAAGAACGCGTATTGGGTATACAGTAACGTGCCGAGCGGGACAACAATTGTGATTTACTGACGCGAGTGACAGACTGGAGGGAGTGAGAAGCCTATGAGCGATAAGAAGCTTTATAAATCAAACAGTAATAAAATCATCTGTGGTGTCTGCGGCGGTATCGCGAATTATTTTAATATCGACGCCACGGTCGTTCGCCTGATCGCGGTTATATTGACGCTTGCTGGCGGCAGCGGTGTCCTTTTCTACATTATCGCGGCTGTTCTGATGCCGGAAGAGCCCGGATATTGATCCATACTAAAGAAATCGTGAGGCATAAATAAGTATCATGAAAGACTATACAGAGATTCACACATTTGTGATTTGCGCTTACAAAGAAAGCCCGTATCTGGAGGATTGTGTCCGCTCTTTGCTGGACCAAAAAGGCAAAAGCCGGATCATTATGGCTACGTCAACTCCCAACACGCGTATTTCCGAAGTCGCCGAAACCTATCATATCCCACTGTTCATTAACAATGGGGAGAAGGGAATCACGAGGGATTGGAACTTCGCGTATTCCCACACGGAGACGCCTTATGTCACGATCGCGCATCAGGACGACCTGTATCTGCCGGACTATACGAGACTGGTAATAGGCGGTCTGAAGAAAGCGAAGCGCCCTCTGATCGCGTTCACGGATTACTATGAGCTGAAGAAGGACGTAAGGGATGACTCAGCGAAGAATCTTCGGATTAAGAAATTCCTGTTGTTCCCGCTGAGAAACCCGAGACTTTCAGAAACGCGGTTTTTTCGAAGAATGTCGCTGGCTTTTGGCAACAGTATCTGCTGTCCTTCTGTTACCTACGTAAGGCAGAATCTTCCGGATCCTGTTTTTACGGATGGCTTTTTCAGTAACGAGGACTGGGAAGCGTGGGAACGCCTTTCCCGGGAAAGTGGCGCTTTTGTCTATCTGGCCCGCCCGTTGATGTGCCATCGTATCCATGAAAGCTCCGCGACGTCCCAAATTATCGGGGAGCATGGCCGGGGCAAGGAAGATTATACGATGTTCCGGAAATTCTGGCCTTCCTGGATTGCCCGGATTCTGACGAGGCTTTATTCCGCCAGTGAGTCAGGAAACGAGCTGGACGCGTAGAAAATATCAAACAAAAAGAATCGAAATCCGTAGCCATGGATTTCGATTCTTTTCACATGAAAAGGTATCAAATCAAGAAGAAAAGCTTCTGAAAGAAGAAGCGTGTTTAAAGCGTTTGTAAGGCTTGACGCGAAGATACGTGTCTGTGTGCCCAAAGCGGCGTAAAATCGCTGTCAGATCAAGAAACTCCTCCGCGTCCGCGCAACAGACCGACAGGAGGACGTCATTCTTACCGGGGATTTCGTACGCGGCGTTGACCGCGTCCGTGGTTTCTATGGAATCAATAAATTCCTGTTCTTTCCCATCATAAAGCGATAAAGAGATGAACGCTCTGAAGAGACTATCGGAAGTCTTCGGGCAAATTCTGGCGCTGTAACCGGTTATTATGCCGCGATTCTCGAGCCGTCTTACCCGGTCAGCGGCCGCGGGGGCGCTTAAGTGAACCATGTCGGCGAGTTTCTTCATCGTGATTCTGCCATCGTCCTGAAGTATATCGATTATACGCTTATCGGTCAAGTCAAAATTCAAGGTGATCACTCCTGTTTATGTTGCTGAAAATCATTAGTTCTCGTTTATTATCCGCGCGAGTGTAAAGCGCTCTCTATTCCCCGAGTTGTCGGAAAAGCTCTCATTTGATGGTATTATTATATTCTGTTTTGCCGCGCGCCGTCAATAGCGTACATTCGGGAATGACGAATTAAAAACGGCATATACGAAACTTTGCTCGGGAACGCGGAAAGCGTAGAAAAGGGACAAATGACCTAATTTTATAAGGAATTAAACAGGATAACCTAATTACATAAGGAACTCAAACGCGGAGATTGACTGCTCCGCGGAATGTATGATATATAAAAATATACGCGGCGCAAGGTCCGCGTTCTCGTTTATCATTTGTGTCGCGAATCCGTATAAAATTCTTTATTCCAATGCCCGGCGTTTATTATCCGGGCTCTTATTGCCGCGTTTTCGGCTTCTCATTTGAGCAACTGATTATTTTTTAATATGAAAGGAGCTCCAATGAATTCAGCGAAACAAGGCGCGAAGCGGCCAGAGGCCGACGTGAATGTCAGTATTGACAACATCTATCAGCTCGATGGCCGGGTTCCGGTCTCCAAAGCGATTCCCTTTGGTCTTCAGCATGTTTTGGCGATGTTCGTGGCGAACATCGCGCCCATTCTACTCATTACCGGTGTTGCCCAATATAATGGCGCGGCGTTTACCGCTTTTGACAGCGCCCGTATTATCCAGAATTGTATGATCATAGCCGGAATCGGCACCATGATACAGCTTTACCCGATCTGGAGGCTGGGGGCGAAGCTTCCTGTCGTTATGGGCGTAAGCTTTACATTCCTTGCCTGCGCCATGACAGTCGCTTCGGATGACTACGGTTATATGGTAGGATCGATCATTGTCGGAGGCTGTATTGAAGGCTGCCTCGGACTTACGATCAAATATTGGAAAAAACTGATCAGCCCGATTCTTTCGGCATGTGTTGTCACGGCAATTGGTATCAGCATCCTGAACGTGGGCGTACAATCCTTCGCTTCGTCAGGCGCTTACGATATCGGCTCATGGCAGAACCTTCTCGTGGCGACGATTACGCTGGTGGCCTGCCTGGCTTTTAACGTGCTGGCAAAAGGGTACTGGAAACAGCTTTACGTGCTCTTCGGAATGATCGTCGGATATGTCGTCTCTGTCTTTTTCGGTATGGTGGACTTTACGAAATTCAGCTCGACAGTCGGTGAGCTGGGTGTTTTCGCGTTCCCCAGACTATTCGCTTATACGCCAAAGTTCAATATAAGCTACATTATTTCGTTCACGCTGGTATTTCTGGTGTCCATGGTCGAGACGATCGGAGACACGACCGCGACCTGTACGGGAGGGCTTGGAAGAGACATTACGGAGCGGGAACTTTCCGGTTCTCTTTGCGTCGATGGCTTTATTTCCTCTATTTCGGGCGGCGTGTTCGGCTGCTCCCCGATTACGTCTTTTACGCAGAACGTCGGTTTGATTTCCATGACACATGTCGTCAATCGTTTCACGATCATGTTCGGCGCGCTGACGATGATCCTCGCGGGTCTTTTCCCGCCGATCGGCGCGTTTTTCACAACGCTTCCCAGCTGCGTTCTGGGAGGCTGCACAGTCATTATGTTCGGGTCAATTTTAACCACCGGTATCAAGATGATGCATGACGCGGGCATGGGCCCACGAAATAATCTGATCGCGGCGCTGTCGCTCTGCCTTGGCGTCGGCGTGACGCAGGTCGATGGTTTCTTCAGCCATATGCCAAAGCTGGTGGGAGATATTTTTTCCGGTAATATGGTGGCCGGCGTGTTTGTAATCGGTATGCTTTTGAATCTGATTCTGCCCAAAGATCAGGAAGAAGATTAGAAAGTATAATTGAAAAGCTCGCGCCTCCTCCTCATATCATGGTATAATGAAGAAAATTCCGTGAGGCAATTATGAAGGTGAAAAAATGTCAACAAAATCAAATCATATCCAGTCCGTGGATAAGGCTTTCGCGATACTGGATTATCTGATGAATCAGGAAATGTCTTTAAGTGAGCTTTCAGAGGCGACCGGATATCCCAAGAGCACGATTCACGCGTTTCTCGCCACGATGCTGGATCTGGCGGTCATTGATCAGAACGAGTCGGACGGAAGATACCGTCTGGGCAGGCGTCTTTTTGAGTATGGGGCGTACGTCTCGAGAAGCTGGAATATCGTGGTTCTGAGCAAAGCGTATCTGCGGGAGCTGATGGCGGCCACGGGCGAGTCGATTTTCCTGGCGCAGCTGATCGATGAGGCTCTTCTAGTCGTGGACAGTGTCGAGCCCAGCAGCGTGTACCATGTTTCCACGAATATCGGGGAGCGTCTGCCTTTTCACTGCACGTCACAGGGCAAGGCGATTCTCGCCAATATTGACGAGGAAAAAGCGAGGCAGCTTCTGAAGCGTACCGGCATGCCGCTATATACGACACGCACGATTATGGATGAGGAGAAGCTCTTTGATCAGCTTGCCAAGATCCGGGAGAAGGGGTACGCGGTGGAATACGAGGAGTACTTCCCGGGTCTTTGCTCCGTCGCGGCGCCGGTCTTCGACAAAAACGGGGAGTGCCGGTACGCGGTCAGTATCGTCAGTCTGACACACCGGGTCGATAACAAATTCAAGAAACAGTCGATTCAACGGCTGCTGGACACGGCGCGGGCGATTACGACAAATCTGGCCTGCTATCGTCAATAAGTCCACATTTCACATAGAACAAAGGGGGCTTTTGAAATGCTTGAGCGTGACGCTTCCGCGGTTCGGCAGATCTGGCTGGGCTGTGTTCTGCTTGCCGTTTGCGCGGGCTTTTATCTGGTCTGGTGGTGTGTGGCGTTCCGGCCTCAGAAGACGCCCCGGCCGGTTCTGGATGTCGTTCTTTTCGCCGCCGCGGCGATCAGCGGTCTGGTGGCGGTCATTCAGATGGTACAGGGGATTTCGGGAATGGAAACGAGCCGGGAGCTGCTGCCCTCGAAGTGGATCCTGCCCGGCGGTATTCTGGTCTATATTCTTATGCTGGCGATTACGTCCGCGGTCTTACACAGACAGGTCACGACAGAGCTTTTTCTGATTGTCGGCTGGGGCGTTCTGACGCTTTCCGCCTTGAACGCGCTCTATGGGGCGGAGATTTTTTCACTTCGGCTGTCGGCCGCGTTCCTGATCATCGGGGCAGTCGGTGTCGCGGTCAGTATTTACTGTTATCTGATTTACTACGCGCTCGCGGAATGGCGGGCGTACGCGGATGGTATGGTTCCGCTCATTATGACGGCTGTCGTCATGGGCGCGATCGCCGCGGCAATCTCTTTTTCCATGAAAAACGCGTCCGGAATATAGTTCGCGTACAATGGCTGAAAGTCTTGTATTTTGACACTAAAAATGGTATCTTAGTAGTATGTTAAATATTTATTAATCTAGGACGGCTCAGCGGTTTGGCCGTCACTTAAACGGAGGAAAACGGCTATGGGATATGAGGAAGAATACAAACAAAAGCTTGTGTCCGCGAGCGAGGCAGTCAAACTCGTGAAGTCCAATGATTGGGTAGATTACGGATGGTGCAACGGAACACCGGATGTTCTGGACAAGGCGCTGGCGGCCAGAACGGACGAGCTTACCGGGGTGAAAGTCAGAGGCGGTATCCTGATGAAGCAGCCGGCGATTTTTGACCGGGAAGACGCGGGCGAGCATTTCTGCTGGAATTCCTGGCATATGAGCGGAATCGAGAGAAAGCTCATCAAGCGGAATATGGCTTATTACGCGCCGATTCGTTATTCAGAGCTTCCTCGTTATTACAGGGAGAGCATTACGCCGTCGGATGTCGCGATGTTCCAGGTGTCACCGATGGACGAGCACGGATATTTTAACTTCGGGCCGAACGCTTCGCATCTGATGGCGGTTTGCGAGACCTCGAAGCACATCATTGTAGAAGTTAATAAGAACATGCCACGCTGCCTTGGCGGTTTTGAGTCTGAGATTCATATTTCCAAGGTGGAATGTATTGTGGAGGGTGATAACGCTCCGATCGGCGAGCTTGGAGCGGGCGGCCCCGCGACAGAGATCGACAAAACAGTCGCGAAGCTGATCGTTGACGAGATTCCGAACGGCGCTTGCCTGCAGCTTGGTATCGGCGGCATGCCGAACGCGGTCGGTTCCCTGATCGCGGAGTCCGATCTGAAGGATCTCGGCGTTCACACGGAGATGTACGTCGACGCTTTTGTCGATATCGCTAAAGCCGGTAAGATTACAGGCGCTCACAAGAACATCGATCGTTTCCGTCAGGCGTTCGCGTTTGGCGCCGGCACGAAGAAGATGTACGACTATATCAATGACAATCCGGCGGTCATGAGCGCGCCGGTGGATTACACGAACGATGTCCGCGTAATTTCTCAGATTGATAATTTCATTTCCATCAATAACGCGGTCGATGTCGATCTCTATGGACAGGTTAACGCGGAATCCGCGGGAACCAGCCAGATCAGCGGCGCCGGCGGCCAGATGGATTTCGTTATGGGAGCGTATCTCTCCAAGGGCGGCAAGAGCTTTATCTGCCTGTCCTCGACTTTCTCGAAGAAGGATGGGACGGTGCTGAGCCGTATCCGCCCGACACTCGCGGTTGGCTCGACGGTAACCGACACGCGCCCGACGACGCACTATCTTGTGACTGAGTATGGCAAGGTTTGCCTGAAGGGACTTTCGATGTGGGAGCGCGCCGAAGCGATCATCGGTATCGCGCATCCGGATTTCCGTGACGAGCTGATCAAGCAGGCGGAAGAGATGAAGATCTGGAGAGGCAGTAATAAGAGATAAGTTGATAGAATTGTGGGACGGCCGGGAACGGCCGTCCTTTTTTGGTTCGCCCGCCATGAGCGGGCTCTAACGGGTGAAAATCCCGAGTGCGCCTAGGCAACGTGGAAGCACATAGCTGAACAGCAAGGGTGTCCA